>Ga0209467_1000063_pt1 | contig 200430 bp, 182 predicted proteins | sample Higcelwee11metaG_FD_187175 | JGI IMG/M metagenome (GOLD analysis project Ga0209467, IMG submission 187175) | Freshwater pond sediment microbial communities from the University of Edinburgh, under environmental carbon perturbations - High... | ecosystem: Environmental > Aquatic > Freshwater >...
ATTATTCGAACCGATTGGAAGCATTCCTCCTGCGGAACTTGAAAAAGCGTATTATACTGATCCACATAGTCTGCCCGTAGCGGCGGGACTCACGTAAAACAGCCTCCGGTGAACCCGGGGCGGTTCAAAAAGACTATGCTCTTTATAGTACCCTCTAAATAAACCCGCAGCATTCAAAGCCGCAGTTTCGTCCATATTGAAGTGATTCCTGAACGATTCCTGGATTGGCGGACCAACGAAGCTATAAAGCTCCTCTGAACCAAGGCTTTTCAAACCAAGATTTTTAATCGTGTAATTGACGCTATCTATAGACCCAGGGCTGGTATCAAGCAAAGTTCCATCCAGGTCGAAAATAACCGCCCGATTTCCCGCCTTGATCATGGTTTAATATACATTGTTTTCGTAATGCTCGTTATAGGCATTGACTTTGCCAAGGTCATGATACATTCGGATATCGCGTCATTACGCTTCGTGACGTCGTCGTCGCAATACAGCAGGGGAATGTAATCGCCGTAGTAGTTTGCGGCGTTCGTGCCGGAATAACCGTCAAATCCCGCAAGTACGACATTGTTCACCGAGCACTTCTGCAGTATTTTAAGAAGCATCAACAGTGGATTGTCGCGGATTGATTCAGTCTCCATGGTCAATGAGCCGTAATTGAATACGTAGTCGATTTTTTTTGTCGATTCGGCAATATTCGACGTACAGATTACCTTACAGTTCTTCTTTTGACCATATATCTTGTGGAAGAACTGACTGTATCGTTTCGAGTTTCCCATAAAAACATAGTCGATGTCAAAAAGATCATGTATGAAGTTAATTGACATAACGACTGGTTTTTCATTGCCTATGAATGACGAAATTATCTCGGATGACTCAATGATCGAGGTGCCCGGTCCAAGAAGCAACACAGTCTTACCCTGAAGATCTCGGAGAAGCTGCGCATAAGACGACTCGTCATTGCACGATGCATTCTGATACTTAGCGTATAGTTCCTCAATCAATTCTTTATTAAACGCGAGCTTATTCGTCGTCGGAAGGCTCGAAAGGATTTCATTTACCGACTTAACGGCAAGCGTTTTCTTCCCAAGCAAATATTTCACATAATCAGGATGGCAATCATTCAGCGCCGCAATGTAATACTTCAATGAATAGCCCCAAGGGGTCTTTGCATATTCCTTCATGACATCGACATCAATCGCCTCAAGTAACTGGTCGATTTCATATCGTTTATGGAAGTTTTCATTGAAGTACATCGCAAGTAATTCGGTATTGGCATTTCCCGCCCCTTTACCCATTCCATAAAGGGAGCTGTCAAGAACAAGGTCACGATCGATATCGACTTTTGAGAGCGCAATTGAATTGGCATATGCCATTTGGAAATTGTTATGGGAATGATATCCAATGGTGATATTCTTGTTCAAAGATTCATGAAATAATTGGAAGTAATGGAGCAGATCCTCATTATGCATGAGGCCATAGGTATCTACGACCGAAACCGCATAGGGATCAATACTGTTTATTTTCGCCGCAAGGCCCCTGATCTCGTCATCCGAATATCCGGTAATGGAAACGGGATTAGCGAATATTTTGTATCCCTTTTCCTTGAGCTGACGAAGATACTCAATTGCGTCATCCTGGTCTTTCTTCTTAAAGATAACGCGAATGCCGTCCATACAGGATTTTTCACGAGGTGATATACGCGAAATATCGCAAGTACCGAAATCGATCATGCCAACAATCATTGCATGCTGTATATCAAGACCATCCATAAGCGGAATAAATGAGTCGGTATCGGGCAACATGGATCGATCCTGGTTATAGGAATGGCGGTCATCGATAAACCCAAGTTCTATGATATCAATAGAAGCCTTGTCGAGCCTGCTGATTATGCTCTTCATGCTTCCAAAGCCAAAATTCCAGTTATTAACAAAGCCGCCATCCCGAAGGGTACAATCGAGTATTCTTATGGATTTCATGGATTATCAAGCCTCTTTATAGGTATTCGCCTTCATCTCTTCTTCGGAGAGGAAGGGGAACATATCTTCAAGTGAAGGAGAAATCATTGTGCCATCAGGCAAAGATTTTGACGATAGCTTCGGTGAAAATTGCTGTTGAGGATCAAGTACAACCTCGCATAGGACTGGTCTTTTTTTTGATAGTACTTTATCCAGCCTATTGTCAATTGATGTCAATGAATCAATCCGTACAAATTCGAAGCCGTATGCTTTCGCGATTTTCTTTGCGCTCGGGAAGCTGATGCCGCTTGACGCATTTACCCCACAAAAACGAGAATTAAAAATATTTTTCTGGGTTTGACGAATTGAATGGTACCCATCATTGTTCAACCAGAAAAGCTTTATATTCAGATTGTTATGGATGATCGTCTGTAGTTCCTGAATATTCATTTGCACGCTACCGTCGCCGTCAAGGCAGATAACGCGTTTGCCTTTCAGGGCTACTGCGGCGCCAAGAGCGGCAGGAAGCCCATAGCCCATACTCGCGCATCCCGAATTTGTGTAGAGCCGTTGACCTTTTTTGACGGTCATTGACTGGAAAGAACACACGCAGGCGCTGCCGTTGCCAGTTACCGTGACTTCCTTCTCATCAAGATGATCCGACAGTTTTTTCATGAAACAGTAGGGATTTAACGGTTTTTTTATTTCATAGTATTCGGGAAGATCCGCTGGATATTTTGCGTTTATTCGCTTGCACCATGCAAGCCATGAAGCAGGGGCCTTGATTGGGGATTTAAGCGTACGCTCAAGCAAGCCCGGAAGGAAATTCTTAAGATCAGCATGAATAGGCATATCGACCGATAGCGTAGGTTTTTCCAGCTCGCCCTTGTCGATGTCGACGGAAACGAGATAAGCGTTCTTCGCGAAATTTTCCCAGTTATAGCTGATTTGCCTGATGTTCATCCGGCATCCGAGCGACAATAGCAAATCAGAATTTTGAACGACGAAATTTCCGCCGCGCGTTCCAATAGTACCGGGACGCCCACAGTACAAAGGATGGTCATCCCATAGTTCATCATGGGAATTCCACGCCGTTACGACGGGAATCTGAAGGCTATCGAGAAGGGAGATAAAGCAATCATACGACTTTGAGATCCGTATTCCGCTACCTGCCAGTATTACTGGTTTTTTTGCCGACTTGATCTTTGCAAGCAGAACATCATACATCGCATCAGAGACATCAGGTACGCTCTGAGCGGCATCTTCTTGTATATCATAATGGTTCAGTGAATCCGTATCGATTACCGCACCCTGTACATTGAGCGGGATGTCGAGCCATACCGGGCCTGGTCGACCATTCATCGATAGATACAGAGCCCTCTCCAGATGATAGGCGATTGTTTCCGGCTCAGTAACCATGACCGCATACTTGGTCATGCATTTTACCGAATCAACTATATTGAACTCCTGATCACCAAGCTGCCGCAATGGCACAGAAGTAGACTTGATGGTCGTTGAAAACTTTACTTGCCCAGAAATGACGAACATAGGAATGGAATCAACCCACCCACCCATCACGCCCGTAATGGCATTTGTTCCTCCAGGACCACTCGTCACGCACACCAAAGCTATTTTCCCCGTAAGCCTTGCATAGCTTTCGGCCGCCATTGCGCAAGCTTGCTCGTGATGATTGTACGTAGAATGTAGTTTTGGGTGATTGCCGAACGCATCGTTCAGATGCATCGCGCCACCGCCGGTGACGGTAAACAGGTCTCTAATATCATTATCTGCGATAAAGTTAGCTATATAATCAGCCACCCTGACGTTCATAGGTTTATTCTCCAAAAAATGTATCTAGGGAAAAAATACGAAACATTAATAGATCGGATGCATATTATTTTGTTACTAAATACTTATACTAGATTATTTTGCAGCATAACAAAAAAAACCTAGAAAACAATCGATACTTACAAAAAAAATAACTATACTTCAAATCGAAATTAAAGTAATGAGTTCTTTTTAAGTATAGGAAATCGCGAAGCAATATTCCGTATTCCATTAATACAAAAAAAGACAGACATAAAAAATAGAGCAATGTTAATCATAACCGTAGTGAGATTTATTTTATGATAAAGTACTTGCAATGGGCATAGCATAATTATAAAAACCAAGACAAAAGAAAAATCTATTTGTTCATGATTGTCATCATTGAAAAAGAGGACAATTAATGGGAATAAATATAATCCGCAATACAATGCACTGTTTACAGGGAATATTAAAATAACACTTATCAGACAACCGACAATTCTCCACTCTTTTTTTTCAAAAAAAGTTGAAATTACAATGATACATGAAATTAAAATCGTCAGAATAGAAAAAACAAAATTCAATATTTCTTTTGAAATAAGTGAATTTAGATGAGACTTATTCGCCCATATTGAAACAAAGTAATAGTGTCCAAATCGAGGGAATACGGCATATAGATAGTTTAATGTAGAAATTTTGAAATTGGAGTACCAAATAGGTATATTCGATATTCCTCCCTTTATTATGAGAAATGGACCGAATGATAGTATAAATCCATATACTATAATTCGTAATGATTCTTTGTATTGTTTTTTTGAAAGAACAAGTAATCCTAATAATGCAGGATATGCCTTAAGTGCAGCTGCAAACGCAAGTGAAATATATGAAAGCTCTCGAATAAACTTATTCTTGGAATTATAACCAAATATAAAAAAAGTAACAAAGAATGCAGCAAGAATTATTACATTACCTCGTTCAAAAGAAAACATATAAATACCAGAAAAAACAAAGGTAAAAACAAGTAAGTATTTTTTTTTCAAGTCACCATTAATATTTGAGAAAAGCAAAAGCATAAAGGCAAGCGAGCTTACTAAGATGAAAAATGAAGCTGATACAAGACCCTTTGAGGACAGACCTGCTTCAAAAGCTCCTTGATGCTTATAATCCGCAAATCTGCTTAATATATTAAATAGTACATATGTAATAGGTAAGTATGCCTTTTCTCCTGGGCCATTAATGGCGTTGTTATACGGATCATTTTCAGAACTATATTTAGCGACATTAAAATAGTCTGCCATGTAATTATGAGTTTTTACAAAAAAAACATTTGACTGCACCCCTGATGGGGATTTGATAAAGAGTAGACCAAAAAGAGAAATAATTACAACTAAAGCGACAGAATAGACGTTGAAATATGTTTCTTTTTTCATTATTACCTCATACACATTCTATGTAGTTTATACATCGTAAGAAGATAGGATACAATAAACTTCTTAAGATCGCGTTTTGATTTGCCATATTTTCGTACATTGAAGTATACCGGTATTTCTTTCATTTTAATATTTCTATCTGCAAAATTCATCTTTATGATAATCTCTTCTACAATATCGAAGTTACTACATTCAAGATTAATAGGCTTAAGATAAGATGATTCATACATTCTGTAACTATTTGAAAGATCTTTGATTTTAATCTTAAATACTAATCGATATGATAGATTAACAATAGAACTCATCAGTTTTAGAATAAAACCATTATGTGTATCACCGCCTTCTATATAACGGGATCCGATTACCAAATTAGCACCTGATAAAGCTTCTGCATACATGCGTTTTATGTCATCAGGGTTATGCGAACCATCAGCATCCATTATGACAAAATACTTATTTTTTGCTTCCTTTATTCCTTTACGAATAGCATCACCATAATTATTTCCATTTTCACGGTTAAAATAGGTGACACCGTATCTAGTACAAATTTCCTGAGTATTATCCATAGGGCTGATCGTATCAACAATAATAATCTCATAAGGGCAGCCTATTGAACTAACGGAAGTTTTGAGCAAAGGCAGAAGCTCTTCAAGGTTGTCTGCTTCATTGTAAGCCGGTATGATGACACTGATACTCATGCATTAATATCCTTTATCCAGCGAACCATATCTTCAATTCCTTTTTGACTGGAAACTTTAGGAGTCCAGTTTATCTTTGAATGAATCTTTGAGATATCGGCAACAAATACTTTTTGATCACTTGAACGAACAGGTAGTTTTGTATATTTCATTGTAATTCCCAGCAGTTCGTTTAGCATTGCGAAAAGCTCAAGAAGAGACAAAGACTGCCTCATGGAACCACCTATATTAAAAGCCTCGCCGTTTACCTTATCCATGTTTTCCAAGGCCGTAAAATACAATGAAATCATGTCATCTGCATGTAAAATATCACGCACTTGTTTTCCGTTACCGGAGATAGTAAAAGCCTCACTGTCCCGATTTTTATACAGTTCAACAGCTTTCTGGCAAAACCATCCAATCCATCCTTGATCATATGTCGCAAACTGTCTGCTCCCATACATCGATGAATGCCTAAAAACCGCAGTGCGCAACCCAAACATTCTGTGATAATCCAACATGTATTGATCTGCACTACCTTTTGAACAGCCATACGGTGATCTGAAATCAAGACTAACGGTTTCATTAAACCCATTTGGAAAATCACTACATATATAACGTGTATCTGTCTCTGTATAATTAAATTGCTCTAGGTCTCCATATACTTTATTAGTTGAGGAATAAAGTATTGCAGTTTCCGGGCTATATTTGCGTATTGAATCAAGCAAATTCAATGTCCCCATAGTATTAATTTCGAAATCCTTGTATGGGTTTTCGATTGACGTTGTCATAGCTACTTGTCCGGCAAGGTGAAAAACTGCATCAAATTCTTTTTTTATAATTGATTCTATGTCGTTTTTATTCCTTGTATCCCCATGGATAAATGAAAATTTCCCTATAGATCTTAACCATTCAAGATTATGAGAAGCACCGAACCTTGATAGATTGTCAAATACCGTGACATCATAACCATTCTGTATAGCGTATGAAGCAAGATTGCTTCCTAAAAAACCGCAACCACCAGATATTAACAGTTTCATATCATCTCCAATAGCATTTTCTTCATGCCATTTTTCCAGTTTAAGATTTCATCTTTATAGCCTAACTTTCGTAATTTCGTGAGATCAGCAACTGTATTTGGTTCGTTTTGTCTCATCGGAACTGCTCCAAAAATTAACTTCGAAGATGAATTTGTCAAGTCTCTCAAATACTGAATAACATCTCGAATTCTAGGAGCTTCCCCAGAGCCAACTGGAATTTCACAGTAAAGACATGATTTAGATTCAACAACTTTTGCTATATTGGCATCAATTAGAAAAATAATAATATTTACAACATCATTCACATCAACCCAGTCGCGTTTTTGTGTTCCCTCTGTAAGATTGAGGTTTTGATTCGTCATCAGTAATTGAATAGATCTACTTAAAAATCGATTTGTTGGTTCGTCAGAGCCATAAAAACTTTCAAGCAATACAGAAATAAACTCAATTTTGAAATTATTCGCACATAGCAAACCAAACTCATTAAACTGCTTTTTTGCTAAAGCATAGGTATTTAAGAACCGGGGCAAGCTTGTTCCCACGGATATGAATCGTGAGCAATTGCATTTTATGGCAAATTCAAGCAATAAGGATGGAAATACATAGTTTGCATTTAGAACCGTCTGCATTGAATTATTGCTATTTTCATACTGACAGGTTAAACAAATACATATATCAGGCTTGAAAGCAAGAAATGCCTGTTCAAAATCAGGATTTGTTAAGTCAATCCATTGTAATTTGTATTCTTTTTTTACTATACACTTACGATACAATGCTGCAATATCATTAGTACTCTTGAGAAGCTGATCAATCAATTTGGAACCAAGATAGCCAGTTCCTCCCGCAACAAGTATTTTCATTCTATTTTTTTCCTATCTTGAATACAAAATATTTATTTAGAATGAAATTGATTGGTAAAAATAAACCAATGTTAATTATCGGACTTATTAGTTTATTAATTCCTACAATATCGACCAGGAGATATAAAAGACCCGTACTTGCAAGCGTTGTTGTTCCATATGAGAGATAAAGTCTGATAATTGTCATGACATCAGAATCAACATGCTTGAATGTGAATTTCTTATTCCAGATATATGAATTAAGCACGCTGATAACAAAACCGACTATATTCGCAATAAGATAATATAATCCCAAATATATTAACGAATAATATACCAGAAGTTGAACAATTGTATTTGAAGCTCCAATAATACAAAACTTAATAAATTGGTAATAATTTTTTTTTATATAAAAAATCATCCAGTAATACCATTTTCAATTACGTCAATCATTTTATCGATCATATGCTCGTTCATCCCCGGGTATACGCCAATCCAGAAGGTGTCATTCATGATACGATCGGTATTTTCAAGTTTACCAACAACTCGATAGCCTTCGCCTGATCTTCGCATCTCATCAAAACATGGATGCTTGATTAGGTTTCCTGCAAACAACGCGCGAGTCTGGATATTGTTATTTTCGATATGTTTTACAAGTTTGTTGCGATCGATACCTTTATTGCAGGTAAGAAGAAAACCGAACCAGCTCGGACGCGAGTTTGGAGCGGCTTCAGGTAGAATTAATTTGCTAGAGAGAGAACTAAGCCCGGAATGGAGTCGTTCAAAATTATACCGGCGGCGTTCAACAAAAGAGGGAAACTTATCGAGTTGTGCAACTCCTATTGCGGCCTGCATATCAGTGGCTTTCAGATTATACCCGAAATGGCTGTATACGTATTTATGGTCATACCCAAGAGGAAGCTCGCCATACTGTTTATCAAAACGATGACCGCAAAGATTATCTTTTCCTGAAGGGCACACGCAATCGCGACCCCAGTCGCGGAATGAACGAATAATCTTATTAAGAAGCGGATTATCAGTGTACACCGCACCGCCTTCTCCCATCGTCATATGGTGAGGAGGATAAAAACTGGAAGTGCCAATATCACCAATTGTTCCGGTAAATTTTTGCTGTCCGTCAATCGAATACTGGGATCCAAGTGCGTCGCAATTGTCTTCGACAAGCCAGAGGTTGTTCTTTGAACAGAAAGCCTTTACTGCTGCAAGATCAAATGGATTACCAAGCGTATGAGCAACCATCACCGCCTTTGTTTTCGGTGAAATGGCGCTTTCGAGCTGATTCACGTCAATATTATATTGGGGAATAGTAACGTCAACAAATACCGGAACTGCTCCATACTGGATAATAGGTGTTACGGTCGTGGGGAAGCCGCAGGCAACGGTGATTACTTCATCGCCCCGTTTTATAGCACGAGTACCGAGAAGCGGCGAAGTGAGTGCCATGAAGGCCAAGAGATTGGCGGACGAACCTGAATTTACCAGAGAACAGAATTTAATACCAAGATACTTGGCGAGTTTTTCTTCAAATTCATCTGTATATCGACCTGAAGTCAGCCAAAATTCGAGAGAACTGTCTACGAGGTTGACCATCTCCTTTTCGTCAAAAACGCGTGATGCGTAGGAAATGCGATCCCCGTTTTTATACTCAGGTCGTTGCATGTATTTCTGGTAATACGCAGCTACACTATCCAGAATTTTCTTTTCTGCTTCTTCTTTAGACATTGAGTCGAACATTGTATGCTTCTCCGTTTACAATTCAAAATAGGAATTGATCTGCGCAATAACGCAAGACAGACGTTGTTCATCTGTTTTGCATTGCGAAAACTCGACAGTTTTTTCCACTGCAGTCTTGATGTTCCAGTGAGGCTTCCAGCCGAGAATGCTCTTTGATTTTGAACAATCAAGTTTGAGAAAATTTGCTTCATGTGGCCCATTATCACCTTGTACTTCCCAAGAGACTCCTTTCCAAGATGAGCAGAAAAGATCGACAAGTGTTCCAGTCGTTATGCAGCTTTCGTCATCGGGCCCAAAATTATACGAGCCCGCAAATTGCTTGTCGATAAATTGCTTCTCTGCAAGGAGCATATAACCTGAAAGGCATTCAAGAACGTGCTGATAGGGACGGGTAGAATAAGGATTTCGAATAACAACATCTTTACCTGCTTGTACCGCTCTTATGCAGTCAGGAATTATTCGATCTTCGGCATAATCACCACCACCAATTACATTACCAGAACGGGCAGTTGAAATTGCAGTGGAATTCTGTGTTGTAAAAAAAGAATTTCTGTAGCTATAAGTCACCAGTTCACTGCAGGATTTACTGTTGGAATATGGGTCAAAGCCGCAAAGATTTTCATTTTCACGGTATCCCCAATGCCATTCTTTGTTTTCATATACCTTATCGGTCGTTACATTTACAAAGGACGTGACTGAGGACGTTGCTTTTACTGCTTCCAGAATATTTACAGTACCCATAACATTCGTTTCGTATGTTAGTGCCGGTTCCCGATAGGAAAGTCGAACGAGCGGTTGTGCCGCAAGATGAAACACAATTTCAGGTTCGGCTTCCTGAACAGATTTCATGAGTAACTCCCGATCCCGGACATCGCCAATAATCGAATTAATTTTGTTACCAATACCGGTCTGAACGAAAAGGGATGGAGATGCTGGCGGTTCCATGGCATAACCGGTCACTTTTGCACCCGCCAAAAGAAGAATATTGGTTAGCCAGGTGCCCTTGAAGCCGGTATGTCCGGTAATAAAAACATTTTTTCCGTTATAAAACGAAAGATCAGTCATTCCACACCTTCCAGGGAGCCGTATGTTCTTCCCACATCTCATTAAGCTCCAATTTATCGCGTAAGGTATCCATCGGTTTCCAGAATCCGGTATGCCGGTATGCATTTAAGCCACCATCATGCGCGATCCCCTCAAGCGGTCCTCGCTCCCAGATTGTTGCGTCGCCATCCTTGATATAGTCAAAGACTTGCGGTTTGCACACAAAGAATCCGCCATTTATCCAAGCCCCATCGCCTTGGGGTTTTTCCTTGAATGCGGTAATCTGATTCTGGTCCGTAATTTGAAGCGCTCCGAATTTACCTGATGGTTGTACGGCAGTCAGGGTCGCGATCTTTCCCGATGCTTCATGCTTTCTAATGAGCTCGGGAATATTGATGTTAGAGACGCCATCTCCGTACGTAAGCAAAAAACTATCATCGCCAACATATGGCTGGATTTTTTTTATACGCCCGCCGGTCATCGTGTTCAGACCAGTATCGACAACCGTAACTTTCCATGGTTCCGCATGAGAGTTGTGGTAAATCACTTTATTTTCATGCATATCGAACGTCATGTCAGCGGAATGCATAAAATAATGATAAAAAAAGTCCTTAATACAGTATGCCTTGTAACCGGCGCATATTACGAATTCATTAAATCCGTAATGCGAATACAGCTTCATGATATGCCAAAGAATAGGCATACCGCCGATCTCAACCATTGGTTTTGGTTTGATATCAGTTTCTTCAGAAAGCCGTGTACCCAGACCGCCAGCAAGAAGAACTACTTTCATTGTAACCTCTCTTCTGTTATTGAACCATTTCAGTGTGATAATTAATGCGGAATATTCCTGTGCGCGAATTATTGCCAGTTAATGGATATCGGTTATCTTCATAAACGGGATGGGTTTTATACTTCTTTGATAAATTGAAAAATAGCTTGTTTGTATCCGGATCTATTATCCATCCTTTACAATGAATCAAGGCTGTAACGCTAATTGAGTATTCTCCTTGATTTAATAAATGAACCGGCACTGTTAACCGAATTTTGAATAATCCCTGCTGTAAATTTTCTGGCTTGACCTCACCGCTTTCAAAGATATCCGTAGTGATGATCTCATTATTATTGGAATCACGAAGCGTGACAAAAACCACGAGGCCCTTATCAACTGTTTGAATCTCGCCGGTAATTTGCAGGTATACGCTTAAATTACCAGTATCATACAGGTTATAGCCAAGAATAGCGCCATTTTCATCGCAAATATCATACGAAATAAGTTTTAATACATTAAAAAAACTAAATCTGTCAGGAAATACAAAATGCAACTTTTCGTTACGTACTTCCAGATTTTGACCTGAATAAAGGGAAATTGCATCCATAATGTTTGAGTTTAATACAATCTTACCCTTTTCAAGTACGATTCCTTTATTGCAGAGGGTTTTAACCGCATTCATTTGGTGACTTACGAATAGAACGGTACGCCCCTGACCCGTGCTTAGATCTTGCATTTTACCTAGAGCCTTTTTTTGGAAGGCTGCATCGCCAACGGCAAGAACTTCGTCCGCAATAAGAATATCGCTATCAAGATGCGCGGCGACGGCAAACGCCAGGCGCACGTACATACCGCTTGAATACCGTTTTACCGGCGTATCGATATGATGCTCGATTTCGCTGAAGTCGATGATCTCGTCGATTTTTTTATCGATCTGCCGAGTCTTCATTCCTAGGATCGCGCCGTTGAGATAGATATTCTCGCGGCCAGTAAGCTCACCGTTAAAGCCGGTTCCGACTTCGAGAAGACTCGAAATTTTGCCCTTAACCTTGATCACGCCCTCGGTCGGGGAGGTAACGCGCGAAAGGAGTTTTAATAGCGTACTCTTGCCCGCACCATTCTTACCGATAATGCCGACGCGGTCGCCCTGTTTGATATCGAAGCTTACGTCCTTGAGCGCCCAAAAGTGATCATCGTCACCCGAATATTTATCCTCGCCGATCTTCGAATTCGGATCTTCCTTGCCCAGCTTGAGCGCCACCAAAGTCTGGATATCCTTCCAGAGAGTGCCGTTATTGATAACGCCGAGACGGTACATCTTCGAAAGATGCTCAACACGAATAGCAATGTTGTCCATAAAATATAAACCTGACCTTTAAAAAGAATATACCCGAAAGAATCATATCCAATTACAGCATCACTTTACTTTTGCCTTAACAATTTTTTTAACGTTTTTAATAGAAAGACGAAATCTATTAATAAACAACACATCTAATAATGCTATCCAAAATGGAAAGTACTCATAGTTAAATTTAATCATATCAATAAAAACGCGACGGCTGTTTCGTATCGCTTTTTTGTTAGCACTTATCATTTTCTTTATTACATAGTCGCGCTGCTCATTCAACATTTTATTGTAAAGTTCTGCTCCATATTGTTTTTTATTTAAGGACTTAAATATTCTTATACCATTTAATGGTATATATATCTCATTATCTACGGAATTTTCAAATTTTACGCTTCCTGACCGCGCCTTAAACATCGGTTTGGCAATAATGTAATTTACACAAAATGGAATATTGTGTAATAAAACATAAACAGGCAGATACTGACAACCAATGCCTTTTAAGTTATCAAAATTGCGCCAAACGCTAGTTTTCATGATAATTGACGACAAATTGCCGTATCGGCCGCCTGCTTTAAGAAAGAAGTCTTTATGGTCTCTGCATTTTAGATCATTTCCATTATTAATTACCATTTGATGGATTATATTTTTCATATCTTTCTCAAACAAATCGAAATTGGTCGTAACAATATCAATCGATTCGTCTTTGAGTATATCAAGTGCGTACTTTAATGATCCGGAGTAATGAACATCGTCATCGCCTAAGAGCCAGACATATTCTCCTTTAGCTTTCTGAAATATATTATCAACATTCAAATCATAACCCAAATTCGTCTTGTTTTTATAATATGAGATGTACGATGAATATGTATCTATGTATTTATCAATGACTTCTTTCGTATTATCATCAGACGCATTATCTGACACTAATATCTCCACAGGATCATTCAAATCATTCAATTGGCTCACAATGCTATCAAGCGTTTCACCAATTGTGCTTCCTCCATTATACGTAGGGATTCCTATAGTCAATTTAGTCTGGATCATAGTGTATTAGCTCCTCGATACTCATCAATAATATTCCGGATTCCTTCATTGATCGACGTCTTGGGTTCCCATCCAATACTCATTAAATCAACTATATCGGCGCACGAATACATAATCTCATCATTTCGATACGGTATTGCAGTGAAATCAAGTTCTGAGTTGCTATTAGATATCGTTTTAATCAAGCCAACAAAATCTTTGATTCGCGTAGTTTTTGCTGTTCCTAAATCAAAAGACTTAAATCTAAAGCAATTATTCAATGAATAACTAACTACTTTAAGATAAGCATCTGCAACATCATCAGCATATATAAAATCCCTTTGCTGTTCGCCGGGAGTAAGGTCCACTTTTGCTTTGTTGTTGATTGCTATATCCCGTATCATTTTTTCAACAAATTTATCGGGGTTATCATTTCTCCCATATATATGCTCAAGCACAACATTTACAATCTTGATTTTTTTTGAAAACGCATTCAACCATAAAAGAAGGCTTTTTTTTGACAGAGAATAAGTTGCCAAGAAGGAATATGAAAGATTTTCTTTATTAAAATATGAATCAGTATTAATAAAGGCTTCAACGTTATATTCAACAGCGTTATCTAACAAATCAATTGGAAATATCAAATTTGTTTCCAATACTTTTTTACAAGAATGTTTATCTCGGCCATATTCATTTGCGGTATGCACGATGACATCGATTGTATTTTGTTTAAATACTTCTTCAATGGATATTTTATCAATATCAAAAAAGGCAACAGAAGGATTTAACAGTAAATCCTTGATACGGTATACATTTGAGAACGAGCGTTTTAGCACAACAACATTATAACAACCCTCATTAATTATCGCTCTCAATAAATGACTACCCAGAAAACCTGTAGCTCCTGTTAACAATATTGTTTTCATATTAATACCTTTTAGTTACAATGAGGCCTATCCGATTGCCCTGCTCATAGGACCTTATAAAAGTAATAAACCCGAGAAATGCTAATTTTCTACCATATTTTCGGGGCAAATTGAAAGAAATAGGTAAACTTCTCGCGAAAAAACCCTGATACGATTAAAGCACGCCTCCCGTAGGGGAGGAAAAAAAGAAGGGGAAGGGCGGCCGACCTGCCCCGCAAAGGAGCTTGTATGATCCAAATATTCGCAGTGCGCAACTACCTCAAAACGTGCAACGCGCCGTACGTCGCGCGAAGCAGCTGCTCGGACGCCGTCGAACTCGACGAACTCATCGACACCATGGCAGGAGGCAGAACCACCCTCACCAAACCCGACATCACCGGATGCCTCCAGCTCTTCGTCGAGGAAGTCGTCAAACTCGTAGCCGACGGGAAGCACGTCAAAACCCCGCTCGGCGCCTACTACCTGTCCGCAAGCGGGAAAATGGAAACCAAAAACCAGCCATTCACCCCGGGAGAAGGAACGCACGACCACGCATTTACCCTGCATTTCCGCACCAACAAAAGCGTCGAGGCAGAAATTAAAAGCAAGGCTCGGTGGGAACGGATAGAAAACGTCGACATGAGCGCGGCCGTCATCGACCGCATCTTTGTCGTCGGCGCAGCCTCGGGGGAAAGCGCGCATCCGGGCAGCACCGTCAAACTGGAAGGACGCCGCATGAAATTCGACCCCGCGGACAACACGTGCGGACTCTTCCTTGAAAACGGAACCGAAAGCGTCCGCGTAACCGCGTATCCCGACATCGCCCCGAGCAAGCTCATCGCCATACTCCCGGCGGACCTCGCGATCGGAACGTACGACCTCGTACTCGTGACCAAAGCGAACGGCAAGGACGCAAAGGAGGGATACCTCGACGAACCGCTCGTCGTCGCGTAGCTAAGTAAAACCTTGCGCGCTAACTAACGCGACTTCGCGGCGGAATCAACAGGATTTCGCCGCGTTTTCAACGCAAAAGAGCCGAAGAAACAAATTAAAAAAGGGAAAGAATCAACGCATAAACGACTTGATACCGTCGCGGATATCCCCGAGAACCGACAGAAGAAACTCCCAATACGAAGGCTGCGACGTAACGCGACCATAATCCCCCGGAGAAAGGAAACGGCGAAGCTCGAAACAATAATCAGGAAAGAGCGAAACGAGGGCCGAAAGCCGCTCGTCGAGCGTACGGGTAAAATCACCGGGTAGTACCTTGCGATCATCCAGCTTCCGCATCACGAGGGAATAATCAACGGAAACGTTTTGACCCGTAAGCCAGACAATATCCCAGAGATCCCGGTTTTTAACACGATTAGGGCGTAACGCGAGGGCGACTACCTTGTCGGCGAGAATCTCGGCGCGACTTTCCGCGTTCAGGATCAGGCCGGACGTGCCAAAATCCGCATGGTAGTGATTCCGGAGCATCGCGGGTTTTTTGTCATGGCTTTCAATGGCGCAAATGTCGATATTAATCCGCTGAGCGGGAAAGCTCGGGCTTTCAGGCCGCGTAATAATCTTGATCTTCCAGGTATCGACGTTTCCGCTTTCTCGAACCGGCTCGCCAACGGTTACCGGAAGGCCGTATTTTTTCATCAATGTAGTCTCAATGACATGACCCAACGAAGAAAGCGAGGCGCGATCAAAACCGCTACCGCCCGTAAAATCAAGATCCTCGCTGAGCCGGGTGGAGCCGTAGCAAGAACGCAGGCACGTACCGCCGATAAACGTCAAATCGGCGAGAAACCCGGCTGTTGACATTTCGCGCACGATATCGTGATGGAGGATCTCCTTTTCGACGACGGGGCGAAGCGAAACGATCTCGGGATCGCGTTCAAGAACCGACTCAACCAATGAATCAAACAAGTTCATCGACGACGCTCCTGTCAACGAGATCGAACGGCCTTCGGGCCGCCCTCATGTCCGCAATCGCCAACTTGACCGACGCGCGCCAAAGCCCGCAGCGGGTATCATACGAAAGCTCATTGGCAAGGATTTCGGGCCTTTTCGCCGTATGGACGAATTCTATCGTTCCCCACGTACCGCAATCGATCTTCGCCGAACGACCGCCCGACATCAGGGTAATCCACTGAAGGGGAATCTGCGATATTACCCCGGCGTCGCTCAAGGCGGATTCAAGACTGATGTAATTGAGCGTATTCGCGCGAAGTTTTGCCGCCGCGTGATGGAGCAAAAAACCCCGGGAAAAACCGGACTTTGCGTAGAGATATACGTTCCGGCATATCGGTTCAAGCAGCGCGTCCTTTGCCGCCCTTGTAATGAGCATCTTGAGGGCGTCCGAAGACAACTCGGGAAAAACAGGGGCAAAATCGGATACGCCGAAAAGAAAGTGCTCCTGATCGGCATTGGACTCGAGTAGAAAGCGAAGCTTCCTGATACCCTGCATTGCTACCTCACTATACGGAAGATAACGCTTTTCGTTGCTTTCCGTCTAGTGCATCACACCACATCAATGAAGTTTCGCTCGTTCTGGTTGAACATCACGAGGCCGAGCACGAGGAAGAAAGCGGTCATGCCGAGGCTCGAAAGGATCATGACCGTCGGGACGGAACCCGCGCCGTAGAACCAGACGCGGAAAAGCTCGACGGGGGCGCTTACCGGGTTAACGAAATTGACCCAGGCGTAATCCTTGGGCATCTGCGAAAGGGGATAGACGATCGGGGTCGCGTACATCGCAAGGCCGAGCGCGAAGGAAACGAGCTGCTTGAGGTCGCGGTACTTCGTCGTCATTGAAGAAATGATCATGCCCATGCCCGTACCGAGCAGAGCGATCCAGACGAGGAGGAGCGGGAAGGCAAAGGCCCACCAGGAGGGACGGAGAACGCTTGAAGTCACGAGATAGAAGACGAAAAAGGCCATAAGGGTCGCGAACTGAACGGCGACCTTCGTCAGATTGCTGAACACATTGCTGATCGGCACCGTAAAGCGCGGAAAGTATACCTTACCGAAAAGGCCCGCGTTGTTCAGGAAGACGTTACCGGCGTCGTTGAAACAGCCGGTAAAGAACGTCCAGAGCATCGTGCCCGCGTAGTAAAAGAGAATGTAGGGGACGCCGTCGGTGCCAATCTTCGCGAGATTGCCGAACACGAACGCGTACATCACGGTGGAGAAAAGCGGATTGATGATAAACCACAGGGGGCCGAGGATCGTCTGCTTGTACTGCGTCACGAAATCGCGCTTGACGAAAAGCCATACGAGGTCGCGGTAGCGGATAACCTCGCGGATCTGGAGATCGAACAGCTTTCTCTTGGACTCTATAACGAGATCCCATTTTTCATCGGACATGGGGAGGGGCTCCTTTTCAGTTTCTGCTCAGTAGTATTCTCGCGCCGAAGCCCGCGTACATCGATTTCACGAGCTCTTCGGCTCGCTCGTCGGCCTCGGCGAGAAACCCGGAGGTCTCAAGCTCGCGCGCGATGCGTTCCTTGAACATGCCGACCTCCTGGAGCTTGAGCTCGGTCGAGATCGGCACGAAGATATTGCGCCTGACGTCCCAGATTTTCACCGTGCTTACGTCGACGGTATTGTCGACGATCGCCGCGCGGGGAAGACGGATGCGCACGGTATTGTCCGGGCCGTCGAACCGCGCCTGTATCTTCGTGACGTCGGGAATCCCGGCCTTGACGATGCCAGTGAATCGCACGAGCGAGGTGCTCGCGCCGCCGACGACGAACTTGCGGTTAAGCTCCATCACGTCCGTGTAGCGGTACTCGAGCACGGCGAGCTCCGCGATTCGGTTGAGCGCGGTCGCGTTCAGGTTGTCGAAGGCAAGACGCCGGCGGTTCTCCGCGATCCTGTCGCTTATTGAGCGATAGGCGACGAGAAGCGCGACGAGGGCAATGACAGCCCCAATCGCCATAACGTTTTTTTTGGAAAGCGCAAAACTTTTCATTTTGGACGCCCTTTCTTGATATCGCGGACATACTCCTCCACGGAATCAAGGCGATCTTAGATTCAGGATAGAACCATATCAAGCGAAGCTTTTACGGCCGGAGAATCTACATTGGATGCTTCAAGGCGATTTGAATACAATGCCTTAATTCCGGAAATAAACTCATCTGCCCAAGAAGGCGCCAGAACCTTGATATCCTTGAAATCGAGAATAATAGGCTCATCTTTAGCGGGTGCGGAAAACAAATATGATTTACCCGCAAGAAACGCCTCTCTTCCGGCAGGTCGTGAAAGCAACACATCTCCAAATTTGATCATGGAAATAATCATATCAAAACCTCCTTCTCGGAAATTGACAAATCAAGGATCGCGAAAAAACCGGAAATAATTTTCGTAAATGCAGTCTTTACAGCTTCTATATCGGAATTGAGATCAGGTAACACACGTGAGAGCGTAGCCAATATGCCGCTGCCATAATCGGCCATGATTATAAAATCGGCATTCTCATGATTAAAGTACACCCCGCGTCTGGCTCCCTCGCGATAATTCAGGTTATGGTCGAACGTATTATTGCCGATTTCGCCGATTATTGCGCTTTCAAGATATTTAGAGGTTTGGCGAATATACGTATCAAGACGCGCGGAAAAAACATCCCGAGTTTGGCAGAAATTTGATCCAGAAGAGGGAAAACCAGTTACGTAATCCTGCGTGATTCTAAAAATCTCTTCTGCGGTTATGGGCATCAGATCTCCTTATGAAATCACACCAAGCAAATAATCAGGCAAGAAGGTCAAAAACCCTCGAAGCCTTGAAAAGCGGGGCAAAAAACACGGTGCGACCATCGACGGACACCGAGGACTCAGGGCCATCGTAGAGGACAACGCCTGATTTGGATTCAGGATAGCTTGCGAAGAAAGCGAGCATTCCCGGCGGGATCTTGTCCCGTTTCCATCCGGACTTAACCTCGACGGGCAGAAACGACCGGTCCTTCTCGATAACGAAATCGACTTCCTTTCCGTCCTGCGTACGCCAGTATTTGAGCGAATACCGGACGTCCATCGCCTTCCGGAGCTCCCAGTAGACGAACTGCTCGTGAAGGGCGCCGATGTCGGGCCGAAGCGCGGGCGGTCGAAAATCCTGACAAATCGCGTTAGCGACGCCCTGATCGTAAAAGTAAAACTTATGTGTCTTGACCAACTCCTTGCCCCGGTTGGAAAAGAGCGGTGAAACCAGGGCAAGCACGAATGTCCCTTGTAAAACCTCGAGATAGCGATCGATTTGCCTCGACGAGACCCCGGCGATCGCTGACAGGCTATGCTTGTTCAGTTGACTGCCATTATTGAGCGCGAGATAGGAAATCAGCTTATTGAACGACAGAACCGACTCATCCTTCAGAAACGACTTGATATCCTTTGCTATATACGTCTGATAAATCCCCTGCAGGTATTCCCGTATTTCGATCTCGCCTGAAAAAGGGGTAAGCCCCGGCATCGCGCCGAACCTGAGAAACTCGTCGAATGCCGAACGGTATGCCTCGCCGTCGTCGATCCGCGTCGTCGCCCCGATTGGGGCGATAGCCGCGAGCCGACCTTCGCGACCGCTGAGCCATTCGGAAAAACTCAGGGGAAAGATTACCCGCTCGAGCTTTCTTCCCGCGAGCGATTCCTTCAGGTGCGCCTGAATTTCGAGAGAAGATGACCCGGACGCGTATATCTTGATCTCCGGATTCAAGTCGTAGATAGCCTTGAAAATCGATGAAATATTCGGACAGTACTGAAATTCGTCGATAAACACGAGCTTTTCGCGATTCTCGCGAATAAATGAAGCGTAACCCTCGTTGAAGAGTGTCAAATGCAGGGGATTTTCGAGATTGTACCACGCACTCGCTCGCCCGATTTTTTCCTGAATCATCCGCATCAGGGTCGATTTCCCGACCTGCCTGCTGCCGATCAATACGCTGATCGCGTGATTGTCGGCTTGCCGTACCAGCGGTTCGCATTCCTTTCTCGGTATCATAGTATCAGTATTACCCGAAGCGTGAAAATTATCCAGAGAATTTTCACGCTTCCGTGAAAATTCTCTGGTTTTTACTTATCGTTACTTACCGACGGCGAAGTAGGCGAAACCTTTCGCCTCGACGTCCTCGCGCTTATACACGTTTCGGAGGTCGAAGAAAACCGGGGTCTTGAGGAGCGATTTGACGCGGTCAAGGTCGAGATTCCGGTACTGGTTCCATTCGGTCATCAAGACGACGGCGTCGGCGCCGCGCAGGGTTTCGTATTCGTCCTCGTGGTAGGAGACTGCGTTCTTACACGACTCGAGCCTCCAGGTCGCTTCCTTGACGGCGGCGGGATCGCAGGCGCGTATCAGGGCGCCGCGTTCGCAGAGGCCCTCGATGATCGTCAGGGCGGGAGCCTCGCGCATATCGTCGGTGTTCGGCTTGAACGCGAGGCCGAGGCAGGCGATCGTCTTGCCCGTAAGCGAGTCCTTGCCGCCGAGCCCGGTTTCGATCTTGGCTACCATGCGGAGCTTCTGCCGTTCGTTCGCCTCGATGGTCGTCTCGACGATCGAGAGGGGCTCTCCCGCGTCGCGGCCGATGCGGGCCATCGCCTGCGTGTCCTTCGGAAAGCAGCTTCCGCCGTAGCCCGGTCCGGGATGGAGGAACTTGCCGCCGATACGGCCGTCGCGTCCCATAGCCTTGGCGACGTCCTGCACGTTCGCGCCGACCTTCTCGCAGAGGTTGGCGACCTCGTTGATGAAGGTGATCTTGACGGCGAGAAAGGAGTTGGACGCGTACTTGATCATCTCGGCGGTCTCGATATTCGTCTCGATGTACGGTGTTTCGTTAATGTAGAGCGAGCGGTACACTTCCTTCATGTGCAAGCGCGCCTTTTCGCTTTCGGCGCCGATGACGACGCGATCGGGGTGCATAAAGTCCTGGACGGCCGAGCCCTCGCGGAGGAACTCGGGGTTCGACACGACGTCGAAGGAAAGGCCCTTTGCATCAGCTCCCCGTTTGGCGAGCTCTTCGGAGACCCAGCCCTTGACGCGCCTGCCGGTACCGACCGGAACCGTGCTCTTGTCGACGATCACCTTGTAGCCGTTCATTGCGCGCGCAATCTCTCGCGCGACCGACTCAACGTACGTGAGATCGGCGCTGCCGTCGTCGGCGGGAGGGGTGCCGACCGCGATAAACACGACGTCGGATTTCTGTACCGCAGCAGCCATATCGACGCTGAAGGAAAGACGGCCTGACTGCACGTTGCGGATGACGACGTCGTCGAGCCCGGGCTCGTATATCGGGATGCCGCCCTTCTTGAGGGTTTCGATCTTCGACGCGTTGTTGTCGACGCAGATAACGGTATTTCCAAAGTCGGCGAGGCAGGCCCCCGAAACAAGTCCGACGTATCCGGTTCCGGCTACAGTGATCGTTGCCATGGTTCTTTCTCCTTGTACCACTCGGTGAATTTCATAAGTCCCGTCTCGAGCGGCGTCGACGGCTTCCAGCCGAAGTCGCGCTCGAGGGAGGACGTATCCGCTGCGGTCATGTACACGTCGCCCGACTGCATCGGAAGGTAATTGCGTTTTGCCTCGACGCCGAGAAGCCCTTCAAGGACGCTGATAAAGCGCTCAAGCTTCTCGGGGTGCTGGTTGCCGATATTGTACACGCGGTACGGCGCCGACGATCGGTCGAGGGCGGGGCGCTCGGGATCGAAGGACGGGTCGCTCGAGGCGGGACGATCGGCGATCAGGATAACCGCCTTGACCACGTCGTCGACGTAGGTAAAGTCCCGAAGGAGGTCGCCTGAGTTATACACGTCGATCGGATTCCCGCGCATGATCGAGTCGGCGAATTTGAAGTAGGCCATATCGGGGCGTCCCATGGGCCCGTAGACGGTGAAGAACCGCATGCCGGTTACCGGAAGGCCATAAAGGTGGCTATAGGAATGCGCCATAAGCTCGTTGGCGCGCTTCGTCGCGGCATAGAGGCTCACCGGATGGTCGACCGGGTCGGTTTCGGAGAAGGGCACCTTGCGGTTGAGCCCGTATACTGAAGAGCTCGACGCGAACGCGAGATGCGCCGTTTTGTGCGCGCGGCACGCTTCAAGGATGTTGAGAAACCCGTCGAGATTGCTCGCGCAATACGCGCGCGGATTGGTGATGCTATAGCGGACCCCGGCCTGAGCCGCGAGATGGATCACGCGGTCGATGCGGTTTTCGGCGAACACGCGATCGACGAGGTTCGCGTCCTCGATCAGGCCGCGGTAGAACTTCCAGTTTGCCTTCGCGTCAGGCGAGGCTTCGATGAGGGAGAGGCGGTGTTCCTTGAGGTCGACCCGATAGTAGTCGTTGACCGCGTCGAGGCCGATAACCGTATGCCCGGCTTCGAGAAGGCGGAGTGCGGTAAACGAGCCGATAAAGCCCGCGGCCCCCGTTACGAGATACGTCATGCAAGTCCCTTTTCCTTCATCTGCGCGAGGGCGTCCTTGACGAGGCCGGTGTCGCCCTTCCGCGCGACGAGCGCCTTTCCGTTTTTGATGACGACGACCAGGTCGTCGACGCCGCATAGCGCGACGGGAATATCCGAATCGACGAAACAGTTTCGCGAATTGACCGATACCGCCCCCGCGGGCAGGTCGTCGCGATATTTCGCGAGCGAGTCCCAGGTGCCAACATCGTCCCAGAGAAAACTTGCGCGAACGGTAACGGAGCGCGCGCATTTTTCGCTGATCGCGTAATCGATCGATATGGAAGGGGATCGCTCATACGCCGCGTCGAGGCCGTCGTAGGAGGTCATAACCCGAATACCGTCGACCGTTTCGATCATGCAGCCGGGACCAGCGTTGGCGAACGCGGCGAAGGCCTCGGGGCAAAGGCGCTCAAGCTCGAAAAGGTAAAAATCCGCGCGAAAGGCGTAGATCCCGGAGTTCCAGTAGTAGTGGCCATCCTCGAGATACGCGCGCGCGGTCGCCGCGTCCGGCTTTTCCTTAAAGGTGTCGATGCGAAACGAGGCGCTTGCGTCCTCAAGCGTGCTGTGGAAGGCCTCGCCGGTTTTGATGTAGCCGTAGCCGGTCGAGGGGAAGGTTGGCGGGATGGCGAAGGAAACGAGGTTCCCGCGATCGGCGTGAGCGCCTGCGGTTCGGGCGTCGGCGATAAAGGCGTCGAGCGGCTTGATGATATGGTCGCTCGCCATCATGAGGATATTGGGGGAGTCGGCCCGGTTGAGCGAAAGGAGGTATTTCGCGGTCCACGCGATCGCCGGGGCGGTATTCTTCCCGCATGGCTCGCTCATGACCAAAACCTTATTGAGGATCGCAGGTCTTCCAAGGCGCGCAGCAAGGGAGATAACGTCGGCGAGCACGAGGGTGGTCCAGTCTTTGCGCGTGACGATGCAGATGTCACCCGGTATATCGAGCGCGACGGCGCGACGGATAGCCGCCTGGAGAAAGCTTTCGCCGTCGGTCAGGATCATGAATTGCTTGGGCCTTTTCGCGTCGGAAACGGGCCAAAGCCGCTCGCCCGACCCGCCCGCAAGAATCAATACGTCAGTGATCATATACCGTTATTCCTTTGAAAGGAGTTCGTAGATATGGGCTACGGAGTTACCGGCTGCGGGGCTTGGCGTGCAGGTATTGCCCGCGTCGATATTCCTTTTTTCATAGCTTTCTGAAACGAAAACGAAGGTATCCTTCGCGATATCCTTTTCGCTCTGGAAAAGAATGTAGTCAAGGCCGGCATTGCTGGCCGCATATTCGATGATGAAGTCTATGTCGCTCTTGCCGAGAAGGCCGATCCGGCTGAACCCGCGCTCGCGAGCGTCGCGCGCGATGTCGACGATCGTCTCCTTGTAGTTCACGACCTTTTTCATGGTGCGCTTGAGATACCGGTAGGTGCGGCCCGCGAGCTCGTTTAGGCCGTCGGGCGTGAGGATATAGCTCACCTTACGGGGCGATACCTTCTGTACGAGGATAAGCCCCTTCTGGCTCAGGCGCTTCAGGAGCACGTTCGTCATGCCGAGCGACAGGTTTATCGTTCGTGCAAGGTCGCGCTGGCTGATATCGGCCTTTTGGAGGGTGAGTTCGTTAATGCTGTTGAGAAGGAGGAATTCTGAGTCTTGTTCCATGATTTTTTCAGGAAATTCGGGGGAGAGAAAATTGACAACGCGCAAGAATGCCGGTACCGCCGAAACAGGTTCCCGTTGTTACGCATCTATGTGTTCAACTTATGAACAATCTATCATATAGATAAGCCCCTGACAAGGGAATAGTTACAAAAAAAGGTGGATGTGTTATGCTTCGTATAGACATATAAATGAGGAGTTTTTCATGCCGGTTGCACCACACATCAGGGAAGTCATGGCTTCCGCGTCGTTTATCCGCAAGATGTTCGAGGAAGGGATACAGATGAAGGCACAGTACGGTGCCGACAACGTGTACGATTTCAGTATCGGAAATCCCGATCTTGAGCCGCCGGCAAAGGTCAAGAAGATGCTTGCGGAGCTCGCCGCGTCGAAAACCGCCGGACTCCATGGATATATGCCGAATGCCGGCTATAAGGAAACCCGCGCCGCGATGGCGGAGAAGGTCTCAGGCGAGCAGGGCGTAACGCTCGATTTCTCCCATGTCGTTATGGGCGTCGGCGCCGCGGGCGCGATGAACGCGGTTCTCAAGGCCATTCTTTCCCCCGGCGACGAGGTCCTCGTTCCGGCTCCCTATTTCGTCGAATACGGGCATTACGCCCGAAACCATGGTGGCGTCCTCAAAACCGTTCCCACGAAGGAAGATTTTTCGCTCGACACCCAGGCGATAGCGGCCGCGTTGACCGAAAAGACCGCCGCTATCATCATCAATTCCCCGAATAACCCCACCGGCAAGATCTATACCGAGTCCGATATCGCCTCGCTCGCGAAGGTTCTTTCTAACCACCGCGAAAAGACCGCTCGTACCGTGCTTTTGATCGCGGACGAGCCCTATCGCGAGATCGTCTACGACAACCGGAAGGTCGCGCCGGTATTTCCCGTCTGGGCGGATTCCGTCGTCGTGACCTCCTTCGCCAAGAATTTGAGCCTTCCCGGCGAGCGCATCGGTTACGCCGCCGTGAATCCCGACGCGACCGACGCGAAGTCTCTCGTCGACGCGATCATCTTCACGACGCGCGTGCTCGGCTACGTAAACGCCCCCGCGACCTTTCAGCGCATCGTCGCCGCGTGCTGGAACGAGCCGGTGGACTACGGCTCGTACACGACGAGGCGGAATAAGCTGACGGCGATCCTTCGGGACGCTGGCATCGATTACGCCGAGCCCGAGGGCGCCTTCTATCTTTTTTGCAAGGTTCCCGAAGGAAAGAATGGCGGCGACGATGGCGCGTTCTGCGATCATCTCAAGAAGTACCACATTCTCGGCGTTCCCGGCACGGGCTTTGGACGAAAGGGTTGGTTTCGCCTCGCGTACTGCGTCTCGGAAAAATCGATCGAACGATCCGCGGACGCCTTCAAAAAAGCGCGCCTTGACTGGTAGATAAGGAGCCATGCCGATGAAAATACTTATGGTGACGAGCGAAGCGGTCCCCTTCGCGAAAACGGGCGGGCTTGCCGACGCGGTGTCGGCGCTTTCGATCGCGCTCGCGGCGCAGGGCCATGACGTGCGTATCGTGATGCCCCGCTATTATCGCATCGACCGAAACAAGCTCGAGCATATCGGGGGGCCGATGGGCGTCAATCCCGGCTATCAGGAAATCTGGACCGGCGTCTATCAGGCGCCGCTTCCCGGCTCTCGCGTTCCGGTATACTTTATCGACCACGAGCAGAGTTACGGGCGCGACGGGATATACGGCGTTCCAGGCGAAACGGATTTTAACGACAACCCGCAGCGGTTTTCCCTCCTTGGCCACGCGGCGTTTCAGCTCTGTCGGAAGATTCAGTGGATCCCCGACATCATCCACGCGCACGACTGGGCGGCCGCGCTCGCGCCGATCCTGCTCAAGTTCAACGAACGGGTGGGGGAGTTCGCGCATACCGCGAGCGTTTTTACCATCCACAACATCGGCTATCAGGGCGTGTACGGCAAGCATCTTTTCCCGTACACGGGACTCGGCTGGGATAATTTCTACGCCGCTGGATTTGAAGACTGGGACCGCATGAATTTCCTGAAGGCGGCGCTCGTCTCGTCGGACAAGCTGACGACCGTGTCGCCGAATTACGCCAAGGAAATCCAGCGACCCGAGTACGGCTTTCGCATGGACGGGATCCTTCGCTACCGCGCCAATGACCTTTCGGGGATTCTCAACGGCGTCGATATCGATACCTGGAATCCTTCTACTGATAAGCTCATCGCGGCAAAATACAACGCGAAATCGCTCGATAAAAAAGCGATAAACAAGGAAGCCCTCCAAAAGCGCATGGGTCTTCCGGTCGACCCGACGGTACCGCTCATCGGCATCGTCACGCGCCTTGCCGACCAGAAAGGCGTCTCGGAACTCTTTGGCCCGTCCTATGGCTCGGCGTTCAGGATCTGCTCGGACATCAAGCTTCAGATGGTCATACTCGGCTCGGGTGAGACCTGGTGCGAAAACGAGATCCTGGCTCTCAGCCATACCTTGCCAAATTTCAAGGCGTACATCGGCTACGACGAAGCCCTAAGCCACCTTATCGAGGCGGGTTCCGACTTCTTCCTCATGCCGTCACGGTACGAGCCGTGCGGGCTCAACCAGATGTACTCGCTCCTCTACGGCACCTTGCCGATCGTGCGAAAAACCGGCGGGCTTGCCGATACCGTCGAGAACTATAACGAAGAAACGGGCGAGGGTACCGGGTTCGTGCTCGAGCACCTCACCCCGCAAAGCATCTACGACACGGTCGGCTGGGCGGCGTACGCCTGGTATAATCGCAAGGGCGACATCAAGAAGATGCAGGTGCGCGGCATGTCCATGGAATTCGGCTGGGATACCTCGGCGAAAAAATACGTGGACGTATATGAAAAAGCGCTTGAGCAGGTTAAGCCGCTCAAATAACGAATCGATTACTGTCAGGAGGAATCCAGATTGTTCAGGTATATCAAGAAGTTTTTTACTTCACTCAACGCGAACGCGCATCCGGGCGATATCGCGCATGCTGCGGCCCTTGGTCTCTTGCTCGCGTTCGTCCCGAAAGAGAATCTTTTGTGGGCGTTCCTGTTTTTTTTGGTCATGTTCATAAGGCTGAATAAAGGCGCGTTCTTTATCGCGCTCATACTCTTTTCCTTCGTGGTTCCCTTCGCCGACGTCGCGACGGAGGCGATCGGCTTCGCCGTCCTTTCGTTCAAGCCTTTGGAACCCGTCTTTACCGCGATGTACCAAACGCCCTTCGTCGGCCTTACGCGCTTCAATAACTCGATGGTCCTGGGCGGCCTCGCCCTGGGCTTGATCCTCTATTGGCCGGCGTACGCGCTTTCCTTGCGCTTCGTCTCCTGGTATCGCGCGAAACTCCAGCCCAAGCTCGCCAAGAGCAAGATCGTCAAGGTGATTACGCATCTTCCGATCATCAAGCAGATCATCAGCGCGCCTGACTTGGGAGGATTTCGAAAATGAGCGATACCAAGAAAAAAAGCGGGTTCAAGGTTCCGAAGCTTTTCACGAAAAAATACACCGGAACGCAGTACGAGAAAAAAATCCTCAAAAAGCTTTTCATCGCCGCGGACCGGAAACTGATCGAGTCGCTCTTCGTATCCTCGAAGGATTCGCAAGGTCGTGAGCTTTTTACGATCGATGTGGCGCAAATAAAGGACAAGGCCCAGGCGAAGCGCGTCGCTGCTATTGCGAAAGAAATAGCCCGGCAAAAGGGACGGTTCAATATCGTCGCCATTGCGCTCGCCCTAGTCGCGGTACTCGCCCTCGTTCTCGCGCTTACCGTATTCCGCAACGCGATCGCGCGATTCGCGGTTACCTCGGCGCTTGAAGGATCCTTCGGCGCGAAGTGCGACATCGCGAGCATAGACTGCAATCTCCTTGACGCGAGCTTCAGGATCGACGGACTTGAGGTCGCGAACCGGAAGTCGCCGATGAAGAATCTCTTCGGCGTCGGGCGGCTTGACCTCGCGTTCGATCTCCTTGAGCTCACGCGCGGCAAGGTCGTCGCGGACAACCTCGAGATAACGGGCATTACGTGGAATACCGACCGAAAGGCCTCTGGCGCATTGACCCCGGCTAAGCAGCGGAAATTCGAGAAGAGACAAAACGCAAAACCGAATCCCGTCGTGGCCGCGCTCAAGGCCGAAGCGGAGAAGGTTACCTCGGGCATTTCCGTCGACTCGGGGATCGACGCGGTGAAGGATCAACTTGACCCCGTCAAGTATCTTGAACGGGAAAAGGCTGCGCTTCAATCCCCCGCGATCGTCGAGAAAATCAGCGCGACGGTTCCTTCGCTTTCGGAAAAATGGGAGGCGAAGAGCAAGGAAGTGCGCTCCGAGGTCGACAAGACCATCGCCGCGGGAAAGAAGCTCAGCGCGCTCAAGGTTTCGTCGATCGATACCCTTCCCGAGGCGCAGGCGGCGCTTTCGGATATCAAGGCTGCGTCGGACAGCATGAAGTCGTCAATGGAACTCGCGAAAGAAACTACGGAAGATATTTCCACGGACGCGAAAATCGTAAAGGAGTTGTCCTCGGAAGCGGAAAAGGCGATCAAGGCTGACTCCGCGCGGCTCAAGGCGCTAGCCGATACCGTAAAGGGGCTTAACGTAGCCACCGGAAAGGATATGATTTCGGGCGTTTTCAGGACCTTCCTCGTCAACACCCTTGGCGCCTATTACCCTTACCTTGATCAGGGCGTTAGCGCCCTCAAAACGATGCAGAACGGGAAAGAAAAGAAACAGTCGCTCAAGAGCAAGTCAAACGCGATCGCGCGCCTTCCGGGCCGCAATGTCGTGTTTGGAAAGGACGCGCTCCCGCGTCTCGTGCTTCGCAACATAGAGCTCTCCGCTACCGATGTTAAATCAGGGATCAAGGGGGCTGGTACGGTGCAAAACATTACCGACGACGCGGACCGGCTCAATACACCGATAGCGGTTGCCCTCGCGCTTTCGCACGGCAAGATGAAGGAATCGGTCAAGGGAGCGGTCGATCTCCGAAGCAAGGCGACCGAGACGGTCAACGCCGCGTTCACCGCGACGGGCTATCCCGTTTCGATCGATTCAACGGGCGTATCGGGCGTGCCTTCGCTCAAGGGGTCGATGAAGGCGGTCGGAAGTATCGTTGTCGCGCGCGACGGAACCGTGACGATACGGTCAGACCTCGCAGTCACTCAGGCGAGCCTTGAGGTCAAGAAGTTCGAGCCTTCGTTCGTGTACGGCGCGTATCGCGACGTTCTTTCCTCCATAAAGACGGTAGACGCGGACCTTACCGCGGTTATCTCGCCCGACGGCGCGATCGACCTTTCAGTCGATTCAGACGTTGACCGCGAGATAGCCCGCGCGCTCAAGGCGCAGATGGCCGCGCAAATCGAGAAGGTTAAAGCCGGTATCAGGAAGGAAGCGGACAAGTACATCGCCGAACAGCAATCGAAGTATTCATCCGAGATAGCGCGCTTTACCGACGTATACGGAAAGTCGCAGAAGTCGCTTGAGGATATGAAGGCGTACGAGAAAACGCTCAACTCGAAAAAGGCCGAGGTCGAACGGAAGATGAAGGAACTGACAGCAGAGAAGGCCGCTCCCGTCCTGGAAAAAGCGACGGAGTCCGCGTCAAAGGCACTGAAGGGCTTCCTTCCGTAATATTCGTTCGTGATGAACATAAAAAAGAAGGCCTGAGGAATGAACTGACCCTGTCTACTTTCAGGGGGTCAGTTCACACTCCTCAGGCCTTTGCTTTCCGTAGCGATTCGCTTTGGTTTATTCCGCGCCTTGATCCACGAGATCCGTCGCGCGGAGCAGTTTGATCTTTCCCGATTTATCCTGCACGAGAAGACCCTTTGCGGTAACCGTGATCGCGGTATAGGGAAGCACGTTGATGGCGGATTTTGCCTTTGCGTCGAGGTTCTTGTCGAAGCGCCCGATCACGTAGGCTCCGCCCTGATCGATCACCGCGTAATAGTCGTTCGCCGACTGGACAAGCACGCTCGGTTCGGCGATCGAATCCGCGCCCTGTTTGGTCATCTCGAGCGAGACTGGATCGACGAGCACGAGCCGGATCGCCGAGTTCCCGCCCTTTTTCCCCGCGATCGCCATGAGCCCGGCGCCCGTGTCGTAGAGCGCGCGACCCCGTATCGTGTTGAGCGGCGAGGTCTTCAGTATCTTGCCGTCATTGAGGTTGACGAGCACGAGTTCGGCGAGGAACGAGGTGCTATCGACCACGCGGAGCGCGAATGCGGGAGCGGCCGAGGCAAGCGCGGAATCCGCGGCGGCCTTGGTTTCGGCCGCCTTCTGGTCAACCGCCTTCTGTTCGTCTCCGGCGATCTCCTTCCGGTCCGAGAGGGCTTCCTTTTGCTTTGTATCCGCCATGGTCTGGTCGGCCTTGGCGACTTCCTCTTTTGTCTCTACCTGCTTTTGTGCCTCGGCAGCTTCGGTTTTTTTCGCCTCCGCGACCGCGGTCTTCTCGGTAGCGGTCTTTTGAGCCTCTACAGCCTTTTGCTGCGCAGCTTGATCATTCGGGTTTGCCGCTGCCAGCTTCTTCGCCTCATCCGCGGTCTTTTTCGCGGCAGCTGCTTCCTTGTCCGCGGCAGCGGCTGCCTTTTGCTTGTCAGTCGCCGTCACGCGCGCGTCGGTAGCTTCCTTTTGCGTAGTATCGGCTCTAGCTTGCGCCGCGTCCCCTTCGCGCTCCTTGAGGTCGGCCATATCCTTCCGCGTCCCGGTCGCGCCTGCCTTGTCTTCCTTGATCTTCTCGACGACGTCTTTTGAGGAGAGCACGGTCGTGTCGATGGTGCTGATGGTCCCCGAAAGGCGCGCGTCGGAGAGCGGAATGACGATCTGAGAGCGTCCCGGCCATTCGTCGTAGCGGACGGAAAGTCCCGCCTTCTCCGCGGTAAGGTGCGAGGTAACGACGGGTTTATAGCGTTCCTTGTATGTCTCGAGCTTTCCGCGATAGACCGCGTTGTATACGGTGATAAAGGTCGCGAGCGTCGATGAATCCTTGGCCGAGTACCCGTAGGCCACGGTAAGGTATGACGAGATGATGCGCCTGAGGTTGTCGATGTGATCAACGCCGACTCCGGGCCCGAGGATGAGAATATCCGCGTCAAGCCCGGTCGTGACTGCGGCATCGACGGCATGGATGACGTAGTAGCGCGCGGGATCTCCCGCGGTGCCGTTCTTTACGGCGGTAGAACCGAGCGCGGTTCCGATACCGCGAATCTCCTCGATGGAATCGATAACCGTATGCGGGCCATTGTAATTGATGAACTCGATCGTTTTGCCCGCGTCCCCGGTATCCAGTTCCTTTCGGTCAACCTCGATCGCTGTCGCCGACGCGATGACGAACGCAAATGAAAGCAAAACAGCAACAAGCCTTTTCATTGAATCCTCCATAAAAGAAACGCATTTTTTAGCGCAATATATTTTCCAGAGCCTGCCGCGCGTACTCGCGAGTCAGGTTGCTATAGGGACTTTGCGTAAACCGCGTGAGCGCCCGGGTGGCCTCAAGCGCGATCTTCCCGCCTGAATACCGTACGATCGCGTAGAGCGCGTCGCACGCGGCGCGATGCACCTCGGCGCGGTCCCCGCCAACCTGGCGGACAATTGCCTCGATCGCCTTGAGCGCTTCCCCGTCGCCGTCGTATCCCGAAGCGGAGAGGCCGTACAGGATTCCGATGAGCACCGAAGGGTCGCTTTCGCCCGTCGCCGCGCCGAGAAGGACGGTGCGGTATTCGGCGGAACCGAGCTTTCCGAGGAGGCTCGCGGCGCGTCCTCGCTCGATCGGATCGAAGGCCCTTCCGTCGATCGAACCGGCCGTATCGTTCCGCAGTATTTCTGAAAGACGCCGCGCATACGATACCTCGTCAGGGCCGACGGTACCGTTTTCGATGTCCGTCGCGACGCGCGCAAAATATTCCGCGATAATGACGCGATCGGCCAGGAAAGGAGTGCGATACTCAACGGACGTCCCGTTTAGTATACCGTAGTTTTTCGTTTTTTGCGCCTTATTTTCCCCGATAATGCGGGTTTCAACGCGGAAGGCGCTCAAGGTGGACGGGATTTCCTGCACGTACGCTATGCCATTGCCGGAAAGGATTGACCCGCCCGATGCGTCCGGAAGCGGATATTCCCATACGGTTGGCCCGAGCGAGTCCTTCGCGGAGGCGTATCCCCGATAGGCTATATTGAATTGGCCGTACTCAAACGCGATCCGCGCCTTTCCGCGCACGGGATGCCCGGTTCCGGTAACCCAGAGCGCGGAGCCGTCGGTTACGTTCAACCCCGCAAGGTTTCCATCAGAAGAAAGGACGACGAGCGTTCCTTTTCCTTCGGCCAACGCCGAAACGGAAGACTTCGCGCGGTATTCCCAGAGAAGGGTGGTGCCGCTTTCCCCCGATCGCCTGGTTCGCACGTCGTATCCCCGGACAAAGCCGGAATTGAACGCCGCGGCGAAACCGCTTGCAAGCGAAAGGATCGCCGTTGGCATCTCGGGAAGGGGGCTGCGCTCCAGAAGCTCGCCATAGGGCGACACGCGGAGGACGACGCCCGAAGCGGTTGAGAGAAGCAAATCGCCGCTTCCCGTTTCCGAGATGGGTTCCATCGGCTTTTCTCCAAGGGGAAGCGTCCACTTGATGGAAGCGGAAGGCGACACGCACACGATGCGGTTTGCGTATATAAGGAAGATGCGGCCATCCCATCCTTCAATCGGGGACATGACGGGTAGATCTTTGCCGCTCATCTGCCATAAAAACATGCCGTCCATATTGAGCGCCGAGAGGGTGCCGGAGCCGGAGCCGGCGATCACCATTCCGGATTTCGTTACGGTCAATAAAGGCGCGGTCTTTCCGGGAATGGCCCTGCTCCAGAGAAATCGTCCGGTTTCCGAGATGCAGGTTATCGTCCGGTCGCTTCCGGCGACATACACCCGGTCAGCGCGGTCAAGGGGGCCGGCGACGACATCGCCTGAAAGAACGCGCGTCCAGATCGGCTCGGACGCCTGCGCAAGGGGCGAGAGAAAAAGCATCGCTATGAGCGAAAGGAAAACGGCTTTCATCGGGTAAAAAAGGCAAGGGTTTCAATGTGATGGGTCTGCGGATAAAAATCGTACAGCGCCACATCCACCAGCCTGAATCCCGAAGCGACGAGCTTTGCCGCGTCGCGGGCAAAGGTAACCGGATCGCAGGACACCGAGCGGATATCGGCAATGCCCGATCCTGAGAACCATTCAAGCGCGCGTTTACCGATACCCTGCCGGGGTGGGTCGACGATCGCGCTATCATACCGGAGGCGCGATTCGTTTCGCGTATGCCAGTCTTCGGCGCTGACCGGGCAAAACAGCGCGGTTCCCGCGCGGCTCGCGAGGTTTTTGCGGGCAAGGTCGAGCGCTTCGCGGTTATGCTCGACGAGAACCGTCTCTGCGAAGGCCTCACCCGCGACGGCCGAAAAGGTTCCGACGCCCGAGTAAAAGTCGAGGAGCCGTTCCCCGGAAAACCCGCCTTCAAGCCCTGCGGGACCTTTCTGTATAGCGACAAGGAGTCGCTCGAGCATCGGGATATTCGACTGAAAAAAACCGCGCACGTCAAATCCGACATTCTTTCCGCAAAGCGGCAGGGCGCACGCGGTTTCTCCTTCTTCCTGCCAGATGCGGTCTTCGAAACCGAATACGTGAAAGCGGTCTCCAGCGTTCCGATGCCTCGCCTCGCGCGCGAGGCTTCCGTCCGCAAGCGCCTTCCTGATCGCGGGTACGGCAACCGGGCAATCGCGTATCGGCACGACGGTATTGGATGATCCTTCCCTGAGCCCGATGCCGCCCTCGCGCGTTCGGTGAAACTGGAAGCGCGAACGGTATTCAAGCGGAGATCCCGACTCAATATGAATGCCAGTTTCGCTTTCCACGTGCGCGCGAAAGAGTGTGTCCTTCAGGATCGAAAGGCGGAGTTTTCTTTGATATTCAGGATCGGCCATCTGTAGCGAACAGCCGCCGCATTTGCCAAAAAGAGGGCAAGGAGGCTCGACCCGATGTTCCGAGGGTTCGAGAACGGATATCACGCGGGCAAAGGAATAATCCTTCTTTGCGTCGGTTATCTCGATTTCAAGCGTTTCGCCCGGAAGCGAAAGGGGTACGAATACCGCCTTTCCGTCAATTCGCGCAATGCAGCTTCCTCCGGCGACCATCTTTTCGGTTGTAACAGTCATTAAAAGCGATTATAGCATATTATACCCGGTTGGAAACCACGGTAAAGGCAGGCCCATACGCCCGTTTCGTCCGGATCCGCCGTTGACAGAGGGCGGCATTCCGTAGAAAATAGAAGACCAGATGTTAACAAGATACAGTTCGGACGCCAAAGGCAGGGCCGTCCAGAAAGCGCTCATCTATACGAAAAAAGAACACGGCATACAAAAGGACCTGATAGATCCGGAAGCGATCCGGATTATCACCCATTTGCGAAACTACGGCTTTGAGGGATATATCGTCGGAGGCGCCGTTCGTGACCTTTTAATCGGGAAAAAGCCAAAAGACTTCGATATCGTTACCAACGCCGAACCCGCGCGCATCAAGCGCATCTTCAGGAATTCGCGCATTATCGGGAAAAGGTTCCGGCTCGTGCATATCTTCTTCGGGAACAACATATTCGAGGTATCGACCTTTCGGTCCCTTCTCGAGGGAACGACGGGCAACAGCTTCGGCACGATGGACGAGGACGTACAACGCCGCGACTTTACCCTGAACGCGCTCTATTACGACCCGGTTAAGGAACAGGTAATCGACTACGTCGGCGGCGTCAAGGACGTCCGCGCGCGCCGTCTCGAGCCGGTTATCCCGCTCAAGACCATCTTCAAGGACGATCCGGTGCGCATGATCCGCGCGATCAAGTATTCCGTTTCTGCCGGCTGCCGGATACCGTTCATGCTCGGCCGAACGATCCGAAAGTCTTCCCGGCTTTTGCAGCCGGTATCGCCTTCCCGACTTACCGAGGAGATCATCAAGATCCTCAACAGCGGCCACGCGCGAGACATCGTTCACGAAGCGCTTCGCTATGACCTTTTCATGTACCTGCAGCCGGGCGCGAGCAGCCTCATCGACGACAACCTTGCCTTCGCGAAGGATTACGAGGCAAGCCTCGCGAAACTCGATGAGATCGTCGCCTCGGGCGATGACGTGCGTCTCGGGCGCAAGCTCGTCTACCTTATAGCAAGCCTGGTAAAGCAACTTGCGCAGATGAAAGGACCACCCGCAGAGATCTATAACCGCATATACGCCGAATGCAGGCGTTTCGTCATGCCAATGAACCCGCCGCGCGTCGAACTCGAGTTTGCAGTGCGCCATTGCCTGAAGGAATGCGGCTTCAACGTCAGGCTTCCGCGCGTTCATGAACGCGCAGGTGAGCGCGAAGGACGCCGGGACGACACCACGGAGTTTCCCGGAGAGGCGCAGGAAGCGGGACGTTCAGGCGGAGCAGGTCGCGGTCCAAGAAGAAGGCGGAGAAGAAGATCGTCCGCGCCGCCGACTACTTCGGCATAGAACCGAGGAGCGCGTCGGCCTTCTCGCCATAGCGCGCGGGATTCGAGGATTTTGCTGTCTCAAGATATTTCCGCGCTTCCCCATACCGTTTGTCCGCGTACGCGTTGACGCCGAGCGCCCAGTTCGCCGTCGAGACGTCGGCGCCCGCAGCAAGCGCTTTCAGGTACCACTTTTCCGCCTCTCCGTACTTCTTTTCCGCGTACAGGCACAATCCCAGATAGTGCGAAACGATCGGATCGCCGGCTCGTATGGTCGCCGCGGCCAAAAGGCTATTCATCGCGCTTCCGTAGTTTCCCGCGCTATAGGCGTTTACGCCCAACTGCACCAGTTCGTTGAAGGTATGCTGAAGCGATAGCCATCCGGTAAAGTCCGCGTCTGCCGTCGCGAACGCGTTGAAGCGCGTAAAACGGTTACGGACCAGTTCGGTATTTTCCTTCTGGGATTGACCGTTGTACCCGTCTTTTCCTTCCAATAACATAAACGCCTCGTGGAGAAACCGCTGATATTCATCCTTTTCAGACGAAAGGAGAAAGGCGGTAAATGCCCAGGCCTGCGGATAAAAGGCCGCCGAATCGTGGCTTCCGGTTATGGCGGAAAGTACCCCGGAAGAATCGATCATGCGGCCGTCGTCGGCATGAAGGTTTTTTGCCGCCTCGAGCCAGGGAGAGTATCCCGCAAACAAAACCGTTTTCGTCGCCGGATCCCAAACAGCCTGTTCGAAGCAAGCCTGAAAACCGTCGCGAATCCAGAGGGGGGGCTCCTGGATAAAGCTATACAGGTACTGCAAAAAAAGCTGTCGGTTCAAAACGGGCCCCGAGAAGGCTTCATATCCCGATGGCGCCTGCGTCGGATAGAGCACGAGCTCGGAAGCTTCGGATCTTGCGTATCGAAGAAAAAGAAACTGACTTCGCGTTTCCCCGATTCGTCCCTGTATGTACCCGTTGTACGCCGCGCGATCGGAGAGAATGAGCACCTTGAGCTGATGACGGTCGGGCGCGGGATCGAAACCAAACACGCCGTTAAATCCGTCCCATAAACCGTTAAAGGCTTCGGCGACCGCCTCGATTCCCGTAAAGGCCTCAGGATACGTGAACGAATAATGGCCTGCGCTATAGGTAGCGTTCGCGCCCTCGGCATGGAGCGCCGAAACGAGCGCGCACACCGCGAGGATCGCCAATAACCGCTTTTTCATCATCCAACTCCTAGTTTCTCGTTATCTTGTCAATTATGATATGAACATCCTCGATAAGGATGCCCGTGAACCGCTCGATATTCTCGATGATATATTCCTGCATCTTGTGGATCTTCCCCGTTAACTGCGTTCCGAACGGTACGTCAATGACGATGACGAGACGATACCCTTGCGCGTCGGTCTTGATCGAAAGCTTTTTTATCCTGATCTGATCGTCGTATTCCCCGATGCAATGGATGACCATTTGGCTCAACGCCGCCTCCGAGATGGTCACGCGGCCGGTTTTCGAGAATTCGGGGCGAACGACCGATTTCTCGTAGATCTTCGACTGGTTGAGGACGTTCAGGGGATTCTGCTTGCGCTTGAGGAGGACGCGAACCCGGTCATAGAATATCTGGGGATAGTTGCGCTGAATCTCGATCGAGGGAACGGGAATTACGTGCTTGCCCTCGACGCGACGGGAGCGGATCGCCTTTTCGATCTCTTCCTGCGTCGCGATTTCCTCGATCCTGATGATCTTCTGCGGTTGCGGAAGCTGAAGCCGGACCGCGATCTTGTTGACCATCTTGTCGGAGGTTCCGAGGATGAGTACCTTCTTGAACCTCTGGTACTGGAGCGCGCGCGCTATCGTATCGCGATGGCTTTTGTCGTCAAAAAGGGCGACGCGCACGGCGGCGAGGAAGGTCGCCTCCCGCTTTGCCGAGTGCCCGGCGACGATCTTGTCGTCGCGTATCAAAAGTCCGTCGTCGATAATGAGCTCGATTCCGTACTTCTGGGCAAGGAGCTTCGCGCGAAAACTTTTACCGGTACCGCTGTCGCCGACAAGGGCATATACCTTGATGCCCTTGAAAAACCAGTAAAGGTCACTGATGCTCGTCATACTCGTTCCAGTATACGGCCCCGCGCTCAAGCTGCGCAAGCAAATCTTTGCCGAATATTTCGCGTATTCGCGCGGAAAACCGCGCGGGGATCTGGGCGAATAGCCGCTCAGGGATTCCATCAAGCCTTTCTTTGGGAAATACGAGCTCGCGTGCGTGGAGACAATACCGCCCGTCAGGGGTTTTGGCGCCGCCATAGCGGGAATCGCCGGCGAGAGGATGGCCGTGATGCGACGTCTGAACGCGGATTTGGTGCTTGCGGCCGGTTATGATGCGATACCGGATCAGCGTAAACGAACCGGAAGGGTACCCCTCGCTGCGAGCGACGGGCGAGGCGAGGGTGATCATCTCCTTGCCGTCATCGCAGCGGTCACGCCACTCAGCCTCACCGTCGAGAAAGCCTTCCGCGAGTCCAAGATAGTATTTTTCGAGGGCGTGCTCGTGAACGGCCGACGAAAACCAGCGCGCACCTTCGAGACTCCGGGAAAACGCGAGAATGCCGGTCGTATCGCGATCAAGGCGGTGTAACGGTCCCGTTCGAAAAGAAAGCGATTGTAAAGCCTCGCTATCCTGCGCGATGAGGGTATCGAGCCCGCCTTTACCATGCACGGCGATTCCCAGAGGCTTGTTTATAAAAAGGAGATCCCGATTCTGAAAAACGATCTCCGGGACGTACTCCGAAACCGGCTCCGCTCGCCGTTCTCGCCCGATATCGCCTGATTCGGTCAAGGCAGAAGCGATCCATACCTCGCTTCCCGCCTGCGCGCGCGTAGCGGGATCGGCCTTTTTGCCATCAAGGCGAACGAGGCCCTTTCGCATCAATTTATATATCCCGGACAGCGACAGACCCGGCAAAAAACAGCGAACGATCCGGTCCAACCTGCGGTCAGCGTCATTTATCGTGATGGTATATTTTCGGAAATCCATTGGTGGGCAAGTATATACCGTTTTGAGACTTGACAAAAGAGACCTTTTCACGAAATTATTGTTGAAATGAGTCAAAGCGTCATCAGGCAGCTATATCTGCTTATGCATAATCCAGTTTTCCTCGCGGCCATCTCGAGCTGGATTATCAGTCAGTTTCTCAAGACTTTGATTACGCTCTTTACCAATCACGTGTCATCGCTCAGGGAGCTTTTTGAACTCCTCTTCTGGAAAACGGGGGGAATGCCTTCGAGTCATTCGGCGTTGGTCGCCTCGGTTTCAACGACGATCGGTTTTAAATCCGGCATTAGTTCCGACCTTTTCATATTTTCATGCTGCTTTGCCCTGGTAGTTATCCGTGACGCGGTCGGCGTACGCCGTTCAAGCGGCCAGCAGGCTCGCGCCCTTAACGATTTGGGGAGCAAGGTGGCTTCCCGGTTTAAGTACCAGTTCAAGCCGGTAAAGGAGATTCAGGGGCATCGGCCAATGGAAGTCCTGGCAGGGATACTGCTCGGGTTTTTCATTGGTGTCGCTTTTTCGACACTCTGAACCTTCAATGAAAGAAAAAAGAAAAGACTCGATATATGCCATTTTGGCCAGTGTTTTTGCGCTTTCCTGCCTTGCAAGCCTCATTTTCTTCCCGTTACGCTCCGGTAAAACGATCTGGAAGGACTATCGAATCCTTGTAGTATCGCCCGCGGACAGCGAGGCAGAGGTTTTGAGCCGGCTTGAAAAGGCAGGGATCGCCGAGTATGCGAGTCAATCGAATACCCTTCTGCGAAACTCCACGCCCGAAACGCCCGTTCAACCCGTTATCGCGGAAATAAACCGGCTCAGAGCCCGCCTTTTTTCGGACCCCGAACATGATCTCCGTTTTGTCTTTATCAAGAACTCATCCTTCCTGGACCGCAAAGTGTACGAGGCTTTTTCAGGATCGGCACTCTTTCATTATCTTGAGAAATCGAACGACTCGACGGCCCTTCCGGCATTTGTCCTCTGCGCCTTGCTCTTCATAGGGCTTTTTGTCTGCGGTAATCCTTCATATTTGTTTCTCTGCGGCAGCCCCTTTATAATCCTTGCGCTTTCATACAGCCGGATTTCGGGATTTCTATCTGCTGTATGGTGCCTTGCCGGAATCGGCGTTTTGTCGGCTGCTTTCGCGCAATCTCGGTTGAGCCTTGGCTGGAAGCGGGGTTTTCCCTATCTCGTATCGCTACGGTTCCCGTTAGTCCTTCTTCCGGTCGCGATTCTCCTCGGGTTTCCTGGCGGTCTTCACGGGGTCGCGCTGATTTTATCCGCCATGGCCGCATCCTTTTTCATGACCGTCCCCGCTTCCTTGCTTGAGGAGCAGGTTCAAAAGCTTGCAGGTCGCGCGCGTTTGCATCCCCGTTTCGTGCCGGTTGCAATTACCGGAATGGCAAAACGCGAGCATGTCATCAAAAAAAGGGGAATAGTTTTTTTATCGGCCGCCTTTGTGGCGGGCATTGCGGGCATCGCCGGCCTTGCGCTAAGCACGAGCTCTCCTGAGGGAGTGCAAGACCGGGTGTTGTATATCCCGGCTCCAGCGGAGTATACTCGCCGTGCCGGTTTCGATACCGACGGCTATACAGAACTGCTTGCACAGCGGAACGAGTCTTCGTTGCCCGATTTGGGTGATTTTCTTGCGGCCAGCTGGAACATCCGCACTGCGCCCTGGCGACGGATTCAAGACTCACCGCAGATTCCCCAAGCGGGGCAGTCGGTGGATTATGCCTGGTATCAGGCCGATTCGGGCGGGGTTATCACCGGAACGAGCAAAACCATGTATACATTCGACAACGGGTTTATACGAAAGGTGCTTTCTTCCGACGGCACGCGACTCGAAAAAATGCTGATCAGGCAGAACCGTTTTGTCACGATTGAATTGACGAGGCTTGAAAAATGATGCGTTTCATACGTTTTAACCGGAGTCTTGAGACTATTGCCTTCGAGGCTTGCGAATTACCGATCGCGGGTAATGCCTTCCTTCCCTCTATAGCCCTCGTGCCGCTCAAGCAACATGCGGGTGAGCCTTCCGTGCCGGTTGTCAACGCAGGCGAGCGGGTCCGTGAGGGACAGCTTCTTGCCAGAGGATCGGTACCGGGCTCGGTTCATGTGCATGCGCCGGTTCCGGGGATTCTCAAGGAATTCACAGTCGTGCCTCTTCCCGATGGAACGATGGGAAAAGCCGCGCTCATCCAGCTTTCCGGTTCCTTTGATATCATGGGACGAAAAGCCGAGAATTTCCCCTGGAATAGCGTTTCAGAATCTGAGCTGCTGCGCATTCTCGAGGATAAGGGCGTGATCAATACCTTCTCGAAGCCGGAACCGCTCGTGCCCGCGCTCAGACAGGCAAAAAAGAAGGGGAGCTCCATTCTTGCCATACGGCTTTTTGACGGGGACCCAACCGTCCAGCTGGATTCCATTCTCGCCGACAAAATGCTCGATACCGTGCTTGAGGGTACGGCGCTGATCGCAAAGGCGCTGGACGCAACCTCGGTCTATTTGATCCACAACGGAAAAAAATGGAACGGGAAGGGTTCAGGCGAGCTTGAGTCGCTTTTCCAGAAGCGCAAGGTATACATCATTCATTCACGCAACCGCTATCCGTCCGGATATTCCGATTGCATCAACCAGCTTTTACGCTCGGTCAATCCCGCTTGCCGGGATACGCAACCGATTATCATCGACCCGGTTACCGCTATCTCCGCTTTCGAGGCCGTTGTCCGAAACCAGCCGGTATTGAACCGTACCATCGTGGTTACCGGACCGTCTCTCGGAAGGCCTGAAATCCTCAAGGTCAAAATAGGCACGCCAATTGGAGACATAATCGAGGAGTGCGGGGGGTTCAAGACCGCTCCGGGCCGGATAGTCGTAAACGGCCTTTTGACCGGCACCGCGGTATACGATCTCGATATGCCCGTAACCAAGTACACAAAATCGATCCATATCATGGACTCCGATACCTGCCCTGAATATACAACACACCCCTGCATTCACTGTGGCCGTTGCCTCCAGGTCTGTCCGGTAAAGATCGATCCCATGCGCGTGGTCATCGGCATTAACAAGGGAAAGCATACGCCCCTTCTTATGCGTTCGCTCGAATCCTGCCAGTTCTGCGGATGTTGCGCGATCGTCTGCCCGTCAAGGATTCCGCTTCATCAGATAATGCATGAAGCGCAGGAACGGCTGACCAAAGGAGATAAGCGATGAAAAAAAACGCCTGGATCGTATCGCCTGCGCCGTTTCTCTTGACGCGCCCGACGGTTTCAAAGATGACGATCGTAACCGCCGCTACCTTGCTTCCGCAAGTGCTCATTCTCGCGTATGTCGGGGATATCCCCGCGCTCGTTACCATTGCCGCGGCGATGGCGGGAAGCGCGCTTGCGGAATTGGCGTATGCCATTCCTCAGCGCAAAAAAGCCTTCACGGACTATTCGGCGCTCCTTGCGGGCCTTCTTGCCGGGATGCTTTTGCCCTCGACGCTCAATCCCTTTATATCGCTTGTCGTATCCTTTACCGGCGTCCTTGTCGCCCGCAACCTCTTTGGCGGCGCCGGTTCTTTCTGGATGCATCCGGTTGCGGTTACCATAGCGATCGCCTATATCAGCAACGCGGCGTTCTTTCCTCAGGAGCTCGTAACAGGCGATGGAATCCGCTCGGCCGGTGAGGCTTTTGGCGCGTTCAAGCTCGACGGTTTTGCGCAAGTCCCGTACGATCAATCGGTTACCGGATCGATAAATGCCGCGTTTCTCAGGCTCTTTGGCATCAAGCTTCCCGAAGGCTATATAACGCTTTTCTGGAGCTCCCCGTCGGTCATTCCCGCGTTCAGGTACAATGCGCTAACCCTGTTCGCCTCGATCATACTTATCGCCATGGACATCATAGACTGGATCGTTCCCCTCATATTTCTTGCCACATACGGTCTTTTGATTCATTTTGTGTCACTTTTGCCTTTCGTGTCCGGCAATTCGGGAGGCGATATTCTTTTTGCGTTCCTCACCAGCGGAACCCTTTTTACGGCCTTTTATCTCCTGCCCGAATACTCCACCAACCCGCGAACGAAGGCAGGGAAGGTTATAACGGGCATCATTGCGGGCATCGCGGCATTCGCTATATCGGGACCGGGCGGGTCGCCTGCCGGCGGAGCGTTTACGGTGGTGCTCGTCAACACGCTGAACCCGGTTATCGAATACCTTGAAAACCGCGTAATCGCTTCTGCAGGAGATTTTGCATGAACACCGAACGCTCTCATATCCTGAAGAAATGCCTTATTGTCAGCCTCGTCTTTTTCGCGTTTTATCTTTTGCTTTTCGCCCTTAACCATGTCGTCGCCCCCCGTTCAGAGGCGATGCTCCGGCATGCCGCGGACGAGGTGCTCTCAAAATGGAACGTTTCAGCCCCGGTTACCGGCGAGCGGTTTATCATCCGGAACGTCGGGTGGAATTATACGCAAGCGTATGTTGCAAAACAGAAAAAACGGAATGTCGGCCTTGTGTTCATCGTCCGGATTACGGGAAGGTCGGGGCCGCTAACGGGGGTGTTTTATCGCCCCAACGCGGGGGCAACCGTGTTTTGCGGGATCGCCGGCATGCCGGATATCGACGGCACGCGATACGGGATCACTCCAATTATCGTCAACTACTGGGTCAGAGCCATTGACCGGATCGCTTTGGATCAGGAGCGGGGAGAGAACAAGAAATGAAAAAAATAACCGTCGTTTTCCTCTTCGCTCTTTGTCCGCTCATCCCCGTTTCGGCCCGCTTTGCCTATGGACTGATCCTTGCCGTCGCGATGTGCTGGTATCTCGTTGCGGGGATACTCGTTCGCGAACTGGTTAAGCGTCTCGATATCGGCGCGACGGGACCTACCATCGAACTGGTTTCTCTCGCGCTCTCGGCAACGGCTTTTTACCTCGCGCTCTCGGCGTATTCCCCCGTGAACTCGGTCTCGCTCGGGTTATATATTTTCATCACGGCGTTTTCCTACCTCATACTCCTCGGTATCGATACCTTTTCGCCCGATGACGCGGTGGCGGTTCCGTTGCTGCAGGTTGTGCCGGTATTGCTTTTCTTCTCCGCGCTGCGCGAAATTCTTGGATTCGGCACGATATCGCTGCCGGTTCCCGACGGGCTCCGGCTGATCGAAATACTCCCCGGTTTTTCAGGCTACGGCCTTGGCTTTTGGGGGACAACGGGCGGGGCGCTCATCTTGCTCAGTTTTCTCGCCTGGACGATCAAGTACCTTCACCGCAGGATCGCGACATTCCGGAGGAACCTCTAGTGCAGAACTTTGACGTTTTCTTTTACTATTCATTTTCATGCTCGATCCTTTTGACGTACGGCATCGGCCTTGAAAAGGCGTTTTTCGATTCCCGTCCCGATTCACGCTTTATCGCGCGGGCGCCGGGCATCCTCGCCGAGATGATCCTTTCGGTCGTCGCCGTGTATCTCCTCGATACGCGCGTACTCTTTCATCCCGATTTCCGCGTACTCGTACCCATGTCAACGGTTTTCGTCTGCGCGTTAGTGCAGACCTTGGTGTCGCTCGTCAATCCGTCGGGAATGCGCGATATATCGACCGGAGAGCGGATCTTCTATTTTGGAACGGTGTTTCTCGCGGTCTCGGAAGGCGGAAGCCTTCCTGATGCGCTGATAATCGCGGTCGCGAGCGTTATCGCGTTTTACTGCGCGTCCATCCTGCTCTTCTCGGTTCGCCAGCGGATCGCGTCCGCGACGGTTCCCGTCGACTGGAAGGGCGCGCCGCTCATACTCGCGAGCATGGGACTCCTCGCGATCGTTATGCATTCCGCCGATATTTCCTGGTGGATTCAGGAGGTATATCGGTGATTCAGCTGGCGATTACTATTCTTCTTTCCCTTGCGGGAATCGTCGTATCCGTCTTTGCGCTTTTTGCGATTTCCGCGCTCTATGGTTTGCGCTTTCCGGTCGTAAAGGACAAGGGAGAGGCGAACGGCCGGATTCCGGTAACCGCTCCGGCCTCGTCCGGCACGACCCGCGACAGCGCGCTCAAGGCAATACTGCTGTGCAGCCATATCCCGCCTTCCATCGGCAAGAGATTCAAGACAATCGGGTACGCGGATTGCAGAACCATGCATCGCCTGTTTGGAGGGAATATCGCATGCTCATCCGGTTGCCTCGGGCTCGGAAATTGCGCGCGCGCATGTCCCAGCGACGCCATCGTGTTGCGGGACGGGCAGATCTACGTCAGTGACGCGTGCAATGGCTGTGCCCTGTGCGTCGATGCCTGCCCGAAAAAGCTGATAAAGATGGTTCCCGTGACGTTGACCGATCCCTATGAATGCGCCGCGAAGGCCGTGTCCCGGGGCGAGACGAAGATCGAATGCCCAACCGCGCATGATGATTACGCGATCGATTTGCGTATTTTCCCCGAATCAGGCTTTAAATTACTGAACAGGTGGGGTATACTTAGGGCCAAGTCGAGGTAGTCGTGGCAATCGCTCTCCAATCGTTAGAATTATGCTTCGGAACCAGCTGCATGTTCCCGGACGGACTCGACCCCGCCGAATACGAAAAGATTTATCAGTCAACGTACAAGCCGCTGATATCAACCCTTTATAACCTTCCCGATCTTCCCTTTACCCTGTATCTCGCAGGGCCGTTTATGGATTGGCTTGAGCATCATCATCCCGAGTTCTTCATGATCCTCGAGGAGATGGTATCGAGAAAGCAACTGGACATTCTCGGGGGCGGTTTTTTCTCGCCGCTTTTTCCCTTTTTGCCGCCGGCGGATCGAGTCGGGCAGATAGAGCTTCTCACGACCGAAATACGAAAGCATTTAGGCAAACGGCCCCGTGGTGCATGGCTTCCTTCGAGCGCATGGGAACCGGCGATGGTTTCTTCCCTCAATACCTGCGGGATCGAATACATATTACTCGACCGGATCATGCTCGAGACAAGCGGCTTTCCCGGCGTTGACGGACGCGCTCCGGTAACGCTCGAGGATTGCGGCAAGACCATCACCGCGTTGCCGCTTGATAACCGTTTCAGGTATCTCGAGCGCTTTTCGCCCGAAGCGTTGTTGGACGAGGTGGCCGCCGCACGGGGAGTGGTCGTGATCTTCGCGGATCAATCGTCGATAATCCCCCTCTTTACTCCCGGAGACGACGGCAAAACCTGGTTCCATTCCTTTATCGAGTTGCTTGCCTCACGACCGGAGGGAACGGCGGAGCTTTCCACCACCGGACGGTGCCTCAAGTCCCGTTCGCTCTACAGAAGGGCTTATATCTCCGCAGGCATGTCGCCGTTTGAGTTTGACGATCTCCATACTTCCGATGACGTTTCGATTCTCGCGCGCACGCCCGTTAAGCAGTACCTCGTGCGCTCGGTCAACGTCATGAATCTGTACGCCAAGATGATGTACGTCCATACCCTGGTAAATCAGCTCAGGGGGGATAAGTCGCGCAAGAAAAACGCGCGCGAGGAACTCTGGAAGGCGCAAGCGGGCGAGATATTCCGGCTTCCCGGCGGGGAGGATACGGCAAAGAGCAAGACGCTCAGGTTGCAGGCGTACAAAAACCTTTTGATGGCGGAGAAGACCGCACGAGTTCGCGGCGTCTTCTCTCCATCGATCAACACCTTTGACTTCGACATGGACGGACTCAAGGATTTTCTTTGCCAGCTTGATCCCCTGAATATTTACGTGCATCACGTCGGCGGAAAGATATTCGAGCTTGATGTCCTTAACGCCTACCGCAATTACTGCGATATCAGGATCAAGTCACCGGGCCTTTTCATGGATCATTTCGTCGACGCGTCGGATATTGAGTCGCTTCGCTCCGGTGTTATCCCGGAGACGCAATCCGTTTTCGCCGAGACCATTTACCAGGACATATCGGTCGACTCCGCTCGCCACGAGATCCAGCTTAAGACCAGCGGGTATTTCGGAACGTTCCAGCAGCCGCTATCGCTGCGCAAGCAGTACTCCTTCCGGAACGAGGGGATTCAGGTTCAGTACATCCTCAAGAATGACAGCCCGCTCAATCTGTCGGGTAATTTCTTGATCGAGCTTGATCTTGCGGTCGCGCGCACGAGGCATCACGAGCCGCTGATGACCGTATACGCGAACGAGACGCGGGCAGACAGTCGAATTACTGAGGGTCATTTCGAGGACGTATCGTGGCTGCAGCTTTCGGATCTTGATTCCGGCGTGCGGTTTACCCTTGACGCGAACGAGAATCCGTCCATCTCCATCTTCCCGGTCAGGTGCGCGGATACAGGTGCCATCGATGAACCTTCGAGCCCCGAAGGCACAAGACTTTTCCTGTCCTGGAAGGTTGATCTCGGTCCGGGATACGAAATGGAAAAGATGGTCTTCCTGAAAATTGAGGCCTGATACGGGCGCGCCCGTATTTCCCGTTGATTGTTTCGCCCGGAAACGCTATTATGTCCGTTATGAAAAGAAAGCTCGTCACTTCCGCACTGCCGTACGTCAATAATATCCCGCACCTCGGGAACCTGATCCAGGTACTTTCCGCCGACGTATATTCACGTTTTTGCCGCCTTCGCGGTTACGAAACGCTGTATGTCTGCGGTACGGACGAATATGGAACCGCGACCGAGACAAAGGCCCAGGAAGAGGGCAAGACGCCCCGGGAACTCTGCGATTACTATCACGCGATACACAGCGATATCTATAACTGGTTTGGCATCGCGTTTGACCATTTTGGCCGCACGTCGACCCCCCAGCAAACCGAGATCACGCAAGGCATGTTCCTCGATCTCGCGAAGAACGGATACATCAAAGAACACACGATTGAGCAGCTCTTTTGCACCTCGTGCAACCGCTTTCTCGCCGATCGCTACGTGCGCGGCGTTTGCCCGGCCTGTGGATACGAGGACGCGCGCGGCGATCAGTGCGAGCACTGCGGAAAGCTCCTTGACCCGACCGAACTGAAGAATCCCCGCTGCTCAAGCTGCGGCAAGACCCCCGAAATCCGCGCAACCAAGCACCTCTATATCGACCTTCCGGGGATTCTCCCCGTCTACGAAAAATGGATGAAAGAGACGAGCGTTTCGGGAAAATGGGCCAGGAACGCGCTCCAGATGACGCAGGCCTGGATTCGGGACGGGCTTCAGGAACGCGCGATCACCCGCGACCTCAAGTGGGGAATTCCCGTTCCCCGCGATGGCTTCGAGAACAAGGTTTTCTACGTCTGGTTTGACGCGCCCATCGGCTATATCTCGATCTCAAAATGCCTGACCGACCGTCTGGCCGCCGCAAACCGGCTTCCCGCGACCGGCGACTGGAAGGCCTGGTGGCAGGACCCCGCCAACGTCGAGCTCTTCCAGTTTATCGGCAAGGACAATATCCCGTTTCATACCGTCATATTCCCGTCGAGCCTTATCGGTTCGGGAATGAACTGGACCAAGCTCCATCACATGTCGAGCACCGAATACCTCAACTACGAGGCGGGAAAATTCTCGAAGTCAAAGGGCATCGGCGTGTTCGGCTCGGACGCGAAGGAATCGGGAATCGCCGCGGACGTCTGGCGTTTCTACATCTTCTATAACCGCCCGGAAAAATCCGACGCGCTTTTCACCTGGAAGGATTTCCAGGAAAAAATGAACTCCGAGCTCATCGGAAACCTCGGCAATCTCGTTAACCGGACCCTGACGTTCGTCGCGCGATACTACGACGGAAAGATCCCGGAAGCGGATGGGCTTCAATCCTCAAGAGCTGACATACGCGCCGTATCCGAAAGCCTTCGCGACGCGACTGCTGCATCGATCGCCCGTGTCACTGAATTGCTCGAGTGGGCCGAACTCCGCGACGCCTTCCGCGAGGCCTTCGCGCTTTCATCCGTCGCGAACAAGGCGTTCCAGGACGGCGAGCCCTGGAAAACGCGAACGACCGATCCCGAAAAGGCAGAAGCCTTGCTCCGCGATCTTTGCTATCTCATCCGCGACCTCATGATATTCGTGCAACCATACATGCCAACCTTCGCGGACCGCGTTACTTCGTTTTTCGGAAAGACGATTTGGTCCGGGTTCGTGTTCGACGAGAAGCTCGCGGATACAGGCGTTGCGCCTCTGGCTCTTGGCTATAAGCCGAGCGAGGGAACGCTTGGCTGGAACGATCTTGGTACGCGCAACGGTCTTTCAACCGTGTCTATGCCCGAGATCATATTCAAGCCAATGGACGAGGCGACGGCCAACGCGTATCGCGAGCGATACGCAGGCTCGCAAAAAGAACGAAAGGAAAAGGAAAACAGCATGAACGAAGTACCGGGAAAAACGCCCGAAGCTCCCACGCAGAACGCCGAGCCAGCCAAGCAAATAGCGGCGGATATTCTCTTTAACGAAAAGATCGCGCTCAAGACCGCAAAGATCGTGAAGATAGAGCGGCATCCCGATGCGGAAAAACTCTACGTCGAAACCCTTGACGACGGGTCCGGTACGGAACGAGTCATCGTCTCCGGCCTGGTGCCGTACTATGCCGCGGAGGAACTGCTCGGAAGATCGATCATCATCGCGGACAACCTGAAGGCCCGCAAGATGCGCGGCATCGAGTCGAGGGGAATGCTTCTCGCGGGCGACTATACCGACGAGGCAGGAGTCGAGCATGTTGAGGTTCTCGACTCGTCATGGGCGCAACCCGGAACCCCGGTTGTGCTTGAAGGCGCAGATCCCGCGTTCAAAAAGCCTGAATCGATCGACGCGGATACCTTCTTCGCAGCCCCCATGAAGATCGTCGATCATATCGTGACGATCAACGGAAAGAAACTCGTCATCGACGGAAAGCCTGTAACAGCCAAGAACGTTGTCTCGGGCGAAGTGTCCTGACCGTAATGCGCATCACTCCGGTTGATCTTGAAGCGACTCGAGGGGAAGGGAGCGCCGAGCCGCCTTCCTCGTTTCTTCAAACGCCGTTTTGGGCATCCTTTAAATCGCGCCATGGCTGGAAATCCCTCTATTTCGAGGTAGCGGGGCTTCCTGAGCGACCGTTGTTCTTTCTCACCGTGCTCGTTCGTCCCCTGACGCGTTTCGCGAGCATCGTTTACGTGCCGCTTGGCCCTGACGTTGTGATCACCGACGTATCGAGGCAGGCCGTGGTACTCGATTCGCTCGCTAAACTCCTTCGTGAATACATACCGTCAAACGCCTTGTGCATTCGATTCGATCCACCCTGGGGGGTCGTGACGATAAACGATGTATCGGGCGAAAAGGAAGATGCCGTACAGCAGAGCGCGTTCCCGGAAATTCCCGGGAAACCCGTCCGGCGAGCTCCATCGAACGTGCAGCCGCCAGATACCGTGTGGCTTGACCTCACGAAAAATGAGGATGAACTGCTGTCGGGCATGAAGGCGAAGTGGCGCTACAATATCAGGCTCGGAGAGAAAAAGGGCGTGACCGTCAGGTTCCTGTCGGGCGATGCGGGCTTGAGCGTCGGCATTGACGCCTTTTATCGATTGTACCTCGAGACGGCTTCCCGCGACGGAATCGCAATACATTCGCGCGAGTATTACGGGGATCTCATAACCCATGCCGAGCGTTTTTCTGCGTCGGGGGACTTGAGCCGTTTTGACAAGCCGATATCGGTGCGCGTATACCTTGCAGAGCATGAAGGCGAAACGCTCGCATCGATAATCACGCTCTTTTGCGGCGAAGAGGCGATATACCTCTATGGCGCCTCTTCGAACAACAAGCGAAACTTGATGCCGGCATACAGCCTGCAGTGGCAGGCTATCCGGGACGCGCGCGAGGCGGGCTGCACCCGATATGACTTCTACGGAATCCCGCCCGAGGACGATCCCTCTCATCCGATGTATGGGTTATACCGCTTCAAGACCGGATTCGGTGGATTCATCGTGCATCGCGTCGGGAGCCTAGACGTCGCGTGCAAGCCGATCCTGTATCGCCTCTATCGCCTCGCTGAGGCGGCACGGGCGTTCTGGTTCAAGAAAGCGGTCAAAGCCTTCAGACGAGAAACTCCTCGGAAGTCATAAGGCGCACGCCGATCGTCTCAATCTCTACGGTAAATTCCTCACCAAGTTTCTCGAAACCAGGCACGTTGGAACTGACGTCGGTGAGCACGACAAGTTTATCCGCGGGTATGCAGGTTATAAGATCCCGAACGGTATTCGCGACGCAATGCGAAAGCGCTTCGCCCGCGATCGCAATATTATCCGCGCTCTTGAGCCGCTCGATCAGCGCGAAATTGGTTCTTGATCCCGGATCCGACGCGTCCGAGACCTCCGCGCGAATGGCGCTGTAATGCTCGGTCCGCACGTTACTCCCTTTATAGGTATAATCGACGATCCGTCCGGGTACCTCGCTTTCCCATTCGCGCAATGCCAGGGAAAGAGGTGGATAGATGTCATGCCCCCAGGTTCCGATGAGGCAATGCGGAGGCCAGATGCACAGGTTGTACTTTCCTGTCTTCTCGAGGGTGCTCACGTAATCAATCGCGTAATGCTGATATTGCGGAGCCGACGCCTTGAAGTCTCCCGCCTGAATCATGCTGGTCGTAATAATCGTATAGGGTTCAGGATGCTTGCCGTTGCGATCCATCCAAAATATCGGATGCGCGATATGAAAAAAATGATGGGTGTCCATCGTGACGTGAATTGTATTAAGCTGTTTATCCAGCCTTCTGATCATATTGGACAGCCTGAGGCAGTCATCGGAAGCTCCCGGAACGCTTAAGGCCCCGTTGGCATCGCAAAAATCATTTTGAGGATCAATAATCAAGAGTGTATTCACCATATCTTGAAAGTGTATCATATCAGTTTGCATTGTCAAGCGGGATTGATTCAGAGTATACTTACAACCTATGAATCTTGAAGCTTTCGTGCTCGGTTGTGGCGGCATGATGCCCTTACCGTACCGGCATTTGACATCGGTTTTGCTCAGACGGGAAGGGGACCTTTTCCTTTTTGACGGTGGGGAGGGAACCCAGGTATCCCTCAGAAAGTTAAACCTTCGCTGGAAAAAAATTAACGCGATATTCGTCAGCCATACGCATGCTGATCACGTAACCGGAATACCGGGATTGCTCATGCTGTCAGCGCAAGTGGACCGCGACGATCCTCTCTATATCTTCGGCCCGCCCAAAATCGCCGAATACATCGAATCGAGCCGAAAGGTACTCGATATGTATATCAATTACGAGATCATCATAAAGGAAATAACCGAGCCAGGCGTTGTGTATACAGGCGACGGTTTTACCGTCCGGGCATTTCCCCTTCAGCACACCAAGACCTGTTTTGGATACGCGCTTGAGGAAGCTCCGCGCCCCGGCGCCTTCAACCCGGAGAAAGCGGCCGAGAAAAAAGTGCCATGCGGGCCTTTGTGGTCAAAGCTACAGGCGGGGGAGAGCGTACTCGCATCAGACGGTTCCAAAGTCGTCCCTTCCGACGTGCTTGGTTCTCCGCGCAAAGGACGGAAATTCAGTTTCGTTACGGACACGAAGTATCTTCCCTCGATCGCGAAGGAAGTTGCTAATTCCGATTTACTCATCTGTGAAGGCATGTTCGAGGATTCGCTCGCGGATACGGCCGCCGAAAAAAAACACATGACCGCGAAACAGGCGGCGCAAATCGCCAAGGACGGGAACGTCAAAAAAATGGCGCTCATCCATTACAGTCCGCGCTATACCGACCATGATCTCAAGATTCTGCTCGATGAGGCCCGGATGGTATACCGCGGAACGGTACTCTCGAAGGATCGCATGGTCTTTCCGATCGAATACGAGGACTAAGGGAACCGATGGTCAAGGTCGAGCATATCACCAAGTCGTTTGGCACGGTACTCGCGCTTGATGACCTTTCGTTCGTCGCTTCCGATGGGGGCATTACCGCGATCGCGGGAGCGAATGGCGCGGGGAAAACGACCATGCTCAAGGTTCTTTCAGGGATACTGATTCCCTCATCGGGAACGGTTTCGATCGATGGCGTAGTTACCGGTGATAATCCGCTTCGCGCCCGCGCGTTGACCGGAACTGTTTTCGAAGGCGCCCCGCTGTATCCGTCAATGACGGTGGCGGAATACCTTTCATTCGTGGCCGCAATGCATGGCATCCCAAAGAAAGCGGCCAATGAACGGATACAAAACCTTGTCGATTCGTGTAATCTCTCAACTGTTACAAAACGCATTATCGGGAATCTCTCTCGCGGTTTTCGCCAGCGAACAGCGCTTGCCGCGGCGCTCATCCACAATCCGAGCCTTTTGATACTTGATGAGCCCACAAGCGCTCTTGATCCCGTTGAGTTATCCAGCTTTTGGGAATTGCTGCGCTCATTTGCGACTGATCACACGATAGTGGTTTCAACGCACAGCATGCAGGAAATCGAGGCTAATAGCGCGCTCGTTTTCATGATGGCAGGCGGGAGGATCATTGAATCCGGTACCGCCCGGGAACTGTGCGAGAGAAACGGCGCATCAACCCTCAATGACGCCTTTATGCGTCTTGTTTCTCGACAGGGAGGTACGCATGAGCGCGAGTAAATCGATGCAGGCGTTGTGCGCACTCTCGAAGAAAGAACTGACGTTCCTTGCCGAATCGCCGGCCGCCCCTGGTGCGGTAATTTTCATGCTTCTCGGTTGCGGCATTCCGTTCCTCTTTCCCGCTCATAATGTCATGGTTCCCGATTTCACCCTTGAGCAGTATGTGGCGCGCATTCCACTCCTTTCGGTTCTTTTCTTCCCCGCTATCGCCGCCGGCTGCTGGGAAAGCGAACGGAAAAACGGTTCCATGAATATTCTGCTTTCCTTTCCCGTCCCGAATCTCGTGCTCGTTGCGGGGAAAATCGTTCCTCTTTTTTTCATATACGCGATTACGCTTACGCTGGCATTGCCGCTCGTGTTGTCACTTCCGACGCTAACCGAAAGTTCAATGGCAATCGCCGGAGCTGGAGTCGTTTTTTCCACATACGTTATGTTCTTGCTCTTTGGTTTTACGCTCGCATCCCTGACGACATATCTTTCAATCAGATTCGAAGGGAACGTCGTTCCGTTCCTTTTATCGGTTTCATGCATCTTCATCTTTGACACGATCCATCTTGTACCCTCCTTGGTGTTTCTTCCCGCCCGACTGGCCCAAGTATGCGCATGGCTTTCGGCGGCCTGGCATCTCGAATCGGCATCTCGAGGCATTCTCGACAGCAGGGACATTTTGTTTTTTTTAATTCCATCTATTGCATTATTGTTTGCGTCGACCCTTCGCCTTGATCATATCAGGAGAAATCCGTGACATTGAAGCGACTGCTTATCTGTTTCGTTATCATAATACTTGCCTCAGTTTCTTTCTTTTTTCATTTCCGATGTGACTTGAGTAGGGGGAAGCTGTATACGCTTTCCGCCTATAGCCGCGAATGCGTTTCACTCCTTGATTCGGAGATGGTGATCACCTGGTACCGTTCGCAGGATTTGGCGCACATGACGCCTGCCGTGCGCTACATCGAAGATTTTATCGAGGAATACCGCCTTGCGTCCCACGGAATGATTTCCTTTACGGTACGAAACCCGGCATCGAGCGAGAGCATCGCATCAATAGAGTCGCTCGGCATCGTGCCGCGTCAATCAGGCATTACGTCGATCTATTCAGGGTTATTGGTCGAGTATCGCGGCGCAAATCGCGTCATTCCTTTTTTGCTCGATACGAAAACGCTTGAATACGACCTTACGCGGCTTATCCTTGAGCTTCAATCGATCGATGATCCCGAAACGGTTACGCGGCATACGGTTCAGCTAGCGATCGGGAATGCATCCGATAAGATCGACTATCGCTATCTCGAGGCGTGGATGAGCTATGCGGGTTTTACCATAACAAACCTTTATGGAAATTTCACCGATCTGGATCCCGCAAAACCGCTTTTGGTAATCGGTTCCAGCGACTTTACCGAGGAATCCGTTATCGCGATGGACGCTTTTCTCGCCAAGGGCGGAAACGCCGCCTTTTTCGTTTCTGGAAACGCGGTAAACGCGAGCAGTGACTGGACTGCGAGGCCTAAGGCTCAAGACGCACTCCTTACGATGCTTTCGCGCCATGGCTTTTTGGTGGAACCGGCCCTTGTCATGGACGTGCTTAATTTTCGCGTGACAATGCCGTCGATTGACGGCTCAAAGTATCAGTACGTGAACTACCCGTTCTGGGTTACCGTACCGCGTATCAATATGGTCTCAAGCGAACCGTGTTTCTTCGGCGTCGAGAAGTTGGAGTTCTTCTGGCCATCGCAAATCCTTGTCGATACGACGTCTCAAAATAATATACTGCCGCTCGTTCGCGCGACCGCGGGCGCGACCGTTATGGTCGAGCCCTATGATACCAACCCGTTCGGGGATCCATCCATCCACAAAGCGAGATCGGCGAAAGGCGCAATCCTCGCGGCTTGCGTAAAGTCCCCGGGACGAATGATGGTTGTCGGAGACGAATACCTGCCTTCTTCGCTCGTTGATTATTCAGGCAGCGACGCGAATCTCGATTTTACCGTCAGCGTGGTGGAATGGCTCGTGGGATCCGACCGCCTTCTTGCGCTTAAGGGCCGCGTACCTCCCGATACACGTATCGAAGGAGATGAATCCACGCCCGAAAGCGAGGACGCGCCGGATGTCGGCGATGCGGCTTCTTCGACTGAGCGCGCGTTATCCCGGAGTCGCATCGTCAACCTGGTCTGTATTCCCGGCTGTTGCGTTCTTTTTATGGTTTGGATTCTTGCCCGGAGAAAGAAGAACCAATGAGCAAAAAAACCGCAGTATACTTTCTTACGGGATTGCTCATTATCCTTTCGGCTTTGATTTTTTTCTTCCTGCATGATACCGGCAGTCAGTTACTTGATAAAAAGAAAATCGATCGCGTTGCAAGGATAGAGATTTCCTCGCGCCTTGATTCTTTCCCGCTAACGCTCGAAAAGGTTTCCGGTACCTGGACAATCGTCCTCGACGATGCGCACCGATATCCCGCAAACAATGCGCGAATATCGAATTTTCTTGCGACCCTTGCACAAAAAGGCGCCATCTCTCGCTTAAGAGGCGATGACGGCTCGCGTTATGGCACGAAGGGTGAATCATCGTATCATTTCAGGATTTCAGGCGATGATGGGAGTCTCTATCTCGATATCGCCACCGGTCGCATGGGCGCTCTCGAGCAATACGGTTATTTTTACGATTACCGTATGGATACGCTGTATCGAGCGGAAGCCGATTTTTTCTCTTTCCGCGATACCCGTACGGCATTCTGGGCTGATCTTGATCCCTTTGAAGAAAAGCTTCGCGGTAAGGAAATAGAACTGATACGGTATTCAAAGGCCGATGCCATAACAGATATCGCGAGAGGAACAGGTGAATCGGAATCAGTGAAGAACGATTTGATCGATGACTTCGATCGACGGCTCAGAACCCTCCGATGCGTTGACATAACCAACATCCCCGCAAACGCGATTGAACGGCTCCTGATCGAAATGAATGACGCGTCGTTCATTAATCTCGCGGTAGCATTTGCCGGAAACGATCATTGCATCGTTCGTGACAACGATACCGGTGAGTCGTGGATAATCACCGGTTCGTCATATACAGATTTGATGAGGGGCTTTTAGGCGTTATCCGCGACGAAGTCCCGATATTTCTCGGGATTAGCCCTGAAGGCGACAATTGGCAAACTCGGCTCTTCTTCAGCCTTTTTCGCGGCGCTTACCGCTTCCTCAATCATGCGCGATGCAGGAAGCAAACGAGCCGTCCTGGTCGTTATGCCGATGGTAATCTGTCCCTCAAACGACATCTCCATAAGCAGGGAATCGATGCCGGCATAGAGGGTATCGGCGACCTTCATCGCCTGATCAAGGTTAACGTTCTGCAGGATGCCCGCAAAGCCGTTTGCGCCAAACTCAAAGACCATATCGCGGAATTTAAAAGCGTCCAGAAGCACCTGCGAAATCTTTCGCGAAATAAGATCAGTATGGAGAAGACCCGCAACGCGAATGACGATAAGCGACAAATCCTGTTCCGAGGATGCCGCGCGCACAAGCTCTGCTTCCAGGCGATCCGAAAGGTACTGTTCCCAACCGATGCCGGTTAACGGCGAAAAAAGGCCTTCAGGCTTGTTGTCGTCCCGTATGTTTTCCGTTGATGCCACTTCCCCGGACGGAATGTCCTCCGGACTTTCATCAGAATAGGTCTCCTGATTCTCAGCCAGCGCATATTCATCCGCTTCATACGCTTCATCCAGCTCTTCGGGAAGCTGAATCGAGGGAAGAGAAAAGGCGGTGTCGTCGAGATCATCTGTAACGGTCTTGTCAGCCGATGCGAACGCTGCGCCTGTTTCTGCGGTTTGCATCCGCTTCTTTTGCGGTGAAACGGCGATGATGACGATAAACGTCGTAAAGAGGATCGCAAGAATTGCCAAAAAGGAATTCCTGCTCGCGGAGAAGATTGCATCAGGATGAAGCACGTAAATTACGGCAGTCATGACCACGGAGCCCTCGGCTCCTTCCCCGATATCAAGACTGGTACTGTATACCTTCATGAAAAGGGAGGTATTCGAAATCGACGGTTTACCGCGCATATCATATTCGATTGATGATGAACGATCAGGCCAGGCAAACACGGTACCGGAAGGGGTCGATATGGCCAGCGCCGAAAGGAGGCGCGATTGCTGACACAGGGATGTAAGCTTTTGAATAAACGTATCGGACATAAAACCGTTCGAGATGGAAGCGGAGGTGCTTTCGCGGGCAAGTCTTGTGAAACTGAGTTCCGCTTCCACAATGCCCTTACGCGTTTCTGCGGTAACTGATAACGCAAACCAGATAACTGCCGCTGCAAGAAAGACTATGGCGAATACACCATATACGTTTATATACTTCATCTTCATGATACACCAGTATATCCTGCAATCAGTTCAAGCGCAAGTTTAATTACGTCCGCAAAGCGTTCAGCCGACGCGAGAGCGGGTTCTGTCTCCATACAGGGCTTTCGCGACCGGTGTTTTTCGCACCATGCCGCAAGAGGCAAAATGGTCACGCTCGCACCCGACTTTCCGCCCTCATGGAGGAGCGCCCGTTGCAAACCTTCACGATATTCCCGGAAAAAATCCTTGGATGGAAACAGCTTAAAATCGCCGGGACTCCAGCGCGATTGCCCCCGGAAATTACCGAGCGCGACCGAATAGCGCTCAAGCGTATCGGTCGAGTAGGTGATACCTCCGCCAGAGTCCATTCTTTTTACCGGCGTTCTGAACATGAGGGTGGCGTACAGGGATTCGGCAGGTAAAACACGGTTCGAATTTCCGCCAAAGGCATGGGCAAGATAGGTTCCGCGGGCATAGGGCTTACCGTTAACGTACGCGAAATCGGATCCGGGGATCTCAAAACGCGTAAAGCCAAGCGAAACCGCCGCGTCAAGAGCCGCAACGGTTACCGTCCCGGACGAGGTGTCGAGCGGGGGAAGAGGGGAAAAACTCGCGGCGTAGCGCGCAAGAGGATGCGATCCCGCCGTGAAGACAACATGCGCGCCGCATTCGTGAGCGCGACGCGCAATGACGGGATTACCGCAAATATCGAGAATAACCGTCATCCCAGGATCGAATGGCCGCATCGCATGGCTTGCGGAAATCGCCTGGGCGTCGATACTCACCATGATATCGGGAATAATCCCGGAATCCGCCAGGGTATTCCATGCCGTATCGGTCGCGAATATCACGAAATCATTTCGCTCCCTTTTCAGGCGCACCAGTGCATCCTCCAACCCGGGCCCCGCCGCGGCGATTACCGCGATCTTGCCGGTATCGAGAACGGGCATGGTCCCTTGAGCTCTTGATGCAAGTTCGAGATTGAGCGCGCAATTTCTGAACCAGATCTTTCCGAAATGCGCCTGAACCGAATAGTCGGCCGATATGCGCTTGAGCGCTGAATTTACCCACCGTGCAAGATCGTCATACAACTGCGCGTTCCTGACCTGCCAGGCGCGGATCGGAACAAGGCAAAAATTGCCATATATTGACGGAACATATCGTTCAAGCAATGTCGTTATAACGGTATTTTCGGAACAATCCGCAATGACGGTAACGCGGGAATCGGCGAGGACATCCGACAGATCGATTGTCTCAAGAAGCGAGGTAATCGCGCAAAGTCCCGCCTCGGCGACGATACACGCGGAAGCGGGATACCGGGACAGGAATTCACGTATGTGATACGCGCCGCCCAACCCAGCGAAAAAAGCAAAGCAGGGCCCCTTAAGAGTCTCGACAAGTTGCCGGGCCTCGCGCTCGGGATTGAAAAGCGAGTGAATCGAACTTCCATCCTGAAACGCGGGAACAGGGCTTCCGTTTTTCGCCGTTACGATCCCGGAATACCAAAACGGGTTTTCTTCCGTGTCGCGGTCTGTGCGGTTTGCTATCCTGCGCGCGAACGGGGGATTCACCGTCTCGAGAGCGGCAAGATTCTTTGCAAGAATCGGATTCATCAGGTAACCTTCAAGGCGCGGACCATCGATTCGGCATGGTCGAGAAACCCGATGGTATCAAGAAGAATTTCGCGAGAAATGTCACCCGAGGATTCCGGGACCGTTTGTCCGTGTCTTTTTTTGAGATAGCGAATGTAGCCGGTGTATGAGACCATCTGAAATATCTCGGACACAAGATCGCGTTCCAAGAGGGTTTCATCGGCCGCACTGAGCATGGAGCGAAGATCACGAATCCATTCGATCAGGCGATCCTTGCGCTCGTCTCGAGGCCGTATGTCGGTCGCGACGTTTACCGGCTCATCGCTACGCGACAGATCCAGGCGAAGGGCCGTATTGATGTCCTGAATGGCAACCGATTCTATTCCCGAAAGCTCTTTGCCGAATGACCCAATCCTGAAAAAACGACGCTTGAAGGTTTCACTGCGATTGGCGAACCAGGAAGCGTATATATCGAGCGCTGCGCTTTCGCGATTCGCCGCATATAGCATATCGGAGAGCGGCCGCATCCTTGAATCGGCGGATGCGATAGCGTTTCCGCCGGCATGAGGCCGCGCGTGACTGAACGCGATTGACGGACTGAGATCAAGGCCGGACGCATAGACGTTATTTACCGTATGATCGAGCATATAGAGGGCGGCTGTTCCCGAAACCGTACCGTTACGCGCAGCGCTTTCGGGGACACACCCAGCAATCCTGAAAAGCTCTTTTTCCAACGCGCTCCCATAGTCCAGGAATTGAACCGGATTACGCTCGAGTACGTATGACGGGATGGCCGCTTCGCACGGAAAGGCAACCTTGATCGACTCATCAATACCCCTGAAATGATTGAGCGCCCAGAACCCGCCATCCGTCGAGATGCAGATATCGGGTTTGACACCGTGATGCGCAAGGCACGTAAGCGACGACGATACAGCGCAAACGTAAAACGAATTGCGATCAAACGGAAAAAGCGTTTCGAGGGAAGGTCCCGATGCCGCAAGCAATACCGGCTTTCCCGTTCGTTCGCTTCGAGCACCGTTCTTCGCGAGAACGATATTTCGGAAACAATTTTTCAGCCAGCGCTTCCCGAACATGCTCCGGGTATACATAACGCTCGTCTGGAGCTTTATTACGCTTGCGATATTAGACCACACGTATGCCGATATAGCAGGCCAAACGGAATCGGACGGTTTCCAGGGAAGAAAGACGGTAAGGGGAAGGTACTCATCCGGGATAATGCTAAAGAGCCAACTGGAGACGTCAAAACCCGTTCCCGGGCGCCAAACGCCATCCCATAGCGTATCTGTATCCGCGAAAGTTGCCTTGTCGTACCGAATGGCAATGAGCTTGGCGGCAGGATAGCGCGTTCGCAACTCCTGCGCGAGAAAGGATTCACCGGGTTCCGTGACGACGATATACACTGGATTGCATGAAAAGGATTGCGCGTCGATATACCGGGCCGCTTCCTTTCCGGGGTTATACCGGGAATGCAGCCTGTATGCCTCGGAGCCGGATGCCATCAATTCGCTCCAGTAACGAAATCTAGTATGTCAGCAAGGGATGTGGCAGTTCCGGAATCGGTAATATCGATCTTTTTTGCGCGGTCAATGCCAAAAAGCCGTTCGAGGGGTTTTTTGAGCTGCAAAATATAGAAGGACACATCCGGAGCTTGCGAAGTAAAAAGAACAATACGAATGGTTCCGCATGGGTCTGCATGGACGATGTTGGACGAGCCTGCCAAACGCGCGATCTGGTGAACTATCGCGTTATACATCAACGCGGAAGAAATATCCGTCTGCAAATTCACGTCATCGGGAAAAAGATTTTCGCAAGACACGGTAATGAATGTGCCGATTTTTTTCGCGGAAAACGCGCTTTCAGCGTGAGCCTTGATCGCCGGTTCAGACTTATTGACGTTCGCAATCTGCGCGAGCGCGCGCAGCACGTGCAAATTATCCGCTAATACCTGCGTAAGCGTCGGCAACGATCTTTCAGCCATCTCGATATCGGTACTGGTTCTTCGTACGTCAAGGAAAGAATCGGCGAGAACGATAAAGCAAACGTTTGAATCGTCCAGCTTGATATTCCGAATGTATAGAGCGGAAAGGCTTTGTAGTTCGCGATGCGAAAAAAGCGACTGCCAGTTTTCTAGATCCTTCCCGGAAACGGTGATCCATGAATCACCGGTGAACGATTCGCAAAAAGAAGATACAGACGGGATAAAACGACGTGAAGTGGTAAAATCAAACCCTTCGGAAAAAACAAGCGAAAACGTTTCAGCCTCTGTTGGGAAAAGAATCCCCCCGCGCTCCGATCCCGATGACTGCAAGAAAGCGCCAAAGGATAAATTGACGGCGTCGTATGCAGATACACTGCTCGTACGACGCAAAAGACCGCCTTTTGCGTTTAAAGACGGCGTCTCCGGAGCACCCTGGAATATGCTGTCCGGAGATATGCGCTTTGCCTGGCTTATCAGTCCCATAATCAGGATATACCGAGTTCCTCAAAAAGCTTCTTGTAAACTTCAAAATGCTCCGAACGGGCAAATTCCTCGATTTTTTCTTCGGGAAGGCTTTCAAGAAGCTGATCCATATAGGAAAGAACTGACTTTATTTCATCTTTAAGCTCGACAGGAAGAGTCTCGACAGAGGACACACCCGTTCCGCGGCCCGCAGGTTCTTTCACGGTCGCCTCGAGGTTATCAGTAGGCCTGGCTACCGCTTCGGTTGTCTTGCCGGTTAGCTCGGCTTCCGAAAGTACGATGTCATCTCCGACAGCCGCAAGTTCCTGTTCGGTCAAGGTATCGGTTGACGCAAAATCCTCGACCTCGGGCATTGGTACTTCTTCCGGTATCCCGAGCTCTTCAACGGGATTTTCATCAGAAACCGCAACTTCCTGCTCGGGAGGGAAAACGGTCTCCATATCAGAAAGATCAATATTAAACTCGGTTAGTTCGGGTTCCTCGAGCTTTTCATCGTCAAAATCGATAATTTCAAGCTCAGGTTCTTCAATAGCCACGTTATCAAGATCTGGTTCGACTGAATCCGATCCGTCAAGATAACTTATATCGTCATTAATGGTGTTAATGTGAGAAACCTCAACAGGCTCCTCAGCCTCAAAGCCGGGAACGTCGAAAATGGTTTCCGGAAGTGTTTCGGGTATTTCATGGTCTTCAAGCGCTTCTTCAACCTCGGCGACCTCCGGTTCGACTTCCTCGATCGTGGGTTCGGGCGACACATTCAAATCAACGGTAAGCGGCTCTGACATTTCCGAAAGCTCCTCGGAAACCGGCTCTTCGCTCTTTTCTTCGGTAAAATCGGCCGTGATCAGAATGTTGTTCAGTTCATCGCCAGTAAGCGCAATCGTTTCATCGGTATCGTCATCGCTGAAAAAGCCCGAGTTTTCGGTTACGGCGCCACCTTCCTGCTGAAGCGTTTGTTCGGGCACAGCACCTGATTTAAAACCTGAAAGCTCGCTTTTTAGGGTGGAAATCTCTTTCTTTATCGACGAAAGCTCGTCGGCGATTATCATCAATAATTCTGTTGATTTATCGTTCGCTACCACTGTATCTTCTCCTGTCTCCGGAGTTTGCTCGCTCAACTCTTTCTCTACCGCGCTGATGTCATCAAAATCAAGGGACACAGTATCCTCCAACGATGATAGGCCTTCGTCCTCACTGGCAGGCTCGGATTCTGATCTATTGTAATCCTTAATTTCAGTTATATCAACAATTTCTTCGATGTTGAAAGGCTCTTCAGCCGTGATAATTCCACTCTCTTCGACGATGCTTTCAGTCACAACCGCATCTTCAATTTTTTTTTCCGGAGTAGAGGGCATCTCGGCAATTGGCGTTGAAGAGCCAAAAAGGGGAACGTTGATATCATCGTCGGACACAGATTCGCTGACGGATGGCACTATTGCCTCAAAACCGTCTTCTTCGGTCACCATGAGGTCGAAGGACTTTGTCGCGGCTTTTGACGCGGCAGCGGAAGATGCCTTGCTGTCTGATACCGGGGCCGGGACCGGCGCGGCGTCCAGAGACTTGAGCAAGTCGTCAAATTCGCTAGTTTCCTCAAGAAAGTCCGATGTATCCTGTGCTGAAACGCGGGGTTTCTGTTCAAACGCCGAGGAGTCCGCGGACCCAAACATGGCGTCGAAACCGGTTTCAGAAAGATCACTATCGCTCAGGTCCTCGCCCGATCCGGTCGTTTCGTCGACAAGTTCAACGCCGAATTCTGAGTTGAAAAACTCGGACTCCGAGACCGATGAACCGGTCGCGCGGATCTTTTCCGCATCCTCAATAAAGGATTCATCGAATTCGAGATCGATATTCAGCGGTTCCGAATCATCGTAGAGCTTCTCTTCTTCCTTATTCAACGCACCGCCTGACTCGTTTACGGAATTAATAAATGAATCAAGATCAAGCTCGTCGACGACACCGGTAGCGGATTGCCGCGGAGTAGGGGATCCATTGAGATCATCAAGAAAGCTGCTGAAATCCTCATCCGATGGAAGAACAGGCTTCTCTTCATCTTGGGGAAGGAATTCCTCCAGAGAGAACTCCTCTTCGGAATGCGATTCGATCTCAAGAGACTCGACTTGAGGCCGTTCGGTGGGCAGTGCCAATTCGATTTCCGGCTCGAGATTCTCAAGGATGTCCAACGACTCAACAGTTTCTTCAGGTTCGACGATCGCAACCTCATGTTCGACAAGAGGCTCATCAAAGTCTATTTCGTCAAAACTGATGTCCTGGACAATATCGCTAAAATCATCTGCGACTGATACCTCTGCGGTTTCTTCGGTAGGTTCTATCTCAATATCTTCAAAATCGATTGATTCGGTAATCTCTTCAACATCAGGGTTTACGACACCAGTATCCTCGATATCAAAATCAGGTAGTTCAGGAAGATCCGCAAGATCGATGAACTCATCCTGTTGGGCGCCTTGTTTCTGAACATCGATACTGTCCGTGAACGTCATGGAAGCCGTGGATGCTTCTCGCTCGGTATCGCCGCGTCCCTCAGCATCCCGTGGACCGCTTTTAACCCAAACACCGTACATATCAAGTGATGCGGTGTCATCATTGAAATCGATAGGGAAAGAAGAGTCTTTTATCTCGTCATTTTCAAAGTCAGCTGTCATACGGCACTCCCCGAAAACATGGTCGTTCTTTCTCTATATCGGCATTTTTCCTATTAAATTTAACTGTATATTAGCGGGAAACTCCTGTCAATTAAATTCAAGGTAGACAAAAATCATGCCGTTATTCATATAGTATGAAACGTTTTAGAATCCTTGTCCCGTTATTCGTTGGCGTTGCGGTGTACAGTCTTTTGGGTATCTTTTGGGGTCCCCGGGGAATGCGGGCAATGTCTGAATTGGAAGGACAAAAAACGAAGCTCGTCGAGAATATCGATATATTATATACCCTGAATACCGACCTCCAGTCGCGCCTGGATGGCCTTTCAGCCGACCCGGATACGATATCCGTCTATGCGCATGAACTCGGGCTTATTTCAGATGGCGAGCATTTGATCAAGTTAGCGGGGTTTTCCGGAGGTATTGATCGCAAGATGGTAACCGGGACCGCGTTGATCATAAAAAAATCCCCGTATGTTCCCGAATGGGTCTGCAAGATTCTTGGCATAGTTACGGGGATTATCGCGTGTGCTTTGATCACATTCCTGTTTCCGGAGAAAAAAAGTGATACTGGCAAAAAGCTCTTCCGACTCGGCTGAAATAACCGCGCGAATATTGCGCGAGAAAAAACTGACCATTATTCCCACCGATACTATCTACGGTTTTTCCGGAATAGTGCCCGACGCAAATGAACTGATAATCCGGGCCAAGGGACGCGACGAGGGGAAGCCCTTTATTCAGTTGATTGCGGAGCCTTCCGACCTGACGCGATATACGGCTGAACGCATCAATCCCGAACTGCTCCGTTATTGGCCTGGCGCGGTTACGATAATCGCCAAAAACCGGAATGGCGGAACTACCGCCTATCGGTGTCCCGGCGATGAATGGCTCAGGACGGTTATTGCGAAGACGGGAGCTCCTATCTATTCCACGAGCGTAAACAGGGCGGGTGAGCCTGCCCTCAAGCTAATTTCAGCGATTATCGCGGAATTCGGTTCGGTCGCGGATCTTATCGTCGATGATGGCGATCACGCGGAAGCTATGGCTTCTACCATCGTTGATGCAACCGGGGAAAAATACCGCATAATCAGGAATGGGGCAGTTACGATACCGGAAAACTGCCTTGTGCGGCCGTAACTAATCGCGCACCCACTGAACGTCGAAAGAAAGCCGATCAATTGAAAGGATATTCTTGCCGTCATTCTTGATCGTGACGGTTTTTTTCGTACCACCGAGCTTTTTACCGTCCGGAGAGACCATTAAATACCATTCAGGCGGAGGAGCCGCGGAAACCGCCTGTTTTGCCACGGGATCGGGCAGATCGATAAATTGCCTGATGTTCGAGGGTCCTTTCTGCCGTACGACCAGGATCCCGTCCGAAAGAACGAGCTCGAGAGGTATGGATACCCCGCTCGTAAGGACGGCAACGCCGCGCCCACCGCGAAGGATCATAACCTTCTCAACGCCTTCCTCGCACCTCCAGGATCCCGCAAGGGCGTCAATATTGGCAACCGGACCATAGACAACCGCTTCCCCCGATTCGCCATGCTCCGCCCGGGCTACCGCGCTTGAACCGGACGAGATCTCCGGATCGGGCAGGGCTACTGATGTATCGAAAAGATCACGGACGAGCATGCGGGATTCGAGCAATATCAGGTTGGAGTTTTCATAAACGCGCGAGATAAGCCGCGTAACCTTCTGGGGTCCCCCCTTCAGAACCAACTCAAGCTTGATGCCATCGCTCTGGTTTATGAGGCTACCATAGAAGACATAGTCAGTCCCGTCCGGCACTCCGAGATCCCTCGGCAACGATTCAGAACGCTGATCGAGTATGCGGTAGTTTTTCAGTTCGCGAATGAAGGAAAATACGAGGTCATTAACCGTTTTTGAAACGTTATCCCCGACGTCGTTTGAGGACAGCGAATAGGCGGCGACAACCGGCATGCTTTGTGCCGAAAGGAAGATGCCAGGCATCAAGAGGAGAAATACGATGCAAAAGACGCGTCCGATATTCCTCATATTCGCAGTATAAACCCTATCCGTCATGTTTTTTGCGGAATTCGCGCTGGATATCCCGCTTTACGTCCTTTTCACGAATATCCGCCCGCTTATCAAACAACTTTTTTCCCTTGCAGATACCGAGCTGAATCTTTATCTTGCCATTTTTCAAATACACGTCAAGGGGAATCAGGGTAAAGCCCTTTTCCTCAACCTTTCTGATGAGACGCTTGATTTCGTCCTTATGCATAAGAAGCTTTTTGGGACGATCCGGATCATGGTTGAAGATAGAGGAATACACATACGGCGTAATATGAAACCCCATAAGCCAAATCTCGCCCGAGCGTATTTCCGCAAAGGAGTCGGGAAAGGAAAGATTACCCGCGCGAACGGACTTGACCTCCGTTCCTTCGAGAACGATTCCGCATTCAATCGTATCGTCGATCGAGTAATTAAAGTGGGCTTTTCGGTTGTGTGCGAGGTTCTTTACCGGGGCAGTACTCATCGTTATGCGATTATAGAAGTAGCGGTTATACTTGTCAACGAGAGCCCTTCATGGTAGGATTTTAAGATTTCCAATTGGCAGGAGTACCCCAATGCCGGCAAAATGGCACAAATATTCATATTCCGCACAGCTCGAAGAACGCCGCGCAATCCTGGCGTTCTTTATCCTGATAGTTTCACTGCTCGTTGTTTTTACCGCCGTACATCGTAACCTGGTTACCATGTACGCGGTAGAGACCGATACCATGAATCCGATCCTTGATAAAGGGGATTGCGTACTTGCAACGCCGCTGTATAGCAATGAACCGAGGATCAAAACGGGGTTTTCGCCGCTTATCGCCCCCAATCGTGGTGATATTGTCGTTATTGACCCGGCCTATCCGGATGATTCACCGAGACTGGTTCGGCTTGCCAATGCGTTTGTATCATTCATTACCTTCCAGAAGCTTCATCTTTCAGGATGCCGGGATTCAAGCGGAGAACAATCGGTAATTCGCCGTTTAGCAGCATTTCCCGGTGATTCAATTTACATGGAAAATTTCATTTTGCATGTAAAACCGGCCGGTTCAATTCACTATCTGACGGAATTTGAGGTTGCGAGCGGAAGTTATGACCTTAAACTGGATAAATTACCTGAAGATTGGGAAAATTCCCTGCCTTTCTCAGGATCATTTCCCGAGATGACAATCTCTGATGGCCAATTCTTCGTACTCTGCGATAATCGCCTTGGCGCAAGCGATTCACGCGTATGGGGTTCCGTTCCCGCAAAGCGCATTCGGGGAAAGGTACTACTTCGGTATTGGCCTTTTAATCGAATCTCATACTTGTGACGTCATCGCTATACATACATATTCCGGTATGCCTGAAAAAATGTGATTATTGCGATTTTTTCTCGGTACCGGTAGATGCGTTACCAAAGACCGGCGCTTCAGCACCGGGTGAGGATTGTCTTGAACGCCTGGTTGCCGGCCTTTGCCGCGAAATCGACTGGTGGCACAAGCGCTATCGGATTACAGCATGGAAAACGGTGTACATCGGGGGAGGAACCCCGAGCCTTCTTTCACCTCGAAACATTACCACCTTGTGCACAAAAATAGACACTCTCAATAAAAAAGGGCTTTCACCTTATTCAGAATGGACGATAGAGGCAAATCCCGAAGATATTACTGAGGATTGGCTTCGCGCCTGTTCGGACGCAGGGATCAATCGGCTTTCGATTGGCGTGCAAAGCCTCGATAACGCAAGCCTTGCCGCGGTTAACCGGAGGGGAAACAAGGCGAAGACATTGGCGGCTCTTGCGATGGTTTCGCGAATCTGGAAAGGACGCCTCTCGCTCGATATGATCGCGGGACTTCCGGGACAGACCGCGCAATCTCTCGTTGAGGATCTTTCACGCCTATTGGCATTCAATCCCGATCACCTGTCGCTCTATTCGCTTACGATTGAGGATGAAACCCCGCTTTCCCTCCGGATACGCGAGAAAACAGGGCCCGTCCTTCCCGACGAAGACGAAGCGACCGATATCTGGCTTGCCGGGAGGGACTACCTTCGGGCTAACGGATTTACCCAGTATGAAGTGTCGAATTTTTGTCGTCCGGGATCAGAAAGCCAGCACAACCTGACCTATTGGAACCTCGAAAGCTATATCGGCGTCGGGCCCGGAGCGACCGGCACCATCGTGGAAGGCGACACCGCGACCCGCTATACCGACTCGCGCGATATCGCGCAGTGGCTCGATAATTCCGAAGCAGGCCGCGAAACGGAAGATATTGGGCGCGACGAATCGATGAAGGAAGTGCTCCTTATGGGGATGCGCCTTGCCGCCGGAATCGATAAAAAGGCCTTTCAGAATCGCTTTGGGACCGAGCTCCTTTCGTGCATTCCGAAAACAGCAGCCCGCTGGATCCATAACGCATTGCTTCAGGACTCAGACGAACGCATCGCGCTGACACCTGAAGGCCTTCTCTATCTCAACCGGTTTCTTGCCGATTGCATGGAAGAACTGGATGCCGTCAGCCAAAGAAACTGTTGAGCTTCCGGTAGAGCGTGTTGACGGTTTCCTTGGAACTCGCGTCCAGGGAATCCGAGGTTTCGTCGATCAGGGTCTCAAGGCTCGCTATCGATTCATTAAGCGCCGTATGGAAACCCCGTGAGCACTTGAACCAATATTGACCGGCTCCATCGGTAAAGAGGCAAATGAACCCGAGTTCCTTGCTTTTATCCTTGGCGACGGTCACGCGGAAAAGCCAGCGAAGATTGGCGACGAGATCGGCAAGATCGTTGGCAACGGTGAAATTTCGCTTTCTCGGCCATTCGTCCGCCTTAACCGGCTCCAGATTGAAGGTCGTGGCGACGTTGAGTATCAATTCAACCTTCTCGCCCACGAGCAGTTCATATCCCCGCGCGACAACCTTCCCTTTGAGCCCGCCGATCTGCGCGGTATAGGATCCCGAAATATCTACCGAGGAGATCGCGCGCAGCAGCCGTTCGATCGGGAGGGCCACCTGTTTTTTCCCCTTGACCTTCGCGATCTCGAAGCGCTCTCCCCCGAGCATAATCGTATCCGCGGCAGGGGTTTCAGTCGACACGCGCTCCGTCTTCTTCCCCTGGGCCTTCGATCCGGCCGATACGGGTTCTTCTTTGCGGCCCCGGGCTCCGCCACCATCCTTTCCATGACGGGAAAGTTTCGTGACGAGATCGGGATTGATGCGCGAAAGTAGATGGCGATCAAGCGGGGATACCGACATCGCGTACATTCGAGAGGTTCGGACGATCTCTCCGGCCACGATAAACTGCGGATTCTCGCGGTACATGCAGGATCCCGGATGGATCTGTATGCGCTCCGCCGTCAGGCTCCTGAAGGAATCGCGCCCGTCGTGAACGCAGACGAACTGGATCATGCCGGAAGCGACCGCGCACAGATAATCATCCACGGAACCGCCCGAAAGGATCGGCACTCCCATGTCGGAAACAATCATCTCGAGCTGATCCTTGATATTCGCGATCTCCGCCATGACGCGCTCGTCGAGATAGCTGATCTCGCAGAATTTCGACCGGTTCTTCGCCATTTTATACATGCGAAAGATCTTGAGAAAGGACGCGAAATCCCCGGCGGGATCGCGAAACCCGTGATGCGCGCGCCGGGCGTCCATTTCCTTTCCCGGAGGGAGGATGAACGGGCTTTGGGCGGAAAGGAATGCCGAAGCGACGAGTATCTCGTCAACGACGGAAGGATAGGCAAGAACGGCCTCGACGATCATGCGCGACTGCCTCGGCGGCAGCGGGAACTGGCACATCATCTCGCCGATTTTTGAGAGGGAATTGTCGGAGGCAAGCGCGCCGAGAAGATTGAGCGTATCGATGGCGCCCGCAAGGCCCTCGCGGGACGGTGGTGATATGAAATCGAATTGCTCGAAGTCGCTGATTCCGAGCTCGGCCATTCGCAGTACGACCTCTGATAGATCCGTGCGATAGATTTCCTCGGTGGTGTAAAGCGCGCGCGACTCGAAATCGTTTCGTTCATAGAGCCGGTAACAGGTTCCCTCGCGCGTACGGCCCGCGCGGCCGCGACGCTGATTGCACGAAGCCTTTGAAACGGGAACCTCGACGAGGCTCGAGGTATAGGTATGGGGGTTATAGAAGTTGAGCTTTGCGAGTCCCGAATCGATCACGCTCGTGATGCCGTTTATGGTAACGGAGGTCTCGGCGATATTCGTCGACACGATCATCTTTTTCTTTCCGAAGGGGGGAAGATCGAACACGCGTTCCTGCTCGTCCTTGCCAAGCCTGCCATACAGGGGGAGGACATACAGCTTGCGGAACCAGGATTCGGCGGACATCCGCTCGATACACTGCTTGATCGCGCGTTCCCCGGGAAGAAATACGAGAATATCGCCCGCGCGGCCGTCGTTCATAATCCTGCCGGTAATGGACGATATCTTCTCCATAACCGCTTCTTCCGCCGCGAGGTTCCCTCCCGTCGGGGGGATCGCGGGAGGGTCATAGACTACGGTCACGGGGTAGGTAATCGCGTCAATCTTGACGACCGGGCAATCGTCGAAATACGAGGAGAAAAGCTCGGTATTGATCGTCGCGGAGGAGACGATGACCTTGAAGTCGTGGCGCTCCGCGATAACCCGTTTGAGCAGGCCGAGGATGAAATCGATGTTGAGGCTTCGCTCATGGGCTTCGTCCACCATGAGCATGGAATACTTGCTGAGCCAGGGATCGAGCTTCATCTCCTGCAAGAGGATTCCATCTGTCATGATCTTTATTCGCGTCGAGGAATCGGTCTTGTCCTCGAATCGCATTTTATACCCGACAAGGCCGGGCATCGGGGTACCGAGTTGTTTCGAGATAAAATCGCTGACGGAAAGAGCCGCGATGCGGCGTGGCTGCGTCACGCCAATCATGCCGCTTTGGGTATATCCGGCCTCATGGAGGATGATGGGAAGCTGGGTCGTTTTACCGGAGCCGGTCGGGCTTTCGACGACTATTACCTGGCTGCGCGAAAGCATGTCCAAAATACGCTGTTTCTGCTGATAAACCGGCAGTTCATGTGGTTTCATCATTCAATTATAGCGTTTACGGGCATGGGGGGCAACTCAGGCAGGTATGATTGCATAAGGTCGTATCGAGCCCGGTAATAGCGAACCCAGGGGTCGCTCAGGCTTGATACGAAGGCATCGTCGAACGGACGGACGACGGGACCGAATTTCGGGTCGGTGTAGTTGGTAAGCGGAATCGGCTTTACGGTCATTGTATCGCCTGAAACCGTTACCTGCAGGATAACGCCGTCACCCGTATATTCGCGCATCCCGTCGGGATTCTCGCGATCGGGTGCGTATCGCTGCCCCGATATAAAATTGCCCATTGAATACATGAACAGGACTTGCCGTTCCTTCCCGAGGGAGTCAACGGTTACCATTTCCCAGTCCTGCATGACGTGCGGGTGATGACCCCACACGATATCGACCCCAGCTTCCGCGATCTGCGCGAACCACGTTCGCTTTGCATCGTTGACCGTTCTGACGTATTCGGGCTCATTGAGATGTATTGAAAGAACGAAGATATCGCATGGATGCTCTTTGCGCATTTTCGCGAGCTCGGAGAGGAAGGCGGTTCGCGCCTTTAACGTAGGGGCCACGTAGTATACGAGTTTTCCCGCGGCGTCATACGAATTGAGGATCTCGGTAACCGCGAGAAAGAGAACCTTCTTGCCCTTTACGGAAAAAAGGGCCGGTTTCATCCGTTGATCCTTGAACGCGCGCAATCCTGATGAAACGACCGGAGGCGTCATTGCCGCAAGTACTCCCCTGGTCGCGATAATCCCTTCCGTTCCCTGATCGTTTGAATGGTTGTTCGCAAGCGAGAAAGCGGTAAAGCCCGCGTCGACGGCAGCCTTGACGTAGGGGGTATGCACGTTGAATCGGGGGTACGTTGAAAGGGGCAATGAATCGGCGACGGGTATTTCCAGGTTACCAAAGGATACATCGGCAGTGCGTAATATCGGAATTACGTTTTCATAGATTTTATGGTAATCCGGCATATTAAAGTTTACCGTATGAGCCATGATATCCCCGGCGAAATTCATCTTGAGCGGTTGTTCGGACGGGGTGATCGATGCATGTCGGAGTGACGTACACCCGCCTGAAACGAACAAGAGGGCGGCGATCAAGAACGCCAGTTCGTGATGGAAGTGATGTTTCATTCAGTAAAAAGTATAACATTGACAGCAAGGAATCCACAAGCTACAATTTTTTCGAACGTCAGTACGGAAACCCATATAAGGAGAAGTGTAACTATGGCAAAAAGCAAAATGGTGTACTTTTTCGGAGACCGTAAATCCGAAGGCGATGGTAGCATGAAGGAGTTGCTTGGCGGTAAGGGAGCGGGACTTGCCGAGATGACGAAGATCGGATTGCCTGTACCGGCAGGCTTTACCATCACGACCGAAGTGTGCGATCTGTATTACAGAAACGCAAAAAAATATCCTGAAGGACTGAAAGAAGAAGTAGGGCTGCATCTTGCAAAACTTGAGAGGATCACCGGAAAAAAACTCGGTGATCCTTCAGACCCGCTTCTTGTTTCGGTACGTTCAGGCGCTCCCGTTTCCATGCCCGGCATGATGGAAACCATCCTCAATCTTGGCCTTACGGACGCATCGGTCGAAGGGCTCGCTAAAAAAACCGGCAACCGGCGTTTTGCCCTCGACGCGTATCGCCGGTTCATCATGATGTACGGTTCAATTGCGATGGATATCGAGCGCGAGAAATTCGATCACGCCTTCATGAAGATCAAGGATACCGTTACCAGAAAGAGACTGGGCACCTCTGCGGGCGCGAAAATCGCCGACACTGATGTTAACGAAGCGGAACTTTCGACATTGATTACTGATTTCAAAACGCTGTACCAGAAGGAAATCGGGAAGAAATTTCCGCAGGATCCGCAAGAGCAGCTGTGGGGAGCGATCGGTGCCGTATTCGGTTCATGGATGGCCGATAAGGCCATAACCTATCGAAGGGTCGAAAAGCTCGTGGGCATAAAGGGAACTGCGGTCAACGTCGTGCAAATGGTCTTCGGAAATAAGGGAGAAACCTCCGGAACGGGCGTATGCTTTACGCGCGACCCGAATACCGGCGAGAATACATTCTACGGAGACTATCTCGTCAATGCGCAAGGCGAGGATGTCGTCGCCGGAATCAGGACCCCTATCAAATTGTCCGATTTCGAGAAAAAGGACCCGAAGGCATACAAGCAACTTTGCGACGTGCGAAAAACGCTCGAGCGTCATTACAAGGACATGCAGGATCTTGAGTTTACCGTCGAGGAAGAAAAGCTGTATATGCTTCAGTGCCGAACGGGCAAACGTTCTCCTGCCGCTTCGTTCAGGATCGCCGTCGACATGGTTGGCGAGAAACTCATTACGAAGGAACAGGCAGTCAGCCGGATCAAGACAAGCGACATCGAAGGAATTTTTTATCCGGCCATTGACGCGTCGCAGACAAAGGAACTGAAAGCGGCGTTCATCGTGCAGGGTATCGATGCCGTTCCCGGAGCCGCTTGCGGTAAGGTTTGCTTTTCCGCGGCAAAGGCGGAGGAATGCTCGAAGGCGGGCGACAAGGTTATCCTGGTTCGCAAGGAAACGAGCCCTGAAGACGTCGGGGGAATGCACGTGTCCCAGGGAATCCTGACCGCCACCGGCGGAAAGACCAGTCATGCGGCGGTCGTCGCGCGTGGCTGGGGGAAATGCTGCATCGTCGGCTGCGAAAAGCTTGAAATCGATTATGCGAAAAAGATCTTTATAGCGAACGGGAAAACCGTGAAGGAAGGGGAGTTCATTACGCTCGACGGCACGAACGGATGCGTCTATTCAGGAGCGCTCAAGCTCGTATCGCCCAAGCTCCCCGATTCCTATGAAACCCTCATGAAATGGGCCGACGAAATACGATCGCTCAAGGTTCGCACGAACGCCGATACGCCCTATGATGCCGAACATGGGCGAAAGCTGGGCGCCGAAGGCATTGGCCTTTGCCGCACAGAGCACATGTTCTTCGACTCCGAGGAACGCATCCTTGCGATCAGGCAGATGATCATCGCCGAAACCGTGGAGTCTCGAAAGAAGGCGCTCGCGAAACTCCTGCCGTTTCAGACCAGGGATTTCGAGGGCATCTTCACCGCGATGGACGGCTGTGGCGTGACGATCAGGCTTATCGACCCGCCGCTCCATGAATTCGTCCCTCATGACGACGCGGGCCAAAAAGCGCTCGCAAGAGCGGCCGGGGTCAGTTTCGACTTCGTGAAACAGCGCGTGGAAAAGCTCTATGAGGCAAATCCCATGCTCGGCCATCGGGGGTGCAGGCTTACGATCACCTATCCCGAAATTCTCGAAATGCAGGTAAGCGCAATCATGACCGCCGCCTGCAACGTTTCGCGGAAGGGAATCAAGGTATTACCGGAAATCATGATACCGCTCGTCATCGACGCGAAGGAGTTCTCGATCAACGAACAGCTCACGAGAAAAACGGCCGATGCGATACTCGTCCGCGAGGGAATGAAGCTTACCTACCTCGTCGGAACGATGATCGAGACCCCGAGAGCCGCGCTTCTCGCCGACGAGATCGCCCATACGGCCGAGTTCTTCTCCTTCGGCACGAACGACCTGACGCAGATGACGCTCGGCATGAGCCGGGACGACGCGGGTAAGTTCCTACCCGACTATGTCGACGAGAACAAGGCCGCGATTTTTAAGGCGGATCCCTTTCAAAGCCTCGATCAGGCAGGCGTCGGGCTTCTCATAACCTCGGGTATAGAGAAGGGCCGTTCTGTGCGACCCAAGCTCAAGGTCGGTATCTGCGGCGAGCACGGCGGGGATTCGCCATCAGTCAAGTTCTGCCATCGCGCGGGAATGGACTACGTCTCGGCATCTCCGTTCCGCGTCCCCGTTGCGCGCCTCGCAGCAGCGCAGGCTGTACTGGAAGCAAAGGCACAGGCGAAAACGCCGGTAAATAAGAAAGGAACGCCCAAGACCTCGGTGAAAAAGACAAAAACGGTGAAGGAACCATCCTCGGTGGTTAAGAATACCAGGAAAGCGCCTTCAAAGAAGGCTCCTGTGAAGAAGGTTGCTCAGAAAAAACCGATCGGCAAGGGAGTGTCGAAAAAACCTCTCGCGAAAAAGCCGCTCGCGAAGTCGAAGCGATAAGCGCCGACTCTGCTTGTATGGATGTGCCTTTATCGCTTGAGGAACTCTATTCCCTGCTTCTTGAATCATACGGGAAGCAGGGGTGGTGGCCGGTTTTTTCGCGGAGAAACGAGGCGGGTTTCGACGGTCGAGGGTATCATCCGGAACGGCCAGAGATTCCCGTGGATGATAAAGACCGCTGGGAAATCGCGATTGGCGCCATACTGACGCAGAATACCGCCTGGACGAACGTCGAAAAGGCCATTGCCAGTTTGATCGAGGATGCAATTGAATCGCCTCACGCGATCCTTACGGCCTCTCCGGAATCGCTCGCTCACGCGATTCGACCATCAGGTTATTTCAACCAGAAAGCCCTGCGGCTCAAACGCTTCGCTGAGTTTTTCCAAACATTGAAGGGCAGGGTTCCCGCGCGGGAGGAGCTTCTTTCGCTTTCGGGCATCGGTCCTGAAACGGCTGATTCTATGCTCCTCTATGCCTGGCACCAGCCTTTCTTCGTTGTCGATGTCTATACCATCCGAATACTCAGGCGGATAGGGTTTTCAAATGAATGTTTTACCCTCGCTCAATCTTCCAGACGATATGAGCATGTACAGTATTTTATAACATCGCAGCTAAATCCCGTCCCAAAAACCTCGTATTATCAGGAATTCCATGCGCTTTTCGTGCGCCATGCAAAAGAATACTGTGGAGCAAAAGCGAGATGTCCGGGATGTCCGCTGGAAGCGCACTGTCGAAAAATGCTATAATTCACCCATGAAAAGATGCTTTTCCTGCATTGTGCTCATTACGATACTGACCGTCTTTGCCCAAGCCGACGCCAAGGAACGCCTCGATACATTGAAAGTGGGGGTTATCGTCGGACCATCGGGTATCGGCATGGCTCGGCTCATGTCAAGTCAGCCTACCATTCCCAATACCAAGATATTGTTCGAAAAAGCGGGATCCGTTGACATCTTGCTTCCAAAACTGATCAACGGCGATATTGATATTGGCATTCTTCCGCCAAACGTCGCCGCAAAGCTCTACAGCATGACGCCAAAATCCATCGCCGTCGCGTCCATTGTCGGTAACAGCATGCTTTCCCTTGTAACGGCAGATACTTCCATCACTTCATTGCACGACCTCAAAGGAAAGACCGTGTATGTAGCAGGGCAGGGCTCCACGCCCGAATACGTCCTGAGAACGTTGCTCACGAAGAACGGTATCTCAGAAGGCTCGATACGCCTTGATTTTTCGCTTCCTTCGCAGGAAATTCCCGCGGCGCTCGCATCCGGAAAGATTGCGTATGCGCTAATCCCCGAACCCTTCACGACCGTCGCGATTATGAACGCCTCTCCAAAATCGCCGACCCGCCGCGCCTTCACGCTTCGTGATCTTTGGAACGCTGCTGGTTTGGGACAGGACTTTCCCATGACCCTCTGCGTTGTCAGGCGTAAATATGCGCAAGAAAACCCGAACACGGTTGCGCAGTTTCTCGCGGCCTACAAGAGCTCCCTTGAATGGACCATAGCGAATCCCGAGGCGGCAGGACCGCTCGTCGAGTCTTCTGGTTTAGGCCTCAAGGCAGCGGTCGCTTCCAGGGCGATCCCTGAGTGCTCATTCGTCTGGATCGATTCGAATGTGGCGAGAAAACCGATAGAATCCCTTCTTGCCGTGTTTCTTGAATTCGCACCTGAATCTATCGGGGGAAAATTGCCCGACGAAGGATTCTACCTGAAATGACAAAAAGAAACGTCATCGCGATGGCGGCATCCACCGTTATCCTTTGCGCGCTTTGGGAGATTCTTTCTCGTAAGGTGGCTTCCCCGCTTATAGTTCCCTCCATTCGTGATGTCTTGCGCGACGGCGTTCGTCTCATTGCATCACCTCATTTTCCGCATGATTCCCTTACGACCTTTATGCGAGGGCTCATCGCGTTTTTCGTTTCCTTCACGCTTTCGATAGCTTTGGGCGTTTTCTCGGGCGTCTTTCCGCTTATCACCGCCGTACTCACCCCCTGGATGTCGGTAATTAAATCAGTACCCGTAGTCGCGTTTATCCTGATCGCCATTCTCTGGTTCGGTTCCGATATCGTACCGATCTTCGTAGCCATCCTCATGACGCTCCCGGTCATGGCCGAATCGACCACACAAGGGGTTCGCGCCGCAGACAGGAAGCTCCTTGAAATGGCCCACATATACCGGATGTCGAGCCGATCGATACTGATGAATATACGCATCCCGTCGGCTATGCCGTTCATCCTCGCCGGCGCCGCTTCGTCTTTCGGCCTTACATGGAAGGTCGTCATCGCCGGAGAGATTCTCTCATTTCCGGAATCTGGTCTCGGTAGCGCCATGCAAACCGCGAAGGTACACCTTGAAACACCGCGGGTATTTTCGCTTACCATTGCCGCGATACTGATGAGCGTCGTCACCGAGGTTCTTCTCCGATGGCTTGCGAGCGTCGCTTCCCGCCATGACCTAAGGTCGCCACCGCCGAAAGATGGGGCCTCAGTATGAAATTTGAAGGCATCAACCGTGCATACGGTGATACGGTTATCTACCGTGATTTTTCCCTTGAGCTTCCCGCGAACTCGGTTACGGCCATACTCGGCGCCTCGGGGTGCGGAAAAACAACCCTATTAAAAGAAATCGCATCCCACGCCGACGACATTGCGATTTCATTCGTGTTTCAGGAACCTCGGCTGATCCCCTGGCGTACGCTCACGCAAAACATCGAGCTTGTGCTCTCAGGCGATGCGCGGACGCGCAAAAGACGCGCGAGGCTGTATCTTGAGCGGGTAGGGCTCGCAAGTAGGGTAGACGACTATCCCGAAAGCCTTTCAGGCGGCGAGCGTCAGCGGGTATCAATCGCGCGAGCGTTCGCCGTTCCCTCAGGCCTTCTCCTCATGGATGAACCCTTTCAGTCGCAAGACCCTGCGACAAAGGCGCAGCTCATCCGACTTTTCAGCGAGCTCAAACGTGATGAGCGAAGGACCATAATCACCGTCACGCATGACGTCCGGGAAGCTTGCGCTATCGCGGATCGAGCCATCCTTCTTACGGGACGACCCGTTTCCATCGCGCTTGACGTCGCCGTTTCGATGAACCTTGAATCACAAATCGCTGATGCAATAGGGAATGACCAAGTACTATGAACACCTTCTGTTTTTTTCTGGAACGCGCAAAAAGTTTTTTCTTTCGTGAAACCGTTCTTTGCATCGCTATAGCAGCCGCAGCAGTCTCAATTTTTTTTGTGCCGCCTTCCTCTGCGTATCTTGGTTATATTGACTGGAAGGTGCTTTCGTGCCTTTTCTGCCTGATGTCGGTTGTCGCAGGCCTTCGCGCATCAGGTGCGTTTGACATACTGGCGTCTTCGATTCTCCGATTCGCAGGAAACGTGCGTAGCCTCGCGGCCATCTTGATAATCACGACCTTTTTCGTCGCCATGGCAATCACCAATGACGTAGCCCTTATAACCTTCGTTCCCTTCGCGCTCCTCTTAATGCGGAATAGCATTTCGTGGCGTACGCGAGCGCATATCGTCACACTTCAAACAATTGCGGCGAACGTCGGAAGCTCCCTGACGCCCGTGGGAAACCCGCAAAACCTGTATCTATTCGCATATTACCACATGCCTAGTGAGCAATTTTTTGCTGGGATTTTCCCGATCGTGATAACCGGCTTCGCGTTGTTAATCCTGGGCCTTACGCGAATTAAACCGCAAACGCTCTACGCGCAGCATACAGGACACAATTTCTCTCTGAAGAAAAAGCGTTTTTCAATTTTTATAGTGCTCTTCATCCTTTCGGTTCTGACTGTATTTCGCGTCCTAGATTATCGCCTGGTTACCGCCCTTGTCATCGTGGCAGTCCTGGTACTTGATCGTGAACTTCTCCTGCATGTCGATTATTCGTTGCTTTTTACCTTTCTCGGATTCTTCGTTTTCATCGGTAACCTCCAGAGAATCGAAGCCGTACGGTCTTTACTCACCGCTTTAATCGGTGAAAACACTGTCCTGGTCAGTGCGCTCGCAAGTCAACTCATCAGCAACGTTCCCGCGGCAATCCTTCTTTCGCGCTTCACGCCTGATTCAGTCGCGCTACTCAGGGGGGTTAGCATCGGGGGAATGGGAACGATTATCGCATCGCTTGCGAGCGTTATCAGTTTTAAATTCCTGTCCCATGAGCATCCTTCCGAGGCCTTGGGCTATCTCGCGATATTCACTAAATGGAACGTGATCTTTTTTGTCGCCTTGTATCTGGTCAATCTGGTAGTGTAGGACTTATTCCAAGTCTCAAAAGTATCATCTTACTTTACTGCGCATAATGTATGTTCTGTCTAATGTTATGTAATAAGCAGAATAAAGTATACGCCTTCATACACCCTCAATCATTCTCTTGACCTTTTCCCTGATTTTTGCTATTGTACCTTATCGGGCGCTTAGCTCAGCTGGTAGAGCGTTTGGTTTACACCCAAAATGTCGGGAGTTCGATCCTCTCAGCGCCCAAGTACAAATCCTTGCAATGCAAGGATTTTTTTGTTTTATAGGGTATTTTCCAACTGTAACTATATCTGCATACAGTCTCTACTACAGTAAGACTGGAAAGGATCGGTTACAGCAAATATGTACTTTGTGTGCTTTCTCGTCGAAATTCGGCTTTAGTCCCGAACGACGACTGTTTCCCCTCAGATTTTTTCGGCAACGCCGATTAGTGGTAGTATAACTCCAGGCAATTCCTACCGTCAACCTTTGATTCACGCGTATTTGACAAGGCTTCCGTATATAGCTTCCCCAGATCGCCTCATACGCAATGATAAAATTGTTGGGTTTGATTGGTTGTATAAAAGAGCAAAAATGATTTTTAATAACATTCTTGAATTTGAATTTAATAAGAATACAGTAAAAAGTATTGTCTGAGTATCTTGGGAATCGTAAACACAAACAGTCGATGCGGTAGATCTAGAAGCAAATCCTCAACCAGATATTCGGCATACAACAAAGTCCTTTTTTTGATCACAGGATGGACAAAGGTGGAAAACCTTGCAGAAAAATGGTCTGAAGTACGAATGGCCACAGTCTTCGCAGCGGATACGAGCAAGGCCTTTCGACCAGTCTGCACAATCGGTAAACTTCTCCAAGCGATCAAGAATAGTTAGCGATGGACTGGCATAGGCCCGGTACCGGGGAAGCGAACCGCGGACTAAACATAATGATATATAAAGATGTGTTTATATGCTTGTAATATATAGATATACAAATTATACTGAATATGTTGATATTATGTGATAATCAGTGAAACGAATTGCGCGCTTGGTTCGGGACCAAGAGGCAGGGGGTTCAATTCCCCCTGCCCGATACACAGGAAACGTTCAGCGAAAGCTGAACGTTTTTTTATTTAAATCTCATGCATATGCAACGACGGACTAAGAGCTCTATACATAAACGGCATAGAGTTATATACATACAACAGAACACAGAACGTCCCGTGTCGGCGAGATTGTCGGACGGGGTATCGACAAGATTGGTCTTTTGCGACCGGAGTCAGAAAATGAAAAAAACTGAAAGCCTCATCAAATTCGAGAACGTCAAGAAGCATTTCAGAGTATTGAACCGGAGGGAAGGCCTTGGTGGGGCCTTTCTCGATCTCTTCTCGCGGAACTATCGCTTCGTTAACGCAGTTGACGGGATCAGCCTCGACATCGGACGCGGGGAGATCGTCGGGTTTCTCGGTCCGAACGGCGCGGGAAAATCGACTGCGATCAAGATGATGACAGGAGTGCTTCATCCAACCTCTGGGACTGTCTCGGTCAACGGTGTGAATCCCCTGCGCGACCGCGTGCGGTTCGTGCGTGGCATCGGCGTCGTGTTCGGTCAGCGCACGCAGCTCTGGTGGGAGCTTCCGGTTCGCGAGTCCTTCAGGCTCATCAAGGAAATATACGGTATCTCCGACGAGGCGTACCGGAGGAATCTCGCGCAATTCGAGGAGCTCGTCAACCTCAAGGAGCTCTATCCCCAGCAGGTCAGGAGTCTCTCGCTCGGGCAGCGGATGCTTTGCGACATCGTCGCGAGTTTTCTTCACGATCCTGCGATCATCTTCCTCGACGAGCCGACGATCGGTCTCGACGTCGCGGTCAAGAGCCAGATAAGGACGCTTCTCAGGTCGCTTAACGCCGAGAAGAAAACCACGATCCTCCTGACGACCCACGACATCGGCGACGTTGAGGCGCTCTGCAGGCGCATCATCATGATTGACAAGGGGCACGTCATCTACGATGGCGAGACCGAGCGGTTCAACCGGCTCTTCGGGAGCTACAGGACCGTGAGGCTCCTGTGCCGCGAGGGCGAGGGAAACGCGATGGCTGCCCTGCTTCCCCAAGCGTGCGCCGCCTTTGACGGGGCGAAGATTGACATGAGCCGCGCCGACACCCACTGGTACGACATCACAATCGATCAGGACAAGGCAAACCTTTCCGAGACGCTCGCGTGGGCGCTCAATACCCTTCCGGTCAAGGACGTGAAGATCGAGGAGATCAGCACGGAATCCGTTATCGAGAAGGTATACTCGGGGGCGCTCAAATGAGGGCGGGTCTCATGATCGTCTCGAACAACCTCAAGAGCTCGCTCGTGTACCGGTTTCACGTTGGGTTCCAGATCGTCGCAAGCATGGTCACCATCGTGATCCAGTACTTTCTCTGGAAATCGGTGTTTCACGCGAATCCCGCGGCCGCAATCCGCGGCATGACCTTCAGCCAGACCTTTCTCTATGTCTCGCTAGCCACGGCGATTGCGGTGCTTATGAGGACGTGGACTGACTGGGATATCTGTAACCAGATCAGGTCGGGTGACATCGTTATGTCGTTCTTCAAGCCCGTCGACTACATGCGCTACGTATTCCTCAATGCGGTGGGAACCATGGCCGGAAGCTTCGTCACGATAACCATCCCGAGTCTCGTCATTCTCTTCGGCGTTTTCCGCGCGAATCTCGCGATCGGATGGAACATCCCCTTTTTCGTCCTGACGCTCGCGTTTTCGTGCGCGCTTTCGTTCCTTTTCGATTTCATTGTCGGGACTACTTCGTTCTGGACGATGTCGATCTGGGGCATCAGCGTCGCGAAGGATTTTTCGATCCTCTTTTTTTCGGGCGCGCTCGTTCCCCTGAATTTCTTTCCGGACGCGTTTGCCGCTGTCTTGCGCTTTCTGCCGTTCGCGTATATGTATAACCTACCGCTTTCGATACTCACCGCGAACGAGGCAAATCCCGCGCTGTGGGCGCGCGGCTTGCTCACGCAGGTCGCGTGGCTTGCCGTCATCTACGTCATCGCACGCGTGTATTTCAAGTTCTCGCTCAAGAACCTCACGGTTAACGGGGGCTGACCATGAAACGAATCGCCTTTTACTTCCGACTCTATATCAAGCTCGTGACCGCGTACGTGAAGACGCGCATGCAGTATCGCTTTGACTTCTTTATGTCGAGCGTGGGTATGCTTATCTATTATTCGGCGAGCATCGCTAGCCTGTGGGTTCTCATGACGAATATGCCATCGCTCGCGGGATGGTCCTTTACCGAGCTTATCTTCATCTACTCGTTTTCGCTCATGGCGCAAATACCGTTACAGATCTGTTTCGAGCATATCTGGTCGCTCAGGATGCACGTGAGGCAGGGGACGTTCATCAAGTATTACTTCAGGCCGATCGATAGCCTTTTCTATTACTTAAGCGAGCTCATCGACATGAAGGGCCTCGGTCAGATCCCGTTCTCGATCGCGCTTTTCGCGTGGTCGTCGCACGCGCTCGGCGTCGCGTGGACGCCAGCCGTCATCGCGCTCCTTATCCTCTTACTCTTTGGGTCGGCGGCCGTCATCTCTTCGCTCATGCTCATCGCCGCGTCGACTGCTTTCTGGGTGACCGATTCCTTCTCGGTGATCTCGTTCGTGAACGGTATCCGCGACCACACGCGGTATCCGATGGACATCTATAATACGGCGTTCAAGTTCGTTTTTACCTGGCTAATTCCGATGGGCTTCGTCGCCTTCTACCCCGCGCAATTTTTCCTGAGGCCCAACGCGGTCGACTGGACCGCGTTCGCCTCCCCAGTCATCGGGATAGCGCTTTTTATCGTGGCTAGGCTCGTCTGGAAAAAAGGAATGGAATCCTGGGGTGGTACTGGAAGCTAGAAAGAAAGCTCGATGAGGCTGATAATGAATAAATCACGATTACCCATCGAGCGCCCGATGCGTAGCATGGGTTTACAAGGCGTGATGCGGGGAAAGGTCAAGCGAACGACGTTTCCATCGAAGGAGAATCGAGATCCGTTTGATCTCGTTCAACGCAACTTTACAGCGACGAGACCGAATCAATTATGGGTTGCCGATTTTACCTATGTCGCGACCTGAGCCGGTTTCGTATTTGTCGCTTTTATCATTGATGTTTTTTCGCGCATGATCGTGGGATGGCGTGCGTCGACATCGATGAACGCCGATCTAACGCTCAATGCGCTCGAACAGGCAATATGGGCGCGGGATATTAGCGGCAAGCTGGCTAATTATATAGTTTGCACCAGCTTAAATAGTATTACGCAACCGCTTTCAAGGTTTTCCAAGGATCTCGTTTTCTGATGACCTTGGTTTTGTACAATTCATTGATCGTATGATGTATCCGCTTGTATTTATCGAGAGCCGAAACATCTCAGTGCTTCAGCCGATCTTCGCAGCGGCCGAACAATTGATCAAACTTCAAGATTTTGGCACAATGTCCACACGGAGGCATACCCATGAGATTACCCCTGACCCGTCGGCGAGGACAACGAATGTTCACTCCCTCAACAAATAGCTTCAACTTCGCCTCCGTCGCCCACTTCAAGGGATGTATCGAACTCGAGGCCTTGGACGAGGCCCTCCGGAAGCTCGGGAAGCGCTACCCCATGCTGATCGCCCGTGTCCTGGTAGAAGATAGCGGAGAAGCCTACTTCACCGACGCATTCGCTCAGCCCATGAAGGCGACTCATGTTCCCAAGACCTCCCCCGACTCATGGATCCAAGTCACTGACCAGGCACTGCGAGTCCGGCCGAACTTCGTCAACGGCCCCCTGGCCTCCTGCATCTTGGTTCAGGATAGCGCGAGCGCCGACCTCATCCTGGTCAACGACCACAGCACCGCCGACGGCGGCTCCGCGATGCTGGCCATGCACGACCTTCTCGCCTTCCTGGGCGACCCCGGCCTGGATCTCCCCGCGACCTCCCCCGTACCCATCGCCCAGGCCCTCCCGGACGAGGTCCTTCGCGAAATCAAGGCGATGGAGGCCGCCGTCCCCCCCGATGCCCCGCCCCCGGGTCCCTGGCCCTTCAAAGCCCCGACCCACCCCCGCCAGTTCGTGCCGATGGACCTGTCCGTAGAGGAGACCTCCCTGCTTGGTAAAAGATGCCGCGCGGAGGGGACCTCGGTGCAGGGCGCCCTTTGCGCCGCCTTCATCACACCTTTCGCCGAGCGCTACCCCGACCAGGAAAAGCATTACGCCGAAATACCCGTGAACCTCCGCCGCTTCCTGAAGGACGACTCCAGTCCCGCCCATCCGATCTGCACGGGCCTGGCCATGGTCGAGATTGAGGGGGCCTGTGACCTCTGGGAGATGGCTCGCAAGGCCAAAGCCGCGATGGAGAAGGCCATTACTCCGAACCTCCTCATCCAGGGCCAGGTCGTTAGCTCCATAGTGGAGAAGATGCCCGTTATCCCCGCCTTCACCGTGGACTACGACCTCTCGATCAGTAATATCGGTCGCCTCGACTGGCCGAGCGCTTACGGCAAGCTCGTGTTCCAGGGCCTCCACGCCCCCATCTTCAACGTCAACCAGGCCGGCCATCGCGTCATGGGCGCAAACACCAGCGCCGGCCGCCTCCATCTCACCTACATCTCCCACGACCCCGAGGCGCCTTGGCTCGCCGCTCGAGGAATGGAGCTGCTCCGGTCGATGCTGGGTTGATGTTGACAGGTATCGACAGATGCCCGGACTGGGTGTATGCTGCTAACATTATGAACGCGTAATTTTCTTTCATTTCCAGTCGAACAAACCCCTCATTAAAAGGAATAAGGAAATGGGAAGTACAAGCAGTCGCTTTACACCCAAAATGTCGGGAGTTCGATCCTCTCAGCGCCCATCAAGCCTTGATTTACTCAAGGTTTTTCTTTTTTTAAACAATGCACAACAATTACTGATTACGGCACATAGTTATCAACTATGGTAACATACCCTAGATTACACAACTCACTGTAGATCGACTTATAGGACTGGTCATAGCCATATGCGAGAGCATACGCCTGAATATACACGGTATCGATTTTACCCGTGCTAGAATACGTATAATCACTATCCCCGCTATCAAACTCGTCAAAAATAAATCTCTTATCGGCTTCGGTCGTCCCGTTATTCGTTCGCCGTGGTTCACCGTATAGCGAAGAATCACCAGCAACGGAAATTACAAACGGTTGTGTTTGTAAGTTCTGCCCGAGACCAATGACTACGATGCGGTTACTTGTCGATTCGGGAATCAACGGGAAATCAACCGGGCGAACGGCACAGGACAGTCTGCAATAGTTCTTTGTATTGATAAGATATGAATATGCCGATGACGGGTTATCCGAATTGTAGTTATTTATCGCGACGACATCAGAATCACGACTGGACTCGCTGTTATAGATACGATAATAGATCTCAAATCCCTTGAAATAACCCGAGGCTTCATCAGTATTCTTCTTATCAGAAGTTTCAAAGGAAAAATAATTAAACGCGGAATCTGCTGAGGGTACATGAGGATTCTTAACCGGATACAGATAAACATACTCATCAACCCCGCATCCCGACAGAGTAATAACCGTACAAATGAAGCAAACAACTACGCCGATTAGTCCGACTAATTTTTTTACCATCACGCCAAGTCGTCCAGAAGCTCGTAGATGACAACGGGCCTGTTTTTACCCTTCACGCGTATCGTATCGAGCTCGCGGAAAACGAACAGATCCTTTACCATGGAATAGGTATATTCACTCACGATTATCATCGTGCCGTAGACTTTGTTCGTACCTTCAAGTCGCGCGCCAAGGTTTACGTTGTCGCCCATCAAGGTATAATTCATGCGCCCTGCCGAACCCATGTTTCCGACGGTCATGATACCCGTATTGAGTCCAATGCCGATCGCAAGCCTCTTCTCCGGGGGCCAATGCTCATTGAGTTCGGCAAGCTTTGCCTTTTGCAGCAATGCGCAACGGCACGCGCGCCACGCATGGTCCTTGACCTCGAGCGGTGCCCCCCAAAAACACATGATCTCATCGCCAACGTATTTATCCAAAGTTCCGCCGGTTTCAAGGATGATATCGGTCATCGCGGACAGATACTCATTAAGGTGCTTTACCAGCTCTTGCGGAGTAAGCGTCTCGGAAAGGCTTGTGAAACCGCGGATGTCCGAGAAGAAAACCGTAAGCTCGCGATCGACCCCCCCGAGTTCAGGCGGGTTATCGATCATTTGCGAAACGACCTCAGGACTAACGTACTTTCCGAACATCGCCCTTATTTTGCGTTTCTCTCGTTCCTCGGTGCTTGAGCGATACAAGATGATCATTATGTAGGAGAAAAACATTCCGGCGAACGGAACGCTATAGTTGATCAGGATATTCAAATCATCGAAAAGGATCGAGCATACAATGAACACCCCGCCTGCAATGACAATCGAAAGCGGAAGCGACAAAAGGTTTCTCATGCGCGCGGCGATTACGGAAATAAGCATAGTCAGTGCAAACGTAAGCAACACGTTGAGATATAGCGGAAGATACCTGATAAAATTACCGGTAATCATCGTATTGAGGGAATTCGCGTGTATCTCGATTCCGAACATCATGCCAAAAGGCGTCTGCTTTTCGTCGTCAGCCATACCTTTATCGAAGGCACCGACCATCAAGATTTTTCCGCCAACGGCACGGGTATCGGGCCACGTTGAAGAATCCTCGCCGGTTTGCCGGGCATATCCTGCATATGATCGTACCGGAAAGGTTCTTTCTCCGTCGGCAGCGGCCGAAGAAGCGGGGCCTGCGAAATTGATGATCATCGTGCATTGACTATCGACAGGGACAATTATGGTGTCGCCATTCGACCTTCTTACGGTGATCTGCTTTCCGGGCATAACCTCGCAATCTGAAATCTTTGCTCCCCAATAATCAAGTGCAAGCGAAAAGGTGATCGATGGCATGAAGTAGTCACGATAAAGCTCGATAGCACGTGTTTCAGTCTCCGGATTGCCGTCTCCGTCCTTATCGTACATCAACGGCGGCGCGAACTTATATACGGTCTTTCGCAATGCCGCTAGCGTTTTATCAGTAAGCGGGAGATCTATCTGATGCTCAACGCCTTTTTTATCAAGCCAGGACAGTCGTTCGAAAGAAGCTTCGTCAACGAAAATATCGGCTGATAATTCCTCAAACGGAATTTCAGCCTCAAGACTTGAATACTTAAAGACTAACGGCTGCCTGCGCACGACTTCATCGACAGAATCAGGAATGACATTCGCTGAACCATAGCCCTTGATGCATGAATTAAACAGAGCCATATTCGTCTGGATGCCATATGACGGCCGAAGCTCTTTCCAGCCCTTGCCAACGTTAGTGAACAAACCATCGCGATCGAATAGGATCTTTTGGCGAGAGAACATCTCGGTACCAATCGATTCACCGGAAGAAGAAGAATCGAGTATTGATTCGAGAAAGACACGGCCTGACTCGGAAAAACTTTGGGCAAGCCTGAGGTCGTCGGAAGGATTACCGGATTCGTCTATGAAAAAAACATCCAAGAAGAGCGCTCGCTCGCGCTCTTCTTGCTGCTTTATCCTCGTAAAGGAATTAACGAGATCAGCATGCACGCCGCGTGGAAACGGCCAACTGCCGAATTTTTGAAGGGCCTTTAGGTCAATTCCAACGATCATGATGTCAGGGGACACCGATGCGTTCTCCCCGCTCTTCCAGACGCCCTTCTGCACGGCTTCTTTGGTGCCGATATTCTTGAACGCGAAATACGTATCAAGTAATTTTGATTCGAGGTTTCCGAAGAGGCCGGAAGAAAAACCAGTCAGACAGAAAAAGACAGAAACAAAAAGGCCTATAAGCAAACCAAAATTCCGTGTCTTGAACAGCCATTGATATTTTCTTGCGACCATAACCACCCCCGAATACTATTTGATCTGAAGCTTGATGATCCTTGATTTCGCGAGAGAAGCCCATGTATCATCGGGAAACTGTTCTGCCAATTTCTCGTACGCTGTGATTGCGGCTTCTGCATGGGAGCGCTGCTCCTCAATACGACCAATATTGAAATATGCGCGCGCCTTCAACGGGAAATTCTCTTGCGCGACCGCCTTATTGAAAAGCTCGACGGCTTCATCAGAGTTTCCCTGTTCGTCGGCGCACATTGCGGCATTATAGAAATTGGGTCCGGCGGTATAAGCCTTACCGTCAGCCTTGGCTGCCGCTACATAGTTCTCCTGCGCGTTTTTCCAGTCCTTACGCGAGTAATAGACCTCAGCAACAGACATATACGCCCGAGCGCCGGCCAAGCCATTTTTATTGGATTCACCGATGGCAAGAAGCTTGGCTACAATCTCATCCTCTTTGGCGGTGAGATTCGCCTGCTCCGGAGCTGCCTTCGCTGCTTCCCAATCAGTAACGAGATTCTCGATTTTTTCGAACGCAACCCGATTTCTCTTTTCAATGACGGTTGTAACGACCAAAAGGACGGTAAAAGCGATAACAAGCGCCACGAGGACGGAAATGAAAAGGACACGAAATTTAACCAGAAAATCAGTGATCTTCTGTGAAATCGTTATCTGCTCTTCATTATTCCCGGGCGCAACTTTGGATACCATATACTATTTCTCCTTGATTTCCAGTTCCTTGATAAGTCTGGATAAATATGTTCGTTGTATATCGAGGACTTGAGCAGCAGTCGTCTGGTTCCAATCATTTTCTTCAAGCACCTTTTGCAGGTAGTGCTTTTTAAAAAGATTAAGTACAGATTTCAGACTCTTATCCGCATAGGTATTATTATCAGGCATTGACCGGATATTCAAGAGGAGGTCTTCTTCTTTAATATAGGGCGGTTTTCCAATAACGCATGCCCGTTCAACGGTATTTTCGAATTCGCGAATGTTTCCGGGCCAGGAATATGACAGAATGGTGCTCATTGCGCCCTCCGAAAACCCGATAAACTCCTTTTTCACTTCATGACGAAATTTCTTGAGAAAAAAGTTTGCCAGTTCCGGAATATCCTCGATTCGTTGCCTGAGCGGCGGAATATACAGAGGAAGCACATTAAGGCGATAATACAGGTCTGACCGAAATTTCTGCTCTTCGACGAGCTTTTCTATATCGCGGTTCGTGGCGGCCACAATGCGAACGTCAACGGTAAGCGTATCGCTTGAGCCGACTTTTTCAAAGGACTTATTCTGGATAACGCGAAGCAGTTTTGCCTGTAAAGAAAGGGGTAAATCGCCAATTTCATCGAGAAAGATCGTCCCGTGATTTGCCATCTCAAAGCGTCCCTTTCGATTGCTGATAGCGTCGGTAAAGGCGCCCTTGACGTGACCGAACAATTCGCTTTCCAAAAGCCCTTCGGGCAAGGCGGCGCAGTTAACCCGGACAAAAGGATTCATGGCGCGGTCGCTTTTCAGGTGGAGCTGTTCCGCAAAGAGCTCCTTCCCTACCCCGCTCTCTCCGAGAATAAGAACTGAGGAGTCCGATTTTGCGACGCGTTCGACGATATCGAGCTTTTCCAGGATCACCGGGCTTCTGGCTATCATGGTATGATACCCCCGGTCCGTCGCGATCTGGTCCTGAAGAACGACTATTTCATCCCGGGATTTCTGGAGAAAACTCGCGTTCTGATACGCGATCGCTGCCTGATTCGCGAAAATTTCGAGAACTTCAAGATCGGCAAGCGTAAAACCGCCAGAACCAGATTTATTGAGTATCTCGATAACGCCAATACATTCATCCTTGACCCGCATGGGAACAGCAAGCATATTTCGGGTTTGATAACCGGTCGATTGCTGAACGGCAGGACTATAACGAGGATCGTTTTCAGTGTCGTTTACGATAAGGCTACGGTTATTCTTCACGACCCAACCTGCAATACCTTCATCCATCTTCACGACGAATTTCTTGGCATCTAGCCCTTTGGGTCCGAGTGCAATCTCAAAGCGGAGTACTTGTTTACTGGAATCAAGGAGAAGCAGCGAAGCGGCATCGCCAACAACAATACGCATTGCGGACTCAAGAATATGAGCCAACAATGCGTTTATGTCGGAATAATTTGAATTAATCAGCGTATTGATTTCGATGAGGGCATTGAGTTTCTCTGTTTCAATTGCATTGGACAGTTTCATCAATGCCGCTCGTCAAAACCTTAATCAGTTAGACTTGTTCTTGAGGAAATCACCGAGGGTATACGAACCTGAGTCCTTTTCTTCCTCGGATGACATGTACCTCGAGATCTCCTCGCGCTGTACTTTCTTCTTGTAGTCCTTGATCGAGAAGGCGACCTTCTGCTTCTCGGGGCTCACCTCAACGACAACGACCTTGAGCTTATCACCGACGTTGTACTTCTTTACGGCTTCCTCGAACAGCTCTTCGCGGCTTTCGGTCAGGTTGGACTTATTGATAAGGCCCTCGATTCCGCCGGGAACCCTGAGGAATATGCCGAAATCGGTGATCGAGGTAATCTCGCCTTCAACAGAAGAGCCGGGCTGATTAGCTGCGGCGAAGGCCTGCCAAGGATCGTCCGAAAGCTGCTTTACGCCAAGGCGAATGCGGCGACTTTCAGGATCAAGCTCGATAACGGCGACCTCGATTTCCTGATCAACGGCAAGCTCGCTTCCCGGATGCTTAACCTTCTTGGTCCACGAAAGATCGTCGGCATGAAGGAATCCATCGATACCTTCCTCAAGCTGCACGAAAGCGCCTGCGTTCGTGACCTTGACGATCTTGCGGGTAAGGCGGGTGCCAACCGGATATTTGGCGGCAAGATCTTCCCACGGATTGGCAGTTACCTGCTTAAGTCCAAGTGAAACACGACCAGCCTGAATATCGTAGCCAAGAATCATGCATTCAACGTCGTCTCCAATGTTGACCATGTCCTCGGGCTTATTGATCTTCTTAACCCAGCTAAACTCGCTGATATGTGCAAGCCCTTCGATACCCTCTTCGAGCTCGATAAACGCGCCAAATTCGGTGAGCTTGGTGACCTTTCCCTTGACGACATCGTTCACGTGGAACTTGTCCTCGAAGTGCAGCCACGGATCCTCGCTGAAATGCTTGAGCGAGAGATTGATACGCTTTTCCTCGGGATCGAGGCGAATTACCTTGAGGGTAATCTCCTGTCCCTTCTTCACGAAATCCTTCGGTCGGGTAACGTGACCCCAGCTCATGTCATTGATATGGAGAAGGCCATCAAAGCCTCCGAGATCGATGAATGCGCCAAAACTGGTAAAGCTTTTCACGGTTCCGGTAACGGAATCGCCAATCTGAACGTTCTTGAAGAACGCCTCGCGGTTAGTTTCGGTCTGTTCTTCGAGATACTTGCGGCGATTTACGACAACATTTACCTTATTGTCGGAATAGAGACGCTCGACATAGAACATGCTTTTGAGACCGAGTAGCTTTTCAGCTTTTTCGACCTTCTGGCTGTCAGACTGGCTGATAGGAAGGAACGCATGGACGCCCGACCCCATATCAACCTCATAACCGCCCTTCACCACTTTATCGATTTTACCTTCTACAGGAGCCTTGTCCTGGAAAGCTTGTCTGAGATTTTTCCAGAAAACCTTTACGTCGGCTTTCTGCTTGGATACGATAACCTCGCCGTGCTTGTTTTCTTTCTTTTCGAGCACCACGCTAACGGTATCACCGACTTTCGGCAGTACGGTAAATTCCGATACCGGAATCTTGCCCTCGGATTTGTACCCAACGTCGATAAAAACCTGATCGTTTGTTACTTGAATGACAATACCGTCAACCAACTGTCCCTCTTCGAGAGACTGGAACGACTTCAGGTACTCCTCCTGTAATCGTGTCTGCTGGATGTCCTCTGCGGAGTTCTTCTGTCCATCCTTTGCCACTTCCATCTGATCCATAACCAACCCTTATAAGTGAATTTTGCTTATCATCATGTCACAAACGGTGTCGATGGTCAAGTCCGAAGTGTCTATATAGGTAGCATCTGACGCGATTTTGAGGCTGCCTTCCTTTTTATTACGATCGACCTCATCGCGAGCCATAATCGAAGCCTCGATTTCAGCCAAAGAAAGATTACTGGTTCCTTGCTCAAAGCGCCGCTTTGCGCGGGCCTGTACCGATGCATCGAGATAGAACTTATAGTCGGCATCAGGGAACACGACGGTCGTCATATCCCTACCTTCGCAAACGACTCCGGTATTTTGCGCAATAGTACGGATTTTTTCGTTTACGATGTGCCGAACTTCGACAATCGATGAAAGGCGAGCCACGACAGCCTCTACTGCGTCGGTTCTAAGGTATTGTTCAACATCCTCTTCCCCTATATAGAGATGGCTATTCCGATAGTCAAGCGGAACGGTCGCGGCAAAATCCATAATGTGTTTTTCATTCGAAAGATCCGGTTCATGCGCGCCGGAACCGTCAATCGAGCCTCCCTGAGCGCGGAGCAGAGCCAAGGTAACACCACGATAAAAACTGCCAGTATTCATGAACACGAGCGACAAGCGTGACGCCAATATCTTTGCGATGGTACTTTTACCGGATCCCGCGGGTCCGTCGATTGCCACGATCATAATAAATCCTCTTACATGTATTACGGTTGTTGTGTGTTTGTGGAAAGCAGGTCGAGTATTTCAGTTCGGGTAAGCTCACGATATTCGCCATATTTCATTTCGCCCATCGTTACCGGGCCTATGCGAACCCGAATCAGGTTTTTAACCCTGACGCCAAAGTGCTCAAGAACCTTGCGAATTTCCCGGTTTTTCCCCTCGATGAGAACAACGCGCATTCTGCGCGAGGAAAGGCGTTCGGCTTGCCGGCAACGATAGAATACGCCTTCAATCCTGATACCCTTGGTAAACGCGGTTAATACCTCGTCCTTGAACGGAAGACTCGCTTCGACGATATACTCTTTTTCGATCTCGGCAGATGGATGCCCGACTATCGCGGCAAAGTTGCCATCGTTGGTAAAAAGAAGCGCGCCTGACGAGTACATGTCGAGACGACCGACATTGTAAAGCCGCTCGGAATAGGCCTGTTTGAGTATATCAGCCGCCACAGGACGGCCTTTTTCATCGGCTAGTGAGCACACATATCCAGAGGGCTTGTTCAACAGGATATAGCGCTTCGTTTCTTCCGGGACAACCCTTACGCCGTCAACGCAAACGACATCGCCTTCCGTAACGCGAGAGCCCATCGCGGAAACCATATTCCCGTTGACGGTCACGCGTCCCGAAAGGATAATTTCTTCGGCTGCGCGACGGGAAGCGACACCCGCATGGGCAAGATATACCTGAAGCCTGATCGAGTCTTCGGTCTTATCGGCTCTATGGTTGCTATCGTTATCGGGCAAGTTCAAATCGATCACTTTCGGTTTCATCCAATTTCGGCAAGTCTGCGATGCTATTGAGGCGAAAAAGCTTCAGGAAATCCTTTGTTGTCCCAAATTGAACCGGCTTTCCGGGTATATCCTTCTTACCGACTTCCTTTACGAGATTCCGTTCCACGAGAAGCCTGATCATATTGTCGGCCGACACGCCGCGAATCGCCTCGATCTCCGAGCGCGTTATTGGCTGTGAATAGGCGATAATCGACAGGGTTTCCATCGCCGCCCGGGAAAGCCGGTTGTCATTTTTCTTTCCGTATCGATCCTTGAGGCTTTCCCAAAGCTCCTTTTTAGGGCTCAACGTCCAACCGCCCGAGATTTGAACGAGCTCAACACCATGATCGTCGGACGAATAGCGGTCATTCAAAATATCGATAACCTGATCGACGACTTCCTTTGAAAGCCCGGAGATACGGATAAGCGCGGCTTCGTCCACCGGTTCCGTCTCCAGATAGAGGATCGCTTCAATCAAGGCTGTTTCTTTTTCCATCTTATACTCCATGGCATGTACTACCCTTCTACGGTTATTTCGATCTCATCCGCCGAAATCTTTTCCCAGGGCTTTATCTTTATGTCGCCGAACATGCGATTCTGCCAGATACTGGCCATGCGAAATTTGACCGCCTCAAGAATGGCCATGAAGGCGCAGACGATGTCCATAAGGTTCCCTTTGCGGACAATGAGGTCGGTAAAAAGGCATTCGCCGCGTTCCTCAAGCAACTCGTTCATGAGCGTTATCTTCTCGTTGACAGAGACCTCTTCGTAGAGGTCAAGGATGCGCTCGGAATTATAACTCGATACGAGATTCGAGAACGTCTTGAGAAGATCCCAGGTATCGACCCGTTCCCAAAGCTCGTCGTCCCCAAAAGGAAGCGCACGCTGGATTTTCTTTCGCTCAAAAACCCACTCGGCCTCGTTTTCCTTCTGTTCCATCAATTCCGAGAGTTTTTTGTACTTCTGATACTCGATGAGCTTGTCTACGAGCTCCTGGCGGGGATCGTCGATTTCCTCGTCATCGCCCGTAATCTCTACCGGCAAAAGAAGGCGGCTCTTTATATACAGGAGCGTGGCGGCCATCGCGTAGAATTCCGTAAGGCTCGCAAGGTCGGTGGATACCGCGTAGTCAAGATACTCGAGGTACTGCTCGGTAATATGGCCGATCGGGATATCGTAGATATTCACCTCGTTCTTTTTGATGAGAAAAAGGAGAAGATCGAGAGGTCCCTCGAAATTATTGATCTTGAACGTACTTCCGTCTTCCCGGGAAACCTGCGCCGCGTCAATTTCCATACAAAGCACCTGCCTTTTTCACACCTTGATCGGGGAGCCTTTGGAGCTTAGCGAGATACGACTCACCCGTTACAGGATCGGCAGAATCAGGATGAAGCTCAAGAAGCGGAATGAGTACGAATTGACGAAGATGCATGCGCTCATGCGGGATAACGAGCGCGCTCATATTCACGGAACGTTCGCCAAAAAGCGCGATATCAATATCAAGCGTCCGCGGACCCTTGGGCGTTTCCCGATCCCGATCCCTCCCGTACGCCGTCTCGATTCGGTGTATTCGTTCTAGGAGGCTCACGGGAGACTCGCCAAAGCAGCCCGACACCGCGATATTGCAAAAATCGGGCTGCTCGGTAACGTCTTGAGGCTTTGTCAAATAGAGCGACGAAACGCGGATATCGCCAAGAAACGTCGCCAGTTCATCGACCGCACGGCGCAATATGGCTCTCGAATCGCCCGAGTTTGACCCGAGAGACAACACGACACGCTCGTTCATTGTCAGAAAAGTCCGCCATCCGACGCAGGGTCCGCGACCGATTCAGTTTGAGCCTTGCGAGCCTGCGCCTTTGCCGCAACGGCGGCTGGTGGGACGGCAGCCTTACCCATTACCGAGCCTGCCTGGGCCTTTGCCTGCGCGGCATCGGCCGGATTAGCCTGCCTGAGTTTCTGACCCGGGAAAAGCTTCTCGCGGATCTTCTTCTCGACCGAAATACGAAAATCGGGATTGCCCTCGAGAAACGATATCGCGTTCTCGCGACCCTGCCCGATTTTTTCTTCGCCTATAGAATACCAGGCGCCCTTCTTGTCGATAAACTCATGCTTTACCGCGGCGTCGAGGAGACTCGCCACGGCCGAGACGCCCTTGCCGAAGATAACGTCGAGTTCAACCTTGCGGAAAGGAGGGGCGACCTTGTTCTTCACGACCTTAACGCGAACGCGGTTACCGACCGCGTCCTCCTCGCCCTTGTCGATCGTCTCGATCTTCCGGACCTCAAGGCGCATTGACGCATAAAATTTGAGCGCATTACCGCCGGTCGTCGTTTCGGGATTGCCGAACATAACGCCAATCTTCATGCGGATCTGGTTGATGAAGATAATGATGCACTTGGACTTTCCGATGATTCCGGTAAGCTTTCGAAGGGCCTGGCTCATAAGCCTCGCCTGAAGGCCCATGTGGGAGTCACCCATATCGCCTTCGATTTCCGCCTGCGGCGTGAGGGCGGCAACTGAGTCAACGACGATGATATCGACGGCGCCTGATCGAACGAGGCTTTCCGCGATTTCAAGTCCCTGTTCGCCGGTATCGGGTTGCGATACCCACAGCTCATCGATATTAACGCCCAGATTCTTGGCGTACTGGGGATCAAGCGCATGCTCGGCATCGATAAATGCCGCGATACCGCCCATCTTTTGGGCTTCGGCTATCGCATGGAGGGCAAGGGTCGTTTTTCCGGATGATTCCGGGCCATATATCTCGATAATTCGTCCGCGGGGATATCCACCGATACCGAGCGCCTCATCGAGAAGAATGCTTCCGGACGGAACGACTTCGATACCCACAACGTCGGCGCCCGTACCGAGCTTCATCAAAGAACCCTGTCCGAACTGCTTTTCGATCTGCAGACGTGCAACCTCGAGCGCTTTCAGTTTATCGCCCATATCCGCACTCGAATTCATTTCTGTACTCAATTTTGCCACCTTTCCCTCCCCTGTAAGATATAGGTGCAATACAATTTCCTGCCCGGATTATAGCAAAAAAAAATGAAAAAAAATAGCGATGAATCAGAAAAGGCTGTATTATTTATACATGATCCAACCCTTTCTGATCCTGTCGACGCGCTCATGCGTCGAGTATGCCAAAAGAGTGATGGAAGCCCTCAATAACCATCCCGAACGCATTCTTTTCCCCGGCCTTATTGATTATACCGCGGAATTATCCGTTATGGACTTTGCCGACGGAGAACTGGAGGTTACCCTCAATAGGTCCGTACGAGGGAAAAACGTGTTTCTTTTTACGACAGCGGCGAAAAACGGGTCAGGGATTCCGGTCGAGGAATGTAAAATCGAGCTGTATCACGCAATCGACGTGCTCAGGCGCTCGCAGGCAAAGACTATTATCATCTTCGAACCCTATATATCCTGCAGCAGGTCCGATCGCACGACAAGGCGCAATTCCGTTGGGTTATGGATACACTACAAAACCATGATCTCGCTTGGCGTCGCGCACTTTATCACCTACCAGCTTCATTCCGACAAATCAAAAACGATTTTCGATCCCTGCCTGTGCGCGGTTGACGACGTCCCCGCGGTATCGCTTTTGCAGCGATACCTTTGCGATTCGGTAATACGCTCTCGCGCGACATTGGACACGACGGTACGCGATTCGTGGCTTTTCTGCTCCGTTGACGCAGGGGGCGAAAAACTCGCCCGAAGGTTCTCTACCGCGTTTGGAACGCAAATGGTTATCGCCCACAAACAACGAAGTTATAGCCAGGCGAATACCGTCGAGTGTATCAATCTCCTATCGGCGGTTCCGCTTGAGGGAAAAACCATTTGGATTGTCGACGATATGATCGATACCGGAGGATCCGTCTACGGATTGGTACGCGAGATGGCGACGCGCGGATGCAAGGAAATCAATATACTCGCCGTGCATCCGGTAATGTCGGATCCGGCGCCAGAGCGCCTTCTTGAGCTGAAGAACAAAGGATTCCTGAACCGCTTGATTGTGTGTGATACCGTAGACTGCGCAAACGCGCGTACAATACTACCGTTCATGGAAACGATATCGTCCGCGGAAATGAGCGCGCAAATCATCTTGACCATCTCCCAAGACCGTCAGATGGCCGACCTTATCGACAATTTTTCCCCTGTCGAGTACTTGTCCGGGAAGTAACGGCGCTCGTCCTCGTCAGTTTTTCAGCGGCTTTCCGCTTTGGAAAACGCTTCGCCCCGCAAGCACGATCTTTCCGTTTTCTTCCGATACTTTTGCGAGAATCTCGAGCGGCTTGTCGGTGTCAACCGGTATCGCCGTGGTAAAGTGAACCGGCACAATCCCCTCAAGGGTATTGCGCGTGTCATAGCCGACGAGAAAATCAAGATCCATCGAATCGCTTACGGTACGAACATTCGTCGCCATCCCTTTCCAGACGACCCAGCAATCGATGTACAAAAAGGGATCGGTTTCTATCGTTGCGTAGGAATATTTATCCTTTATTGAGTCAAAACCGGGTTCCGCAAGATAGGTCATGAGCATTCGAGCTTTCTGCTTGATTGGCGTCGACGCGTTTGAATAGAGTATCCGGTTAATCTCAACCTGCGCGGCATTGTCACGATACCCCTGAAAATAACGCTGCGCGGACGCATATGCCGAGATCACTTCCTTTTCGGTGAGAACATAGCGATAGGAACCGCCCATATCGAGCGCATCCGAGCGCTCGGATGAGGCGAGCGTAAGCGATGAAAGATCGGCGCGTTCCGCCTCGACACGGACGTTTTCCGTCAGCGCAGGTCCCGCGAACCAGGCGAACAGGGCCAGAACGGCTACCGTGAAACCGATAACGACCGGTAGGGGAACGATTCCCCTTTTTGGTCGGGGGTAAAAGCGGGTTATCTTTCCGGTCTCAACGAGCGTTTCTATGGTCTCGCTGTCGCCCTTTGTCCGGATAAAATCGAGCGACTTCTTTGCTATAGGATGCGAAGGATCGTATTCCAGCGCTTCAAGGTAGTATTCAACCGCCTGATGGGTATCGCCGCGCCTGAGATAGAGCGCCGCCTGCGCGACAAGCAGATTGGGGTCTCGCATGCGTATCTGCCTGGCGCGCTGAAAATACGAGGTAGCGCCTCCGATATCGCCCGTATGCAGGCAGGCAAGACCGAGAAAATAGTAAAAATGAAATGAATCGCGGTACTGAATGATTTCAGGCTCAAGGAGGGATATTACGTCGTTGTAACGCTTTCGGTAAAAAGCCCTTTTGGCCCGTTCGAGGGTGGTTATAGCCATCTAGTCCTTAATCTCCAGTCTGGCCAAGCATCGAATCAAGTTCCGCGTTGAGACGAATGAGCTCTTCTTCGGAAACTGAATCAGGATCGCTCTCGATAGCGGCGATCCTGTCGAGTAGATCCTTAATCGCCGCCTCCCGATAATCGCCCATCCTGATCTTCTTTGGATCGACTGCCAACTTTGCGGCAGATTCGCCTGCACTTCCATTCCAGGAACCAAGCATCATCCTTACGGACATTTTCTCTTTTGCGCGCAGTTCCTTATCGTGCCATACAACAAGAACAGCCGAATCATTTATCGAGTAAATCGTATTAAAGGATCGTCCCTCGGCGAAATCCGGAAGCCAGGTCATGGAATTGAGTCGATCCCAATTCGCTATATACACTGTATCAGGAGCGGTTATATCGGGGCCCGCCCTGAGAAAGGCCAATGCCAAGGTACCATTTTTTGAGAGTATCCATGAATCGCGGTCAACGCCGGAAACAAACCGCGTTTCGGCGGATATGCGATTTCTGATATCGGTACGAAAATGAGAAGCTGCGCGCTCCCCCAAACTGGTATCAAGCATCGCCTTGAGCGCAAACGACCCGCTCTTCCCCGAGGTATTTTCAATACGGGTTTCGATCAGCACCATCGGACTCGCCCCTGATAGCGCCGTAGTCGTAAACGAGAATTCCTGCTCAACTTGAAAATCATCGCTCAGCGTAAATACGAATTTCGCGCCATCTTTGGTTTCCGCGAAAGCGACTGGCTTTCCCATCTTGGGCGCCAACTTGAAAATACGGCCATTTACGGATACAGAAAACCAGCTGGTTGCCGACGCGTCGCGATCCTCAAAAAGGGGCTCATATCGATTTTTACCGATGTCAGAAAGCTTGTAGAGCGAGAAAGATCCCGAATCCGGGTATAAAACCAGCTTGATATCGCCGCGCGTCATTTCAAAAGGGGCTGCCGCGAAAGCAGCCGTCGCCAGAGATACTGCGATAAAAAGCGCGGACAGTTTCCGAATCATCGATCACCGCCCCCATCAAGTATCCTGTCGTACATCTCCTGCAAGGATTGTGCCTTGTTGCGAAGGGCCTCGAGCGCTCTCCGTTTTTTATCGGGATCGGTCGAATTAATATCGGAAGAGATGATAGAATCGCCTTCACGTACCGGAACCGTTGCGCCAGCCATGGCCAAGGCGGAGGCAAGTTCCACGTTCTGCATTTCGAGCTCGGCGACCCGATCGGAAAGGACGGAATTCCTGCCTTTTTCGTCGCTCACCTGCTTTTCAAGCTCGCCAAGCCGGGTATCCTTCGTCATGTCAGAGATGCGCTTTTGATACGCAACGATAGCCTGTTCATAGGTTTTTTCCCGTCGTTGATAATCCTCTATTATATGAAGAGATTCTTCATGGCTCATTTTCAGCAATTTGAGAAGATCCGCCTCTTTTGTATTCTGGTCAATAAGCGCTATACGGTAGCGGGCCGCTTCCAGCTTGACCGAAACAGGATATTTATCGCAAACAAGCGAAAAAATGGCGCGTGATTCTTCAAAACGCCCCGCAGTAAAAAGGCATTCACCGGTCCAGTAGTAAGCGGCCGGTACCATAGCGTGATTGGGCCAGGTTACCAGAAACTGATAAAACGTTCGAATGGACTCTTCATAATTCCCGAGTGCGTACAACGCGCGACCTTTCTGGTACTGTACGTCCGGAATGCGGGCGTCTCCGGGAAAGGAGGCGATAAAACGGTCGCAATCGCCGAGCGCAGCCTGATAATCAGTCGATGAAAGCTCAGACATGATAAGCCAATACCAGGCTTCGGCACCAGAGGCGGGATCAGAAACGGCTTTTCGGAACGAGAGAATCGCGGTTGACCAGTCAGAACGCGCATAGGCATCAAGACCGGAAGAAAGCGTGTCCTGGGTAAAAACAAGCAAAGCGGACAGAAAAAAAACCACAGAACAAAGCAATTTTTTCATGTTCATCTCCATACTACACCGCACGCATCCTTTTCGTTTAGCGGTCAAGCTCACCCATAAAAAAGGCAGAACCGGAGACCACCAGATCCGTGCCAGCGTCAATAACCAAAGGCAGCGTTTTCGCGTTTACCCCGCCATCTACGGATACTATATACGAAAAATCACGTTCGTGCTTGATTTTTTTTAGCTCCCGAACCTTTTCAAGACAGGAAAGGATCATTTCCTGTCCTCCAAAACCTGGATTTACCGTCATAATCAATACCAGATCAACAAAAGGAAGTAATTCCAAAATTGAAGACACCGGCGTTGACGGAACGATGCTTATCCCGGCCTTTTTCCCCGCATCATGGATAACCGAAACCAAACGGTGCGCGTGTACCGCCGCTTCGGCATGAAAGGTGATCCAGTCAGCACCGGCATCGATAAAGGCATCGATTAACGCTTCAGGATTCGTTACCATAAGATGAACGTCAAACGGAAGCGTAGTTTTTGCGCGTAACGCCTTGACGACAGGTGGACCGATAGTCAGATTCGGCACAAAGTGACCATCCATAACATCTATATGGATAAAATCACCGCCTTTCAGCTCGATCGTCCTGATCGAGGCTTCAAGATTTGAAAAATCTGCGCTTAAAAGGGACGGAGCCAGTAGAAAAGGTTTCTTCATATCGTATATAGTAGCAAACTCGTTTAAAGCTGTAAATAGAATCCCTTAATTGACTAAACAGCAGGAATGAGTATAATGGTATTAGTATTATGACCACTGAACCTGTTCATGGATTATTACAGCAAGTCTACGAGTTGCTCAAATCGGGAGAACTTGAACAGGCAAACAGAGAGCTTGCGGGCATTTTGCAGCAAGATCTCGAAAATAGTGACGTGATATACGCGCTGACCGGCATCAATTTCTGGACTGATAAACTGAAAAAAGCCATGAATGCGACGACAGCATTTGAACGTGGGGAGTATCTGGTTTCCCAGTGGAAACCATTTACCCAGTACATCGTGAAACAGGGACCTGAACGGGAACCGTTTCTGTATGCGCTCAAGCAATGCGTTTTTTCGCTGGCGCTCGGTTTTTATCAGACTCTGTATCGTGAAGACGGTACGTCGCGCGATCCTGAGATAAACCGGAAAACGGGGCTTTGCTATAAGGAGCTTGGCGATTACGAGCGGGCGTTACATCTGCTCGAACAGGCTAAGGACAGCGATCATGATTCGGCGGCGATACTTGCAGAGCTTGCGGATTGTTATGCGCTATGCGGCGAAACACGGTTATCCAAGGTGTTTTTCCGGGAAGCGTTTTTTCAGGGTGCGGCTCAGATAGAGTTGCATTTTCTTGAATCCGAGATTGTGCAGCGGCTTGTCGCCCAGGTTCATGCTCTGGGATATACGGGACCGGAACTTGCCGAATGGATCCCGGTATATGGCGTGCTTTATAGCGTCCTGAACGTAAAACGTGAGTTGCGGGCGCTTGAATTCGGCAAACTGAAGCAAGCGATTTTCGCGCTTGAGAACGAATTGCGCGATGCTCCGCCGGAAACGAGATCCGTCCTGGTTCCGCGGCTCATCAATCATTATTTCTGGCTAATCGATCATTACGTTAACGTAAATGACGACAGCGCAAGGATTAATGAGGTGCTTTTGAAGATAAAACTACTGGATGCTGACGTGTATAATCGCTACACCATGTAAGCCAGATTGCTAGGAGAAAAGAATATGTCTGAATCGTTGGTTAAATCTGTCCAGGATATGCTGAATGAGGAAAAGTGGACCCGCGCCACGATCAGTAATTATTCTATCACGAATTTCAAGGATCTCGATGTCATTATCCGCGACGCGCACGCCGCTAAATGCGTCGATGAGATCAAGACGCTCTGCGATGAGCATCTTTCGCATACCAAGAACAGCATCATCGCCCTCTATCTTTCCGGGATCAGTGCGCTTTCCAAACAGCTTCTGGACGATTCGGCGCTCGTAACGCTCATCAGTATTTTTATAGATAATCATAAAACCCCGATCGTCGAGCATCTCGCTAATCGCGTTCTCGAATTCGGTGAGTCAAAATACGCCCTTAGAACCCTTGCCGACTGCTACAAAGAGAGCAACAACGATGCGCTTTATCCGATTTGGGAACGCCTCGTCAAGATCGATTACGATGAAGCGGATATAACCAAGCTTCTCGCGGAAAAATACGAGAAGGACGGCAAGATCGATGATGCTGTCGACTTCTATAAGAAAGCTCTCTATCGCTACATCAACCGCAAGCAGGCAAATTCCGTCAAGGAGATCTGGACCCACCTTGTCAGCCTTATTCCTCAGGAAATCGATTTCTTCTACCATGTGCAGCGCAAGATATCAAAGATCATGGGCGATGACCGCAGCGCCATGCTCATGCAAGAAGTATATGTCTACTATAAAGAGCACGGAGAATGGAACACCGCGATCGATATCCTCAAGATTATCCTCGCATACGATGATAAGGATTCCTGGGCGCGCAAAGAGATCGTAGAGTGCTTCCGCGGCAAGTACGCCGGGCACAGCCAGCTTGACGAGTACATCAAGGCTTCAAACCTCAACCAGAGCTGGCGAAACGTTTTCGAGGCAATCGGGGAATTCGAGAAGCATATCTCCTTCGACGCAGGAAATTTCGTGTTTCACCGTTCCTGGGGCGTGGGACGTATCGCAACCGTAAAGAACGACGAAATCACCATCGATTTCGCTAAAAAACGCGGGCATACCATGAGCCTCAAAATGGGCGTGAACGCCCTCCAGACCCTGAGTAAGGATCATATTTGGGTTCTCAAGTCAATCTGGAAAAAAGAGAAGCTTACTGCTAAGATCAAAGATGACCCGTCCTGGGCGCTCAAGACCATTATCAAGAGCTACGACAATAACTGCGACCTCAAGCACATCAAGGCAGAGCTCGTTCCTTCGGTGCTCACCGTCAATGAATGGACCAGTTGGAGCACAAAAGCACGAAATATCCTCAAGGATGACCCCGGATTCGGCGTAAACCCGACCAACATCGACCTGTATGTCGTTCGCGACCGCCCGATTTCGCTCGAGGAAAAGCTCTTTAACGAGTTTAAAGCCCAGAAGAATTTCTTTGCCCGCATTGACCTTCTCATGACCTTCTCCGAAAAGGCCGAACCCGATTCTGAGTACTTTGCCGAGATGTTCAGCTACTTTGCCGGATACCTGAAGGCGTTTAATCAGGTCAATGAGCAGATTATCGCGTCATACCTTGTCGTAAAGCAGATTGTCGCGAAACATCCGCATCTCAACCCCGGCATTCAGTACAACTTTGCCGAACTCTTTGAAGAAATCGAAGACCCGTCGGTCGTATATACCGCGATCAAGGATAACGACCTGAAGCGAAGCTATCTCCAGCACATCAAAAACTTCCTTCCCAACTGGGCCGATGTCTATATCAAACTCTTTCCGACCGTGCTTTCCGCGGAAATCATCGATGCGCTCATCAATGAAGGCTACACAGACAAGGTTAAAGCCCTTGCAGTCATGTGCTTTGATAATTACCGCGATTATCGCGAGGCGGACATCTGGTTTTTCAAGAATGCGCAGGAAGCCGAATGGTTCAAGGAACTTGCCGTTCCTTATGAAAAGCAGCTTATTACGCTTATTCATATCCTCGACATTACCTACCGCGAGATTGCCAACCATCGCGAGACGACCGAGAACAGAAAGATCAACAGGCAAGTACAGTCAATTCTCTTCGGAAAGGACAATCTTCTCGAGGTCTATATCCTCAAAAATGACGTCGATACGATTACCCGCCTCTACACCCTTGTCGACGACGTAAAGGACCTCGATCCCGCCATCAAGATGCACCTCAGAAACCGTATCCTGGAAAACCACAAAGGCTTCAAGTTTTTCGGTTCCGAGGAAAAGACCGTCGTATCGCGCGGCCTTATCGTTACGTCGAAGATGTACGAAGAGAAAAAGAAGCAGCTTCAGAATATCATCGACGTCGAAATGCCTGCGAACTCGAAGGAAATCGGTTTTGCCCTCTCGCTTGGCGACTTGCGCGAAAACGCCGAATACAAGGCTGCGAAGGAACGCCAGACCATCCTCAATACGACAGCAACCAGACTCCAGGAAGAAATTGATCGCGCGCAGATATTTGACCCCACGACGATCACCATCGCGCGCGTTTCGTTTGGCACTGTTGTTCATCTTATGAACAACACGACTGGTTCAGATGAAACCTATACGATCCTCGGGCCTTGGGAATCTGATCCCGATAATTTCGTAATTTCGTACATGTCGCCTTTCGGGAACGCGATTCTTAACCATCGAGAGGCGGAAACGCTCAAATTTACCATCAATGAACGCGATTATGATTACACGATAAAGGCGATTACAGCCGCTTCATTCTGATTCCTGTACCAGGGGTTTTGTATGAAAAAAATGAAAAAATTACTGGCGCTTGTTTTTATGACTTGCGCGCTTACTTCAGCTTTTTCTGCCGGAGCTGATATTGTCGTCCTTATGGATGCCTCCGGTACCATACTCCCCTGGTTTGAGGAAATCAACAATCGGGTACTTGTTGATATAACCAGGAAATTTGTCAGGCAAGGCGATACGTTCCACCTGATATCGTTCAATTCGCGGGTCAACCTCGAGATCGTGCAGCCGATCGAAACCGAAGCGGATATATCCCGGGTCGTATCTCGATTCATGCTCCTCTACCCTCTTGGGCAAAACTCGGATTTTATTTCCGGACTCCATTATACCTGGCAGTATGTATCGAGCCTTGAGCAGTCACGGGAAAAGATCGTAATCGTCATCTCGGACGGAATCTTTAACCCGCCCAAGGACAGTCCCTACGCAGCGTTCACCACCGACCAGGTCAAGTCCGAGATCACTAAAATCGCGCGCCAAATACGCGGAGCCGGCTGGAATGTGTATTACATAAAACTACCCTTTCCCGAGCAAGCAGAGATTAAAAATCTTGACGGCAATCTGATATCCGGATCTGTAAAAAAAGGAAAAGCAAAGGATGACGCTCAGTCCGATGGCGGAACCGCGTCGGAATCCGGTACACCGAAGCAATACTATGATGTTTCGTCAGAGTTTTCCTCCTCACTTGATATAACGCAAAGTCAGCTTCCCAAAGATAATGTCCCGTTAACCTTCATCGATTCCGTCTTCTCGATGCCGGAAGCCGTCTTCCCGCAGGAACTTGGTAAGAAAGGAAGGGTTTTTATACTTCCGGTCAAACTGAGAAACACCTCGGATAACCGCGTAAACATGGAATTGACCAACGTTTACTGGAAGGACATGGATATTCTTGGACGAACGTCCTTTCTTAATCTTTCTCCTGGCGAAAGAGGAACGCTCCGCGCCGAAATCCATCTTCCGAAAACCGTTTCAAATGGATCGCTTGACCTTCCCGTCAGGCTGCAGTTCTCCGGAGGACTCAGGGTAAATCCGCAATCCGGAACCGTGCACCTTACGGTCGTTCCGTTTTCGCCTGAGATGCTTTTTATGTCCGGCGTTCCGGTTGTTTTTTCAATAATCCTGATTTTGCTGGCCATTCTTTTCGTTCTGTTTCTCATACTCTTTGTTATTCGAAAAACCGCGCGTCCGGTACCGGACGCAGTCAACGCGGCAGAGACCGCAGCACGGTATCGCGAGGAAACACTCAGAACGGCATCGGCAAAAAAAGCTTCTTCAATATCGGCTACCGCCGTCGGACCTGCGAAGATGCCGAACATATCCGTAACAGCCACTAACAGGGCTGCCGCGGACATTCTCGCGTCTTCCGCAAAGCCTCAGGATACGGGCCTTTCAGTTCTCGCGGATTATGCCGCGAAAAGCAAAGCACCATCGATGGAAATCGCTTCGCCCGATTCGGTCAAAGCAAAAAGAATATCGCTGTTTGCTTTGTCGAAGGAAAGATCTGGCGACGCAAGTATAAGCATGATCGCGTCCGAGCAAGCCGCAGAAAAAGACGAGCGGCTATCAGTTCTGAACAATGCGGCTAAGGTAAATGTCGTGCATGAGGCGATACGAACCGGCGCCAATGCCGATGAACCGATCTTCATCGCCGAGAACAGCAACATAATGCTGGAGCTCGTCGTCGGCAACCAGAATTCGAATATCGGAAAACGCAATATTCACATGATGAAGGCAGGATCAAGGCTTTCTATTGGCGGCGGCGTATCGGCGTTCCTGGTCTTCCTGGTACGATTTCCCTCGCATATCGCGGAGATTCGCTACGACGGCAAGCGATGCGACCTCGCGATACTCAAGCCGCAATATTTCCCCAATGAAACGGAAAACGTCATTCGCGATTGTATCGGCCGCGAGTTCGTAATTCGCTCCGACAAGTATTATGACGTTGCATTCACACTCAAGGTATATGAGGACCCCGTCCTTAAGCTGAACAGGCTCCTTAAATCGATCGGTTAATTAGTCGAGACCTAAGATCTTTTTTGCGCGCCGTTGAAGAGCACCCTGCTTTTCATCGGCCGCGATAGCTTTAACGTCGGCGGTTAGCGACATATATTTGTTCTTTGCGTACATATCAAGCCCAATGCTTCGCGTCAACGTATCCTTGTGCGATATAAAAGCCGACGCGAGCGCTGCGGTTTTGTTATCTTCTTGTTTCACCAATATCTTTCCGAATTCATATCGGAGTTTTGTCTTCTTGTCGTCCTTGAGCGTAATCAGTACTGCTTTTTCAAATTCAGCGAAATCAAACGAACACCCTGAGGTTACGAGGACGTCTGCGGCCTTTGCGCGAACGGAATCGATATTTTTTTCGTCACAGACAACTGAAAGCAGCCATTTATTCGACTCGGCATCGTTAAATGAGCCTAATGCCTCGAATGACTTCATCTTCACGACATCAACGGGATCGGTTTTGGCGCGATAGAGGATATACGGGATGGCTTCCGTTATCTTGAGCTTTCCGGCGGCGCTCAGGGCCTCGAGACGAACCTTATAATACGAATCCTTAAAGCTTTCGAGAATTACCGCGATGGAATCGGCCGTGCGCATGTTGGAAAGCGCGGTTATGGACGCTCCTCGCAATATCGGGTCCTGCTCTTCATAGAGGGAAGCGAGTAGCGGCACGTCCTCGATATTTTCCATCTTTCCAAGCGCAAGCGCGGCCGATGCGCGAATCATGACGTTTTCGTCTGAATCCTTCACAATAACCACGAGCTTGTCGCGGATCGCGACTGCCTTCATGTCACCCAATGCCGCCATGACGTTTTGACGAATTATCAACCGCTGCTTTTCATCACCGGGAATCTCTGCGTCCATATAATCGACGAGATATTGCGCGTCTTCAGCCGATCCAATCTTTCCGAGGGTTCTTATAGCCTGATCGCGAAAATCGGCATTATCGCTTTCGATCATCTTACGGACGGAAGGCGCTGCATCGCGCATCTCAAGCGCGGTAACGTAGGCAAGTATCTGGTTAACCAATTCCTTCGAGGTATCATAGGGGTCGGCGAGGATTTCAAGCGAATAGGCTTTCAGGGCATCGATCTTTTGATCCGCGAATAGGGCAAGAATCCCCTTCCGAACCGTCACGCTTCTTGTCTTCTCGAAAAGCGAACGAAGATCTTCGGTGTAGGCGGTATCCTTTTCAGTCTGAAGGGATTGAACGAGTTCGGTAATCTCGCCTTCAAGGCCATACTTTATGACGTCGCGACGTTTGTCAGCGACGGAAACCTCGGCGAAGAGGCCGGAGAAGGCGAAGGATACAAGAAGCAAGACGAAACCCGCGATAAACCCTTTATACCTCAAGATTCCCCCCGTTAAAACGCTGCAGGAACGCTGTTCTATATTCCATAAACGAATTATTTTCTATCGCGTTACGAATTTCTTTCATCAGTTGATGCAGAAACGCGAGATTATGGTACGTCGCCAGCATAGAACTCAATATTTCGTCATTCTTGTATAAATGACGCATGTATGATCGCGAATACTCCCTGCAAACTCGACAGGTGCATTCAGGGTCGATGGGCCCAAAATCCGCTGCAAACCGTTCTTTTTTTATCGCGATGGCGCCATTGCGCGTAAAAAGCGAGCCATTACGCGCGTTGCGCGTCGGCAAAACGCAATCAAAGATATCGATACCGTTCAAAACGGCATCAAGGATATAATCAGGAGTACCAATACCCATAACATATCGTGGCTTTGAGTCCGGTAAGCGCTCTGATACGGATGACAGAAATTCAGAATAAACCTCCGGAGGTTCACCGACGGAAAGACCACCGATCGCAATACCCGGGGTATCAAGCTCGATAACGGAGTCAATACTTTCATTACGGAGATCGTGATAAAAATTTCCCTGAACGATGGAAAACAGCTTTCCCTGATATTCTTCCGGCGTCTCAAGCCATGACTTTTTTGCCCGCTTGGCCCAATCGGTCGTAATAACCAAGGCTTCCTTGGCTTTTTTCCACTCAGTACCAAATCCCGTGCATACGTCGAGCTGCATCTGAATATCGCTATTGAACCCGGCTTGAAGACCGACAACGCTTTCAGGCGTCAAAAAATGCTCGGAACCATCAATGTGACTTCTGAACTTCACCCCATCGCGGGTTATCTTCCTGAACGCCGAAAGCGAGAACACCTGATATCCCCCCGAATCGGTCAGGAAATTCTTCTTCCATCCGGAGAAACCGTGCAGACCACCGGCCTTTGTTATGATGTCAACACCAGGGCGAAGATAGAGATGATAGGTATTCGCTAGTATGATCTCAAACCCGATCTCGTCGAGCCAATCCTTGGTCATCGCCTTAACGGTCGCATTCGTGCCGACTGGCATAAACGCGGGCGTAGTGACCGTTCCATGCGGTAAGTCGATATACCCCGTTCGTGCGCGACAATGGCAATCCTTGTGCTTCAATCTGTAAATTTCGTCGGTCTTCTGCATCAATCAAGTCCTTGCGTATCTGAGAATTGCGCCGCTTGCGCATATAAAGAATAATACGGGAAGCCATGCTCCTGCAAGCGGCGATATATATTCCCACTTCGCAAGAATCATTGTTATCATCTGGGTTATGTAATAGAGAACGGCGACAGAAAGGCTTAATAGCAAACTCATGAGCAATATATTTTTCTTGAAACGTCCACCTAAGGATATTGAAAAAAATAACACGATAAATATCGTATAAGGAAAGGAAAAACGCTTATAGTAATTCGCCATTTGCTCGGAATACGGAAGACCCGCCTTCCGCAGCGCCATGATATACTTTCTGGCGTCTGATGCCGCAAGTTCATCAACCGAGGTCGTGTTCTTTCGAAAGGTTTCGGGTGGCTCATCGAGACGAACCGTGATTCCGGAATGCGCAACGGCTATACCGCCTGAAGGCCCAACGTCGTAGAGCGTATAGCGATCAAAAACCCATTCATCGCCATTCCAAGTAGCGAAGGGAGATTCGATTAAGGACCGAACCGAGCCGTCTGCATCGCGAATGATGATATAGACGGAATAAATCTTCTTTTCATCTTCCTGATAATAGTCAGCGGTGTAGATTACGGACCCCGACTTTGACAGAACGACAATGTTTGTGTTATTCAGAATTTCCTTTTGTTGCAGGAGATGACGATTTGTCGTGTTCTTTTCTGCCAGTGAATGTATTACGACGCGATCTTCAAAGAAATACATGAAAACTGACAGCGCTAATCCCATCAGCAATAAGGGTACTACAAGCAGGTATAAGGGATAACCGGAGGTAAATATAACGGTCAACTCATTGCGCGCATGCATCATCCCCATAACATACGATGAGGCAAACAGCACCGCAAGAGGCATGGAAAACGATACACATTTAGGTACATACAGCCACAATACCCTCAGGACGCTGGCAACCGGCACATCGTTCGCCAGGTATTTCCAGAGATTCCCGAAAAGGTCCCCTAACTCAAGAAGGAAAACAAAGAAAATAAGCGAGAAAACGCACACGGGAATAAACTGGAACAACATATAGCGCTGGATTAATTTCATTTGAGCAATTCCTTTCCCAGAAAGGTAATGCCAAAGGCGAATATCAGGAAATTCGGCAACCACATCATAATCGCGCCATTAAGGCCGATTCGCATGCTCAGCGTCTGCCCGCCAATCAAGATCGCCCAATACAGCACGGCAATGATCAAACCAAAAATAAACCCGACGCTCTGACCATTCGTCTTTGAGGCGAGACCAATGGGAAAAGCCAGGATGACAAAGAAAAAAGCGCCGAACGGTATGGAAAATTTTTTATGGAATTCCATTCGGTACATATTCAGGGTTCTAGTCTCCTTACCCTTGCTTCGCTTCTGCAATTCGCGATAGAGGTCACGTGAGCTCATTTCCCTCGGGCTGATCGCGCTCGTGTATGACGACAGGATATTTCTCGCCAGAATGTTATACGTTATATCGCGAGCGGTAATTACGTCATAAGCCAATTCGTTCTGCTTGTTAATCGAAATAATGGAAGACTCATTCATAACGAGGCTCATCACTACCGCGGGATTCGTCGATTTTTTTATCGCCGCGTCAGGCGCCGATATAAACCGTTTATTGCCATCGGAATCGGAATCGATGATCAGGATGCTATCCATTTTTCCGCCGGTTATTGCCCCCGTTACAACGATTGAATTCTGGTTGCGCTTAACCGAATTGGACTCAAGCTCAAGCGAAGGCGTGGACGTCAGGATCTTTCGGTATAGCCGATTGAACTGGATTGTTCCGGCGGGGAGTAGTATGTCGTTTGTGACGAAAGATAACAAGGAAATCAATATTCCGACTGAAAGGACGGGCACGAAAATCGCGCGTACAGGGATACCCAACGCGTTCATCGAGAGAATTTCCCTGTCGCTCACAAGGCGACCTACGCCCATCAATATGCCGACAAGAGCGGCAAACGGCGACGATGTCGCGATAATGGCCGGCATCGCGAATACAATGAGCATAAAAACGTCGCCGAAAGAGGCTTTCTTTGAAAGTATATCTTCCGCCATAAGAAGGATCTGGTTGACGAAAAAAATCAAAAAGAAAAATAAAAAACAAATCCCGAAATAGAGAAGCATTTCTTTTGCTATGTAAACGAAAAGCCTCTTTTGCATTTCTTATCTTCCCGTGGAACCGTAACCACCCGAGCCGCGCTCAGTGAGGCCAAGGGAGTAAACGCGCTCGAAAGAGCATACCGTAACGGCGCTCACGACCAACTGAGCAATGCGATCCCCGTTTGCGACGGTAAACGGTTCACTTCCATGATTGATTAGAACGATTCCTATCTCACCCCGGTAATCCGAGTCGATTGTTCCGGGAGAGTTAAGAACGGTGACGCCGTGTTTGAGCGCGAGCCCCGATCTTGGACGGACCTGAATCTCGTATCCTTCGGGAATTTCCACGTATACCCCGGTAGTAATGAGCTTACGTTCCCCGGGGGCAATCGTGACAGGAGATTCAAGAAATGCGCAGATATCGGCACCGGCCGATCCTGCGGTTCTGTATTCGGGTACGGTACTTCCGTCGGAAACCTTGCATGGTATGGTTATCGCCATCTTCTCGAACACTCCTTCGCGCTTTTTCTATCCGCATATACAATCAAGGATTCATTATCCTTGGAAAAATCATTCTGAATCAAATCGGTCAACGTCGAAAACGAAAGTCCCTGAAGAACGCCAACCGATTCGTCAATTGTGAGGACTTCACCATTGAAAAAATACTGGCGGGCTATTCGTTTCATCCTGTTCTCGATATCCTCGGACGCAAGCTCCAATTCCCCTATGACATGAGACCTCGCGTCTCGAAATTCATCGTCAGTAATACCGTCCTTGCGCACACCATCGATTTCAACGAGCATGGAATCGACGGCTTCAATCGTTTTATCGCGCGGCGTCGCGGCATACGCGCTCCAGATAGCGCAATCGCGGTTAAACGAGTAAAAACTGTAAACGGAGTAGCAAAGCCCCTTTCTCTCGCGCAAACTCTGGAATAGCCTTGAACTGACCGTATTACCGATTATCGCGTTGATGAGCGCCCATGCGAACCAGTTCGAGGAAGAGCGGGAAAAGGAAATCGGGTATGAGCAGAAGATTTGGGACTGTCCAAAACGTGATACGGGAAAATGCCTTCCTGCGGACCATACTGCTTTGTTGTCGGCAACGGAACTTTCAACGAAACGCAAGTGCGAGGAACAGGATGCCAACTTGGCTTCAATGGCATCGGGATCAACGTTTCCGGCGACCGAAACCAAAGGAAGAGAATTGCGAAACTCGCTTTGATAGAACTCGCGAAGTGAATCGCCCGTAATCGCGTTTACGTCCTCGACGCTTCCCGCTATTACGCGCGAGACCGGCTGATCGGGATACATGAGCGCCAAAGCGACATCCATGCCGACGTCCTCAGGATCGTCGAGCGACGAGAGTATCTCGCTTTCAATGACGGATCTCTCGCGCTCGATTTCATCATCACGCATCAAGGATTCCCATATCATGCGGCAAAGGATTCCCATCGCATCGAGCGCGTGCGTTGCAGGAACAACACAAAAAACGCACACGGTCTCCCGCTCGGTAAACGCATTCACATAACCGCCAATGCGGTCAAAGAACCGGGCGAGACTGGACGCCGAAAGGTCATGAGTTCCCTTGAACAGCATGTGTTCAAGAAAGTGAGTCATGCCGAATAGGCCTGCCCCTTCGTCCCTCGAACCTTTCTTAAACCAAAAACCGATTGCCGCGGCTTTTGTCGCAGCAATCGGTTCGGTTATGAGGCAAATTCCATTCGAAAGAAAACGCTCAGTTAGCGGCATCGTCCCCAAGCGCATCAACGTATGAGAGGTTCAGCCGGCCCATCTTGTCAACCTCAAGGAGCTTAACGGGGATCTTCTGACCTTCCTTGACAACGTCGGATACGTTTGCAATGCGCGTACGCGAAAGCTTGGAAATGTGGCAAAGGCCTTCCTTACCGGGAAGAATCTCGATAAAGGCGCCGAAATCCATGATGCGCTTGACGGTACCTTCGTAAATGCGCCCAACCTCGGGATCCTCGACGATGCCCTTGACGGCGTCCTTCGCGGCGAGTGCGCACTTCGCGTTCTTGCCGTAAATCGTCACGGTTCCATCGTTATCGGTATTGATCGTGACCTGGTACTGCTCGCACAAGGCCTTGATATTCTTTCCGCCGGGCCCAATCAGCGCGCCGATCTTGTCCGTTTCTATCTTCATGACCTCGATGCGGGGCGCATACTGCGAGATCTGCACGGAGGGCTTCGAGATGGTCTTGTTCATGATAGCGAGGATATGGAGTCGGCCAGCCTTTGCCTGGGAAAGCGCCTTCTGCATGATCTCGGTAGAAACACCGGCGATCTTGATGTCCATCTGGAAGCCGGTAATGCCTTCCTCGGTTCCCGCAACCTTAAAGTCCATGTCGCCGAGATGGTCTTCCTCTCCGAGGATATCGGAAAGAACGGCAAACTTGGAGCCTTCGGTGATAAGGCCCATCGCGATTCCCGCAACCGGCTTCTTCATGGGAACGCCCGCGTGAAGCATCGAAAGAGTTCCGCCGCAGACGGAAGCCATAGAAGACGATCCATTCGACTCAAGTATCTCGGAGACGACGCGCACGGTGTACGGAAACGCCTCGCGGGAGGGAACCATCGGCTCGAGAGAGCGGCGTGCAAGGTAGCCATGGCCGATTTCGCGGCGTCCGGTTCCCATGCGGCCTACCTCGCCGACAGAATAGGGAGGAAAATTGTAATGAAGAATGAAATTCTCCCGGCGGTCACCTTCGATATCGTCGTAAACCTGCTCATCAAAAACGGTGCCGAGTGTCGTGACTGCAAGCGACTGGGTCTCACCGCGGGTGAACACGGCCGATCCGTGCGGACGGGCAAGAACGCCGATTTCGCAGGTAATGTCGCGGATCTCGTCGGTCTTGCGGCCGTCGACGCGTACGCCTTTCTCGAGAATAGCACCGCGGAGGATGTTGTATTCCATGTCCTCGAAAAGTGCGCCGAAAAGCTTCTTCTGGATTTCGTCGCCAAGCTGCTCGGCGTATTTCGCGGAAAGATCGCTCTTTACCGCGTCACAAGCCGCGCGGCGCTCGAACTTACCCTTTACGAAGAGCGCCTCAGAGAGGCGCGGAAACGCCTCGGCGTAGATGGCGTCCTTGTTCTCGAGAACGATCTTGAGGGGTGCGAGAGGGAGTTTATCCTTGCCGCACTTAGCCCGGAGTTCGTCCTGCAGCTTGCACATGATCTTGATGAACTCGCTTGCCTTATCGAGGGCCTCAAGCATGATTTCCTCGGAAACCTCGTGAGCGCCGCCTTCAACCATAGTGATGCCTTCCGCGGTTCCCGCGACGACGATTTCCATGTCGGCTTTGCTGATCTGCTCGAAAGTCGGGTTGATGATAAAGGAGCCGTCAAGATACGCGACGCGAGCTGCTGCGATCGGACCGTTAAACGGTATATCGGAGATCATGACAGCGGCCGAGCTCGCGATAACCGCGAGGATATCGGGCGGGTTAGTCATGTCTGATGATATGCAGGTCGGAACGATCTGTATATCGCGTCCGAACGACTTGTCGAAAAGCGGGCGCATAGGACGGTCGATCAGGCGGGAAACAAGAACTTCCTTATCCTTCGGACGGCTTTCGCGCTTGATGAATCCGCCCGGAATTTTTCCGGCGGCATAGTACTTCTCGTTATAATCGACCGTCAGGGGGACATAATCGAGTCCTTCCTGGCTATCGGAAGATGCGCAAGCGGTAGCGAGAATCGCGGAACCGGCGTACTGCGCGTAGATAGAGCCGTTTGCCTGTTTCGCAAGGCGGCCTGTTTCAAGAATCAGCTCTTCTTCGCCAATCTTATATGTTACTCTGTTTACCATTATTTAAACCTTTCGTACTAACGGGTATAAAATAAAAAAGTTACCTGCCAAAATGGCAGGTAACCTGACATTACTTGCGGAGGCCAAGTTCCTGAATCAAACTCCGGTACGTCGCGAGGTCACGGCGCTGCAGGTACTTAAGAAGACGTCTGCGCTGACCGACGAGGATAATAAGTCCACGGGTACTGTTTTTGTCTTTCTTGAAAGTCTTGCAATGCTCGGTGAGCTGCAAAATACGCTGGGTCAAAAGCGCGATCTGAACTTTGGTATTTCCGGTGTCTTTTTCATTTGCACCGAATTTGTTTACCACCGCAGTGGTTTCGTCTTTTGTAAGTGCCATACTTACTCCTTCTCTATGATAATCATCATGATAACCAAAATCTTGCCGTCGCGATTTCTGCCGGTACGGGCAGCGTCATTCCAGTAGCAGGCTCAATCCTGACCGAAAGATCCTCGATAACAACCACGGCGGAAACTTCCTTACCGCGTACCGTCGAAAGCGCAACCGAATACCTTCCCCGACGGGGAAGAATCTGCGTAAAGGCCGAGGATGGAGATTCCAGAAATTTTCCGGAAACGATCCACCCGATATCAGTGAAATCCAGCAAAAATGGATGGCCAAGGAGACGTTCCGCAAGGGCGAAATCGGCGGTTTGCACGGCTTTTCGGACCGAACTGGAGCTAATCCTCAGTCCGTCATGCTCAACCTGCCGAATGGAATCAAAGCGGAATCCCTTCTGCCGGGATAGAATACTGACTTCTTCTATTCCTGTATCCAGGCGATATCCACACCGGAAATCAGGGCCAACGGCCACATACCGCATGCGAACAGTTTTAGCTAGAATATCAAAGAATACACCTCCTGACATTTTACCGAAATCCCCGGAAAAGTCAATCAGGAGCACAAAAGCAAAGCCCATGGACTGAAAACGTGTTAATCTGAGATTCAGCGTAGAAACGTCGCCTGGATACCGCTCTCCCTTCGTAACGACGCCCGGGGAACGCGAGAAGGTGACGATACCGGGCGCGAGACAGGATCGTTCCGCGTTTTCGAGGACGGCATTAAAGAGGGCTTCATGCCCGCGATGGGGGCCATCAAACCCTCCAATAGTGAGCGCTGTACCCTTTTTGCCGGCGCAAACCACATCAAGCAAGGCACGGCTCTCGTCCGAATCAAGAAGATCCCAGCGAAGTATCTTCATAACCCCTGCTCCGCTACGAACTCGTACTGTGGTGCGCGCGAAATGCCGTTGACGACACCCATAAAATCAGAGCCGCAAAATACGGCTGCCTTTCCCTCGCTGAGCGAATTTCTTTGATGAATGGCGTTGAACCAGCTTTTATCAAGCTTCCGTCCATGCTGAAAGTCTTCAATGTGAAGAGGATCGAGCGAAAATGAATCGAGGCCGACGACAAGCGCGATATCCGGGTTAAACGTGCATACCGCGTTCATAATCTCGGCTTGCGACGCTTCAGGGGGCTTTACGCCCTGGCCATATACGGCCCGTTTCGAAGAGGGGAAAGCCTCGAGAACCGAATTACCCGCAGCGTTCTCAAGTAAAAAAGGGCCGGTTCTCGTCCGCCTGAGCGCGCTCAAATGCGCGACCGAACCCGATTTCCGCGCGATATCCCGCGCAAGGGAGCGTATATAGGTGCCTTTTGAGCAGACGACGCGAACGACCATAGTCGAAACCGCATCGTCGTTCGTTGCGCTCATCCCGCCTTCGGTACTGGCCGAAACGATATCCAATGAATAAATCGTTACCGACCTTGGCGGCATATCTACCGATTCTCCCTTTCGCATGAGATCGGACGCACGACGGCCATTGATGTGCAACGCTGAAAATTCGGGAGGTCGTTGAATGATTGTTCCACGAAAGGAGTCGAGGTTATCAAGTATTGCCTGGTATCGAGGTAAGGGCGCCTCATGTATGGAAATTCCGTCGGGATCGAGGGTATCCGTCTCGGAACCAAAACGAATCTCTCCGAGGTATTCTTTATCGCAATCGGAAAAATAAGGAACAAGCTTCGTGTATCGCCCGACGAGCGCGACGAGAAGGCCTTCCGCGAAGGTATCGAGCGTGCCGGTATGCCCAATTTTCTTTGTCTTCAACGCGTTCTTGATTTGCCAGAGCGAGGAAAAACTCGTGATACCGGATTGCTTGGCAAGAAGGACAATCCCGTCGGTTGTGGGCGCCATATCCTTCAGGGTTATTCGTCCGCCGTTTCGTCCGGGGTAGTATCGTCCTTAATATCAAGGCCGTCGATTTTCTTTACCATCTCGAACCCGTTCTTGATGCTTTCGTCATAGATAAAACTCAAATGCGGAAATTGCCTCAGACGGAGTTTCTTGCTGAGGGTCGTCTGTATAAAACCAGCGGCGCTTTCGAGACCTTTTACGCCTTTTTTGGTTTCGGCCGAACTCATGAAGCTCGATACGTATACCTTTGCGTAGCCAAGATCTCCCGAAACGTCAACGCGATTTATCGAAAGAAAGGTCGATACCCGGGGGTCCTTGATTCTGCCCCCAAGTATCATCTGCGAAATCTCTTCTCGTATCTGCTCGCCCAACCGGTCAAGCCTGAATTCTCCCATAGTTTCGCTTCAGGCAGATTACTCCGCCTTATCCTTTTTGCTTTCTTTCGCATCTTTGGACTCGATCTTCTCGCTGTCCTTGAGCTTGCGCGCTATTTCAATAAACTCGATAACCTCAAGCTGGTCTCCCACCTTGACGTCGGCAAAGTTCTCGACGCAAATACCGCACTCAAATCCCGCCGCAACTTCCTTGACGTCGTCCTTGAAACGGCGAAGGGACGCGAGCTTGCCCGAATGCACGACGATACCCTCGCGGATAACGTGTACGGTCGACGAGCGCTTGATGGTACCCTGAAGGACGTAAGAACCGGCGATCGCGCCGATCTTCGGAACCTTGATGACGTCGCGAACCTCGACAGTACCGATAACCTCTTCCTTGATATCCGGCTTGAGCATTCCTTCCATTGCCTGCTCGATTTCCTCGACGGCCTTATAGATGATGTTGTACTTCCGGATATCGACCTTCTCCTGATCGGCAAGAAGTTTTGCCTGGGGAGTCGGGCGAACGTTGAAACCGATAATGATCGCGTTGGAGTCAGCGGCCGCAAGCATGACATCGGAGTCGTTGATCGCACCCGCGGACGCATGGATGACATTGAGCCTGATCTCGCGGGTCGAAAGCTTTTCGAGCGACGACTTGAGCGCCTCGACGGAACCCTGCACGTCACCCTTGATGATAACCTTGAGTTCGCTTACCTCGCCCTCGTCTATCGTGCTATACAGATTCTCGAGCGTTACCTTCTTGACGCTTCGTGCGTCCTCGAAGCGCTTGAGTTCCTGCCGCTTGGAGGATATCTGGCGAGCAAAGCGCTCGTTCTCGGTAACCTGGAAGGGATCTCCCGCATTAGGCATTCCCTCGAGACCGAGGATCTCGACCGGCATGCTCGGCGTAGCCTCGTCGAGCTTCTCGCCGTGATCGTTGAATATTGCGCGAACGCGGCCAGAGAACACGCCAGCGACGTAGGAATCCCCGGTACGGAGCGTTCCGCGCTCGACGATGATCGTCGCAACGATACCGCGTCCATGGTCGATACGCGATTCGATTACCTTTCCTTCAGCGCGACACTCGTAATTCGCCGAAAGTTCGAGAATCTCGGACTGCAAGAGGATCGCGTCAAGGAGGTCGTCAAGGCCCGTTTTCTGCAACGCGCTGATCTGCACGAAAATGGTATCTCCGCCCCAAGCTTCGGGAATGAGACCGCGCTCGGAAAGCTGGGTCATAACGCGATCGGGGTTCGCCTCGGGCTTATCGATCTTGTTCACCGCAACGATGATCGGTACCTTCGCGTCCTTGGCATGGTTGATTGCCTCGATAGTCTGAGGCATAACGCCATCGTCCGCGGCAACGACCAGGACGACGATATCGGTAATCTCGGCTCCGCGCGCACGCATCATGGTGAACGCTTCGTGACCTGGAGTATCGAGGAACGTGATGCAGCCCCGCGGAGTCTCGACGGTATACGCGCCGATATGCTGGGTAATACCGCCGAACTCGCCCCCAGCGACGTTCGCGCTGCGGATCGCGTCGAGGGTCTTCGTCTTACCGTGGTCAACATGTCCCATGATCGTAACGACCGGAGGACGCGTCATAAGCTCCGTGGATCCGTCAATTTCGCTTTCAATTACGGTTTCGTCGTAAAGACTGACGATGTTAACGGTACAATTATATTCGGAGGCGATAATGGTCGCTGTATCGGCATCGATTGACTGGTTCATCGTGACCATCATGCCCATATTCATGAGCTTGCCGATCAATTCGGATGCCTTGAGATTCATCTTGCGCGCAAGTTCGGAAACGGAAATCGTTTCCATGATCTCGATTTCCTTAGGAATGGCGTTAGCCTTATCCTGCGCCTTCTTCTTTTGCTGAAGGAGCTTTTCCTCGAAATCGTCTTCCTTGTTTCTGCGCGAATATACGGTTTTTTTGCCCTTAAAGCCTTTCTTTACCGGGCCAGAGGCGCGCCCATCCAAAGGAAGCGGAGCGGCTCCAGGTCCGCGTCCGGGACCGCCAGGTCCGCGTCCGGGACCGCCGGGTCCACGACCGGGGCCACCCTGATAGCCGCCGGGACGTCCGGGACCGCCTTGATAGCCGCCAGGACGTCCGGGTCCACCCTGATAACCACCAGGACGTCCGGGTCCACCCTGTCCGGGCCCACGATTTCCCTGATAGCCGCCACCTTGGTAGCCGCCGCCCTGTCCGGGTGCACGATTGCCCTGATAGCCGCCACCTTGGTAACCGCCGCCCTGTCCGGGTGCACGATTGCCCTGATAGCCGCCACCTTGGTAACCGCCGCCCTGTCCAGGTCCGCGATTGCCCTGATAGCCGCCACCCTGGTAGCCGCCTGACGATTGATCACGGGCACCTTCACGGGCCTGTGATCCAGAGAAGTTGTCATGCCCCGAGGGATACTGGCCACCAGTGCCGCGATTCCCTTGATAACCGCCCTGTGACGGAACGGGACGTTGCCCACTCCGCGAACGATCGGCAAGATTTCCAACTTTCACGTTAGGACGAGGAGGACTTAATTCAATTGATGAAACCTTTCGCTTCGCGGCAGATTCAGACTTATCGCCGTCTTCTGGAGCTGAAGCCGGTTTCTCGGTTTCCTGATGATGAACCGGAACAACGTGTACGGCACGCTTTACCGGATGGGATTCAGCTTCCGCTGATGCCGAAGATGCCACGCCTTGCGCTTCATGGGCGACGGGCTTTTTCTTGACTACGACAACCTTCTTCTTTTCAGTAGGTTCCGGACTAGCGGCAACAGAAGATTGTTCAGGCGCAATAGCGTCAGTCTTTTTCTGCTTGTTGAGAATAACTTTGGGTTTCTGTGTGTTATCGGTATCTTCGGCCATATGGTATCCTATTCTTCGTCCTCAAATTCAAAACTGAGACCAATACCACAATTGGGACATGTTGTCATATCGATCGTTATACGCGCGCCACATTCAGGACATTCATATTCTTCGGGTTCGCCTTCCGGTTCCTTCCCCTGACCGGCCTTATCCTCGGAATCTTCAGCGACGGGTGCCTCTTCGGCGCCGCCTTCGACGAACTCGAAAGAATCCTTGATCACGGAAGAAAGAGCACCGTATTTTTCCGGCGTCATCCCATCAAGTGCGAGAATCTGATCTTCACTCATCGACAGAATATTCTCGATCAACTCGATATTATTCTTTTTCAGTATCTCTACGAGATCTTCCGTAATTCCCGGAAGCTCGGAAATCGAGCTGGACTCGTCAATCGGTACCTCATCGGAGAAGAGATCGTTGGCAGCCTTGCGGGAATCAGCAGAAAGATCCATCTCCGCGAACTGCTCGTCAGTCTTGACGTCGATGCTCCAATCAACAAGACGATTCGCAAGGCGGACATTAAGTCCCTGCTTGCCGATCGCGAGCGAAAATTGCGGTTCAGAAACAACCGCGAGCGCAGAGCGTTTTGCGGGATCAAGGATAACGACCTCATTGACCTCGGCGGGAGAAAGCGCGTTCTTGATAAACATAAGCGGATTATCATCGTATTTCAGGATATCGATCTTTTCGCCCTCAAGTTCGCGGATAACCGCCTGGATACGCACGCCTTTAAGGCCAACGCAAGCGCCGACGGGATCGACATCATCCCGATTCGAGAATACGGCGACCTTCGTTCGATATCCGGGCTCACGCACGATTTTATGTATCTCGACGGTCTTGTCGTAGATTTCCGGAACCTCAAGCTCAAGCGTTCGTCGGACAAAATCGGGATCGGTGCGGGAAAGCACGATCTGAAGCCCTGACGGTGTTTTCTTGACCTCGGTAATAAGGGCCTTGATGCGGTCATTCTGGCGATACGTCTCGCGCGGCGACTGGAATTTTTTGGGAAGGATTCCCTCGACCTTTCCAAGATCGACGTAGATATTGCCGTTTCGCTCGCGCTGGTAATATCCAATGATAATCTCGCCAACCTTATCCTTATATTCCGAATAGAGGCTATCCTTCTGGATATCGCGAATCGACTGATGCGCGGTCTGCTTCGCGGACTGAACCGAGATGCGGTCAAATTCGCGGGGATCAACCTCGATAAGGAGCTCATCGCCTTCTTCGCATTCAGGGTCAAGCTGGAGAGCTTCTTCAAGCTCGATTTCAAGTACGGGATTATACACGCCGTCAACGATCGTTTTTCGAGAATAAATCGAAACATCGGTATGAGCATCGTTAAATGTTACAACGGCATTATCATTGGTGCCGAATTTTCTTTTATAGGCAGCCTTAAGAGTATCCTCAATCATTCTGAAAACCAGGTCTTCGTCGATCCCTTTTTCCTGAACGAGCTGGCGTATTGCTTCAGCCATTTCTGCTGACATGAAAAATCTCCTTACCGGTACGATTTCCGGACTTACGCCCGGTCAAATAATTTTGCTTTCGCTATTTTTGAATACGGAATATCCATTTCACCCGAATCGGTGCCAAGGCGCACGCAATCGGTTCCGGAAGCGAGCACGGTGCCCTGAATCCAGTCAGAAATATCGGTATTCCATACCTTTACCAATTTACCCGTGAAAACGTTAAATTCTGCTGCATTTTTCAGTATGCGGTCAAGCCCGGGAGATGCGACCTCCACGAACATATCCTGTGACGCGAGTACTGCCTCAAGACGAGGCAAAAGCGCGCGATGAACTTTCGTGCAATCCGCGATTCCGACACCGCTCGAGCAGGTAATAACAACCTTCACCTGCCACGTTCCCTGACGCTTGAAAATCACCAACTCAACGAGACTGTACCCCAACCCTTTGATAAGGGGTTCGCAGTCACCGTAATACGGAATGCTTTCCGGCGCGATATACTCCACTACTGTGCAACTCCCTGAATATCGGAACCAGTATTGTACTTAGGCTCCGTATATGAAAAAGGAGCCGTTCGAACGACTCCAGATTTTTGAAGGATAATAAATGTTCACTAAGGAAATTAGCATATTCGGGAATAGTTGTCAAGAGAAGGCACAATATCAGTCAAAGTAAAGGGTTAAACCGTATACTTTTCCACATCCCGCGAGTTTTAGGGCTTCTGCACAAGCATCCAACGTCGCTCCGGTCGTCATCAGATCATCAAGCACAATCGCAACCTCCGGCACCGCTACCCCGTCCTTGACGACGATGCTCCCTTTTATGTTCAGGGAACGGGCCGCCTTCCCAAGTTTTTTTTGCTCCATGCTCGAGCGGCGCAAAAGACAGCGGTTTACCGACATGCCAAAATGACGATCGAGCAATCGAGCAAGTTCCTCAACCTGATCCCAGCCGCGGGAGCGGATTTTGTTCGGTCGGGGCGGAACGGGAACGAGCGTAACTGGCCCTGAGGAAGCGAGAATCGAAGCGAGAACCGAGGCTAGACATCGGGCCAGTGGCCACGAAAGCCCACGCATTCCGCGGGACTTCCACAAAAACAGCAAAGACTGACTTTCTGCGACATAGGGGAATAGAGGCAGGACGCGATCAATATACGTAAAAACCCCTTTTTCCCGGCACGTCGTGCATAATTCCGCGGCAGAAATGAGCGGACGTCCGCATTTTACGCACCGATCGGCATTGTCAGCAAAAAGCGTAAGCCTCGATGAAGGCGCGAGAAGCCGCTCTTCCAGGCATTGATTGCAAATTGGATAGCCTTGCTCCGAAGCAAGACCGCAAAAAAGACACTGTTGCGGCAAGATCATACGAGAGATAACACGGCGAAGCCGATCGCTGAAAGGTTGGGTCATGCCCCATTTATAGCGTTATGACGAGGCGTTTGGCTCCATTATTTCGACAGGAATAGTTTTTCCTTCCACAGGGATATGCGTTGCAGCGCCTCAAGGGGGGTAATTTCATCCGTTTCGGTCGAAAGGATTTCCTCGAGTACCAACTCCTCCTCAGAAAAAAGCTGAGGCAAGGTATTTTGACGCGGCGACTGAGCAGAAACGGGTTCAGGCTCTTTGCCTCGTACGCCATCGCCATGAACCGATACGAGAATTTCCCGGGCGCGTTCAAGGACAGGCTCCGGAATACCCGCCAAACGAGCGACGTGAATCCCGTAGGAATTCGCGGATGCCCCGGGACGAACCCGCTTCAGAAAAACGACGGTTCCCTCGCTTTCGAGAATATCGAGGCAATAGTTCGCGAGCCGCGGATGCGACAGGCGCGAAAGCTCGTGATAGTGCGTCGCAAAGAGCGTCTTCGCACCGATCGAGCCAAGAAGGTATTCGGTAATCGATTGCGCGATCGAGATGCCGTCCTCGGTTGAAGTCCCACGCCCTACCTCATCCATAATTACGAGGCTATTTCGCGTCGCCGACCGGAGGATATGAGCGGTCTCGGTCATCTCCACGAGAAAGGTAGACTCTCCGCGCGCAAGGTTATCCGACGCGCCAACGCGGCAAAATATACGGTCGACGACGGAAAGCCGCGCGGATGAAGCCGGGATATACGAGCCGATCTGCGCCATAAGCGATATAAGCGCAGTTTGTCGGAGGAAGGTACTCTTTCCCGCCATGTTGGGCCCGGTAATCAGCGCAAACGAGGCTATGGTCGAATCGGGCGCGGATGACAGCGTAATGCCATTCGGAACGAAATCGCCTGACGGCAAATGAGCCTCGACGACGGGATGCCGTCCCTCGATTATGTCCAGGGTTCCTCCGGCTTCCATGACCGGGCGGCACCAGGCGCGAATCGTCGCGGCGTACGAAAAGGATTGATACACGTCGACTGTCGCGACGGAGCGGGATATTTCGGTCAGGGATCGAAGACGCGAGAAGACCTTTTTCCTGACCTCAAAAAAAAGCGCCTGCTCACACTCTATTATGCTGGCGTGAACCCCGTTGAGCTCGGTTTCAAGCTCGACGAGACGGTCGGTCGTGTACCGGTCTCCATTTGAGAGAGAACGCCGCCTGATAAAATGAGAAGGAACCGAAGAAAGGTTTCCCTTTGAGACCTCAAGGAAGTACCCGATCATCCGATTATATCGAACCTTGAGATTCGATATCCCGGTGATGCGCTTTTCCTCCTCGAGATAGGCTTCAAGAACCGCATTCGAATTGTCCCGAAGCGATCGGAGCTCATCGAGCCGCGCGGACCATCCTTCGCGGATTACGCCTCCATCGCTGAGGATAACGGGGCAATCTTCGCGAATCGATTTCGCTATTAACGATTGAACCTCGCGGGCATTCTCGAAGGAATCGGGGGTTATCGCGTAAAACGAATGCCTTTTTTCGCCGAGGATCGAGTCAAGCTTCAAAAACGACGAAAGGCTTTGGGCCAACGCCAGCAAGTCCTTACCATGGGCGCGATCCATCGAGACTCGGCCACAAAGGCGCTCGACGTCGAGTATCGAAGAAAGAATATCGCGTATCGACGCGAGCAGCTTCTGGGAGCGATAAAGGATATCGACCGCCTCATGGCGCTCGGCAATCCTCGCCAAATCTGTCAAGGGATGCTGTATCCACGACCGAAGCATCCTGCAGCCCATTGCCGTTCGGGTATTGTCAAGCACCTCAAGGAGAGTGTACGAAACGCCGCCATCCCTGAGGTTCTGCACCAGTTCAAGGTTTTTTCGCGTCGCGTCATCTATCGAAACAAATTCGCTTTCCTGAAAGACATGGATACCGTCGATATGCGAAACGGCAAAGCCAGCCGTCGTTTCAAGATAGTCCACGAGCAAGCCAGCGGAAGGGATTTCCGCGGAGTCACGGTCGAGCGAAAACGCCTTAAGATTCTCCGTTCCGAATACCGAGCAAAGTTTTTTATACGCCGCTTCCTGGCCATAACTCCAGTCCGGGTATTTGTTCACGACAAGCGCGGGATACTCGTCAAGGACATCCTTGATGCCGGGAGTTGAGCCAAGTATCGAAAGCTGAATGAGCAATTCGCGGGGCTGGATCCTTCCAATTTCTTTCCGAAAGCGCTCAATCGCGTCCACCGCGGGGAACGAGGTCGCGAAGAAATTACCGGTCGAGATATCGAGATAGGAAAAACCGAAGACGCCGCCTTCTTTACCGGGAGAAACTGAAAGTGATGCAAGGTAATTATTCGAGGCGCTATCGAGATACTCATCGTCGACAACGGTTCCCGGCGTTATGACTTCGACGACCTTGCGATCCGCCAAACCCTTTCCAGGACCGGGGATCGATAACTGCTCGCAAATGGCGATTTTTTTACCGGCGCGCAAAAGCCGCGCGATATAGATGCGAGACGCGTGATACGGGATGCCGCACATCGGGTTCCCGCCGCGCTTCGTCAGGGTCAAATTAAGGAGTCGACTCACCTCTATCGCGTCGTCGTTGAACATCTCATAGAAATCGCCGAGACGAAAAAACAGAACCGCGTCGCGGTTCTGTTCCTTAATCCGGAGATATTGGACCATCATCGGTGTCATTTCGGACATTAAACGGGCATCCTCGATTTCTCGTTACTGGCTTGCGCTCATGTTTCTGATCACCTTATCCGTGATGTCTACGGTCGGGCTATACCAGATGATCGAAGTGCCTTCCTGCAGGCTCAAAACCATACTGTATCCGTCAGATTCCCCGATTTTCCGGATTTCCTCATATAACATGGAATAAAAATTATCGTCGGTCGTCAGTTTCTTTTTGAGGGAGTCAAGCTCCGCGTTCTTGGCCTTCGTATAGTCAAGAAGAAAGGCGGTCTTTGTGGTTATCTCGGACGTGAGACGATTAACCTTTATCGTCTCGCCCAGGGTCTCGGCGTCAACCTTCTGCTGCCGCATGGTCTTTATTTCCTCGGTCAACCGCTGAATCTCACCCTGATAGAGGGCCTTCTTCGCCTCATAGTCTCGCACACTGCGCGAATCCCGGTAAAAGGTCGTGTAAATGCGCGACGTATCGACTACGGCAAAACGGGTGATCTGCTGGGCCGATGCAGCGATCAATGGAAGAATACATAAGGCAATGATGAAAAACCTGCGAATGCTCATGTCATACTCCTCAAAAACAAGATGTCCGAATCAAAGATTCGCGATATTGAACGAAAGAACGAATGTCCAGTCAGCCTCACCCGTGCGCCATTCCCAGTTTCCGTCCTGGATCCTGAAGGTATTGGCAAACATAAGGCGAAGCGGAAATTGCGGTATAAGGAACCGTACCCCGGGGCCGTAACTCATGTAATAGTCATTAAGGGTAAGCGTCGAAAGTTCCTTGATGTCCTTCTTGACCGCGACCCCGTCAAAGAACCAGTCAATCGCTACGGTGCCAGGAATTACCGGAACCCTGAGTTCAAGCGAATGATTGATCATCATGTCACCCCGTGCGGCTGTCTCATCATAGAGAGAGGTCCATCCCCGACCGACAAACATGCCGTCAATATAGAGCTTGTTCGTGTCGCTGATCGGATCACCACGATTCGGCACCTGAAAACTGAAACCGGTGTTTCCTGCAAGAACCACCTTCAGGTTCCACGTATCCGTAACGGGATAATCCAGCAGCTTGAAGTATATCTCGGCCTTGGTGTCAAAACGGGTGAAGAACTCAGTCTCAATCGTCGGGAAAAGACCGTGATAGGTTATTTGCTGGCTTGCGAACCACCCGCTTGAGGCATCATAGTTAACATCGCGGCGATCAAGGGATAGCTTGGTCCAGACAGAGTTTGACCAACCCCACTTGCCGTGATTATTGCGAACAAACTTGTCCGCGGGGCGGTATAGAACACCATCGTAAAAATTCTGAAGAACCGAGAAATTCACGCCACCACGCAGAGTCGTCATCGCGAAAGCCGGGAACCATCGGTAACCGGTTGAAATACCGAGGCTGTATGACCACTGCTCATACTTCATACGATACGAATTATCGATGCTCGACGAGTCATCGTAATCGTCATAGGTCTCATAAGGATCGGGAACAGGGCCGTCATCATCATAACCGCTATCGTCCTGAAAAGGGAACTGAGAATCTTCGTATGCATACAGGCTCTTATGCGCGGCGGACAGGCTGAAGCTCACGGTAAGCGGTGAGCCGAGAAACCAGTTCTCCGAGTACCCCAGCGAAACGCTCTGCGTGTCAGGAGAGACCGTGGTACTTGCGGATACCGTCTTTCCGGATCCAAAGAAATTTTTGTCTTCCCACTGAATGAACGCCGAAAGAGGGAACGTATCCGCATCCGCCGAACCTGAAAACGTAACGCCAAACTGAATCGACGCGGTTGACTGTTCCTCTACGTTAACAATAACGTCTATAAGATTAGTCTCGGATCCCTGGACGATGTCAGGAGCAACCGTCGAGAAATATCGGAGGTTATACAGGTTTCGGATACTGGTGATCAGCTTGGTTTTCGAAAAAATATCGCCGGGTTCAAGAAGGAACTCCCTGATAATTACCGCTTCCTTCGTCTTCGTGTTACCCTTGATCACGATATTCTCGACATGGCTTCGTCCGCTCTCAACGATCGTAATCTCGAAGGAAACGCGTTTGCGGTCGTTGTCGCGAACTTCCTTTTTGTTGATATAATTCGACGTGTATCCATTCTCGTAATATACGTCAGCGATCGCCTGATACCCCGCGTTGAACCGGTTGAGATTAAGCACCTCGCCCTCGGTTAACCGGATTTTTGAAAGCAATTCTTCTGAAGCAAAGAGGTGATTGCCCGACAAAGCCGTACCGCCATAGGTATATTGCTCCCCTTCCTTAATTACGAAAGTCAGGCTTAAAAGGTTTTTCTCCGGGTCCGATTCCGTATCAACGTTCCGAACGACGGATTCAATGGCCGCATCGATATATCCACGCTCATTATAATAGCTTTTAATCGTATTCTTGTCGGCCTCGAGATCGGACTCGCGGAACATACCGGTAGACATCAGTTTATGTTCCTTGAGCTTCATCTCCTTCTGGAGTGTTTTCGTCGCCATCACGCGATTGCCTTCAAACTGTATCGCGGAAATTATCGTCTGTTTTCCCTCAGTGACCGTAAAAAGAAGAACAATGTCTCCATTTTTGTCTATAGAAGTCTCGGAAGAAACCTTTACGTTCGCATACCCCTTTTCAAGGTACAGATCCCTTACCGAGCGTTCATCGGTACGGCATTTCAGCTCGTTGTAGATGTCGCCTTCCTTCAGGGAGACCTTATCCAGAAGCTCGCTGGCGTTAAGCTTGTTGTTACCGGTAAATTTAATCCTTTTGATTACAGGTTTTTCGACGACCTTAAATTCCAGGATTACCGTTGATTTGGTTTCGTCCCCGGGGAGCGCAACGGGGGTTATATCGGAAAAATACTCAAGGGCATACAGCTTTTGAAGAATCTCCCAATATATTTCATCGCTAAAGTTCTTTCCTTGATATGATGAAAAAAGACCGTCAAGTTCACTTCGTGATACACTTTTTAGTCCATCGTACGTTATTGCTCGGATCGGCTTGTTCTGGTACCAGGTTTCGGTGGTCTGTGCCGATACGCCGGCAAGACAGGCAACCAATACCAGCAGGGCGATAAATTTCGTGCGCATTAAAGGAGCTCCTTACATAAACACTATATCATAAAACAAATCAGTATGAAAACTTCCAGGACAGCGTTATCTTATTATCGGTAACAAACAACGTATCCAGGCTTTCGGGCGTTATTCCCCACCGTAACAGGAAAAACGGGGTCGCGACCTCAAGTCCGAATTCAGGCTGGAACAGCAGGTTACCGTAAACCGCCCGGGGCAACCCGGTTTTCTGCTCCGTCTTAGGATCATAATAGCTGAAATGCAGCAACGCGTCAGCATAAATCGCCGATCCCAGGTACTTTCCCATATAAACAGTCGTGTTGTCAAAATAGTTACCGAAGGTCATTTTCTTGTCCTTGGAGTTTTGCATGGACGAACCGAGAATGGCATTTTGCAAAATAAGGGTTCTGATCGAGAAAATGTCGAGATGCATAAGATCCCTGATCTTGTTTTCGGCATCGCGAAACACTCCGATTCGCGTGAAAATATCCGACGCAGACGCGACGGTCGTTTGAAGGAGCGTATCGCTCCTGGTGTCGCCGCTTGCAGCCTGTCCAAGCAAGACCATGAGCTCGACATCCGTCTTGATGGGATCCGCAGTCAAGACTGGAACGAATGAACTGAGCGGCTGCTTGTCGACGGTCATGATGATGCGAACAGGCTGTCCATCTTCGTCACGTTCGCGGATTTCGGCCCGTACAGAAATAATCGGATTGAAAATATCTTGATTTTCGTTAAATGTAATACTTCCGTTCCGCAGATAAAAACTCCGCTTGATGTAATAGATCTCGCCCCCGCGCAAGGTCGCCTCACCCTTAAACTGAAAGGTATCTCGAACCGTATCGATCTTGAGCTCAAGCGGTGTATCCGCCTGCACAAGCCCCCGTAGAATGGGAAAATTATCGTTCGGCCAGCGAAATTCAACCTTATTCCCTACATGAAGCTTCAGGTTAACGAGACTATCGCGGTATCGCAGGGAGTAGTTTCTGGCCTCCTGGTTAAGAAAACCGGAAAAAACGATTGCAAAGGATCCTTCTTCATAGTAAATATCCCCATTAATGATGTTTTCGTTTCGCGTGAAGGCCATATCGAGGACGAAAGACGCATAGCCCTTTGCCTTAAAATAAGGATTCTCCGTATCCACCCTGAGCGGTTTATCATCAATCGTATGAGTGTCGATCCGGATGCCCGTGGGAAGCCAGCGATCAAAATCCGCGACGGCAGTTGCCGAAACGGCCCCTTCCTTTCCCTCGATGGTAATCCAGGGCACATTCACCGTCTTTCCCTCCGCAAGGATATCGAACGAAATAGGTCCATAGGAATCCTGGAGAACCCCCGGAGCCCTGACCTGGATGTTATTCGCGCGCAGGATACCATTGAAATCAGGGTCATTTGGCATGCCGGATATCACAAAACTGCCATCGACGGAACCACCGTCAAATTCCACAATACCCAAACCGGTAAGTGGCCACAGTTTCGACATAAATACATGAACATCGTTGACGTTGACGGCAAGGACGGAATTGACGACCCCTCCCGTGGCTTGAAACCAAACGGGGGATTCCCCACCCGCCTGGATCGAGATTGATCCATCATCAAGAATATAGCCGGTGATCGCGTCGTTTTTACCCGCATATATCGCGGTAATTCCCGGTTCATGAACGAACGTACATTCAATAGGTTCCACGGGATTGACTGTTTTCCAGTGCAACTCGGAAAGACTCGCGTGAACCGTAAAGCGCTCAGCCAAATTGGCCATACTGAGGCGTTCCTCTGCCGATGAGGTAAAATCGACCGATATACCGGTTTTTATTTCCGACTTTCCAAGAATGCCTGAATAATTCGCCTTCAAAACGGCTGTTTTCTTCTCAAAAGTCGACGTTCCTGTTATCTCGGTAAACACCTGGCCATTCCAGGAAGCAGCGGCATCATACAGAGAAAGAGATCCATCCTCCAGAAGGAATTTGCCATGCGTATCCAGATTGAAACCGGAAAGCCGGTATATAACCGAGGATACGTCGGCGGATGCCATAAGATTCGTCGGCGTCCCGGATAGAGACGCCGTAAATGAGGCAAGGTTGTCCTTTTGCTGTCCGCTCGCGAAGCGCATGAGCGGAAAAGCCTTTGCCTCGACAGACGCTTCAAAGAAACTTTCCGGCGTGATGTCCTCATGGTCCGAACGCGAAACGAGCAACATATCCCGAAGTCGTCCCGAAAAAAGGAACGACTCCGCCTTGTCGATGCTTGTGAGGGACATCTCGGCGGTATACTGGCGTTCGCCTGAATCAGAGTCGAGGATGCCGATCCCCGCGTAACCCGAAACAGTAGAATACGCATCGCTCAGGGATATATTCTCGAGATAGAGCCCGGCGCGGTCGAGATACCCGTTAAATTGTGCGACCGTAGAAAGCGGAAGCGCCTTGTTGATATCCTCAAGCGTTCCCTTGTCGATTATCAGCTTCCATTCATTATTCGTATCGTAGGAAAAACGCGTATTGAGCGCGCAGGAAAGCAAGAGAGGGCCTGCCGGTATCGGGAAACCGGCAGTTGAAAGGGAACCGGTTATTCCACCAAAGTCGTCAACGACCGCCGACCCCGCGATATTATAGTCGCCGTAGAGCGAGAGGGCCCGATTGCTGTACATGCCGTTCATCGAATAGGGAATGTCGTTGACAATAAGGTCCGTATTGAAAATAATCCCACCGGACTGCTCATACCCCGCGGAAATGTTCCCCGTGAGTGTATAGATACCGTAGGTACAGTTCATATCGGTAATATCTATTCCATTCTCGTTTCCCTTTGCCGAAAAAAGGAAAATCAAACCGTTTCTTTTCGATGACGCGAGAACAAGCCTCGGACAATTGAACGAGAAACTCGAAAGGTCGGACGTAACGTACACTTCCGTCGTCAGTGCGTACGGCGCAAGCCTGGCCTGGATTCTCTTGATCGTAGCCGGATTGCTCTTCGGGGCAAAGCTGCTCGCTACGCCGACTATATCTGCGACGCTGACCGAGTCGCAAGCCGCATACACCTGCAGGAATCGCTCGCCGTCGCCTGAGGTAAGCGTACCATTAGCGGTTACCTTGCCCGTGCTATCGATGGCCGAGAAATCAAAATCGGTCGCGCCCTTCTTTTGTGCTGCGGAAAAAGTTACCGATGAGTACGAAGTCCGGTTAATGGTTAACGTCGGTGAAATACAGGTAAATCCTCTTGCGCTCCCGTCAATATAAAAATCGCCTGAAATGGCAGCGCCCGAGGGCAAGAGCATTTTTCTGACCGACAGGAAACCTTCCGGAATCCGTCCATTCACGTCATACGAACCGGTAAGATCTATATCGTAATTCTTGCCGGAGATCGCTATCCTTTTTACGTTCAGGATTGAGGCATTCCCGGAAAGTGCGCATTCCACGCGCGCTCCGGAATAAAATGCCTCGGGAATGTCCGAAGTCATGTCAACGTCGTACTCAAGGCCGCCTGCCTGCGAAACGTGAATGGACGCCGATCCCGAAAGAGCCATATTCTTCAGATTGGCGAGCCGCGCATTCTCATCCCGGACTTGTACCCATCGAAGGGGAAGCAGCCTTTCGCATTCAAGCTGCAAGGATAGATCCTTTTCCGGGATTTTCCAGATGAGCGACACATCAACCGGCTGAAGGTCCTGAACCGAACTGACAAAAAGAGTGCCCGAGCGGTACGACGTGACCAAGCCTATCCTTGAAACGGAAAAAAGCCCGCTTTTCAGCGAATGAACCACGAGCGACGCCGAACCGGATTCAAGATCACGGCTCAGAGAGCCTTTCAGGTTAAGGCCGGCCATAAAGCCGCCGGGCCGGGCCAAGGAAGGACGGTCATACTTGATGCGGCTTTGCAGATCAAGATTTATGCCATCGTCGCCCAATACCGCCGAACCGCGAGAAATGTGGACGGAAATATCCTGACGCAAGTCCGAATACCCTATATCGATATTCCGTATTCGAACGGTAAAGGATTTTGCGCCAAATACCGCCTTTTTTTTATCCGTGGGCATTTCGGAAGCGATACCGGTTTTGGGTCTTTTCGATATCAGATCCTTGAGCAACCTGAGGGTATTCTGGTTCCGTACGTAATCAACCTTTATGGTTCCGTTCTCGATAGTGATATCGCGAATCGCCGCGCCATAGTTTTTCGTTAATAACGCGGGAATACTGCATGAAATCGAAACCGATGACACATCGGCGATAACCGAGCCATTCGCAGCGTCCGTTATCACGAGGCCTGATATCTTGATTGACCGGAATACCGACGGTGAAAGCGAATCATACCTGAAGCGGAGCCCGGTTTGCCTTTCCAGTTTTGAAAGAAGGGAATCCCTTATCGCCAAAAGACTTTTGTCCACCTGTCGCGAGACGGGCACCAAAAGCAGTAACGAGCCTGCAATGAGTACGATGAAAATGAGTAATTCCATAAAATGGATGATTGCAGGACGTTTCATTCCAATGTAGTATCATATCAGATAAAAGGATATTGTTACACATGACTGTACGTAATTTTGTTGTTTTTGAGGGAATCGACGGCACAGGGACGACGACTCAACTGCGAATCCTTGAAAAAAAATTCGCTGACAAGGCGGGATCGCTTCCGTTACCTGCGATTTTTACCTGCGAACCGACATCGGGAGAAATCGGGAAGTTGATCAGGAAATGCCTTCGCGGAGAGATCGCCTACACGCCGGATACGCTTGCGCGTCTTTTCGCCGCGGACCGCGGCGAACACATATACGGCACAAACGGGATACTTGAACATTGCAACCAGGGCTTGGCGGTTTTTTCCGATCGGTATCTTTTTTCAAGCCTTGCGTACCAGGGCGAAACCAGCGATCCTGCGCTTCCCGAAACCCTTAACCGGGACTTTCCGCTTCCGGAGTACCTTTTCTTTTTTGACATAGACCCCGAGATTTCCATGAAGCGCGTCGAAGACCGCTCATCGAGCCTGGAGATATTTGAAAAGCGCGACTTCCAGAAAAAGGTTCGAGACCGCTATTGCCGCATTATCGACGAGGCGGAGCGAAATGAACGGGGTATGCGCGTGATCAGGATTGACGCAACCGAGAGCATTGAATCGATCGCCGAAAAGATATGGGGAATTGTCGGAAACTTGCCGAAAATATAAGGGTGAAAACCTCTTTCAAGCGACCGAGCCTTGCTCGAATACTGCTTTTTACCATACTCCTCACCGTTTTTCCGCTCGGAAAGGCCGACGCATACGTTGTGCGATATAAAGAGCAGTTTTATGAACTGTATCACGTGCATTATAACCAATACCCCGACGATACGATGGAGAACATCTACTGGCTTGAGCGGGCGATCGAGGCGGATTTTTGCAATCCGCTCTATGCCATGGGAAAGATCGCCAACGAAAAAGATTGGGAAAAATACCGGTATCTTTTCATGATGCACATCAACCTCAAGCTCGTCGAGCAGCACCTCAGGTTGGGTTCGAAATGGGATAAACAGGTTGCGTATTTCTATAATGCACCCTGGAAAGAACAGAACCTCGACAGTCTGAAAACTGCCGAAACCTGCTATAACGCCGCGCTGTATTATTGGAACGAGGCAAAAATCTGGGCCGAAAAGGCAAACGTACGAGAATTCAAGTTTCTTTTCCTTATGGACCTGCAGTCATGGGAAGACGAGCGGGAACGGATAGCGACGGGATCGCTCGATTACGAACGAACCATTCTCCGCGAGCTTAGTCGGCTGGAGAAGGTCCGCGCCGACTTCCTTGCCATGGACAAGAATACTTATTAGAATAAGCCCCATGGACACCTTTACTTTCACCGTATCCACCGGACCCGTTTCGGTTTTGTTTAACCGCGAGTTGACCGTGCCGCTTTTACCGCTTTCAGGCGGCCTTTACGTCGTCGACACGAATACAGAAGCGATTATCCGCAATGCTACTGGATTTAATCCAAATGCCCCGCTTGTCGTCATAGACGCCGGGGAAGAGCACAAAACCATGGCTAATATTGAGCGCATCCTGCAATGCGCGCTCAAGACGGGTCTTGCCCGCGATAGCCTGTTCGTCGGATTCGGCGGTGGCGTCATTACCGACATGACCGCATTCGCGGCCTCGCTCTACATGCGCGGCGCGAAGGTTGAACTCGTGCCCACAACCCTTCTTGCCATGGCTGACGCGGCGATCGGCGGTAAAACGGGCATCGACTTCGGCAATTTCAAAAACTGCGTTGGGACCTTTTACCCCGCGCAAAAGATCCATATCGCGATAAGCGCGCTTAGGACCCTGAGCGAAACGGAATACCGGTCGGGGCTCGCCGAGGTTTTCAAGACCGCCCTCCTCTACGCGCCAAAACTCTTTCAGATCATGGCCGAAAGGCGGGACGAGATCATGGTTCGCGACGAGGAGCTGCTCCTCGAGGTTGTCAAGCGCTGCGTGCAGGCAAAGGCCCACGTCGTTGAGCGCGACCTTCGGGAATCGGGAGAGCGCATGTACCTTAACCTTGGTCACACATTCGGTCACGCGCTTGAGAGCGTCGCTGGATTCGGAAACGTCACCCACGGCGATGCCGTCGCATGGGGAATCGCCCGCGCGCTCGCGCTTGGCATAAAGCTTGGCATTACCGACGAGGCATACGTCGCCGACGTGCTTCCGGTTCTTGAGTCGTACGGCTGGTCTTCCGCGCCGATACATCCCGCGCTCGCGTCGAAGATCGCGTCGGGAGAGCTTACGGCGGATGAAATTTCGCACGCGCTTCTTCAGGCGATGAAAAACGACAAAAAGAAAAAGTCTGGTGCCGTACGGTTCGTCCTGCAACGGGAGATCAATTCCACCCTCGTGTCCGAGGTATCCGACGCGGACGTTTTGGCGGTTCTCGCGTGAGCGTGTATCTCGATTGGGCCGCGACAACCCCGCCCGACCGCGAGATCCTCGCGGAGGCGATGGAAGTCTCGCTTGAACGGTACGGTAACCCCTCAAGCGTCCATGAACCCGGAAAAAGGGCCCGCGCAACCCTTGAGGATGCGCGGATAAAAGCCGCGGCGGCACTTGGCGTCAAACCGGAGACAATCTTCTTTACCTCAGGCGGCACCGAATCTAACCATCTTCCGATGCTTTCACTTCTGCAACGCCCGGTTCGCGGCACGATTGCCATCAGCGCGATCGAGCATCCGTCGATAGTCGAGCAGGCCCGCATGCTCGAATTGACGGGATGGAAAACCCTCGTCATCCCGGTAACCCCCGATGGGCTCGTCACGCCCGACGCGGTGCTCTCGACGATCAGGGACGATACTTCCTTCGTCGCGATTATGGCGGTTAATAACGAAACCGGCGCGATTCAACCGGTTCGCGAGATCGGGTCCGCCCTCATGGACCGCCCGTCCGGGAAGAAAAAACCGCACTTTCACGTCGACGCGGTACAGGCAGCGGGCAAGATCCCGTTAGACCTTTCCGCGCAGGGAATCGATTCCGCATCGATAAGCGCGCACAAGCTTCAAGGACCGAGAGGCATTGGCCTTTTGTACATGGCCCGGAAATTAGAGCCATTTATACGCGGAGGCGGGCAAGAGACGGGAATCCGACCAGGCACCGAGAATCTCGCGGGAGCGGTTGCGCTTTCGAGATGCCTCGAGAAAAGCTGCACGTCTGCACACCACCAGGACGCGCAGGACACGATGGCCTACCTCATCGGCGCGCTCAACGACACAAAGCTGATATCGATTATTCCCGGCACAAGAACGCCAATCGACGAGCGCTTTTCACCGTATATTTTGCAATGCACAAACGAAAGGATTCCGGGCGAGGTATTGGTCAGATCCCTTTCCGAACGAGGCGTTTACCTGTCAACGGGATCGGCCTGTTCATCGAAAAAGAAAGGACGCCCGGTTCTTCAGGCGATGCGCGTCAAACCGGACATGCAGCAAAACGCGTTTCGCGTTTCAATCGGCAACGCGACAACGACGAAAGACATCGACGCATTCATAGCCGCACTCATCGCGGTTTTTTCCGCACTATAACCTTCAGGAGAAATCAAACATGGAACCGATCGACAATACAAACGCTATATATCTCGTAAAAGTCGGAGAGCTTACGCTCAAGGGCGGAAACCTCAAGGACTTCGAGCAGCGCCTCCAGCAAAACGCCCAACTCTATCTCGAGGGCAAACGCGCCAAGATCCAGATCCGCGCCGGGCGCATGTACGTCGAAGGCCCGGTCGAGTCCGCAGGAGCGATCGAATACGCGCTATCGCACCTTGTCGGAATCGCGGGATGGGCCCGCGCGACGGTTGTCTCGAAGGATCCGGAAGCAATGCAGCAGGCGGTGGTCACTGAAGCGCTCAAGGCAAAGGCCGCAGGAATGAAAACCTTCAAGATAGAGGCACGAAGGTCGGACAAGGCGTTTCCACTTAATTCGTACGAGATCGCGCGGCTCATGGGAGAGGCGGTATACGACGCGGGATTTCTCGCGGTCGACGTACATCATCCAGACGCACTCATCACGGTTGAGGTGCGCGAACGCTGCTTCATTTACGGCCCGGAAAATCCGGGGAACCGCGGTCTTCCCTGCGGGACCGGAGGGAAGGGACTCCTCCTCCTCTCGGGAGGGATCGACTCCCCCGTCGCGGGCTACCGGATGCTCCGCCGCGGCATGAAGCTTGACTGCGTCTACTTCCATTCGCATCCGTATACCTCCCCCGAGGCGCAGCAAAAGGTCGAGGATCTCGCCAGTATTCTCGCGCGTTACGGGGTCGGGACTCACCTGAACATAATTCCCTTCACCGCGGTTCAGCAGCACATACGGGACAACTCGCCGCCTGACTACGCCACGATCATGCTCCGTATGTGCATGATGAAGGTCGCGAACATGCTGTGCCGCATGATCGGCTCGAGGACCATCATCACCGGGGAAAGCCTCGGGCAAGTCGCGAGCCAGACGATCGAGAACCTCACGGCAACCAATTCATGCGCTGAATACCCGGTCTTAAGGCCGCTTATTGGGATGGACAAAGAGGAAATCATAACAACCGCGAAGGAAATAGGCACATACGAGATTTCAATACTGCCATATGAGGACTGCTGCGTGCTTTTCTCGCCCAAACATCCAGTGCTTCGCGCCGATCTTGCCTACACTACCGAGCTTTACAATGCAATGAAAATCGACGAGTTGATCAAGGCAGCGTTCGACAGCCGTGAGCACAAGCGCTTCGGCTGGCTATAAAGAAAATTGCTTATTCCGGTTTTGGTTCTTTGGCCTTGACGTTCACCGGCGCATCGACTTTGTCGAGCGCGCCGTTTTTTTTTGACTCCTTTTTCGTGGGAGTCAAGCCTTCGGTCGCCTTTATTTCAAGGCCTGGCAAATCCTTCAACACTTCGGAATCGGGAAACTTTTTTTTGATCATCGCGATCGTCTCGAGGGCATCGGAGTAAAGTCCCGCGATAATCTGAACTTCCGCGTAATTTCTCGCGACCGCGGGATCGTCAGAGCGCTTTTCGACGACCTTCCGGTAGATGTCGAGTGAATCCTTCGCGTTCCCGGACGATACGAGCGAAAACGCATACGCAGTCTCGAGCATCTCGTTGCCGGGATCTTTAGACAGAAGACCCGCAAGAATCTCGCAGGATTCGGTCCATTTGCCAAGCATCGCGTACATCCGCGCCCGTCCGTATCGCGCGGCGTCCCGAATTTCCTTTTGTTTTTCAGCCTTTTCGTAATACGGAAGAGCCTTTTCGTATTTCGCGAGCTCGGCGTACGCTTCCGCGATTGCGTAATACTCAGCCGAGATATCGCGTGCCGTTACGCCGCCTCGCATCACCGCGCACGACGAAAGAAAGAAAGTCGCCATTGCGGCAAGGAAAAGGCTGCGAACAAACATCAATGGGCACCGAGGACGATTTGCTCTATCTTGCGAAGCTGCGAGCGATAAAGACCCGCGATGTCAGAACCATAATCGGCGACAAGCTGGATTATGTTTCGCGGCGTTTCCTCGGTATCCTTGCCGTTGATACGATCGCCGGCGTCGCCGAGACCGGGCATGATGTATGCCGATGTGTTAAGAACGGGATCCATCCAGAGCGTGTAAACCGTGCAATTGTCGAGAGCCCTGACAACCCGCAACGCGCCCTTCAAAGCCGATATGACATTGAAAAAGCTTATCGATTTCGGTTTTACCCCGTTTTCGATAAGGTACTTCACGACCGTGACGAGGCTTCCACCCGTCGCGTTCATCGGGTCAGCGAATATCAAATCCTTGCCGTTCATATCCTCGATGTTAAAAAAAGACCGGTCAAGATCGAGTATGTATTCCATATTCTTTTCTTTTTTCGAGTCATCGCGCTTGATCTTGAAAAGGGCGAAAGGCGTCACGTAGCCATGGGAAGAATACTCCTCTATTTCCTTCGACATGATCATCGAGGGAAGGAGTGCGCCGCGAAGAAGGACGCACATGACCGAATTCTCGATTTTATAATCGATATCCGGTATCTTGTGCACGGCGTAATTCTGCACGGGGTACGTAACAGGGGTCTTTACGACGAGGTAGTTTTTATTGTCGGAATGATTACGATTGTACGCCAAACGGAAGAGCATCTCGTACGCACGCTGCGTATAGTATACGAACTCGTTATGACCAGTCTTGATGTCCCGAAGCTTCGCTATGACGCGCGACGCCTCGGCATGGCTCTGTTCCTCGGTCTCGAACGAATAGACCTTGATCCCGGGAGCCTCCTTGCAGATTTCCTGCATGATGTGCCCCATCTCGTTATATATATCGATTACCTTTTTTTCTTCATTGGCCAAGGCGGAACTGAACCCGCCTCCGGCGAGTATCTTGAAAGAATCCATTGCCCGTGCGTACAGACCATCCATTCTCGCAAGATAATTCTGATCTTTATCGGTCAGGTATCCATCAAGGGAATCAGCACCCAATACAACCTTACTCATATCATCTCCTTCTCGTATTTTTCGGATTCTACCATAAAAAAACCGCCCCGAAAAGGGCGGCATCAACGCTATTTAAACCATATCCTGAATCCGGCCGAAATCGGGAAGAACGGCGTCGTCATTCCCAACGAAGGAACGAAATCCAAACCGAAGGACGGAGCCACCTGCACGAACGGCTCGAAAAAACCGTCGGCAAGGTACATGTTCAACCCGATAGGCACGCGCAAACCGCCCGAGAACTCGAAATCGTCCGCGAAGACCGTGTTGGCGAAAAAGCCGATGCCTATGAACCAGTTGAGCGTTTGACTCCCGAGATTGGCCAACTTGTTATTGATAACCCAGTAATCGCCCGTAAGCCCTATCGCGGTATCGTCGGCAATATACCAATTTACCGCAAAATAAAGCGGAATTGTTTCTGCCTTGAATGTAACCGCGACTCCGGGCTCGAAAACCCTTCCCGCGTTTCCGTTAAACTGCAAACCCAGCCCAAAGCCAAAAGCCCCGGTAGCCATGCATACCATCAGAACTGCAACCAAAACAAAAATCTTCTTCTGCATGATAAATCCCTCCACTAAACCAGAAACACCATCGATACTGTATACCAAAAAGGTAACGTTCTCAATATATTTGACTTCAATCCAACTTACGATCAGGCGCCCTCGTCAGCAATTCACCCGAGGCTTTTCGCGCGACGACAGCGTCAGGGCAATACGACGCGAGCGAATCCCAGAGAGCCATTGCCTGATCCCGCTCACCGTCCTCGTACATGATTGCCGCGAAAAGCATGAATGAATCCCATATGCGATTATCCTTTGCCCACTTGATAACCTTCGCGCTCTTACCGCTTCGAACAAGCAGGTCGTTAAAGTCCCGATACACATATTGAAAGTCAACGAGCGACACCGTGCGAGAGAGAGCGGTTATCGAGATGCAAGACGCAAGAACAGCGACAGGGAAAGCCCGATCGATTCGCTTACCCGAAAGCCGATAATAATAATACGAGAGATCCTGATAGGCACTCAAGGCGGGCATCGAGTCATGACGATAGAGCGAGAAGAATTTGTCAAGCGAGGGGTTTTCCCTAATGGTTCGCATCATTGCCAGAAGCGTTTGACTTTCCTTACCGGGCGCGCCAAAAATTGGATCCCCGGTCAACACGAGCAAAAGGTATTTTTCCTGAGCGCCGTAATCGCCCTGTCGTTCCGATATCTCCGCCATTCGATAGGCAATCGTGTACCAGTCGTCGGGGACTTCCAGGAACGCCCTGCTCTGCCAGGCTTTTTCATAAAACGTGCGCGCGACGGTAAGCTCCCCTTCAGCCTCGTATACCTTGGCGGCTAAAATATCCGCCTCAGGGTATACGATTCTACCATGAAGCCACGAAAGCAGCTTCTGCAGCGAATTGCCAAAGTTCTTTGGAGGTTTAACCAGGTATAGCGTATCAAGAACGGATAGCGCGGATGAATCGTTTCGCTTTTCCAGGATCGCGTATACCGCGTCGAGACCATCCCCCGCGTGCTTTACCTCAGACGCGATAATCGCCTTGGTCAGGATTGAAATATATGAGTTAATCGTTGATTCATGACGGAGACGAGCCTTGTCGCAGAGCTTGAGAGCCTCGCCGAATTCGCCGTTTTCGTACGCGTATTCCGCTTCCTCAAGGATGCGCCAGGCTTCCGCCTCGCCCTTCGAGGCAGCTTGGGCGAAAGGGGAACGCCAAGCGAGAATCGACACGACCAAGGCCGTAAGGACCAGTATTTTTTTTCCCGTCACAGTTTATTGAGCTCCTCGCGAAACGCGCGATCGGCGGCCTCGAAACCGTCTGCAACCGAAACAGTCCTGACGGTTTCGCCTCGACGGAAAATAAGGACGCTGTCCCCCGCTCCGGTGATGCCGATATCGGCATGCTTTCCCTCGCCGGGACCGTTGACCACGCACCCCATCACCGCGACGGTTATCTCTTTGTCCAATGAGAGGAGTTCCCGCTGCCAGCGAGTGACGAAGGCATGAACATCAAAACCGTTCCGCCCGCACCTCGGGCATGACACGATTCTGACGCCGCCTTGCCGCTTACCGCATTCCGCAAGAATCTCGCGACCGGCAATGATCTCGTTTTCCATGGAATCGGAAAGGCTCACGCGGATAGTGGAGCCTATCCCCTCGCCAAGCAGCTTCGAGAACGCGAGCGTGCTCTTCACGACCCCGCCGATGAGGGGCCCGGCTTCCGTAACGCCAATATGAAGCGGAATCTCAAAACGACGGGCGAAATCCTCATTGCACAAAATCGTCTCGCGAACCGTTGAGGCCTTCATGGATACGACGACGTTCCTAAAATTGAGGGAATCAAAGACCGCGACCTCGCGGGAAGCCGCTTCTGACAGCGCCCGCGCGCGTTCAAGCGCCGCGTCGCTACCGGAACGAGTTGCGCCTTCGGCCCTTTCAGCGAGATCCTTCGGAAGCGAACCCGAGTTTACGCCGATCCTGATGGCGGTATTCCGGTCACGAGCCTTCTCGACGACGGATCGAACCCTGTCAACGCTTCCGATGTTACCCGGATTAATTCTGATCTTCGCTATCGAACCGTCAAGGCACCGAAGCGCAAGTTTATAATCGAAGTGGATATCGGCGACGAGAGGCATCGGCGTAATCGCCGAAAGGGACACCAGCGCGTCCGCGCTTTCCATATCGGGCACCGCGAAACGAACGATATCGCAGCCGAGCAACTCGAAACCCGCAAGGGTTTTCGCTATCAGCTGAAGGTCGGCGCCGATCAGGGAGGTTTTCCACATAGTCTGTATCGAAACCGGCGCGTCGCCGCCAATCGCAAGCGAGCGGGTTATGCCGGCGCCGCCGATCGTTATAGTATATGGTTTCCTGAATTCACTCATATATCTAACTATATCGGCAAAAAAAACCGTTGTATAGAGCGCCTTATGCACGAGAAGGGCATAAAAAAACCGCCCTGCCTCAAGGAGAGGCGGACGGCTGTCGTTGATTACGCGCGCCAGAAAGACTGCGGAATCACACGCTGATCATGCCGAAAACCATGGTAAAAAGCGCGACGGTTTCGCAAAGACCGACGATGGTGATGTACTGCGAGAAACCCTTGCCGGTCTCGCCGAGCGCGTCAGAACCCGAGGCGCTCGCCTTACCCTGCGCGATAGCTGACATGCCGATAGCCGCTCCCGCCGCGATGCCGAAACCCAAAAGGAACCAGGGATCCTTCTGCGATTCCTTCATCGTGTTCATCAGGAGGAAGCCGTAGATTGTCTGGGTAAGCGGAGCTCCCGCGAACGCAACGAGCAGGAAAGGAGCCGGTTTGTTGTTCATGTAGCAACGCTTCCAGGCGCCGATGGTCGCCTGTCCGGCGATACCAAGACCGATTGCAGAGCCGATTGCGGCGAGGCCGAGCACGACCGCGGCGCCTAACATACCAAAATTAAGCATAGAGCAACTCCTATTTTTTGTCCGTTTCGGAAAACGGTTCGTATTTAAAGCCTGACCAGGTCAGACCGAGATGGTTGGAAAACTCGAGCGTATTGAGACGAACGCCATGAACAATGACCGAAAGGACGTTCATGACGAGGTTGAGCCCGTGGCCGAAAAAAAGGATCAGGACCGCGATGAACATGAAAAACGAGCCGAACATCGGGCCCACCATCGAGTTGACGGTCGCGCTGATCGCAGAGCCCGCGAGACCGACCGCCCAGAGGCGGATATAGCTCATGATATCGCCAAAGACATTCACCACCCCAAGGAACATCGTTATGAAGTTCTTGAGGCTTTCGACAACGCTGCCAAGGACGCTTCCTGAGTAATTTATGAAAACGAAGTTGAGCATGAAGCCGACGAGCACCAGAGAGACCTTGACGTTGGTGAGCGGGTATTTTTGCCCGTCGACGACGAGATTGAGCACCACGAAGAACATGCCGACCGTCATGAGAAGGGTCCCGAGTTCCCCAAGCATCTTGGGAGACCGGATGTTCCGTATCATGCCGATCACGTGCGCGAGCGATATCTGGACAAGCGCGATCGTGAAGCAGAAAAGCTTGATATTGCCAGCCGATGCAGGATTCTCGTTCGAGAACGCAGGAAGGGCGATCGATCGCAGGAAAGCCGGCAGCGACGCAACGGGCAGGCCGAACCACGTACAGGTCATAGTGCCCCACGCAACCGTCATTGCACCAAGATACAACAGCATATAGAGGGCGGTCGGTGCCTTCTTTCCCTTTCGCATCGCGGAAAAAACCCCCGCGAGCGAAATAAGGACCAGGAGCGCACCATAACCGCCGTCACCGAAGATCATCGCGAAGAAAAGTCCGAAAAACAGGATAAACCATCCTGAAATATCAATTTCGTTATACCCCGGCACGATGCCAAGAAACTCGAGAAGCGGCGAGATGAGATTGACGAAAGGATTGTTCCGGAGCTTCGTCGGGACGATATCCTCAGCCGAGGGATCGTCTGAAACGTATGCCCATCCGCGCTTTTTTGCCGCAGAGGAAAGGACATGCTCTTCGTTCGCGGGCACGAATCCCGTAAGCCAGGCAAGTTCCGAATTTGCCGATACCGCGGACCCGTCGCCAAAGGAAATCGCGGGCATGCCGGCGCGTATCGTCTCAAACTCGAGTTCTTTCAGAACCTGTGCCTTTATCTCGAGTATCGAATTCAGGTGAACCGTCTCCCGGGCGAGCTGCGCGGTCAATTCGGGAACGAGTTTTTTCTGCGACGCGTATTCCTTGCGCATTGCGTCCATTGAGACTGCAGGAAGGGACAATTCGCGCGCCCCGACGGGCATGCCAGCGGGAAGAAGGTCGTCCTCTCCCCAAAGTACGCAGCGCACGTTCTTTTTATCGCGGTTTACGACGATGGAACGTGCATGTACGGGAAGCGACACGTAATCGGCGACGGACATCTCGAACGGGAAAAGATAGATCCCCTTGTCCGCAAGATAATCGAAATCTGCCGGGTCTACGCCACCCCAAGGGGAAAGGCGCTCGAACTCGCCTTCAAGATGTGCGATAGATTCCTTCGCCGCCGTAAGCTCGCGGTTGATCGTCAACACGCGATTGACGACTTCAAGCGTATGGTCGCGACCGGTATGCTTTGCAGGCGTCTTCTTTTTGCTCTTGATCTCGGTAAGAATCGCTATCGCCTGGTCAAGCTTTCCTATCTCACCCTGGAGCGCGGTTATGCCCTGGCTCGAGGCGTCGCGACGCTCAACGTGAAGAACGCCAGTTTCACGAAGCGCCTTGAGCGCTTCCTCGCGTTCGCGGTCGAGGACGATCAGCGTGATTTTTTTCATTGGTACGATCATACTGCCTCCTCCGATGCCCTCTCGAGGTTCTTCTTCGATATCTTTCCGCGCACGACGCCGGCTACCTGCTGGTCTCCGAGATACACGGTTATCCGCTTTATGTTCGCGCGGGCTTCGGGTATCTTTACCTTCTCGAAAAGATTGACGCGCTGCGTCGTGGTGCGTAGCTCAATCTGAAGGAGCCTGACCTGCTCGTCAAGAACACGAGCCTCGAGGTCAAGTTTCAAAACACGTTCCAGACGGTCGGCGGCAGTATCGACCCACAAAGGGGTACTGTAAAGATCGTATGAAGCGCGTTCGAAATCAGCGCCCGAAAAAACGGGGATCGCGACGCCCGCGATATTGCCGGTAGCGGTATGGATGGTGCGTACCTGCACGGTATCGGGCGCAAAGCAATCGGTTTCCGCGAATACCGCGATCCAGGCCTCGAATTCGGCATTCAGGCGATCGCGATTTGTCCGGACCTCGAAGGCGCGCGTCTCTATGGCCCTGATCTCCGTTTGGAGCTGCTGTTTTTTGAGCTGAAGCGTCGGAAGGTATCGCCGGTACATTTTCAGGCTCTCCTTCTGGGCTTTCAGTTCGTTTTTGGTCAGCTTGATTGCCATTATGATCGTCCTTTATTTCGCGCCAGGCCAATACGCGGTAATCAAGTCGGACTTAATGCCGGTTTCCTCCGGCTTGAAGCACTCCGAGAGGATCTTCCATCCGGCGTCAAGGGCGCCCTCGAGCGGAATATTGACCGAAAGATCCATCATCTGCTTTTCAAACATGATTCCGTACTTAAGGAGCTTGTTATCCCACTCGGACATCATGAAGCCCATCGATTTTTTCTCGAGCGTGTCCTTGTAGGCGGAATAGAGCTTGATCATGTTATCCATGAGGGTTCGATGATCGCTTCGTGTCTTGCCGTTGACGTTTTGCTTGAGACGCGAAAGGCTTCCGAACGGCTCGATGCGGCCATTCTTGAGATAGAACTGACCTTCGGTGATATACCCGGTATTGTCGGGTACGGGGTGCGTCACGTCGTCGCCGGGCATTGTCGTTACGGCGAGGATGGTAACCGATCCTGCGTCGTCGAAGTCGACCGCCTTCTCGTAGCGGGAGGCGAGCTGGCTGTAAAGATCGCCGGGATAACCGCGGTTCGAGGGAACCTGCTCCTGAATGATCGCGATTTCCTTCATTGCGTCGGCGAAGTTCGTCATGTCGGTAAGGAGCACAAGAACGTCCTTACCCTGAAGGGCAAACTGCTCGGCGACCGCGAGGCACATATCCGGGATCATGAGGCACTCAACCGTCGGGTCGGCCGCTGTATGGATGAACATCGCCGTACGACTCATCGCGCCCGCGTTTTCGAGCGTGTCCTTGAAATAGAGATAGTCGTCGTACTTGAGCCCCATACCTCCGAGCACGATCACGTCAACCTCCGCCTGCATCGCGATGCGGGCGAGGAGCTCGTTGTAGGGCTCTCCCGAGATCGAGAAGATTGGGAGTTTCTGCGAGACGACGAGGGTATTGAACATGTCGATCATCGGGATACCCGTACGTATCATGCGCTTTGCCATGATGCGCTTGGCAGGATTGACCGAAGGTCCGCCGATCGGCACGAGGTTTTCCTTAAGCTCGGGACCCTTGTCGCGCGGTTCGCCTGAACCGTTGAAGATGCGACCCATCAGGTTGTCTGAAAAACTGACGCGCATCTCGTTGCCGAGAAACCGTATCTGGTCTCCGGTCGAAACGCCGCGTCCGCCCGCGAAAACCTGAAGCGAGACGGTGTCGCCCGAGAGTTTGTTTACCTCGGCGAGTGAGGTTCCGAAGGATGTCTCAATTTCCGCGAGCTCGCCGTATTTTACCCCGTCAGCTTTGACGGTAATTACCGATCCGGTTATCGATTCGATCTTGCTGTAGACTTTCTTCATGGCTTACTCCGCGCCCTTGACCAGCTGCGACCGGCCTATCAGTTTTTCGGCAACCTCGTCAAAACCGGTTGCCTTGTCGTTCATCGCCACCCTGATCTCTTTTTCGAGCCTGATAAAATTATCCGACTTCCATTCCGCGTAGTTGTAGTCGATAAAGAGAAGCCTTGCCTTATTGAACCAGGCGCGGGCCTCGTCCTTGTCCGCGAAACCGAAGGAGGATCCGAGAACCTCGATTATCAAGGCGAAAAGGTGGCGCTGCCGCTCGGTACTGACCGCGGCATCGACGGGATCGAACGAGTTTTGCTGCAGGTACACCGCGTCAAGGAAATTGCCTTTCAGGTACAGCGCGAAGTCATCAAGGCTTGTTCCTTCCTCTCCGACGACCTTCATCATCTGTTCGACTTCGGTTCCGCGCCTGAGAACGCCCCGCGCGTAATCGACGAGCGATGGATCCATCACGCTTTTATACTTCGACCAGGAATCGAGGGGATGGATCGCCGGATACTTGCGCGCGTCCGAACGCTCGCGGGAAAGGCCGTGAAACGCCCCGACGACCTTGAGTGTCGCCTGCGTTACCGGCTCCTCGAAGTTACCGCCTGCGGGAGATACCGTTCCTCCGATGGTGACGGAACCGGTAGAGCCATCCCTGAGCCTGACGATTCCCGCGCGTTCGTAAAAAGCCGCGATGTAGGATTCAAGGTAGGCGGGGAACGCTTCCTCGCCGGGAATCTCTTCAAGACGCCCGGACATCTCGCGCAAGGCCTGCGCCCAGCGGCTCGTCGAGTCCGCGAGAAGAAGAACGTCGAGGCCCATCTGCCGGTAATATTCCGCGAGCGTCACGCCGGTATATACCGAGGCTTCGCGCGCCGCGACGGGCATCGACGAGGTATTGCAAATAATGATTGTCCGTTCCATAAGGGAACGTCCGGTGCGTGGATCGATCAGTTCAGGGAATTCCTTCAGGACCTCGACGACCTCGCCCGCGCGCTCGCCGCACGCCGCGATGATGACGACGTCAACCTCCGCGTTGCGGCTCGTGGTGTGCTGAAGGACCGTTTTGCCGGCGCCGAACGGTCCCGGGGTACAGTACGTGCCGCCTTTCGCAACCGGGAAAAAGGTATCGATCGTGCGAACCTTTGTAGTCAGGGTTTGGGTCGGCTTGAGGCGCTCGGCATAGCAGTCGATCGCGCGTTTAACCGGCCAATGGAAACTCATGCCAACCGGAATCACGTTGCCCTTTTCGTCCTCAAGCTCGGCGATCGTGTCCTTCAGGACATAGCCGCCGGCCGGCTTGATGGACTTTACCGTATAGGTTTCGTACATGCCAAAGGGCACCATTATCCGATGGACGAAGGTTCCCTCGGGGACGGTACCGAGCGTATCCGCGCGCACGACCTTGTCGCCCGGCTTTGCGACCGGCGTAAAATCCCATTTGCGCGCATTATCGAGCGGAGTGATATACACCCCACGCTCGAGGAAGTACCCCGCCTTTTCGGCCAGTTCGGGAAGCGGGTTCTGGAGTCCATCGTATATCTGACCAAGCAACCCCGGCCCAAGCTCGACGGAAAGAAGGCCGCCGGTAAACTGGACGTCATCGCCTACCTGGATTCCCTTCGTTATCTCGAAAACCTGAAGCTGCGCAACGTCACCGCGGATGCGGATAACCTCGCTCTTGAGCCGCTTGTCCCCGACTTGCACAAAACCCACTTCATTCAAGGCAACAATTCCGTCAAACTTGACGCCGATCATGTTGCCATTGACGGCGACCACCGTACCTTTTGTATCCGTCATGCTATTCTCCAAGAATCTGGTGATATATGGTTGTATATGATGCGCGCCCCGCCTCTGCGGCGAACCGTTCGCCGCGCTCGTGCAGGAGCAACATAAGTCCATAGGAAAAAACCGCGTCGGCGTCGTAGTAATGAAGCGAGCCTGTTCGCTCGACGAAGTCGGCTCGCGCACGTATCAGATAGCGTTCGGCCTCGAGCGGATCATCGAGGCTCAATACCGAGCGCGCGATGGGAAGGGTTTCAAGCGCAAGATAGATATTCGCTTCGTCGTCGCCGGAGAGCGCGATCGTGCGCGAGAGTTTCTGCGCGCGCAGGCGCTCAAGGGAAAGCCTGAGGGAACGCTCAAAGTCATACCAACCGTCGACGACGGCGGAACCGGTCAAAAGCCTGACGCGCGGCGGCTCAAGCGATAACCCGGAAAGGACTTTAGCATCATCGGGCGTCAGAAAGCGAAGCGCGATTTCCCGAAATCGCTCATACGTAATGGCGGCGGGCGCATCCGGGTGCAGTCCCGGAAGCTGGGCCATCAGGTAATAGTAACCGCCCACTTGATTCACAGCCCCTTCGCGACGGACTTGAGGATCTCGGCGACGCGAGGATTGAGATACGCGGAAAAAAGTTCAGCGACTGAATCCGCGGAAAAATCATAGTACGCCGATCCATCCTTGGTGCCAATCCTGAAACCGCCGTCCAGGGAAGCGTCGGTGCGGATAACGAGACCTTTCGCGATTTCCGAGCGGAGAGCTGCGGTAAGTTCAGTCTCGAGCTTCGCAGCGTCGGCAGGAGAAAGGATCACCGCTATATCGTCCTGCCCGGTTTTCGCAACCCACGATTTTACCGTCTGGGGCACGAGTTCCTTGAGAACCGATGCGTCGTACGCCTTGCCCGTTTCCTTCTTCACAATGCTTTCCAGCGCGGCTGTGATACCGTCGCGGAACGAAATAAGCAAGTTTCTGCCCGCCTGGCTGATTGACGAAATCGCCGCCTTCTCCGATCGCTCGGCTTCGGCTTTGGCGTTCAGCGCGAAGGACTCCGCCTCGACGCGCGCAGCCTTGATTATCGCCTGGGCCTTTTCCTCGGCATTCCGTATGATTTCCGCCGCCTTCGCCTCCGCGGTTTCGACGCCGTCTTTCCTGATTTTCTCAACGAGTTCCTGCAACTGAACGTCCATAATCACCTCACGAGATTTATTGGGAATTTATTCTTCAAAATCAAAATGCCAAATCGTTTCCTGCCGGTACTTGTCGCCGGGAAGCAAAATAGAGTCCGGGAAATCGGGTCGGTTCGGGGAGTCGGGGAAATGCTGGGTCTCAAGGCAGAACCCGGAGTGCTTTCCGTACGTGGCCCCATCCTTCCCCGGCAAGTTGGCAAGGAAATTCCCCGTATAAAACTGTACCCCGGGTTGCGTCGAGTAAACGGTCAACGCCCGACCCGAAGTAGGATCATACACCCCGGCAACGGGATTCGGGCAATCGCCAACGCGGTTAATCTCCCAGTTATGGTCATATCCGCCCTTCACCGCACCGATATCCTTGCCAATGGCCTTGGGTGTGCGAAAATCGAACGCGGTGCCTTCAACGCCCAGAATCTCGCCCGTCGGGATCGCATGGGCATCGACCGGCACGTAGCGGTCGCAAAAAAGCTGGACTTGATGCTCCAGCACGGAAGGCGTTTCATGCCCCGCAAGATTGAAATATGTATGATTGGTCAGGTTAATCGGTGTCGCCACGTCGGTCTTTGCCGAATATCGAATAATGATGTCGTTTTCCGGGGTGAGGCTATAGGTCACCTTGAACTCGACCGTACCGGGGAACCCTTGTTCGCCTGCGGGGCTTGTCCGCTTGAATACGACGCCGGCCTCCCGGGTGTTCTTGAACGGAGCGGCATCCCAAACCATTTTGTGGTATCCATGAAAACCGCTATGGAGGCAATTGCCATTATCATTCGCGTCGAGCTTCCAGGTTTCTCCCAAAAGGTCAAAACGCGCATTCGCGATACGGTTCGCAAAGCGGCCGACGAGGCAACCAAGATACGGCCCGTTCCGGGTATACCCGTCGAGGGTGGAATACCCCAGAACGACATCAGACTCCAAACCGTTTTTTGAGGGAACAATAATACTGGTGATGGTACATCCCAGATCGGTGACAGAAAAAGACATTTTTCCGTTTGAAACGGTAAAAATCGATGTTTTTTTACCGTTTGAAAGCGTACCGAATGATTTTCTCTTGATTTTCATGCTGAAACTCCCTGGATAAAGCTCTTCAACCAGTTTATAAGATGATAGGTTACATTGCAAGGAAAAAGCTTGTCTTTTTGGTTTTTTACGAAGTATAGTAGGCACTGGGGAGGATCAAGTCTGAATGGAAAGCCGTTACGACCGTCTGGGCGATATACTTCGAGACAGGCTTGCATCGGACGAAGATCCGTTTGAGTCATGGGAACCGCATGCCGGAAAAAAGAGAACCGCAGGCAACGTAAACGAACGAACGCCTCCCCCCGGTCGCATGGCGACGCGAAAGCGAATCGCGGTTCCGGACGAGCTCGTCGAGGATTTCAGGGTTCTCGGGCTTCCGCCCGGAGTGTCCGCCGACGAATGCAAGGCGGCATGGAAACATCTCCTGAAAAAACACCATCCCGACCGTAACGACGGAGATCCCGCTGTGCAGGCCCGTCAGGCCCAGATTACCGCGCGCCTGACCGACTCATACCGCAAGATACTCACCTGGTACGAAAGCGGCGCTGTGCCAAGCTGATTTCATTCGTCTTCTTTCTCCGAAGCATCGCTACCGTCCTGCTCGGACTTTGTGTCCAATCCGTACTCATCCAGTTTCCGGTGCAGGGTTTTCCTTCCGATCCCGAGAACCTCGGCGGTTCGCGACTTGTTCCCGCTTTGGGCCGAGAGCGTCTGCAAGATCACTTCGCGCTCGGCGTCCGCCATGGTGACGCCGACAGGAATGTGTATCGAGGGAACTTCGTCGCCCGATCGTATCGACGGGGGAAGGTCATCGAGGGTTATATACGGCCCCGAGGTCATGACGACCGCGCTTTCCATGCAGTTCCTCAGCTGGCGAACGTTCCCCGGCCAGTCATACGCATAGAGCGCCGATCGGGCCTTTGAGTCTATCCCCTCGATTTTCTTTCCGTTCTCGCCCGCGAATTCACGAAGAAACGAGGTTATCATGAGCGGCAGGTCATCCTTCCGCTCGCGAAGCGGCGGCACATGGATACGCACGACGTTAAGCCTATAGAAAAGGTCCTCGCGAAAACGACCCTCCGCAATCTCCTTCTCGAGATCGCGATTCGTCGCGGTCACCACGCGCACGTCGACCTCGAGCGTCTCCTCACCACCGACGCGCTCGAATTTTTTTTCCTGCAGCACGCGCAGGATCTTTATCTGCACCGTCTGGTCGATCTCGCCGATCTCGTCCAGAAAAATGGTGCCCATGTGGGCAAGTTCGAAACGGCCACGCTTGCGCGAGACGGCTCCAGTAAACGAACCCTTCTCGTGCCCGAAAAGCTCGCTCTCGAGCAGCGTTTCCGCCAGCGCCGCGCAGTGCACCTTGACGAAAGGGTTCTCTTTTCGGGGAGAAAGGTTATGGAGGGCGTTCGCGATAAGCTCCTTGCCTACCCCGCTTTCACCGGTGATCAGCACGGAGGCCTTTGTAGGCGCAACGCGCTTGACCACGTCGAAAACCTTGAGCATGGCCTGACTCTTTCCGATGATGTGCTCGAACGACTTCTTGCCCTCGATCTCGCGTTCAAGTTCCCGGTTCTGGAGGGCAAGCTCCCGGTTCTGGAGCGCTCGCTTGACGAGAAGAGAAAGTCGGTCAAGATTGAGCGGCTTCGTGAGAAAATCGTACGCCCCTGAGCGCATCGCCTCGACGGCGTTTTCTACCGTACCGTGGCCTGTCAGGACCAAAACGGGTATTCCCGGAGTCTCGGTCGTAACCCTGCGAAGGACTTCCTCGCCCGACACGCCCGGCATGCGGAGATCGGTGATGACGAGATCCACGTCCGAATGAAGCGCGATCTCGAGCCCTTCCGCCCCATCCGCGGCGAGAAGCACCTCATATCCGTCCATCTCGAGCGCCGCCTGCAGTCCTGTGCGAATATTTTTCTCGTCATCGATAACCAGAATCGTGAACTTCATTATTCCTGGTACTCCTCGTATTCAATCAGCTTTTGAGCGCGCCGCAAAACGGGAAGCGTGATGGTAAAGCACGTGCCGTGCCCCTCGTCCGACTGAACGCGAATATCGCCTCCGTGCTCCTTGACGACCTTGTACGTCATTGTGAGCCCAAGCCCCGTTCCGTCGACCTTCGTCGTGTAATATGGCTCGAATATCTTATGGAGCATGGCCGCGGGTATCCCCGACCCATTGTCCTCGACCTTTATGACAAGCATATCCTCGGCGAGTTTCGTACCGATACGTATGGTTCCGCCATGCGGCATCGCAGACATGGCGTTCTTCACGAGGTTAATGAACATCTGTCTGATAAAACGCTCGTCGCCCTGAATAAGCGGGATTCCCTCGCCCAACTCGAGCGTCAAGACGATACGAGCCGTCTTCAACTCCTCCGCGAAGAAATCGGAAAGAGAACGCACGAGCGCATTGACGTCAAGCGGCGCGAACTCGAACCGAAGCGGCCTCACGGCGAACAGAAAGTCGACGATGATCTTGTTAAGCCGTTCGATCTCTTCATTTACGACGTCGAGCGATTTGTTGATCTGCGGATCGTCGGAAATACCATGGCGAACAAGCGCCTTCCGTAGCAATTGCACATAGATGCTGATGGAGCCAAGCGGGTTCTTAATTTCGTGTGCGACCGTCGCAGCGAGATTCGTCAGGCTCGCAAGGTTTTCAAACCGCCGGCTCCGCATCTCCTCATTCTTCTTTTCGGTGATATCCTCGATCGTAATGATGGTTCCGCGAACGCTCTTGCTTCGCACGAGCGGCATGACGCTGATGTCAAGAAACCGCGTTCCGCCCGTCTCCTCGAGGATAAACTCGCGCGACGTAACGGACTCTTCGTTTTCTATGGTCTCCTGCACGAATCCCGAAATCGCGGGGTCCCTGATGCAAAGCCAAACCGGCTTATCCTGAATATCGTGGTACTCGATCGGGAGAATGCGCGTCGCGGCCTTATTGTTCTGAATCATTATGTGGAAAGAGTCACAGACGATCACGCCGGTAGCGAGTGAGTCCAGCACCGCGTCGAGCATCTCATATTCTTCGGTGACCAGGGAAAGCAAGCTCTGTATCTGGTCGCTGTTCATCCGCGAGGTTTTCTGCAGCGCCCGACGGATAAACTCCCTCATACCGATTCCCTCATGCGCGAGAACAGCGACTCAAGGGCGGCTTGTGGCCCGATATTGTAGACGGATACCGCCTCGAGCGCGTCTCGCACGGAATGAGTCCACGCAAGATATATGGCGCTTTCCCGCGCGTCGGTCGCGTCCGACCGAAGAGCAAGCCGCATCCGTTGCGCGACGCACGCGAGAAAAAGCCGCCACACGATTGAAGGCTTGCATTTATTCAGCATAGCGACTAGCGAGGCGAGCGTCGCACCATCCGACGAATTTTTTGAGCCTTGCTGATCGCCCGTGGCGTCCAGGACAGTCTTGAGTCCCGCGAGCGGTTTCCTGCCCGCGTCAATCGCGTCGACGAGAACCATGCGGAGAAATGTATCGGCGGCCATCGAGATCGTGTCCAACGGGACAGGAAGGAATCGGTAGAAGAAGGCCGCGAGAGACTCGCCTTTGTGAGGGGAGTCGTGAAACACGCGCGCGATCACCTCTGCCTGGGATTCGGATGAACGCTCGACGAACGCATAGGTACGAACGCGCGAAAGAATCGTCGGCATGATCGCGCCCCGTCTCGACGTCGTCAGGATAAACGCGACGTCCGCAGGCGGCTCCTCGAGCACCTTGAGAAATGCGTTTCGCGCCGCTTCCTGCATGCGATCGGCGTTTTCCACGACAAGGACCTTTTTTTTTCCGGAAGGCGAAAGCCTCGCCCACGAAGCGGCGTTCCTGACCTGACTTACCGGAATGCTATCGTACATAAAATCCATCTCGATCTTTTCTGCGTCCTCGACAAGCGAACGCACGATCTTCTCGAGCGCGGCATCTTCCGGCAACGGCCTTGAGGGATCGATCTCCTCAAGAGATTCATTGATGGCGGAAAGCAACGGGACAGCCTTTTGCGCGCGAGTATCATCATCACCCGTAAGTTCCGGATTGAACCGGAGCGTGAGCTTTCGAATCGAGCGTATGAAAAGGTATCGGGTCGCGGGCGTCTTCTTCGCGAGGAAGGCGCCAGATGCGGCACGTATCTCGAGGATACTGTTCCGGGGCCCCATGATAAGGAGGTCAGGATGCGTAAGTTCCTTATGCCGCCTGCACGAGCCGCAGGTACATGACCAAAGCGCATGCCCCTCGGCGCAAGAAAGGATTCGTGCAAGCTCGAGCGCTGCCGTCAATTTCCCCGACGCTTCCGGTCCGGAAAAAAGAATTGATGGTGGCAGCCGTGACGCGCCCAGATCGTCCATAAGTAATGCCGCGGCGGGCTGGGCTATCAAATTCTCGAACATCCTGCAAAACTCCTTTACCAGTTGGGTTTACGAACTTATTGACCATGTGCGAAATCGGGAATAAAACCCGTGCCGCCCGCGATAACGGGACCCAAAAGCCGGTCAAAGATGCTGTTCTCCGTTAGGTTCGCGAGGTTAATCCACGGTTGAGCATGCATCGCGAGAAGGATGATCGCAACGAGTAAAATGCCCTCTGCAAACCCCAGGAAAAAACCAAGGGCACGATCAAGGTTATCCATGCTCTCGCTCTCAAAGGCATTCCCGACCAGCTGCTGAATCGCCTTGATCGCAAGGTAGAGGACGAGAAAGATCGCGAGAAAGGATATTGCCTCGGGAAAAACGTTTACCCCAAGATACTTCACGATAAAAGGCACGAGCTTACTGTAGAACAATACCGCTCCGGTCGCGCCGATAACCGCCGCGGCCTTGGAAAAGAACTCGGTAACGAAACCCGTAAGGGTCACCTTGACGATAACGATAACGATGAGGGCTATAAACGCGAGATCCAGCGGCGAAAACGTCATCGCGCCTTTCCCCGCTCGATTTCCGCGGCGCGCTTTTCGACCATCGAAGCGATAAGCTCGGCAGGCCGCGAAGCGCCGAGCGCCGCTGAATTCGAAGCCATATCAGCAAGGAGCTTTTCACTTTCCGCAAGCCGCAAGACCGTCTCAGCGAGCCTTTCGCCCGTCGCCTCTGTTCCGGTCAGCATGACGGCCGCGCCGCGTGAAACGAAGTAGCGCGCGTTCTCGACCTGGTCCCCGCGGGAGCTGCCCTTCTCGAGGGGAACGAGAACCATCGGCTTTCCGGAAGCCGCACATTCCCATACGGTATTCGCGCCTGAACGCGCGATAACGAGGGAAGCCGCGGCAAGTACGTCGGGCATCTCGGCCTTGATGAACGGGTAAGCCTTGTATCGCCCGCGAGCGAATGGGGTGCCCGGGCCCGCAACCTGATCGGCGTTCTCGGGCCCGGTTTGATGAACGACGATAAAGCGCGAGCAGAGTGCATCGAGGGAAGAAAGGACCATGTCGTTAACCTGCCGCGCGCCAAGGCTACCGCCAAGTATAAGCAGCACGGGAAGGTCGCTATCCGCGCACCCGAGAAACGCGCGCCCTTTTGCGGCAGAAGCGGAATAAAAAACAGACCGCACGGGGTTACCGGTAACCGTGATCTTTTTTTGCAGTCGCTCCGGAAACGCCTTCTTCGTCTCGTCATACGAGACGAAGATCGATTCGGCGGAACGCGAGTTTATCCGCGTCGCGAGCCCGGGCGAAAAATCGCATTCATGGGTAATAACCGGAATGCCCAGCACCCTCGCGGCAAAGCAAGGCGGCACGCTGACGAAACCGCCTTTTGAGAAAACGAGCGTCGGTTTCAGTTTGGAAAGCAGCCGAAGCGCAGCGAAAAAACCGGCAAGAATCCTGAACATATCCGTAAGGTTCCGCCAGCTTGCGTAGCGCCGCAACTTGCCGGTGGGGATCCCGTAGAAAGTAATACCGTGACCCTCGACAATCGACCGATCGATCCCGGAAGAAGACCCGATCCACGCAATATCGCGCGCGCCGTTTATCCGCCTGAGCTCGTCTACGACAGCCAGTCCCGGAAAAATATGGCCACCGGTTCCACCACCGGTAAAAACGATCTTATTCATTCAGTAAGTGTATCATGAGGAGGATTTATTGAAAAGCGCCAGCAAGGTCTCATTATGAAAGAGCCGCGCGTAGGTTTCGGCCGACATGCCAAGATTATCGGGAATCGCGGGATTCGCGTGATACTCGAACAGCAATTCCGAAAGCTTTACGTCGTTACGTCCGGCGCAGATAACGAGCGCCGTTTGCGCGTCCTTGCTCTTCAAGTTCGGATCGGCACCCTTTTCGAGCAGCATTCGGGCCATGGCAAGGTCGCCCTTCTGCGATGCGTCCATGAGCGGTGAGTAACCGCGGTCCGCCGATTGACGGTTCACGTCGGCGCCGGCATCGATTAAAAGCTTCGCAATTTCAAGGTTTTGCGCCCGTACCGCAAGAGAAAGAATCGGGGTTCCTTTAGCGTCAACGAGGGACGGGTCGAACCCCGCGCTAAGGAAAAGACTTACTGCTTCGGCGTCGCCTGAATTGACGACCAGCACAAAGTTATCCTCGAAACAGGAATACCCCCGCTCCATCAGTTGCGCTTTGGCCCTGACCTTCCGGTCTTCCGCGTAATAGCGTTCCTTTTCCGCAAGAAAAAAATCTTCGAAGGATTCAGGCTTCAGGAAAATCCCGAGATGCCTGATGTTATCGGGAATCGAAATAGCCTTTCTCGTCTCAAGAACGATTACCCTGATTCCCTTTCCAAAGCAAAATCCCGAGAGAAAGTAAAATGACATAAGATCGCTTCCGCTCAAGGAAGGGATGAACAGCAAATGCGTCGCGTGCTCGAGCAGCTTGAGTGGATTAAGACAGTAGTCGCGATTCCATATTTTATCGGTATCGTGATATTCGACGGTGCACGATAAATCGGTAATGATCTTTCCCGCCGCGAGAGCCGCTTCTGTATTGTTAGCGTCATGGAACAATGCAACTTTCATGCTACACCCATTATAACGGCGCAATGAGATTTTTCGATACTGGAAAAAGCCACAAAAAAGAAAAAAAAACTGTTTCCGCGATAACGGAAACAGTTTCTTGTGCCGTCGGACAGAATTGAACTGTCGACACATGGATTTTCAGTCCATTGCTCTACCAACTGAGCTACAACGGCGCGATGGAAGATTTATACCCGGTATGGAAAAAAAAGTCAATAAGCGACGTAATAATTTATTTCAACCTTGCTTTTATGGATTTCCGGGAATATAGTTTAAATGATGGAGGACATCCAATGAGAAAGATAGCGTTAATCCTGATTATGTGCGCTTTCGCGATCCCGGCACTGGTATCGCAAACAGCGCTTGACTCCTTTAATGATTCGTTGAGCAGCGCGCTCGGCGAGGTAAATAGTGCCCTTCCCGACGCTGCCGTCGTCGGTGGGACCTGGTCCGATTCATACATAGGACAGTTTGTCGATACACCTCCGCACTTTGGTGTCGGAATCTCGGCCGGAGCGTCCAGGTTTCCAATCGGCGACCTCAATGACGCAATCAAGATAACCGGGAGCGATCTTCCGACAGACACCCTCATACTTCCGAATTTCGCCATCGAAGCGCGCATCGGCGGGTTTTCCCTCCCCTTTGATATCGGTTTCCGTTTTGGCATGATTCCCGAAAGGGAGATACAGGATGTCAGCATCAAGTACGTCAACTACGGGGTTGACGTCAGGTACGCGCTTCTTGAGGATGGGGCCGCAAAGCCGGATCTCATCGTTGGGCTTGGCTACTATCATACAAGCGGCAACATCGGCTATACCTTCGACGCAGGCTCGCTTCCGACAGGAATTCCCCCCGAGTACAAAGTCCAAGAACAGGATCTCGATCTCGCGTTCAGCACGAACGTCTTCGAAGCAAAATTGCAGCTTTCGAAGAAATTGCTTATCATCACCCCGTACGTTGGACTCGGCGGGTACATGGCAAAATCCGATTCCTCGTATGAAGTCGCGAATCAGGATGGTTCCGAAAAGGAAACGGTTTTTGGCGCGAGGGTGTATGGTGGACTATCGTTCAATATTATGCTGCTCAAGCTTGATTTGTCCGGAATGTATAACTTCATGAGCGGCAACTGGGGCTTCAATTTTGGCCCACGCATTCAGTTCTGACAAGTACAAACGCAGTTCAAAACCGTCCGGCCTTGCCTGGACGGTTTTTTTTATAAGAAGGATGGAACGACCAGATTGAACGAAAAGGGACCATCGGCGGTCTGAACGGAGGTTTGATAGAAACCACGTGTCGTTTTGGAAACAAATCGCGTGTCCACGATATCGATTTCCTTGTAGCAAATCAAATCGTCGCAAACCAGGACGCGATTACCATATCCGCAGGACAAATGCATGAGCTGAGACCCGTTTGAGCCCGGCGTGATCTGTTCGATCTGAAAATCGGGAATGCCGCATATCGAGCCGTTCTGCTCAAAAATGAGTATCTGGACAAAACATCCCGACGCGCGACAGGCGCTTGTCGGCTGCTGATTCATTATCGATGCGTATTCGGATAAAAGCGCGCGATATTCAAGCAATAGCGTATACAGTATTTTACGGGACTCCTGAACGCCGATGGCCGCCATCGCGTTCGGTATTGCATTCCAGGCTTCAGCGCGAACGGCTCTGGTCGCGATTCGCTCCTCGGCGTTTTTATGCAGGATTTCCTCGATGATAGCGTGCGGGGCAATGCGCTTCATGATCCCGGAAAAAACGAGAGGGGCGGCGGATGACGCGCACAGGACAGAAAGGTAATGAAGCTGACCGTCGACCTTTATTACCGCGTCAATGACGGTAGCCTTTGCCTCGATCAAGCCGAGTAAAACGCGCATTCTGAGGTTCCCCGCGTCGGCCGAAAGAAAGGCCGCGCGCTCTACGTAGAGCCTTACCTGATAGAGATACTCCTCCCTCAGGACAGCTTGGCGCAATACGGGGAAATTATCAGACTTATAGCAGTTTTCGGTCGATACCATCGTTTTAAAGTATCGACAAATGGGCTAAAGACTTGAACGGTTCATATCCAGGATCAATTCAACCTCCCCAAGGGAAAGCGATAGCGTATTCGCGATCATGGGCGCGGTAATGCCCTTTCTGGCCATTTCGAGAACCCGCTCCCTGGTGGGTATCAAAGGCTCGATCTGAGCCTCGCTCCTTTTTATCGCCGGACGGGTATAGATAGTCACTGGTTGCTCAGCTGACCGTTGTGGCTTTGCGTCACGAGGCGCTGAAACGGCGACGGATGGCGAAACCTGATTCGCGTGAGACTCGCTCACGGGATTAGCCTTCGCGCGTTCCGGGACACGAACGTCCGCTATTACCGCCGACTCGCGTTCCTTTTTGGCGGACTCCCGGTCAGCAACGAGAATACGTCGGTCAGCCTCGTCGATGAGCGCGCGCAAGTTCTTGATCCTGCTTTCCAGAATCGCAACATCGCGATCTGCCTCGCGACCAAGATCTATGACGAGCTTGTCAACCTCGGAACGGAGCTCCCCGAGCACCTTAGCCGGGGAAAATTTAGACTTCAGTATGCGATAAAATATTACCATCGCTGCGCAATTGCATAAAAGCAAGATAACGAAAAATGCCGTTTGGGTGCTCATGAGCGTCTATCCTGAAATATCGATGTGGGTCCCAAGAGCAGGGTCAGTGATGACCTCTTTGGAGGGTTCCACAGTTTCTTTTTTATCCTCAGACCCCTTTCGGGGTTCGTTATGCGCGGTCGTTTCGGAAGCGCTACCTTTTTCCTGCTTACCATTTTTTTCGTGTACCTTTCCGGCGATTTCGTTCCCCGCATCGGTTTCCTTGACCGTTGTTATCTGCTTTTCAGCCTCGTTCCGGTTTTTCACGATTTCAGCTTCGCGTTCCGCCTGCGCCGCGACCTGTTGCTGCACCTGCGTTTTGCCGATCTTCTCGAGCTGGGTATACAGTGTCTGGAGGTCAATTGGCTGAATAGCCACTGGGAACCCTCTTCATATCTTCATCAGGCCCTTGGTATTTCCCGTAACGGATAAGCCCGTTTTCGAGGTAGAATGTGGTTGCCTTGCAGTCCGTCCTGACATCCTCGCTGGTATCGCGTATTACGATCTTGACGCCAGCGAAAACCTTGACTGACGCGGAAACCTTTCCGCGCGTCTTGAGCGTATTCAGGTAATCCTGTATCTGCTTGAGTTCCATGTCGATTTCCTCAAGCTCGGTCTGGAGTATATATTGACGCTCGCCCAGTTTCTTGAGCGCAAGCTCTTTGTCCTCGGGGAAATCCTTTTTCTGTTTCTTCAGGTTCAGCAAGGTGTTGAAGTTAAGCTGAACTTCCTCGAGTTCCTTCTCCGCGATCAGCTTGTTATTGGAAAGCGAATCAAAACGATCCTTGCTTCGCGGGTCGAAACCGACGTTGAGGACCGTCTCGCTCGCGCCGCCGTAGCTTCCCAGCGTCTTTGCGTGAATTTCCTCGGCGGCGCTCAAAACGCCGCCAATGATGGCCGCGCGCTTACCCTGGCACAGGATCTTGCGATTCGCGTTAACTTGCGAGTTGATGATACCGTCCGAAACGATGACAAACTCGCCTGCCTCCACGCGCGTATTCTCGATAAACTTTGACCAGATCGTCTTGCCGGACCGAATAAAGCCTTCGCCCTTGCCCGCGATACCCTGACTCACCACGATATCGCCTTCGGCGTCCAGTTCTGATTTTCCGACCGTTCCCTTAACCTCGATATTACCCGAAGCTTTGACGGAAAATCCGTCTTCGACGTTTCCACTGATGAAGACGGTTCCGAGGAACATGATGTTTCCGGTCTTAAGCGAAACGTCGCCCTCAATATTAAGAACGGGTTCGACGTTAATCTTGTTATTCAGAATGAGAACCTGCCCATTCGTTTCGGCGATTATCGTCACTCCATCCTCGGCCAACTTGGTGTTCTTTCCAAGCGGCAGCGGTATATCACGCCCACTTTTCGCCTCAAGGTATTTTCCTGTGACGGTCTTGCCGGCCTTTCCGCGTTCCGCGAGAATCTTTTGGGCAAGCGGCTGTCCCTCGACCACGTTTTGGACAAGATTGAGTTCCTTGAAGTCGACCTTGCCCGCGGCGCTTTCCTTGAGACGGATCTTCGACCGGTCTGTCTCGAAATTATAGACTATACGCGCGTCGGCACCATCCAGGGGTTTGCTCCCTTCTGCGACAAGATAGTTTTGCTTGTAAACCGGCGAATCGACGAACTCGCCGATTCGTTTCTCGTCGATCCCGGCGACAACCCTGTTATTCCGCAGAAAAGCGATAATCATATCGGCGGAAAGATCCGCACCGCCGTCACCCGGTGGCGTCGCGTACAAATACGCCTTCATCTCCTGATCTGCAAGCTCGACGGCCATCATGGAATCGTTCGCAGGGTTATGTTTGTATGGCGCAACCTTAACGTATTCGCCCTTCGCCGCATTGACGATCTTTTGTACGTGTTCTTCCTGGTAATTATGGATACCGCGATCGCGAAGGCGGTCTATCGCGTCCTTCAGGGCTGCGGTCTTCCCCTTGCCGATCGGAGGTACAACCTTGAGATACGCACCGTCAGGCGCGCAAAACACATACGCATCCCCGTTTCTATCCTCGATAACCGGCGTTGCAGATTCCGCCACGGATTCCATGCCTGCATCGGCGCGTTTTTTCTCGACCTTACGTCTTCGCTGCTGCGTCTCATACGCGCGAATGAACCAGTTTTTTTTGTTCAGGCTCAGAAAGCTCGTAGTGCCGCGCTGAAGTATCTCGTAATCGATGTCATGGGTAGAGAGATTTAGCTGAATCGCGGCGTTAGCAAGGGCCTCGTCGAGGGTTTCCGCGGTCACTTCAACGAATACGCGCGACTGATCCTCTTCAAGCTTCTGGGCCATCGCCTCCCGGATTTTTTCAAGATCGACCATGGTGATCCTTTGATTCTCCGATTTAGAGAATGCCTTTCCGGATATTGGTAAGTTTCGCCCTGAGCCGAAGGTTAGCCTTCGTATGGAGCTGCGAAACGCGCGATTCGGTTACGTTGAGAACTTGACCTATTTCCTTGAGCGTAAGGTCCTCGTAATAATAGAGCACAAGGACCATCTTTTCCTTTTCAGGCAGTTCGTTGATCGATTCGACGATAACGCGCTTGATTTCCTCGCGTTCGACGATGACGTCCGGGTTGAGAGAGGAAGGAGACTCGATGCTATCGCCGATCGAGATTCGTTCGGCATCATCACCCGAATACCAAACGTCATTGAGGCTCATGATGCTGGTGCCGGATATCTTGAAGAGCGTTTGCTGGAATTCGTCCTCACTAACGCCCATCGATCCTGCGATCTCGGTATCGCTCGCAGTACGTCCCAGCTTCGACTCAAGGTGAACGATCACGTCCTCTATCTCGCGCGTTTTTTGGCGAACCGATCGGGGAACCCAGTCAATGGACCTGAGTTCGTCAAAGATGGAACCGCGAATGCGGGTCACTGCATAAGTCTTGAACTTGACGTTTTTATCGGTATCGAATTTATCGATCGCATCGAGCAGCCCGAAAACACCAAATCCGACCAAATCGTCGAACTCGACATTACTGGGCATACCAACGGCAACTTTTCCGGCGACATATTTGACAAGAGGAGCGTACTGCTTGATAAAAAACTCGCGGATAGCTGGATCCCGGGACTTTTTGTACTCAGCCCACAGTTCTTCTTCAGTTTTCTGCTCTAAAAGCGCATTCCCCATTTACCACACCCTTGTATGTATATATACCGAAAATCGAACCCGTTCAACCTTCTCGGGTCAAAATCGTTCGTATAGCCTTTGCCATTAACTCCGACTCTACGCCGGAGGTCTTGATATCAGATTCTTTGAAAGATCCCATGCCTTCGACACCACCTGAAAAGCCGCCCGAATCATCGTTGATTGAATCGGCTTCGGATCCACTTTCGCTGATTTGCGGAACAAAATCCTGTATATCCGGAAGAACGTCCAACCCGCCCATAACCGCCTTGGGAGAGGGCGCTGCCGGTTTACCCGCCGTACCGATCGGCGAAGGTTTATCGTCAGCAGGCGCAGAACCAACGAATCTCGAATCGGGACGCCCGACGCTGGGCGGGTTCATTGAACCTGCGGTATACATCGGCACGAACTCGTGGCTCTCCAGATCGGAAACTTCACCGGAAGGAGTTGTCTCCGTCACACCCGATAAAAAGTCGGGAACCATTCCTGCGGAAGAGTCCTCGTCCTTGCCCGAAAAGGCGGTATGCACAGAATCAGAACCGTCAATCGTGATATCAACCGCGGTGCCGATATCAGGCTGAGCCTGCGTTTCTTGCGAATTTGCAGAAAAAAGCTCCGGCAGAAACCGCATGATTGCGCCTTTCGCGAGCACAAGGATACCGCCGAAAAAAAAGGCCATCACCAGGGCACGAACGAACACAACGCCAAAGGCGGCACCGCTCAACAAACCGGTTAGAAAGGATAATACGAACCCGATCGAAGCACCGACAGCGACAACTTTCGGTTCGAACATTACTACCCCTCCAATATTAATAGACTATGCGAAAATTTGTTACTGGTCAAGGTTTTTTTGCTTATTATCGATATACGGAGCTCGATATGACCCGGTAGAGGGTCGATCAAGACCACTCCCGTCCCAAAAGCTTGCGTACGAAACGACCGAAACCTTCAGCTTCAGGAAACTCGGTTTTCTCGATCCTTGCGACGATGTGCTTGAGACAGACCGAAGCCTTTCCCCGGGGATCAGCCACGACGAAGGGTTTCTGCCGGAGAACTGACTGCTGAACGAGAGGATCATCGTAAATAAACCCGAGATATTCCACCTTCAGGTTGAGGAATTGAGCCGCGATCTGCGTCATACGATCGGCGACTCGCTTCCCTTCCATGGCAGAGCCGACGCGATTAACAATCATTTTAAGATTAATATTGAGATTGTCAACCTCGGTCGCGATGATCTTAATGATGCCATACGCGTCGGTAATTGAGGTTGGCTCCGGGGTGGTCACGATTATAACCTCGTCCGCAGCCGCTACGAAACCGAGGACGTTCTTCGAGACGCCCGCGCTCGTGTCGATGATGATGATATCCGCGTCAGACAGCGTATAGAGCTCACTGATAAAGGAATTGCGCTCCTCTTCGGTCATATTCGCGATCTTCGAGAAACCGGAGGCGCCGGCGACCAGCTTAATTCCATATTCAGTGTCAAGAATGATCTCGCTCATCTTCTTCTGTTTGCGGATTACGTGATAGAGATTATACTGCGGAATCAGGTTCATCATGACATTGACGTTCGCAAGCCCGAGATCGGCATCGATGACGATGACTTTCTTGCCCATCTGGGCGTATGAAATCGCCATATTCGTCGCGACGTTCGTCTTGCCGACGCCACCCTTACCGCTCGTGACGGTAATGATGCGCGTCTTTCGGTTAAGGCGAGTACCGGTGTCTGGATCGGATACTACAACCGCGTCCGGGAGCGACTTGTCTTTCATGAGAGCGCGAAGTTCTTCTGCCTGGTCTTCCATCATCTATCTCCATTCAAACATTGCGTCTTTTACCGGGAACATTTCCTCGATTTTTGCGCGATTCACCCTGAAACCCTCAAGGTTTGTCAGGAAACGGACGGCCGATGCCTGCTCGAAATCCTGGGGAACGCGTTGGCCGGTCGTGATATACGCGAGCGGCTTCTGCTTTTCCCCGAGCACGCTTACGATGTTGCCCACCCTCGTCGTCTCGTCGAACTTCGTGATTATCACCGAGCGGTACCCGAAGGTTTCATACTGCTGCATGATCTCGCGCATATCGCTTGCCTTCGTCGTCGCGCTCATCGCGAGGTGCACGTCCGAAACGGTTCCAGCCGCGTCAAGGAAGTGGCGCATCTCGGCGATCCTCGCGTAATCCTTCGGGCTCTTTCCGATGGTATCGATAAGTACGATATCGACGTCCTGGAATTTCGCCATAAGCACGCCGAGATCCGAGGGGGTTTCTGCGCAGGAAACCGGTATATTCATGATATTCCCGTAAATCTCGATTTGCTGTTTGGCGCCTATACGGTAATTATCGATCGTTATCACGCGAACGTTAAGCGGTCTCGTCCCCTTTGACGCGGCGAGCGAATATGCCGCCGCGAGCTTAGCTACGGTCGTGGTCTTCCCCACTCCGGTCGGTCCCACAAGAACGATAACCCTCGGCCGGGCGTCACTACTATTATCGCAAATCGATATCGATTCGCCAATCCATTCAAGCACGCGATCCTGCACGAGGTCATAGTCATTGAGCTCTTCAAGCGTGAAGGTATTCTTGACACGGGAAAGAATTGCGCGGATATACGAAGCGGAAAAATCGTTTTGCTCGAGAATCTTTTCGATTTTTGAAACGCTTTCATGCTCTCCCGAGCTGGCCTCGGCGTCGACGCCGGCCGGCCGGTCAAGCTTCTTTTCGAGATTGCGAACGGCCGCGAGGATCGTCTCGAGGCTTTCCTTTTCACCAGACCTTGTACCGGCGGGTACGGAAGACTGCTTTCCGATCGCATCGATATGGGGCGCTACCTTCGTGGCGAGACCGGGTGAATTCCTGACTGCCTGCCGGAGTATCTGCTTTCGCTCCTCGTCGAAATCGTTTCGTGGTCGTGAGGAGACTTGATCGCGGGGCGCAAGTCCGCGTACCGGGTCGCGTGAAAGCATAAAGCATAACTCAATCGCGTCGCGCTCAAAAAAGCCCAAAAAACCACCGATGCGAACCTTCTTCTGACGAAGAATATGCACATTCGGACCGTATTTTGCGGCTATTCGCGAGAGGCATTCATCGTATGTCGAGGCTTGCTCAGTCAATATATCCATTCACTATGCCTTTTTATTCCTTCTTAATTTCACCGATCGCCTCAACCTTAATGTCGTTCGCGATCTCGGGAACCGATAGCACGACAAGATCGGAAACCTCGCGTTCGGTAGAACTCTTGACGAGGATACGTGCCTCCTCCGGGCAAAGAATTATCGGCAAGTATCCCGCCTGCTGCACCGAGGATACGGAACGCGTCAGCGAACGTATCCAGGAGCGCTGCTCTGCAGGCTCGAGCGCGGCGATCGGACCATTCACGGTATCCACCCGGCTTTCCACGATTTTCTGCACAAGCGCGGGCTCTATCGTGAGCACGTGGAGGGTTCGCGCGTCGTCAACGTACTGAAGGCAAATCTGACGCGCAAGCGACTGACGAACCTTCTCGATGAGAATCGTCGAGTCCTTGGTGACAGGCCTATAGTCGGCGAGTGTCTCGAGAATGACGACCATATTGCGAATCGATACCTGCTCGCGAAGCAGTCCTTGAAGTACCTTCTGGATCTCGCCGAGCGAACAAAGCTTCATAACCTCATCCACGACGGCGGGATAATCCTTGCGGATGGCATCGACGATGGACTGCACTTCCTGACGACCGAGGATGCTCGAGGCGTGCCGCTTGATGATCTCGGTAAGATGCGTCGCAATGATCGAGGGAGGGTCGACGACCGTATAGCCCGCGCGCTCGGCGCGTTCGCGGTTTTCCTCCGCGATCCATATTGCGGGAAGCCCAAAGGTCGGATCGGTCGTCTTTTCGCCGGGAAGGTCCTCGGTAACGCCGCCGGGGTTGATGCCGAGATACCAGCCCATCCTGATGCGGCCACGCGCGACCTCCACGCCCTTTATCTTGAAGCAGTATTCGCTCGGCTCAAGCCGCATGTTGTCGATGATGCGAATCCTTGGAACCACAAGACCGAGGTCAAGCGCGGATTCGCGCCTGATGCGCGTTACCCGCTCGAGAAGCTCCGCGCCCTTGTCCTTGTCGACAAGCGGGATCAGGCCATAGCCAAGCTCGAGCGAAAGGGGATCAAGCGGAACGACGGGACTTATATCCGCAGGGTTCTCCCCTGTCTTCTCCTTTTCTTTCTGCTCGGCCTTTTCCAGGGACTTTTTGAAACTTGACGCCTCGGCCTTGTGCAGCCTGCGGCCGACCCACCACAAGGCGCCCGCAAGCGGAATAAGCACGTACCAGGGAAAGCCCGGGAGAAAGGCGATGAGGAGCAAGGTTCCGGCTCCGATGTAGTAGACCCGGGCATTCCGGGAAAACTGGTCGGTAATATCGGAGCCGAAGGTTCCGTCCGACACCGATCGGGTCACGATAAGGCCGGTCGCGACGGAAACGAAAAGAGAAGGAAGCTGCGAAAGGAGCCCGTCGCCGATCGTGAGCGAGGCATAGGTAGAAATCGCCAGGGAGAATGGCTCGCCGCGGAATATCATCCCGAAAATGAGCCCCGCCACGACGTTGATGACGGTAATGAAGATACCAATCTTGACATTACCGGAAACGAATTTGCTCGCTCCGTCCATCGCGCCGTAAAAATCCGCTTCCTTTTGCACCTCGCGCTTCCGCCCGCGCGCCTCTTCCTCGGTAATCGCGCCCGAGTTGTACTCAGCCTCGATGGCCATGTTCTTCGTCGGCATCGCGTCAAGGGTAAATCGGGCCGCGACCTCGGCAACGCGCGTCGATCCCTTCGTGATGACGAACGCCTGAACGGCGATCAGGATTATAAAGATGACGAAACCGATGACGAGCCCTTCCGACCCGCCCTTGTTGCCGACGACGAAGGAACTGAAGGCCTTGATCATCTTTCCGTCGAACTTTGTGCCCTGCGAGAGGATAAGACGGGTCGACGACACGTTAAGGCCGAGGCCGAAAACGGTGCTAACGAGCAGCAGCGTGGGAAATACGGAAAAGTCGATCGCTCGCCTCGTATAGAGCACGATGAGCAAGATAAGGAGATTAAGTATCAGGTTGATCGCCATAAGCAAATCGAGAAGCACCGTCGGCAGCGGAATGATGAGCATCATCACGACCATGATTGCGCCGGCCGCGACGAAGAGGTCTGCCTTGTTCTCGAATACTCCGTTCTCTGCCATGTACGCCTTTTACATTTCCCTGATCATTTGCGATTTTCTCGAGTCGAGCGCGTAAACCTTCGCGAGAATGATCGCGAGCGCCTGATAATACTCATCCGGTATCATATCACCAATATCGACTTCCGCATAGAGAGCGCGGGCGAGAGGCCTGTTCTCCACCAGGGGAACACGGTTTTCCTTCGCGATCTCGCGGATCCTGAAGGCGAGTTGGTCGGCGCCCTTCGCCGTGACCATCGGGGCGCGCATCGTCGCGCGATCCCACTGGATGGCGACCGCGAAGTGCGTCGGGTTGGTGATGATCACGTCGGCCTTCGGGACGTTGACCGCCATATTTTGGCTCAGGAGTTCCTGCATGCGCTGGCGCAGCCTCGACTTCACGAGCGGGTCTCCCTCCATCTGCTTATACTCTTCCTTGACTTCCTGCTTGGACATCTTGAGGGATTCCATGAACTGCCTGCGCTGGAAGATGTAATCGGGTATCGAGATCACCAGAAAGAGGAACGACGCAGTAAGAAGAAGCCGCGCGGTCATCGACGCGATGAAGGACACGGCGGACCAAAGCCCCGCGTCGAGCATCGTCACGAGCTTCGGTATCTGATTCCTGATGCTCACGTACGCGACGGCCGCGACGACCGCAACCTTGACGAGCGACTTCGCGAGGTTGAATAGCCCTTCCGCTGAAAAAATGCGGGAGAAAAACTTCCCGAAATTCGGGACGACCTTGCTGAACTGCGGGGTGATCGGCTTCATGCTGAAAATAAACCCGCCGTTCTGCAATATGTTCGACGCGACGCCCGCTACCATCGCGGTAAGCGTGACCGGTAAGGCCAATTTGACAAAATAATGAAAAAAGGCCGTAACGAGAACGGGATCGGTTAACTCGGTAGTCGTGCTCCGCGTAAGGTAAAAACGGAGCATCTCGGTAAAGGTCTTGAGCATCCAGGGCGCGAACGCGATGAGGGAAAGCACCGGCAGGAGAAGCACGATCGCGCCGTTGAGCTCCTGACTCTTCGCGATGCGGCCTTCCTCGCGCGCCTTCCGGATCTTGAATTCGGTCGGGTCCTCTGTTCGCCCCTCGTCCTCGGCCGCGAACCACTGAAGGTCGATCGCGGGGAAGGAAGGCGAAACGGGAAGATACAGCGCGTCGGGCCGGCGTTCAAGGAAGGACGAGGCAGTCACGGGATCTGCCTCCCCGCGCGCGCGAGGAGGTCCTCGAACGCTGCAAAACCCTGACCCATAACCTGCACGAATACGTTTACCATAAGGGGAAGCGAGACCATGAGAAGAAAGAACGTCACGAGGATTGTTATGGGAAAGCCCTCCGAAAGGAGGTTCATCTGCGGCGCTGCCTTCGAAAGAAGGCCCATCGCCACGTGAATCAGGAACAACGTCCCCACGACCGGCAGCGCGATAACCATCGCGTTCAGAAAGAGGGTCGAAAGTCCTTTCAGAAAAAACGACAGAAAAACGTCCTGTGCGTTAACCAGTGCAAAACAGTTCAGCGACTGAAAGCTCCGGAGTATCCCGCCGAAAAAAAGCGTCTGAAACCCGTTAATCTCAAGGAACACGAGCATGGCTATCAGGTTAAGGTACTGACCGAGCAGGGGATTCTCGATCTGTGCGAGTGCATCATAGACTTCAGAGGCGCCGAATCCCATCTGGTACGAGAAAAACTGACCGGCGGAGCTGAAGGTAGAAAAAACCATGCTGATGAAAAAGCCGGTCATCGCGCCGATAAGCCCCTCGCCGACGACGAGCAGCGCGTAATTGAGGCTGAACGCCTCGACGTTCCATCCCGCCGGATACGCCTGCGGCATGACGAGAAACGCGACGAGCCCAGCGAGCGCAACCTTGGCAACGCGAGGAACGGACTGTATCGAAAGAAGCGGCGTGGTCAGGAATATCGCAAGTATACGGACGGCAACCAGAAGAAATAACGGCGCGCGCGCGACGATTTCGTTAAACGGACTCATGAAAGGCTACCGCACCATTTGCGGGATCATCGAGAAGATGGCGATTGTATATTCCCTCAGAGAGGCGAACATCCAACCACCAAGCAACGCGAGAACCCCGAGTATCGCCATGATCTTCGGCACGAAGGTTAGCGTCTGCTCCTGGATCGAGGTCGTGGCCTGGAATATCGCGACCACAAGACCCACGACGAGCGCCGATATCAATACCGGGGCCGACAGAATGAGTATCTCGAATATACCGCCCCGCATGAGGGATACGACCATTCCCAATGACATTGTTTTCCCTCCTCAGCCAAGTTTTTTTTAAGCCACCGCGCTCAGTTCCCGTTGCGGGCATCGAGCGGATCGCGTCTACAGGAATGAATTGAATAACTGCTGCGTCAGTAAGCCCCAGCCATCCACCAGGATAAAAAGTATCAGCTTGAACGGCATGGATATCTGGACCGGCGGAAGCATGATCATACCCATCGACATCAGCACACTCGCGACCACCATATCGACGACGATGAACGGAATATACAGAAGAATACCGATCTTGAACGCGACGGTCAGTTCGTGAAGTATATAGGCGGGAATGATTACGCGGGTCGGCACGTCAGCGAGCGTTCGTGGCTTTGGCATTTTGCCCATCGACATAAACATCGCGATACCCGAGGTATCGTTGGCCATCTGCCGATACATGAAAAGCCGTAATGGCTTTTCAGCCTCGGTATACGCGGTTTCGACGTTAATCTGCCCGTCCGAAAGCGGCTTGAAGGATTTCGTATAGATCTCGTTAAAGGTCGGCCACATGATGAAAAGCGTGAGAAAGAGCGCGATACCGTTCAAAACCTGCGTCGGCGGAACCTGTTGCAGCGAAAGCGCGCGCTTAACGAAATCGAGGACGATCGAGATGCGCAAGAAACTCGTCGTGAGTATGAGGATGCTCGGTGCCAGCGACAGGACAGTAAGAAACATCAGGAGCTGCACGGAGAACGCGACTTCCTTGTTAGACTGTGGCTCCCTGATGTCAAAATTGATGAAGGGTATGCGAGTTGCCTGGCGATTTGCATTCATCGTCGTCGTTCCGGTCGTGCTCCCCCGGGGAAATCCATTCGCCGCTTGCGCGGACAGAACCGCAGGCGCAGCGATAAGCCACACCAGGAGAAAAAAGAAGACGGCGGGAACGAATTTTTTACCCAACGGTATCTTTTTCATTCGTTTCCCCCGGCATCATCCCTTTTTACGTCGTCAGAGCCTCCGGAAAGCCGGGCGCGCTGCTTGCGGATAACGTCCGCCGCCCCCGATCCGTACGCCTCTTTTGCATGATCCGATGGCGCCCCATTCGTATTTTTCACGTGGGCTTCGGTTTTAGAAAGGAACGATGACAAGACGGAGGCGAAATTAGCGTGCGGCATGGAAGCCTTCCGGTCTGCCTCAAGATTCATGGCATCTATGAGCTCGCGGTCTGTCACCTCGTCGATCAGGGTAATGGCCTGATCCGATACTCCGACCAGGTATGCCTTCGTCCCGATCGTAATCACCTGAACAGTTTTGTTAGGCGCGAGCGTAATCGAGGAAACGGCTTTGAGGTATGGATCATTCGCCGCGTTGACGACTGTTGTCTTCTTGAGAAGCCAGACCACGCCATAAATGGCCGCACAAACGATCGCGAGCACAAGCACGACGCGAAGAAGGACGAGGACGCTCGAAGGCCCCTTTGCCTGCCGGGCGGCAGGAAGGTCTGCATTGCCCGCATCTAGGTAAATCGCCGATTCATCCGTGCCAGGGACAGCAACAGTACCCGTATCTCCTGAATCCTGAGCCACGGCAACAAATAGAGGAAAAAATAATAACGAGAATATGCAGAAAACTACGGTTTTCCTTAACGAGAAAAGCTTCATTATCCCCCCACCCCGAAACAAAAACGCTTTACATATCGGTAACCCGCTCGACTGGAGACAGGATTTCGGTCACGCGCACGCCGAAGTTTTCGTCGATAACGACGACCTCTCCCTTCGCGATCGGCTTATGGTTTACGAGAATGTCCACGGGCTCACCGGCGAGCTTGTCGAGCTCAATGATGGTACCCTCGCCCATTCCGAGAATTTCCTTTATTACCTTGCGGGTGCGTCCAAGCTCAACGGTCATCTCCATGTAAACGTCCATGATGAGACCGATGTTTCCCTGCTCCATTGAAAGGGAATTCATCTGTAAATTTGGAAACTGAACGGACTGCACGTTAGGATTCATGCCCATGATCTGGCCTTGCATACCACCCATACCCTGCATGCCACCCATACCCTGCATGCCACCCATCTGCTGCATCCCCATGCCTTGCATATTGCCCATACCCTGCATGCCGCCCATCTGCTGCATACCCATACCTTGCATGTTTCCCATTCCCGGGGTTTGCATGCCGCCCATCTGCGGCATTCCCATGCCCGCAAGCGGGTCGGAAGCTGCCGCGGCTTCGGTCGCGCGACCGCCAAACGCGGAAGCGATATCGATGGCCATCTGATAGGGAATTACTTCCCAAAGGGAGAAAGCGGAGCCGTCAAGGTTGACGGGATAGGTAAAGACGGTGATATCGCCTTGCGGAAAACGAACCATCGCCTTCGGAACGTGAACCGATTCCGCAGGATTGTTCGCGACACCCTTGAAACCGGCTTTCTCAAGCGCCGTGATCTCAATACCTACGTGTTGCGATATAGTCTCGCTAATGACCGACAATGACATCTCGTCAAGCTCGGCATTGGCTTCGTTGTTTACGAGGCTGACGATCCGCTGGGCGAATTCGGGGGCAAGGACGTAGAGATGATCCCCGACAAGGGCCTCGTTGAAATCGATGACGCAACCGACTACCATCTCGGGAAGCTTGCGCAAGAAAGAATCGCGCTTGAGTGTCTCGATCGACGGGGCGCCGATCTCGACTGCCTTGCCGGTCATCGACGCGAGATTTGACTTGAGACCGTCAATATTCCCGCCCAAGTAGGTGGTAAGCGCCTTTATTTGCGTATCGGAAAAACTTTGGGAAGGAGCGGCTGAAGCGGCACCCATTCCCCCCATGTCGACACCTGCCAACAGGGCATCAATCTCATCCTGAGATATGGAACCGTCACTCATATGCTTCCTCTCCTTCTACAGTTAATTCCTCAAATTCCTCTTGTTCAAGATCCGCGAGCTTCTTGAGCACCTGCACCGCGACCTTCCTGCCGATAACGCCTGCCTGACAAAGGAATTTCTTCTTGCTGCCGACGCTCAAAGTAAAGGGATCGCCTACGCGCACGTTTGAAAGCCTGACGACATCGCCCACCCTGAGGCTGAGCACGTCGCGCACCGAAAGGTTGATCGTGCCGATCTCCGCGACGACGTCCATATCGACGGTGGAAAGCTTTTCCTTCAAGACGCCCATGTACTGGGTCGTCGAGCTTCTGCGCACGGACGAAAACCAGAACTGGCTCGACAGCTTCGAGATGATCGGCTCGATCGTGATGTACGGGATGCAGAAGTTCATCATCCCCTCTTCCTCGCCAACCTTCGTTTCGAGGGTGACGAGAACGACCATTTCCGAGGGGGGAACGATCTGCGCGAACTGCGGATTGGTTTCTATCTGGCCAAGCCGCGGTCTAAGGTCGATAACCTGAGTCCATGCCTCGCGCATGTTCGCGAGGATGCGGACGATAATACCTTCCATAACCGAGGACTCGATATCGGTCAAGTCTCGCTGAACCTTGGTTCCCTGCCCAGTACCGCCGAAAAGACGATCAATGATAGAGAAGGTTACCGAGGGATCTATCTCGAGAATGGCATTTCCCTTGAGGGGATCCATGTTGATGACCGCGAGCGTGGTCGGGGTCGGAATCGAACGAATGAATTCCTCGTAGGTGAGCTGGTCGACCGACGCAACGTGAACGTGCGCCATGCTCCGAAGCTGCGCCGAAAGCGCGGTCGTGGTGAGCCGCGCGAAGGTTTCGTGCATGATCGAAACCGTTCGTATCTGTTCCTTCGAGAATTTATCGGGCCGCTTGAAATCGTAAATCTTGATCTTGCGGGTATCGTTTACCGGGCGAAAATCCTCGGTCTCCGTATCGCCTGCGCTGATCGCGGTGAGTAGCTGGTCAATTTCATCCTGCGAAAGAACTTCTGTCATTGCAATCCTTACTGTTCGACAATCTCGTATTTGGTGAAACGAACGTCCTTAATCTTCGATTTCGACAGTATATTATCGTTGATATAGTTCCTGATTTCGATTTTAATCTTTTCCTCGTTTCGAAGTTCTGCAGCTGTCTTCTTCTGGAAAAAGGAGCGTAGAAAATCCTTGAGTTCCACGATTCGGGAGGAAAGCTCCGCAGGGGCAATCTTGTCGTCAAAACCATAGCCAATCGCTACGTCAACCACGACAGAAGCGGGAATCTCGTCGGAAGTACGGGTTTGAATGGTGCCAATCGCCTGTGAATACCACTGCAAGACATCTTTCTGCCCGATATATTCTTCGGATACGGGGATTGCCGTCTGATTTTTTCCGGTTCCGCCCATGACGTTGACGGTAATAACGACGACCGTTACAACAAAAATGAGGGAACCAAGAACGATCGCAACCCATTTAAGGAGCTGCGGAAGCATTCCACTGCCCTTTTTCGAGCCACCCTCGCCGGATGCGGCATCGCCACCTTCCAGATTAATGTCATCCTGGTCATCCATAAGCTGTATCCTTTTTTATACCCGTAATAGTATCATTAAAAATGACCTTCGTCCAGAATAATTATGTCGACCCGCCGGTTGTAGGCACGCCCTTCCGCGGTATCGTTCGAGTAGAAAGGCCGCGTATCGGCGTAGCCAGCGACGGAAAACCGCTTTTCCTCGGCGCCAAAATCGGTCAGGTAATGAAGCACGTTCACCGCGCGCGCGGTCGACAACTCCCAGTTACTGGGCCATTGCGCAGGATCGGTATCGCCCGAGTCGGTATGCCCTTCAATCCGGAAACGTCGATTCGCGAGATCCGCCTGCGAGAGAAATTGCGCAATCCGGAGCAACGAGTCGCGGGTCTCCTCGATTTTGATGTCCGCGCTCGCGGGCTCGAAAAAAGAATCGGCCGCAAGCGTAATGACGACGCCACGCTCATCGCTCGTGATGGTAATTTTGTTTGACTTAATTTCGGGCGCGAAGGCGCTGATGGCTTTCTTTACCGCGGTTCCCAGAGACTTACCCTTATCCATTGAGGGAAGTGAATTAACGTTGTTGCCAAGATCGGAAAGCTGCCCGGCCGTTAGGGACTGACCGCCTCCGGTCGCTTCGTTGGTGAAGACTGCGGTCATCGCCTGCATCTGCACGATATCGGCTTCCGACGGTTCGTACAACATGACGAAAAAGCACAGACAAAGCGTGATCATGTCCGCGTAGGTATTGAGCCATCCCGATGTAGAAGCCTTGGCTTCCCGTTTCTTTCCCATAAGCTTGCCGTCAATCCTTCAATACGTCGGATTCGATGGACTTGCGATCCTTTGGCGTCAGGAACGTAAGCATTTTTTGCGCGAGGATGCGCGGGTTATCACCGGCCTGTATGGAAAGCACGCCTTCGATAGTCATTTCACGGGAACGCGCCTCGCAGTTGTTTTGATAGCCGAGTTTCGTCGCCATCGGGACGAAAAGCCAGTTTTGCATCATCGAGCCGTAGAGCGTGGTGACGAGCGCGACTGCCATGTTAGGTCCGAGCGAACTCTTGTCCGCAAGGTTTGAAAGCATACCGATAAGACCGATAACCGTACCGAGCATCCCGAATCCGGGAGAAAGAGTGGCCCATTGGTTAACGAGCGTTATCCAGGTATTATGGCGGGCTTCCATCTGGTTGAGCTCGTTCTCCATAAGCGCCCTGATTATCTCGCCGTCCGTACCGTCAACGACGAGACGCAGTCCATTCCGCATAAACTCGTCGTCAAGGTCCTGGATTTCATCCTCAAGGGCGAGGATTCCCTCGCGCCGGGCCTTTTCGGAAAACGCTACGAGTTTTTGGACAAGGGACTTTTCGCCGTAATCATACGTTCTGAAGCAACGGCCCATAACGCCAAAAATACCGATAACGTAGGAAAGCGGATAGGACATATAGAGACACATATAGGAACCGCCACCGGTAATGAATACCGAGGGGATATCGATAAGACCGCCAAGAGAGCCGCCCAGGAACGCTCCGAAAATAACGACGCCAAGACCGCCAAAAAGACCGATCCACGATGCTATGTCCATAGACTCCTACTCCTCGTTCTTGAATGCGCCAATCTGCCGGCGGTACGCGATGATGCGGTCGATAATCTCGTCCGGCTTTTCCCGGATAACCACGTGCTTGCCGGAAAGCATGACAAGGGTTACGTCGGGATTAACTTCAATGGCTTCAATTTGATGTGGATTGATCCAATACTGTTTTCCGTTGAGCTGCGTTACCGCTATCATGTTTTACCTTTTACTGACCGGCTGTAGGCTTGGCGGTCAGGCCAAACCTACAGAATTATACCCCATTACCGTTTCAAACTCAACACGGTTTCAAGCAAAGTATCCGAGGTCTGGATGGTCTTGGAGTTCGCCTGGAAGCCGCGCTGGGTGATGATCATGTCGGTAAACTGCTCGGTAAGGTCGACGTTGCTCATCTCGAGGGCGCCCGCGATGAGTTTGCCCTTGCCGGTGATGCCCGAAACGCTGATATTGGCGATACCAGAGTTATTCGACTGCACGTAGGTATTCTCGCCCGCCTTCTCGAGTCCGCCCTGATTTGCGAAGCTCGCCATGGCTATCTGCCCGAGGGTGCGGTTCGCGCCGTTCGAATAGACGCCCGTAATCACGCCGGACTGGTCGATCTTGAAGTTCTCGAGATATCCCATCGTGAAGCCGTCCTGCTCGTAGGCCTTGGTCGAGCTCTTCTCGGCGAACTGCGTAACGGTATTCCGCACGCTTCCAATCTCGCCGAGGTTGACGTTGAAGGTTTGCCGAGTCGGAGCGCCGTTCGCGTCGGGGTTCGCGCCGGTGACGTTGTAGGATACCTGCACCTGCACCTTTCCCGCGGGAGCGGTATTATTGCCAGCCGTGTCGGTAACCCCTGCGAGCATTCCATTATTGTCGAAGTTCACGATAAACGAGTTTCCCGTACCGTCGGTCGTATTGAGCCCGACGCGGGTCGCGGCAGCCTCTGCATTCGTGGGATCGACGTTGACCGTCGCCTGCCACTGGTTTTGCGTTCCGGGAACGCGGGTAAACGACACGTTAAGGGTGTGCTCCTCGCCGAAGTTGTCGTACACCTTGAACTCGGTCGCCCAGGTTGAAGTCGCGACGTCTGCGGGCGACGCGCCCACGGGAATCTCGGGAAGGCGCTTATCGAGGTTACACGCATATTCGACATTGGTCGTCGCGCGAGCGGCGATCTTTGAGCCGACGGGAATCACGAGATCCTCGGTCTGGCTTGAGGTGTTGAGGATGAGACGCCCACCCATATCCTTCGCCTGCCAACCCTGAACGCGCATGCCGTTCGCGGGGTTGACGAGAGTGCCCTGGTTGTCGAGACCGAAGGTTCCCGCACGGGTATAGAAGCTCTTCTCTCCCGCCTTCATGACGAAAAAGCCGTTACCCGAGATCGCAACGTCGGTCTGGACGCCGGTGGTCTGGAGCGATCCTTGCGTATGGATCGTGTCGATGCTCGCGATGTTCATGCCGAGGCCGACTTCCTTCGGGTTCACGCCGCCCAGTTCGTCCGTCGGCTTTGCCGCTCCGGACATCTGCTGCGATATAAGATCCTGAAAGTTCACGCGACCGCGCTTGAAGCCGGTCGTGTTGACGTTAGAAATATTGTTACCGATGACGTCCATGCGCGTCTGGTGATTCTGCATTCCGCTTACTGCGGAAAAAAGTGATCGCATCATAGTGTAGTACCCCCGTTGTCTGCGTATACGGTCTTTACCGATGACCAGTCGTACCAGGTTCCGTTCACCATAACCTGCGGATAGTCGCCGCGGGTCGTGGCCGAGATCATTCCGGAAACCTTGTTTTCACCCATATCGATATCGACCGTCTTCCCGACCGCTGAGGCGGCCTCGCTTCCGGTAAGCAACGACGTGAGTCTCGTAAAGCCCGAGCTCATGTTCGTCATTTGCTCGAGGCTCGAGAACTGCGCCATCTGCGCGATAAACTGGGTATCCTCGGTCGGCGCGGTAGGATCCTGGTGGGATAGCTGCGCGATGAGGAGCTGAAGAAAATCATCCTTGCCGAGTTCTGTCTTGGGGGTCCTTCCATTGACCGCAAGCGTCTTGTTGAGTACGTCGACCTGCAGCTGCGTCTTGGTGCGTTCCTGCGTGCTCATCGAAGTGTCAATCATCATAGCTGTATCCATTTTTACCCCGCTTACGCGAAAACGTTTATGGCTGATGCTCCGTAATATCGGGACCCGCCATTCATACTATCGGATGATTCGGCGCCGGACATTACATCGGGAACCGACGAAGCGTAGAAAGGCGAACTCTGCGCGCCCGCCTTTTCCCCGCTTCCGGAACCGGCTGTATCTGCGCCTGACCACGAAAGGTCAAAACCCGCGCTTTCAAAGCCGCCCTCGACAAACGCGTCAGAGAGCCCGTTGAGATTCTCGTTGAACGCCTCGTACGCTTCCTGCGAGGAAACCACGATCCTTCCCGAGATTCTCTTGTCGCCCGACAGCTCGAGGCTGATCTTTACGTTACCGAGAGACTCGGGATGCAGCGTCAGCCTGATCATACCGGCGTTATTGTCGCGGAGCACGATTGCGCCCGTCTTGACGAAGTCAGCGGCATTCGATCGCAGTTCCTGCGAGAGCATCGACGCGAAGGACCGCCCCTCACCGTCCCGCCTTTCGGCAAGCCGCGATGTTTCGCCGGCAAGCGATGATTTGCCGCCTTCCATGGTACGGAACCCGATACTCATATCCGCGCTGCCGTCGCCGTTCACCCGAACCGTTTTCGAAAGCGGGCTATCGGCTGCGACTACCGTCGACGAGTCATGGGTCCGCTCGTCGCGAACGCTGATAAGCGACTTCTTCCCGCTCCGGGAGTTTTTCTCGCCCTTGCTCCCCGAGACCGCGTCATGGCCCGCATCGGAAGCGTTTTCGCCGTTGAGCGGGAGCGTGCCATCCTTTGCTGCTATGGCCGACGCAGAAAGAGAGCCGTCGAGGGCGACACCCGAAAGATCGCCCTGCGCGACCTTTGTGGCTCCGGATTTTTTCCCGAGTTTTGCGCCAGCCGATCCCGCACCGTTATCAGTGGCGTCCTGGGCATTTTCCCCAAGAGACTGAAGGAGCGCAATCGCAGAATCGGATGCATTCCTTTCGGAGGCTCTCATGGCTTCCGATACGGATAATCCGTTTTCTTGCCGGATTCCGGAACCTTCCGATTCACTTCCGATCGCGTGCGAAGAAGCGCCCTTGCCGCGAATCGGCAAATACCTTCCGGCATCCGCCTTGCCGGATTTATCGGCGGGTTTCTTTCCGTCTTTTCCGGCTTCCAGTTTGTTGAGGGTGTTCTTTTCACCCGGGACCGATTTTGCGTCCCCTGCTCCCCTTCCGGCGATACCGAGGCCCGACGGGACATGCCCGTCCGCCTTACCGTCCATGGTGCCGGCAATCATCTTTTCGATCATTGCGAGGAATGAAGATCCGTTTCGTGCAGTTTCAGCGCCCGTTTTTCCGTTCATGACCGTACCCGGCCCCGCGCTACTGCCTGCAGCGCTTTTCGCGTGCATTTCCGCCGGGGGCTTTTGTACTTGAACGTCAAGCGTTTGCATCACTTACGTACCTCCTTAAAGTCGGGTATCCCGTAAACGAACGGTTCTCGCTCGTTTTGGGACACTCCTGCCCTTCAATTGTCGAGAGGTATGGACGCGATGTTGAATCATTTTTACGGGGTTTAAAAGAAAAACGCCCGGACTCCTATCGGATCCGGGCGAGTTCATCAGAAAAAACGTTATTTATGGAAGGGAAGCGGGCTTGTTCGCCATCTTGCGCTGGATTTCCGCCGCGCGATCGGGCGGCATCAGCGAGAACCAATACGCGACCGATGAGGCTTGCCCCGCCTTTTTTGCCTTTTCCTCGACATTCCGCAGAATATCGATAATATCCTGATCATCCATCGCGAGAAGGTTATCGACCGCCTTCTTTGGGGGCATACCATTCATATAATCGGCGATCTGACTGACGTTCGCGGCGCGGTCATCGGTCTGTTTGATCATCTCGTTGAAGGTCCTCTCCCGCTCCTCGACCGAAGAGAGCCGGTCGTCGAGCTCTTGGGACATTTGGAGGATTTCGCCCTCTTTACGGTCAAGATCCTTTTCCTTGCTGTCGAGCTCCTCCGAACGGAGGTTGATGGACTCAAGCCGCTTCGCGATGCGGTCGGCATCGAGGTCGCCGTCCTCGGCGGGAAGCGTCGAAATGCCCGCGCGCGGCTTCATGCCAAAAAGGCGGTAAAGCGGAGCGAAATACGAGCGAGACTGGATTATCCCGAGATAGTCGAACCACAGAAGGCCGCCCGCGACGAGCAGCAGTATGAGAACGAGAAGCACGAAAACCCTACCGATTGTACCCCGACCAGCCACGATTCCTCCAATGCATGCATCGCACAGGCGCGTTTTGAATTGATCTTAATTTTCTTATTATAAACGCAGAATTTACGCCTGTACAAGGGCCTTTTCAGAAATTGACGCTTCCGGCTCAGGCGTCATTCAACGCCGAACCGGAAGCGAAAGCGGATCAGCCGACCCGCTCGAGGAAGGTAATCGCCAGACCGTTCTTGCCCGCGCGACCCGTTCGGCCGATACGATGCACGTAATCGTCGTACGTCGTAGGCTGGGAATAATTGATGACGTGGGTGATATCCGATACGTCGAGACCGCGTGCCGCGACGTCCGTGGCGACGAGTATATCGATTTCGCCGGACTTGAGCCGCGAGATCGCGCGCGTGCGCTGAGCCTGGCTCTTGTTGCCGTGAATGCGATCGGCGCTAAAGCCCCGGGCGACAAGTTCCTTGCAAAGCTTCTCGACCTGATGCTTGGTGTCGTCGAAGACTATCGTCTTTCCGCGACCCTTGCTGATGAGAAGGTCATGGAGCTTGCCGATTTTGTCGTCCTTTCCGGCGTACCAAATCACGTCCTGATCGACGCTGTCGGCGGTAATGCCTTTCTTCGTCGATACGACCTTGGCGTTACGCGAGAATCGTCCGATGAGCTTTTCGGTCTCGCCTTCCATGGTGGCGCTGAAGAACAGCGACTGCCTGACCGGGTTAACCTTTGAGAGAATCGCGGTGATATCGCGGATAAAGCCCATGTCGAGCATCCGGTCGACCTCGTCGAGGACCACGCGGTTGAAGCGAGCGAGATTGAGCGTCCCCTGCCCGATGTGATCCTTGATGCGACCGGGCGTCCCGACGACGATCCGGGGATTCGCGGCGAGCGAACGGGTCTGAAGGTGCATCGAGGCGCCGCCAATGAGAAGGGAGATCTTGAAACCGCAGCCCTTCGAGAAAGAAAGCATCTCCTCGACGATTTGCTGAGCAAGCTCGCGGGTAGGCGCCATGACGATAAGCCGGTTTTCCATATTCGTGATGAGATCATGGATAAGCGGAACCGAGAACGCAGCAGTTTTGCCGGTACCCGTGTTCGCGATGCCGACGACGTCGTTTCCGTCAAGCACGAGCTGAATCGTCTGGTCCTGGATCGGAGTCGGTTCCTTATACCCCTTGGCGAGGAGGTTCTCGATTATCCGGGGGTGAACCTTGAAATCGGTAAACTTGAATTCCGGTACGTATTCCTCTTCCTGTACGGAAACTGCCTTGCGCACGAAACGGGAAGGATCGATGTATTGCTTTACGCGACCGCCGCGGTTTGAAGCGCCGCCAGTGCGGTTTTGCGCTCCGTTCCTCGAACCACCCCGCTGATGGGGCTGGGCATACTCCGTATCGCGATTCCGCGCGCTCCGGTTGCCTCCGTCGCGCCGACCGCCCCTATCGGCGTTTTCGGCTCTTTCTGTGCGTACCGCGCTTTCGCGCGCGGGAGGATTGGGATTGCGCGGTCGGTTTGAAAAACCGGAACCGGCAACTTCGGCCACTGCTGCAGCTATATCGTTCGGTGAAGAATTACCGCGGTTAGGTGCAGATCGGGAATAACGCCGGGAACCGGAAGCGGTTGCAGGCTCATGTTTTCCGGATGCGCCATAGGGCTTTTTTCCGGACTGCCGGGCGGATCCCGGTCTTGCAGATGGTAAAGATGATTGCATAATTTAACATATAATACTATTTATCGCGGATATAGTCATCCGTTCGCAGACGATAATGGCAATAAAATGGCTAATTATCGTCAAATAACGAAAATGAACGACTAGGCACACACTATTATAGAAGGAATTCACGGTATACGGTAGTGAAAGCCTCCTCTATCTGGTATACTCCGTTTCCCATGACATTCGACTACCGAGCTGAGCTCAACGACGAACAGTACGACGCGGCAACGACCATAGAAGGACCGGTTCTCATCATAGCGGGAGCGGGATCGGGCAAAACCCGCGTTATCACCTTCCGGATTGCCTACATGCTCGACAAGGGTATACCCCAATCCCAGATCCTCGCCCTGACCTTTACGAACAAGGCATCACGCGAAATGGCCCAACGCGTGAAGGAACTTACGGGAAAAAAGCTGCAGATGCTCACCGTGAGTACCTTCCATGCCTTCGGCGTGCGAATCCTTCGAGAAGACATCCAGAGACTCGGTTGGCGCGAAAACTTCAGCATCTACGACGACGTCGACCGCAACCAGCTCATCAAGGAAACTGGACGTGAACTCGGGTTTACCGCCGACGCCCTCGACGTGTACGCGATAGGGAATCTCTTTTCGCAGGTCAAGACCGGCATGAAGCATTGGGGCGAAGGGGCAAACGACCAATACCAGCGCCTCTATGAGGAATACCAGAGCGGGCTCAAGCTCTACAACGCGGTCGACTTCGACGACCTCATCGTCCTCCCGATAAAGCTCTTTCGCGAGTACCCTGAGGTCGTCGCGAAATACCGCGACCGCTATAAGTACATCATGGTCGACGAATTCCAGGACACGAGCCTCCAGCAATACGAGTTCATGCACGCGATGGCGGACCGGAACGTCTGCGTCGTCGGGGACGACGATCAATCGATCTATTCCTGGCGCGGCGCGAACTACGAGAACATCATCATGTTCGAGAAGGACTTCCCCGGACTCAAGGAGATCAAGCTCGAGCAGAACTATCGCTCGACTGGCACGATACTCGCCGCGGCGAACGGCGTCATTGCGCACAACACGAACCGCAAGGAGAAATCCCTGTGGTCGGGAAACGATTCGGGAAAGCCAATCGAGATTTACATCCCGGAAAACGAGGCTGACGAGGCTGATTTCGTCGCGGACACGATTCAGGAAATACGGATGGAAGAGAAGCGAAGCTATGCCGACTTTGGCGTGCTGATCCGTGCAAACACCCTCTCGCGCGCGGTCGAGGAAGCGTTCCTCGAATCTAATATCCCATACATCATGTCGGGCGGCACGAGTTTTTTCCAGCGAAAGGAAATCAAGGACGTCATCAGCTACCTTCGGGTCATCGCCAATCCCGACGACGACATCAACCTCCTTCGCATCATCAACACGCCCCGGCGCGGCATCGGTCGAAAATCGATCGAGGATATCTCGGCGGTAGCCACCGCCATGAAGTGCTCGCTGTGGGTCGCCATTGAATCACTCATCGCAATCCCCGAGTTCACGCTCGGCGGTCCAGAGCCGAACCCCGGCGGACTGACCGAGAAATCGCGTGCAGATCTCGAAACCTTCGTCAACTTCATCAACGAGCACCGCTCCTCGATGCTCTCGGGAAAGGACCTTTCGAACAAGGTCAAGAAGATGGTCGACGAGATCGACTACTGGAGTTACCTCGTGCAGGAGTACCAGAAGAACGAAAAGGCCGCGCGCTACAAGTTCCTCAATATCGACAGCCTCATCAACTCGATATCGACCTGGGAGAAGGACCCGGACAACTTCAAGAAGTCGCTCTACGACTACCTCAACCGCATTACGCTCATCACCCGCGACGACATGGAAGACGAGGAAGACAAGGGCAAGGTAAACCTCATGACAATCCACGCGTCGAAGGGTCTCGAGTTCCCCGTAGTATTCATTATCGGCGCCGAGGACGGCATTATCCCGCACGCGCGAAGCATGGAGGATGGTGGAGGCAGCGTCGAGGAAGAACGGCGTCTTTTCTACGTCGCGATCACGCGGGCTCGCGATAAGCTCTTCATCTCGAGCTGCCACCGCAGGCGCAAGATGGGCGGCGTCGTAGAGTGCATGCCATCCCCGTTCCTCCAGGAGATTCCCGCGAGCCTCGTCGAATACCATGAACCGACCGAGCCCGTCGAGACCGACGACGCCATCGAAATCCTCGCCAAGATGAAAGCCAAGTTCACGATGTGACACAAGTCACATCGTGAACCGTTTATGATGTAACGATCGCGCAATACTAACGGCAATTTAAATGAAAGCTCATCTTCTCCTTATCTTTAACTGATAGGTTTCAGGGACAAGGAGAACAATCCATGGGTAAAAGAAGATTTGGCATTTCCGGGGTCGTAACGGCGCTGGCGGTTTTGTTTCTGTCACTCGCCCCTTCCGCATTCTCTCTCGACGCGAAAAGCGGCGCCGCGAAAGAAACCGCGCTTGCAAAGAATGGCAAGGCGAAGTACGTATTTCTCTTCATTGGCGACGGCATGGCGATGCCGCAGATCAGTACCGCGGAGGTTTACTCAAACGCTCTTGCCTCGAAGGATATCACCGTAAAAAAACTCGCTTTCTCGCAGTTCCCCGTGTCTGGCCTTACGACGACCTATGACGCGGGCTCGTTCATCACCGATTCCGCGTCGGCGGGAACGGCGATTGCAACCGGGCATAAAACCCTTAATGGCGTCATCAACATGGATCCGTCGAAAAAGGTACAATACAAGACGATAACGGAGTATGCCCGCGAAAAGGGAATGAAGGTCGGCATCGTCACGACCGTCTCCATCGATCACGCGACCCCCGCGGTCTTCTACGCCAAAAGCCCCTCGCGCGGCAACTACTATGACATCGCGACGCAGATCGCGACGAGCGGTTTCGACTATTTCGCGGGTGGCGGTTTTCTCCAGCGAACCGGGAAGGACAAGGATAAAACCGACGTACTCGAGCTTCTCAAAGCAGCAGGCTACCGCTATGTCAATTCGAAGGACGACTTCCTGAAACTCAAGCCAGGTGCCGGAAAGATCGTCGCGGTAAACGCGGTGCTTCAGGATTCCATGTCGATGCCCTACGACATAGACAGGGCGGCCGACGACCTTTCGCTCGCCGACTATACCCGAAAGGGAATCGAGCTTCTTTCGGACGGGCAAAACGGTTTTTTCATGATGGTCGAGGGAGGAAAGATCGACTGGGCGTGCCACGCCAACGACGCTGCGGCTTCGATCCGCGACACCCTCGCGTTTGACCGGGCCATCTCGGAGGCCGTCGCCTTCGCGGAAAAGCATCCCAAAGACACGCTCATCGTGGTCACCGGCGATCATGAAACCGGCGGAATGACTATCGGATTCGCGGGCACGCAGTACTCGACCTTCTTCGAAAAGGTGGGGACCCAAAAATCATCATACGTCGCCTTCAACGAAGGGGTGCTCAAGCCCTACAAGGCCGCGACCGGTAAGGATAAGGCAAAGATCGCCGACCTCGTGCCCGCGATCAAGGACTTATTCGGTCTCGATTACGCGACGCTCACCCCGCTTCAGAAAGAGCAGATCGACCTCGCCTTTCAGCGAACGATGGGCAACCAGGTCGATCGTCCCGTGCAGGAGGATCAGTATCTGCTCTACGGCGGATACGAGCCACTTACCGTGAAGATCACCCAACTCGTCAACCAGAACGCGGGGATCGGCTGGACCACGTACTCGCACACCGGTGTCCCCGTCGTAACCTTCGCGCGCGGAGCCAACCAGGAGATATTCTCGGGCTATTACGACAACACCGATATCTTCAAGAAGCTCGCGAGCGCGATGAATCTCGCGGCCGCGCTGAAATAACAAAAGGAAAGGATCGTCAGTGATGCACCCAACGGAAAACAACTCGGGAAGGAACCGGCGCGACATAATCTTCGTCATTGCCGTCTCCCTCATTACGGCGATCCTTTTTCTCCTCCCTCACTCGCAGGGACCGGGCTCCCGGAATTCAGTACGCGTTCGCGCCCTCGTGACGCGGGTCGACAATTCGCTCATTCAGCGTATCGGCCCGATAAAGCAGGGCGAACAGTCCCTGGAACTGCGCATACTCTCGGGACAGTGGAAGGGCAGGAGCCTTGAGACGACGAACAATCTCGTGGGAAAGATCGAGATTGACAAGTTCTTCGCTCCCGGAGACCGGATACTCGCCGTCCTCGATCTCTCGGACGACGGGAAAACCGTGCTCTATGCCAACGCGATCGATCACTATCGAACGGACAAAACCCTCGTGCTCGTCGCCTTGCTGCTCGTTCTTCTCGTGTCCTTAACCGGGATCGTCGGGTTCAAGACGTTCGTTTCGTTTGTCTTTACCGCTGCGATAATCTTCAAGGTGATCGTTCCCGCCATGCTTTCGGGCGTTGACCCGATACTCGCGACGCTCGCCTGCACGGCCACGCTGACCGCGGTGATTCTTTTTCTCGTCGGGGGCGTCAACAAGCAGGGGCTCACCGCGTTCTCGGGCGCGATGTTCGGCGTCTTGCTCACCGCCATTCTCTCGTACGCCTTTACCCGCTGGTTTCGCCTGCACGGCGCCACGCGACCGTTCGCCGAAGCCCTTATCTACTCGGGCTACCAGCACCTGAACATCGAGCGCCTTTTCATGTCGGGGATTTTCCTCGCCTCCTCGGGCGCGGTAATGGACCTCGCCATGGATGTCGCAACCGCCATGCGCGAGGTCCGCGAGCAGCAGCCTTTCATAACAAGAAGGGGAATCGTGTACGCAGGGCTTTCGGTCGGGAAGCACATGACCGGAACCATGACGACCACGCTCCTCCTCGCGTATTCGGCCGAGTATACCGCGATGCTCATGACCTTCGTCGCGCAGGGCATTCCGTTCGAGAACGTGATAAACCTCGTGTTCGTCTCATCGGAGATCGTGCACACCCTCGTCGGCTGCTTCGGCCTCGTGCTCGTCGCGCCCCTTACCGCGATAGCGGGCGGTTTTATACTCGGGAGCGGAGATCACGCCCTCGACCGTCGACCAAATCGTTGACAGGCGATCGCTAGCGGTCGTATTATCAGTCTATGAGTGAAACCACTTTCCTTCCCGCAGGCGAAAAAACCCTATGCCACGCGCTTGCGTGGGTCGCATACTCTCGCGAGGACTTCATGAAGATCGCCTGTGGCGCAGATCCCGCGTCATTCCGCCAGGACGACCGCGCTCCCTTATGGGGGCTCCTCTATCTTTCCGACGAGAGCCTCGGCTTTTTCGTCCATCCGGCGGCATCGACCATCCTCGGCGGGCTATCATTGGGGGGATGCGAGCCTTCACCCGCGATACACCTTCGCTTGCCGCTCGATCAAGTCATCGGCGCCGAGTCCGTCGGGATCCGCGAGAGCCGAACGCGATTGGGCAAATTCCTTTCCTCGTCATTCCTGAAAAGCGAAAGCCAATTTGAGATGTCATGGAAAAAGGAAGGCTCGCGAGAAGACGGTGCATGTTTCGTGCGATTTTTCGTCGAGCGCGACGCACTCGAGCTCAAGCGCGCGGTCGAGGGCAAGCTGAAAGCATCGACTGCACGCAATACGCGCTAGTTCGCCTTGATCTGAAGGTTTCCGTCCCGACCAACAAAGAGCGAATACCCGACACCGGGCTCAAACGAGCGAATGCCAACAGTGCGATGGGAGAGCGACCCAAGAAAGGCTGGCATCCAAAGCTCGGTGCGCGCAAGGGCAAACAGGCGCCGCATCGCCTTCCGCTCGACGGCGGATAGCCGCGTCGAATCGTAGATCGCGGGAAATCCGCCCCGATCGTAATACCTGATAAGGTCAACGCCGCTCCCGCGCGGCGATGCGTCGGTATACAGCAAGAACGGGAACGCAAGCCACCCGGATCCCGCCTTTATCATGATGCAGTCTATCTTGATCTCCCAGCCCGCCCACGACCGCTCGAGGGTACCGGTACGGTCGCCGTCGGCCGTGAAGAATGAAAGCTGGGCGCTCACGGTGTCGACGCTTCGCCCGAAGACGGTAAGGGTAACCGGAAGCCGGGTATCGGCGAGAGCGAGGCGCACAAGATCGTTGCCAATCCTGTCGGACCAGATGATAAACGAAACGAAGCGGCTTGCGGCAAAGACCAGGATGGCGAGCGAGACGCACGCGACAACCATGACGGGCTTTCTCCGCAGCATGAAGCGCATCAGAGCGGTTGCCTCAATACGGAGTAGAGCTCTATGAGCGTGTTAAGCGGGTATCGACCGCGGTTTGCCGGGCTCGTGGACGGAAGCGGAATCGCGTCGATCCCTGTTTTGGACCGACAGAGCTTCCGGTACAACGTCGCGGCCTTTTCTCCCGTCGTGTAGATCCGCTTTATTTTCGAGTCCGAAAGGATGGCGGAAAAATCGTTCGCGACCGGTTTCCGGATCGATGAATCCTCCGAGCCCGTTATCTCGCAGCTGGCGAGCACGTCCCAAAGCGCGACACCGCGCGAGAGCACGAGGCGCGTTTTCTGCTCCGTCGTATACGGGAGCGGTTCGTCGAACACGGCCGACATCACCTGCCAGAACCGGTTTTGCGGATGCGAATAATAAAAGCCGACCTCGCGCGACGCGACCGAAGGCATGGTTCCAAGAATCAGGATGGTGCTCGCGGAATCAAAGACGGGATCGAGCGAATGATGTACGATGCGTTGGGTATTCATATGCCAAGTTCCATTTGTGAAGTATTTTTGCCTTTCGTTGCCGAAAGGCGCGCGTTATCACCTTCAGGGAAAATCCCTTCAAGCATCGAGAGAAAGGCCTTCTCGTCAATAATGGAAACGCCAAGCTCTCGCGCCTTGGTGTTTTTCGAAGAACCCGAAAGAGGATCGTTTGTCACGAGACAGGAAAGCCCTTTCACGACCGACGCTTTTGTCTGGCCTCCGAGCGCCTTTACGCGAGACTCCGCCTCGGGCCGCTTCATCGACGCAAGCTCGCCGGTAAAGCAAAAGCTCAGGCCCTCAAGAATGCCGCCCGCGACGGGGGCGACTATCGAGACCGCGCCCGAGGCAAGGAGCGCTTCCATCTCTCCCTTGAGGCTTTCAAGCCCTGACTTCAGGGCATGCGCCATGATCGAACCGAACTGGTACACGTTCGCGAAGTCATCCTCGCTCGCCTGGAAAAGTTTTTCGATCGTGTCGAATCCTGCGGCCACGAGCTTCTCGACCATCGTCTCGCCGATCCCCTCGATGTCAAATCCCGCGACGAACTGGGGAAGACTCACTTCCTTTTTTGCACGGAGCGAGCGCACGACCTTCGCCGCGCTCGTCTCGCCCATGCGATCGAGAGACGCGAGCTCCGCAGCCGTAAGGGTATAGAGATCGGGAATCGAGCGGACGCGGCCCGACTCAAAAAGCCGTTTGATGAGATTAACGCCGAAGTCGCGCACGTCAAGCACGGATATCCATTTTTCGATGCGGTGATGTATGAGTTTCGGGCACGCCCTGTTCGGGCAATAGAGCCGCGTACCCTCGTCAACGAGCGTGGTGCCGCAGATGGAACAAGTATCCGGCTGGACGATGGCCCGGGAATCCTCGGGGTTCGAAACGAGGGCCTCGATCTTCGGGATGATCTCACCGCGCTTCGTGACGACAACGCGGCTTCCGATGCGAAGGTCCATCGACGAGATCATGTTCGGGTTCGCGAGGTTCGCGCGCTGCACGGTCGTCCCCGCGAGCTGAACCGGGTCGATCCGCGCGATCGGGGTGTAGGTCGCGCCCGACTCGCTCCATTCCACCTCGCGGAGCACGGTAACCGCCTCCTCAAGGCTGAACTTGAACGCGATCTGCTTTTCAGGCCGAGACCGCGCGAGGTCCACGGGATCGATCTCGCGGGATTTCACCACGAGACCGTCGATGTCGTAGGGCAGCGAGGGTCGCCCGTCCATGACGCGCGCGCGAAAATCGATCACCGCGTGAACGCCCGAGCAGGTCTCGGTCGGCACGACCGTAAAGCCGTTATCGGAAAGCCAGGAAAGCTTTGAGTACTCGTCGTCAAAGGGGGAAAAACCCGTAAAGGGGCTACCCGGAATTCCCGGCGCCGCGTCGTAGCAAATCACCTCGAGATGCTCGCTACCGGTCCCGTCCTTCCGCTTCATGAGCCCGTTCGCCGCGTTCCGGCAATTCGCCTTGTCGCCGTAAAAATCGCGAAGGACCGCGCGCGTCATGATGACCTCGCCCCGCACCCCGCCTGAAAAGGGCCGTTTCCCCGAAGGGCCCGACTCGCCTGAGAGCTCTGCCACGACCCCGCGCATCTTCCGCGCGTTCGCCGTAATGTCGTCGCCGATCCTGCCGTCGCCGCGCGTCACCGCGCGAACGAACCTGCCATTTTCGTATTGCAGCTCAAGGCTCGCGCCGTCAAGCTTGTATTGCACGATAAAATCGGAAAACGGCATCTTCGCCGCCCAGGCCTCGAAGGCTTCGGGGTTCGCGGCCTTTTCCTGGCTTCCCATCGGGATGAGGTGATACTCCTTCGGGAAGCCGTCGGTCGATTCTGAGTTGATCGACGAGAATAGCGCGTTTTCGGGCTCGAGCGCTTTGAGCTCGTCCCAAAGTAGATCAAAATCGGCGTCGCTTATCTCGGGCTCGCCGGTATAGTAGAGTTCCTGATGATGCCGTATCAGTTTTTCGAGCTCGCGCGCGCGGTTTTTTCGTGCCATCGCCTTCAGTCCGCCTGCGCCTTTTTCCTGAACATGAGCTCGCATATTTCATGGTTCGCCTTGAGTCCCTTTTCCTCGAACCGGGTCTCGGGCCTCCAGCTCTGGCGAGGCGCGAAGCCCTCGTACATGCTTTCGAGCCCGGCCGTCGACGACAGCTCGATGTACGCTTCCTCGCCATAGGGCTCCCAGTCGGTCGCCATGTAGATATATCCGCCGGGCGCGAGCTTTTGCGCCATGAGGTCGGTCCTCGGGCGCTGGACGAGCCGCCGTTTGTGATGGCGTTTTTTCGGCCAGGGGTCGGGAAAGAAGATATGAAAGGCGGAAACCGAGCCGTCCGGTATCATGGAATGGAGCACCTCGATGGCGTCATACTCGATAATGCGCACGTTGGTGAGGTTCCGCTTTTCGATCTCGCCGAGGAGGCGCCCGACTCCCGCGCGGTGGACCTCGATGCCAAGGTAGTTCCGCTCCGGGTTATTCTCGGCGATTATCGCCGTCGCCTTTCCCATGCCGAAGCCGATCTCGATCGTAACCGGCTGGGTGTTTTCGTAGACATCGGTAAAGTTGAGTATCGTCTCCCGGAACGGAAGGCTCCAGCGCGCGGAATGGATCTCATAATCGCGCCTTTGCGCCTCGGTCATGCGCCCGGCGCGAAGAACGTAGGTGTGAATGCCACGTAACGGGGCTGTCGTGTCCTTTTCGGAATTGTCCATATTTGCGTTCATTTTACCGCAAACTGCAGGGAGTCAACAATACCCTAAAAACAATTATCTTGCACGTAAAACGTGTGTACATATTCCGTACATTGTAGTATATTTATCCAAGGAGGTGCAGGATGAATGCTTCTGCCACGATGAGATCGGATCGCATTGATGTCCGCACAAATCCGGAAGTCAAGTCTATCATTGAACGGGCCGCGCTCCTGAGCCATAAATCCATTTCCGCCTATATCCTTGAATCCGCGCTGCAAAAGGCCCAAGAAGATATACAGGAAACGGAGCGGCTTCAGCTTTCCGTCGCCGAGCGGGAATCCTTCTACGCCGCGCTCGACAATCCGCCTGAGCCGAACGAGGCCCTGAAAGCCCTGCTCTCCGGTACGTCCAGGGTCGGGTCAGTTTGATACTGACGCTCACGCCGATATCGAAGGCGTTTCAAAAAGCCCCTTTTGACTGTGGCTATCCTGATCTCAATGCCTATTTCAGGCACTACGCCGTAAAGAATGATGAACTGCTCTTCGGGAAAACCTTCGTTGCCCTGGACGAGTCTCAAGCCGTTACGGGATTTATGACCCTTTCCAATGCCCAGATCGAGGCGGTTACGCTTCCTGATGCCATCAAGGCAACCCTTCCCCGCTATCCCGTTCCCGCCTTCCGCATCGCCAAACTCGCGGTTGACCGAAGGTTTCAGGGTGCAGGAGTTGGTTCATGGCTTCTCCGCAACGCGCTTCAACGCGCGCTTACGGTCTCTCTTTCAGTCGGAGTCTTTGCCGTTCTGGTTGACGCTATCGATGATATAGCGAAAGGCTTCTATCTCAAGTACGGTTTCATTCCGTTGCAGGATCACCCGCTGACGCTATTCCTTCCCCTTGCCACAATCCGCAAGGCAAACGCTCCATAAATATAACCATGAAAGGGGACGCACCTCAGTCCGGCCGCGTTGGGGTTTCCCGGTTCCGGTCGGATGATAGCCTTGTTCCCACAAGTCGTGTCGGGACAAGGCCCTCGGACAAGAGTTGGCGCATGGGTTCATGTGTGAGGTTTATTCTGATAGCGCCAAATTGTCCTCGGGGCCTTTGCCCCGCCACGCCTTGCGGTTCTACAAGACACCGGTATCATCCGTCCGGAACTGTTGCAATTCTCTACGCGGCCATGCTGGTCGCGCCCTGTATAAAGGTTCAGTTCCCGCGGCTTCCCCTGGCGCCGAACAGAGTTGCGACGCGGCCCTTCGGGGCACGTCGCAACTCCGTTCTCTGCCACCCCTTCGTCATTAAGATAAGAAAAGGCTTTATTCAGTTATGTAATTTCATATTGATTGGTGTGCCAAAGATCGCTGTACGGAAGCGTGATTGGGAGCGCGGAGAGTGTCAACCTAAGTGTGTAAACACTCTCCACTCACCACATACGGCTTGATTCGGTCTTCATACAATATCATAAGCTGATTATATACGAGTTCCCAATAATCAACGCCCTTACGCCATGTATGATTTTCAAGCTCGCGGATGACGAGATAATACATCTTTGGAACCGAGTCCTCGTTCGGAAAAAGTGATTTTGCTTTTATGTATTTCTTGACGACGCGATGAAAACTTTCGATGGGATTAGTCGTATAGATCATCCTGCGTATTTCCAGAGGATAACGGAAGAACGTCATCAGTTCATCCCAATTCATTCGCCATGATTTTGAGATATACCCATACTGTCCATCCCATTTCCGGGCAAAGGCCTCGAGCGCCGTTTTGGCCCCTTCCTCAGTCGCGGCGTGATAGATCGCTTTAAGATCGGCTGTCACGAGCGATTGATGCTTATCTGATGTTTTTACGAAGCGAAGGCTGTTACGTACTTGGTGAACGATACACTTTTGTATGTCTGCATGCGGAAATACGGCGCTGATGGCGTCGGAAAGCCCTTTTAGGTTGTCCACGATAAAGATCAGGACATCTTCGATACCGCGATTCTTAAGTTCATTGAGTACAAGAAGCCAGTACTTCGCGCTTTCGGTCGTGTCGATGTATAAGCCCAAACAGCTCTTCTGCCCTTGCAGGTTTATGCCGACGGCTATATACAGAACTACATTACGAACTTTTCCGTCCTGTCGCATCTTTACCATCGTTCCATCAAGGTAGATCATCGCGTATATCCGTTCGAGGCTCCGCGTTTGCCACTCCCTCGCGGCTCCCATGACCGAATCGGTAATAGTGCTAACCGTTTCGGGAGACATCTCATAGCCATACAGGTCTAACAAGTATGCCTGAATATCGCGGGTGCTCATGCCTTTCGCGTACAGCCCAATGACCTTGTTCTCGATACCGGAAATGTCCCGCTGGCGCTTTTTGATAATCTGCGGTGAAAAACTGCCGTTGCGATCCCGTGGTGGGTGAACGACGATATCGCCATGGGTGGTATGCACCGTTTTGGTGCCATAACCATTCCGACTATTCTCGATGATCTGGGCCGCATGCTGAGTATTGGCGTCATAGCCCAGATGATTCCGTATCTCTCCTTCATACAGAGCCCCGATCACCTCGCGCGAGATGTCCTTCAACAGATCGTTCAAATCCGACAAGGTTTCGATTCCCCGCTCGTCGATTAGCCGTTTCAAGCTTTCTTTGTCCATATCCATCTGTCCACCTCCTACAATTATCGGTAGGGTTTACACAGATAATCTTACACTCTCCCTTCGACATGCGGCGCCGAGAGTTGAAGGTGCGGCGTCGAAGCCCAAAGGTCCGGTTTTCTCTCTTTGAGGTACCTCGCCGAGTGTTTGACCTCCGGCTTCGAGGGTCCAAGGTCCGGCGCCGGAGGTCAAAGGTTCGGTTTCGGAGCTTTGACCTCCGGCGCCGGAGCTCTGAGGTAGGGAGGGGTACCCTCGGGGGTACCCCCTCCTACCCTTTCAGGTACTCCTATGCTTTTTTCCTCGCGGGCGTTCCCGGGAACCGGGTCGCGAGGTCGTCGTAGATCGTGGCGGCGTTCGGGGCTTTTGCCTTCGCCGCGCTTTTCACGTTGCTGTAGAACACCAACGCTCCCTGGTACGCTTCGCTTCCCGACAGCGTCATGCTGTCGTTGAGCGCGTCGGTCAGGGGGTTCAGTCCCTGCGCGAGTTCCCTGAGCGTCTGCACGCTTTTGATGTCCGTGGCAAAGGCGGTCATGTCAAGGAACGACGGGACGAGGTCCTTGTTCTGCTGTCCGTACTCGTACGCTTTCTGCACGAACGCCACGGTTTTGTCGCCCATTTTCGGAAGCTCAATTCTTTCTTGCGTCGACAACGTTTTCAAATGCGGCAAAAGCTTGGCTTGCAAGGTGTTGACGGCCGACTTGATTTCCATCAAATCCGCCTCCGGAATGTTCACCGAGATCAAATCCTGTTGGGCCATACTATGCCCTCCTTTGGGTTTAGATGGCTCCATCGTACGGCGAGGCACGCAGGATTGCAAGCGTTATTTTTTGAGGAGATCGCTCCATTAATAAATTCGATCAATTTAAGTAAAAACGCCAGCCAACTTATGTTGCTTGTTTACAAGCAACACTCAGGAAAATGTCAGTTTGATTCACTAACTAGACATTCATAACTGTTCATTTATAATTTTACAAAACCACTCATCTGGATTCGCTGATAAATAATTTTTAAGCAATTTGCTATTTCCAAAATCTTCGTAAGGACTATTAGGTATCCATCCATCATAACCTATATCAAATTCTAGAATATCAGATTTAAATTTTGTGCAAATTGTAAAAAATGCACATATCAGTGCATTTTGGAGTATCTGGTTATACCCCCCAATTACTCCGGCAGTTGGCGTCATTTGAACCAACAATAAGGCTAATTTAAACTCATCACATATAATAAATTTTCCTTTCATTCTGACACTCCTTATGGAATATTCTGCTGAACTTCACCTAATTCTATTCTCTGATATACATTCTGTTTTGGAATGTATGGTGCATAATATTCAGGTAAGCCATTTAATGTCTTCCCTTTCGTTAACGAGTCGAAGTTGTACCGAAATAAGCGATTTCCTGATGTAGGCTTTTGTAAGCTGGACAATGGTAATCTTGCTTTCAACAATTCTATTTTTGTCCCAACTGGAATATCTGCAGCAGTAAGGATATTAATTTCTGTAGCGCTTAAACCTTCAAGATTTGAAGTAGTAACAAAACCCCTTGGTTTAATCGAACCTCCTCGTGCTTCTTGAATAAACTGAACCTCTATATTAGGCGATAATGCTGTGTATCCGCTCCTAGCGGCGGCAATCGCTCCATTAACAAATGATGCTCCTTGCGTGATATTTAATACCTTTTGTTGATTGATTGCAAGTTCCAGTGCCGTGGCGCCAACACCCGACAAGGCCGATCGCTCAACCATCAAATCAGTAATCACGCTCGGTAAGACATTTGAGCCAGCTCCACCAGCCGACAATAATGCCCCACCCATCAGATATGTCATCGCCTGAATTGCTCTTTCTTGCAGTACTTCCTTCTTCGCGGCTGAATAAGAATCGCTGTTCTTAATTCCGGTAACCTTCTCGTCGATAGCGTCAGCGAATGCTTGCTGGATTGTTGTTAATGACCCTGTATTGTTTACCTTCAAGTCAGGGAACAATGCTGCACTAATCCCGATTTCGAAGTTACCTCTTGTCAAAACCGAATTGATAATCTCGCCGCCAATTCCGTTTAGCGCATAACCATCCTTCCCGTCCGCATATCCAAGCTTTCCTAAATACGCCTTCGCAAAATCCACGTCATCTTGAGTAATCGAGTCACTACCAAGATTCATGGCGTAAGCCCAATCAAGAGCCATATCGCCGGTAGAACCAAGGAAGACTTCGCCCATGCCATATGATTCCATTCCGCCGACATTAGCAGGATTCACAACCTTCTTGAATGCCGGATCTTGAATCATTTGCCGTATTGCCTGGCCTTTTTTATTCAAAGGCACTTCCATGTATATGCCATCTCGATGGTTATCGACTATTTGGCCTGTAAGGGTTATCAGGCAATTCTTGGTACTCTCCGCGGTTGGTATCCAATTATCACGGTTCAATATACCGTTGGCAGTTCCTTGCCAGAACGCTTCATCCGGCGTCAGATTGAAGATCGCGTTGACCTGGTCATACGTATTCAGTCCAGTCATATACGCAAGTGCTTCTACGTTTCCGCCTTGCTGATGGTATCCTTCATGGCTCATCACCGACGCAAGCTTCGCGCTTGTCGCGCTGTCGTTTCCGCGGAGTTTGTTTGAAAGGATAATCGTGTTTGCGCGATTATCATCGAAACTGCCTAATTTGTTCTCCGGAAGATCCGCGAACTCAGACTTCACCTTTCCGGACCAAAGCGCCCTCGCGAGTTCGACGTTTTCGGAGTTTTTGAGCGCGCCTGTCCACCCGAGATCGTTGATCGCGTTCAGCTTTGAAATCGCGCGATCGTCGCCGAAGGCGTTACTCATCTTCGCGTATGCGATCTTTCCCGTATCTCGGAAGCCGCTCATGCTCGAGATAAGGGTTCCCGGGCTGATGTCAATCCCGCCCATGCCGAAGTTCATGCCGAACCCGTCTTTCCCGAGGTTCATCTCCATAACTCCGACGCCGAATAGTTTTCCTACGTTAAACTTGACGTTACCCGTCATGCCGTACGTCACGGCACCACCCGCCAAGTTTCCCGCGAGATTATTGAACTGCGCAATACTGTTATTATTAAAGCTGTATCCGTTCAGCCCTTTGTTCGTGCCATCGACGAGATTTACCTTCCCGAGCCCCTGCGTCGTCGCATTCCCCGCCATTCCCGCGACGACTCCTGCCATCGCTTCCTTTCCGAACGCGCCCTGCGCGAAGGCTTTAGAGTCGAACGCCTTGCCGCCGGTGACGAGGCCGCGCACGCTGACCGCGTTGATCGCACTCGAGGCGACGTTCTTTGCCGTAATCTCAAGGCCCTTCGCGAGGGTCGTCCCGACCACGGTTTGGCCGAACATGTTGGCGCCGACCGCCCCTCCAGCGTTCGCGAACCCTCCTCCGATCTTCGACG
>Ga0209467_1000064_pt1 | contig 197697 bp, 143 predicted proteins | sample Higcelwee11metaG_FD_187175 | JGI IMG/M metagenome (GOLD analysis project Ga0209467, IMG submission 187175) | Freshwater pond sediment microbial communities from the University of Edinburgh, under environmental carbon perturbations - High... | ecosystem: Environmental > Aquatic > Freshwater >...
CTGTTGCTGTGGCTGTGCCTGTTGCTGTGGCTGAGCCTGTTGCTGTGGCTGAGCCTGTTGCTGTGGCTGAGCCTGTTGCTGTGGCCGCTCCTGCTGTGGCTGAGCCTGTTGCTGTGGCCGCTCCTGCTGTGGCCGCTCTTGCTGCTGTGGCCGCTCCTGCTGTGGCTGAGCCTGTTGCTGTGGCTGGATTTGCTGCGCGCCGGTGTCAGTTTGCGGAGCCGCTGGCGTCCTTCGGGTGTATTTGCGCTTCTTGACGATCGGCTCGTCGCTAGTCCACGCCTGTTCCGCTTGGATTTCCTGATTTGGCATGTCGATGTCCTCGTCGTTTTTTCCAGCCCTGGGGGTTCTGGGCGTCTTAGTCTGGTTCTCCATCAATTATTCCCTCGATAGATTTGCTTATTTGAACACATTGCTGTTTTAAAAATTCCATGTCCATGCTGTTGATCAGGGCGAAATCCGCTCTGCCAAGCTTCATTTCGGGCGGCAACTGCCGCGCCAACCGCATGTCGATCTCGGCTTGCGTCCAGCCTTTGCCCCGCAGTCGCTCGACTTGGGCATCCCGAGGCGACCAGACGGCCACGACGGAGGCGAACTTGCCTTCCCAACCCGCCTCGTAGAGCAGCGGGACTTCAAAAATCACCGGGCCGTCCATCCCGTCGAGGCGTCTCTCCGCCTCTTTCAGCACTAGCGGCCGCGCCGTCCGGTCGAGCCAGTCCAGCTCGTCCGGCGCGTTGAAGACGATGGCGGCGATCTTCCGCTTGTCCAGAACCCCGGCGTCGGTGATCCTGTCACCCCAGCGCGACAACGCCGCCCGCGGCAGCTCGTGGGCCGGGTCGGCGTAGAAGCCCGCGCAGATGGCGTCAGCGTCGAGCGTCCTCCAACCGAGCGCGGCGAACAAGCGCAAGGAGGCACTCTTGCCGCAAGCCATGCCGCCAGTCAAACCGATCAAAAAGCTTGCCATGATTGCGAGGGCGAACTCCAAATTGCTGCGTCTGGCTCCGTCACTCATGCGGTTTCGCCGCAAGCTGGGCGTGACAGGGGATGACTAGATTGTCTCGTTGTGCCGCCACCAAACGGCAAAGGTTTCAAAATTCCCGGCGTCCGAAGCGGCACCAGTGGGTTAAAAGGCAAATCAACCGGAGAAAAACGGTTAGACTGGAAAGATTTAGCCACCCGGGCTTCAATTATCCCGTCTTAGTGGTAAATTATATCGCGGCTGTCACCAAATACAAGCCGATGTCGCTTTAAAAAAACGAGTTTTAAAAGGAATTCCGCGATGGTGCGATCAACCGGGGGAACTGGGCCAACCTTGACGGCGAGGCAAGCCTTGTGGCGGGGAAAGTGGCTTTGCGCCGAGCGCCTCGAATACGTGGACCAGGAGGGGAAGCCGCGCTCCTGGGAGTGCGCCGGGCGGGTCGGCGACGTCGGGGCGGTAGCCGTGGTGGCGTCCTTTCGTCCCTCCGGGCGTTTGGTGCTCGTCCGCCAGTTCCGCCCCCCCGCCGCATGTTTCGTGCTTGAGTTCCCCGCCGGGCTGGTGGACGGCGACGAGGGCTTCGAGGCCGCGGCGCGGCGCGAGCTCGCCGAGGAGACCGGCTATGCCGGCGTGGTCCGCGGCGTGGTCCGTCCGGTCTACAGCACCCCGGGCATGGTCAGCGAGGCCGTCGCCCTGGCCAGCGTCGACATTGACGAGCTGGATCCGGCCAATGTCAGCCCGGCGCAGCGGCTCGATCCTGGCGAGCACGTCGAAGTCCTCCTTGTCCCGGCGACAGGGCTGCTGGACTTCCTGCTGCGTCGCCAGGAGGCGGGCGATGGCGTGGACGCCAAGCTCATGAGTTACGCCCTGGGCTCGCAGGTTGGAGGCCGCATATGAAAAAGAAATTCATGCTCGCCCTGGATCAGGGAACCACCAGCTCTCGGGCGGTGGTTTTCGACCATGCCGGCGCGGTGGTCGCCCTCGACCAACGGGAGTTCGCGCAAAGCTTCCCCCGTCCGGGCTGGGTCGAGCACGACCCTTTGGAAATCTGGGAGTCGCAGCGGCAAGTGGCGGTCAACGCCCTCGCCGCGGCGGGGCTGAAGGCGTCGGACATCGTCGGGATCGGCGTCGCCAACCAGCGCGAGACCACGCTGCTTTGGGAGCGGCGCGGCGGCAAGCCTTTGCATCCAGCCATCGTCTGGCAGTGCCGCCGGACCGCCGACCTCTGCGCGGAGCTCGCCCGCCAGGAGGGAGCGGACCAGCTCGTCCGCGAGCGGACCGGGCTGCTGCTCGACCCCTATTTCTCCGGCACCAAGCTCAAGTGGCTGTTGGACAACGTCCCTGGGGCCCGACGGCGGGCCGAGGCCGGGGAGCTCTGCTTCGGCACCGTCGATTCTTGGCTTTTGTACCAGCTCGCCGGGGTTCACGCCACCGAGCCCTCCAACGCCTCGCGCACCTTGCTCTTCAACATCCACACCGGGCGTTGGGACGACCAGCTGCTTCAGTTGCTGGACATCCCCGCGGCGCTGCTGCCGGTTGTCCAGCCCTCATGCTCGCTCTTCGGCGTGACCAAGTTGTTCGGCGCGCCCACTCCGGTCTGCGGCGTTTTGGGCGACCAGCAGGCGGCGCTTTTCGGGCAGGGCTGCTTCGGGCAGGGCGACTGCAAATGCACGTTCGGCACTGGTTGCTTCGCCCTGCTGAACACCGGCAAGACCCCCGTGGTTTCCGACAACCGTCTGCTGACCACCGTGGCTTGGGACTTGGGCGACGGGTTGGAGTACGCCTTGGAGGGCTCGGTCTTCATTGGCGGGGCGGTGGTCAAATGGCTCCGCGACCAGCTAGGGGTCATCGTCGACGCCCAGCAGACCGAGGCGTTGGCTTTTTCGGTGCCGGACAATGGAGGCGTCTACATGGTGCCGGCTTTCGTCGGGTTGGGCGCCCCGCATTGGGACGCCGAGGCGCGGGGGAGCGTCCTGGGGCTGACCCGCGGCAGCGGCGTCGCCCACATCGTCCGGGCCGCGCTGGAGAGCGTCGCCTACCAGACCAAGGATTTGGTCGACGCCTTGCGGGCCGACTTCCGGGGCGGGATAAGCTCTTTGAAGATTGACGGGGGGGCGTCGGTGAACGGCTTCCTGGCGCAGTTCCTGGCGGACGTGCTGGGCATACCGGTGGTCCGTCCGGCGGTGGCGGAGACGACGGCGTTGGGGGCTGCCTATGTGGCGGGGCTGCAATGCGGTTTTTGGTCCGGCAAGGAGGCGCTTGCCGCCAACTGGAGCTCCGGGGCTGAGTTCAAACCCCGGCTCGATCCGGCCACGCGGGAAGCGCTTCTGCGCTGTTGGGCAAATGCGGTGGAGGCGACGCGACGCTTCAAGGGGTGAGATGGTCGATGTGCTCATAGTCTACCAGGACGAGCAACCCCAGACGCTTCACCTTCCGCGCCCGCCGGGCCAGTTGCCTGCCCGCTTCGGGCCGGAGTTGCGTCGAGTTCCCGGTCGGCTCCCCCTTGGCCGCCTTCGAGGCGCTCCATGGCCTCGACGGTGAATTGCCTCGCCTCAGATGCTTGACTTCCACCGCCGGAGGTTATATTGTCAAGCGATGTCTAATTAGATGTGAGGGCGTGTTTTGAAAGCCAGGCAGGTGAGCCAAACGATGATCGCGCGGGAGCTGGGGGTGGCTCAGCGGACGGTCAGCAAGGCTTTGCGGGACGAGCCGGGGGTTTCCGACGAGTTGCGCGGCAAGGTCAAGGCGTTGGCGGAGCAAATGTCCTACCGTGGCAACCGGCTGATGCGCACCTTGATCGAGGGCAAGTCCCGGACGGTCGGGGTCTGCTTGCCGGGCTTGAGCGTCGACCAATACCTCGGCGGGATTTTCACTGGCATCGAGGACGTGCTCCAACCCCGCAAGTACAAGATGATGTTCAGCAGTTGGAACCATGATTCCGAGGACGACGAGGCGGAGATCATCACTTTGCTCCAATACAATGTCGACGGCCTGATCGTTTTTCCCCGTTTCCCCACCGTCGGGCACGAGGCTTTCTTCCGCAAGCTGATCGCCGTCGGCGACAAGATCGTGTTCCTCAACGAGCCATTCCTGGCCGACGGTTGCGGTTCGGTCTTCTCCGACGACCCCCGGGGGATGCGCGAGCTGGTCGCCCACCTGCATTCCTTGGGGCATCGCTCCATCGCTTTCGCCGGGACGCTCAGCGAATTCGACACCCGGACCCACAGTGTCCTGGGCCGTCGTTTCGCCGCTTGCGCCGACGAGTGCGCCAAGCGCGGGATGCGCCTGCGTCACATCCCTTTGGCGAAAGGCGACGTGGCGTCCGCCAGCATGGCCGCCTTCGAGATCTTTATGAAGGACCGGCAGGGCGTCACGGCCTTGGTTTGTTTCAACGACTACATCGCCATCGAGGCGATCCGGCAGGCGAGGCGGATGGGCGTCGACGTCCCCGCGGAGCTGTCGGTCTGCGGCTACGGCGACGTCTTTAGTCACGCCGACGATTTTAGCGTCCCGTTGACCACCGTGTCGCAGTCCAGCCTGGAGATCGGCAGAACCGCCGCCACGATGTGCCTGGACATGATCGAGGAGCTCGCGGCCCCCCGCAATGTGGCCATCCCCACCTCGTTGATCATCAGGAAGTCCACCGCGGCGGTGCGGCCAGCCACTTGATCGTCATCTCCTGCCGATTCTTCTTTGTACCCCTTGACAAATCATCCGTTCCATTATATGATTGCCATGTGGTCTAATTAGAACTAAACGTTCCGCGGTTCTTTTTGACTAACTAAACCTTGGCAAGCGAAAGAGATGAGTGAAGATGAAGCGACAACTGCGATTCATGGCACTGTTGGTATGCCTGGCCTCCACCGCGGCTCTGGCCGCCAAGGATGAGTTCAACCCCGACATCCTCCTAACCAACCCCACCAAGCCGTATGTCGGTATGCGCTCCTTCGACTTCAGTTCCCCCGCCGACGGCTTCTACCGTTTCGAGCTGGTCTACAGTTGTCCCTTGACCTACGCCAACATCCTGCTCGACGGCAAGTTCCTCTACCACTTCAAGAACGGCGCCATTGGGATGCCCCGCCCCGTCGCCAACCGTCTCGGGACAGTCACCTATCTGACCAAAGGCAAGCACACGCTGCGCTACCGCGGCTACGACCATCCCTGGCATTTCAACGACGTCGCCAAGACCATGGAGTCCTTGCAGATGGGCTTCACCCGCGTCAGCGACCCCGCCGCCACCCTCCGCGCCACCGAACTCGACCGCCAGGACATGGTCTTCGCGCTCAACGAGCCCCTCACTCTACGTCTGGAGCAGGTCACCGGCGCCCAGCCCGCCACCTACACCGTGAAGATCAAGCGCCAGCGCGACGGGAGCGGCAAGACCGTCTGGGAGAAGCCCGTCACGTTGCCCGCCAACAACGCCCACGCCGTCGCCGACGTCGTCTATCCCTGCGGCGATGAGGGCGCCTACGAATACAGCGTCTTCGACGCCTCCGGCAAAGTCCGCGTCGGCCCCTGGTCGTTCTGCGTCATCGACTCCACCCCGTTGCCCATCCCCATCGCCTCCGGCCCGCCCCAGGAGGCGCCCCGCGTCCTGGTGGACTCCGTGGACTGCGCCCTTGAGGACGACCCCGCCCACCAGTTCCGCGACAACGGCTCCAGCAAGGTGCAGGACAGTCCCGTGGGGCGTTACCGCGTCACCGGCGAGCGGCGGCTTTGGACAAACACCTACAAGCAGGGTAAGGACGGCAAGTACAGCCTGGCGAACCCCGGCGAGGCCGGGCTGAGCTACGCCGCCGCCGACTGGTTCGCCTACACCTTGCAGGTCAAGCACCCCGGCAAGGCGCACATCGTGACCGCCTACATTCCCAACGACTTGCGGCGTAAGGTGGTCGTCCAGGCCTACGATCAAGTGACCGGCAACTCCAACGCCGGGCTGTTGGACACCGGCGACGCCCCCGAGGGCGGCAAGCTGGCCAAGCTCAGCTTCCTCATCTATCCCAACGGCAAGGCCATCGACGTCACCAGCTTTTGCAGCAACGGCAACCACAACTCCGACTTGAACCGTCAGGGCGCGGTCGCGAAGATAGAGCTCTACGAGCTGCCCGAGGGGCTGCCCCCCATGCCCGAGGCCGCCGGCGGCTGGGCCAAGAACAAGGAGTTCGGCTGGCAGGGCGAGCAGTTGGACATCGGCATCTTCGAGCGCATGATGCCCCGGCTCTGGAGTGGCGACGAGATGGTCCCCGGCGTCATGTCCGGCCAAGCCTGGGGCAGGGGGGGCTACCATGACTGGCAGGCCGTCTTCGACGTCTGGAACCGTTATGGCTCCTTCAGCATGTACTCCGGCGAGAACCGCATCATCCTCCCGGTGGCCACCTATGGTCTGAGCTACCTTGACGTCGATCTGCTGCCCAACGCCGACGAGGCCTATGGCGGCGGCTTCAAGTTCCGTCCCGTCGACCGCCAGCGCCGCGACCTCATGAAGCTCATCCTCATGTTCTGCCAGAAGTACCATGTCAAGGTCATCCTCGATTTCCAGGAGTCGCGGATCTACGCCGACAACATCCTCACCGCCTACGGCCAAGACAGCACCCGGGCGGAGGGGCTCTTCCTCACCTCCATGAGCGGCAAGACCCTCTACTCCCCGCACCACATCCTCAGCCCCGCCAACGAGCTGTCCCGGCGCTACCTGAAGGATCTCTACTCCTCCATCGCCGAGAAGTACGGGAAGTACCAGTCCTTCGGCGGCTTCCATCACCGCCAGACCGGTTGGAACGGCAACACCTCGGTCTGGTTCTTCACAGCCAACACCTGCTACGACGACTTCCACGTCAAACTCTTCGAGCGGGAGACCGGGGTGAAAGTCCCGGTGGCGTCCGACGACCCCAACAAGATCGTCAAGCGCCGCGACTGGATCTTGGCCAACGCCAAGGACGTCTGGTTCAAATGGCGCTGCGACAAGAACACCTCGTTACTCTCCGAGCTGCTCGCCGCCGTCCGGAAGCACGCCCCGCAGGCACGTTTCTACGCCAAGAATCTCGAGGAGGTCGACCCCGCCAGCGGTCTCGACCCGGCGAAGCTTTCCGACCCCGACCTTGGCTACCGCGACACCATTGGCGTGGGTGGTGTCGGCATCGAGCTCAACGGCCTCGACCCGCTCGAATACGCCAACTTCGACCGCCGCGAGGGCGTGGTCCACCGCACGCTCGACAACCTGATGCCGCAGGAAGTCTCCTATCCCCGCGGCCTTTGCTCCGGCGCCGGCTCCATCCCCTGTGGGCCCTACATCCGCGAGAAGCTCGCCTTGGCGCTGGCGGAGCGGCCGCTCAAGGAGGTCTACTTCGGCGGTCCCTGGATCATCGGCGAGATCGACACCGGCCTGCGCCCCTGGACCCAGGCCTGGCGCGCCATCCCCGCCTTGGATTTCAAGCGCCTTGCCGTTGGTGACGACCAGTCGGTGGTCTGCTGGAGCGCAAAATCAGTTTTTTACCTGGTCAACCGGACTGACCGCCCCCAGAACGTCCGGGTGGACTTCGCCGGGGAAGCCAGGAAGATCTCCGACCGTGTCTATGGCCAGAGTTTCCCAGACGGCAAGAGCCTGGAGTTGACTATCGAGCCCTACATGCTCCGCGTCCTGGAGTCCGAGGGCTCCCCCGTCGCCGTCAAGGCCATCCCGGACGCCGCCCTCGTGGCGAGCCTGCGTTCCAAGCTGGCCCAATTGGAGTCCATCGCCCCCAAGGCCGCCGGACTGGTCGAGACCCGCCGCGGCGCCGGGGAGAAGTACGTCTCCATGAAGTTTGGCGAGGAGATCTACGACGACGGCGAGTGGGGCCGCCGCGACCTCTCCTTCACTTTCGACGCCCTGCTCAAGCCGATCCAGAAGGCCATGGCCGCCGGGGACTACGGCGACGCCTCGCTGCTCCTGGAGCAATTTGTCCGCGACCATTCCTGGTGGCTGGAGGCCTTCGGCTGGTTCGAGGGCGACTACCGCTTCCGCCCCGCCAAAGGCGACCTGTCCGACGCCCGCAAGCTGGCGAGTTTGTTGGAGTCCAAAGGGCCGATCGTCCTGGAGCGCCGCGCCGACGCCCCGGTCGAGACGCTCCGCGTCCCGGACGGCGCCGCCTCGTTAAAATGGAAGACCGCCGTGCCCGACGGCTACTCCTTGACTGTGTGGATGTTGTCCGGCGGCGACCTGGGGCCGGTGTCCGTCTTGGTGGACGGCGCGCGGAGCGGCGAACTAGGCGTCGCTGGCGGCAACCCCTACTTCGGGCATTTCACGCTTGCCCGGCCCGTGGTGATGGGCGGCGGGAAACACGTGGTGGAACTGCGCGCCCCGGCGGGACAGCCGCTGGTGGTCGCGGCGGTCGAGTTCACGCAAAACCCGCCACGGCCTATCCGTCAATGGTCGGCCATTGGCCTCTTCGAGATCGGCAAGGTCAAGAGCCAATATTTCCATGAGGCGGTCGGTATGGACCAAGTCTTTGCTCCGGAGACCGAGATCAAGCTCGACAAGACCTACCCCGGCTTGGACGGCGTCCCTGCGAAATGGCGCCAGATCGACATCGGCGACGACAAGTTCATCCAGCTTCTGGAGAAGTACTATCCCTACGACTACAGCGTGGGCAACGGCGTGGCCTACCTGGCCACCTGGGTGTACTCCCCGACCCGCCGCGACGCCACCTTGTACTACGCCATCGACTGGTTCGGCAAGATTTGGGTGAACGACGAGTTGATCCTGGGCGATGTCGGTGGTCCGTGGAAAGTTTTCGCCACGGAGCGGATCACCTTGCGGCAGGGCTGGAACAAGCTCCTGGTGAAGACGGCCTGCGGGCGTTCGAGCTGGAAGGCGAACTTGGCGCTCAGCGACCCCGGCGACCTGAAATACAGTCCGACGCCGCCTCTGGACTAGTTCGGAGTTCGGAGTTGTGGCCGGAGCGTCCCCGCTCCGGGAGGTAGTGGCCGGAGCGTCCCCGCTCCGGGAGGTAGTGGCCGGAGCGTCCCCGCTCCGGGGGGTAGTGGCCGGAGCGTCCCCGCTCCGGGAGGTAGTGGCCGGAGCGTCCTCGCTCCGGGAGCGGTTGGCGGTTGAGTTGCGTTGTAAACGTGGCTAAAAGACAAGGTGAGGATCGTGGAGATGAAAACAAACTGTCAAATGGTTCGCGGGACGGCGTTCTCCCTGGTGGAGTTGCTGGTTGTTATCGCGGTGATCGCCATCCTCTTGGCCTTGCTGATGCCCGCCTTGAACAGCGCGAAGGGGCAAGCCCGGACGCTGCTTTGCTTATCCAAGCTCAAGAGCTTCGGCGTGGCCAACGCCTCCTACATGGGCGACTGGAACGACCACGTCGCCACCGGGAGCGGGAACAACTTCAACTCCGCCGCCGCCTTCACTGGCAACAGTTGGTGCGAGCGGGTCGCCCCCTATCTGGGGGACGCCAGCGTCAAATGCACCGTCAACAGCAACCCGAATCATTTCGACTGCCCGGATCGCATGCGCGTCAACAACGGCGTCATGCCTTCCGCCAACAACCCCGCCTGGACTTGCGCTAGCAGCTCCTTGGATGCGGCAGGCAACCCTCAACGGATCGCCGTATGCGTCGTGCCCTCCAGGAAAGCCTACCTCATCGACAGCGTCTACGCCTTCACCAACATCGGAAACATGGTGCCCTACTACATGGCTCCGGCCGGCGCCGGAGGGGGCGGCTATTTTCCGCGGCACAACAACAACAAGATGAGCAACACCCTGTTCTTCGACGGCCATGCGGCCTCCTTCGGCCTCCCCCCGTTGCCGATCGCATGGTTGCCGGTTTGTGACTGGTTCAACATGGCCTATGCTGGCGTCCCCGATATTTAAAGGTGATGGACATGAATGCGAAAAGAGTTTTTACCCTTGTCGAGATGTTGGTCGTGGTGGCGGTGATCGCCATCTTGGTAGCGCTTTTGATGCCGGCGTTGGGCAAGGCCAAGGCGCAAGCCAGGAGCCTTGGCTGTAAGAACAACCTCAAAAACCTTGGGGCGGCCAACCAGCTTTACGCCAACGACTGGAACGGCCACTGCGTGCCCCATGGGGACAACTACGTCTGGGAGAACACCCTCGCCTCGTATCTTGGCATGGCTCGCTATTACAAGGCCGCGGAGAAACCCGGGAACGTCTTCCTCTGCCCGGAGAATCCCGAGGGGCGTTTCCTCGGCAACTTCCCCAGCTTCGGCTTGAACACCGGAATCCGCATGCTCGGCGCCGGATGGATCGTCGCAGCCTACCGGATAGAGAAGTTCAAATGCCCCAGCGCCAAGTTCCTTCTGGTGGACGCCCTCAACGAAACTTTGAACTCGACCCAGTTCGCCTCCAACGTTTCGGGCGGCTGGGTGATGATGATCCATAACAAAACGGCCAACTTCGTGTTCCTGGACGGTCATGTCGGCGCCTATGGCGCCCCACCCGTCCCAGTGGCCACCAACTACAGCGAGGCCGACAAATGGATGGCTCCGACAACCGATCCGCCAAACCTTTGATGCCTTCAACCATTGCAGGAGAAGACCTTCGATGTTAGTCAAACTTTTTTGCCTTTGCCTCGCGGCATTGCCTTTGGCCGCCGCCGCCGAAGTCCGGGTCTCGATGTTCGCCGAGGACGACTTCACCCTGCCCACCACACTCACGTTCGCGCCGGCATCCCTGGAGTTCCAGCAGCCCAACCGCAAGCTCGCTTGGCCCGCGCCCGGCTACAAGAACCGCTGGAGCGCCGTCGCCGACTGCCAGCTCGCCGTCCCCGTCTCGGGCGACTACCGCTTCAAGTTCCAGGGTAGCTCGGTACGAGCCATGCTCGGTGGCCTCCCCCTCGACCTGACGGGGACGGCTTCTGTCCGGCTCGAGCCCGGTAAGCAGCCCTTGCGCCTCTTCCTCAAAAAACGCGACGACAACGACCACCAAGTGGCGGTTGACCTGAAATGGCTCCTCCCCGGCGCCAAGGACTTCACCCCGGTCCCCGTGGTTGGCGACACCCCGTCCTTGCCCTCCATCCCCTTCTTCCCCGCGCCGGTCCTGACGGAGCGGGCGCAGCCCAACTACCGCGAGTATGCCTTCGACATCGCAAACGCGGGCTATTACCGCCTGGGAGCCCAGGGGCTCCGTGGCTCCATCGGCCACGTCACTTTCGACGGCTCCCCGCTTTTCCCGCTCGACTCCGCCTTCACCACGGTCAAGCCCGGCTTCTGGGGCGAGTATGCCGTCCGGCGTTGGTTGGAGCCGGGACGCCATGCCTTGCGCATCCATTTCTACGACACTTTCGGTAGGCCGCTCGCCTGGAGACCTTTCGTCCAGGCAGTTCCGCCAGGCGGTCAGGTGGCGGCATGGGTCAAGAACAGCTCCGACATGGTGTTCACGCTGGGCGAGCCTATGACCTTCGTCCTGGAACAGGCCACCGCCACGGACACCGACTACTCCTTGGAGATCTCCGCCCAGCGCGGCGCGCCCGTCTGGAGCGAGACGGTCAGCTTGCCCGCCAACCCCGTCCGCTCCGTCCGCGAGGTGACATACAATTGCCCCAAAGAGGGTGGTTTCGAGTGGCGTCTGCTCGGCAGGGGAGGGGAGACGCTTGCGGGACCCTGGCAGTTCGTGGTGGTCGATCCGACTCCGCTGGGCGCGCCGCTCCCCGGCTCGCCCGAGACGCTCCGCCCCTGCGTGTTGGTCGACCGCGTCGACTGCGTGGACAGCGGGCACGCCTTCCGCGACAACGGTAGCAGCCGCGTCGTGAAGAACTACCGTGTCAGCGGTTCCAAGCACGACTATATCAGCTACGCCAAAGTCGACGGGAAGTGGCGGCGGGCCGAGAAGGGCGTCGATTGCGCCGACGAGGACTGGTTCGCCTACACCTTGAAAGTCAAGCATCCCGGCAAGCCCCACCGTCTCACCGCCTGGGTGCCCACCGACCGGGCCAGGATGGTGGCGGTGCAGGTCTTCGACCAAGTTACCGGCATGTCGGCCGGGGCGGTGATGGACATCAGCCACCCGACGCCCGGCGGCGATCCCGCCCCCTTGAGCTGTGTCCTCTGGCCGAACGGCGACGCCGTGGACGTCACCGCTTTCGCCGCCGTGAAAAGCCAGGCGGAGCCTCTGCTGAACGAGTCGGCCGTCGTCTCCTTCGAGCTTTACGAATACCCCGAGGGCTTGCCCGCCTTGCCTGTCGCGGCGTCCGGCTGGGCGCCCGTCCGCGAGTTCGGCTGGGTCGGCGAGCAGCTCAACTTGGGCGTCGAGCTACGCGCCATGCCCAAGCTCTTCTCCGACGACCGGAAAATCCCCGGCCTCTCCTGGAGCCATGGCGACATCATGGGACCGTTCTTCGACTACCAGGCTTTGTTCCAAGCATGGAGCCGTTTCGGGGAGTATTGCCGCTGGCGCGGCGACAACCTCTATGTCCTGCCCGTCCACAGCTACAACATGACCCACATCCAGAGCGACTTCCTGCCTATTGGCGACGAGGCTTTCCGTGGCCGGCCGGGCGTCTACGCGTACCGTCCCGTCGACTTGGTTCCCCGCGACACTCTGAAGCTGATTGCGTTGTTGGGCGAGAAGTACGGCGTCGGGATTGTCGCGGACTTCCAGATGAACCACCGCTTGACCGCTGACTTCGTGGTCGGCGTGGAGCACGCCATCGGCGTTGACCCCACAGAGCTCCCGCTCATTGGCCGCAAAGGGAAAGTATATGGAAACCCCGGAGCCGTCCTTGACCCTTCCCATCCGCTAGTCCGCAAATATTTGAAAGACATGGTGGGCGACATCGCCCGCCGCTACGCCAAAAGCCCCGGGTTGCTTGGAGTGAACTTCCGCCATTGGACATGGACCACGCCGCAGGCGGGTTGGTTCGTCCACGCCGACGCCGGTTATGGCGACGGCACCATCGCCCGCTTCGAGAAGGACAGCGGCTTGAAAGTCCCCGTTGACTCCAGCGACACCGACCGTTTTGAGAAACGCTACGAGTTCCTGGTGAAGAACCTGGACAACCGGGAGATCTGGTTCAAGTGGCGCGCCGGGCAAGTCAGCAGCTTGAAGAGGGAGATGCTCGCCGAGGCCCGCCGCTTCAACCCGAAGTTCAAGCTCTACGCCGGTTACTCCCAGACCATGGACTACCGCTCCGGCAATGGCTTGGACGACACCTTGTCCCCGGAGTTGGGCGGCGGGCAACCCGCCACCGCCGGAGCCAACGGCACCGAGATCAATCGCCTCGACCCTTACACCTACGCCAACTTCGACCAGCGCGAGGGCGTCGACACCGTCGTCCCGGAACAGCGTTTCGAGAACCCCCTCTACTTCAACTATCCGTATGGCCTTTGCGCCGGCCACGGCTCCGGAGTTTACAACCCGCCCTACCAGCTAGAGGCCTTCGCCAAGGCGCTCGCCGAACGGCAGTTCCTCCGCGCCCTCAACGGCGGCCCTTGGGTCTTGCCGGTCATGGACGAGGGGATCAGAAACTGGGTACGCGCCTGGCGCGCCATCCCCGTCCTGGACTACCAACGGCTTGAGGACGACGGCGGGACGGTTTGCTGGCACGCGGCCGACGCCGAGGGCAAGCTGGTCTTCTACCTCGTCAACCCCACGGCCGCGCCGCTGACGGTCCGCTTCGTCCTGGACAACGCCGGGACTTCCATCCTCGACATGGTCTCCGGGGAACGGCTCCGCGCCGCGGACGCCACGTGGCTCTCGCTCCTCCCCAGGCAACGCCAGTTCCAAATCGAGCTGGAGCCTTTCGGACTGCGCCTCCTCGACGCCGGACGGCGGACACGGTTCGCCGGGTTCCACCCCGCGGTCATGGACAAGGCCAGAACCGCCTGGCTATTCCCCGCTTCGCCCTGGCGTTGCAAGTTGACGGTGCAGGCCATCCCATCGCCGGACGGCCAAGCTTTAGTGGTCGTGAAGGGGCGGGACTTGCTGTGCCGACTGGAGGAGAGGAAGGTCTCCGCCACCTCGCTGCGGGTCGTCGCCGACGGCAAGGCCATCCCTGTCCAAGTGGACGGCCGCGACGCCTCCGGCGTTTATGGGGGGCATCCAGGCGGCCTCCTCGGCCCCGACGACGAGATCGTGTTCCGCGCGGCTCCGACGGCGGCCGTCCAGCTCTATTTCGGGACGGAACCGTTCGTCCCCGCCCCCGCCTCAGCCTTCACGGTGGCGGAGGTCGCGCCTTCCCAGGGCCTCACTGCTCAACTGGTGGTTGGCAACGGCCTCTTCGAGATTGGCTTCTGCGGTGACATGGGCGACGGGCCGAAACCAGGTATACTCGATTACATGTCCAAGCTCTACAGCTCCGGTTGCATGTCCTGGCTCAAGCGTGGCGACCAAGTCCTCTGGAGCGCCCAGGGCGGATGTCGCGGCCTGCCGAGCGGTGGCTATGGCCCGGCCGGCAAGCCGACGCTCCTGGCCAACGGGCCAGTTCGCTGCCTGGTCGGCTTCGACTACCCCGAAATCAAGGAGGTCGACTGGTTCCTCAAGCCCGACTGGGAGCGCTGGGCTTCCAACGGCCATCTCCTCGACGTCAAGCCCCGCCGGGTCTTCTCCGTCTGGGCCGATTCGCCGGTGGTCGGACTGACCGACGAGCTGCGTTATTCCAGGGCCATCAACCAAGATTTCACTTTCGGCTGGCATTACATGTCGCTGCAGCGCTTCGCCGGCAAACCGGAGGACAAACTCTTCCACTACTCCTCGCGGGGCGAACCGAGGACACGCGAGTGGGGGGAGAACGGGTTCAACACTGGCTACGAGAACGTCGACGGCTGGGGCGCCGTCTGGGACGCGAAGGCCGGGGTGGGCTTGGAGTTGGTTGGCGAGCCCCTCCTCAACCGTTTCGATTTCGGCAAGGATGGCGCCCGGATGCTTTATAGCTCCAAGTCGATCCCCCCGGACAAGCTGGCCTTGCGTTACCACCTTGTCCTGCTTGACAAGGGCGCATATTCCGATGCACTCGCCTGGCGCGATAGCCTCCTGGCCCCCCCCCAGGTTGAAGTGTCCGCCGTCGAACGCCACACCCCTTAATAGTAGTGTAAGGAAAGTTGCGCGGAAAGAGGTCATGGAGTAGTTTCCAATAACGACAAAGGAAGTAAAGGAGCTTTTCGCGAACAACGGTGACGGGATGCAGGAGCTGATCCGGGCGGCGTTGCAGGAGGTGCTGAAGTCGGGGGAAAACAGGAGAAGGCGGCCATCTCCGCGTTCCCCAACTAGCCACCTTGGCCCTCGCGCCTACAGGCGCTCGGACTAGAACCGATGTGACGCCGGAACTCGTTGGCGAAGTGGAACTGGTTGCAATAGCCGACCTGGGCGGCGATTTCTTTCACCGAGAGGGAGCTGTCGCCTAACAGCTCGCGGGCGAGCTCCAAGCGGCGAAGCGTCCGGAACCGCTGGGGGGAAGAGCCAAGCTTCTCTTGGAAGAGCCGGTCGAGCGTCCGGCGGCCGACCCCGAGCTCCGCGGCGAGCTGGGCGACGCCCAGGGGCCGCTGGAGGTCGCTTTCCAGCCGCGCCTGGGCCAGGGCGAGGAGCTTGGAATGCGGAGGCGTTTCCCGCGACATCTGGGCCAACTGGTTAAGCAGGGCGAAAAGTCCTCCCACGAGCTCCGGAATGTCCGCTTCGCGTTGGGCGCGGAGCAACGCGCCCAGTTCTCGGAACCGCAGCGCCAGCCCGGCTCCGTCCGGCCAGTCGAGCAGCAAGGGACGGTTCAAGCCCAGCGTCTCGGCGATCGAGGCCACGTTGTCGCCCTTGAGGGCGAGAACCAGCTTGTGGTATCCCGTCCCAAGGCTTTCCGACTCGAAGAAGTAGCTCGCCCCGAGCGGTAGCAGCAGGAGCCGTCCGGGGACGAGCTCGAAGTCCGCGTCGCCACAGCGGTAGTTGATCCGCCCGGACAACAGCAGCACCAGCATCATGAAAGAGCTGTCACGCCCTCGGTACCAGGTGGGCACATGCCGGATGGTCTCCTCCACGAAGTAGGGGAACAGCGGCCAAGGGCGCAGTCGCGCCAGCTCCCAACTGTCGGCGCGATAGAAGTCAACCTCCTCGTGATGGGGCGACCGCGGCGCGGCGCCGCATTGCGGACATTTCCTCTCCATACGCCCAGTTCCGTATCATTTTTGGCCTGATTGCGTATATCATAACTGGTTACGCTGTTGTTTCAAGCGTTGTTTTGGCCTATTGTCTATATCAACAACATAAACTGGAGCGTCCAAATGACGAATATAACCAACGGTTCGCTGTCGCTGTCCTTCGACCAGCAAGGCCTGATATCCTCGCTCAAGGGCGTGGACGGCCAGGAACAGGTGTGGGGGCCGGGGCTGTGGCGGATCATCTATTCCCGAGGCGAGGATCTCGAACGGGAACTGCTGGCACAAGACACGCCGCTGGTCTCCCTGGACAGCTCGGGTACTAAGGCCGTCGTCGTCCACGAGTCGGAGCTGGTGAAGGTCCGGATCGAGGCGCGGCTGGAGAACGGCTTGGCGGTCTTCGACGCCACCGTGGAGAACAAGGCCGACATCGTCGTCCGGGAGTTCCAGTTCTTCCACTGCGACCTGGGGCAACTCGCGGACGTCTCGCTGCTCTGGGGCAATGGCGGCGGCGGCGAGCTGCTGCAAGACCTCCCGGAGGTCTTCCGCCGTCACCACAGCAACTACATGGGGCAGGACGACATGGCCATCACCGTGAGCAGCGTTTATCCCGGCGCCCATTGCTCCACCAACTGTTTCGTCCTCCTCAGGGAAGGCGGCGGCCTCTACTTCGGCAGCCACGACCCCAGTTTCCAAAACACCCTGCATCAGTTGCGTCGCTCCGACGACGGCGTCCGCCCCCTGCTGGGCAAATATCCCTTCCTGAAACAAGGCGAGACCGCCCGTCTGGAGGGCTTTGTGGTGGCGCCCTTCCAAGGAACGTGGCACGAGGCTGCGAAAATCTACCGATCCTGGGCGGAAACTTGGTATCAACCGCCCACGCCCCCCAAGTGGATCCGGGACTTCAATGGCTGGCAGCGGCTCATTTTACGCCACCAGTACGGACAGACATTCTTCACCTACGCCGAACTGCCCGACAAGCTCGCCGACGGCGCCGCCGTGGGCATCGACAGCATTCTGCTTTTCGCTTGGTGGAACGACGGCATGGACGCTGGCTACCCCGACTACCGCCCCGCCCCCGACCTGGGCGGTCTAGAGGCGCTCAAATCCGGCATCGCCAAGACCCAGGCGAAGGGCGGCAAGGTCATGCTTTACTTCAACGGCCAACTCATCGACAAAGCCAGCGAGTTCTACAAGACGACCGGCCACAACGCCGTGGTCAGGGATATGCGCGGCCAGGAACACACCGAGGCCTATAATTTCAGCGGGGCCGGCTCCGCGCTACGCCAGTTCGGCAACCGAGTCTTCGCCACTGGCTGCTTCTCTTGCCACGAATGGGTTGACGTCCTCAAGTCCTGCGTCGATTTCGCCATCGAGGCCGGGGCTGACGGCGTCTTCTTCGACCAGTTCGGCTACCGCCTCTGGCCCTGCTGGGACCCCAGCCACGGCCACCGTGTCCCGGACATGGCTGGCTTCGAGACCAAAGCCAAGGTGGTCGAGATGCTGTCCGCCTACGCCAAGGCCAAGAAGCCCGGCATGGCTTTCGGTACGGAATGGATCAACGACCGGCTCGCTCCCCACGTGGATTTCTTCCACACCGTCAACACCGGCTATGAGCAGGGCAACTTCCTCGAATGGTTCCGCTATTGCTTCCCCGAAGTACAAATCAGCGACCGGGGCATCCGCGACGACAAGGGGGACTTCAAACACCGGGTCAACCACGCTGTCCAGATGGGACTAAAGAGCGACGTCGAGATCTTCCGCTGCCGCGCCACCATCGCCGCCGCCCCCAAATACGGCGCCTACCTCGCCCAGGCCAACGCCCTCCGCCAGGAGCTCAAAGATTTCCTCTGCGCGGGGCAGTTCTTGGACGACGTCCCCTTCAGCTTGTCCAACCCCAAGATCAGGGCGAAGTCCTTCAGATCCGGCGAGCGCCTGCTGGTGGTGGCGGCGCACCGCGAAGCCGGGACTTTGAAGGGAGAGCTCACCGTGCCCGGCCACCGCTACGAGGGGTGTAAAGGGCTTGGAAATTATGTGGTCGACAACAAGGGCGGCAAGTTGGAACTGGAGTTGCCGGCGGAGTCGCTTGCCGCATTGCTGTTCACCGCCTAGCGGCGCCGCTGCCGCCCTGTATCACGCCATTGGCGAAGCCGCCGTGGAGATGTTGCTTGACCAGCTCCGGACAGGCGTTTCGGTGAAAACCAGGATATTGAGAAGCGAATTAGTCGTAAGGCAATCATGCGCGAAGAAGCGGGAAAGGACTGCCACATGAGACGTAAAATTTTCACACTTATAGAGTTGCTGATTGCTATCGGCATCATGGCGCTCCTTGTCAGCATCCTCATGCCAGCTCTCCAGCAGGCGAGGATGCAGGCGATAGGCAGCAACTGCGCATCGAATTTGAAGCAAGTTGGCAATGGCTTCATGATGTATGCCGACGACTTCAATGGTGTTCTCCCGATTGATTCGGCTAGTTTCGTAAACCAATTCAACCCCAACTGGATCAATGTCTATTGGATTCATTATTTCAGTTATAATTACTTGGGTGGCACCACGTGGGACTACACCTATTCCCGTGGTGTCTTTTTGTGTCCCGCGGATAAAAGCCCCAATAGATTTCAGGGAGTGGGCTATTCGTACGGTATCAACTTGTCTGCTTCAGAGCAGACGCCGCAGCTTATGCGATTCGTATCACCCAGCGCAGTCTACCTGGCTGGCGACGGGCAATCCTATTTGCTCGGATTGGTGAACAACTTCGTCCAGCCAGAGTATCGCCATCGGAACGGAGTAAACATGCTGTTTGCGGACGGGCACGTTAGCTGGATAAAATACTCATTGCCCTTGCCTGGCTTTGGGTATAATTCGCCGTGGTACGGCTATACACCTTGATCACCCCAAAAGGAGATGACGATGGAATGTAAGATGGCAACGAGAGCGTTTGAGGCATTACTTATCCTCGCCCTTGCGGGGTGTGGCACCCAAGCGGAGAAACCGGCGGCGGCAGGGGGCGACGCGTCATGCCAACCGATCCAAACCGCGAAGTCCTCCGAAAGGGCGGCGGACATGGCCGCCGCCGCGCCAGTGACCAAAGAATTGGCCGAGAATTGGCTGGAACTCAAGACGCGCGATTTGCGCCTGCTGCCAGTCCCCAAGAAGCTGCGCTTCACTGGGGAGGAGATCAGCGCCGACAAAATCGCCGTGGTCGTGGTCAACGACAACCCCATTGGGACTATCGCCGCCAACGAAATAGTTTCGAGGATCGAGGAGCTTTGCGGAAAGAGGCCCCCGCTACTGCGACAGCCCGCGGCGGATTCCTATAACATCGTCATAGAGAACGTCTATCCGAACACCTTCATTCGGGACGCAGCCAACACCTCCGGCCTCGGTGGGGAGCAAGCCTACGGGCTATATCCGGCAGGGAATTCGATCGTCCTGGCCGGATGCGGAAACCAGGGAACCTTGTGGGCGGCCGTGACCGCCAGATGGTTGTTCGGCCAAAAGAACGGGGCCACGGTGTTTTATCCCGCCCGGATAAGCGATTGGCCAGACTTCGCTTGGCGCGAGGCAGGCCGCGTCCGCGCGCCGTACATGGAAAAAGAACGCAACCATCCAGAACGGCATTTGGAGGCTTACAAGCCATATATCGACTTCACCTTCCGTCAGAAATGCAACTTGATTTACGAACACTGCTACCAACCTTTCCAGGGCGCTTTTTCGCCCTTCAAGAGCCAGGATGAGGCTCCGGCGGACATCCTCAAATCCATCCGTAAAGTCAATGACTACGCCAAAGCCAGAGGCATTAAACCCTACTTGGTATGCATGCTCAATCTTGGCGACAAACCTTTTCAGAAGTCGCCGGAACTGGACGAAATGTTCCTGATGCCCTACCACAACTCTTATGTGTCGTGGACGAGGCTTGACCTGCATCGGGCGAGAGCCAAGAAGCTGGCGGCGTATTGTCTGGGCGCAGGCTACAGTTTGGTCCAACTCCACTCCCCCGATGGCGGAGGTGTCCGCGACCCGGAGATGTGGAGCTGCCGTGCCCCGGCGGACAAGGCGATGTATTCTTCTGACGACGACCGTCCGCGGGCCGATTGGGCCGTGTTCAAGGAATATTACGAGACGTTGAAACAAGCTGGCCTCGAAGTCGTGTTCATCGACTACCCCTACAGCGCGGCTTCGCTAAACGAGAACAATATCATGCGGACTCTCGGACTCCCCGAAGGCAAAGCCGCGCGGCGTACGGCCGCGAAGCTGGCGGAACGGACGGCAAAGGACTTGCAAGCCATCAGCGCTTTAGTTCCGAAGGACGTTAGCTTTCTGCTCCGCGAGGAGACCTCTCCAGACAACTTCAAGAACCTCGACCAATATTCCGCGCTTTGCCCCGGACGCAGCGCCTTCGCCAATTGCTACGTCACGGAGTCCGCCCGGGACATGCTCGAACTGCTGCCACCGGAAAGTTCCTCGTTCCGTTCGATGTTCAAGCCCTTCATCGTTGGAATCGAGGTCTACAACGAAAACAGATGTTTCACCGAACCCGCCTTGGCTTGTGCCGCGGAATACACCTGGAACACAGCCTTCCCTGGCTGGAGCTATTATGAGCGCCAAAGCTATTTCAACCGTGGCGGGACAGACGCGGGCAAGCTCGAAATCATGGCGGAGCGAGCGGCGGTCGGGGTGTGGGGCGCCAAGGCCGGGAAAGACTTGAAAGATGTCTTCGATCGAGGGCTCTCGATAGATTTCGCCATCGACCCGGAAGGAAGGCAGAAACAGCTTAACCTCAAGGACATGCCTGCGCTCTACGCCGCCAACCACTCGGCTCTTGTCCGGGCGGAAAAGGCTTTCGATCGCGCATGGCTTGCCAAGGAGAGCGCCGCGGCCAAGGGAGAAGCTTACGTGGACAAGTTTTCCCGTCCCTTTTTTACGCAATACTATCTGATGATCAAGGGTGCTATGCCTTATTCGATCGCCAACCTCGCGCTTTTCCAGGCGCAGGAGGAGTTGTCCAAAGGCAACATGGACAAGGCGGGGGGAATTCTGAAGGAGGCGAAGGGGGAAGTGGACAAGTCCGAGGCCGAGTTCAAACGGGTGTTCCGCCTGTTGGCGGATGAGCCCATGCTCTGGCGACTCGCCGAGGTGGCGGAAAGCGGCAAATATTGGCGGGAGCTGCCCAAACTTGTGACGCTCAACCCGGACATCGACAGTCTGAGGAAAGGTTTGAGTGACTTGTATAGCCGCCGGGAGGAAATTTTCCAGCAACGCAATGTTCCGGTTTGGTTCGGGCCCTTCCTCCAGCAACGCTGCCTCTACGCCCCTCCCAGTGTCGGAGTGGTGAAAATCGATGGAGCTCCAGACGAAGCGGCCTGGGCGGCGTCAATCCCGGTCGAACACTTCGCCGGCAGCCGGGTCATGTCCATGCCCTCCGCCCCAGTGAGCATACGGGCGCTCCATGACCAAAACAAGCTTTACCTCTCCGGCCGCGTAAGTCAATCTTTGGCGGCAAGCCTCGACTATCCCAAGCATGGCGCCGCCGACTACGTTCCAGCCGAAAGCGTCGAGCTTCTCCTGACGCCGGACCCCAAGTTCCCGAAGGATTTCCTCCAGGTAGCCCTCGACATTTCCGGCAACGTTTTCACCCATCAAAGGACGGCGGCCTCCGATGCCACAGCGGTGAAAGACAAATTGGGCGTCGAGCTCGGTGTCGAGGCGGCCACCAAGAAGACGCCGGATGGCTGGAGCTTTGAGCTGTCGTTGCCTTTCGACAAGCTTGGGGCAAAACCGGGCAAGGGCTGGAAAGGCATGCTAGTTTACAACCGCGCGGGAAAGCCCCCGGAAGTGATCGAAAACTACGCCTCGTCCTTCACCGACGGCAGAGGTTTCCTGAAGCCGGAACTATACTCACCCCTGCTTTTCTCGGCGGCGACGCCCAACACCGAACCGGTAGTCGCAATCAAATGCTCCGAACTGGACATGAAAGACCAGCTCCACAGCTCCGGGACGGGTTCACTAGTCAGCTTCAAGCCGGAGCTGGAGAGCCGCCGTCCACTGAAGGACGTCTCGTTTAAGGCCGTCTTCCTGGGCAAAGGCAAGGAGCGAGCCGGGGGCATGGACTTGAAGAGACTGGATTTCATGCCGCTCCAATGGCGAAGCCCCAGCGTCCTTCAACTCCAGCTGGAGGAGATACATCCGGGCGTCATCATCGAGCTCCAGGCGGACTACCAGTTTCTGGACGGGCGGAAGGGGACGAGCAGCAAACGCTTCATTCTCGGTGACGCGCAAACCGTCCTTGGTGAGGACGAGATCTTCCGGGCTGGCGCCGCCGCGGAGGGGAAGGCCTTGGCCACTCCCGCCTTTTTCGAAACCGCCGTGGATGACAGCACCAAGTTCCTCGACATGGCCAAGGGGGAGATATCCTTCAAGTTCATGCCCAAACCAGAATTCACCCCGTCGCACCCACATTGCCTCTTCCATTTCGGCCCATTGCGGAAAGACTCCCCGCTATCATACAACCGGAGCAGCCTGCTCGCCCTGATCGACAAGAACCGACTGGTTTTCAACATCACCAGCGACCAACACGAACTCCGAAGCGTTTCAGCGCCCGCTCCCGCCTTTAAGAACGGCGCTTGGGTGACGCTTGCGTTCAAATGGGACTTGGACGCAGGCGGCAAAACCCAAATGGCGATTTACGCCGACGGCAAGGAAATTAGCGGCGGAAAAATCAACGCCTGGAGCGGAAAGGACGGCTCCGTCGCAATGCCAATGCGAGACGAAGGCAACGTCACCATGCAAGTGGGATGCCTGAACTCCGGGGGGTGGACAGCCACTGGTTTCTTCAAAGATTTCCGTCTCTCGAGCGCCGCTAGCGGGGAACTGTCCTTTGGTTTCGACGGGACTCTTGACGGCTTTTCTGGGGCAAAGGACGCGGGGCAGATCAAAGCGCATGTTGGAACGATGCGCCGATAACTGCCACGCCGTAGTGGATGCGGAGGCGGAGGGGCTGCACGCTGGCTATCGCCCCGATTATCTTCGTCGGTTCCCCCAAGTCCAGCATATAGCGCGGAGGCGAAGCTCTGGGGTCGGGCCGACTTTCAGGCCTAACCACGACGTGAGCCATCTTTTGAGCAAAGGCCTGTTATGTCTCCAGTGGATCAGATTATCTTGCCCATCGTCAGTCGCCCGCGCTGTGGAGGATGAGCTCGATCACCGGGACGGCCTCGTCAGGGCGCATCATGGTGGGGCGGGGGACGGAGATGGCTCCGAGCGCGGTGTGCCCATGCAGCTCCAAAACCACGTCCGGGCCGTCGTCGTGGAACTTGATCTCGCCGCCGTCGGAGAGGAGCTGGACGTGTTTCACTTTTCCTGCGAGGTTTTCCAGTCGGACGGTGACGAAAGGCCAGACGAAGCAATGCAGGTAGAGGCGTTCGCTGTCGGGGTTGTAGGTGTAGCGGCAGTTCTCCGGTTCCTTGGCCCAGGCGGGGGAGACGCCGCAGCCATGGATGGCCCGGGCGTGAGTCTCCATCCAGGCGGCGAGACCGTCGAGGCGTTCCCGGGCGCGACGGTCGAACTGGCCGCGGGAGGTCGGCCCGACGTTCAGGAGCATGTTGCCGCCGCGGCTGACGTGGTTGACCAGCAGCCGGACCAAGTCCTCGACGCTTTTCCACGTGAGCTCGTCGCGGTAGTAGCCCCAGGCGCCGGAGAGTGTCTGGCAGCCTTCCCATACGACCAAGTCCCCGTTTTCGTCCTGGACGCCCTTCTCCGGGACTTTCTGCTCCGGGGTCTTTATCTCGCCGGGGGGCGAGAGCTTGGACTCGCGCTCCAGGCGGTCATTTATCAAGATGCCCGGCTGGAGTTCCCGGATCATGGACGCAAGCTCGACACATTCCCAACGGTCGTGGGTCTTGCCGTCGAGGCGTGCCCAAGGGAACATGCCGTCGAACCAGAGGATGTCGATTTTGCCGTAGTTGCCCAGCAGCTCGCGGATTTGGCCGCGCATGTACTGGTTGTAGACGGCCTGGTCACGTTCCCGCGGCTCGGGGCGGGGCGGGTTGACTTTGTCGAAGGGGCAATCGGGGTGATGCCAGTCGGCCACGGAGTAGTAGAGGCCGATCCTGATGCCTTCGGCGCGGAAGGCGTCGACCAGCTCCTTGAGCAAGTCGCGGCGGCAGCGTGGAGCTTTCGCCGCGTTGTAGTCCGTGAGCTTGGAGTCCCAGAGGCAGAAGCCCTCGTGGTGCTTGGTGGTAACCACCACATATCTCATCCCGGCCAGGCGGGCGCGGCGGGCCCAGTCCTTGGGATCGAAAAGATCAGGCTCGAAAAGCTCGAAGTACTTTTGGTAGTCCGCGTCGGGGATGCTTTCGATGTGCTTGATCCACTCGTGCCGGGCGGCCATGGAGTAGAGCCCCCAGTGGATAAAAAGCCCGAAACGCGCCTGGGTGAACCATTCCGTCTTGTCGTCGCCGCTCATCGCCGTCTCCTTGTGGTTGTGTTGATGTGATGATTATAGGACGAGGCCACCGCTCCGGCAAGGGAGGGACGGATTATTTTATGCAATAGTTTATGCAAATAGCAAACATTAATGCAATAAAAATATTTACATTGAAACATTGCAGAAAAGGGGTTATGCTGTCGGGAACAGGAGGGCAGGCCATGGAGGTGACGGGCAGGGATGTGGGTAAGGCCGCGGGGGTGTCGGCGGCGACGGTGTCGCGGGTGTTCGGGCGGCATCCGGGGATAGGGGCGGAGACGCGGGAGCGGGTTTTGGCGGCGGCGCGGCGCCTGGGCTATTCACCCCAGGCGCGGGGAGGGCTCAAGACGGTGGCGGTTCTCACGCCGTCGCGGGAGATGATTCCGCTCCAGGCGCATGTGGACATGGTGCTCGCCTGGCTGTCCCCGCTGCTGACGGAGCGGGGCTACCGGATGGAGATCATCCCCGGCAAAAACGTGGACTTGCTGCGGACGGGGGCGCATTGCGGCGCGATCATGCTAGGTCGCTCCTATGGCGGGGACGACTGGGTGGGCCGCTTCCCCATGCCGCTGGTCTGCGTGAACTATCTTGGCAAAGTGGGGGGGGACGTCCATGCGGTCCGCTCGGACGACGACCAAGCCATGGCGATGGCGGTGGAGCGGTTGCGCCGTTCCGGGCACCGGCGGATCGCCTTGGCGCTGCTCGGCTCGGTGTCCGAGGGGACGGGCGCCTTGCGGCTTGCGGGGTTCCGGAAGGCGATGGCCGGGGCCGGGCTGGCGGTCGAGGAGTCGCTGGTCCGGTCGATTTGCCAGGAGAACTTGTTCGAGCAGCTTGGCCTGTTGCTCGGGAAAGGGGCGACGGCGCTCATCGGCTCGGGGGAGACGCTCGGGCACCGGCTGGCCTACGGACTACATCTCTTCCGCAAGCGGGTGCCGGAGGAGGTCTCGCTGATCGCCTATGAATGGAGCGGGGTGTCGGAATATTGCGTCCCGCCCCTGACGACCCTGTGCCAGGACGTGGAGGGTTTGGCCCGGTTGGCGGTGGAGACCTTGGAGTTCCGCCTCGCCGGCGGTGCTCCTCCCTCCAGCCGCCTGCTGCCTTGTCGGCTCATCGAGCGGGAGAGCGTGGGGCCGGCCCTTGTTTGAGATCAGCCGACCAAGCGCTCCATGAAGCGGCAGGGGGCCGACTTCATCACTACGGATCTTGCCGTCCGCTGGGCCATGGAGCTCGCCGGCGTCCAACGCGCGGGCGGCTGGGCATGGCGCGGCGGTTCGCCGTTTGGCTTTCGGTGTTCGACCCGCGGACGCAGATCCCTCCTCCGCTGCTGCCTTCGCCCAAAGGATTGCGCGCGCAGACCCATGTGACGCTCATTTGGTTGCTTGCGGCCACCGGCCTGAGGTCTGGGGATGCATTGGCCCTGGATGTCCACGACGTGGATCCGCATGACGGCGTCCTGAAGATCCGGAAGACCAAGTTCGGCAAGTCGCGTTTCGTCCCCGTGGAGGAGACGACGCGGGCGGCCCTCGCTCGCTACGCCGAACGGCGGGACGAGTTGATCCCCCGCCGCCAAGCGGACATGGTGTTGCGGCGATTCGCCTTGCAGCTCGCCAGGTAGGAAAACGCCCGTTGCTGGCTACAATCCCGTGTCTGGTGGCGGAAGGCTCTGGCCTGGCGCAAGGGCATATGGCGTTACGTCCGCTGCTGGCTGATGTGGCTTGGCGTCCGGATCGGCGGCCGCTGGGTATGGCGCGAGCACACCGCTCAAAACGTCGCCGCGGCCCGGCGGCTGGTAACCATCTCCTGACCCGCAGCAACCACCGAGGATTCCTCGGCAGTTCGCCCCGGCCCAACCCGCCGGGGCTTTTTTTCTCCATTGGTTCCCCCCGGTGGAGCCCCGACGCGTTTTCGACGCGTTTTTTCTCGGAAAAGATTCTTCTCACGGCTTCGGCGTTGCGGCTGAACTCAGCGGTAGAAAGGCGAGCGGGGGAAAACGCGCCAAAAACGCGCCACTTTTGAGCTGTGGGCTAGGGTGGGGCAGGGCGAGGCAAGGTGAGTCAAATAGCGGGGGAATTGTGGAAGTTGAGGCTAAAAGTGGTACGCCCGCCGCGATTCGAACGCGGGACCTTCTACTCCGGAGGCAGACGCTCTATCCATCTGAGCTACGGGCGCATAAGAAGAAAACTATGCCTTTAATATAGCCATGAGGGAGGTTTCTGCAAGCTCGCCGCAGGTATTTTCGTGGAAATAGTTTGGGGCGGGGTAAAAACTTCGCATAAAACATGACCCATGATTGACTTTCCCGGCAAAGAGGGTTAATTACTAGTCGTTCGCCCGGCCGTCCTCTTCTTGTGGCCTGCCCTGGGCGCGTCCAGCTTAGTCGCCAATTCAACGAGCAAGGAGACAAGAGGAAATGACAGCGATTTTCGACGTGAAAGCCAGGGAGATTTTGGACTCGCGCGGCAACCCCACCGTGGAAGTTGACGTCACCCTCGACTGTGGCGCGGTCGGCACCGCCGCCGTGCCCTCGGGCGCCTCCACCGGCGAGAACGAGGCTCTAGAGCTCCGTGACGGCGACAAAAAACGTTACCTCGGCAAGGGCGTGCTCAAGGCCGTCGAGAACGTCAACGAGAAGATCTTCCCCGAGATCGAAGGCCTCGACGCCCTCGACCAAGCCACCATCGACAAGACCATGATCGACCTGGACGGCAGCAAGAACAAGGGCAAGCTCGGGGCCAACGCCATCCTCGGCGTCTCCCTGGCCGTCGCCAAGGCCGCCGCCAACGCCCTCGAAATCCCCCTCTACCGCTATGTCGGCGGCGTCAACGCCAAGCGCCTCCCCGTCCCCATGATGAACATCATCAACGGCGGAGCCCATTCCGACGCCCCCATCGACTTCCAGGAGTTCATGATCCGCCCCATCGGCGCCAAGACCTTCTCCGGCGCCGTACGCATGGGCGCCGAGGTCTTCCACGCCCTCAAGAAAGTCTTGCATGACCGCAAGCTCGGCACCGCGGTCGGCGACGAGGGCGGTTTCGCCCCCAACCTCGACGGCGTCGAGGACGCCTTGGACGTGATCATGAAGGCCATCGCGGCCGCCGGCTACAAGGCCGGGCGCAAGGCCGACGGCGGCGACATCTCCATCGCCCTCGACGTGGCCGCCAGCGAGTTCTTCAAGAGTGGCAAGTACGACTTCAAGAAAGAGGGCAAGGGAGCCAAGAAGACCCCCAAGCAAATGGCCGAGTACCTCAAGGGCCTCTGCGCCAACTATCCCATCGACTCCATCGAGGACGGCATGGCCGAGGGCGACTGGGCTGGCTGGAGGACGCTCACCGAGACGCTCGGCGACACGGTCCAGCTGGTCGGCGACGATCTCTTCGTCACCAACGTCGAGTACCTCGCCCGCGGCATCAAGGAGAAGTGTGGCAACTCCGTCCTCATCAAGGTCAACCAGATCGGCACCCTGACCGAGACGCTCGACGCCATCGAGATGGCGCACCGCGCCGGCTGGACCGCCGTCGTCAGCCACCGCTCCGGCGAGACCGAGGACACCACCATCGCCGACATCGCCGTGGCCACCAACGCTGGCCAGATCAAGACCGGTTCCATGAGCCGCACCGACCGCATCTGCAAATATAACCGCCTGCTCCGCATCGAGGAGATGCTCGAGGGCGCGGCGATCTACGGCTGAACGCGCTATCCGGACGGGGGGCGACCGCCAGCCCTCCGCCGTAATCTCCCGGCGGACCCAACCACTTCCGGCGTCCCAACATGGCAGAGCAAGGCAAAGACAGTCTGAACGATTTCTCTTTCAACCCGCCCGCTTCGATCCTGATCATTGACGATTCGGATCTGAACCGGCGGATGATCAAGAGTCTCTTCAAGCCGTTGAACTACATCATCATGGAGGCGACCAACGGCAAGGCCGGCTTCGCCCTGGCCAGGGAGAACCTCCCCGAGATCATCCTGCTGGACATCATGATGCCCGTCAACGACGGCTATGAGGTCTGCAAGTGGTTGAAGGACGACCCGTTGACCGACGACATCCCGTTGATCTTCATCACCGCCCTCGACTCCATCCAGGAGAAGATCCGCGGCTTCGAGGTCGGCGCCGTCGACTTCGTCACCAAGCCCTTCAACTACCGCGAGGTGGTGGCCAGGGTCAGAACCCACATCGCCCTCAAGCGCGCCAGCGGCGAGCGCGAGAAGATGCTCTCCATGGCCCTGGAGCAGAAGCGTAACGCCATCATCGCCCGTATCGCCGCCGGCGTCTCCCACAACTTCAGCAACCTCCTCAGCGTCTCCGTCGGCAACCTCATGTTCGCCGAGTGCGTCCTCGGCGACAGCGTGCCGCAAGATGTCAAGAACGCCATGTCCGACATCCGCAAGAGCCTGGAGAAGCAGAAGTCCCTGGTCAAGCAGTTCCTCCGCCTCGCCAACCGCGGCGCCATCGAGTCCACCGTCCCCAGCCCCGAGAGCCTCGACCTCCATGTCCTGCTCGACGAGGTGATCGAGAACGTCAAGATACAGGGCGACAGCCTCGCCTTGAAGACGCAGATACACAACCATCTCAACCCCGGCACCACCGTCTACGGCGACCCCGCCCATTTCCGCGAGATCTTCTACCTGCTGCTCCACGAGGCCATTGAGTCCTCGCAAGGCAAGGCCAAGGCCACCATCGAGTCCGGCCTCCGGCAGGAGGACGGCTCCGAGCGCGTCACCGTCCTGATCGACGGCATCGAGTACGACTCCGGCCTGGGCGACGCCATCTTCGAGCCTTACGCCCTGCCGCTGGCCAACGTCGGCACCGGGCTGGCCTTCTCCGTCACCAAGAACCTGATCGAGAAGAACGAGGGCAAGGTCTCCGTGTCCTACCCCGCCCCGAAGCAGGTTTGCCTCACTTTCGATTTCCCCACTCCCCCGAAACAGGAGCAGTGAAATGTCCAAAGCAGTTATCTTCCTCGCCGACGGCATGGCCGACAATCCGCTTCCCGAACTCAATGGGAAGACACCGTTGGAGCAAGCCGACACCCCGGCCATGGACAGCATCGCCAGGGAGGGCGCCAGCGGCGTCTTTCTGACTCTGCCCAAAGGTTTCCCCACCTCCTCCGACGCCGCCAACATGTCGGTGCTGGGCTACGAGCTGGACAAATACTATCCTGGCCGCGGCCCGATCGAGGCCGTCAGCCAAGGGATCAAGTTGCTGGACGACGATTTCGCCTGGCGTTGCAATTTGGTGCATGTCGACTCCAATGGCGTGCTGCTCGACTACTCCTCAGGGCACGTCGACGACGCCGTGTCCCGGCGGCTGATGCTGCTGCTGCAAGAGCGTTTCGGCTCCGACAAACTGGTTTTCCACCCTGGGGTCAGCTACCGTAATTTGCTGGTGCTCCGAGGCGAAGAGTTCTCCGCCCGCGTCGATTACCACAAGCCTGACTCCAGCCAGGGCGAGCTCGCCGACGATTTGTGTCTCACCCCCCTGGACGACAGCCACGAGGCGCGGCACACCGTCGAGTTCCTTGAGAACTTGAAGACCGAGGCCGCCGCCTTTCTCGCCACCGTGTCCGGGCTGGAAGGTCTTAGCAACCCGCCCAACTGGATCTGGCCCTGGAGTCCAGGGAAGCGCCCCTGCTTCCCCGCCTTCAAAAACAAATACGCTGGCAAGTCCGGGGCGATCATCAGCGCGGTGGACGTGGTACGCGGCATCGGCATCTGCGCCGGTATGGACGTCATCGACGTCCCGGGAGCCACTGGCTACATCGACACCAACTACGAGGGCAAGGCCCAGGCCGCCCTCGCCGCGTTGGAGACCCACGATTTCGTCTACTTGCACGTGGAAGCCTGTGACGAGTGTTCCCACATGGGCGACATCGACTTGAAACTCAGGTCGATCCGTGATTTCGATTCCCGGATCGTCGCGCCCGTCATGGACGCCTTGAAGGGGCGGGACGTCACTTTCGCCGTGCTGCCCGACCATCCTTGTCCGGTGAAGTTGCGCAAGCACACCCGCACCCCCGTGCCGGTGGCGGTCAAGGGGCCGCGAGTCACGCCCGACGGCGTGACCGCCTTCTCCGAGCGCCTGGCCTTGACCGGCTCGCTGGGAAGCATGGACAAGGACGGTTTGATGCGGCTGGTCCTCGGCCTTTAGGCCGGAAGAAGATCAGCCATCTTTTCCCTTCCCGCGCCCACAACGCCTCTTGACAGCCGCTTCGCTTTGCTGTATTATAATGTTGAAAACAAAATAACATTATAGTGGAAGCGGCCATGAACGACACTCAGCAAGCCATCTACGGCCAATTGGTGGAGAGTATTGTCGGCGGGGTTTTCACGGAGCATGACAGGCTGCCGACCGAGCTGGAGTTGTGCGAGCGGTTCAAGACCTCGCGGATGAACGCCCACGCCGCGCTCAAGCTGTTGGAGCGCCGGGGGGTCGTCACCCGCAACAAGAAGGGCGGCACGGTCGTCGCCCGGACCATCACCTCGTCCTTGGCCCGGGAGCTGAAAGGGGAGGTGAGTAAGCGTGTGTGTGTCATCGATCCGCTGTCCGATCCGGACGCGCGGCGCATTTTCTGGAACGAGCGGATGCTTTCCGGCTTGGAGTCGGTTTTGCGCGGCGAGCGGATCGAGGCGGTTCATCAGGAGCTTATCGACAGCGATTTGCGGCGGGATTTGGAGGCCTGGCTCAAAAAACTGGCGGTTGACGGTGTCGCCGCCATGCTCTTGGTTCTGGGCAACGGCGCCAACGATCTTTTCATCCTCCGCAACCTCGATCTTTTCCATCAGCACTTCAAGCACAACTTTGTTTTCCTGCGCGACTCCTCGTTGCGGACGCGGATACCTTTCCACACCGTGGGGATCGACACTTTTGGCGAGGGGCGTTTGGCGGGGGCGCACCTCTACGGCAAGGGGTGCCGGGACATCGTGTTCCACTGCGCCGACCAACCTTCCGACGATTGGCGCGCCGAGCGCCTGAAGGGGATGGAGTTCGGGCTGCGCCGGATTTCCGACGGTTCCCGCCAACCTCGGTTGGAGCTCGACCGCGACGCCCTCCGCCGTCAAATCTCCGTCGCGCCGGGCGCCGTCGGCGTCGTCGCCGAGAACGACGAGCTCGCCGTGACGCTTGTCGACCACTTCGCGCTCCAGGGCTTGGAGCGCGGCCGCGACTACTTGCTCGTGTCCTTCGACGACGACCGCCGTTTCCGTTCCTACAACCTCACCACGATCGCCCCGGCACTGGAGGAGATCGGCGCCGAGCTGGGCAAGCTCATCGTGGAGCACATCGATGTCGACAAGGACGACGACCGCGTCGTCAGCCTCAGGATAAACTCTAAATTGATTGAACGGGAAGGAAAACGCCCATGCGCCTGAGCAGGATTTTCACGCTCATCGAGCTGTTGGTTGTCATCGCTATCATCGCCCTGTTGACGGCTCTGTTGCTCCCCGCCCTCGGCAAGGCGCGGGAGGCGGGCCGCCGCACGGTCTGCGCCAACAACATGAAACAGATCCACACCGCCTTGTCATTTTATGTCGATGACTATAACGGCCACCTCACTCCGTCATACGGTCAGTATATGCCTTTCTATCTGGACGACTATTTGCATGTTCGCTGCCAACACCCCTACACGGGGGCCATCGACTGGAAGGCGGACCAGGTCGTCCCGCCCTTCGTCTGCCCCTCGGAGCCCTTGGTCAAAAACTCTCCGTGTTGGGTGGTCGGGCAGACGCTAGCGGCGAATTCCTTCTCCACCTACACCCCCACCATCGGGGGGGCGGCCAATGTCCGCTCGGGCGGAATGCAATGCCAGGACATGTCGGCGGGAACGGCGAAGCGGCTCGCCATGATCCCGGAAGGCTCCGCATTGCTGGGCGAGCAGAACTTCTCCTGGAACAATGCGGGCATCAATTGCGCCAGCGGCTTGTATAGTTGGGCGGTCGACGAGCCCCGCAGTTCCAAATACGCTCCGGCCTGGAACCATGACTACGGGGCGAACTTCGTGTTCGTGGACGGGCATGCTACCTTTCTGAAATACAACGCCCGCGAACAGTTTTACACCAACGGCGCCGGCGTCGACAAAGAATGGACTTTGAAATGATCAAGAACATTATGGGAGGTTTCACGATGCGGTTTGGCAAGACGCTTGTTGGGCTTTCGGCGCTCGCGTTTATGGCGGAGGCGTGGGCGGGGAACCTGCTGTTCAACTCCAGTTTCGAGTTGGGCGACAAAGGCTACTCAGGGCAGCGGAACGCCAAACTCGACGCCAAAGGCCATTTCGACTATCTCGGCAAGGCCTGGACGGTGGATGGCTCCACCGCCAAATACGGCCACCAATCCATCCGCCTGGGCAACCCCCGGGCCGACCAGCTTTTCTTCGTGACCCATGAGTTCGAGGTCGTCCCTGGCAAGACCTACACTTTGTCCTTCTGGGCGAAGGCCGACCAGGACGGGCGCAAGCTCACCCTGGACGTCAAATCCTGGGCGCGGCGGGGAGACGGGCCGGCGTGTGACACCAGAAGCGTTTCGCCCGCCTTGACCGCGAACTGGTCGCGCCACTCGTTGTCCTTCAAGGCGGCTCCGGGACACCAATGGTATTTCGGCTGCTTCAAGTACGGTTCCGATGGCAAGGAGACTTTCGCCATGCCCGGGACGGTCTGGCTCGACGCCTTGCAGGTGGAGGAGGGTTCAATGACCGACTACCGCCCGGCGGCGTCGGTGGAGGCCGCCGTCTACATGCCGGAGATCGTGGTGGAGCCGGAGACTCCCGCGGGGACGCTGGCTGTCATCTCCTACGACACGCCCCAGGACAAATTCCCCTTGGAACTGATGCTCTCCGACCGCTATCCCTTGGGGCAGCTCGACTCCCAACGTCTGGAATTGAGCCTCCCCGCCGGAAGGGCAGTGGAGCAAGGCTTCGGGTTCGCCCTGGCGCGGCTGGGTGCCTTCGAGGTGACGACCAGTCTCGCCGCCCCGGACTGCGCCGCCGGAGCCGTCTTCGTCCGGGTCTTCCCGCCGGAGCGCGCGGGGGTCGGCTGGTTGTCGCGGTTGTTGTTCGGCCAGAGCCGTCCCGGAGGCTTCCGGATGGGGACGATCAATTCCTTCGACGGGGTTTTCCGCTATGGCGGCGACGCAAAACTACTTTGTTTCCATGACACCCTGGGCGACCTTGACCAATCTTCCCGCGTCTATGCTCTGGCTGGCGGCAGGATTTTCCGGGAATGGGACGAGAAGCAGTATTGGGCCGATTTCGAGCCGCGGCCCGGCGACTACCAGTGGGAACGGCCCGACCGGGTTGTCGAGGCTGCCCACACCAATGGAATCGAGTTGATGGTCACGCTCGGCGGCGTCTTTTGTGACAAGCACGTGCATCCCAGGCTTCCAGAATGGCTTTGCCAGCGCGACCGGCTCGGACATCCGGAAGGCAATCCCATCCAAAAGCCAACCAACATGACGGTGTTGCCCCCCCTGGAGGATTGGCGGCGCTATGTCGGAGCCATCGCCACCCGCTATAAGGGAAAACTCCCCTATTATGAGATCTTGAACGAACCGAATTACTGGATGACGCCGGAGTATTATCTGGAGTACCTCCGCACCGCCCATGAGGAGATAAAAAAGGCCGACCCGGACGCCAAGGTGATCGGTATCTGCACCACCGAGGACTATGGTGCGGACATGGAAGGCTTCCTCGGTCGCTGCCTGGCGCTGGGGGCGGGCGACTATCTGGACGCCATAACTTTCCACCCCTACGGATGCTCCATGGACGACAGCCCCAAATCCGCCATGGAGGGCGTCCGCAGGACAAAACGTTTGCTCAAGGCCTATCATGTCGACAAGCCGCTTTGGAACGGCGAGGACTATTATCTCACCTCCCGGAGTCAGGGGCACTACAAGTTCAACGAGTACGGTTTCATGCCGGAGGCCATCGCCAGGCGTTCCCTGGTCGACATGGGGGAGGGGCTGGGGGCGTCAATGCCTCTCCATGCCAACTCGTTGTTCCAGTGCTCCGTGCTGCCCCACCAGTATTATTGGGAGGATATCGCCGCTTGGTCGCCGGCGGAGAAGTTCGCTGTCCAGAGCTCGGCCGGACATTTCCTGAACGGCGCGGTCCCGCTTGAGACCGTGGAGCTCCCCGGCGGCGTCCTAGTCTACGTCTTCGAGAACGGCGGCAAACTTTACAGCGCCCTTTGGAGCCTTCAGGAAAAAGCCGATGTCACCATCGCTGCGCCCGGTGAGGGCGAGTTCACCCTTTACGACCTCTTCGGCAATCCCATTGAGAAACAGGTGAAAGCCGCGAGTTTCGAGCTGTGGCGGACCCCCTATTATCTGGAATGGTCGGGCGTCGACGCCGCGGCGGCCGCCCAGGCGCTTCGTTCCACCGCGGTCCGCTGGGAGATGCCTTTCCGGTTCGGACGGGTTTTGCTGTCCAGGCGGGACGCCTCGCTCATCGTCCAGAACACTTCGGGGCGGACGCTCAAAGTGCTGCGCGCTCAAGTCTCCGCCCCCGGTCTGGAGGGCGCCGTGGAGAAGCTGTTCCCCGCAGGGCTGGCGCCGCTGGCCTCGACCACTCTGGAGATTCCCGTCAAGAGCGTAGTCGCGCCGTCGGGGACGGTCAAGTTGAACCTCAAGCTCAGCGGGACTGGTGTTGAGCTCGCCGCCGTCCGGGACGTCACTGTCTGCGAGGTGTTGACGGTGGACGATAGGCTTCCCTCGCGGGAGTTCGCCATCGCCAAACCCACCCTCGGTCCCGCCCCGGCCGCGGTCGACTTTTCCGCCAGCTTCACCGCCGCCTATGACCAACGGGAGGACGCCTTGTTGTTGCATGTCAAGGTCAAGGACGACAAGCCGGACGCGGCGGCGGAACCCTGGAACCGTGACTCCATCGAGCTCTTTATCGACAAGGCGCCGTTGCTTGGCCAGGACTCCGCCTATTCCGATACGACTTGGCAGATCGTCGTCACGCCCCGCGCCACGGACGGCAAGCTAGTCCATGCCGTCACTGGCAAGGCACCCGAAGCTACGGCGGTCATCAAGAAGCTGCCGGACGGTTACGAGGCGGACATACGGGTGCCGGGCGTCGCGGCGCAGGGAAGCCGCATCGGCTTCGACATCGCTGTGAACGACAACGACGGCGCGGGGCGCAAGACGCAATTGGTCTGGAAGGGCTCCGCCGACAACCACAAAGATCGCACCGGCTTCTCCCCGCTGGAGTTTCGGAAGACCCCCATGGGCAGGGTCGACATCGACGGGGCGGGCATCCCGCTGGAGTTTGTTCCCGCCGACCCGCTTGTCCGCGGCCTCAACCCCGATTGGAAAGGGGTGCGCAAGGCTTCCTTCCTGACAGTCAACTTTCCGGTGTCCGGCGACTGGGCGCGGCGTTCCTTCACGTTCGTCCCCAAGGCTTCCGGCAAGGTGACGCTGCGCTTGATGGGCGATTGGGCCCCGAAGGTGGAGGAGCGTCCCTTGATTAGTTTCGACAAGGTGGAGGTCGACGGCGTCGCCGCGGCCCCGGCCGACGTCGATCACGACCACGGTAAAACCATGACGGCGGAGGTGCTGGCCAATCGGCCCGTCACGCTGTCTTTTGTGACAAAAAGAGGCGTGAAACCATGAGGATCGAGCGGGATAATTATTCGGTGTCTCTGAACCAGGACGGGACGATTGACTTCAAATCCGGGAGCGTGGCGCTGCCCGGTCTCCAGTGGAGTTTCTTCCACCGTCCGATGGCGCACCTGGGGCGGATGACGCCCGAGGACGTCTCATTGAACGATGGCGCGGACGAGCTCGGCGAGCGGACGGAGATCGTTTGTTCCTACGCCTGGGGGGACTTACGCGCCCGGGCCATCGTCCGGGCCTACGCCCAGTCGGTGGTCTTCCTGTTGGAGGTGGAGAACCGCGGCGACCGGAATCTGGAGCTGATGCTCCTCAGTCTAGACTGTCTCCGCCCGGAGCTGGGGGAACGTCCCGTGCTCCAGACCTACGCCGCCGGAGCCAGGCCGTTGGGAGTGGACACCCCGTCCGAGGTGGTGGTTCCGGTCTTGATGCCCCAGATCGGCGTGGTCGCCGGGGCGCGGCGACTGCTGCTCGCCAACCTCGACGGGACGGAGAACTTCAATTTTCTGCTGGACACGCCGCTTAGCGGCAGCCTGTCCGTCGGCTTCCCCATCGAGGACGAGTTCTCCTGCGGCCGCCGCGCCCTTCCGGCGGGTGGAATTTACCGCTCCGACCGGATCTTCGTCCAAGCCGCGGAGACGTCAGCGCCCGTCGAGCTGATGGCGGAGTTGCGTCGTTGTTACGCCACGCTGCATCCGCCGCGGAAGAACCCCGCCGCCGATCGGATCAAATGCTGGTGGAATTCCTGGTACGCCTACAAGTCAGGGATCAACCAGGCGATCATCCGCCAAGCCATCGACCACGCCGCCGCCACCGGTCTGGACGCCGTGGAGCTCGACGACGGTTGGATGACCCCGGACGACCAGTTGCCGGAGGGCGCCGAGAGCTCCTCCTGGGAGATCGACCGCGGCAAGTTCCCGGAGGGGTTCGAGCCGCTTCTCGCCCACGCCGCCGCCAGAGGCGTGAAGCTGCTGCTGTGGTGCCGCCCCTACATGATCAGCCCCTCCGACCGGCTGTTCGAGGAACATCCCGAGGCGTTCCTGCGCCGTCCGGACGGTTCGTTGATCCATTGGGTAAACGGCTATCTGCTCGACCCCGCCCATCCGTTCACCGAACCATATTTGCGCCGCCAGTTCGCGCGCTACAACCAGATGGGCTTCGCCGGCTACAAGGTGGATTTCCTCGGGCCGTTGGCCTGCCTCCAGAACTCGCGGCTCAAGGGTGGGCTTGTCCGGCCCGGCGACTGGGCGCGGACGTTCTGGAGGCAGTTGTCCGACGCCATCGGGCCGGACAAGTTGATCCACAGTTCCACGCCCATGGCGCCGTCCCCGGTTTTTTGGCCGTATTACGACGCCGTCCGGATTTGGGGCGACAACGACCCCTACTACCACCGGGGTGTCGACGGTTACGCCGCTTTGCCGTTCATGCTGGCCTTGGCCCATGGGTTGCCAACCCGGATGGACCCGGACATGGTTATGCCGAGCTCCGACTGCCCGCTCCTCTGCGAACATCAATTTCAGTCCGGAATTTTCCTGGACTCGCTGGGGTCGGCGTTGGTGGGCGGGGCTTGTTACTGCACGGAGAACTTCGAGCGTTTCGACCCGGCTGTCCGCGAGCTGTGGCGTTTTGTCGTGTCGCGGTGGCGCCGCCGGGACTTCGTCCCGGACCGGCTGCTTGGCAGGGCGCTCTACACTTTTCATGGGGACGGCGAGTTCCTGGCCTTCGCCCGCGCGGACGCCGTGGTAATTGTGCCTCCGGGGAATTGGGAGGGGCGGCGGATCAGCCAAGCGTGCGCGTTGGAAAAGGTGGAACTCCCCGCTGGCGGGGCGTTGCCGATAGGGGCCGGGGAGATATTGTTTTTACGGACGGGAAAAATGTTGTCCTGACTGTGAAAGTCGCCTAGGAGGGCATATCTTATCCCGTGATTTAACTTGCGGGAGGTTTCGGATGCGCATGTTGTTGTTGGCTGCCTTGTTGTGCTGCGGTGCGGCCCAGGCGGACACCGCCTTGGCGGAACGTTGGCTCAAGGCGGTGGGTGACGGCGACTCGCTGGCGGCGCTCAAGTTGGCGTCCCGCATGGTTGGGCCGGTGGTGGTGGTGCCGGACAGCGAGCGTTACAAATGCTATGCCCAAGTCTTGGCGGACGGGGGCGTCAGCTCCGAATTCCTGGGGGCTGGCTTCAACCAATGGGACTACCAGCTCTGGGAGGACGCGGCGTTTTTTCAGGCTCTGGCGCAGGCACTGTCGGCCAAGTCGGAAACCCCGGAGAAACGGCTTCGGGACTTGTTTGAAGCGGTGGTGGCCAAGGTGAAGGTCGACTCCGCGGCGGACGCCTCCATGCCGCGGGCGCGGCGGATCTGGGCGAGCGGCCATGGTGGCCCCGAGGGCTGCGCCTGGGTCATGGCGGAGCTGGCCTACCAGTTGGGCTTCGAGACGCAGGCGCCGGTTTCGCTTGGCAAGGGCGGGGAGAAGCAGGTGTTTTGCGAGCTACGTCTAGGTTCCGAGGTCTGGCTTGTCGCGCCCGCGGCCAAACTGTTCATGCCGGGCAGGACGTTGACCGCCAAACGTGGGGACGCGGTGGCGGAGGTCGCTTATTTCACCAGTTCCCTGGCCCAGGACTACTGTCCCAGGAACCAACTGCTCCGCGGCGTCTTGGCGCCCGCGCTCCAGGAGCGTTGCCCGCGTTTCGGCGAAGACCCGCTGGGAAGGCAGAAGTTGTTTCTGAAAGCTGTCGACGCCAAGCCGGAGGGTGGGTTGACGGCGTTCAAGCTGTGGCTGTGGCCAGTCCCGCCGCGCGCCTTGGCGGCGGAGATGCGCTCCCTGGATGGCTCCGCTAGAAAGTGAGCGGGGTGGGGATGACCCGCCATTGGCCTAGTAGCGGCGTTTGCAGCTCCAAGGTCAGGCTGCGGGGGCTTTTTGATTCGCCCGCCGTGTAGTCCACCTTGATAAGGTAGTGGTCGGGGCGATGGAGCAGGTTCTTGCGCCATTCGCGGCCTTCCCCGGTGTGATGCCGCGCCTGGATCGAGGTGATGGCGATCTTGTCGAGCCGCTGCTGGTTGACAAGCATGTCCGCCTTGATTTGGGTGATTAGCTGGTCGCCGACCTTGGCCTTGATATCCTCAGCCGTGGGCACCGCCCCCGGGACGAACTTGAAATAGGCCATAGCCGCGACGATGACCGCCACGATCAGGAAAGCGGGCCAGCCTTTGAACTTGAATTCCATTCGGGTTACTCCTTTTGTCTCACCCGCATAAGGTAACACGCTCTGGACGGATTGCAACACTGTACTCGGTGCGCACCTGCGCGGCCATGACTGCGCCGGGGGCGAGCTCCGCGGGACAGCCGCCGATAGCCTCGATCTCCATGAACGATGACGGGTCGCTGTAGACGCTCAGACGCACCCCTTTGTCCGACGGCAGCTCCGTCGGGGGGGCGTCGACGATGTCGATGTAGGCGTCGCCGACGGGCAGGGGGACGGTGGAGCGGCGGACGGTCAGACGCCGCGTCGGGTCGCGGTACTCCAGCCATTCGACGCGTTCGTCCAGGGCGATCTGGTATCTGGGGCCGGAGCCGTCCGTGAGGGCATGGACTAATCCGCCACTGGTTTTGCGCCGGTCGCCGCTCGGCCCGTAGAGGTCGCGGACCGATTCGGAGCCAGCGTCCGGGAAGACCACCTCGCTACCGGGGCCGGATTCGAACTGGCAGAGCGTCCAGGGGGCGAGCAGGCATTCGGAGCGTTTCAAGGTCCTTGCCCCGATGTATTCGATGCTCTCGTTGACGTCCACCACTAGTTTTCCCTGCGCCGCCGAGACCTCGACGCCACGGCGGAAGATGGTGGGCACGCCGAGCTGGCGGCTGTTGACCAGGTCGATCTCCGCCTCGATGGTGGTGGCGTCCACGACCCGGTAGCGGGCTCCGGTGATGGCGGGCGGGACGCGCCATTTGCCCGTGGCGTACTCGTAGCCGAAGACGGTGCCTTCCGGGGCGGGCCAAAGGCCGTCGCCGCCGGGGTTTAGATAGCCGTCGCGGGAGCTTTGCCCTATGAAGGCGGCGGGGTTGACCCGGTTCAGCACCTCGCCGTCCAGGATGGCGTAGAGCCGCCCCTCCAGGTCTAGCCCGGCCACCACTCCGGCGGCCTCGGCGCCGAACAGATGACAACGGCGGTGGTTTCGTTCGAACAGTTCTAGCAACTCGCTTAAACGCATGACAACTCCTTCTTCAAGTGTTCGCAGTTGAGGACTTTCTCCATCAGGTCGTTCAACGAATAGTAGTAGTGGTTGCTGGCTTCGAAACCAATCCGGGAATCCCGCAAGCAGATGTTTCGGAGCCGCTTCGCCAGCTCGATCTCCTCGTCGAGAATGGGGGTGAGCTTGGCGCCGTCGCCGCGGCGCCGGACGAAGCATATCTGCAGATAGACGCTGCGGAAGTGGCAGTGACACGCCGCCGCCACGGTGGCGAGGTCCTCGAACGCCCCGGCCTTGGCGGCGGGCACGAGCGGCCGCGCCGCCTCCACCGCCTTCAGCCCTTGCTCCCATTCCTCGCTGAGTTTGCGGAACTGCGCCTCGAAAACCTCCTCGGGGTAATGGTCGCCCCGCCAGGCCCGCAAGTCGTCGTAGGGGTAGCCGACCATGCTGGCGCGGTAACCGGTGGGCTGGGCGTGGAGCAGGTTCATTGGGCCGTAATTCTGCGGGGCGGTGTAGAGCTGGCTGGTCTGGTGCAACGGGAACTCGCGGAACGCTTCGCTGAAACTCCGCCAAGCTTGTTTGATCAAAGGGGCCGCCGCAGGGCCGAAGTTCTTCTCCGCCAGCTCGTCCGGGCTGAAGTTCAGCAGTTCCAGGTTGCCGCCGGGGTAGCCGCCGAGCGTCCAGCCTGCCATGACGCCGCCAATCCCGGCGGAGCGGAGATTTTGGATGTGCTCCTCGGCCAGATAGACGGCGGGGATATAGGGGACGGCGGAGCACTCCCAACTGTTGTTGAACTGCGCCTTGGCGTTGGTCTTGAGGCCGCGCTTCGTGGCGTGGCGCCACTGCCGCAGGGAAAATTCCGACGGGCCGGGTTTTGATATGGAGTAGTCGATAACCTCTCCGGACACGCCGCCGACGTTGGTCGGCAGTTTCCATTCGCTGGTGCTCATGAACTCGACGTCGGGGGACAGCAGGTCGATCGCCCGCGGCGCCCATTCTTCTTTCCACGCCCAGTTCCAGGCGATGACCCGGGCCTCGGGCTTGGCTTGTTTGACCCCGGCGGCGATGGTGTTGTTCACCTCGGCCACCACTTCCCAGTGCGTCCGGTTGGCGCAACGGGGGCAAAGGGCTTGCTGTCCCCTGGAGAGACAGTTGGTGCCGTTCTCGGACATGGTGATGGTGAAGACTCCGCCTAGCCTTGGGACTTCGCTGAACAGCTCGGCGCAGGCATGGCGCAACCAATCCAGCGCGCCCGGGGCGGAGCTGCACAGGCAGTCAGGGGCGCCCTGCCATTCGGGGTAGTGTGTGACGGCGCCTCGCGGCAGGCCGCGGGGTTCGTTGAGATAGAGGTAGATGTCCAGTCCGTATTTGGCGGCGCGGGCGCTGAGCGAGCGTAGAACCCCAAGCAAATAATCGCGGTCGCGGGAGAGCTCCGGCGCCTTGTCCAGGCGGACAAGGGTATAGAGGATGGCCCCAAGCCAGAGGCCGGTGAGACCGCTGTCGGCCATGGCCGCCAACATGCCGTCGGAGAGCGTCTTCAGGCCGGAGTGCAGCTGTGCTTCGCAATAGGCCGAGCAAAAGCTGTCCTTGAAGGCCTGGCGGGTTGGCTTGTCGTTCTTGGACTGGTGGGCGGCGAGGTCGTCCAGGAACTTGAAATAGCTGGGTTTGACCGTCCGCAGGTCCGGGAAATGGCTTTCCGCGGTCGCTTTGATCCAGGCCGCCGCCTGTTTCTCCGTGTCGGTGGGCGGGTGGTAGGACAGCGGGGGGCAGTCGGGCTTCAAGCTGCCGAGCTTGTGGAAGAGGAAGTCCTCTTCCTTGAGATGGAAGGCCAGCTTCGCGGCGTCCCAGCCCAGGAGCTCCAGCAACTGCTCGTAGGGGAGCAAGTGCCAGTTGCCGCGGACGAGGTGGATGTAGCTTTTCTCCAGCCAGTCCGGGTTGACTCGCGGCGGCGTCCTGAGCCCCATCGCGGCGGCCAGGGCGGTGACGTTGGCCTCGTTCGTCCCCAGTATCTTGGCGAGGCGTTGGATGGGGACGAGCTCCCAGTTCCGCCACACGAAGGCGTGCGTCCGGGACGGGAAATGCGGGAAGTCCAGCGGTTTGGGGTTCGTCCCCAGCGGCAGGTCGTTCATTGGTCAAGCTCCATGGCGGTTTTGAACACTCCGCCCTTGTCCGACAGCATGCCGCAGAGGGCGTCGAACTCGCGGCAGGCGATGTCGCCGCAGTTGGCGGTGATGAAGGGCAGGGGGGTGACGCTCGCCTCCCCGTAGTCGATCGCGCCCTGGGGCATGGCGTGGAACTCCCAGGGGTGGAAGTAGAAGCACAGCGTCGGCCTGACGCCGCGCTCGTCGACATAGGTGACGAATGCGTCGACCTTCTTCATGAGGGCGGCCGCGCCTTGGGTGCGGAACAGCGGCCATTGGTCGCGGTCGCGCTGGTAAGGGTCGTGGCTTTCCATGGACAGGTCGCAGAAGTTGGGGATCTCGAGGATGTGCATGTCGCCTGGCTTGGTCCAATCCCGTTCCGACGGGTGGTAGGGGACGTACATGTTGCGATAGAAATACAGCGGCAAGGAGGCGTCGGTGTGGTAGCCGAGCGTCTCCAGGACGTTGACTACTTTGGTGCTGCCCCAGAGTCTGGGACAGCGGAAACTCGTCGGTGTCGTCCCCGAGACCTCTGCCACAATTCGGGTGGCCTCCTCTATTCGTCCTTGCACTTCAAAAGGGAAGACGGGCCAGTTGTTGGGGAGCGGGAAGAGCGGGTCGCCGAGGGTCTCGTGCACCAGCCCGTGGCAGCCGGTCTCATGGCCGGCGGCGCGGACGGCCCGAACCATGTCCGGGTTGTTCTCCGCGGCGTGGCCGGTCCAGTAGCAGGTCGCCTTGGCCCGGCGCTTGGATAGGATGTCCAAGAGCCGTGGCGTCCCGTGTCTCACTCCTTCGTAGCCGCTGGTGAAGGAGCCGATGTCCGTCTCCATGTCGATCCCGAGGACGACGTCGAAAGTCCCGCTCATATCGCTTCTCCGGTTAGAGGCTGGTCAGCAGCTTGTCCATTTTGGGGCTGAAGGGTTTGGGGCCGTCGTCGGTGATCTCGTAGCCGGTCTCGACGCGGACGCCGTTGAACTCCGGGTGGCCGAAGAAGCTGATGTCCACGCAGACGGCCATGCCCGGCCTGAGGATGTCGGCGCTGCCGGGGCCGAAGAAGGGGGATTCCGCCTCGTGCAGCCCGATGGTGTGGATGAACGGGCAGACCAGGTACTTGCTCAAGCCGTGCTTGGCGAAGTGGGCGCGGGTGGGGGCGTCCATCTCCTTGCCGGTCCTGCCGGGACGTAGCTGTTCCTTGGTGATGATGAAGGCCTCCTTGAGGATCTTCATGCACTCGGCCTGGGCTTTGGAGTAGTCGCCGTTGGCGGGGAGGGCGTCGCCGACGACTCCGGCGTAGCCGTTGATCTTGGGGGCCAACCCGATCATGACCAGCTCGCCGGACTCGATGGGCTTGGAGCTGGCGGTGGGCACGACGGCGTTGGCGCGCTTGCCGCTGCCAACGATGGCGCTGAAGCCGAACCCGCTGGCGCCGCGGCTGCGGGCGGCGTGCTCGCCGGCGGCGGCGACCTGGATCTCCGAGACCCCGGGGCGGACCATGGTTTTCATGGCGTCGTAGCAGTGGTCGGCCAGCTGGAAGGCGGCGCGGATCTGCTCCAGTTCCCAGGCGCTTTTCTGGGGACGGAAGCGCCCGTAGTCGGCGGTGACGTCAACCAATTCCACCCCGGCGAAGCCTCGTTGTATCTGGGCGTGGCATTCGGCGGGCATCCGTCCGGCGCCGACCAGGCCTACCCGGCGCACCTGGCCGAGCGAGGCGTTGAGCTCCGCGAACAGCTTCGGGAAGTCGATGATCTCGGCGTTGGGGTACTCCTCGTCCGGCACCATGAACACCGGGAAGTTACGGGTGTCCTTGATGGCGCTGTCGAGCTTGGCGAAGGGCTCGCTCTCGGGCCCGCCCAGGATCATCGCCTGGCCTTCGCGGGTGATCAGCACCGCACCCGACTCGAACTGCGGGCACCAGCCGGTCAGATACCAGCCGTTGCCGATGTTGAACTCGTCGTAATAGACCAGCGCGATGTCCAGGTTCTTCTCCTTCAGCAGACTTTTGACCTTGGCGACGCGCAGCTCCGCTTCCTTCGGTGGCAGGTAACCCATTTTTTTCCTCGTTGGTTGTGGCTATGACTAAAGACTACTGTCTCTGACGAGCAGTCGCGGCAGTAGCCGCGTCCGGGAGAAGCGCCCGGCGGTCTCGGGGTTTAGGGCTCGTTCCACCGCCTGCCGCCCCAGCTCCTCGTGGTCCAGTACGACGGTGCTGAGCCTCGGGTAGACCTGAGCCCCGACGGGCAGGCCGTCGCAGCCGACGACCGCCACCTGGGCGGGGACTTTAATGTCTCTGGAGGCGAGCGCCTGCAACACGCCGCAGGCCATCTCGTCGTTGGTGAAGACGGCGTCGAAGGGGAGCATGGCGTCCAGCGCCTGGAGCGTCTTGGCGCGGGCGTCGTCGGTGCTGAAGTCGCATTCCCAAATCAAGGCGGCGTCGGGCGCCAGGCCGAGGGCTGACAGCTCCTCGCGGTAGCCGGTCTCTATCTCTTTGGAGAAGTAATGGGCGCTTGGTCCTTTGAGCAGCGCGACGCGGCTCCTGCCGCTTCGGACGAGGTGGCGGACGGCCAGCCGCGCCGCCTCGGCGTTATCGAAGGCGAGGTAGCCATAAGGGATGTCCAAGCCGCTTGGCCCCGGGGTGTCCAGCAACAGCGCGCCTGGGGCGATGGTCAGGAGTGCCTTGAGCCGCTCGGCGCCGAAGTCCCCTAGCAGCAACGTCGCCTTGGCCCGCGACTGGCGTAGGCTGTCGGAGAGGCTCACGAAGCCGTCGTAGCTCTCTTCGCAATGGCGGACGACGCAGTCGAGGCCGCGGCGGCGCAGCTCCCGTTCCAGCGTCATGAGCAACGAGGCGTAGAACAACGATTGCGAGCCGCCTTTTGTCCCGACGACCACGTCCACGCAGTCCTGGGAGGGGGCCGCGGCGCGGGGCCTGCCCATGTTGGGGTTGTTGAAATAGCCCAGCCGCTCCGCCGTGGCGCGGATTGCCCTGCGGGTCTCCTCCTTGACCACGGAGTTCTCCCGCAAGGCGCGGCTGACGGTCATCAGGCTGACGTCGCACGCCTCGGCCACCGCCGCCAAAGTCCGCTTCCGGTTGTTGTTTGTCGCTTGCATGTTGATATTATAACACTGAAAATGTTAAAGTCAACATCGGTGTTGTGGCGTGCAAAAAAAAACGCCAGAGGCGAACCCCTGGCGTCATGTCTAGCCGATCATGCCGTGGGTCAATCTTCCCACATGGTGTTCTTGCCGACGAGGATCTGCTGGCGCAGCGACCCGACCGGGAAGCCGCACTTCGGGCAGATGAGCTTGCCGGGGTTCTTGCCCTTGTCGCAGCCCTGGAGCTCGCCCGTCTTGCCGTCGATCACTACGTCTTTCCTGGCCTTGAGCGCCGCCAGGCAGTCCGGGTCGAGGTCGGGGGCGAACTCCTCGATCAGGAAGAAGCGCAACGACTCCTTGGGGTAGTCCCCGGTGGGGGAGGCGGTCGCCAGAAGCTTGGCGTCCTCGCCGCTGCCTTTGATCGCCCCGGTCACGCCGCTAAGGACGATGTCTTGATGTTGGGCGAGCAGCTCTTTGGCCTCTTTGTCTTTGAACTTCTTTTGCGCGGACGTGGCGCAGCCCACCATGAACGCCACCGCCAAAACCGCCCCAAGCGCAACTGTCAATGATTTCATGCTTCGTTCTCCCTTGTTTGTTGGTGTTGTCTACTCTGGATTGCCCTTAAGAATAGACCCCAGACAACGTTTTTGCAAGCTGAGCAATGTTTGCGTTGTGTTAATTGCGACGGCGGCTGGAAAAGTGGCTATTGCCGATGTTTGTCCTGCCATTGTTGTTTTAGCTGACGCATCTCGTCGTTGAGCGGCAGTTCCCGCGAGGTGATTTGGTTGCTTTCGTCATACAGCCACTTCCCCTGGTTGTCGCGCGGGACGGGGAGACGCTTCTCGACGGGCGGGGAGGCTTTGGCTGCGTAAGGCTGGTCGGCGTACCAGTAAGCCACGGAGCTCATCTCGTTGCGGAGGTGGTTGCCATGCCCGTGCTCGATGGTCACCTTGATCTCCCGCTCGAACCGCAGCGGGTTCTCCAAGTGGTGGACATAGCTGGTCTGGTAGCCTTTTGTTTGGTGCTCGAAAAGGGAGGAGCCGTTGCGGGCGAAGGCGTTGGGCTGCATGCCCCAGGCTTGGTTGAGGTAGTCTTCGCTGCCGGTGCCGTGCAAGTCCGGCGGCCATTTGTAGCCGTCGACCCAGATCATGTCGTCGCCTTCGCCCCACCATTGCCCCTTGAAGTTGGTGACGCTCAGGTTGCAGCCGATGTAGTGGCCACGGCCTTTTGTCTCCAGGATGACGTAGTTGTTGTCCCAGGCGAGGCGTTCCTTGTTGGCGATGTCGGACTCCGGAGTATTGACGGAGATCTCGTGTCCCCAACCGCCGAAGGGGTTCTCGCGGCGGAACTCAGCGTGGAAATAGGCCGCGTCCTGGGGCAGGTCGCAAAGCTCGTAGTCGATGTAGAAATACTGGCGGTGGTTCTCCTGTGACTCGTTGACGATCTCGATTTTCGCCCCTTTGCGGAACGGCATCTGGACGTAGCAGTTCAAGGCGCAGCCCCCGCCCATCTGATGGTTGTTGTTGGCGGAGGCGGTGAACAGCAACGACTGGTAGGAGTTGACGATGCCATGCCCCAGCCCGAAGAAGTCGCCTAGCGGGCAGACGACGCTGGGGGTGGCGTTGCCGTCCCAGGTGATTTTTATCAGGCATTCGCGGTAATGGCCGCCCTGGGTCATCCAGATGTGGGTGATTTTTCCGGGGCCTTTTATGTCCGCCAGGACGCGGGTCTCCCCGGCGGGGATTTGCCAGGCGTCGGAGTTCCGCCCGCTCACGTCCCACGAGGACGCCCGCAGGCTCCTCGCGTTCCTCAAGGTGCATAGTTCGTTCAACATTTTCTTCTCCTTTGCCGTTGTCACGGTGCGTGTGTTATGCTATAATCACAATTATAGCTGCGAAACCACGCCGCGCAACCGGGATGGTGGCATCGGTGTCGTGAAAACCTTTTATTCATCACAGGGAATCATAACAATGCCCCGGAAAGTGCTGGAAGGCTTGGTAGCGGAGCTGACTTTGGACATCCGTGGCCGTCATCGCGTCGGGGATAGATTCCTGACCGTCCGGGAGATCGCCGGGCGTCACGGCGTGAGTCTCCAGACCGCCCACAAAGCGTTACGGCGCCTGGTGGACGACGGGGTGCTGTCTACCTCCCGCGGCGCGGGTACGACCGTCTTGTCCACTGTTGGCTTGGAGCCCGCGTTGGAGGGGCGCAAAGTGCTGTTGCTGTCCAACAACCCCGACCCGCGTTTCAATCAGGCGTTCCGGCGTGGAGTGGAGACGGCGTTGGTGCCTTTGCGAATGGGCTGCGCGCTGCAGGTGAACAAGGAGGAGAACACCGAGTCGCTGGGCTTCGGGGAGGCGTTACTCGACTCTTGCCGGAGCCTCCATGCCGCCGGGGTGGTGGCCGTGTTTTTCCGGCGGGCGGAGCTGGCCTTCTACCACCTGCTCCAGAACGGTGTGCCCCTGGTCGCCGACATCGCCTTGGACAACTTGCCAGTCCTGCCGTCGGTGCAGACCGACAACGCCCGGCATTCCCGCGAGGCGGCCCGGCGTTTCCTGCGGTGGGGGCGGACGGAGGTGTTGGCCGCCGGGTTTTGGGATCCGCGCTGCACCCGTTTCGAGGCGTTCCGGGAGGAGCTCCTACGGTTGGACCGCGGCGCGACGGTGACGCACCTGCGGCTGAACGACCCGGATTTTCCGGCGCGGCTGCACCTTTTTTTCGAAGGAGCCAATGAGCGCAAAGGAGTGTTTTCTCTGGATTATGCCGCCAACTACGTGCTGGCTCCGTGTTTCGCCACCTGGGGGCTTGATCCGTCCCGTTGTTTCCTGGTCTACGACTCTGAGGGCGGGAGCTTCCGGCATCCTGGTTTGCCGGAAGTGGAATCGGTGGGCCCGAGCATGGAGGCCTTGGGGCGGCGCTTGGCGGAGAAGCTAATCCATAAATTGCGGACGGGGGTGTTTATGGAGCCGTTGGCGGAGCGGCTCTAGCGCAGTAGCAGCGTGAGGAGGATGGGGACGGTAGCCAACGCCGCGACATGGGTGCTCACCACGGTGCAGGTGATGAACTGTTTGTCGCCGCCGTAGAGCTCGCTGAACATGAAGCTGGCCAGGGCCACCGGCATCACCGCCACCACTGTCATCACTTTGAGCTCGTCGCCGGATATGGGCAGCCAATGGCGTAAAACGTAGATCGCCAGGAGCGGGATAGCCACCAGACGGGCGAAGGTCAAGACCCAGACCCTCGGGTTGTTGAAGCCTTTGGGGTGGAGCGTCCCGATGCGGCAGCCGGCGATGACCATTGCCAGCGGCACGCAGGCCAAGCCGAAGGTCCGGATGGCGTTAAGCAGGTAGTTCAAGGGACCGTGGGCGCCTTCGGCGAAGAGGGTTTGCGAATATCCTGAGAGGTCGCAGAGCCCGCGGCAGACTATCGCCAGGTAGATTGCCACCAGCGGCGGGCTGAACAGGTGGCGCAGGTTCCTGAAGTCGAACCGGCCGCCGGTCAGGCTGAGCACGCCGAGCGTCCACAGGGCCAGCTCCGCGCCGAAGGAGGAGAGCAGCAGCGCCGCCTCGCCCTTCGTCCCGAACAACGCGCCGACCAGGGGCAGGGGCAGGAAGGAGTAGTTGTTCATGACGCACTGGAAATGGAACGCCTTGCGCTCCTCGCCGGACGCGAAGCGCATGGCGGGGGACGACAGCAGGGCGAACACCGAGCCTATCAGCATGATCAGGAACGCCGCGGCCGGCAACTGCCAGCTCCCCAGCAGTTGCCGCGTCGAGTAGTTGCGGAAGATGGAGCTGAAGATCAAACAGGGGTAGATGAACTTCACCGTCAGGTACGACAAGTCCGCGGGGAGGGCTTTTGAGACCATCCCTTTACGGCTGGCCCAGACGCCGGGCAGCGCCATCAAGAAGACGCAACCGACGTTCAACGCGATGATGAAAAACATGTTGTCTTTTGCCTCGCATGTCCCGGAACTCGAGCGGGCGTTGGCTGTTCGCCGCTGTCGCCGGTGAATGAAATCAGGCCGGGCGGCGCTGGATTAGGTGTTGGCCGCCGTCGACATTTATGACCTGTCCGGTCACACTGCCCGACCGCGCCAGGAAAAGGCAGGCAGCGGCGACCTCTTCGGCGGGCACCGCCCGGCCCAGGGGCACCGATCCCAACTCCAGACGCATCCCCGGTCCTTCCAGTCCTTTCGGCGGGAAGACCGGGCCGGGGGCGACGCCGTTGACCCGCGTCCGCGGCGCCCAGCTTAGCGCGGCGGAGAAGGTCGCCTCGGCCAGAGCTTTCTTCGAAAGGGCGTAGCTGCCGGTCAGGGGGTCGACGCCCCAGATCCGTTGGTCGAGCAGGTTGACGACGAGCCCGTCGGGCAACCCTTGGGCGTGGAACCGCTTCATCAGCTCCAGCGGCGCGAGGAAGTTGACGGCCATCTGGCGTTCCACGGCGGAAGCGTCCTCGTCGGCCAGCGCGGCGCGCTGGAACATCGAGGCGTTGTTCACCAATATGTCGACTCCACCCAGCGACTCAAACAGCGACGCGGCGTAGTCCGTGTCGGTCAGTTCGCCACGGGTGATCTGGTGGCCTCCTGGCGGCCCGAGCTGGGCCAGAAGCGCCTCCGCCTCGGACAAGGAGTTGTGGCAATGGATGCTGACCCTGGCGCCCGCGGCCGCGAACGCCAGGCAGATGGCGCGGCCGATTCTGACCGCGCCCCCTGTTACCAACACCCGTTTGCCGGACAGCTCCATGCGCTTAGGCGAACAAAGCCAGGCAGTCGGCGGCCTTCTCGATCTTGGCGGCGCCTTCCTTCAGAACCCAGATCTCCTTGCTGGAGACGGTCTGGCCGGGTTTCAGCGTGGTCTCCTCGCCCATGGTCTCCATCTCGACCATGAAATTGTCCGGCCCGACGTAGAACGCCCAGTTGCAGCCGAGCGGGTACTTGCCTTCGGGGTTGTGGACGACCTTCTTGGCGAAGGTGACGTTCTTCTTCTTGTCGCGCATCACGCCGATCCCGCTATGGGATTGCCACATGCGCTTGTTCTCGACGCCCTGGGGCTCCAAGGTCATCAAGTCGCGGGCCAAGCTGATCTGCTTGTCGCCGGCGCCGGCGCCGGTATGGCCGCCCCAGCGGTTGAACATCACCATGCTGTAGCAGTCCCACTCGCTGCCGTCGCCCAGGGGGAAATAGTATTTGGTCTTGTCGGAGGGCAACGAGCAGGTCAGGCACCAGACGGAGGCGCTGAAGAGCATGGAGCCGACGTTCTTGACGAAGTTCTCCACCTCTACCTTGCCGTCGCCGAGGGCCTTGACGGTGAAGCCGCGGACGGTCTGGTTGACCGGGTCGACAGGGGTGGTGATGGTGAAGGAGTCCTTGCCGGTGGTGACTTCGCACTTGGCGTTGTCGGGGTTGTAGGTCTCTTCGGCCTCGTCGGCGCCGGGGCGGGCGATCCAGACGCGGTGTCCGCCGCGCAGATGCCAGTCGCCGCGGACGCATTTCTTCTTCGAGTCCCAGAAGAAGACGTTCTCGCCGTCGGGCAGGCCCAGGAAGGCCACCCGCGGGCCGAGCTCGGTCACCGCCACGAGCTTCACGCCGCCGCTCACCAGCTCCACCGCCTTCAAACCCTCGAACGTCGTATCGCGCACCATGGGAATTCTCCTTTTACACTTTGTTTTTTTCACGGACAACGACTACTTTATGTTTCCCGGCGCGAATTTCAATGTCCAACGCGGAGACTCAGGCGGAAATATGGCGGAGCGAGGCAACATCATCGACCAGTTGGCCGAGGCTTTGCGGGACGAGGCGGACTCCAAACCCGGCCTGGCCCCCGTCGCCGCGGAGACGTGGCAGGCCTTCCAGACCGACCTCCAGCAAGCGCCGCCGCCCCGTCCGATGGCGGTTCCGCCACCGCCGCTTGTCCGACGTCCGGAGCCGCCGGTCGCCGCCGCTCCCGTCCCGGCAGGTCCGCCGCCGTCCGCCGTCGACATCTCCGCGATGGGTTTGGACGCCATGCGTCAAGTGGTCGCCTCCTGCCGTCTTTGCCGCCTTTGCGAGGGGCGGACCAACACGGTGTTCGCCGACGGCACTCCGCAGGCCGAGCTGATGTTCGTCGGCGAGGGCCCCGGCGAGGACGAGGACCGGCAAGGACTGCCGTTCGTCGGCAAGGCAGGGCAGTTGCTGACTAAGATGATCACCGCCATGGGCTTCGAGCGCCGCGAGGTTTATATCGCCAACATTGTCAAATGCCGCCCTCCCGGCAACCGCACCCCCGAGCCGGACGAGGCCGGGACTTGTCTGCCCTACGTGCTCCGCCAGATCGAGCTGGTGAAACCGAAGGCGATCGTGCTGCTGGGGGCGGTGCCGTTGCAGTACCTGATGAACATGTCCGGGATCAGCAAGGCCAGGGGCAAGTGGCTGGACTTCCACGGAATACCGGCCATGCCGACTTTCCATCCGGCCTATCTGCTGCGGAACGAGGCGGCTAAACGTCCGGTTTGGGAGGATCTCCAGCAGGTGATGCAATTCTTTGGCAAGACCTATGTCCCGCCCCGCAGAAAGTGATTGGCGCGTCCGGGTATTGGATCAAAGGGGGTAGTTAGTGGTTAGGGAACTCGTCGCGCGTCGTGGCAGGCCGTCCGTCGGCACGGTCGTTTTGGCGTTCATTATCCTGCCGGGGCTGTGGTTGCTGGCCCACACGGCGCGTTTTTTGTCGGAGAAGCCAGACCCGGCCGACTTGGCGCTGTTCAGCTCCGGGACGCCCGTCCAAGGGCGGGACTTCGACGCCGGGCTCTTTATTCGCCACGAGCCGGACGGCGAACCTTTTCCCGGCCAGGCGTTCAAGGTTGAGGTCCAGGCCGCCGACGGTTCCGTGGTGTTCGACATGGACGGGAAGGCCGACAAGCATGGTTTCGCCGCGGTGAAAGTCCCGGCGTCCCGGCTCGCCAAGGGCGGTGGTTTCAAGCTGCTTGCCAAGGCGGGCGAATCCAAGGTGGTCATCCCGCTCAAGCCAGTTTCCGTCCCGGCCCAGCGGTTTGTCGGGCCGGGGCGTGGCTCCATCGATTCGCGCCAAGTCCTGCCCGCGCTCCCGGCGGTCGCGGTGGACACCTCTAAAGGCTTCTATTTTCCTGGCGACACCATGGCCGGGACCGTCCGGGGAGCGCCGAATTCCGCCGTCAAGCTGCGGATTTCCCTGGAGAACCCCTTGCGGTGGAAACGGGAGGAAGTGCCCTGGTGGGGTGTCCGCGAGACGCTGGTTCAAGACCCCGCCCCGAAGCGCTTGGCGGAGTTCGTCGGCAAGACCGACGTCGGCGGCGTCTATCAATTCACCGGGAAAGCGGCGAAGGTATACGACGACCGGATTTTCGCCGACCACGACGCCATCTACCGTTTCGACGCCGAGCTCGGGCAGGGCGGCGCCGTTTCCCGCCGCGTCTTGGTCACCACCCGGCCTTACCGCTATTCCTGTTTTCCCGAGGGCGGGACGCTGCTGGCCGGGAAAACGGGCCGCGCCCATTTCCTGGTCTTCAACCCGGACGGGACTCCGGCCCCCGCCGTGAACATCATCTTGGGTGGCGAGTTCCGGGCGACCACCGGCGCGGACGGCGCCGCCGTCATTGAGTTGCCGGTCGGTTATGGCGGCGCGCGCGTTCTCTCCCTGGACGGCGTCAACGGCAAATATGACGGCTCCGTCGACTGGGGCTCCCCCGCCCCCGGCTTGGCGATCATCCCGTCCCGGCCGCTCTGCGACCAGGGCGGCATGGTCAAGGTGGATTTGCGCGCCAGCGCCGACGGCATGGCCTATGTCGAAGTGTTGAAGGACGGGCTTGTGGCCGACACGGTAACCGTGGCGCTGCGGGGCGGTTCCGGGGCTTTCGACTTGTCTCTGGCCAAGCTTGGTTGGGGCGACCTAGAGTTGCGCGCCGGAGCTTTGCTCAAGGATGGCGCGTATGTCTCGACGGTCAATGGCCTCCGCGTCCGCCCCAACCGTTGGCTAAAAGTCGATGCTACCCCGCGACGAATCCAGGTGTCCGACCAGGAGGGGCGTCCCGTCAAGGCGGGCGTGAGCCTCCGGATATCCCGGGGTGGGGACGCTGGCGGCTTTGAGCTTCAACCGTCGCTGGGCGAGGCGGCGACCCGGCTGGAGATGGCGAAACAGGCCATGGCGGCAAACCTTGGCGCCCCTTGGTGGTGGTCCGTCCCAGACTATCCGGAGCGGGCCAGGGCTTTGGACATGCGCAAACGCGTCTATTGCGAGCGGTTCGGCTTTTGGGTGGTCTGGGGGCTTGGCCTGTTGTTGCTGGTCCAGTGTTGCCGGACGGCTTTGGGGTTGCGCCAGGGGAATTTCAAGCGTTTCCATTTCATCGACGCCGCGGTGCAGCGCAAGGTGGTAAAGCTAGGGGCGGGGAGGGGGTGGCTCGGGCTCTTGGGGCTGGCTGGGGCGGCCGCCGTCCTGGGGGCTTACTGGGTCAAACAGTATTACGTTTACATTGCCTTTCATGCCATCCCCACCATCCTGATTTTGAACTGGGTGGTGCCCTGTCTGGCGATGGCGGTTTTGCCGCTCTTCGCCTATAATAGGAATTACCGGGAGCTCGCGAAGCTCTACCCAGGCGCCGTGCGCGTCAAGCTAGCCATCGCCGGGATTGGCGATTTGTATGAGCTTTACCTGGTGGTTTGCGCCGCCCAAACCGCGGTTGTCATGCTCTTTCCCGGCATTGATAATTTGACTCCGGCGCTTTACCTCGACATCGTCGGTTTGCTGTTCATCTTGGCGTTGGCGGGCAAGGCGTATGGCAACGTCCAAAAGAGTCTGATCTCCGCGGCGCCGTCGCTGTTGCCCCACGGACTGGGGACCGGACTGGGAGGGGAGCCCGCTAGCCGCCGTCCGCTTTGCTGTTTCATCACCCTGATCTGGGTGGCGCAATGCGTGATGCTCTTCCTGATTTTCATGGCGCCGTTGGCGATGTTCATGCCTTTTGTGGTGATCGTCAAGAAACTCGGTGGCGGAGGCCCGTCTTGCGGCGCTGGTTGCCACAGTTTTTTGGATGGCGTTCCCCGTGAGATGGATTACGTCGGGTCAAAACCTTGCTCCAGCCGTCCTTTCGCTTTGCAAGGGCTGCCGCCGGAGCCGTTAAGCCAAGACGTCGCGTCCTCGACCACTTTGCTTTGGGACGCGCGGCTCCAGACCGACGACAATGGCGAATGTGCTTTTTCCGCCCCTGTCCCTCCTTGGACTTTGGAAGCGGTGGCGATCGACGCCGACGGGCGCATGGGTTCCACTACTTTCACTTATAATCCTCAAAAAAGGACCGCCCCATGAAGGTCAAACATTCCGACGTTGTCGAGTTTTACCGGCAGCTGGCCATTCTGACCAAAAGCGGCCTGCCGTTGCCGGAGTCCGTCCGGCAGTTGGGGTTGGATTGTGGGAAACCGGTGTTCAAGGAGGCGTTGCTGGACATCGGCGCCAAGCTGGAGCGGGGCGAGGGCTTGGCCGTGGCGATGCGGGGGCATGAGGGTTTGTTCCAACCGTTGCACCTCAAGATGCTGGAGGCGGCGGAGGCGGGCGGGGCTTTGCCCGAGGCGCTCGCCGAGATCGCCTTGTTGTCGCGGGTGAACGCCAGCATCGCCAGCATGGCCGGGAACATCATCGTCTACCCCGCCCTGACACTGAGCGTCTCGTTCATCATCTTCCTGGCGATCTGCCATTTCGTGATCCCTGGCTTCCGTGTGGTTTTCACGGAGTTGTTAGGGGGGGCGAAGCTGCCGCGCTTCACCGAATTCTTCCTGGGGGTGTCCGGCTTCGTGTCGGGGCACATCGGTTATTTCGTGGCGCTGCTGGCGGCGCATTTGGGCTTATGTGGGTGGTTGTTCAGCGGCTCCTTCTCCGCCAAGCGCTTCCTCATCCACGCGGTCGGCGGCGCGCCGGGCTCCGACGTCATCTTCTACAATTTGGACATGGCAAGGTTCTGTTCCCTTTGGGCGTTGTCCGTCAAGCGCCGGATGCCCGACCCCCAGGCTTTCGCCATGATCGCCGATTTGCTGGAGGTCCGGCGCCTCTCCCAGGCTGTCCGGCGGGTCGGGCTGGACATCGAGCGCGGCTCTTCCCTCAAGGACGCCTTGGCCAAGGAGCCGGACATCTCATGTTTGCTCAAATTCGCCGTTAGCCAGGCGGCCGAGGGGGCCTTGGCCGCGGAGCTGGGGGCGCTGTCGGAGCTGTTCATGGAGCGGGCCAGCTTCGGCTATCACCGCGCCAGGACGATGTGGGAGTTGGCTGCCTCCAGCTTGATGTCCGTGGTCGTGGCCTTCATCATCATCGCCTTGTTCGCTCCGTTCGTGTCGAAACTATTCTGAGGAGGGGCGACATGTTTTTCAAAGCTGACTGGACTGGCCATGGCGGGCTCTACAGCGACGGGGGCGACGTTGTCCCGGCCAACGGCGCCTGCGCCCTGGCCAAGAGCTTGGCTTGGGCCGTGCGCCACCAATTGCCGCTTCAGGAGGCGGTGCTGACCTTGTTGCCTAACGGCGAGGCGCCCAGGCTCCACGGCCCCGAGCTTAGGGGAGGGCGCAAGGACTGGGACGCTTGCCTGCGGCGGGTCTACCTCGACCTCCGCGCCGGGGGCGGCTTGGCCGACGCCCTGGACGCCAACTTGCGGAATTTCATCCCCGCCTATTTCGTGGCGGCCGTCCGCGAGGCCGAGCGGGAAGGGCGGTTGGCCGAGATCCTGCCGGATTTCGCCGAACGCCTCAACTACTCCTCCCGCCTTGGGAGCTTGTTCCGTCAAAGACTGCTCTTCCCCTGCGTCGAGCTGCTGGTCATCCTCTGCGTCCTTATCTTCTGCATGGAGTTCATCGCCCCCAGATTCGGGAAGCTTTGCGATTCCTTGCTAGATGGCAGTTCCGCCTTTTTGCCCCGGCTGCGCATGGCTCTGGGTTATCTAGACTTGGTGGTTCTCTCCATCCTTCCCGTCTTGGGGGTGTTTTGGTTGATCCGGCGTTTCGCGTTTAACCTCGGAGGCTTCGCCGAGCGGTTGCCGCTTCTGGGCGGCTATTACCGCAAATTGTCCATGCTGGACTTCCATGGTTGCGTCGCTTCCTATCTGGCGGTCGGCGCGGACATCGCCGCCGCCGCCGCCCATGCCCGCGACGCCTGTCCCAGTCCCCGGCTGCGGCGGCTTTTGGAACCCTTCGTCTCCGCCGTCCGGGCGGGCAAGCCGCTCGCCGAGGCGCTGGACTTGCTGCCTTGCTCCAGCGACTTGGAGCGTTGGCTGCTCCATGAGTCCGCCGCCGGCGGCCGTCTGGGGGAGGGCTTCGACAACGCCCAACGGCTGCTTTCCCAAAAGCTTTCCGGCTCGGCCCTGTGGCACGCCATCGTTCTGGAGACCTTGATGTTGTTCTTCAACGCCATCTTGGTGGGGACGGTGGCGATCTCCATGTTTGCCCTGCTGCGGACGGTCATTTATCATGTCGGAGCCAGTTGAGATGAACAAGCTAGCCAAACTCGACCCGGTGGAGATGGTCGACGCGATGTTGCGCGAGGCGGCGCGGCGCCGCGCCAGCGACCTCTACCTCCTGCCCGGCAAGACCGACTACGAGATCCGCTTCCGTCAGGATGGCGTCCAGTCCACGTGGGCGGTGGTCCCGGTGGCGGCGGGGCGGCAGTGCGTCGCCCGGATCAAGGTGCTGGCGCGGCTCTTGACCTACCGTAGCCAAGTCGCCCAGGACGGCTCGCTCCGCGACCAGGCCAAGTACGGCTACGCCGAGTTCCGCGTCGCCGTCATGCCCACCATCCATGGCGAGCGCGCCACTTTGCGCGTCCTCGACACCGGCGCCGGGCCGAAACAGCTTGAGGACCTCAACTTCCCCCCGGAGGCCGTCGCCGCCCTCCGCCTCGCCCTCGCCAAACCCGGCGGCATGATCCTTTTAACCGGTCCCACCGGTTGCGGCAAGACCACCACCATCTACGCCCTCGTCCGCGAACTGCTCCGGATGAAGAAGGACCCTGCCTCCATCATCTCCATCGAGGACCCCGTCGAGTGCGAGATACCCGGCATTTCGCAAGTTTCGGTCTCCGCCGAGCAAGAGGGCTGGGGCTATCCCGACGCCCTCCGTTCGGCCTTGCGTCAGGATTTGAAGACCTTGGTCATCGGCGAGCTGCGCGACCGCGACGTGGTGAAGGTCGCGTTGGACGCCGCCTTGACTGGGCATCTGGTGATCTCCAGTTACCACGCCGGGGACATCCCTTCGGTTTACGCCCGGTTGCTCAGCCAGGGCTTCGAGCCCTTCCTGGTGGCGGCCACCGTGACGTGCGTCGTGGCCCAGCGTTTGGTGGACGCGGCCGACGGCGGGCGGCGGGTGCCGGTCGCCGCGGCGTTCGTCCCCGACGCCAAATGGGCGGACTTGCTGTTGTCTCGCCCTGGCGTCGAGGCTTTGCGCGACGCCGTCAAAAGCCATCCCGCCGCCGACTTGGCCGCCATCACTCGGCGTTTGGCGGAACAAGGCGTAATCTCCGAAAAAGAAGGCTATCTCCTATGATAAGAGAAGTTAACCCAAAAAGTTTAGGAAGGGGGTCTGGGGGGCAATTGGCCCCCCAGTCTTCCTTTGTTCCTTTCACCTTGATCGAACTGACCTTCTCCCTGGCTCTGGTCGGCTTTCTGAGCGTGGTTTTCGTGGTCTTCGTCAACTCGTTGCGGGGGCTGAACGAGCGGCTCTCCGACGAGTACCAGGCCTTCCTGGCGCTCGACAACACTTTGGAGCGCCTGCCCGACAAGGGGGGCGAGGTCGTCATCAAAGCCGTGTTCCTGGACGAGCTCAAACGCAGTCCGGGCGGCGCGGCGGGGCGGCTGCGCCCGTCCACGGTCTACGCCGACGGTTCCTTGACTCTGGGCGTCCGCGGCAAGAAGGACAAAACCCTGGCGGAGGTGACGTTGCGATGCGGACGCTGAGACGCAATTACTCCCTGGTGGAGCTGTTATTGGTCATCGCGCTGGCTTTGACGTTCCTAAACTTGGCCTACGCCGCCTACTACCACGGCTTGGGCTCCTGCACGTTTTTCTCAAAAAAATCCCACGATTACCAGGAAATCGACGTGATCCGGAAAGCGTGGCGCCAGTTCATCGGCCGGAACGGGGCGGTGACGAAGGTCGAGTCGGGCGTGGCCTTGCTGTTCGCCAACGGCGCGAGCGTCCGACGGGATCGCGGCGACCTAGTGTTCGCCGACGTCAAGGGCAAGCGTTCCTTCTTGCTGCCGGGAGATCAGAGCGTCAAGTTCTCGCTGGAGCCGGGCGTCGCGGCGTTGGAGTTGAATGTCCGCCGCCGCCAGTCCGCCGCTGGCGCCGTCAGCTATGAATATCTGCGGATCGTCGCGGCGACCACCACGGAGGTGAGGCCATGATCCGGAGGAACCAGGGTGGTTACGCCGCGCTCACGGTGCTGTTGCTGGCCGTGGCGTTGTTCATGCTGATGACTTTGGCGATGGACCTAAATTACTCGTTGCGGCTGCGCAACAAGGAAGCCCTCAAGGAGTTGCGGGTGAAAGCGGAGCGGTTCAACGCCCGCTCCGCCGATTTGCTGGGGGTGGAGGAGCGTCATCTGGCCAACGGCTTGACGGTGTTCCTGTCGGTCAACCACGCCGAGCCGCGGATTCAGACGGCCATCGTCGTCAGGACCGGCGGCAAGGACGACCCGTCCGACAACACCGGGCTGTCGCACTACCTGGAGCACTTGATGTTCAAGGGCAGCGGCAGGCTCGGCGTCTCCGACCACGCCAAAGAGCGGCCCTTGCTGGACAAGGTCGAGAACCTTTTCGAGGAGTACCGCGCCACCACCGACACCCCCCGCCGCGAGGCCCTCTACCAGGAGATCGACAAAGTCTCCGGCGAGGCCGCCAAGCTGGCCGTCACCAACGAGTATTGGAAACTGCTCGCCCATCTCGGGGCCAGGGGCACCAACGCCTTCACCTCCAACGACCTGACTTGCTACATCAACGACATTCCCGCCAACGCCCTCGGGCCCTGGTTGGAAATCGAGGCCGACCGTTTCGCCCACCCGGTGTTCCGGCTCTTCCACACCGAGCTGGAGACCGTCTACGAGGAGAAGAACATGTACCTCGACCAGGACGGCCGCCGGGCCTCCGAGGCTCTCTATGCGGCCCTCTTCCCGACGCACCCCTACGGCGTCCCGGTGGTCGGCAAGGCGGAGCACCTGAAGAACCCCTCGCTCAAAGCGCTCAAGGAATACTATCGACAACGTTATGTCCCCGGCGACATGGCCATCATCCTGGCTGGCGACTTCGACCCGGACGCCGCTTTCGCGCTCATTGAGCGCCGATTCGGCGGCCCGGTGTCGAAAGCCGCGTCGTCCGGCGTCCCCGTGGTGGAGGCTCCCCTCGCCAAGCCGGTGGTCAAGGAGGTGGTGGGGCCGGACGCAGAGTCGTTGTCCCTGGCCTTCCGCCTGCCCGGGGCGAACAGCGCCGACGCCGACTTGGCTGTCTTGACGGACATGATTTTGTCCAATGGCGTCGCCGGTCTGATCGACCTCAACGTCAACCAGGCGCAACGGGCGCTCGGGGCGTCGTGCTACGCCGACGTTATGAAAGATTATTCCGCCCTTGTCCTGTCGGGGCGGCCCAAGCAAGGGCAGACGCTCGAACAGCTCAAGGGCTTGCTGCTGTCCCAGTTGGAGCTGGTCAAGAAGGGCGAGTTCCCCGATTGGCTGCTTGGGGCCGCGGTCAACGACTTGAGGCTCAAGGAGCTCCGGGCGTCGGAGCGCAACGTGGACCGGGCGTACAAGTTGGCGGGGGCTTTTGGCCTGGGCACGCCTTGGCTCGACGAGGCCGGGCGGCTCGACCGTTTGGCGAAATACCGCAAGCGAGACGTCGTGGACTTCGTCCGCCAGACTTGTGGCGACAACTACGTGGTGGTCTACAAGCGCCACGGACAGGCCCCTCCGGCGGCGAAGCTCGCCAAGCCGCCGATCACCCCGTTGCCGGTGAACCGCGACAGCGATTCGGAGCTGGCGCGCCAGATCAAAGCCGAGACGCTCCCCGCGGTCAGCCCGGTTTTCCTCGACTACTCCAAGGATGTCCAGAAGTCGTCGTCTTCTTTGCTTTACAAGCATAACCCTGACAACCAGCTCTTCACGTTGTGTTACCATTACGACATGGGCTCCAACCATGACCGGAAGTTGCCGGTCGCCCTGGAGTACCTGAACTTCCTGGGGTGCGGCGGCTTGTCGGGCGCGGAGTTCCGCCAGGAGCTTTACAAGAACGGGGTGGAGTTCTCCACCTCCTGCTCCGAGGATCAGTGCGAGCTGCGGCTCAGCGGGCTGGCCGGAAACTTGCCGCGGGGCGTCGAGCTGCTCGACTCCTTGCTCGCCGACGCCAAGCCCGACGAGGCGGCCTTGCGGCGTTTGGTCGACGACCTTCTGAAACGGCGCGCCGACGCCAAGCTCTCCAAGCAGAGCATCTTGTGGAACGCCCTTTACAATCACGCCATCTATGGGGCGAAGTCGCCGTTCACCAACATCTTGTCGGAGCGGGAGTTGAAAGCGCTCAAGCCCGACGAGCTGCTCCAGATTGTCCGCCAGCTTCCCTCCTACCCGCGGACGGTGTTGTTTTACGGCCCCCAGAGCCCCGCGGACTTGGCTGCGCTTTTGAAAGCCCCGGGCAAAACGCTTCCCTTGCCGGCCGAGACGAAGTTTTCGGAGCGCGCCGTCGACGCCGACGAGATACTCGTCCTGGACTATCCCATGACGCAGGTGGAGCTAGTGACGCTATCCCCGGCCTCCAGCTTCGACCCCGCGTTGTATCCCGCCATCAGCCTGTTCAACAAGTACTTCAGCGACATCGTCTTCCAGGAGCTGCGCGAGGCGCGGAGCCTGGCCTATCGGGCCGGGGCGGGGCTCGCCCAACCAGCCCGTCCCGACCGTCACAACTACCTCACCGCCTATGTCGGCACCCAGGCCGACAAACTTCCCGAGGCGCTCGGAGCCATGAAGGGCTTGCTGGACAAGATGCCCGAGTCCGACAAGAGTTTCGCGACCGCCAAACAGTCGGTGCTCCGGAAGATCGCCGCCGAGCGCGTCCTGCGTTCCGACGTGCTTTTCAACTACCTGGCGGCGAAGAAACTGGGGCTGGACCACGACATCCGCAAGGACATCTATGCGCAGGTGCCCCAGTTGACCTTCGCCGACCTTGCGGCCTTCCATCAGCGGCAGGTGGGTTCCAAGAAGCGCGTCCTGTTGGTGGTCGGCGACAAGCGGAAGCTGGATCTCGACGCCCTGCGCAAACATGGCGAGATCCGTTTCGTGACGTTGGAGGAGATCTTCGGCTATTGAGCGAGAAATAATTCCCTGGACAGGGCGGCGCCGGTGGCGGTCTTGAAGACGCGGTCGATCAAGGCTGTGAGCTTCTCCTGGCTGGCGTCGGGGAAATCGTCTGGGATGTTGGTGAGCCAGTCGGCGTCCCAGACGATCCGGAACTCCGGGGTGTCGATGTCCTTGGCGCTGTGGTGGGAGCCGACGATGCGGCAGACGTGCTCGACCAGCTCCGGCGGCAAACCGAGTTTTTCCATGATGCTGCGGGCGATGGGCGGCCCTTCGAGCTCCTGGAAGTTGCCTGCGGCGGAGTGGTGTTTGCGCTCCGCCTCGTGGATGCCGATGTCATGAAGGATCGCCGCCGCCCGCGTTGTCAAGGGGTCGGCCCGCTCCGTCGCCAGGAGGCGCTCGGCGAAGCTTAGGACGGTCAGAGCGTGGGCGATCCGGCGCTGGTCGTCGCCGAAGACCGCGCGCATCTCCGCCACGAAGTTTGCCACGGCGGTCATGGGGGCGGGCACTTGTCCATGGTGACGACGACCTCGGTGCCATGGGCGTCGGGGTAGGTTTTCTTGTCCTGGGAATGGACCACGATATCGCCGCCGTAGGCGTTGACGAAGCGTTTCATCAGGGGCATGCCGAAGCCGGTGCCGCTCTCGCCGTTGGTGCCCGGGCGACTGGTGGGCTTGTTGATGCTGAAGACGTCGTTGAGCAGGCGTTCCGGCATGCCGATGCCATGGTCACGGACGGACAGGATGACCTTGCCGGCGAGCTCGGTGGCGGTGATCTCGATGCTGGAGCCGGGGTAGGAGAATTTGACGGCGTTGGTAAGGATGTTGTTCAGCACGGAGTTGATCAAGCTGGTGGCCTCGGCCAAGACGTGGAGGTCTTCCGGGATCTTGACGTTGAGGGTGATGCGCTTCTCCTCGAACTTGCCTTTGAGGATGAGCATGGATTTGTCCAAGGCGTATTTCAGGTTGACCGGATCCATGTTGATGGCGATCTTTCCTTCCGCCAGGGCGCGCATCTTGCGGACGAGGGAGATGATTTGGAGGGCGTTGTTGAGGACGATGGTGATGTCCCCGGCGAGCTCCTCGAATATTTCCGGCTGTTCGCGGGCGAGCTCCAGCAAGCCCGCGGCGGTGCCGACGGGGTTGGCGAGGTCGTGGCAGAGGACGTGGAGCATCTCCTTCTGCTCATTGTTGATGCGGGCGATGGTGTCGTTGCGCTCTTTGAGTTTTAGCTGGGTGTTGACGCGGGCGAGGAGTTCGGCGGGGTTGAAGGGCTTGGTGACGTAGTCCACGGCGCCCTTCTCGAAGCCCATGACGATGTCGTCGGTCTCAGTCTTGGCGGTGAGGAAGATGACCGGGATGTCTTTGGTGTCCACGTCGGCCTTGAGCCGGGAACAGACCTCGTAGCCGTCCATCTCCGGCATCATGACGTCCAGGAGGATCAAGTCGGGGGTGATGCCTTTAAGGGTCTCCAGCGCCTGTTTGCCGTTGGTGGCGAAGGCGAACTCGCATTGGATGCTCTTGCGGAGGATGCTGCCGACGATTTGGATGTTCTTCGGGGTGTCGTCGACGATGAGTATCACCGGCTTTTTGATGGGGGTGTCTGGGGGCATAGTTCCCTCGAAAAATCCTGAATGGTTAAGTGAAACTATAACTCATTTTCCGGCGCTGTCAATGATGGAGCCGATAAGATCGCCGATTGCGTCCAAGGAGGAGGGGATGCTGTCGGCGTCGAAGGAGTCCACCTGGCTTAGGAGGAGGTCGCTGATCTCGGTTAGGCGCGGCGTGTTGTGCGTCTGGCCCAGCGCCTTGAGCGTCTCGCCGAAATCCCTGATATTGTTCAGCAGCATGGTCTGCTTCAGCTCGCCGAGGCCCTCGATCAACGCACCGAGCGAGTCCGCCAGTCCGGCGGGGTCGATGGCGTCGCCCAGGTCGACGGGGTAGAGGACGTTGTCCCTGGTTTGTCGCTTCTGACTTTCGGTGGTGTCTTTTGCTATGAGGTAGGACATGGCTTCGAGGTCCTCGTCGAAGGAGTCGTCGTCGATGAAGTCTTTCGCTTCCGGCTCCGCTTCGTCCTCCGCTTCCGGCTCCGCCCCGGTTGTTGGGGCGGGCAGGGAGGCGGGGGGCTGGGGGTGGGGGTTTGAGGCGGTCTTTGCCCTGACCGACATGGCCTCGATGTCCATAACCAGGCCGATGGTGCCGTCGCCCAGCATCGCCCCGCCGAGGATGCCGGGGAGCTGGCCGAGCCCGTTGATCTCCTTGATCACCACTTGCTGGTGTTCCACGATCTCGTCGACCAGGAGGCAGAAGCGTTCCGACTCGGCGGCGACCAGGACGCAGATGGCGTCGCGTTTGCTGGAGCTGGCCGCGGAGATGTCGAAGAAGTCGCGCATGCGTTTGAGTCGATGGATGTCGCCGCGGAGCATGACGCACTCGCCCTTGCCCTGGATGACGAGGAAGTCCGTGGGGGTGGGGCTGAAACTCTCAAGGACGAAGCGGATGGGGATGGCGAAAGTCTCGTTGGCCACCCTGACGATGAAGGCGTCGAGCACGGAGAGCATGACCGAGAGGGGGATCTTCATGGTGATCTCGGTGCCGCGGCCGAGCTGGCTGGCGAGGTTGACCGCCCCGCCGGCCTTGTTGATGTTCTCGATGACGACGCTCATGCCGACCCCGCGGCCGGAGACGTCGGAGACGTCGGTGGCGGTGGAGAAGCCGTTATAGAAGATTAGGCGCCGGGCCTCGGTGTCGCCCATGGCGTCGGCCTCGGCTTGGCTGATCAGGCCTTTCGCCACGGCAGTCGTCCGCAGCTTGGCGGTGTCGATGCCGCGGCCGTCGTCGCTGATGCTGATGACCAGATGGTCGCCGTCGTTCAGGGCCTTGACCAGGATCCGGCCTTCTTCGGGCTTGCCGGCCTTGAGGCGCTCGGCGGGCGGTTCGAGCCCGTGGTCGACGGCGTTTCTGACGATGTGGATGACGCTGGTGCGCACGTCGTCCAGGAGGCTCTTGTCTATGACTGCGTCCTCGCCCTCGAAGTCGACCCGGATTTTCTTGTTGAGCTTCTTGGCCGTGTCCCGGGCGAGCCTGGGCAGGCCGCTGGTGATGTTCTTGATCGCGACGCGGCGGACGTCCATCAGGGCTTTCTGCAACGAGAAGATATGGTTGGAGAAAGACTTGTTGGCGTTCTTGAACTCGTTGCAGAGGATGCCGTTGCCTCCAGCCATCAAGGCCAGGCGTTTCTGTAGGTGGTTGAAGACCTCGCCCAGGATGATCATCTCGCCGACGCTGTTGAGGAAGGCGTCGATCTTGGCGTCCTCGATCCGCACCGTGTTCTTCGCCCTACCGCCGGACGCCGCGGCGAGTTTGTCGGGGTGTTGCGGGTGGGTGGCGGCGGCGGCGTTCTCCGTCTCGGGCTTGGCTTTGGCGGGGGCCGCTTTGGGGGGAGGGGGTGAGGCGCGGAAGCGTTTGATGTCCTCGAGCGCCTGGGCGTAATATTCCGATTGCAGCGAGTCGAAGTCCAGTTGTAGCGCCGCGAAGAGCTCCACGCTCTCCCGGATGTCCTTGACGCTGGCTTTCAGCGTCTCGTCGTCGATCGTGTCCGCCACTTTCAGCAGTTTGTCCAAGGCCGCGAAGAACGCCTCCGTCTCCTGTTGGCCAAGCTTCGTCTCCTTGGCCATGTCCAGGGCGGGCTGGAGGGCGTTGAGAAGCCAGGCGACGTCCGTGCCGTTCAGGAGGAAGGTCTCGACGGCGCGGGGTTTCTTGCCGCTCTTGACCTCGGCCTCCTCCAGGCATAGCTTGACGGAGCCGAGGCTCTTCTGGATGGAGGAGGTGTCGTAGAAGTCTTCGACGGACTCGAGGAGCTCCTTGGTTTTGTCGAGCAGGTCGTGGACGGCGGAGTGCAGGTCCATGCTGCCGGCCACCAGCTTGTCGCTCAAGCGGTCGAGCTGGTCGAGGAAGTTGCGTTCGGACGGCGAGAAGTCAGTCTTGCCTCCGTCGCTCTCCATGCTGCGGATGAAGAGTCCCTGGATGATGTCGCCGCCGCTGAAGAGGAAGTCCATGATCTCTTGGTTGACCATGTCAGGGCGGCCATGGATGATCTCGACGAAGTCTTCGAGCTTGTGGCAGAGCTCCTGCATGCGCTGGAAGCGCAACATGCCCGCGGAGCCCTTGAGGGAATGCACGACGCGCAAGATGGAGTAGAGCGTCTCCTCGTCCTGGGGGTTGTTCTCCAGGGTTAGCATCCCCTTGTTCAGGACTTCGAAGAGGTCGAAGCTCTCCTGGAGGAACATGTCATAGATTTCTTCGGTGGTTTTGTCCGCCATGGCTTGGCTCCGTTCCTGGCTGTCAGTTCAAGCCGAGGGTTTTCTCCACCGCCTCGAGCACGGCTTTCTCGTCATACGGCTTGATGATGTAGCGTTTCGCGCCGATCTTGAGGCATTGCATCACCGTGCGGGCGTCGGACACCGAGCTGGCCATCACCACTTTGGCCTTGGGGTTCTTCTCCAGGATTTTCTTGAGCACGTCGGTTCCGCGCATTTTGGGCATGATGATGTCCAAGGTGACGATGTCGGGGTTGGTCTCCTCGAATTTCTGGAAGGCCTCCAAGCCGTCGGTGGCGATGCCGGCGATGGTGTAGCCGTTGTCGCGGAAGACCTTCTCCAGGAAGGCGGTCATGGCCGGGGAGTCGTCGACGATCAGGACGGTCTTCTGGGGTTTGGCGGCGGCGTCCGAGGTGTCGAGCTTGACCCAGGCGGTCAGCTCCCCGGCGACGTCGGGGGACACGGGGGCCAGGGCGATGAGGCAACCTTGGCCGGAGCGGAACTCCGGCACGTCCACGACGAAGTCGGAGGCGCTGATCGCCACTCCCGGGGCGGCGATGCCCAGTTCCGTGCCCTGGTCGCTGACGAAGCCCGCCAAGTGCCCCAGGATGATGTTGGTCACCTCCAGGCAGGCGGCGTCGAGCACTCCCGGGGAGTCCTTGGCGAGGCCTGGGGTGAGCTCCAGGAAGCGGTCGGCGATCTTGCGGCGCTCCTTTTCCCCGAAGAAGATGGCGAAGTCGCCGCGGAACTTGCCCGCGATCTTGTAGTGGGTGACGGTCGGGGCGGAAAGCGCCTCGTCGATGTCCGGGAGGTCGACGCTGGAGTAGCTGGTCTTCAAGGCCTCCCCGGCCGCCCGGGGGAGGAAATCCTTGATCTGATCGTACGCCGCGGATATCTCCGCTTGCTTTGGAATGCTGTTCGACGCCATCTTAGCTCCCTGCTCCAATTTTAGTGTGCCGTTCCACGATCTCGGGGAACGCCGCCAGCGACAGTTGTATTTTGTCCACCTCGAAGGTGGCGATGCCTGTTTGCAGCTCCGCGGCGTAGGACGTCAATTCCGCCGAACGGTATTGTTTGCCCAACTCCGCTAAACGCCCGGCGAAGTCGCCGATTTTGTTGATCATCGGAGCCTTCGCGAAAGTCCGGAAATCGTTCTCCAGCTCGCGTCTCAACTCCTTCGCCAACGCCGCCCTGGCCTCCGCCTTGGGCGGTTCTTCCTGGCAAGGCTTGGCTCCTCCCTGGTAAAGTAAGTTCCGCAACGTCTTTTTCAACGCTTCGAGGTCGCGTTCGTGGACGAATTTCATGTTGGCGAACGGCGGGGCGGCGGGGCCGTTGTGGGAATGGTAGTCGTCCAGCAGCAGCACGATCGGGACGCGGTGGAATTTGTCCACCGTCCAGTCCATGTCGGCGGGCACGGCGCTGTTGAACGCCACGATCACATCCGCCTCGGCGTCCTCCGCCAGGCGGTCCGCCTCGATGAGCTCCAGCTCGAATTCCGTGGAGAGGAGCTCCTTGAGCTCGCGGCGTTTCGCCGTGGTCCCCGCTAGCAACAGCCTGGGGGGAGGGGGGGGCTCCGGTTCCTGGACGGAAAGCAGCCGGAGCATCGTCTCCTCCTCCTCGGTGCCGGGCTCGACGCGCTTGAAGGTGGCGGTGAAGCAGCTTCCCTGGTTCTCGGCGCTGCGCACGGACAGCTCCCCGCCCATGAGCTCGATCAGCCGCTTGGTGATCGGTAGCCCGAGGCCGGCGCCTGGCGTGAGCAGTTGCGTCTTCCCTTTCTCGAAGGGCTTGAAGACGTCCTCAAGTTGGTCGGGCGGGATGCCCGAGCCCGTGTCTTCGACGCGGACGCTCAGCTCCAGCCGCCCGTCCGGTCCCGGCTCGCTCGCCGCCGCCGCCAGGAGGACGTGGCCGCGTTCGGTGAACTTGATGGCGTTCCCCACCAAGTTGAACAACGCCTGGCGCAGCAGGTTCTTGTCCAGGTGCAACGCCGCCGGGACGTTGGGCTCCAGGACTGCGGTGAAAACCAGCCCCTTGGCGTTGACTTTGGGTGCGAAGATGCTCTTGAGCTCCCGGAAAACCTCGCCCAGCCGCATTGGTTTTAGCTCGACGGCGAGTTTTCCGGCGTCGGCCTTGGACATCGCCAGGATGTCGTTGATCAGCGTCAACAGGGACTTGGAGCTGCCCATGATCGAGTCGAGATACTGTTGCTTCTCCAGGGGATCGGAGCTTTTGGCGAGCAAGTCGGCGAAGCCCTGGATGGCGTTGAGGGGGGTGCGGATCTCGTGGGAGATGTTGGCGATGAAATCCGACTTGGCCTTGCTGGCGTAGTGGAGCCGTTCCAGCGTCGCCCGCTCCTCGCGGTTGGCGGCGGCCAGGCGCTCGTTGCTCTGCCGCAGTTCGAGCTGCTTCTGACGCCGGTTGTTGAGCAGGTAGGCCAGGTAGAGGTTCGCCCCCAGGCTCCCCGCCATGACCAAGCCGAAGATGAGCAGCAGCGAGGCCGCGGTCTTGTCCGCTCCGGAGGCTTTGAGCAGGTTGTCGTAATGGAGGATCATTTTCCAGGCCCCGGCCGTCTTGTTTTGCGGGAATGGCGCGGCGGTCAGATGGATGAACACCCCGTTGTCCGTCTCCACCACGCCTTGGGTGACGTCGCGCATCGCCCGCCACTCCGTCGGGAAGCGGCTGAAAAAACCCTCTTTACGCTTGAACATGAACGCCCACTGCGACTCCGGAGGTCCGCCCTTGAGCCAATAGCCGTCGCTGTTGGTGAGATGGATCGGCCCCTTGATCAACCGCAGGGTGTTGTCGGCCGAGAAGTTAAGCGACAAGACCCCTATCTTCCGGCCGGACTTGTCGAACACCGGCTTTGCCAGGCGGATGGATGGTTGCCAGGGTAGCTTGACCTCGCCTCCCTTCTGGACGTTCAACTCCAGGGGCGACACCGCGAAGGCGCCGGGATGGAGCGTGGTCGCCTCGCGATGCCCATGCGCCTCCGCCTTGCGGCCAGTCTGGGACGTCGCCTCCTTCCCGTCGAAGTCCACGCAGACGTCCCCATGTCCGTCCAGGCCCATGGCGCGGATTTGGAAGTATCGTTTTTTCGCCTCGCAGAAGTTCATGAAGCTGTTCTGGAGCTTGTCCCGCGCCTCCGTGTCCCCGGTCAGGCAGTCCGCCACGAAGGGGCTGCGCGACAGGAAATCCAAGTCCGTGACCACGTCGTCGATGTTCGTCTCGACCTGCGCCAGGCATTGCCGCAACTCGCCTTGCTGCTGTCGCACGAAGTCCCGCACGTGCCTGACCACCAGCACATGGTAGAACAGGGCGAACACTAGCGCCACCAACGCCGTATGGGGCAGGGCGAGCCAGAAGAAATTGCGTAGCGTCCTGTTGCCGCCGGCTTGGCCGGGACGGGACTGATTGGCTTCGTTCGACATCGCCTGCGGCTCCATGCATGGCTTCGGGTTACGAGTTCGGTTCTATTTTATACTCGCTTGCCGTGGTGGACAACCGCCGTTCCGTCATTTTCGCGTAAATATGCGGCGTCCGGCAAAAACCGGGAAATTGGGGGCGCGGCTATTGAAAAACGGCCCCGCCCTCAGTATTTTACCCTGTTTGTCGCATCAGGCAGTAAACCTAAAAGCAGGCGATCCGGACCCTAATCATGATCAAAGTAATCGCAGACGACAAAATCCCCTTCCTCGACGGGGCGCTGGAGTCCAAGGCCAAGGTGTTGTACGTCCCTGGTTCCGAGATGTCCAAGGGCATGGTCAAGGACGCCGACGCCCTGATCACCCGCACCCGCAGCAAATGCGACGCCGCGTTGCTGGAGGGCAGCCAGGTCCGCCTGGTCGCCACCGCCACCATCGGCTACGACCACATCGACACCGCCTATTGCGAGAGCCATGGCGTCGCCTGGACCAACGCCCCCGGCTGCAACTCCTCCTCCGTCTGCCAGTACGTCGTCGCCGCCTTGCTCGCGCTCTCCATGCGGTTCGGCATCAATTTGCGCAAAAAGACCCTCGGGGTCATCGGCGTCGGCAACGTCGGGGCCAAGGTCGCCCGCGCCGGCAGGCTCCTCGGCATGAAGGTGTTGGTCAACGACCCGCCCCGCGCCCGCGCCGAGATGGACAAGAGCTTCGTCTCCTTGGACGAGCTGCTGGAGCAGGCGGATTTCGTGACGCTCCATGTGCCGTTGACCGCCGATGGCATCGACAAGACCCTGCGCATGGCCGACCCCCGTTTCCTCGACCGGATGAAATACGGCTCTTTCCTGTTCAACAGCTCCCGCGGCCCGGTGGTCGACCCCGAGGCCTTGAAGGAGGCTCTCGCCAGGGGCAAGCTCGCCGGGGCGGTCCTGGACGTTTGGGACCGGGAGCCGGAGGTGGACCGCAAGCTTTTGAGCCTGCTCAACCTCGCCACCCCGCACATCGCCGGCTATTCCATCGACGGCAAGGCCATGGGCACGAGCATGTGCGTCCAGGCCGTCAGCAAGTTTTTCGGGCTTGGCCTCGGGGCTTGGTACCCAGCCGACGTCCCCGCCCCGCCGACGCCGCTGATCGAGCTCGACGGCACCGGCAAGGGCGATCTGGACATCTTCCACGAGGCGGTGCGCCATAGTTACGACATCGAGGCGGAGGACGCCCGCTTCCGCTCCTCGCCGGAGACCTTCGAGGCCCAACGCGGCAACTACCCTTTCCGGCGGGAGTTCCCTGCCTATTCGCTCAACGTCAAGAACTGCTCGTCCACCGTCATGCAGACGCTGATGGAATTGGGGTTCCGTGTCGTCGAGTCGTGATCCGCGCGCTTGTTTTGAACCAACTGAGAAGGAGCCACTCCCTATGACTGACATTGACGGCGATAACTTGTATCCGATGTTGTTCGAGCCGCTTTACCGGGAGATCATGTGGGGCGGCAACCAGCTCGGGCCGAAGCTCGGGCGCGAGATCGTCCCGGGTGCCATGCCCGTCGGGGAAGCTTGGGAGATCGTCGACCGCGACGACGCCGTGAGCGTCCTGGAGAACGGCCCCTTGGCCGGAGCCACGCTGCGCGAGCTGCTCCGCGACTGCGGCCGCCGGGTCGTCGGCAAGGACTACCGCGGCGGCAAGTTCCCGCTCCTGGTCAAGCTCATTGACGCCGGCAAGCGCCTCTCCCTCCAGGTCCACCCCGACAAGGACGCCTGCGCCGACTTCGACGGCGCCGAGCCCAAGACCGAGATGTGGTACATCGTCGCCGCCGCCAAGAACGCCAAGATCTTCGCCGGCCTCAACCACCGCGGCACCCGCAGCGGCTTCGTCGACATGATGGCCACCCCCGCCATCGAGGACATGCTGCAAGTCTTCTATTCCCAGCCCGGCGACGCCTTCTTCATCCCCGCCGGCACCGTCCACGCCATCGGCGCGGGCAATTTGCTCCTGGAGATCCAACAGAACAGCGACACCACCTTCCGCATCAGCGACTGGGGCCGCGTCGGCCCCGACGGCCAACCCCGGACCCTCCATGTCGAGGAGGCCCTCCACTGCATCAACTTCGGCAACCGCTCCACCCCCAAGGTCTCCAGCCCCTGCGGCAAGTCCTTCAACAACCGCAAGTTCCCCATCGTCAACAACTGTCCTTTCTTCGCCGTCGACGACCTCAAGCTCATCGAGCCCTGGGAGGACTGCGCCGACGGCAGGAGCTTCCAGCTCCTTTCCGCCATCAACCGCCCCGTCACGATCTCCAGGCCGGACGACCCCCAGACCACCGAGATCCCCGCCGGCCGCACCTGCCTCATCCCGGCCTCCTATGGCAACTATCGCATCGAGCCGCTTAGCGGCGAAGAGTCAACCGTAATCAAAACCACCGTGTGAACATGAATTTCCAGTGCCTCGACGATTTGTCCGCCCATCTCCACCACGACGCCGCTCAGGGTGCGCCCCCCGTCATCCTGCCGGAGCTCTGCCCGGAGGGCATGGACGGCGACCTCACCGTCAATTGTTTCCGCGCCGCCAAGGATTTCCACCTCAACCCCATGGCCCTGGCCGACCAGGCCGTGGCGTTCCTGGGCTCCCATCCCGACGTCGAGAAGGTGGACAAGGTCAAGGCCTTCGTCAACTTGAGGCTCAAGGCCGCCGCGTTGCACCGCCAGACGGCCGCCGCGGCCGCCGCGCTGGCCACCGATAAAGTCATCCCGGACGCCGAGCGCTCCAAGATCCTCGTCGAGTACTCCGCCCCCAACACCAACAAGCCCCTCCATCTGGGGCATCTGCGCAACAACTGCCTCGGCATGGCCCTGTGCTCCATGCTGCGCCGCGCCGGGCATGACGTCGTCGCCGTCAACCTGATCAACGACCGTGGCATCCATATCTGCAAGTCGATGCTCGCCTACCAGCGCTATGGCGACGGAGCCACCCCCGAGAGCGCCGGCAAGAAGGGCGACCATCTGGTCGGCGACTACTACGTCAAGTTCGACACCGAGCTCCGCGCCCAGCTCGCCGCGCTCCGTGAACAGCGCCCCGAGCTCGCCGCCGAGGACAACGAGAAGCTTTTCGGCCAGACCGAGATCGGCGCCGCCGCCCAGGACACTTTGCGCCGCTGGGAGGCCCGCGACCCCGCCACCCTCAAGCTCTGGGAGACCATGAACCGCTGGGTCATCGACGGCTTCGGCCAGACCTACAAGCGCATGGGCGTCAAATTCGACCGCGTCTACCTTGAGAGCCAGACCTACACCCTCGGCAAGGACGTCATCCAGGACGGCCTCGCCAGAGGCGTCTTCCACCAGCGCCCCGACGGTGCCATCTTCGCCGACCTCAAGCAGTACAAGCTCGACACCAAGGTGTTGCTCCGCAGCGACGGCACCAGCGTCTACATCACCCAGGACATCGGCACCACCTTGGAGAAGTACAAGGAATACCACCCCGACAAGATGGTCTGGGTGGTCGGCGACGAGCAGATCCACCATTTCAAGACCTTGTTCGCCATCCTGTCCCAACTGGGGCATCCCTGGGCCGCCGACCTCCACCATCTCGCCTACGGCATGGTCAACCTCCCCTCCGGCAAGATGAAGAGCCGCGAGGGCACCGTGGTCGACGCCGACAACCTTTTCGACGAGATGTTCACCCTCGCCAAGGACGCCACCTTGGAGCGCTGCGGCGACGACGTTCCCGCCGACCTCGACGTCCGCTCCGAGACCATCGCCCAGGGCGCTTTGAAGTTCATGCTCTTGAAGTTCAACCCCAAGTCCACCATCATGTTCGACCCCGGCGCCTCCATCAAGTTCGAGGGCGACACCGGCCCCTACGTCCAATACGCCTGCGCCAGGATCAAGTCCATCGCCCGCAAGGCCGCCGAGCGCGGCTTCGAGTTCCCCCCCAAGGACGTCGACTGGAGTTTGCTCGACAGCAAATGGGAGTGCGCCGTCTCTTGCCAGCTCAGCCAATACCAGCAGACTTTGCGTTTGGCGGCCGACAAGCTCGACACCTCCGGGTTGGTGGCCTACTCCTTGGAGTTGGCGAAGTCCTTCAACGCCTTCTACCGCGAGTGCCCGGTGCTCGTCGCCGAGTCTCCGGCGTTGCGCCAGGCGCGGCTGGCCTTGAGCGCCGCCGTCATGGCCATCCTCGAGGACATCTTGACTACCCTCACCATCCCCGTCCCCGACGCCATGTGACGGCCCTGAGGGGTAACCTTCTGGAGAAGGCTTCCCCCTCAGACTCCCCCTCCAAGACTTCTTGGGTTATTTTATTGCCGAAGGCAACAAATATACCCAAAAAGTTTAGGAAGGGGGTCTGGGGGATAACCCTTTTCAAAGGGTTTCCCCCAGGGGACCGTCAGACGCCCTGAGGGGTAACCTTCTGAAGAAGGCTTCCCCCTCAGACTCCCCCTCCAAGACTTCTTGGGTTATTTTATTGCCGAAGGCAACAAATATACCCAAAAAGTTTAGGAAGGGGGTCTGGGGGAGAACCCTTTTCAAAGGGTTTCCCCCAGTGGGTCCGCCGGGGGCTCCGTCCCCCGCGGGTCGCGCCATTTGCCAGGCCTGCGGTTCCGCAGCCAGAAGATGGCCGCCGCCACGTCCGGGAGGATTTCCCGCGTGACTTCCTTGGACACCATGAGCCGCCCGGAGCAGTTCACGCGGGTGGTCTCGGTGTGGTTGCCGCCCAGCGCCCGCCTGAGCAACGCGCCCTCCACGGCGAAATCCACTGGAGCCTTGCCGCGTTTTACGGCCTCGGAAAACTCGGAGTGCCGCTTGAGATACTCGTAGAAACTGTCCTCGCTGACCCCCAGCCTGGCGGCGCTCCTTGTCGACCAGCCTCTCGCGGGCGTGGCCTTCGGCCAAGGCCGGGAAGGTCACCGGGTCGTATTTGCTTTTCGCCATGCTAGGCCTCCTGTTCTCGTTATCTCTATCCCAGCCGTCAAAAGGCGACAAGCGCCGCAGGCATACCCAAGTCCAGGCATTATGCCTGGTCGCCTCCAGGGGCGAGACCCTGGCCGCCGGAGGCCTCCGCCTGGCGGAGCCGAGGCGGGTATGCCTGCGGTTCCTGCTCTGAGTCCAGCGCAAAAACGCCTTGACATTCTCCCAAACCGGTGGAATATTAGTATCAACGGCTCCGGGAAAACGGCCATCATAGATTTGAACCTGTGGACGTGAAAGGAGTATAATATAACTGTAAGAGCTTGATGTTAAGAGAAATAATTGGAACGGCACCAATGCCATTAACTTAAGGATCAACTTGTTGGTGACGAACGTTTTATATCGCAATCACACCAAACGGCACGCAGGGGGAAATTCTCGGTCGCCAACGGTTGCCAACGGTCGTCAAGTGGCATTGGGGACGTTCGAGTGGCATTGGGGACGTTCGTGGGAACTGACTGATATTGAATGAGTTGCTATTATATTATTCGATTTGAGCCTAAGTTGCAATTGAAGTTGTTTGTAATAAACTACTTGCAGTAGTTGAACGTCGACTTTTGACAGGAGTTTACGATGCCCATGATACCCCGCAGCCGGCTTGGGGCGGGCGTGTTCCATTTGTTGAACCGCGCCCTTGACCGGGCTCTCGTCTTCGTGGACGACAATGTCAACGTTTGACGCCCCCTGCGCCACGGCGCCGAACTTCAGCCTCCCGCCTTTCCCCCCTTTTCGAACCTATGGCCTCACAGCCTACAGCCTTTTGAATGCGGCTACGCCGCGCCCAGAAAAGACCATGCCACTGCCGGAACGCCGCCTCCCGGATGCGGCGCCTCCTTTTCCGGCTTCGCCGGGGAGGAGGCTTGAACCCGCGGGCTTTCCGGGTATATTCATCAACATCGGGAAACGGGCATGGTGAGATGGGCCAAGGCGAGGAGTTTTGAGTTTGGAGATGTTGGGTAGCGAGGTTTTTCGCGCTGGCGGGCGCGGTGGTGACTCACGGGAAGGCCGCGGCATGCCCGCCCAGGGAAGGCTGGCAGGTAGGCGTTGGCGTTTTAGCCTGTATGCCGCCTTGTCCATGCCGTTGACGCTCGCGCTGCTGGTGGCATCGTCCGTCTTGGCCGGGGCGCAGGGCGACAGCTACGGCAAGGAGGTATCCCCGGACTTGGACGCCGTCTACGAGCGGGGGTTGGCCTGCCTCGCCAAATCCCAGAGCCCGAACGGCTCTTGGTCGCATGACACTTACGGCGCGCTGCCGGGCGTGGTCGGCATGGCGGCCATGGCGATGCTCGCCCATGGCGACGACCCCAATTTCGGGCCGTACGCCGACAACTTGCGCCGGGCTTTCGGCTTCATCCTCTCCAAAGCCGGGCCGGACGGCTACATCGGCCGGGACAACCACAGCAGCATGTACAGCCACGCCTTCGCCACCTTGGCCATGGCCGAGGCCTATGGCCAGCTCGACGACCCGCGGTTGGGTCCGGCCTTGAACAAGGCCGTGAAAATCCTGCTCAAAGCCCAGAGCTCCAACCCCACCAAGGCTTGGCGCTACACGCTCGACGCCCGCGACGCCGACACCAGCGTCAGCGGCGCCGTGTTGATGGCGTTGCTCTCCGCCCGGAACGCCGGGATCGAGGTGCCGGACAGTGCCATCGGGGGGGCGCTTGGTTTTTTCAAGGCTTGCTACACCCCGTCCGAGGGTAATTGGGGTTACGCTAGCGCCGGGGGCGGCAACTACCCCCGGGCCGGGATCGGGGTGTTGATGCTGTCGTTGACGGGGCAGATGAACGCCCCGGAGCGTTTGGCCGGGCTCCGCTACATCATGGCCAATGTCGACAACCCCGACCCCAACTATCTCCATTACGCCAAGTATTACTGCTCCCAGGCGGTTTTCCACGCCGGAGGGCGGGAGTGGGAGAAATGGAACGCCATGAACTTCGCGGAGCTCAAGTCCTTCCAGGCCGAGGACGGCAGTTGGAGCGGGCAGTTCGGCAAGACCTGCACCACCTCCTTCGCGTTGCTCTCGCTGGCCTTGAATTACCGCTACCTCCCCATTTACGAGCGAAAACTCCCCGGGCCAAGCCTGCGCTTGCTCCGCTAACCCCCAGAGAAAACCGGAAAATGAACCAGAACGAGCTGAAAAAACTGTTGGAGGACCTCGACTTCCACCCGTCCCGCAAACTTGGACAGAACTTCATGGTCGACACGAACGCGGTGGAGTACATCGCGAAGAACGCCGCCCCGGCCGCCGGGCAGCGGATCGTCGAGGTCGGCCCCGGCTTCGGCACCTTGACCCAACGGCTGCTGGACAGCGGGGCCGACGTTATTTCCATCGAGTTGGACCACCGCCTTTGCGCTTATTTGCGGGAGCATATCTCCGCCCCGAATTTCACCTTGGTCGAGGCCGACGCCTGCAAGGTTGACTTCGCGCAGCTCTGCGGCGGTCAGCCTTGCAGGGTCATCGCCAACCTGCCCTACTCCATCAGCAGCCCCTTCGTGGCGGGCTTGTTGGAGTTGCCCGTCCCGCCGGAGAGCATGTCTTTGGTCTTGCAGCGCGAGACGGCGGAGCGTTTCGCCGCCGCCCCCGGTTGCAAGGCCTACGGTTCGCTCAGCGCCCGTATCCAGTGCGTCTACAAGGTCAAGTACTGCCGGACGCTGCCCGGGGGGATTTTCTTGCCGCGTCCCGACGTGGAGTCGGCCTTGGTGAACTTCACGCAGAGGCCCGAGATACCCAGCATGGAGGAGCGTCAGGCGCTTTCCTGGCTGTTGCGGACGACCTTTTCCAGCCGCCGCAAGAAATGCCTCAACAACCTGGCGGCGGCGGGCGGCGCGGTGGACTACAGCAAGATTTTCGAGGAGTTAGGACTGGCGCCGGACATCCGCGCCGAGCGGCTCTCCGCGGACGACTATCTGCGGATCGTCCGGGCCGCGGCGGGACGGAAGGGCTAACGCCGCGACCTCACTCTCCGAGGTAGATGATCAGCTTGTCCTGGGAGAGCGCCACCAGGTCGCCGACGCCGTCGCCGTTGAGGTCGCCGGAGGCGATGTCATGGGGCTCGAAACGCATGTTGGCCTTGCCGCCGTCGAAGGTGGCCTCCTGGAAGACCTCGAACGTGAGGGCGTTGCGCAGCCCTTCGGGACGGGCTTCCAAGATCTCCACTGAACGGTTGGCGCGGTCCAGCGCCGCGATTTTGGGGGAGGGGGGCGTTCCGAGTTTGACGTTCTCGAAGGTCCAAAGGGACGGCTTCTCCGCCTTGGTGGAGTACTCGCCGTTGACTTTGAGCTCCAGGGCGGGGGCGTGCTGGAAGAGCGCTTGCGCCTCGGAGGCGCCCAGGAGGATCAAGCCGAGCTTCCCGCCGATCCGGAACTGGCTCATGCCGCAAAAGTTCTTTACCCCGCCGCTGAGATGGGCGCGGAGCGGGGCGGCGGCGGCGTCCTGGAGCGGGAACCATACCAGGTCGCGCTCGGCCTGGTCGTAGAACAGCGCTCCCGGCTTGCCGTCCGCGCCGGCGTAGCCGCAGACCCCGGAGAGGACGGAGGCGTTGTTCGCCAAGTTGAACTGCCGGACAATGACCAACTTGCCGTCGTCCCAGCGGTAGGAGCGGGCGGTGTTCTTGTCGCAAACGACGAGGGCGTCGGCTGCGCCGTCCTTGACCGGCAACGCCAAACGGGGGTTGATCTCTTCGGAGAAGGCGCTGATGCCGGAGGCGTCGAGCGGGGACAACGCGCCGCCTTTCAGGGCGAAGAGCTGGGGCTTGTCGTAGCTGACGAAACAGATCAAGCCGGTTTGGCCGGGGGCGAGACGGAAGGATTTGATGTCGGTGACGGGGTTTTTCAAGGTGAGCGGCAGCGGCTTGGTTTCGGACTTGAGTTGGCCGTTGGCGTCCCATTCCGGGCTGAGGAGCGAGTAGCTGTTGTCGGTCTTGCCCTCCTCCTGGCAGAGCGCCAGGAAGACGCCGTCGCGGCAGTCGACGGCCACGGGCTTGGCCGGAGTATTGAGGAGGGTAGGGAACTTCTTCAGGGACTTGGCGGCGTGGCGGGCGATGGCCTTCTCTTTGGGGGAGAAAACATAGATGTCGCCGGTTTTGGAGAGGATGATTTTACTGACCCCGAGGAGGGTGTCGATGATCTCGGGCTTGGGATCGAAGCCGTCGGCCCGGCCGTGGTGGACGCGGAGCTGGCTGAGTTCCGGGGCGGAGACGCAGAGGTCGTCGATACCGTCGCCGTCGAGGTCGCCGATGGCCCAGGCGGGGGAGCCGCCGCGGCCGACGCCCTCCAGGGGGAGGCGGACGGACGCCACTTTGCCGTCGCACGGGAGCGACGGTCCCTGCGTCTTGGCGCAGCCCAGCAGCCTGAAGACGGCGCCGTTCTCGAGGACGACGCCGAGTTGGTCTTTGCCTTTGCCTAGGTGTCCGACGGCTCCGATGGTCTTGATGTTCCTGGCTTCGAGGGGGATTTCCCAGCCGAAGGAGCCTTTGCCGTCGCCGGGCAGGACGCGGAGGGGGAGGTCCTCGCCGCCGAGGAAAAGGACTAGATCCTTGTTGCCGTCGCCGTCGAGGTCGGCGAGCTCGCAGAACTCGCAGCTGCTGGCGGCGTAGGTGACGGGGGGACGGCGCTCGAAGGAGCGTTTGCCCTGGTTGAGGAGTGTCTCCAGGTTGTTTTGCCGCGACAGCAGGATGTCCGGGAGGCCGTCGTGGTTGATGTCCTCCAGGAGCAGGCCGCGGAACTTGTTGTCGGTGCCTAGGTAGGGGGTGACGGGGTCGGAGAAGGAGCCGTCCTTGTTCTGGTACCTGACGCTGAGGCCGTAGACCGGGCCGATGCAGACGATGTCGGCGAGGCCGTCGCCGTCGAGGTCGGCGACGTCGAGGTCGCGGACGGGCTGGTCGACGATGAAGCCTTTGTCGGTGAAGCGGCGTTCGACTTCCTTTTCCAGTCCGGGGCTGTCGGGGCTGTCCTTGCGGAGCAGGACCTCGATGCGGGAATTGCGGTTGTTGGCGAAGACGACGTCGGCGCGGCCGTCGGCGTTGATGTCCTTGACCCGGAGGCAGGAGCTGTCGTCCTTGAACTCGTAGATCTCCTGGCGGCCGAAGCCGAAGTCGCGGGCGTCGGCGGCCGCCGCGAGCAGGAGGAAGGGCAACGAGAGGATGGCTATGATTCTCATGGCGGTGGCTGGTCTCCTTGCTGTCATTGGGGGGGGGCGGGGTAGATTCTGAGGGCGAAGACGGCCCTGTCCTTCTCGAGCCGGGCGTGGCAGAGCGAATAGTGGACGTGTTTGAGCAGCAGTTCCGGCGGCGGGGCTTTCTGGAGGTCTAGGCCCTTCATCCACTCGATCGGCACGAGCCCGGACGGGAGGCCGGGGATGGCCCCGTCCTTCTCGATCAACTCGTTCCAGTCCTTGCGGAACTCCGGGCTTTTGAGGGTCTCGGAGAGGATGTCGAAATACTCGTGGAAGTCGGTCATGGCGAACATGAGGGCGTCGTCGGGTACCTGGCGGGCGAGGGAGCGGTAGAAGTCGCTGTCGTAGAACGCCGGGCCGCCCTTGGCTCCCGCCGCCCCGGCTTGCAGCGTCTCGCGGATGAGGGCGGTGGAGCCGAACAGCAAATAGGGCTTGGAGACGGCCACGCCGGGGTCGTAGTCGGTGTCGATGGGGGATTCGGGGTTTTTCTCCAGGACTTTCTTGGTGTCGAGGTAATAGAGGTCGGTGCCGAGGAACTTCTCGTTGACGAGCGCGTCGGGCATGAGCTTCTTGGCGTTGGGGAACACTTTCGCCAACGACTGCTCCATGGCTGCGTGGTTGTTGAGGCTGACCGCCCCTAGGGACTGCGGGGCGTCGTCCTGGTAGACCTCGTAGGACATGACCAAGTTGCCGAGGTTGTCCAAGAGCCCGCTGTTGAGGTCGAGGCCGAGGTTCATCGAAAGCATCCCCGTGAGGGTGCCCAGGCCCAGGCCGTAGGCGGGGTTGACCCCCACCAGGGTCGTTTGGAGCTTGGACCAGAAGAGCTTGGCGTCGAAGCGGCCGACGGCGTAGCTGTAGGTGTCGGCGGGGACGTGGGGGAACTGGAACTTGGTGGAGACCGGCTCGCGGTTGAAGAAGCTCCAGACGCCGCTCAGGTCGGGGGGCAGGCCGTTGGCGGCGACGTCCACCGCGAAGAGCTCGGGGGTGGGGGTGACGGTGACGCTCAGGTCTTTAAGGTAGTCGAGGGCGAGTGACTTGGCCAGGGCGTCGAGCTTCTGGGCTTTGTTCAGTTTCGCGGCCGAGGGCTGTTTCCCGGCGGGCGCGGGCGGTTCGGCGAAGCGCTTGGCGAGCAAGCTGGCGGAGAAGGACAGCTCCAGTTTGGGGAGGCCTTCGGGCTCTTTGGCTTGTTTGCCGGCGATGGCCGTGAGAGTCTTCTCCAGCCATTGCCGGTTGGAGGACTCGATGCCGGTGCCATCGGCGTAAGCTTGCCAGTTCTCATGGACGCGCCCTTCGGCGCTGTCGGTGACGCGGTAGACGGTGAAGCCTTGGAACTGCTCGGAGCTGACGCGGTCCTTGCCGCCGCCGAGCTCGCATTTCTGGCGGTCGATGGCGAGGTTGTCCATGAAGCGTTCTTTGGTCGAGTGGTAGAGGGCGTAGACTTGCAGCTCCTTGTCCTCGGACTTGAGGGCCAGCGCCAGTTCGCCCTCGATCGAGCTCATCTGCTTCCATTCGAGGCGTTTGACTTTCTCGGCGTCGGTGAGGGGGGGGCCGTCGTCGCGCTGGGGCTTGACGCCCAGGAGGCGCTCCTTGAGCTTGTCGGCCAGCGACACGTCGCCGAGGAAGTCCTGGAGCTGCCGTTCGTTCCAGAGTTTCCCCAGGGGGGAGGTCTCCATGGCCTTGACGAAGCCCGGGGCGTCGGAGAAGTAAATCGTGAAATGGCGGTCGGCCGGGAGCAACGCGCGGCGCGCGTAGCGGTCGTCGGCCAGGGCGGCGGCCGACAAAAACAGCAGGAAACAAGGGAGCAGGAGTCGACGGATCATTTCTTGGCCTTTCCAGGTTTGCGCGGGGGCTCGGGGTAGACGTAGCCGGAGACGGGGTTGTTGGCGTCGAAGGCGTAGGCGTCGAGGTTGTCCAGCAGGAACTTGACGTCGCGGACGGGGATGGCGAAATTGAGCCCCTCCATGGCGAGGATGCCCATGTTGATCACGCCGATGACCTGGCCGTGGCTATTGAAGAGCGGGCCGCCGGAGTTGCCGGGGTTGACGGGGGCGTCGACCTGGAGGTAGAGGTTGCCGCCGAAATTGCGGGCGGCGTGGCTGAGGACGCCCTCGGTGACGCTGCGTTCCAAGCCGAGCGGGTTGCCGATGACGTAGACCGAGTCGCCGATGTTGGGGGTCTCGCGGGAGGCCAGCGTGAGCGGCGTGATCTTGTCCTTGATGTCCTCGTCGATCTTGAGCACCGCCAGGTCGTGGAAGGGGTCGACTGCGACGATGCGGATTTTTTTGTAGATGACGCGCTGGCTGTCCTTGCCGTTCTGGACCATGCGCGTGACGGTGATGTGGCGTTCGCCCTTGATGACGTGGAAGTTGGTGATGAGGTAGCCGTCGGCGTTGATGAAGAAGCCGGAACCCAGCCCCTTGGGGGTCTGGACGAGGGGGACGGAGGGGGTGAAGGAGGCGACGGGGTGGGAGGCGTCCTTGTCCTTGGGGTTGTCGGAGCTGTAGAGCGAGCCGACCGGATTGGCGGCCGCGACGGCGCCGGGGGCTGGCTTGTCCTTCTCCACCTTGGTGACGCTGTCCTTGGGGACGCGGAGGAGGTCGTAGCCCAAGTCGAGGATCAGGTTGCCGCTATCCTGTTTGAGTATCTCGGCCTCGATTTTGGCCCCGCCGCGGAGGCAGATGGTCTCGGCCTGGCAAGTCCAGGCCAAGGGCGCCAGCGCGGCCAGCGCCCACAACAGCTTGCTTCTCATGTTCGTTCCGTCCCGGTGTCTACGGTTATGGAGCCGGGGGCGGGCGTTCCGCCCCCCGGCTGCTATAGACACTATAAGGCCGGGATTGTTCCCTTGCCAGCCGGGAATTCCAAGAAGTCGCGCCGATTCGAGGTTGAAGAAGTGGCCGGAGCGTCCCCGCTCCGGGAAGGAAGTGGCCGGAGCGTCCCCGCCAGCCTGACAAAATGGGTGCGTGATGAAACAGCTCTTGATCTGTGATGGCGGCCAGGTCGATAATATTGCCCCGCTTTGCCGGGAACTGTCATGTGGCATTGAAGTCCAAGCGTTTCATGACCCTGCGTTGTTGGAACAGTCGCCCGGCGCGCTGGAGGGGCATCGGCGCTCGCTCCAAGGTGTCGCGCCCGTGTCGGTGCTTGGCTGCTTCGGCGACCTTTGCCCCGGTAGTTTCGACGCCTTGGTCAGAGATGTCGCGAGGCGGCGCGTTGAGCAGGGCCATGGTGTCGCCGTGGGGCTTGGGGCAAGCCACTTGGTGCTTCATCACGGCTATGTCCCGGGCACAAGCCCGGCAGCCAGTTGGGTGAGGCGCAGCTCCGCATTTTGGCGTGAATTCCTTTCGGGGAAAGCCCCAGGCGTCAGCGTCCACCTTGAGAACATGCTTGAGTTGGATCCAGAGCTCATCGCGGACGTGGTCGATGCCATCGGCCACCCCAACCGCTTGGCTTGGAGCGCATGGTTTTTTGCCGTGAGGTATTAGCTCGCGGCGTTCTTCATCCAAACACAAAGTTGATTGCGCTCGCTGAACTCGTTGCCCGCGGAGGCGTAGTCGCACAGCTTCGATCCGTCGGGGAGCTGGAACGCCTGGAACACGCCGGGGGGAGGCGGGATCGCCACGGTTGACTCCAACGCCCGGACGTCCACCGGGGTGTCGACGGCCCCCAGGCGGGAATCCTGTGCCAACACCACCGGGCCGCGGGTCAGGGCGACGCGGCCGCAGCCGTCGGGCGCGGGGATGGCTTTTACCGCCAGGTCAAAATGCAGGCGGACGATGTCGCCTGGGTTCCAGACGCGGTCGATGACAAGATAGCTCCCCGCCGCGCCGGAGTAATCCTGGCCGTTTACCGACACCTGCGTTTGGGCGCTCCAGCCGGGTAGACGTAGGCGGAGCGGGAATTTAGCGGTTCGGGTAGGGGAGACCGTGATGCCAACCGCCGGGGTATGTGGAAAATCCCCGTCGATGACGAGCTTGACCGGGTTGCCGTCGGCCAGTTCGATGGTGGCCTCGGCGGCTTCGTAGAGGTTGACCACCGGGCCGCGGGCGTCGCGCATCACCGCCAGCCAGGGGGCGATGGCCAACGCTTTTGGGCCTTGGGCTAGGCAGCAATCCTCGCCATAGCCGGGGATCTGGTCGCCGGAACGGACTCTGATGGCTGGGCCGGCCAACGGCGTCGGGTTGACGTGCGACCACCAGGAGCCGTCGGGGACCATGGCGCCGAGGACGCCGTTGTAGAGCGTCCGCTCCATCTCGTCCACCACGGTGGCGTCGCCGGTGAGGCGGAGGACTTGGCCGCAAAACTTGATCCAGGTGGTGGTGACGCAAGTCTCGCCGAGCCCGCCGACATCGAACTGAGTCTGTTTGACTTTGCCCTCGTCCCAGTATTCGCCCCAGTTGTCTTTTAGGCCGCCCACCCCGGTGACGAAGATCTCCTGGTCGCGGACGGCGCGGTAGAACGCCAGCGCCGACTCCAGATATTCCGCGTTGCCGGTTTCCCGGTAGAGCTCCGCCAGCCCCTCGAAACAGGACATCATCTCGTAGGACTTGCCGTTGCCCAGCTGGCGCGGCGGCACGCCTTGCAAAATCGCGGTGAAGATGTTGTTGACGGTGGAGCCGCCTTGCCCGGCGATCCACAAGGCGTAGTCGAGGAAGCGTTTCTCCCCGGTGACGCGGTAGGTCAGGACGGCCGGTTCGAGCATTGACGAGGCGGCCAGGCCGGTGTGGTGGCCGCATTCGACGATGTTCTTAGCCCCGGGGCCGACTTGGGTGATGAGATAGTCCAGTTGGCGGGTCATGGCGGTTTTGACCGCCGCGTCCGGGGCGATCTCCAGGTAATAGCGCGCCAGGCCGATGAGGGTGTATTTGCGGCCCCAGACGTCCCAGTCCTGGGTTTGGAGCTCCAGCGGATAGGAGCTGATGCAGCCGTCCGCCGTCTGGGTGGAGATGAGGTCGTGGACGGTCGCCTCGATGAGTTGGAGCAGCTCGGCGTCGGGCTGCCCGCGCCAGGAGAGGATGGCGGAGCGGACGATCTTGCCCCAGAACTCGCAGCGCCAACGGCCGTCGCGCTCGTCGCGGCGGCGGAACGGGTCGACCAAATGGGCGTAGCGGACTTTTTTCAGGCGGTTGGCGACGCTGAGTTTTAGGGCGTTCCCCAGGCGGCCGCGCAGCGACAGTTTTCCGGCGGGCAGTGGCAGTATGACATCGGCGATGATGGACATGATTGACGGCTTCCTTCGTTATGTTTGTTATGATTATATAGCGAAGTGGCCGCCGCCGATATAAGCGGTTTCGGAATGTTTATGACGATCTTCGGTTTATCGCGGTGAATTCATGGTTGACAATGTTTTTATGTCTTGTCGCCGGAGAGCCGGGAACGGTAGTCCCTCGGACTGATGCCCTCGTGGGCCTTGAAGGTTTTGGCGAGGTAGCTGCTGTCGCAGAAGCCCGACTGGAGGGCGATCTCGGAAATCTGCATACTGGTCGAGGCGAGCAGAGCCTTCGTCTTTTCCAGGCGCAGATGGGTCAGGTAATCCCAAGGGCTCAAACCAGTCACGAGCTTGAACTGCTCGCAAAAATATGTCAGGCTCAACCCGGCTTGGGACGCCAGTTTTTCCAGCGTCAACTTCTCGGCCAGGCGTTGCTCCATGTAGGTGAGGGCCTTGTAGATGGAGGCGTAACGGTTCTCCGCGTCCTTGACGCTGGTGGAGCGCTCCCAGGCGCTGGGGGGCATCCTGCCGATGAAGACGAGCAACTCCAGCAACGCCGACTTGGCGCTTAGCCTGAAACTAGGCTTTTGGAACTTCAGCTCCTCTATGACCTTGTTGAGGAGCGTCTCCGCGACGAGCCTCGAATTGAGCGGCAAATGGAGTTTCCGCCTTTGCCGGGTGGCGCTTATGTTGGAGAATAGTTCGCCCAAACCGGGCAGCGACTTCAAGTCCGTCAGCTCGGCGGCCAGCAGTTCGGGGGAGAGCAGCACGTTGTAAAGCACGAGCTCCTCGTTGCATTTGTAGCAGTGCGTCTCCCCGGGCAGGAGAAAGAAAAGATCTCCCTGGAGAACGCCGTACGAGAACGTCTCCACGACTTCCCTGGCGGCGCTCAGCGTTTTTATCTGGTGTATGCCTCTGCCCTTGGAGACGAAAACCATCTCCACGAAATCGTGCAGATGCTCCGGCACCGTCACTGGCTCCATGTGGCGGAACACGCACAACGGGAAATCCTTGACGGGGAAAAACTGCTCGCCCTCGTACAGATACAGCGTCTTGGCGGCGCTGGCTCCTTTCTCCGTGAACGTCGAGATAGGCTTGGGATGAGGCATGGTTCCAGCCTTTTGCTTCTCGAAGCGAGACGCTTCGGCCACAACTCCGAACTCCGAACTTTCTTATCCCGGCAACGTCACGGTGACCAAGGTGCCGGACTCGTCGCTGGACTCCATGGTGATGTCGCCGCCATGGCTGGTGGCGATGAGCTTGGCGCTGTAGGTGCCCAAGCCGGTGCCGGACTTCTTGCCGGCGGTGACGTAGCGCTCGAAGAAATGGCCGCGGATGGACTCCGGGACCGCGCCCTGGTTGTGGATGGCCACCTGCCGGACACGGCCGCCTGGCTGGGTGGAGAGGTCGACGCGCACGTTCTGGCCCACGGGGGACGCCTCGAAGGCGTTCTTGACCAGGTTGGCGAACATGGAATAACAGAGGTGCTTCTCTCCCAAGGCGTTGAGCACGTCGCTCTCGGCGACCGGACGGCCGTCTAGGATGATCTCGCACTGGATTTTCTTCCGCTCGCACATTTTTATCAAGTCGTTGGAGGCGCGGTGCAGCACCTCGACCAAGTTGACGGGGGCGGGGACGAGGCTGTAGGTCCCGTTCTCCATTTTGTAGATGTCCAGCGACAGGCTGATCATGTTGATGGTCTTGTTGGCCGCCTCCTGGATCAGGCGGAGGAACTTGCGCTGCTCCTCGGTGAGGTTGTCGTCCAGCTCCAGGATCTGGGTGACGGAGACGATGCCGTTCAGCGGGGTCTTCAGGTCGTGGCGGGTTATGCGCTCGATGTCCTCGCGGAGCTTCTCGGCCTTGACGCTCTCGGTGACGTCGACGCTGATGATCATGGCCTCGGCGGCGGCGTTGCTCCGCCTCAAGGGCAGGACGCGGGAGTGCCAGAAGGAATGATCCACCGCCATCCTTTCGATCACTTGCGTGCCGCCGTGGGAGAACACTTTCTCCAGCGCTTGCATGCAGGACATGGCCGCTGGCTCCGGCAAGACCTCGGCGAGCTTCTTGCCGGTGAGCGGCTCCGGGCCGAGCCGCGGGGTCGGACGGTTGATGAACTTGATCTCCCCGTCCTTGCCGACGATGGCGATGATGTCGGGGGTGTTCTCGATGACGCCCCGGAGCTTCTCCTCGCTTTGGCGCAGGGCGTGGGCGGCGAGCTTGTGCTCCGCGATTTCGGCCACCAGTTTGGCGTTGACTTGTTTGAGCTCGGCGGCGCGCTCCTCCACCAGTTCTTCAAGGTACTCGCGGTGCTTGTCGAGTTCCCGCTGCACTTTCTTGCGTTCCTCGATCTCCTGCCGGAGCTGCTGGTTGGCCGCCACCAAATCGGCGGCGCGCTCCTCGACCAGCTTGCCGAGGTTGGCGTGGATGTCGAAATATCGCTCGGCGCTGCGTTCGTATTCCCCTTTGGTCACTTCGAGCTCGTTGCTCAAGTGCCTGTTTTTCACCTCGAGGAGGGCGATCTTGGCTTGTGGCGATTCATCCATGTCAAAGGATCCCGTTCTCTTGCATCTTGCGTATCTCGCGCCGGACGGACTCCACGATCAGCTCCAACGCCACTTGGCTGACGTTCAGCCGGGCCAGGCAGGCCTGGAACATGTCTTTGTCCGGGAAATGAAGTGTCTTGAAGCCCATATGGAGGTCGTGGGCCATGTCGTTAGCCACGTAGAGGGTGTCCGCCAGTTTGCGGAAGGGCTCGGGCGCGTCGGTGGGGTCGTGATGGAAGCCAATGCTCTCGCAGAGGGCTTCGGGCAGTTGCCAGCGCTCCGCCACCGTCCGGCCGATGTCGGCGTGGGTGAAGCCCCACTGGGCCAGCTCCGCCTCGTGGAGGTTGATCTTGGACTCCTTGGTTTTGAGCAACGCCGCCTCGAAATCGGCGGTGAGGAACTGGTCGGCGGTGATGATCCCGAGGTCGTGCAGCAAGCCGGCGGCGTAGATGTCCTCGCCGCGTTCCCCGAACTCCATCCGGTAGATCGCCTTGCCCGTCACCGCCGTGGCGACGGAATGGCTCCAGAGCATCTGGCGCGAGAAGCCCTTGGCGACGTCGCGGCTGTGGAAAACCTCGCAGACCTTCTGGCTGAGGGCGATCTCCTTGAGTTTGTCGAAGCCGATCCAGATCACGGCCTCCTCGATGTCGCTGATGTGGCGGCGTGACGAGTAATAGGCCGAGTTGGCGATTTTCAACACTTTGGCGGTCAGGGGCGGGTCGACCTCGACGATCGCCTTCAAGTCGCGCGCGGAGGAGGCGGGGTCGTTGATGATGCGCACGATTCCGGTGGTGACCTTCTTGATCGAGGCCAGCTCCGAGTTGTCCACCGCCTCCGCCAAGGCCGCGAGGGCGAGCGCCGCTTTCTCTTCCAACATAGGCTTGTCCCGCATGAATGTTAGTTGGACTTCATGGTAATATACACCGGCTTGGCGCAAAACCAATGGCGTCAAGCGTGGAAACAAAAAGGACGCCAACCAGGCGGTTGGCGTCCTTGATTGCCTTTGCGGCGGGAAGCGGGTTTTTACGACCCTTACTTCTCGTCTTTTTCCGGGGAAGCGTCCTCGAAGGCGGCGAAAGCGTCCTCGAAGTGCTCGCCCATGTCCACCATGGTCTGGCTGGAGCGGAGCGCCTCTTGGACTTGCTCGCCGACGGCGGTGAGATCCTCCTCGGTGTAGTCCTTCTTGGCGGCTTTGATGCTCAAGCCGATGCGGCGGTCCTCGCGGTCGATCTTGATGACCCTGGCCTCGACGCCGTCGCCGATCTTCAGGACATCCTTGACCTTCTCGACGCGGTCGTCGCTGATCTGGGAGATGTGGATGAGCCCGTCGATCTTATGGCTCAGCTCGACGAAGGCGCCGAAGGCGGTGATCTTGGTCACTTTGCCGGTGATCAGGTCGCCGATCTTGTAGAGCTCGTCGATGTGCTGCCACGGATCGTCCTCGATCTGCTTCATGCCGAGGGAGATGCGCTGCTGCTCCGGATCGATGTCCAGAATGACCGCGTCGACCTCCTGACCGGGCTTGAGCAGCTCGGCGGGGTTGTTGATCTTGCGCGTCCAGGACATGTCGGAGACGTGGATCATGCCGTCGATGTCGTTCTCGATCTCGATGAAGGCCCCGTAGCTGGTCATGTTCCTGACCTTGCCGCGGATGCGGCTGTTGACGGGGTACTTCTCGGCCAGGACTTCCCAGGGGTTGCGGGTGGTCTGGCGCAGGCCGAGGGAGATCTTCTTGTTGTCCTTCTGGATGTCCAGGACGACAGCCTCGACCTCTTCGCCGACGCTGAGGACGTCGCCAGCCTTGCTGACGCGCTTGGTCCAGGACATCTCGGAGACGTGGATGAGTCCCTCGACGCCCTGCTCGAGCTCGACGAACGCCCCGTAGGGCATGATGTTGACGACGCGGCCCTTGATCTTGCTGCCGACCGGATAGCTCTCCGCGACGGTGTCCCAGGGGTTCTTGCTCTTCTGCTTGAGCCCGAGGCTGACGCGCTCCTTGACGTAGTCGATGTCGAGGATCATGACCTCGACGTCCTGACCGACCTCGAGCATCTCGGACGGATGGGAGATGCGGCCCCAGGACATGTCGGTGATGTGCAGCAAGCCGTCGATGCCGCCGAGGTCGATGAACGCGCCGAAGTCGGTGATGTTCTTGACCACGCCCTTGCGGATCTGGGTCTTCTGCATCTCCTTGATGAGGGTGGCGCGGCGGTCGGCGCGGTCGGCCTCGAGCAGCTCGCGGCGGGAGATGACGATGTTATGGCGGTCGGGGTTGATCTTGACGATCTTGAAGTCGTATTCCTGATTGAGGAAATCGTCGAGGTTCCTGACCGGGGCGATGTCCACTTGGGAGCCCGGGAGGAAGGCGTCGACGCCAGCGATGTCAACGATGATGCCGCCTTTGACGCGGTGCTTCATGACGCCGCGCGCCACGTCGCCTTCCTTGTACCTGGAGACGACGCTCTCCCAGGCCTGCAGGGCGACAGCCTTCTGGATGCTCAAGACCGGCATGCTGTTCTCGTTCTCGATCTCTTCCAGGAGGACGTTGAGCGGGTCGCCCACTTTGATGTCAGCCCAGTTGGTGAACTCCTCCTTGGGGACGAAGCCCTCGGCCTTGTAGCCGATTTCGACCAGGACGCCGTTGTCGCGCTTCTCGACGATGCGGCCGTCGATGATCGAGCCTTCGGCGTAATCACCTTTCTTGAAATCCTCTTTCAACAGCTCGTCCATCGACGGCATGTTGGACAGATCCACGTAAGAGAGCGACATCTTTGCTTGTTCCGTTGACATTGCTTTTGGTTTTTTCCGTTAGGTTGCTAGACTTCTCACAATCAAAACGGCGCGGCCCCAGCGTTCCAGGGGACGCGCCCGACAATTCGTAAACAGAGTTAATTTACCCCGGGATCATTCCTCTTCAAGCCCTTGGTTGTGTTTGTCGATGATTTCTTTGGCGACGTTGGCCGGCACCGTCTCGTAGCGTCCGAAGCTCATCTCGAAGGAGCCTTTCCCTTGGGTCATGCTGCGCAGCTCGGTGGCGTAGCGCGCCATCTCGGCCAGCGGCACCTCGGCGTCGACCACCTGCATGCCGTCCTCCGCGCCCATGCCATGGATGCGGCCGCGCTTGTGGTTCAAGTCCCCGGAGATGTCCCCCATGTAGTGGTCGGGGACCATGATCTTGACGTGCATGATGGGCTCCATGAGAATCGGCCTGGCGTTGCGCATGGCGTCGCGGAAGGCGGCGCGGGCGGCGATCTTGAAGGCCATCTCCGAGGAGTCGACGTCATGGAATTTGCCGTCATAGACGCTGACTTTGATGTTCTCGACCTTGCAACCGGCCAGCGGGCCGTTGACCATCGCCTCGGCCACGCCCTTCTCCACCGCCGGGATGAAGTTCCTGGGGATGCTGCCGCCGACGCACTCGTTGACGAACTCGTGGCCGCCCTCGAACGGGGAGATGCGGAGGTGGACCTCGGCGAACTGGCCATGGCCGCCGGATTGTTTTTTATGGCGGTGCTGGCCTTCGCCGCTGGAGGTGATGGTCTCGCGGTAGGGCACTTTGGGGCTGTGGTGGTGGACCTCCACCTTGCTCTCCTCCTTGAGCTTCCGGAGGGCGTTGGCGAGGTGCTGGTCGCCCATGCCGGAAAGCAGCGACTCGTGGGTCTCGGGGTGGCGGTGCAGCGTGATGGTGGGGTCGCTGGCCGCGATCTTGTGCAGCCCGGCGGCGATCTTCTCCTCCTCCCCCTCCTTGACGGCGGTGATGGCCATGGACATCACCGGGGCGGGGAAGGCCACCTGGGGCAACGCGGGGGCGGTGGCGGAACTGGAGAAGGTGTCGTTGAGCGCGGCGTTCTTGAGCTTGCCGACGGCCACCACCATGCCGGCGACGGCCTCGGTGGTCTGCTCCTGGGCCTTGCCGTTGGGGAAGCTCATGGCGCCGAGGTGGTCTTTGGCGTTCTTGCTGATGTTGTGGATCTCGCTGTTGGCCGTGAACTTGCCGGAGAAGACCCGCAGGTAGGTCAGCTGCCCGAGGAAAGGGTCGATGATGGACTTGACCACCCGGCCGACCCCGTCGCCGTCGGCGGTCACCGTCAGCTTGCCGCCGTCGGCGGTCGGGAGCGAGCCCTTGGCCAGCGGCGAGGGGAAGAGGGTGGCCGCGGCGTCCAGGAGTTGCTCCACCCCGATGTCCTTGCCGACCGAGCCGGCGAAGATCGGGGTCAGCGTCCCGGACAGGATGGCGGCCTTCAGGCCTTGCTCGATCTCCTCGGGCGTGAGCTCCTGGCCGTCGAGATAGCGGGTCATCAACGCCTCGTCGGTCTCGGCGATGGCGTCCATGAGTCGCTCCTTAAGCGGTTGGTACTCCTCGGGGACGTTGGCGTCCTGGAGCACGTTGGCCACCTTGGTGAAGGCGGCCCCCTGGCCCACCGGCACGACCAGGGGCACGCAGCAGGTGGCCCCGAAGGCCTCCTGGAGCTGCTCCACGATTTTCGGGAAGTCGGCGGCGTCCTTGTCCATGCCGTTGACGAAAAAAGCGCGGGGGGACTCGTGGCCTTTGGCGATCTTGACGGCGCGGGAGCAGCCCGCCTCGACGCCGTCGACGGCGCTGACCACGACCAACGTGAGGTCGGCGTTGGCGATGGCGGCGATCGGCTCGGCGACGAACTCCCCATAGCCGGGGGTGTCGGTGAAGAACAGGTGGCGCTCCTTCCAGCGGCAGTTCAAGGGGGCGCCGTAGATGCTGCTCAGCTTCTCCTGCTCGTCCGGCGTGAAGTCCGACACGCTGGTCCGGTCCGCCACCTTCCCCAGCCGGGTGGTCGCCCCGGCCTTGAAAAGCAGCAAGTCGCAGAGGGAGGTCTTGCCGCTGCCGATGTGGCCCGCGACAGCGAAGTTACGTACGCTGGGAGCTGCTGATTTCATTTGGTTCTCCGATTTTTAGTTAATGTCTTGCGAATCATCTAAAAAACCTTGCCAACCTAAGAGAATCTGAGCTTATTATATCCGGCCACCGCGACAATGCAAAACGTTTTTTCGCTCCGCCGCTGTAATTTTCGCCAAATAGGCTTATATTGTCCGCCGATGGCCGGGCATGCAACCTCAGACCAAACGCTAGGGACGCCTTGAAATACTTGTCGGACAAGATTGACCCCCCCAAGGATGTCGACATCGCCGCCGAGTCCCACCCCGGACTGGTGCGCGAATGCAACGAGGATAGTTTCGTCTACTGCCGCGATCCCGACGAGGTGAATTATTTCGTGGCCGTCGCCGACGGCATCGGCGGGCATGACAGCGGCGACGTCGCCAGTTTGCTCTGCATGCGCGAGATGCTCGTCCACTGGAAGCGCAGCCTCCACACCGACGCCAAGAACCCCAGGAAGATACGCAGCTTCCTCGACAAGTCCATCAAGGACGCCAACGAGAAGATCTACAACCTCAACTCCGTCTTCAACATCGAGCACCCCATGGGCACGACCGTCGTCGCCGGGGTCTTCCTCGACGGGCACGTGGTCATCTCCCACGCCGGGGACAGCCGCTGCTACCGCCTCCGCAACGGCGAGATCGAGCGCCTCACCAACGACCACAGCTACATCGCCGAGCTGCTCAAGGCCAAGGTCATCGACCCCGAGGAGGCCAAGTACCATCCCTTCGCCCACGTCATCTCCAGGTCGGTCGGCCCCATCGAGAGCCTCGAGCCCGAGACCAACATCTTCGACACCAAGCCCCGCGACCGCTACCTCTTCTGCTCCGACGGCCTCACCACCCATGTCGAGGACATGGAGATCGAGTCCATCCTCTACGACGCCGTCACCGCCCAGAGCGCCGCCAAGGAGCTTGCCCGCAGCGCCCTGATGGGCGGCGGCGAGGACAACATCACCGTCCTTTGCGTGTTCCTCTGAGACCGGCCATGAAGGAAAACCACTCCAAGGACAACGTCTCGTCGCGCCTCCGTTCCTGCGCCGAGGTCCTCTCCATGCTCCATTCCAAGGTCTTCGAGGCGCGGCAACCGGCCGACCGCGCCCTCTCCGTTTTCCTGCGGGAGAACCGGCGTTTCGGTTCCCGTGACCGCCGTTTGGTCAGCGAGGCCGCCTTCGCCATGTTCCGCTGGTGGGGCTGGGTGAAGCTGCTGGCTTTCGGCGACTTCCCGCCTCCCGCCGCGGGGCGGATCGACGGTCCCGCCTGGGCGAAAATCATGTTGGCGGCCCTCGCGCTGGACGGCTACCCCGACCAGGAGGTCATGGGCGCGTTGGGACGGCTCTGCGGCCTGGCGCCCGTCGTCGGGCCGGGCCAGGGCGAGACTTTGGCGGACAAGGCGCGGCGCGTCTTCGGTTTCTTCCGCTCCCCGCTCCCCGAGGGGGCTTTGTGGTCCGGCCTCTTTCCCGAATGGGCGTCGCGGGAAGCGTCCGGCGCCAATTTGGAGTCCCTGTCCGTCTGGATGCAGCGCCGTCCCCCGCTTTGGTTGCGGGCGCAGGGCGTCGCCGCGGGCGAGCTGGCCAAGGAGCTGGCCACGTCCGGCTTGGCGGCCATGCCGCATCCCCGGGTGGCGGCGGCGTTGAAGTTGGAGGACGCCAGGGTAAATCTCTATGAATTGCCCGCTTTCCGCGCTGGACGTTTCGAGGTTCAGGATCTCGCCTCGCAGAGTATTGGGCTGGCTTGCGCCCCCAAGCCGGGGGAGCGTTGGTGGGACCCTTGCGCCGGCGCGGGGGGCAAAAGCTTGCAGTTGGCCTCGCTCATGGGGGGCAAGGGCAGCGTCCTGGCCACCGACGTCCGGGAGCGCAAGCTCGAGGAGCTGCGGCGCCGGACGCGGCGTTCCGGTTTGCAGAACGTCAGGGCCGACGTCTGGGACGGCAAGAAACTCCGCGGCAAGAGCTTTGACGGGGTGCTGGTCGACGCCCCCTGTTCCTGCTCGGGCACCTGGCGGCGCAACCCCGACGCCCGTTGGCGGACGTCGCCGGAGGACGTCGCCGAACTTCGCGTGACCCAGTTGGACATCCTCCGCGCCGCGTCGGCCTCGGTCAAGTCCGGCGGGGTCCTAGTCTACGCCACCTGCTCGTTCTTCGAGCGTGAGAACGGGGATGTGGTCCGCGGTTTCCTGGAGGAGTCCCCGGATTTCGCCCTGGAGGGGTTCGCCCATCCTCTCACCGGCGCGCCTTGTGGCGGGATGTTGCAGGTGTCGCCCGCCGATGGCGACTGCGACGCCACCTTCGTCGCGCGGCTCAAGCGGCAATAGGCTCTCGCCCGCGACTCCAACCGACTCCATATAAACAAAAGCGGCCCGGCATGTGTCCATGCCGGGCCGTTTCCTTGTTCATGGTGTTCTTAGAAGAACAGTTTCACCGTGGCCTTGCCGGAGAAATGCTTGACCATGACGGTCTCGGTGGCCGGATCGTAGTCGCCGCCCTCGGCGCGCTTGGCCTTCAAGCCCCGCGGATGGGGCAGACGGACGCGGAGCTCCTTCGGCGGGCGCTCGCAGGAGACTTCTGCCTCGATCATCCCTGGCCGCGAGACGGCGGCGAAGGACAATTCCCCGAAATAGGACTTCGCCCCCTGGACGGCGACGCGCTTGCCGTCCTCCAGCCACTCCCGCGGGACGCCCTTGAGCAAGGACAACGCGTCGCCCTCCTCCAGGTAGAGCATCCAGCGCGTCTGCATCAGGCACCAGCCTTCCTCGTGGGTTTTGTGCTGGCTGGCGTGCCAGTAGTGCTCCCAGAAAGTGTAGGTCTCGCGGTCGTGCAAGGCGCTGAGCTGGTTGTAGAAGGTCTTGAGGAAGGCCCCGACCTCGCCGCGTTTGAGGTGGGCGAAGTCGTGGCGGGAGTAGTAAGGCTGGCTGAGCCCGGCGTTCTCCTTGGTGGTGAGCTGGTTGGCTTTGAGCATCATCCACGCCCCGCTCTCGGACGCGTCGAGGATTTCGCAGAAGGGAAGGTACATCGAGCCGATCAACACATCCCGCGCGGCGAACGCCCCGTGCGTCCACCATTTGCCGCCGTCGCCGTAGAGGCACAGCGCGCCAGGGTACTCGGTCCAAGGCGGCGGCATCGGCGCCCAGGAGCCGTCCCCGATGGGCACGACGGGCGACTTCGCCAAGGCTAGACGGTAGGCCTCCCGGATGTCATCGCGGTAGAGCTTTACTTCCGTTTCGAGTTTGGCCGCCGCCGTCGGATCGATGTCTCCCAGCATCTCCGCCGCCCTGGCTAGGCCGAGGTAGCTCACGGCGTTGAGCATGAAGGAGTGGAAGTAGTCCTCCGGGTCGGCGACTTTGCCGTCGATCAGCCCGTAGCAGCCTTTGTCCCGCTGCTCCTGGGTTTTGTTGCGTTCGCGCCACTGGAGCAGGTAGTCGCAGGCCTTGAGCATTTGGGGCATGATCCGTTTGGCCCAAGCGAGGTCGCGGGTATAGCGGAAATGCTCGCCCATGGTCCAGAGCGCCGGGCCGGTCTCGAGCTGGTAGCCGGCGAAGTTCTGGATGAAACCGTCGGGGCGCTGCCGCTCCAGGAAGAAGTCGATGGAGCGCTCCGCCAGCTTGTGCCAGCCGACGCTGTCGAAATACTGGATGATCGGGGCGCTCTCGGAGCCGATGGGCGAGTACCAGCCGATGGTCGCCAGAGCCGGGCCTTCGTCTTGCAACCCGAGCGTCGCCAGGTCGCAATGCAGGAGACCGGCCTTGATGGTGTCGTCGATGACTTTCTCCGGGATGGAGAACTTGGCGGCGGTCTCCAGTTGGCTTTTCCAATATTTCCGGCAGTCGGCGAGCTGCTTGTCGAAATCCAACGCCAGCAACGCCTGCGCCCGCTCTTTGGGGAGGGGCTGGTGGGGGACGAGGAAGTCCACCGCCACCGACTTCCCGGGAGGGATGAGGATGGCCATCTCCTCGTCCGGCATCGGGGTGCCGTCGACGCGGGCGACGCAGAAGGCGCGGCCGCTATCGAAGGAGCAGAGGCCGTCCACGGGCCGTCCCGGCGCCTTGAACCAGGCGTAGCGCGGGACTTTGCCGTTGTTGACCGCGGTCGTCCGGAAAACGCAGACGAGCTCCTCCTCGCGGCCATGGGTCTCCTTTTCGATCAAGTCTTTGAGCTGTTGTTGCTCGGCCTCGCTCTTGTTCTCGATCTCCTTCTTGTGCCATGGCGAATTGCCGCTGAGCATGTTGCCGCCGGTGTTGGCGAAAGACGCCAGCCAGTCGGAGCCGCGGACGTTCTCCCGCTTCAGCGCGGAGCGTTCCAGCGTGGCGAAGGCGGTGACGTGGTAGGCGACGTCGTCCTCGGTCTGGGTGGAGCGCAGGATGGGGAGGCAACCGTCCTCGATCCAGCGTTTGATGTCCTGGCGGCAGGACGAGCCGGGGCCGACATGGAAGTTGACCACATGCCCCTTGTCGTTGGTCTCCGGGAGCTTCTGCTCGTAGGAGTGGTAGGCGGGGATGATTTGTCCCCAGTCGCCGTTGAGCTCATGGTGCCCGACCCGGAAGATGCGCATGTCGCGCCCTAGCCCCAGCCAGACGGGGCAGGTCTGCTTGAGGTTTTTGACGGCGGCTTTGGCGTAGCTCTCCTCGGGCTCCGCGGCGTAGCGGTCGAACTCCGACTTGAGCTTCAGTTTGGCGACGTCCTGGGCGATGGCGGCGTAGTCGCGGGGGTCGTCGGCCGTGGTCACCGCCACGCCGTATTCGGGGATGAAGACGGGGTATTCCGCCGAGACGTCGCGGAGGAAGAACGAGAACGGGGCGCGGTCGCTTTTCACGTTGACGATGGTGGGGCAGGCCCCGCGCTCCAGTTGCGCCGTGGCGAAGTCCAGCCGCAGCTCCGGGCGTTCCCCCGTCTTTATGGCGAACTTGCTTGGTTTCACCTCGCCCCTCACCGCCACGACCTCCCCGGACACGGGGGCTTCGGCGAACACTATCTTGACGCTCGATTCCATGAGACACGCTCCTGTGATTGTTGATGTTTGTATAATATGGCCATTCTCCACGTTTGAAAATGTATATGTCCGCCATTAATTTGTGCTATCTGGCGAATTATACGGAGCTATGCCATGAAGTTGACGTTGCGGATGTGTTGTTGGAAGACCAGGTTGCCGGAGGGCTTGAGCGTCAGCGCGGCGGCGGAGAATTTCGTTGGGCGCGTCAGTGAGCCATACGCCATCTGTCATCGGTATTGGGCGTTGGACTACTGTTATGAGGGCGGCGGACTCTACAAGGTCGGCGACCCGCGCGGGGCGTGGTTGGAACGGCCCGCTTTCCGGGCGCACCTGTATGCTCCGGGGGTCAGCTATTGGGAGAAGATGGATGGCGTCAAGCTGCCTTTCCATTGCGCCTTCGTCTGTTTCTGGGGGGGCGAGGCGCTTGGGTTGGAGGGGCCTTGCGTCGTCTTCCAGGACGACGAGCGGTTGTTGGGCGGCTTGCTCAAACAGCTCGCCGATCTGGGCCAGAGCCGGGGGGAGGCGGGCTTCTGGGACGCCCAGGCGCTCCTCTGCCAGATGGTGGGGATGATGTCGCGTTCCGAGCCCGGCGACGTCCGGAGGATACGTTCCATCCCCGCGGCGGGGGAGGGGCGCGAGACTTTGTCCGACAAGGTGGAGGCGCTGCTGGAGCGCGATTTGGCGAGCGACATCCCGTTGGAGGAGTTGGCGCGGCGGCTTTCGGTGAGCGTCTCCACCTTGACCCATGTCCACCGGCGCGAGACCGGGGAGTCGGTCGTCCAAGTCCGCAACCGTCTCCGCATGGAGCGGGCGAAGTATTTCCTTTCCATGGGGGCGCCGTTGAAGCACATCGCCGAGGAACTGGGGTTCTGCGACGTCTACCATCTGTCGAAGACCTTCAAGAAGCTCGTCGGCAAGACGCCGCGGCAGTTCGCCAAAGACGGCGCGTTGGCTTGAAACGCCCCGTCCCCCGCCGTATATTCATGCCCAGGTAAACAAGGGAGGGCCCGCGCCGTGGAACTGAAACGTCTGACCGCCAGCATCTACACTTTCGAGAGCCTCATCGAGGACGGTTGGCTCTACGTAGACAAGACGCCGTGCCTGTGGGAGCTCCTGAAGTACCCGCAAGGCGTCTACTTCCTGTCGCGGCCGCGGCGTTTCGGCAAGTCGCTGACCATCTCCACGCTCAAGGCCGTTTTCCAGAACAAGCGCCACCTCTTCAAGGGCCTGGCGCTGGACACCCTGCCATTCGTCTGGAAGGAGCATCCGGTCATCCACCTGGACTTGGGCGAGTTCCCCGCCCGCTCGGCGCAGGAGCTCGACACCATGCTCCAGCGGGCGTTGGACAACATCGCCAAGGAGAACGGGCTCCGCCTTTCCGAGGGCTCCGCCGCGATGCGCTTCTCCGAGCTGATCCGGGCCCTGAAGGAGCGCGGCAAGGTGGTCATCCTGATCGACGAATACGACAAGCCCATCTTGGACAACATCGACAACCCCGCCGAGCTCGACGGCGTGCGCCGGACGCTGGGGGATTTCTACTCGATAGTGAAGTCCACCGAGCCGTACCAGCGTTTCGTGCTGCTGACCGGGGTGAGCAAGTTCGCCCAGGTGTCGGTGTTCTCCAAGCTCAACAACATGCAGGACATCAGCATGGACGCGCGCTTCGCCACGATGCTGGGCTACACCCAGGCGGAGCTGGAGGCCAATTTCGCCGGGCACATCGACGCGGTGGTCAAAGCCCAGGGCGTGGACCGCGCCGAGCTGCTGGAGGAGATGCGCCTCTGGTACAACGGTTATCGCTTCCACTCCCAAAGCCCGACGGTCTACAACCCGGTGTCCGTGGCCAAGTTCTTCGAGTCCGGCGGCGAGTTCAAGAACCATTGGTTCGCCACCGCCACGCCCAGCTTCCTGCTCAAGCTGGTGAAAAATTGGCGTTTCGACTTCCAGACCGCCCTCTCCGAGCCGGTCGGCTCCTTGGCTTTCGAGGCCTATGAGGTCGGCAAGCTCAAGCCGCTGCCGCTGCTTTTCCAGACCGGCTATCTGACCATCAAGAGCAGCGTCAAGGAGGGCTACGAGACTTTCTACCATCTCGGCTTCCCGAACCGGGAGGTGGAGGCCTCCTTCGAGGCGTACCTGCTGGAGGAGTACGCCGGGGCGTCCTGCGAGAGCGTCGAGGTGGACGCCGCCGCCATGGCCAAGGCTCTCAACGCCGGCGACTTGGAGGCCTTCATGGCCAAGTTGCGCGTCTTCTTCGCCTCCGTGCCCTACGACATCCAGCTCAAGGACGAGAAGTATTACCAGACGATCTTCTACATCCTGTTCCGGCTGCTGGGGCTGCGCGTCGAGGCGGAGGCCAGGACCAGCCGCGGCCGGGTCGACGCCGTGGCCATGACCAAAGACCGCGTCTACCTTTTCGAGTTCAAGCTAGATCAGACGGCGGAGTCCGCCATGGCGCAGATCAAACGCAAGGACTATTTCCGCCGCTACCTGGAGTCCGGGAGGAAAGTCGTCCTGGTGGGGGCGGCGTTCGACTCCACGACCCGCAACCTGGAGGAATGGCAAGTCGATGGGCAATGACATGACGCTCGGACGGGAGTTCCCCGTCAATTTCAAATATCAGGTGCGTTTCACCCGTGGGGCGCTCGACGCGCGCAACCCGGCGCTGCGGGACGCGTTGTCCGGGGAGAGCCCCCGGGCGGGCGTCATCCTCGACGCCGGGCTGCTGGCCTCGCGGCCGGGCTTGTCCGACCAGATAGGCTCCATTTTGGCGGCCATAGGCGTGGAGCTGGCCTTCCCGCCGCTGGTCGTCCCGGGCGGGCGCGGCGCCAAGACGTCCTGGCGTTGGCCGTTGGAGACGCTCCGCCGCGTCTCCGACTCGCGGCTCGACCGCCATAGCTACCTGTTGGCCCTGGGGGGCGGCTCCGTGTTGGACATGGCCGGGTTCGCCGCCGCGGTCGCCCACCGGGGGCTGCGGTTAGTCCGGATGCCGACCACCACCCTCGCCATGGCCGACGCCGGGATCGGCGTCAAGAACGGCATGGACATGTTCGGCCAGAAGAATTTCGTGGGGACCTTCGCCCCGCCTTGGGCGGTGGTCAACGACTTCGATTTCCTGGAGACCCTCGCCGAGGACGACTGGCTCGGCGGCGTCGCCGAGGCCTTCAAGGTCGCCATCATCAAGGACCGGGCTTTCCTCGACTTCCTCGTGGCGCACGCCCAGGAGCTGCGGGGGCGGAACCCCGGCCCGATGGAGGAGCTCGTCCGCCGCTGCGCCGAGATCCACCTCGACCACATCGCCCTCGGCGGCGACCCGTTCGAGACCGGCTCCGCCCGTCCGCTGGACTTCGGGCATTGGTCGGCGCACTGGCTGGAGACCCGCACGAACTATCGGCTGGGGCATGGCCAGGCGGTGGCCATCGGGATCGCCCTCGATTCCTGTTACGCCTTTTACTCCGGGCTGTTGGACAGCCATGAGCTGGAGTTGGTGCTTGACGCTTTGCGCGGCTCCGGCTTGCCGGTCTGGGACGCGGCTCTCGCCGAGCGCGACGGCGCCGGGCGCTTGCGGGTCATGGACGGGCTGGAGCGCTTCCGGGAACACCTGGGCGGCGTTTTGAACATCACCTTGCCCTCCGGCCTGGGGGCGAAGGAGGAGATCCATCACGTCCGGCCGGACCTGTTGGAGAACTCCATGCTGCGGTTGCGCCCATGAGGGCGGCGGCGTTGCCTGGGGTCGATTTGACCTATTGCTTGAACATCCATCCCGGCGAAGGTTGGGACGACAATTTCGCCGCTATCAAGACCGAGGCGGCCGCCGTCCGCGACAAGGTGTCTCCCGGAGAGCCTTTCGGGCTGGGCCTACGTTGGAGCGCCCTGGCCGTGGCGGAGTTGTCCCGCCCCGGGGAGCTGGCGAAGTTCAAACATTATCTCGACGCCCAAGGGATGTACGCGGTGACGGTCAACGCCTTCCCCTACGGGCGCTTCTCCGGCGGCGAGGTCAAGGCGTCGGTCTACGCCCCGGATTGGCGGAGCCGCGACCGTCTGGACTATTCCCTCCAGGCGGCGGGCCTGTTGGCCGGGTTGCTCCCCGAGCGGGGGAGGGGATGTTTGTCGACCGTCCCCGGTTCCTACAAACGGTGGATCAGCTCCGAGGACGATCTGCGCGCCATGGTGGACAACCTGGCCGAGTTGGCTTTCGGGCTCTCCTCCCTGGAGTCCAGGACTGGCCGGACCATAATGCTAGGTTTGGAACAGGAACCTGATTGCTACTTGGAGAGCACCGCCGACCTCATCGACTTTTTCACCGGCCCCTTGCTGGACTGGGGGGCCTCGTACTTGGAACGGGTCAACGGGGTGAGCCGTTCCGATGCGGCCGGAATGCTTCACCGCCATCTCGGCGCCTGTTTCGACACCGCCCATTTCGCCGTGGCCTTCGAGACGCCCGCCGACAGTTTGCGGCGGCTTGCCGCCGCCGGGATAGCGATCAGCAAGATCCAGGTCAGCGCGGCCTTGCGCCTGATTCCGAGCGCCGCCAACCTGCGCCGCTTGGCGGAGTTCGCCGACCAAGTCTATTTGCACCAGACCCGGATTAGGACGCGGGACGGCGGGACCATCCGTTTCCCCGACTTGCCGGAGGCGTTGGCGGCCCCCCATGACTTCTCCACGCAGTTGGAATGGCGTTCGCATTACCACGTGCCGCTGTTCCTCGACGCCTATGGCGGGTTGGAGTCGACCGCTTCCGAGCTGGACGCCGGGTTTTTCCAGGCCGTCCGCGACGTGGGCGTCGAACGGCTGGAGATCGAGACTTACACCTTTGGCGTTCTGCCCCCGGAGTTGCGGAAGCTTGCCGTCAGCGACTCCATAGCCGCCGAGTACCGCTGGCTGTTGGATGGAATTAACGCTTAGAAGCAGGCGGCCTTGTAGATTTTGACCGATCTGATTTTCCCGGCCAAGGCTTGTTCGCCAGTGCCGCCGAGCCGCAACTCCGCGCCGACAAAAGGGGTTTTCTCCAGTTTGAACTTGCGGACGAGTTGGTTGTTGACGAGGAAGGCGAGCTCGCCGCCCCTCCACGAGAGTCCGAGCCGGAAGAACTGCCCCGCCGGGAAGGCGTCGCGTTTTAGACTTATCGATTCGTAATGCCATTTGCGGTTCTCCGTGGCGCTCATGAAGGTGACGAGGAGCATGGCGGGATCCATGTCATGCCGCGTCTCGTAGAACAAGGCGCAGCCGAACGGGTTGCGTTCTCCCTGGGTATGGTTGACGAACAGTTGATGGTTGACCGGGGGGAGCTTGTTCTCCGCCAGTCGTGCGGCGAAATCATAGCATTGGTCGAAAACCAGCGTGCCTTCGTCCGCGGGGAGATTGCCCGCGGACGGGAACAGGAGCATGTCCGTCCCTGGGCATTTGAAGCGCAAGGCCTGGGTGGCCGGATCGAAGGCGATCGTCCCGGTCGTGCGGGAGAAGCGGCCTTGGACATTGCCGCCTTGCCGGGCCAGGGCGATATCCGGCGACGCGGCATATGCGAACGTCAAGTTGTCGTCCGTGAGTTGGGCGAAGCAGCTCTGCCCGGCGAGTCCCAGGCAGAGGCTCCAAAGGAGGGCGGTGGCGCCACGCATGGCTACCACTGCTCGTTGTAATAGGGCGAGACACCGAAGACCTCCATGATGCCCAGGTCGGGAAGATAGAACCCTTCGCCGCCGTCTCTGGTGGAGGTCTCCAGTTGCAGCGGGCCGCTGGCGATGCCACCGCCCATTCCCACATCCTCCACCCTGACCGCCACGACGTTCTTGCCGCCGTAGTTGACGAGTTTCTCCGGCACCCGGTAGACGCGGTCCATCGCATAGGCGCGCATCCCGAACTCTTTGCCCAGCCCCCCGACCTTGACCCCGTTGAAATAGGTGGTGTCGTAGTCGTCGATCTTGCCTAGCCGTAGCAGCAACGGATAGCCAGCGAGGCTTTTGGGGACCTCCACCTCGAAACGGTACCAGGCGACGCCATCCTGGCCGGGCGCGGCCGGAGGGGGGTTGGGCGGGCCGAAGTTCTCCAGATAGGGCGTGGTTTCCCAGCAGCCGGGGACGACGATTTTCTTCCAGTCCGCGGATAGCTCCAGTCCCGGAGCCATCCATCGCTCCTTGATCCCGACGTCCTTTGTGTCGAACCGGAAGGCGGCGTTGCCGCCCAGCGGGACGACGGCGTTCGCCCCGCAACGGGTCAGGGTTGCCGAGAGCTGTGACCTGAAAGGCAGTCCAAGGGCGGTGGACAGGGAGGCCCAGAGCCGGTAAGGCTTCATCTGGAAATAGTGTCCCTTGAAGGCGTCGGGGCCGACGCGGCAATAGACGATCTCGCCTTTGCCGAAGGGGATTCGCCCCAGCAAGGGGGTGGCGCCGCCGGGGAGTTTCCAGCCAGTGAACGCCAGCTTGTCATGCCAGAACAAGTCCGAGACGCTGGTGGGCAGACCGCGGGCGTTGGCCGCGTCCCGCGTCCCGAACGCCTTGTCCACCGTGATTTTCTCCTCGGCCACCGCGACGGGAAGGATGTCTTTGACTTGGTCGAAAGGCAGGCAGACGAGGACGCCACCCTCCTTGACCATGTCCGCCACGGCCGCGGCGGTGACAACTTTGCCGGCGTTTGGCCCGGCCACCAGTCCGCAGGCGCCGTCCAGCCGCTGGCCGGAGGACAACGGCTGGAGTTCGATCCCGAGTTCGCGGAGGAAGTCCATGCCTTGACGGTCGCCCGCGTAGGACCACTGCCGCTCTGGCGTGGGGCGCCAGTTCCAGGCGTGTTCCAGGAGATTGCCCAGCAACAGCGTGGCCGCGGGGTCTTTGCCGACGCGCCCCTCGAAATCTAGTTGGCAGAGCCAGAGGGCGCCGCGGCCATCCCTCAGCTCCAGCAACGGGGAGAACTGCAGGTCGTAGCCGGACTCCAGCAACGGCAGGAAGCCGCCGACATGGGGCTTCTCCACCGGGTAGGAGCTGACGATTCCCGTGGTGCTGGTGACCAGCGGCTCGCCCCAGTGGAAACCGGGTTGGGCTGCGGGGAACTCCTCCAAGAGCGAGCTTTTGCCCCGCCAGTCCGCCAGGTCGCGGTCGTCCAGTCCGGCGAGGACCGGATGCTCCGGGATGGCGATGAAGGCGTTCCTCGCCCGGCGTTTGTCCAGGGCCAGACCCAAGGTTTCGTTGCCGGTCTGCTCCAGCGCGACCATGCGTCCGCCGCGGCGCAGCCAGTCGCCGAGCTGGAGACGCGCCGCCAGGTCGCTGAACTTGGCGTCCAAGGCGCCGCGCCCGACGACCAGCATGGAAACCCCGTCCAGCGACTTGAGGGTCGCCAGTTCGAGCCGCTCTTTGATGCCGTAGTAATCCAGGATCGCCGCCAGCTCCTTGCCGTTGGCGTGGACGGCGACCTTGCCCGGCCCGGATAGCCGCCACTGCTTGCGGGGGAACGCTGTGAGCTCGAAGGTCTGGCTCCGCCGGGCTCCGGGCGTCGGCCCGTCGGTCAAGGTGGCTTCCAGTTCGAAGCGCGTTTTTTGATCCACCTCGGGGAGGACGAGCTTCAGCGGGCGCATGGTCCGTTCCCCTGGGCCGAGCTTGACGTCCAACTGTTGCCGCCAGTGGACGCGGTCGCCGGAACGCAGCTGGACGGAGAACACGAAGTTCCCGGCCTCCCCCGACTCGTTGATGACCAACAGGTTCTTCGTGACGATGTCGCCGCCCTGGAAGTTGTGCTCGACGGCGGTGGGGTTGGAGGCGTCGCCCATAATGAAGAAAGTCTGTCCGGAGAAGGCGTGCTTGAGCGCCTTGCCCAAGTCGTTGAGCTCGTTGGAGGGGGGGAGCCACAGTCGGGCGCGGCTGACGAAGCCGGGGACGTTGGCGGCGAGGGGCTCCTTGACGTCGACGGCGACGCCGGGCTCGCAGGCTTGGTACATGTCCGTGTGGAGCATGTGCCCCAGCACGCCATAATAGCGGTCCGCGGCGGTCTGGCGCAGGACGTTGGAGACATGGTCGTCGAGCAACGCTTTGGTTTGGACGCGGTCGGTGAAATACGCCGCTCCCCCTTGGTCGATGGCTCCAATCTCCCGCGGCATGAACGGGGGCTTGAACCCAACCCACAAGGGATTCCGCGGCGACAGCCCCCATTTGGGGTAGATGCTCGGCCAGCCTGGGAACATGTAGCCTTCCGTCACGAAATACGGCATTTTATCCGGGGCGTCGCTTTCGCTCCAAGGCTTGGCGAAGTCGCATTTCTCCTGCAAGGGCAGGCCGCAGCTCCAATAGCGGTTATGGGTGTAAGCCAGGCCGTTCCCGCCGCCGTGCAGGATGTAGGCGAACCGGGTCGGATCGGCAGCCGCGACTTCGTTCATGCTTCGCTCCGCGAAACGGTTGAGCTCGTTCGCGTCCGCCTCGCGCCGTCCCGCCAGGCGCGGCTGGTAGGCCAAGGTGGAATCGGCGACCAACGCGCCGAAAACGCCGGAGTAGGCGATCATGGCTGGCGACAAGGCGAAATGCTCGGCCATGGAGCGGTTCTGCTGGCGGAACAAGGCCATCTCCTCCGGGGAGATTTTCTCGCCTTGCCGTAGGCGCAGCAAGCCGGGGAACTCGGCGTGGCGCTGATAAATCTCCAGCGGGTCGCATTCCAGGACCACGCCGAGCATGATTCCCAGACGGTCGGCCGCCGCGAGCGTCTGAGGCTGGGTTGTGAGCAAGCCGGAAAGCGGGCAATAGTTGAAGCCCATGCTCTTCGCGGCGGAGAGCACTTGGCCAACGTAGGCTCCGGCGCATTGCGACATGAGGATGTTTATCCTGGGGGCGGAATCGCCAAACAACGTCGTGACATGGCCGTTGAGCAGGAGCTTGCCGCCGCGCAGCGCCACTTCCCGGAACCCCGTGCGTTCGCTGGGGATGCTGGCCACCGTCACGCCCGCCTTGCTCCGGAAGCTGGCGCTCACGTCGTAGAGCTCCGGCGTCTCCGGCTCCCAGAGCTTGAGCTTGGCCAAGGGGAGCTCGACCCGGGTTCGGCTTTGGCCGCGAGGCAACGTGGCGGGGACTGCCAGCCGTTCCAGCGCCCGTCCGTCGCGGGCGACGGTCAGCAGGAACTCCCCCTCCCACGGCGCCGTTCCATAATTTTCGGAGCTGATGGTGAGGAAGGCCTTTTTCTCCGCCACCTTGGTCTCCAGGGCGGTGAAACGGCATAGCGTCCCATGTTCCAGGCCGATCAGGCGGAGATCATGGGCGATCCCGGCGCTGGTGGTGTTACGGGTTGTCCCTGGTTTGCCGTGCATGTTGGGAGCCTCGCGGAAGCCGCGCAGCGCCAGGCGCAAGTTCGTTTTGCCGTCTTTGGACAAGAGGGGGGTGATGTTGTAGTAGTTGTTGTCGTAGAGCTGTTGGCTGCCGAGCTTGACCCCGTTCAGGTAGATGTCCGCGAGGTAGCGGCAGCCGGAGACGTTCAAGAGGACGGTTTTGCCGGCCAGCGCGGCGGGAAGGGGGAAATCCAGCTCATAGAGGCCATAGGCGGCCATGGTCTTCCAGGTGGCGGCGTCGCTGCCGGGGAAGCGCTCCAGAGTTTTGCCCTTGGCGTCGACGATCTGGTCGGTGGTTCCAAGGATGCTGTCGAACCATAGTCCGGGGACGCGGATGAGGAGGGGGGAGTCGCCGACCCGGTCGCCCGGCCCTGGCATCCGGTCGAAGGGCTTGAAGCGGTGGAGGCCGTTCAAGAGGTAGTCTTGCCGTCCTGGCTCGCTGCTTTGTGGCAGGGGCGTTGTGGGGCTAACTGTCAAGTCGCCCGCGCCGCAGGCCGCCGTCAGCAGGAGGCATGACGCCGCCAGTCCGAGTTTCCATGTTCTCATGTCGTTCCCTTTTCTTTGGGGGGTGAAGCGCGGGGCGCTGATCATTTGGGTATCCAGTTATTGTCGACCAGCTTTCTCCCGGTGTAGCGGAAGCTGCTGGCATGGCCGTCGGTGAACAGAAAATTGGCGGAACCCTGATGATGGTTCCAGGCGGGGGCGTTTTGGGAGAAGGCCGCGGGCGCGGCGTAGACCGTGTTGTCCGGTAACAGCCACAGCCCCGGAAGGTATGCGTCCGCCAGCGCGATGGCGCAATAATAGTTCTGTTCGGACATGAGGACGCTGCCCGATTTGATGCTCTCAAGCCTCCTGACGTCGTAGAGGACGCCGGCGCCGTCCACCAGCGACCAGGCCCCTTGGCAAGCTTGGACGGTGTAGCCCATGGTGGGGACGTAGTCGCTGAAATAATACTGGGCCGTGGCGGCGCCCCCGCCCCAGCAAGGGGAGCGGGGCGCCGGGCTCGGCGAGGCGGGGCAATAGTAGACGCCGGAGGGGCTTCTCGACAAAGGTATTCGGTAGCTGTAATAGTTGTACACGCTGTCGCGCTTGGCGTTGAGATAGTCTTGGAGCGACGACGTGTAGGCGCATCTCCAGTCGGTGGCGGGGAGGTAGCCGTTGTTGTCCCCGGCGTACAGCGCGGCGCCTTGGTAGATCTGGCGCAGGTTGCCGACGCAGACGGCGCGGCTGACCGAGGCCTTGGCTTTGGCCAGAGCGGGGAGCAACAGCGAGGCCAACGTCGCGATTATAGCGATCACGACCAGGAGTTCGATTAGTGTGAAGTTCTTAGCATGTCGATCACGCATCTTGGGTCTCCTTCGCGTTATGGCTACATGGCGTCTCCGCCCCGGCCCTGCTGGATTGCCGGACGACCAGTTCCGGCTCCAGCAGTTGTGTGACCTTGGCTCCAGACTCGCCGCTGGTTATTTTTATCAGCAAATGGTCGCAAAGCGCCGCGGCGAGCCGCGGCCGGTCGATGCGCATGGTGGATAGGGGCGGGGTGAGGAAACGGCTGAACTTGAGGTCGTCGCGGCCGACGAAGGCGATGTCCTCGGGGATCCGCATCCCGGCCTCCAGCGCCGCCCGCATCGCCCCGATGGCGGCCAGGTCGTTGTGGCAGACCACCGCGTCCGGGCGGCTTGCCGGCGGCTCCCGCAATAGCTTCCGCATCGTCTCGTGGCCGATGTCGGCCTCGCCCAACATGTCGAACATCAAGCGCGGGTCGGGCTCCAGCCCCTTTGACCGCAACGCCGCGCGGAAGCCCTCGCGCATCTCGTCCCCGGAGTAGCAGAGACAGGCGACGCGGCGTCTGCCGCAGTCCAGAAGGTGGGTCGCCGCGAGCAGCCCGCCCCGGTAATGGTCGATCCCGACGCAGTCCAGACACTCATGCGCCTTGGAGCCGAAGAGGATTATCGGGATGCCTTGTCCTTGCAGCTCCAGCAGCTTCCATTCATAGCCGGGATACTGATAGGCGATAATCCCGTCGACGCCGCGTGAAGCCATTTCGTCGAGCGCCTCGACGTAATGTTCTTGGTTGACGTCAAAGGAGAAAAGCGCCGCGTAACCTTTTTGCTGCAGGTGTTTGAACATCTCCTCCGAGAGCTCCCCGTAGAAAGCTGCGCCGTTCGGGATCAGAGCCCCCACCGAATGCGACCGCTTCATCGATAGCGTCCGGGACACCAGGTTGCGGCGGTAGTTGACACTCCGCGCCATCTCCTCCACGCGTCGCCGCGTCTCGGCGTTGATGTTCGGCGATCCAGCCAGAGCTAGACTCACCGTCGGCCGCGACAGATTCAACAACTTGGCTATTTCTTTTTGTGTCATGCTTGCCTGCAAACTTCATTTAACCCGCGTTAAATAAATATAGGGCGCTGTGCCTTCGTTGTCAATGGGAATTCGTTGGAAAAAAGTAACGTCCGTTGAAAATGGTGGTGTGGAGGGCGATATTGTCGGCGAAGCGAACAATGGCGGCGGGGAGCGGAAGGGGCGGCTTGATGGAGGACTGGTTAGAGCGGGGGATGGGGGCCGCCGGCACGGAGCTGGCGTTCCAGGACAAGGTTTGGAGCCAGCACAGCGACGACAAGATCGACATCGCCGACCACGCCTTCGGGGTCATCAAGCGCGTGATCTGCCGCCGCGGCCCGGACGCCAAGATCAGGGGGTTGTCGATCGGCTGCAGCTACGAGCCGCAGTTCCAGATGTTGCAGGCCGCCTGCGACGGGCGGTTGTTCCTGCTGGACTTGCGGAAAATCGCCCTCGACATATTGAAACGGCGGATCAAGCGGCAGCGTATCGGGAACGTGTCGCTGATCGAGTACGACTACGAGCTGCTCAAGGACGCCGCGCGGACGCGGGACTTCCTTCGCTCCGAGCTGGGCGGCGAGCCGGTCGACCTGATCTTCCTGCATCACTCCCTCTACTACACCCCGATGGACGAGTGGATGCCGATCGTCCGCAACCTCTACGAGATACTGCTCGCCCCGGTCGGGGCGATCGACTGCGCGCTAATGGCCAAGGACAGCTCCGACCCGCGCAGCAGCACCTGGCTTTACAACCACTTCGCCGGCAAGTTCTGCTCCCATGTGAACGACCAAGATTTGCGGGTGTTGGGCGACCAGCTCGCCCGGGAGCCATGGTTCGACGGCGCGCTGGCCGCGAAGCGTTCCAAGGTCAGTTTCTGGGTCGATGACTTCCACGCTTTCATGGCGGTTCTCTGGATGATCCTGCTCTACCCGGCGCGGCATCAGTACAGCGAGGCGCAACGGGCTGAGATCGTCAAGCACGTCCATGACCAGTTTTTCCGGCCGCGGCAGCCTTTGGTCCAGGAGCAGGACCACTTGGCGATCTACAAGGGCGTCGCGCTTGGCTAGAAGGCCCGCTCCACCGTGCGGTCGCAGAGGCGGCCCTGGACGAAAGTCTTGTCGTAGTTGTAGAGGAACTTGAAGTCGACTTTCCTCGACAGGTTGTGGGTGGACATCTTCGCCGATTTGGCGGTGACCTCGAAGAGCTTGAACTCGAAGGGGCTTTCCACGAAGGAGCTCACGGTGATGTACTTGACCCCGCCGATCTCGCGCTTGACGTTCATATGGTTATGCGCCCCCAGCACCAGTTTGAGGTTGCCGCGCCGCCGCGCCAAGTCCGCCACCATTTGGGTGAAGGCTTCCGACGGGGGATGGAGCGGGCGTTCGAAGCCTGTCTGCTCGACCGGCAGGCCGAACACCGGGCTGTGCAGGCAGAGCACGTGCGCGCAGTTGGGGTTTCGCTCCAGCTCGGTCTCCAGCCGTTGGATCTGCTGGGCGTCGAGCGCCGCGTCCTGGGCGACCCAGGGCTGCCAGAAACCCGGATCCGGCCCCCAATGGTTCGGGACGCAGTGGAGCATGACGTTGTCTTTCCGGACGCTGAACTCCACCGTCCCGCCCGGGAAGAACCGCGGGGCGCGGCGTAGCCAGAGCTCCGCCGCCTTCGCCGTGGTCAGGTCGTGGTTGCCCAGGCAGAGATGGACCGGGATGTCGCGGGGGAAGAGGCTCTCCGCCAGCGCCAGGGAGCTTTCCGAGGCGGCGTCTACCATGTCCCCGCCGTGCAGGATGAAATCGACGCCCCCGCCGCCCTCCGAGGCGATCCACTCGCCCAGCAGCTTGAGCAGCTTGGCGCAATGCTCCGGGTAGCCCTTCTGCTGCTGGTAGCTCATGGGGCTGGCGCCGAGGTGCGTGTCCGCCAAGAAGATGAATTTCATGCCGTCCCCCTTTCTCGTGCCACCACTGTAGCCGCGTCGACGGGCTTTGTCCAGCGCCGCTTCACGCAAATCTGCCCGCGGAGCTTTGTTTTCCCGGATTGGAGGGTATATTCCTTCCTTCTATGAACAAAGCGTGGACATATCTCTTGGCGTTCTTCCTCCTGCTGGAGGGGGGGGGCGTTTTGGCCCTGGAGGCCCCCGCCAGGCTGAAGGTCAAGGCGACGGCCTCCGACCGGGTGATCTTGCGCTGGTTCGACGGTTCCGCCCACGAGTCCGGCTTCGTGGTGGAACGGCAGACCGGCTCCGGCTCCTGGCGGGAGCTGCTCCGGACCGACCCCGGCGTCGACGCCGTGGCGGTCGGCGGCCTGGAGCCGGACGCCGACTACGTTTTCAGGGTGAAGTCGTTCGTCGACAAGAAGCCCGGGACGCTCTTCAGCGCCCCCTCCGCCGAGGCGTCCGTCTCCACGTTCCCCGAGGGCGGCGTCCCCAGCGCCGTCGACAACAGCGTCCTTAGCGCCTTCCCTCCGGTGGGCGAACAGGAGGACGGCTCTTGCGTCGCCTGGGCCGTGGGCTATTACTCCTACACCTTCGAGCTCGCCAGCCAACGCGGCTGGAACGCCGCCGGCGGCGACAAGGGCCGCGTCCTCTCGCCCAGCTGGCTTTATAACATCATCGCCAGCAAGGACGACGACCACGGCCTCGGCGGTTCCTGGGATTTCTTCGCCCACCGCGTCCTCAAGACCCATGGAGCGGTCACCTGGGACGCCTTCGAAACCAAGTCCGGGGACCACGCCTGGCCGTTGGACGCGGGCGTCTGGCGCGCCGCCCTCGACCGCCGCGCCGCCGCCGCACGGCGGATCGACAACCCCGACACCCCGGCGGGTCTGCTCCGGCTCAAGGAGGCGCTCGCCGCGGGCCATTGCCCCAGCTTCCCCACCATCATCCACAAATGGCTGTCAAAGCCCGCCTCCGACGACCCCCAGACCAATGTCGACGACCCCCATGTCGGCGGGCAGGTCGCCTACGACCGCGGCCCGGGCGGCGAGCCCCATTGCATGACCGTCGTCGGCTACAACGATCAGCTCTGGCTCGACCTCGACGGCGACGGCGTCGTCGACCCCGGCGAGAAAGGCGCCCTCAAGGTCGTCAACTCCCAGGGCAAAGACTGGATGGACGGCGGCTTCTGCTGGGTTCTCTACAGCTCCTTGGGGAACTTGCTCAAGAGCAAGATCATGTTCTACTGCGTCCCGCTCGGCTCCGCCGCGGACGGCGGCTACCAGCCTAAACTGGTGGCGCAGCTCCAGCTCCGGACCAACGCCCGTGACAGCCTCATCGTCCGCGCCTGGCCGGAGGGGGCCTCCGGCGACGATGACAGCCCCGACGCCCTGGACGTCTACTTCAACCTCCCCAGCTCCGGCACCTATTGTTTCGACGGCCAGACGCATGTTGACGCTTATCGGACCGCCCCGGCCCTCACCTTGCCTGTCGATCTCACCTCCATCATGGGCGCGGCGGGCGAGGACCGGAAATATCATTTCAGCGTCAAGGTGGTCGGCTCCCCCGACGCCGGCAATCGTGAGAAGGCCTTTTGCGAGGCAGTGTCCTTGCGCTTCACCGAGCCCACCCAAAGCGCCAACCTCCTCGACGCGCCCGTCACCGCCTGGGAAGGGGAGGGGCGCGTGAAATTCTCCGGGAACTACAAGTATCCTCTCGACCCGCCCAAGGCGGTCATAAACGCCTTCTCCACCCATGTTCGCCCCGGCAAGACCTTGCGCTTCGACACCCTGGGCACCGAGGACAACAGCGGCCCCGGCAATTGCCGCTACGCTTGGGACTACGGCGACGGCGTCGTCGTCAATGGTGGACGCACCGGTTCCCATGTCTATGAGAAGGAGGGCGTCTACGCCGCCAGCGTCACGGTCACCGACCCCGACGGCTTCACCGACGTCGCCACGGTAGCCATCCATGTGGACTCCACCGCGCCTCGGCTCCAGGACGTCCAGACCTTGGCGAGGGGGATGCTCAAGCTGCGTTTCTCCGAGAATGTCGACCCGAAAGGCGCGGCCGACCCCGGCCTCTACTCCGTCAAAGGGGCGTCCGTCCTCAACGCGTCCGTCCCGGAGGACGAGCCCGCCGCGGTCGTGCTTGCCGTGGACGGGGTGCCGAGGCGCGGGCGGTATCAGCTTTCCGTTCGCGGCGTCCCGGATTTGTCTGGCAACCTCTCGGCGAAGCAGACCCTCGCCTTCACTTACTCCCCTCCCTTCTCGAAGGCGGGGAACGCCAAGGCGCGGCAGCGTCTGTCCGCCCGTCCGCTGCCGCGGATCGTCGCCACCCCCGTCGAAATCACCATGGCGGAGGGGGCCGAGGCCACTTTCAAGGTGCGCCTCAGCGGCAATCCCGGACAAGCCCGCTCGCTTTACGCCACTCCGGGGGAGGGGGCGCTCCTACGGGTCGTCGACGGCTCCAGGCTGGTCTTCGACGAGTCCAATTGGAGCCAGAGCCAGACCATCACCATCGCCGTCGACTCCGACCAGGACAGCGACGACAGTTTCGGGACCGTCAACGTCCGCGGCGTCGGCCTCGACCCCTTGGAACTGCCGGTCACCGCTTTGGACCACGACGACATCTCGCGTCCCGCCTTGGAGCGTGTCCACCCTCTCTCCTCCACCGTGCTGGAGGTGGTTTTCGACAAGCCGCTCATGGAGTCGACCGCCGTCGACAAGGCGCATTACGCCATCTCCGGCGGCGTCAACATCTTGGCGGCGAAGCTGCTCGACGATCGCAAAACTGTCAGCTTGACGCTCGACCGACTCCGTGGCGGCGTCTATTTCCTGTCTGTCAAGGACATCCGCGACAGTGTCGGCAACCGCGTCGCCGACGGCGTCCGGCGGGAATTCGCCTTCGCCTCCCTCGCCCCGGAGCTGCAACTCCACCTGGCCTTTGACGAGGCTGGCCAGACCGGCGTCGCCCTCGACAGCTCCGGCAAGGGGCGCCATGGGCAAGTCGGCGCGGACGTCGAGGTGAACCACGCCGGCAAGGCCGGGCGGGCCTACCGTTTCAAAGGCCTCAACCTCGCCATGCCCAACCCCTACCAGGTGGTCGCCGTCCCCATGCCCGAGGACGTTTGTTACGACAGCCTCAGCGTGGCGTTTTGGTACAAGGCGGACAAGGCCTCCGGCTACCTCTTCTCCTGGGGCGACAGCGACAGCGGCAGCAACTTCATGGACCTCTACCTGCTCAAGAACAAGGGGATCTCTTTCCGGCTGCGCGACCATGACGACTCCGCCGACTCCCCGTTGTGGCGTTTCAAACCCTCGGATTTCGAGGACGGGCGTTGGCATCACTTCGCCCTAAGCAAGGACGACGACGGCGTCCGGCTTTATTTTGATGGCAAGCCCGTTCCTGGCAACCTCGGGGACGCCGGCCGCGAGGCGTTCATCCCTGAGAAGGAGCTTTTCATCGGCGGCGACGACAACGCCGGTTACTGCGTCTCTGCCTTGGTGGACGAGTTCCAGGTCTACTCCATGGCCCTGTCCCAGGCGGAGGTCACCCGTCTCGCCGGTTCCCGTCCCCTCGCCAGCCGCTCCGTGCCCACGGTCCGGAAGGATTTCGACGGCGACGGGTTCTCCGACATCCTCTCCTGGAACGCCCGCAACGGCGCGCTCAACCTCGACCTCATGGACGGTCGGCGGGTCACCAAACGCCAGCAGTTCTTCACCACCGGCGACAACGCCTGGGTGGTCGCCGCCAGCGCCGACTTCAACGCCGACCACAAAGCCGACCTCCTGCTCCGCAACACCACCACCGGAGCCCTCTGCGTTTTGCTCATGTCCGGGCACGGCGTCATCGGCCGCGGCACGCTTTGGGCTGGCGGCGACAGCGACTGGAAATTCGCCGCCACCGGCGACCTCAATGGCGATGGACGTCAGGATGTCGTCGTCCGCCATGCGGCCACCGGCGCCGTCTACGCCTATTTGCTCGACGGCGTCAATGTGACCGACGAGGGCTTCGTCACTTTGGGCGGGGGTGGGTGGGCGTTCTCCCAGCTTGGCGACATCAGCGGCGACGGCAAGGCGGATATCCTGCTGCGCCACGCCGCCAGCGGCGCCGTCTACGCCTTCCTCATGGACGGCGTTGGCGTCAAGGCGGACGGATGCCTCTGGCGCGGCGGCGCCCCGGCATGGCGGCTCGACTGCCTCGCCGACCTCAACGGCGACAAACGTCAGGACCTGCTGTTCGTCAACCACAAAACCGGGACCATCCACGCCTTCCTCATGGACGGCCTGGGCGTTCTGGAGGAGGGCCAGCTTTGCGAGGGCGTCAAGGGGTGGGACATCGTCGCCCACGCCGACTTCAACGGCGACGGCAAGGACGACTTGCTGCTCTACGACCAGCTCAAAGGCTCGGCCTTCCTGCTCGTTATGGACGGGCTGGCGGCGGCGGACGACGGTTTCCTCTGGGACGAGAACGAGAACGTCAAGTGGACGGTCGCCGACACTGGCGACTACGACGGCGACGGCCGCGACGACATCCTCATCACCCATCCCGACGGTCGCCGCTATCTCTATCTGATGGATGGCGTGGAGGTTGTTACGGAAGGTGTCGTCCATGGCATGACCGTGGACTGGCGCGTTAAGTGACCTCTAGTCCAGCTTGTACTTGCGGAGCTTGCGGTAGAGGGTGCTGCGGCCGACGTTCAGGACTTTTGCCGCCTCGCTGCGGTTGCCGTCGACCATGAGCAACGCTTTCTGGTAGAGCTGCTTCTCGCTCTCCTCCACGCCTTGGCGCTCCTGCCGGAGCGGGTCGTGGCGCTGCGGGGTTTCCGAGGACGGCTCGCGGTAGAGCAAGGTCATGCGCAACTGCCCTGGGAGGTCTTTCCAGGAGATGAGGTTCTCGCCGTCGCTGATCATCACCGAGAACTCGATGGCGTTGCGCAACTCGCGGATGTTTCCGGGCCAGGAGTAGCTTTTGAAGCGCTCCAGGACGTCCGGGGAGATGCCCTGGACTTTCTTGCCCATGGTCTCGTTGAAGTAGTTGATGAAGTTGAGGGCGAGCTCGGGGATGTCGTCGCGGCAGTCGGCGAGGGAGGGGAGGGTGATGGTGGAGACGTTGAGGCGGTAGTAGAGGTCCTCGCGGAACTCGCCCTTCTCTACCAGCTCGGGGATGTTGCGGTTGGTGGCGGCGATGACGCGGATGTTGACGGGGAGGTCTTTGCGGCCGCCGATGCGGGTGATGGTGCGCTCCTCGAGGAGGCGGAGGAGCTTGGCCTGGAGCTCCAGGGGCATGTCGCCGATCTCGTCGAGGAAGACGGTGCCCTGGTCGGCGGCCTCGAGCTTGCCGATCTTGCCGTCGCGGCTGGCTCCGGTGAAGGAGCCGGGGGCGTAGCCGAAGAGCTCGCTCTCGGCGATCTCCCTGGGGATGGCGGCGCAGTTGATGGCGACGAAGGGATGCTCCTCGCGGTCGCTGGCGTTGTGGATGCTGTGGGCGAACATCTCCTTGCCGGTGCCGCTGGGGCCGGTCAAGAGGACGTTGACGGAGCTGGCGGCCACTTTCATCGCCAGCTCCTTGGCGGCGGAGATGGAGCGGGTGCGGCCGATGATGTCGTCGAAACGGTACTTGGCCTCGGAGGCGGAGTCGTTCTTGGGGTTGACGCGCTCGCTCTTCTCATGGAAGACGAGGTTGGAGCCGAGGAACTCGTCGGTGTCGCTGAAGAGGGGGACGCGGTCGTAGTTGACGTCGAGGACGCGGCGGGCGACCTTGATCTCCATGGGCGCGCCGGAGCAGGGGATGGCGCTCTGGGCCACCTCCTTGATCTTGGGCTTGAAGATGGCGAGGCGCTCGAGGTTCTTCTCGTCGCCGAACTTGCCGTCCAGGCCGAAGAGCTTGAGGGCGGCGGGGTTGATCTGGCGGATATAGCCTTCGCGGGTGAGCATGACCATGGGCTTGTTGTCCTCCTTGAAGACCCGCTTGAGCTGGCCCTTGAGCTGGTCGTGGAGGCTTTTGGAGCGTTTGAGGCGGATCTCGTAGTCGAGGGAACGCAGCAGCAAATCCAAGGTGGGGCGGAGCTGGAGGACGTCGATCTCCGGCAGCGCGCCCAGCAAGGCGAGGTAGCCGCCCACCGTGCCGTCCGGCCGGTAGAACGGCGAGGCGGCGGCGGCCAGCGGATGGGCCGCCGCCAGGTAATGCTCGAAGCCGACGCAGAGGGTGGCGGAACGCTGGGCCATGGCCATGGCGACGGCGTTGGTGCCGAAGCTGCCCTCCGTCATGGAGACGTTTTTTTTGATGGGGATGGAGGCGAGCAGGTCCAACGCCTGTTTGCTCCAGGAGCCGACCATGGCGACCTGCCCGTCCGGGTCGCAGACGGCCCAGGCGACTTGGCGGGGCTGCGCGCCCCGGAACGCCATCTCCGCCAGGCTGTTCAACAGCTTGAGGTGCTCCCCCGGAGGGGCGCAGGCGCCTGGCTCGGCCTCTTTGGGGCGCTCTTTGGAATCCACCCCGGCCTCGCGGGACCGCTCCCAGCTAGCGACCACGGCGTCCCGGCACCCCGGGGGGGGAGTCCGGGAGTCGTTGACGAACGCCAGCCAGTCTTTGTGCGACAGGAACATGCTCCGCCTTGGCTAAGTTGCGACGCGCCCAAGAGGGAATTCTAGCAGCCCTGGCGGAAAAATCAACGCTTCCAGCCGATCAAAGAGGTGAAAATCCGCTCTTTGCCGGCGATGATCATGGCGTCGGCGGTGGAGCCGAGCTTCAATTCGTAGGGTTCCTGGGTGATGACGATCTTCACGGTGTAGTAGTTGAGGTCGCCGCGTTTCTCGGGGACCTCGGAGATCTCCAGCACCTTGCCGCCGAAGTAGCCGAAGTCGTAGGGGTTGTAGGAGTTGCTGATGATCCTGGCCTCCTGGCCGGGCGAGACCTTGTAGATCTGCGACTCCTGCACCAAGGTGACCAGCTTCTTGCGGGAGACGGAGGCCATGCGGACGATCAGCTCGCCTTTGGGGGCGTAGCAACCGGGCTTGACGGGCAGTTCCAGCACGACGCAGTCCTCCGGGGCGGCCACGACATAGTCCGCGAGGTGGTGGCGCAGCATCTCGGCCTCCTTGGCCTTGCCGACCAGCTTGACCTCGAGCAGGCGCACGGCGCTGTCGGCGTTGCGGATCACCTGCGAGCCCAGGCCGCTGGACACCACCTTGGCGACGCGGCGGCTTTTCTCCAAGGCGGCCGCGTAGCTGATGTGCTCGAGCTCCACCTGGTCGAGCTCCATGCGGGAGATGGCGGATTTGGCGCTGAGCTCGCGGTAGGAGCGCAGCTTCTGGTCGCTCCTCCGATAGTTGTCGATGGCCCTTTTCAGCTCGATGTCGGCGTGGCGGTACTCCTCCGCCAACGGTTCGAGGCGCAAACTGGCCAGCTCGCCCTTCTTCACCTCCAGCTCCGCCCGCAGCTCGGCGGCCTGGCTCTCCAGCAGGGAGAGCTTGTCGCGGACCTCCGCGTCGTCCATGGTCAGCACCGCCTCGCCCTTGCGGACGAGGTCGCCCTCGTTCTTGAGCAGCTTGCCGATCTCGCCGTCGCGGGGGCTCCGGAAGAGATATTCCTCGAAGCCTTCCACCTTTCCCCGGGCCTGGACCATGTCCTCGGCCTGGAATATGAACAGCGCCGCCGCCGCCACCGCCAGCAACGCCACCGCCACCAGGATTAGCACCCGGAAGAACTTGAACTTGTCCTTCGCTCCGCCTGACGCTTTCATCGTCGTCCGCCCCTCCATAATCGCGTTGACCTTCAATATATCACACTTTGGCGGGATATTCACGCCGCGTCGTTCATCGGCCATGATGCTCCCGCATAAAAAATTGCCATGCTAAATGATATGATGATATTAGAGCAGGAACGATGCCATGAGTATGGATAAAGGTGGTTAATCGCTTGTCCGCAAGGGGTTGCGATTAATTAAGCTCGGCGGGGGCCGCCGGGGACGGGCATATGTCAGAACCAATAATGGCACACATGTTGGAGGAAATGTGGCACACTGAGGAATATGCGTTTATAACCAATGACTTATGATGCAATTCCAGAATGGTACACATTGTGCCACATGTGGCACATGCCTGGTTTTCAGCGCCTCAGCCCCACCAGGAAGGCCCCGAGCGCCACGAACGCCACGCCGAGCCAGTTGCGCCAGGAGAGCTTCTCCCCGAGGAAGCAAACGCCCAGCGCCGCGACCAGCACCACGCTGAGCTTGTCCAGGGGGGCGACCCGCGCCGCGTCCCCCAGTTGCAACGCCCGGAAGTAGCAAAGCCACGACGCCCCGGTCGCCAGCCCCGACAGGGCCAGGAACACATAGCTGCGGGACGACACCGAGTCGAGCCTCTGGAACTGCCCCGTGGCTGCCAGCAGCGCCGCCAAAGCCAGCAACACGACCACCGTCCGGACGAACGTGGCGAAGTCGGAGTTGACCCCTTGCACCCCCAGCTTCGCGAGGACGGCGGTCAACGCCGCGAACAACGCCGCTAGCAACGCCCAAACTTGCCATGTCATGACGCGCCTCAGGCTTGTTCCGGGTTATCTCCTGACGGTAGAGCCGGGCTTCTTCCGGACGGAGAAGCCGAAATGGCCGAGGCATTTGCCGATGTTGTAGTAATGCCCGTGGACGAAGGCGAGGAGGCCGTAGCGCTCCAAGTCGAGGCGGCCGGTGGCGTCGAGCAGCGCCTCCGTGACTTGCACCGCCAGGATGTCGGCGATGAACAGGTGGTGCGAGCCCAGCTCCAAGATTTGCGACACCTTGCATTCCAGCGCCAACGGGCATTCCGCCACGATCGGGGCGGAGATTTTCGTCCCCGGCGCCGGCGTCAGGCCGCTCTCGCCGAACTTGTCGTGGTCGCGGCCGGAGACCACGCCGCACCAGTCCACCACCTGCGCCATGGGGGCGCTGGGGAGGTTGATCGAGAACTCGCCGGTCGCCTTGATGATCCCATAGGAATGGCGCTCGGGCTGGATGGCGACCGAGAGCATGGGCGGTTTGCTGCAGGCGATCCCCGCCCAGGCGGCGGTCATCAAGTTCGGCTTCTTGCCGTCGACGCCGCCGCAGGCGACCAGCACCGCCGGGATCGGGGCGAGCTGGGTGCTGCCGAGCCAGACGGCCTTCTTGTAGTTGAAAGTTTCCTGATGGTCGTTCATTGACGGGCTCCGGTGGTGCGTTTCTGTTCGCGTTTCTGGGCGCAGCGCCACTCCTCGAAGCTGTCCAGGTCGCCCAGATGGTCGATGATGCCGTCGTCGGACACCTCGAAGATGCGGGTGGCCAGCGAGCTGATGAAACGGTGGTCGTGCGACACCAGCAGCACCGTGGTCTTGAACAGCGAGATGCCGAAGTTCAAGGCCTCGATGGACTCGAGGTCGAGATGGTTGGTGGGTTCGTCGAAGACCAGGACGTTGCCGCCCTGCATCATCAGTTTGGCGATGATCAAGCGGGTCTTCTCGCCGCCGCTGAGCACGTTGATGTCCTTGAAGACGTCGTCGCGGCTGAAGAGCATCTTGCCCATGAAGGAGCGCAGCTCGGTGTGGTCCATGTTGTCGACGTTGTAAGAGCTGAGCCAGTCCAGCGCCTTTTTTTCCGGGTCGAGGAGCTCGAAGGGCTCCTGGGGGAAGACGCCGAGCTCCACGGTGTCGCCGTGGACGACGCTCCCGGTGTCGGGGGCGAGCTGCTTGGTCAGAATCTTCAGGAGGGTGGTCTTGCCGACGCCGTTCTTGCCGATGATGGCGATCTTCTCCTCAGGGCCGATGACGCAGGAGAATTTTTTGAACAGCTCGCGGTCGAAGGCCTTGGAGATGTTGTTGGCCTCGATGACCTTGTCCCCCAGGCGGCGTTTGCCGGCGAAGCGGATGAAGGGGGAGACGCGGGAGCTGGGTTTGATGTCGTTGAGCTCGATCTTGTCGAGCTGTTTCTGGCGGGAGGTGGCCTGGCGGGCCTTGGAGGCGTTGGCGCTGAAGCGGGAGATGAAGTCCTTCAGCTCCTGGATGCGCTTCTCGAGCTTCTTGTTCTCCTGCTGCATGCGCTCCTGGACGGTGAGCTGGGCGATGGTGAAGTCGTCGTAGTTGCCGGTGTAGAGGCGGATCTCATGGAAGTCGAGGTCGGCGATGTGGGAGCAGACCTGGTTGAGGAAGAAACGGTCGTGGGAGATGACCACGACGGTGCCCTCGTAGCGCTTGAGCAGCTCGATGAGCCACTCGATGGACTCCATGTCGAGATGGTTGGTGGGCTCGTCCATGAGCAGGACGTCGGGGTGGCCGAAGAGAACCTGGGCGAGGAGGACGCGGAGCTTGAAGCCGCCTTGGAGGACGGTCATTTTCTCCTGGTGGAGGTCGGGGCTGAAGCCGAGGCCGGCGAGGAGTTTGGAGGCCTCGGTCTCCATGTCGTAGCCGCCGGCGTCGCCGTACTCGCCCTCGATGTCGTCGCAACGGGCGTGCTCGGCCTCGGTGAGGTCGGTTTTGGAGTAGAGGGTCTCGCGCTCGCAGTGGAGGGCCCAGAGCTTGGGGTTGCCCATGTAGACGGTGTCGAGGACGCTGTAGTCGTCGAACATTGCGTGTTCCTGGTGCAGGTAACCGATGCTGCAGCCTTTGTCGACGGACACCTCGCCATGGGTGGCGATGAGTTGCCCGGTGAGGATTTTCATGAAGGTCGACTTGCCCGAGCCGTTGGCCCCGATCAAGCCGTAGCGGTTGCCCTTGGTGAATTTCACGGTCACGTCTTCGAACAGGGTTTCCTGTCCGAAACGCATCGTCACTTTGGAAGTGGAGATCATCGCTGTTGTTTCGCCTGTGTTGTCAATGGTTGCGCGTGAAGGCTTAACATAAAGCTCCGCCCAGGATTTTTCAACCGCCCCACCCCTTAATCCTTGGCTGGGAGGATCTCCAGCAGCGTGCCCTCCGCCGGGGCGAGGCGCAGCTTGAGGCTGGTCCGCCGGCCGTCGAAGGTATGCTTCAAGGCGACGGGACGTTGCAGGCCTTTGTCCAACATTTCCCCGGTATTGCCCTCGATGACGATGGTGTCCTCCAGTGTGTCGTGAAGCGAGGTGTTCAAAACATAGAGATAGCGCGTCCCGCCCGCCTGGCGCATGCAGAGGTCGAAACGGTTGTCGGCGCAGTGAAAGCCGCGGCGGGTGTGGCTCTCCGCCAGCGCCGCGGCCGTATCGAAGCCCTCGACGCAACTGAAGACGTAGACGTCGCCCTCGCCGAGCTTCCCCTGGTAGACTTTCAGGGCGTCGAGGGTCTTCGTCGGCGCCGGAGGCTTGGCGCCGAAGGGCTCCCAGTTGTAGGACTTGTGCCGCCACTTGACGGCGGGGAAAGCCGCGTCGAGCAGCTTGTTGGCGCTTTGGCCGTACTGGTCGTAGACGCCGGGGGGCGCCAGACAGATCAGCGTGCCGCCCTTGGCCGTCCAGTCCTGGAGCAGGGACGAGAGCTTCTCCGGGAGGCAGGTGGCGTTGGAGAGGACGATGGTCTGGACGCCCTGCAACGATTGTCTGCCGTCCAGTAACAGTTGTTCGTAGAAGAAACCGTAGTTGTAGCCGCTTTTCTCCAGACGTAGCGCCACCTCGTACATGCCTTTGCGCACGGCGCGCAGGGGCATGGCGTTGTAGTAGGAGCTGGTGGCCTCCAAGATGCCGATCTCCGGCTGGACGGTGTCGGCCTGGAGCGCCGGGCGGCCGCAGCGCAGCGCCCGGTCGGCGACGATCGCCGAGTTGGTGGCCGAGTAGCGCAGGACGGTCATGGATAAACGGGGCTCGGAGCGTTCCCCGCCCATGACCCAGTCGTCGCATTTGTCGCCATAGCCATAGGGGGTGCCGCCGAGCGCGGACATCGACTGCCCCCACATCATGCGGTGGAACTGCTTCATGGTCTCCCACTTCTTGTAGACGGTCTCCTCGAAGAGCTCGGGACATGCCTGGGACATCCCCGCCTCGTGGTCGTTGAGCTGTTTGCCGCAGGCTTTGCGCAACGAGTCGAGCCAGCGGTCGCAGAGCTTCCACGGGTCATGGGTGTAGGTGTGGAATGACACGTAGTCGTTGGCGTCGAAGAAGCCGGGGACGTCGAAGCCGCCTCGGCCGTCGCCGCCCAGGATCTCCTGGAAGTCGCTGCCGACCGCCACGTCGGGGGCGTGTTTGTGGATGGAGGCGACCTGCGACTTCACCCAGTTGTAGTAGCCCTCCTGGCGGAAGCGCTGGAAGTCGTATTGCAACCCGCAGGGCTCGGTTGGCTCCTTGAGCGGGCTGATGTCCGCGAAGGAGGCGTACTTGGTGCCCCAGTCGCGGTTGAGCTTGTCGACGCTCCGGTGTTCGCGCTTGAGATACTCCCGGAAGGCCTCTTTGGCGCTGGGGTTGTGGCCGGTCTCCAGCTCGCCGCCGATGAGTTGGACGCCTTCGCAACCGAGGTTGATATGGCGGACTTGGAGCTTGGCGGCGTTGCTGGCCACCCAACGGCCGACCGCCTCATACTTGTCGCGGATGAACTGCTGGGCCTTGGCGTTCCAGTAGTTCAGCCCCACGGTCTCGCCGACGCCTTTGTTGGGCGCGACCCGGAAATAGGGGCTGGGTCTGACTTTGCCGTCCGCGTCCATCCAGAACAAGTCCTGCTCGTCCTTGTTCCGTTCATACCACCACTCCGGGACGATGGTGTCGCAATGGTGGGTGCCATCCCAAGTCCAGAGTTGCGCGAAGCGGTTGCCCTTGGCCAGCTGCTCCTTAACCATGTTGTCAAGGTGCGCGTAGGGCAAGTAGTCGAATGTCTCGCATTTGACCATCCACATCACTATCGCCCCCATCTTGTCCGAGCCTGGGGCGCGGAGGGTGTCGACGAGCTTGGGGTTGCGCATGTTGGATTGGTCGAGGAAGAGGAAATCAGGTAGTCCGTCGCGGAGCCATTTGCCGTCCCGCCAGACCAGTGGGCTTTTGGGCGCGGGGAGGGGGCAGTCCAGCCGCGGCCCCGGCGCGAGGCAGGCGTCCACCAGGCGGTTGGCTTCCCGCAACGCCAGCTCCAGCTTGTCCGCCAGGGGGGTGAACTCCTGGTCGAGCCTCGTCACGTTCAAGCCGTCGAGGAAGGCGGCGGCGTAGGCGGCGTAGGTTTGCCGCAAGAGGCGTTCCGCCTCCGTCCCGGCCGCGGCGGCCTTGTCCGGTTGCCCCAGCTCGAAGGCTGTCCGGGCGAGCATCCGCAGCCGTTCTTCCAGGTAGGCATAGGCGACAAGCAGACGGTTGTAGCGCATGGCAGCCTGGTTCTTGAATTGCTCGTATTGTGGCTTTCCGGTGTTGGCGGGATTGTGGAGGAAGTCGTAGGACGCCCCGCTGTTGACGCCGTAAGTGGAGTAGACGCAGGCTCCGGCGGACTTCCCCGACAGGTTGCGCAGACTGTAGGTCTTGAGGTCGAAGGGGTCTTTGCGGAGGGGGAAGTCCAAGTTTAGCAAGTCCCTGGCCGACAGCCGCAGATCCTTGCCGTTTACCGTCCTGCTGCCCATCGGGCCGAGCAGGCAGAGGTTGTCGAGCAGGATGGCGCTGTTGTCCAGGGCAGCCACCCTGACGCCCGCCACCTTGCCGTCCCCCGCCGCCAACGGCAGCCATTCGCCCAGGGAGAAGATGTCCCCCTGGTCGACTTCGCCGCGTTTGTAGAGGCTGCTCTTGAATTCGGGGAAGAGGTTGAGGACGTCCACGCTCAGGACATAGCCCGCCTCGCAGTCGAAGCGCAACCGCAAAGTGAGCCAGCGGTCGGGCTTGCAGCGCCAGGGCGCCTCGCAGTAGCGTCGGCGGTAGGCGATGGTGTCCAGCAGGCTTTGCTCGCCTTTCCCGGTCGCGGCCTTGAAGCGTCCTTCGCCGTCGATCAGCAGCGCGGCCAGCTCCGCGCCCTTGGCGTCGAGCAGGGAGATCCGCGCCCCTTTGCCTTGGAGCCGCTTGGCGAGGAAGTCGAACTCCAGTATACCGCTGGACAGTGGGGTGAAATTGCGTTCCAGCGCCGCCTCGCCGTCCAGCTCCACGAGCTGGTCCTTGACCGTCTTCTCGCAAAAAGCCCCTGGCTGGAACTGGTAGACCCAGGTGGGGCTGTCCGCCACCTTCGCCGGGTTTCCGGACAGTTTCCACTTGGCGGGGGGCGCGCCGGGCGAGTCGGACTCGAACCCCTCGTGGAAACTGAAGGCCAACGGCAACTCCTTGGCGGTGGTGGCGGCCTTCGTGTCCGGGAGCTTGAAGACCTTCACGTCGTCGATGTTGCCGACCGCGAAGATGTAGAAGCCGATTTTTTTGCCGGTCATCTCGTCGGCCCAGGCGTCCTTGGTTTCCAGGAGCTTCTCCCCGTCCACGGACAACGTCAGCGTCTGGCCGTCGCGTTGCGCCACCACGTGGTGACGTTTACCTTGGCGGATGCCTTTGTCGAAGCCTTCCATCATGCTGCGGGTCAGTTCGCCGCCTTTGCGGCAGATGTTGTTCCGGCTGTTGTTGCGGGAGCCGAAGCCGAAGAGGTAGCCGCTGGTTCCCGCCGGGTTCACGGCGCCGCTGTCGACGTTCAGCATGGAGCTGAGGTCGCAGACGCCGCCGTCCGTCCAGGCGGTGTATTCCAGTCGGAGGTTCTGGCCGAGGTCCTGGTCAAGGATGATTTGCGCCGGGCCCTCGGCGGACAGCGAGCCGTCCTTGATTTGCCATTTGCCGTCCTTCACGAGCCAACGGCCATCCAGGCGGCCGCTGTCGAAATTGTCGCTGAAGACCAGCGCGGCTTCGTCTTGGGGACCGAGGCGGATGTCGTCGACATAGGCGGTGACGCGCTTGCCGCCGTTGAAGCTCTCGCCTTTGAAGGCGTTGGCGCCGATGTTGAGGAACCAGCCGGAGATGGTCACCTTGTTGAGATCAAGGTTCTCTTTGGAGCGTTTCTCCCAGAACTCGCGGGCGATCTGGCTGAGGTCGCAGTCGAAAAGCCGCCAGCCCTGGCGCATGGCGGAACTGCGCGGCAGGAGCGGGACGTCCCAGCCCTCGCCGGGGAAACGGCAGAGGACGCCCAACGTGACCTCGAGGCCGGCGTCCTCCTTGACGAACAGTTTGCCCTCGAAACGGCAACGCTCGCCCAGCGCCGCTCCTGGCAACGCCTCGCGGAATTTGCAGAAGTTGTATGGGCCGTCCAGCTTGACGTCCAGTTTGAGGGAGCTCTTGCCGGAGAAGGCCTTCTCGGCGCTCGCCTCCTGTTCAAGAATGGAGATGAAGCCCGCCCGCCGGGCGCTGTCCAAATTGGTCTCCGCCGTCTGCGTGGCCTGGCCTGGCCATGGACTTGGGGTGTAGCGGCTTAGTATCCAGAAGGGGAGGGTGGCCCCTGGCTTCTCGAAGTCGTTTTGATACGCTTGGCCGCTCCAGGACAGGGCGAGGAGCAAGGCGGCGGTAAGGGCGAGGCGGGCGCGGTGTGGCATCTGCTATTTCTCCTTTATGGGGTGGTGACGCCCCAGGTTCCGATGAGCTGGTTGATGTGGTTGGTGTGGTTGCCGCCACAGCCGACGATTTTCGCCATGCTGTCGGGGAAACTGGCGGCGTGGCCGTCGATGAAGAGGACGTTGGCCGAACTCTGGTGCGGCATCCACCATTCGCTTGTCGAGGCTCGGCAATAGAAACCCCAGGTGTCGCTGGCCAGCCAGCGGTCGCCGCTGTTCTTGGACAGGCGGCAGGACATGGTGGCGACGGCGCCCGGGCTGACGCTGGCCTCCCGCCACTGGTCGTACTCGTTCCAGCGTTGCCAATAGTTCGACCAGATGAAGCTGTTCCCTGGCGCCCATTTGCCCCAGCCGTTGGCGCCATCGTAGCCGAGCAAGCCTTTGGACGCCCCCGTTTGGCAGAGGTTCATGGGGCTGGGGCAGTAGAAGGCTCTGCCGCTGTTGAGGTAGCCCTGTTTATAAAGCTGGCCGAAACCAACCCATTCAGACATGGAACCATAATTGCTTTTCAATTCGTAGCCGACGCTTGTCCCAGTGGCGGCCGGGTCGAAATCATGGGGCATAGCTGGCAACCTTCCGAAATCCTGGTCGTACATCTGGTAGCCTAGATGCAGCTGCTTCATGTTGCTCAAGCAGACGCCGCGGTGTCCCGCCTCCCTCGCCCGCCCTAGCGCCGGCAACAGCAGGCTGGACAGGATGGCGATGATCGAGATGACCACCATGAGCTCGATCAATGTGAAAAATCCAGCTGGTCTCATTGGGCTAGCGCGCATGGGGTGGCTCCTGCTTTGTGAGGTTGGTTTTCCCGGGGGATGAAGCGGATCTCCGCGGCGGGGGTGGGGATGCGGACGCGGGTGGGCTCTGGTTGGCGTCCCTCCTGTAGCCAAGCGGCCACGGCTTGGACGCAGTGGCGCATCAGCCGCTCGCTGGTTGGTCTGGAGTTGACCTCGAGCCGGTCCACCCTGTGGTTTGAGACCTGCATCCTGGGGTCCTCCACCAAGAGGATGTTGTCGTCGGGCACACGCCATTCCGCTTGCAGTTGCGCCAGCGCGTCCTTGCCGAAGGCGGCGAACATGGCGGTCTGGAAATCCACCTTGGCGGGGGGGGCGGCTGGCTCGTTGTAGTGCGAGCTGGACTTGAACGGCAGTCGGGTGAGGCGCAAAGGGTTGGAGCTGACATGGTAGACGTCCGCGAAGCTCCGTTCCGCCGCGTGCCGCATTATTCTGGCGATGGTGGCGGAATTGTCGATGGAGGCGCTGTGGATTGACTCGTCGAGGTCGTAGCCGAGGGCGACGTAGGGCAGCCCCTCGCCCTTGAAGAAGTCCGTGATCGGCTTGTCATGGCCGGGGATGATGTTGGTGATCGCCGCCCCGACGGCTCCGGAGTTGATCAACGCCTTGAGTTTCCGTGTCTGGGCTCCGACGTCGCCGAAGGGGATGAACAGCATCTCCAGCCTGGCCTCGTTGAGGAGGAACCCGGCGGTGGTGAGCTGGTCGTAGAGGTAGAGGTCGACCGTCGTCGCGTCCGCCGTTGGCCGGGCGCAGTGCAGGCAGAGCGCGACGATGGGCGACTTCCGCAGCACCATCGAGCTGGCGAAGAGGTTCCGGCTGTATTCCAGCTTCTCCGCCACCTCCAGGACTTTCAGCCGCGTCTGCTCCGAGAACGCGACCGTCCCTTTGCTGCTCCGCAGGATCGCCGACACCACTGTCGGCGACACGCCGCACTCGGAGGCGATGTCTTTTATGGTCGAGCGCCGCTTCATCGCGAACTCCTTTATTCAACGTTGAATTGAATATAGGGCAAAACGCCGCGTTGGCAATCCCCGGAACGGAAAAAAACGTGGATTTAGCCGGGAAGCGTCAGAAACGCTTGACTCGGGCGTGGCAGTAGGGCTGCGTGCCTTTGCGCCCGTAATAGTCCTGATGGTAGGCCTCGGCGGGCCAGAAGCGGTCGAGCGGCTCCAGGCGCGTCGCCACCTTCAGCCCCTTGTCCCGCAACAGCGCGAGCAGCGAGGCGGCGACGCGGCGTTGCTCCTCGTCGGCGTAGAAGATGGCGGAGCGGTACTGCGCGCCGATGTCCGGCCCCTGGCGGTCGAGCTGGGTTGGATCGTGGATCTCCAGGAAAAGTTTGGCGAGGGTCTCGTAGCTGGTCTTGGCGGGGTCGAAGACCACTTCCACCGCCTCGGCGTGGCCGGTGTCGCCCCGGCATACTTGCTCGTAGGTGGGGAAGGCCGTCTTCCCCCCGGTGTAGCCGGAGGTGACGGCGAGGACGCCCGGGGCTTGGCGCATGAGATGCTCCACCCCCCAGAAACAGCCGCCGGCGAAGACGGCGCGCCCGAGCTGGCCGCCGGAGAGCGGCTCGAAGCGCATGGAAATGGAGTTGACGCAGTGCCGGGTGTCCCGGGGCGTGATTTTCTCCCCCGTGAAGACGTGTCCGAGATGGCCGTCGCAATGGGCGCACTGGATCTCGACGCGGCGCCCGTCGGCGTCGGGGATTCGCTTGACGGCCCCGGGGAGGGCGGCGTCGAAGGCGGGCCAGCCGCAGCCGGAGTCGAACTTGTCGTCGGAGCGGTAGAGCGGCGCGCCGCATTGGCGGCAGAGGTAGAGGCCGGGGGAGAACTGGTGGTCGTAGGCGCCGCTGAACGGCGCTTCCGTCCCTTTGTCCAGGATGACGTGTCTCTCCTCCGGGGTCAGCGGTGTTTGCGCGCTCATGGCGTCTGTCCTTGCTTGAGGCGCGGCCAGCAGGAGCGCCGCGGCCAGGGTTTTCCAGAAGCGGGTCATCGCGGCCCGATCACCGGGAGCGGGCTGGGTATCCGGTCGATCACGCCGCGTTTTTTGAGCTCCGCGGCGAAATAGCCCATGTTTTTGGCGAGGAAGGGCAGCAGCTCGTCGTTGCGTTCGGGGTTGAAGCCGCGCGCCAGCATCGCGGCGTAGATCTCCTTGCCGTCCTTCCGCTCGACCAGCGCCTGGTAGACGGCGACCACGCCGCCGGTGCGGTTGATGCCGTTGGCGCAGTGGACCAGCGCGGGCTTGCCCGCCTTGGCGGACTTGGCCAGGAGCTCCACGGCGTCGGGATAACTCTCCAGCTCCTCGCAGGCGCCGCTGCCGCCCATGAAGCAGTAGTGGACGTCGCCGCCGAGTTTGGCGGCGGCGGCGGCCTCGGCCAGGCTCGCCGGGGAGTTGTCCGCGGCGGTGGCGGAGAGGTCGACGACGGTCTTGACGCCCCGGCTCCGCAACGCCGCTTCCACCAAGGCGGGGTGGATCCTGGCGCTGCGGTAGATCATGCCGGGCGTGACCTCCGCCCAGTTCTCCGGGACGTAACGGTTCTTCAAGCCGCCGAACCAGACACCGGCGCAGGTGGACACCACCGCGATAACGGCGACCGCCGCCGCGAGGGGTTTCCAGCGTCGCCGTAGCCAGGCGGCCATGAGGGGGGGCGTCATGAGCCGCAACTCAGGACGGCCCCGGTGTCGGAGCTCGTGGCCATGGCGGCGTAGCGGGCCAGCCAGCCGGATTTGATCTTCGGCGGGCGCGGGACCCAGCGGCTCCGGCGTTCCGCCAAAATGGCGGCGTCGACCTCCAGCTCGAGTTTGCGGTTGGGGATGTCCAGCGTGATGATGTCGCCGGGCTCGACGAGGGCGATGTTGCCGCCCGCCGCGGCCTCCGGGCTGACATGGCCGACGCAGGCGCCGCGGGTGCCGCCGCTGAAACGGCCGTCGGTGATCAACGCGACGCTCTCGCCGAGGCCGCGGCCCATGATATAGCTGGTGGGGGCGAGCATCTCCTGCATGCCGGGGCCGCCTTTGGGGCCCTCGTAGCGGATGACCACCACGTCGCCCGCGTTGACTTTGCCCGCCAGGATGCCTTCTCCGGCCTCCTCCTCGCTCTCGAAGATCACGGCCGGGCCGCGGTGGGTCATCATCTTGGGCAGGACGCCAGCGGTCTTGACGACGCAGCCTTTCTCGGCCAAGTTGCCGAAGAGCACGGCCAGGCCGCCCTCGCGGCTATAGGGGTCGGAGAGCGGGCGGATGACCTTGCCGTCGGGCTCCTTGGCGGCGGCGAGCCGGTCGCCGAGGGGGCCGGCTACGGTGACGCAGTCGAGCTTGAGGGTCCCGAGCTTGGCGATCTCCTTGAGGATGGAGCTGATGCCGCCGGCGCGGTCGACGTCCTCCATGTGGAAGGCGCTGGAGGGAGAGACCTTGCAGATGGTCGGGGTCTTGCGGCTGATGGCGTCGATTTTGCGCAGGTCGAGCTTGACTCCGGCCTCGGTGGCGACCGCCAGGGTGTGGAGGATGGTGTTGGAGCTGCCGCCCATGGCGACGTCGAGGACGAGGGCGTTCATGAAGGCGTCCTCGGTGGCGATTTGCTTGGGGGTCGGCCCCTCGGCCCTGGCCATGGCGACGACGCGGCCCGCGGCGGCCTTCCAGAGGTCCAGGCGGGCGGGGTCGTCGGCGAGGATGGTGCCGTTGCCGGGGAGGCCGAAGCCGAGGGCCTCGGTGAGGCAGTTCATGCTGTTGGCGGTGAACATCCCGGAGCAGGAGCCCGGGCCGGGGCAGCCGCAACGCTCCAGCTCCTCCAGTTGGGCGTCGTCGATCGTGCCCATCTTGCGCTTGGCCACGCCCTCGAAGATCGAGATCAGGTCGCAGGGGGAGCCGTCGGCGAGCTTGCCGGCCCGCATCGGGCCGCCGGAGGCGAAGACGGTGGGGATGTCCAGGCGCATCGCGGCCATGAGCATGCCGGGGACGATTTTGTCGCAGTTGGGGATGCAGATCATGGCGTCGAAGGGGTGGGCGCGCATCATGGACTCGACGCAGTCGGCGATGAGCTCGCGGCTGGGCAACGAGTACTTCATGCCGGCGTGGCCCATGGCGATGCCGTCGCAGATGGCGATGGTGTTGAACTCGAAGGGGACGCCGCCGGCGGCGCGGATCGCCTCGCAGACGGTCTTGCCCACCTTGTCCAGGGCGCAGTGCCCCGGCACGATGCTGGTGTAGGAGTTGCAGACGCCGATGAACGGTTTGCTCAGGTCGGCCTTGCTGACGCCGGTGGCGGCCATCAGCGAGCGGTGCGGGGCGCGCTCGGGGCCTTGTTTGATGATGTCGCTGCGCATGTTGTCTCCTTTATGCTGTTCGCTATTCATGCGAAAAAATGTCATGGCCACTGGAAAACGGGATTAACACAAGCTAAATTCCCGCCCTAATGTAATGTGGTTTGGCCGGTGTTGTCAACGCCGTTTCTACAGATTTAGCCGGTATTGTTTGGACAATCAGAACGACAGACGGGAAGACTCCAAATGTTTGAGGGACTTAGCAACAAACTCCAGGACTGCTTCAAGAAGCTCAGGGGGCAGGCCTACCTCACCGAGGGCAACATCACCGAGGCTCTGCGCGAGATCCGCCTCGCGCTGCTGGACGCGGACGTCAATTACCAGGTCGTCAAGGACTTCATCGACACGGTCGGCAAGGAATGCCTGGGCCACAAGGTGCTGCGTTCGGTGACCCCGGGCCAGCAGGTGATCAAGGTGGTGCACGACCACTTGGTCTCCTTGATGGGCAGCGACAAGGCCGACCTGGTTTTCGGCTCGTCCCCCACCGTGGTCATGATGGTGGGGCTGCACGGCAGCGGCAAGACCACCTCGTCGGCCAAGCTCGCCGCCAGGCTCCGCAAAGCCAACAAGAAGGTGTTGCTGGTGGCGGCGGACGTCTACCGTCCGGCGGCCATCGACCAGCTCGAGGTCCTCGGCGCCCAGATCGGCGTGCCCGTCTACCTCGACCGCGGCTGCGTCCAGGTGGAAAAGATCGCCCGGGACGCCAAGGAGCACGCCAAGCGCGAGGGCTTCGAGGTGATGATCATCGACACCGCGGGCCGTTTCCAGATCGACGAGGACATGGTCCGGGAGCTGGCGATGGTCTCGCAGCTCACCGCCCCCAAGGAGACCTTGCTGGTCGCCGACGCCGCGCTGGGCCAGGAGGCGGTCTCGGTCGCGGAGCATTTCCACAAGGCGCTCGGGCTCACCGGGGTGATCCTGACCAAGCTTGACGGCGACGCCAGGGGTGGCGCCGCGTTGTCCATCCGCAAGGTGACCGGCTGTCCGATCAAGTTCGTCGGCGTGGGCGAGAAGGTCGAGGATTTCGAGGTCTTCCACCCCGACCGCATGGCGTCGCGGATCTTGGGCATGGGCGACATCGTCTCGCTCGTGGAGCGCGCCGCCGACGAGATCGACGCCGAGGAGGCCGAGCTTCTGGAGAAGAAGCTGCGCGCCAACAAGTTCGACCTCAACGACTTCCTCGGGCAGCTCCGGCAGATGAAGAAGATGGGCGGGGTCGAGAGCATCTTGCGGATGCTCCCCGGCGGGCAGCAGGCCCTCGACGGCGCCCACATGGACACCAAGCAGTTCGTCTACCTGGAGGCGGCGATCTGTTCCATGACCGCCGCGGAGCGCGAGAACCCGGAGATCATCAGCCCGTCGCGGCGCAAGCGCATCGCCAAGGGCGCCGGGGTGGACGGCGAGCAGGTGAACACGCTGCTCAAGCAGTTCTTCCTGATGAAGAAAATGATGGGCAAGAGCTCGTTGGTCAACAATATCCTCGCCGGGGCCGGGCTGCCGACCAGGCGCAACTTGGCCCGCGGCCCCAACCGCGTCAAGAAAAAGGAGCGGCGGAAAAAGAAGCGCTGACCTCGTTTTTTTCTCCGGATTCAAGCTGGATTTTTTCGGCGCTCTGGTGTATAAGTATAAAAACGGATTTTATGGGTTGTCCGTATTGCTGCGGGGCAGGCGCCGCGGAGAAGTCCAATGCGGGTTTATCAATAAACAAGGCTGGGTTGGGTGAATGCGCTACAAGATGAGTCAAGGCAAGAAGCTTAGCCCCACCAAACTGGGGTTGCCGAAGCAGACGGACGGGGAAGAGGACGCGCCGGAGGAAGAGGCGTCCGTTGCGGCTGTCCAGCCGGAGCCGGAGCCTGTCCCGCCGCCATTGCGTCCGCCGCCGCCGCCCGTTCGCCCCACGGTGCTGAGCAAGCCGCCCACGGTGTTGACCAAGATGCCCACGGTGTTGACCAAGACGCCCACCACGTTGTTGAACAAGCTGGTGAGCCCGCCGCTCGCCGCCATGTCCGACCATGAGACCGCCAGCGTCAGATTGACGTCGTCCCCCGGCGGCCAACAGCCCAACCCGCTGCTCAAGACGCCGCACAAGCTGTCCGCTTTCGCCGGCAAGACCGGGACGCTCAACAAGGTCGAGGCGCCCGGCGTCCATGCGGACACGGACACCAATTTGACTTTCGCCCCAAGCAATCCGCTGAAGGTGAAGAGCCCCTCCGCGATCGGCTTCGCCGGGAAGGGGAAGATTTCCGCCGTGCGGCCCGCGCCGCTGAGCAACGCCTCGAAAATGTCCGTCGACGATGTCGGCGAGCAGATCCAAAGCTATCTGGAGGTCTGCGACAGCCTCACCTCGAGGTCGTGGGCCGCCCAGGATTTGATCGACCTGCTGAACTTGATGGTGCTTTCCCTCGACCTCGACTGTGTCACCCTCATCCTCGTCGACAAGGACGATAAGAAGAAGTTCTCCATCCCGTTCAGCCGCGGCTACCGCGTGCCGCCCCGGCCGGCGGTCGTCACCGAATGGGAGGCTGCCATCGGCGGCAAGGACGGTCTCGACTGGGAGAAGCTCATGGCGTCAGCCTCCGACAACCAGTCCAAGCTCGCCCAGTGGATCATGGAGGAGAACATCCAGAGTTTCGGTTATGTCCCGGTCTGCGATTTCGACCGGATTTACGGCTTCTTGTTCTTCGGCTCCTACAAGAGCATCGACATTTCGCCCATCGCCGCCAACTTGCTGGAGCTGTGCGGTGGCCGGATCGGCATGTCCATCTCGATCCGGGATGGCTCCGGCGGCTCCGGCGGCGTGTGGCCCGACAAAATCCTCGCGGCCATCAAGGAGCTGCGCGACAGCTTCTCCCTGATCATGGGCTACATCGAGCTGGCCTCCGAGGACGCCGACATGCCCGCCGAGGGCAAGTCCGCGTTGTTGCGGAAATGTTCCTCCACCTTGGCCGCCAGCATTCAGCTGCTCGACAAGCTGACCCAGGAGGCCAAGGCTTGACCCACGGTCGGCCTTGAGGTGAAACCACCCTCCTAAGCCTTAGGCGGAGGGAGGCTTTATTCGCCGTCCTCACTTGAAATGTCCCCCATATGGTTTAGAGTAACGTTGGTTTCATGCTGGTTTTTGGTGTTGAATTTACAAGGAATGGGCGCGACAAGTGCAGAATGGGCAATTGTTTCTGGGCATAGATATCGGTTCCACCACCATCAAAGCCGTGCTGATGACGGACAAGGGCAAGGTGCGCCACACCATGTACCAGCGCACCCGTCCCATGGAGGAGGGTGGCAAGGTCACTTGCACGAGCCGTTGCGGTCAATGTGGCAAATGTAACTTGGGCGCCTTGAAGAAGACGCTCGACGCCTTCGTGGCCGACGCCGGGGTCAAGCAGGAGGAGATCAGCTCCACCGTGGTCACCGGCAGCCAGATCGTCGAGGACACCATCCGTTTCGTCCCCTTCGACTTCCAGGTCAGCGAGGTCTCCGCGCACGTCGCCGGGGCTTTGCACTACTATCCCGACTGCCGGGCGATCCTCGACGTCGGCGGTCAGGACAGCAAGGCCATGATCTACAACGAGCAGATGCAGATGTGGACCAGCAAGATGAACGGCGTCTGCGCCGCCGGCACCGGGGCCTTCCTCGACAACGTCGCCCACAAGCTAAACATCCCTGTGGAAGAGATGGCCGACAAGGTCAACTACGACTCCACGCTGGAGTTCTCCTCCGTCTGCGCCGTGCTCGCCGCCACCTCCGTCAACAAGTTCAAGAACCGCTACCCCATCGGCGACGTCATCGGGGCGGCCTGCCGCGCCCAGGCGAGGACCATCATGTCCGGCGTCGGCGAGCTGCTCTACAACTATAAGGGCGACATCATCTTCCAGGGTGGAGTGGCCTCCAACCGCGCCGTCGCCCATTATCTCAAGGAGATCACCGGGAACAACATCGTCATCCCGGAGTTCCACCATGTCATGGGGGCCTTGGGCGCCGCCAACCTCGCCAGGCAACATTGCGGCTTCCGCGGCAAGCTTGTCCCCTCCTTCTTCAACGCCGAGGACCGCGTCCCGCTCAAGTCCGTCGGCATGCGCGCCCAGCTCACCCGGAAGGAGTTCGCCATCAAGAAAGATCTCCCGCTGGTCTGGCGCAACCTCTTCTTCCCCGCCGAGATACTCAACGCCCTCGGCGTGCGTATGCTCACCTTGGAGACCTATTCCGCCCTCTTCGCCCGCAACCAGCGGAAAGTCAAGAAATATCTCGACAACGCCTCCTACAAGGGCTACTCCGCCGAGACCTGCACTTTCCTCCGCATCCTGGAGGGCATGACGCTGCCCAAACCGGATTTCGCAGTGTCCACCTCCCAGCCCTGCCAGCAGGGCGAGCGCATCTTCCAGGACTTGGCCAGGAGCGAGGGCTTCGAGGACAGGTTCTACTCCCTCCACACTCCCATCTACAACGACGCCAACGCCGTCGAGCACATCGCCCAGGGCTTGGAGGAGGCCGTCTCCCGCATCGAGAAGGCCATCGGCGCCAAGATGGACATGTCGCGGCTCCAGGAGGCCTGCCAGCTCTCCAACGACGCCCGTGACCTCGCCATCGAGTGCAACGACCTGCGCTACAACAGCCCGCCCTTGGTCCGCGGCGCCACCGCCGTCTATTTCGCGGCCATCTTCTCCCAGCTCTGGGGCAAGAAGGAGCTCGTGGACATCCACCGGCAGTTCCTCCTGGAGCTCCAGGAGCGCAAGGCCGAGCTGGAGCGCAAGAAGGTCGGCATCGACGACACCCACCGCCTCCTCTGGCTGCACTTGCCGCCCTTTTACGACAACAAGCTCCTGAACTACATCGAGGTCAACTGCAACGCCCCGATCGTTTTCGAGGAGGTCAACTACGTCGCTTGGGACAGGCTTGACCTCAACGACCCCTATCGCTCCCTGGCGCGGAAGCTCCTGACCGTAGGTTTCCTCGACCCGAAACAGCGCGTCGAGAATATCCGCGACAACGCCATCAAGGCGAAGTTCAATGGCTGCGTGCTCTACAACCACGGTTTCGGCCGTTGCTCCATGGCGGACAGCTCCTTGGTCAAGCATCTCCGCGAGGAGCTCAACAAAGCGCACGTGCCTCTGTTGGTGCTCGACGGCGACTGCATCGACCTCACCACCGACCCGTGCAGCACCTTCACCAAGGTCAACGCCTACACCGAGGCCCTCAACCTCAACCGGCACGGCAACATTTTCGGCCAGGTGATGGAGGGGAAGGCGGGGCTGCTGCCCAGTTTGCAGGCTTCGATCAAGTTCAACCCCTTCAGCATCTTCAAGAGCAAGAACGCCGGCTGACCCCGGCTAGACCTTTCCAGATGTTGGTTGGTGGCTGTTGCCGCGCCATGCGTGCATGGCGCGGCAAACCTGGCTGCTTACTCGAATACGACGGAGCCGAACGCCGCGGGCGACGCGAACCAGCGTTGTTCCAAGTTCGGCGACCACAAGAGCAGTTCCGCATTGGCGGCATCCGCGCCCAGCGGGTGCGAGCGGCCGATCTTCATCAGCCATTTGTCCCCCGCTTTCGGGGTTGTGAGGTGGCTCCGTCCTTCTGGACAAAAAACCGTCGATATTAAGGGGGACGAAAAACCTCTTCTTTCGGAAACAAGGGGCGAGAATTTTGTTCTCAGCTCCTTTGCGTCTTCTTGCTCGATGTCTTTTGGGCTTTTTAAATATAACGTCAACGGGATTCTGGAGTCAAGCCCATAATGTAACCTTTCTGGTTAAATAACTCGAAATGCTTGTCCATTCCTTCATGTAGCACCTGCCCGTCGCAATATGCGTTCAAGCAAGCATCTTCATATTTCATTGACCTCCATCTCCGCTCGATGAACACGTTGTCAAGCACCCAGCCACGCCCGTCCCTGCGATCTTTGCCCCCGAGCCCGATAATAGTTTCCATCGTGTCTCGGTTGCACACCCTGCGGAAAACTCGAGTAGCACATGACACTGCATCCCGGACTCCTTCCAGCGTTTGTTGACACCATGCTGAATCATATTGCAAGATTCCCTCATTTTTAACACAATCACCCTTCACAAAAATCGTGCCCCTCTATTGATATAGATGGCGCCGCAATTCCGCTAAGCGTGGTTGCGTTGATGGCAACCTCTTGCGGAGATGAACGCAGCCGCTGGAGCAGCCCCCCTTGGTGCACTGAAATCAATTCGGGTTGAGAACTGGCCCACACGACGTTCAAATCCGTAAGATCCACCTCTTGCCCATCCAGTAGACCGATTGCTCGCAAACGGGTTGTTTGTAACAATGCCAGATCCTTGATAGTTCCCGGCGTGACACTATGTTCCTCAAGACGCAGTGAGCTGATCCGATCAAGCATTAGTGACGTGAAAATGATTTGAGTCAGGGACTGCGGCGGCAGATCCAAAGTAATTGCGTCACCGTCCATACGTTGTTGGGCAATTGCCGTATCTCGGTGCTTTAGGGAGGTCTCCCGGATAATGGCAAAGGTATGTTTCTGGGGCAGCATCTCTAGGTTGACCTTGACCTTGGACAGTGTTTCCCGAGACGGGTTGAGGATGTTGACAATTATCCGATCCTCCTGTTGGACTACGAGAAACTTAGTTGAAGACCACTCCAGCGAACCGCCATTGCATCCCCAATCAAGCACCGCATATGAAGTGCTGGCGCTGCGGTTGCCAGGGACACATCGTGCGAGCATGCGAAAGAGATGATAGCCTAGAGTGGGGAAGCGCAATTGCAACTCAGTAAAAGTGGGATAGACATCAGGGTTGTCCAGATACATCCAGCAGGTGTCGCGTCCAGACCAGTCCACCCTGTTCATGTCGCCATATACGAGGTTCTTGTAATTACGGTGCGTGGCAGGAAAGTGAAAATGATAAAGAGTGACAAGCTCACAACCTGGGTCGTCAGGGGAGGTGGCCGACAAAACAGTCATCAGTAACGCCGCCAGATTCATGGCGACATCGGGATTGAACAGCATGTCAGGCGGCGTAATTGCACCGTTCATCAGATTGAATTCTGAAACAGCGGTTTTTTTCTGGCTTTGGCGCGCGCGCATCGCCACACGGGAGTAGGTGCGCCGAAAGGCTTCCGGTGACCGATCATAGTGATGATAATCAAGTGCGTCCACGTAGAGCTTGGTGTGATGCCAGAACTCTTCCCACTGGCAATGCGATGCAGGACCGCTCAGAAAAAGGTTGGCGGCAACGTACTGGTCTTTCAGTAGATTGCGGACATCCTCCATAGCCATGCGGGCAAGATACGCCAAGACTCCAAGTTGTGTTGCCATTGCCTTTATTTTTCGGTTGTCGTTCTCGCGATCCACGGTCGTATCGTCTTCCCCGCTCGAACTCCTATTGATTACGGACACGGGTAAATGAAACAGGTCAGTGAGATACTCCGGATCGTTATGAAGCATGAAATGAGTAATGCCATACCCGTCGGCATAACGATAAATCATGGCGTAGTAGTACTCATAGGCGCAGGCCGCCGCCGCCCAGTCGATCAGATCATCCGCCGGAATACCTTCAACAATCCATTCTTTCACCAATGGGCGAGGAAAGCTCTTTGTCGCATAGCCCATGGGCAGAATGGCGTCAAGTCCAGCGGATTTTAATTTCGAAACGATGCCATCAGGAATCCCCATCCAACGTACTGATTGTGCGAAGCTGTAGCGATCCCATGGAAGGTTTTTTCTAGGATCGGCAATCAAAGGCTGACGCCAAGCATCAAAAGCTTGCCGCGAGACAATAGCGGCGTAATCGGCTTCAGATGCCTGCTGCAGGCGTAGATTTTTCTCGGGATGAAACTCACGCAACAGTGTCGCCCCTGAATCGGCCAGCCAATCCCAAAGATTGCATCTATCATGGTGGTCTTGGATTTCGACGTTGACGCCGAAATGCCTTGGGGTCTGGCCAATAATCCTCGTATCAATCAAAACACTATGCATAGTATTTCCCTTGCAGTTTTTATATGGTTTGACATTGAGTCAATCCTGTTTTGCCCTTGTTTTTCTTAACTTCCCCAACTTGCCGTGAAACATATAACGACGATTACATTTTCTCACATGGGGCGGTGCCCTCCAGTGCGGCGCGGGCGACACGGAGGACGTTGCCACCAATGACTTTCCTTATGGTTTCGTCGGAATGCCCCCGCTGAACAAGGCCTACAGTGAAAAGAGGCCAGTTAGTCCACGCCAAGCTGCTGTCATCTTTTCCAGTATAGGATTGCGGTTGCCAAAAGGATTCAAAGATAGGCCTTGCCTTGGGGAAGGAATCTCCGAGTTTTGTCAATTCCTCTCTGGCCTTGGCCGAAATGCAAATCTTGTCGGTTCCAATGGCGACATGGTCAGAACCAAAACGTTTTATCATGTGGTCGAGGTGATCCAGTAGCGAGGTGATGTCTCCTGCGCCGCCAAGAAAGTCAGGGACGCAGCAGATGCCGTTGTAGCCGCCGGAATCCGCGATTACCTTTATTATGTCATCGGACTTGCTTCGCTGATGATGGTAGAGCGCATCACAGGCCGAATGACTGGAGACAACTGGCCTAGCAGAGAATTTTGCGGTTTCCACGGATGTTTGCAAGCCGCTGTGCGCAACATCGCAAATGACGCCTACTCTGTTCATCTCCGTAATAGCAGCCCTGCCAAAATCGCTCAAGCCCGCATTGGAGGTCTCCATACAACCGTCTCCGAGCATGTTTCGGCGGTTGTATGTCATGTGCATCATGCGGCAACCGAGCTGGAAGAAAAGCCGGATGAAACTAAGCTCCCCCTCGACGCTTCGCCATTCTTGCCTAAGAGGAACCCCGTTAGCGGTCATGTAAACGCTATGAAGCCCATTTTGCTTTGCCTTCTCGACATCCTCTGGAAGTGACGCTCTGCAAAGTATCCCCCTGTGCATGTCCGCAGAATAGGTCTGCCTTGCGAAACGTTTGAGCATCTGGAGCGGGGACTGCCCTTCCTCTCCGGAGTTTTGGAACACGCAGGTTACGCCTGAAGCATCCCACATTTCCTTGTATTCTTTTTCATCGTTGGTATGCTGGATGTGTCCAGTCATAGACATCTCTTCGGAGAGATCCGTTAACTCCTCTGGAGAAGCCCCTTCTGCGATGGCCTCACGCAACTTATCACCGTCAACCGGCGCTAGCGGCGCAAAGCCATAGGCGTCGAAAACGATGCAGTTCCGGTGCAGTTCAAGGCCATGCTCAAGTTCCTTGCTGGAGGGGTTGAGTATGGAAAGCGCATGCTGATAAGACGTAAAAGCGGTGGTGTTCATGTGATAACCTTCATCTGAGTCAGTTCTGTTTTGCCCTTGTTTTTCTTAACTTCCACGACCTGCCGTGGAACATATAACGTCGATTACATTTTCTCACATGGGGCGACGCCCTCCAATGCGGCGCAGGCGACACGGAGGACGTTGCCACCAATGACTTTCCTTATGAGCAAATTGCAAAAGTAGTTGGCTCATCTCCGTTTAAAGTTGATTTCTTATCCAGGGGATACCATCCCCGCCTCTTTTAGTTCAAAAATGCATCCTTTCCATCGTTTTTTCGACACGCCTTCTGCCCAGCTCACACCGGGTTTTCTTGTCCAACAGCACTCAAAGAAGCGTAAGCCGCTTCAAGACAGCATTGTATGCAGGTTGCCCACGGTCACCGCGAGCAATCCGAGCATCAAATGGGCGAAGACCTTCGCAGGCCCTTTCATGCGCCCCAATCACAGGACGTCGGCAGTTCTGCGAAGTTCCCTTCCGCCGACTTGATTTTCTGCCAATCTATGCGAGTTGCCTCGACGGGGGGCGGATGCTCCCGTAATTGGAACGGCGCCAATGCTCCTGATAACCACTGGGTACTACTCACTCGAATACGACGGAGCCGAACGCCGCGGGCGACGCGAACCAGCGTTGTTCCATGTTCGGCGACCACAAGAGCAGTTCCGCTTCAGCGGCATCTGCGCTCAGCGGGTGCGAGCGGCCGATGTTCATCAACCATTTGTCCCCCGCTTTCGGGGTTGCCACCCCAAGGGTTGCGAAAGGGATTTTCACTTCCGCCGTCCATCGTTTGTTGGAGGAATCGATGCGCGCGGCATATTGCCAATCTCCATTCCAGGAGGAGTCTTCCTTGCCATAGCCTGGAGCCAGTGGATCGGTGATGAAGCCCATGCGGGCGTCGGAAAACGAATTTGGCACCGGATTGAACACGAAGTGATAGTGTTTTTCCCTTGCGGCATAGGGATCGATGAACATTTCGATGCATTCCTGTGCCCAGGCCATTCCGTCTCTGCCATGTGGCTCTAACTTGCATCCAGCCAGATTGGATTGTTCACAGGTGATCGCCAGATAGAGATGGGCATCGTCATAGGCGATCTTGAAGCTTGCCGGGTTGTTGACTTTGCCGAGGTTGATCTCTCCCAACGCCTGGGACTCCAGGTTTCTCCAGACCTCCTTGTCGACCACGCCGTCCAGTGATGGCGCTTGGGCAATATGCGTGGCTTTGGCGGTTTTTTTGCGCAGTGGCGCTTCCTCCATTTTCGCCGCTCGAATCCGCTTCATGTCCCAGGTGAATGGCACGCGGAGGTTGCCCGTCCCTCTCCCGACAAATTCGAGGGACTTCGGGCTATATCCGAACGACCAGCCCTCCTTTTCGGACGTGCCGTTTTTCCCGTACAAGGAGTTGATGAACGCCGTGCGTTTGTTCAGTTCGCTCTCCAACAGGTCGAAAGCCGCCCATGAATCGCTCATGCGGTATGCGCGGTAGTAGGTGAAACAGGCCACCGTGTGCTTGAGATATGTGAACTCGCATTTGACGCGCCGCAACCGGTGTTGCACGTCTGGATCATTGTCCATCGCCATGGCTTGTGTGAGATGCGCCTCCATGGAGAGCAGCAGGGCGGGCGGGAAGAAGTACGTCACCATGTCCTCGGGCGCCTCGGGCATCATGGGGGTGTTTGACCAGGGGGATATTGGGTTATGCGAGTACAGCTCCAGTCGTTTATACATTTCCTCGAAAAATTTCTTCATTTCCGGCATGGCTTTGCCAAAAGCGTGGCGGTAATAGTCGTTTGCCACGTCGAACGGGTTCAGCTCCGGGTTTTGGGCTAGCTTGCCATAGACATGGTAGATCGGCCCCTCAAGCGCCTTGCACTCGGCGAAGTCGCAGATGAAGATCCCTTTGACGTTGTTGGCGCTGAACAAGCGCAGCTGCTCGGCGCAGAATGAGGGAGTCCGCTTCGGCAGGAACCCCAACGTGTTGTAAATGCCCCAGTTGTAAGTGTACACCAGCAGTTCGGTCTTGAAGTTTTTCCATTTCTCGAAATCCGCCGGGGTGTAGCGAGCCATCTCGATGACGACGTTGTCCGGGAAGGTGTCGAACGTGTTCGGGGGATTGGCGGTCACGTCATAGGAGACTATGACGACTTTCTTGCCTGGGCGGCGCTTCTTTATTTCCTCGGCTATTTTCCGGTGGACAATCCAGTAACGTTCGCCAACGTCGGCCGAAAGCGCGGCGCATTTTTCGCACTCGCAGGCGCGGCATGCGTCCGTTTGGCCAAGTTGGACCCATTCATAGCCAAGGTCGTACTGCTTCTCCAACTCCTTGAGCATGAGGTCTTGGACTTCAGGGTTGGAAATGCAGAGGTGATTTTTCTGCCACCCCGCGGCGCCAAATTTCGGGACGCGTTTGCCGCCAGAGAGGACGAAATATTCCGGGTGGGTTTCGCCGTACGTCTCAACTGGCACCGCCTGATAATAGGAATGCCCGCCGTAGTACTTAAAATATCCCATCGGAACTCGCTGGTGGGCGAGCTTGAGAGCGTCACAGTCGCGCCACCAAGGCTCTATTCCGTAGGAATATTGGATGCGGGGCGTGAACATCAAATCCAGATTTGCGCTTACCCGCAGTTCCGTGAGTTTTGGCGTGTAAGTCCCCTTGGGATCCCACGTCAGGAACCGCACGCCGACCTCATCCTCTAAAAACGCGACCACGGCTTTCCGGGTGCCGAGATACTCCAACTTGGGGCTGTCCTTAATGTTGCACGAGGCATCAAGGCCGGCGAGGAATATGTCGTCCTTGACCGCCCGCTTGATATAAGTCCATTCTTTAAGTTTCTCGAAGGGGATGTTGGCGGCGACCGCCGCCTTGGTCTTCCCCAGGTAGATCCCTGGTTGGCGCCGTGGGGTATCCGTCTCGGAGACGATCGGCAATTCGACGCCTGTGGCGGTTTTCAATTGCGCCTGCAGTAGCTTGGCGCTTCTTGCGACCCGCTGCCTTTCGTCGCCGGCCGGGATGACGATGGCATAGTTGGAAGCGCCGTTTACGACGACCTCCAGCGCCGCGGCGGTTTTCATTTCGGCGGCGAACCCAACGCCGCCCATAGTCGCCAAAGCCAAAAGGGCGAGCAGTGCTGGGCCGTGTGTTCTTCTCCAGTGATTCTTCATCGTTCCAAATTCCTCCTGCTAGATGTGTTGCCTCAATTATGCCAGCTTTCGTTGATTGTGTCGTAGCCGCTAGTGATTCTTCATCGTTCCAAATTCCTCCTGATAGATGTGTTGCCTCAATTATGCCAGCTTTCGTTGATTGTGTCGTGGCCGCTGTTGAGTTTTGTGAGCGCCACGTCGTTCAAGTGGTCAACGTGCATATCTAGGTATAGGACGTTGCCCCCGTTGAAATGGCGGCGGGCGATGCCAAGGTGATGGCAGATGGCTCCGGGATACGTTTCAGTCATCACAAGGTTCGACGCGTCGGTGATGACAATTCTCAAGGACGGCGAATTCACTTTTGAGAGGAGGTTGCAGTACTTAGGGCTTCCGCCGTCGTAGGCAAGCCCATAAGTTCTCCTGAAGTAAACATTCGCTGCGTAACTGGGGTTGGGATTTCCGGATGCCCTGCGGTCGTTGAACGTGCCATCCAGTCTTCCCGATGGGCAAAGCGACGACGGCGCCGGCGCTTTGCCGGAAGAGTTTGCGAACGCCGGGTAGTTGAGATAAGGGCATAGGGTTTCCTCGGCCCACGCAGTTCGAGCCGGGCCAAAGATGCTGTTGGCTGTTCGTAGCGTGTCATTGGCGTTGCCGTTGAAATCGTCGGCGTAGTTGATGTAGGCGACGCCCAGCTGTTTCAAATTCCCCGTGCAGGAGATGGCTTTGCCTTTCTCTTTCACATTGGACAGAGCCGGCAACAGCAATGACGCCAGTATGGCGATGATTGAGACCACCACGATCAATTCGACAAGCGTGAAGAATGGCGCCTCATCCCTGGGGGGGTGACGATTTGAATGGAACTTTCTCATTTATTCGGTCTCCATTTCTATTATGAGCCATTGCGGCGGTGGTTTGAAATTCAGCGGCGATGACTTACAGGCTGGTTCTCAAGGAATACTTCCCTATATAGGGGTCAGGTTCCGGGATGTTTCCCTCTATCTGCTCATGTAGGATTCTTGCGGCTTGGCATGCCTCCAGCTCGACATCAATGGTCAGATAGGTGACAGGGTTCGGAAAGGGGATTTGGATATAGCCTCCGCCTCTGACCACCATGCGGGTGCTCCTGGTTTTCTCGCTTCCTGACCTCAAGATCGCATTGGACGCGCCAAGCGCCAAAATGTCGTCGAAAATGAGCAGCGAAGTCCAATCGTCCCCGCTGGAGATTATCTTGTTCATGGCCTGATAGCCGGCATTGATCGCCGTGGACATTTCCGATGGTTCCGCCACGCTGGTCACCTTGGCTCGGACTATCGACTGGGCGTTGAGGAACGGGCCAATTTGTTCCAGATAGTTCTCGTTGCAAATAATCGTCACGCTTTCAGCGCGGGGATTCTCCCGTTTGAGATGGTCAAGGCATAGCGTGACGCCTTGCGCCACATCCGTGCTCACGGATCTCGGCGCGGTGGAATCGAATGTGATCTGGACGTACGGGCGCTTGCGTTCGCGCACTGCTTTCAAAAGAGGGTTTGAGGGGGGGCATGAGGTGAAAGCATAGCCGGCATAATTGCATTTTCCGCCTGAGACGTACGCTTCCACCGCAGGATTGCCGCTGTTGTCAATCCAAATGGGCTCCACTTGCCAGTTGTGCTCTTTGCATTCCCGCGTGAACGCCCGCAACGAATGCGTGTAGTAGGGGCTTATATCGTCTTTAAACATATCGTGCCCGCAGACCCACAGGATTTTCGGGGGCGACTCCAATGAATTGATGAAGGTTCCCTTGCCCACATGGCGATTCGCCAGCTCTTGCTGGACGATGTTCAGGACGGCCTCCCTCGTGGTCATCCGGCTGACTTTCAATATCTTGGCCAGATCGACCTCGTTGGGCAGCTGCTCGCCACCTTTTATTTTCCCTGAGAGGATCAGCCCTTTCAGGAAGGAGGACACTTGCGCCGCCAAGGAAGTCCCCGTGCCGTCAAGCTTAAAAGAGCATAGATGCTCCAGGATGGCGTCCTGCCTGTTTTGTGAGATGCAGCTCATTGGATGCTCCCGCCCCATGTGTGTCATCAATGTATTTGTATGATTAATCATACCATTAATTTCCCGGTTTGTCAAGGGGGTGGGCGTGAAATAGGTTTTCGATTTCCGTCGGCCCGGATCCGTTGAGCCCGCAGGCGCTGTCCAGCCGGACACCCACGCTTTATCCAGGGGCTAGCGCAGCTTCTCCCGGTAGGTCCGGGGGGAGACGCCGGTGGCGTGGCGGAAGCGCCGCGAGAAGTAGTTGCTGTCCTCGAAGCCGCAGCGGGAGGCGACCTCGCTGATGTTCAGCGACATGTCCTCCAGCAGCGTTTTCGCCCGTTCCACCCGGAATTCGATCAGCCGGTCGACGGGGCTTTTGCCCACCGCCTTGAGGAACAGCCGGTTGAGCGAGCTCTTCGACATCCCGGCGCGTTCGGCCAGGCCGTCGAGCGTCAGCGGCCGCTCGCAGCGCTTCCGCATGTGCGTCAGCAACGCGTCGAGGTTTACCAGCTCCCGGCTCTTCGGCGAGTCCCCCAGGGCGTATTGCCGCGACAAATGCACCACCAGCTCCAGGAACTTGGCGACCACCATCGGCCAATAGCCCGGTTGTTGGGCCGCCTCCTCGCGCCGGATGCCTTCGACCAGCTCCACCACCTTCTCCAGCCGCTCCACCCCCAAACGCAGATGGCTGGAGAAGCCGTGCGCGGCGCGCATCGCCGGCTCCAGCTCGAAGAACGCCTGGTAGCCAGGCAACCCCTCCTCGAACAGGGCGAAGGGCAGATACTCCTTGTAGTAGAGGATGTTGTAGATCACCAGCCCGGAGACGTCCTCGTAATGGTGGCTGTGCCCCGGCGTGATCACGAAGGCGTCGCCAGCCTCCAAGCCGTAGCGCTCCGTGTCCGTCACGTGTTCGCCGCGCCCTCCCAGCACCACCACCAGCTCGTGGAAGCGATGGCTGTGCGGACTGGGGGGCGAGTCCTCGTGGTGCTCGAAGGCGTAGATCGGCCGGCTGCGGTTTAGGCGGCTGATGTCGTAGTCAATCATTTTGTTCATCCCGTAGCCTAGCGCTTGGCGCTGTCGGATTCAAGCGTCGAAAAAGGGCTTGCAACTTATGGGATATGTTATATGTTATAAGCATGAACGGAGATGATTCCATGCGGTCGTTCCGCAAAGTCGACCTGGTGCTGGAGACGAGCAACTGGTTGAAAGGGCGGATTCTGGGCGGCGACTGGCCGGTGGGGACGGAGCTGCCGTCCGAGGGCGAGCTGCTGCGGTTGCTGGGGGTGTCGCGCAACGTGATGCGCGAGGCGATGCGCAACGTGCGTTCCCTGGGGCTGGTGGAGGTGTCGCAGGGGCGGCGGGCGGTGGTGAAGCGGATGACTTCCGAGGCCGCGGCCGTCAGTCTGGAGGCCCTGTTGACCGGCAACGCCGAGTCGCTGTTCTTGCTGAACGAGGCGCGGCAGGCGTTGGAGCTCGAGACCGCCGCCTTGGCGGCCGCGCGCAGGAGCCCCGAGTCGATGGCGGGCTTGTCCGCCGCGTTGGAGCGTCTGGAGCGGGCCAAGGGGCAGGAGGTCTGGATCCAGGCCGACCTGGAGTTCCACGAGGCGTTGGCGGTCTGCGCCGGAAACCCGGTTTTCGTGTTGTTGCTCGGCTCGCTGGCCGCGTTGGTCCGCAAGCAGATGTCGGCGAAGATCAGCGACGTCGACGTGGCCGAGTCCAACGCCCAGCACCGGGCGCTTTATACGGCGGTCGCCAGGGGCGACGCCCCCGCGGCGCGGGAGTTGATGCGCGAGCACTTGACGGCCGCGGAGCGGCATCTGGCCGCGGCCATTTCCTCCAATAAACAAGTAACCCAAAAAGTTTTGGAAGGGGGTCTGGGGGGCAACCCTTTTCAAAGGGTTCCCCCCAGTTCCTCAGTACAACAATCCATAATCTTAGGAGTTCCGCGATGAAAAAAGTTGTGGCTTTTGGCGAAGTGATGGGGCGTCTGGCCCCGGAAGGTTTCCAGCGTTTCCGTCAGGCGATGCCGGGCAAATTGGACATCACCTTCGCGGGCGCCGAGGCGAACGTGGCGGTCTCGGTCAGCTTGTTGGGCGGGGAGGCGGCGTTCGTCACCGCCTTGCCGAAGCATCCCATCGCCGACGCCTGCTTCGACTCGATCCGGGCCCGGGGCGTTGACTTGTCCGGGTTGCTGCGGGTGGACGAGGGGCGTCTCGGCCTCTATTTCCTGGAGACCGGCGCCAACCAGCGGCCCAGCGTGGTGGTCTACGACCGCGACCACTCCTCGGTCAGCCTCACCCCCGGCGACAAATACGACTGGGACAAGATTTTCGCCGGGGCGTCCTGGTTCCACGTGAGCGGCATCACTCCGGCGTTGTCGGCGCTCGCCGCCGAGGCGACGTTGCTGGCGGCCAAGAAAGCGAAAGCGTTGGGCGTGACGGTGTCTTGCGACCTGAATTTCCGCAAGAAGCTCTGGCGTTGGGAGCCGGGCGTGAAGCCCACGCAACTGGCGGAGAAGACGATGCGCCGTTTGCTGCCCTTCGTGGACGTGGTGATCGCCAACGAGGAGGACGCCTCCGACGTGCTGGGCATCCATGCCGGTGGCACGGACGTGGAGTCCGGCAAGCTGGACATCGCCCGTTATCCCGAGGTGGCCGCCAAGATCGCCGCGCAGTTCCCGAACGTGTCGAAAGTCGCCATCACCTTGCGCGAGAGCGTCTCGGCCTCGCACAACAACTGGGGCGCCATGCTCTACGACGCCAAGTCCCAGGCCGCCAGCTTCGCGCCGCTCTGCGACGGCCAGTACCAGCCCTACCAGATCCGCAACATCGTCGACCGGGTGGGCGGGGGCGACTCCTTCGCCGCCGGGCTGATCTTCGCCTTGAATGACGACGCCTTGAGGGCTCCGGACAAAGCGGTGGCGTTCGCCGTGGCGGCCTCATGCCTGGCACATTCCTGCCTGGGCGACTTCAACTACGCCAGCCGCTCCGAGGTCGAGGCGCTGATGGGCGGTTCCGCCTCCGGCCGCGTGTCGCGCTGAGGAACGTCTGAAGACGGCGCCCAGCTTGCGCTGGCGCCGCTATGGTTTGCGGCCCAGACGATATCCCGTCGGGGTCATGCCCGTGTCCTGATGGAAGCGTTTCGTGAAATAAAGCGGGTCGGCGAAACCGACCTCGGCGGCGACCTCGTGGACTTTCAGCGCGGTCACGGTCAGGAGGTGCCGCGCGTAGTTGAGGCGAGCCCTTTCGATGAACGCGACCGGGCTGACGCCGAACAGCTGTTTCCACCGCCGGTAGAAGGAACGGTTGGAGAGGCCATGCCGCCGCGGCAGGTTCTTCAGATCGACCGGTTCCGCGCAATGGGCTTCAATGTACGAGGCGATGCTCCGGATCTTCGCCTCCTCGGGCGAGGCTGGCGCCGCGTGGCGGGAACGTTGCAGCAACAGCTCGTGCAGGAGCAAATCCCCATAGCGGTCAATTCGTCCCGCCGCCCCGTGGGCGCGCGCCTCCACGGCCAGGGCTGAGAGCTTGGCGACCAAGTCGCGGACAGCTGGCGTCAGTTCGATGGTCCAGGGGACGACCGTCTCCGGAGTCAACTCCAGCGTCCTGAAAAACGGCGAATGCCGCTGGTCATACGCGAAATAGAACACCTCCCACGCCGCCCGCGGCGCCGCCCGGTAGACCGTCCCGGGGAATTCCACCTGGACGCTTGGCGTCGCGCAGGCGTGGGCCTCGCCGTTATAGATGGTGGTCATGACGGGCTCGTCGCTGGACAGCACCAGGCCAATGTCAATGTTCCTCGGGGAATACTCCCGCGGCGGGAAAAAATTCCGTTTCACGTAGCCCACGACTTTGACCTTCGGGACGCCGGAGGCGATAAGGCGTGGGACATCATCCAGATTGACGGAAAAATTTTCCATCTATTATCTCCTATCGTCAGTTAATTTAAAGTAGCTCTCAACTGCCGCAAATCAACAAGTTGGCTAAATATTCCATATTGTTGGCTTGGCGTTCCATTGTGCCATCGAGCGTTCTCCCATATAATTAAAGGTAAACCTAAAAGGATTGGTGTGACATGGAATTCTTCGACGCCAACGTGATCTATGGCCTGCCTTCCGACCGCAAGCCGTACTGGCCCGCGGAGACCACGGGCCGGCTCCGCGAGGAGATGCGCCGGGCGGGGGTCGCCAAGGCGCTCGTCCGCCGCGAGGAGCAGTTCTGCGGCGGGTCGGTCTGGGGCAACCAGCTCCTCGCCGCCGACCTCAAGGGCTGCGACGACCTCTGGGGCGTCTGGACGCTCGTCCCGCCCCACACCAAGGAGCTCCCCGCCCCCGACAAGATGCTCGGGGCGATGCGCGAGAACCGCGTCGCCGCTTGGCAGTTCGCCCCGGCCATCCACGGCTTCACCTTCCACCACCGGGTCTTGAAGGACTGGTTCGAGCTGGCTGAGCTCCACCACGTCCCCATCCTTGTGGAGTTCAGCCGCGGCATCTCGCAAGAGGCGCTGCTGGACGTCCTGGAGCGCCACCCCAAGTTGGTTGTCATCTTGTCGTTGAGCTCCTGGCCTGCCGACCGTCTCTTCCGCCCCTTCCTGAGCGAGTTCCCCAACTGCCACATCGAAATATCGAACTACCTGGCCGACGGCGGCTTGGAGACCACCGCGGCGGATTACGGAGCCACGCGGATGCTCTTCGGCAGCAATTTCCAGAACTGCCATTTCGGCGGCATGATGCTCACCCTCAAACACGCCGGGCTGACCGATGCCGAGAAAGCCCTCGTCGCCGGCGGCAACCTCGAACACCTCCTTGGGGAGATCCGCTATGCTTAACCCGAACTCCGAGCTCGCCCAGCGTTTCTGGGAAAAAGGCCGCCTCGACGACTGCCCCGTCATCGATTTCCATGGCCACATGCAGGAGTGGCGCAGCTGCTTCATGCCCCGCGACTCCACCGAGAAGATGCTCCAGACCATGGATGAGTGCAACGTCCGGTTGCTCCTCTTCTGCGGCCACCTCTCGCTTCACGGCCTCTGCTCCAAGCACCAGTTCGACATCGCCGCTGTCCGCCGCCACCCAGACCGTTTCCGCGCCTACTTCGCGCTCAACGGCAACTCCCCCGACTTGAAGGCCGATCTCCAGCGCTTCCTCGACAACCCGGATGTCTTCGTCGGCTTCAAAACCCTGGGCGACTACTTCAAGATCAAGATCACCGACGACCGCTACGCCCCCTTCTTCGAGCACGCCAACGCCCACCATCTCCCCTTCCTCTGCCACACCTGGGGCAACAGCCCCTTCAACGGCCATGAGGAGGCGGCGCGCTTCATGAAGAAGTACCCCGACATCGTCTTTATCGCTGGCCATTCCTTCCATGGCTGCTGGGACGAGGCTGCGGCGCTCTGCGCCGACCACCCCAACCTCCACCTGGAGCTGACGGCTGTCTTGCTCGGGAGCGGCCCCTTGGAACGGTTGCTGGAGAAGGCCGGCTCGGAGCGGTTGCTCTTCGGAACCGACCTGCCCTGGTTCGACACCCACCACGGCATCGGCACGATCCTGTCCACCGACATGTCCGACGACGACCGCCACAACATCCTACACCGCAACGGAGAGCGCCTCCTGGGCCGCTATCCTTGGTTCCAGGAATTCCGGCGATGAATGCTAAAATGGCCATGGAGTCTCTTTGCGGCGGAACAGCTTTCCCCGTCACATGAGGGGGAGAACTGCTGTCTCCAACTGCTCCCGTTCAAACAAATAAGAATTACGCTAAAACCATCATGCGGACAAGGCATGACAGTTTAACAGAACCCCAAAAAGACCAAGGAGTCTGAAAAATGGTAAAACTGGCGATCGAGGGCGGTCCTTCTGTGTTCAATGGGAAAACGGCGGGCGAATATGCGCCGAAGTGGCCGAGCCCGCACCCGGAAACGGAACAGAAACTGATCGACATCTTCCGTTCCGGCAAATGGGGGCTCCGCGGCGAATATGAGCAAAAACTCGAAACGGAGTTTGCCGCATATCAGGGGGTGAAACATTCGGTCTGGATGGCGAACGGCACAACTACGCTCGAATGCGCGCTTCTCGCGCTCGGGATCGGTCCCGGCGACGAGGTCATAGTCCCCGGCTTGACCTGGATCGCCACTGCCACTGCCCCGCTCTACTGCGGAGCCAAACCAGTGATAGTCGACATTGATCCGGAAACCCTCTGCATCGATCCGGCCAAAATCGAGGAAGCCGTCACTCCCCGCACGAAAGCGATCATCCCCGTGCATCTTTTCTCAGCCGTGGCGGACATGAAAAAGATCCTTGCCATTGCGGAGAAGCACCATCTGCATGTGGTCGAGGACTGCGCTCACGCTCACGGGGCGCGTCAGAACGGCAAGGGCGCCGGTTCCTTCGGTGAAATCGGGAGTTTCTCCTTCCAGCTCTCGAAACTTATGACCGGCGGCGAAGGCGGCTGCTGCACCACCGACGACGACCGTCTCGCGGAACGCATTTTCCGTCTCTCACACATTGGCAATTCCCACTGGCATCCGGGGACTCTGGCCGAAAGCGACCTGCTGTGCCGTCAGTACCGTTTCACGGAGTTCCAGGCGGCGATCATCTACGACCAGCTTCAGCACCAGCCGGAAGCAGTCGCCAAGCGCACGGCCAATGGCAATCTCATGAAAAAACTGCTCGAAGACGTTCCCTGCGTGAAAACGCAGAAATCAAGCTGCCCGGATGATGTGCGGAGCTATTATTTCATCATCCTGCTGCTGGAGACGGAGAGGCTCAAATCGGGGGTGGACCGCGCGAAAATTTTCGAGGCTCTCGCTGCCGAGGGCGTCGGATTCGGAACCGCCTGGGGGTGTCCGTTGTATAAGAGTCTCGCCTGGAACATTCCAGACAACAAATATGTCAAACACGAAATGCCGGTCTGCGAGGAGGTCTGCTACAAGCGTTTGATGAGCTGGGGGCATGCGATGTTCCTCTGTGAGCCGTGGGTGATTGAGAAAGCTGTGGAAGCTTTGAAAAAGGTGATGACGCATTATGCGAAATGAACTAAAATTCGGTGTGGCGGACTACGGCATGGACGTGTGGGACGGCGGATGCTATCACCTTGAGCGGCGCCTCGAGCTTTTGAAATCGTGCGGATTCGACGGCATTGAATGGCTCAAGGTGTCCGACATGTCCGACGCCGTCCATAACGCTTCGGTTTTCCATCGGATGGGCATGGATTTTTCCAGCTGCTCCATGCCGAACCCTGAACTCACGTTGAAGTGTGCTTGCGCATTCGGCAAGGAGTATGTCTGGTTCCCGATGAGAGCCACGCGCGACATCCCTTTCGAAGATTACTGCCGGCGCGCAAACGGATTCGTGAAGGCGGCCGCCGCATACAATGTCCGCGCGGCGCTTCACAATCATCTTGGGGCGCGCGTGGAAAGCCCCGAGGAACTGGATGCCTTCATGAGGGCGGTTCCAGACGCATGTTTGCTGCTGGACACCGGACACCTTGCCGCCGCAGGTGGAAACTGCGCCGAGTTCATCGGGCGTTATTTCGACCGTATCGCGGCAATCCACTTCAAGGACGTGTTCATCAAGGATGAAAGCATCGGGCTTGACCGCTGGGGAGAACGTCTCCGTTTCTGCGAGTTGGGCGGCGGAAACTGCAGCCTTGACTTTGACGCGTTGGGCGCGATATTGCGCAGGAAAGGTTACGCGAAATGGGCGTTGGTCGAGCATGACACTCATTTGCGCGCCCCGGAAATCGACTTGAAATGCAGCTTGGATATATTGAAAAAGCTCTTTGATTTGTAACTATAGCTACAATGGCTTGAGGAAAAGGCAGGGGAAGAAGAGCGGAGGCGTCTTCCCCGCCTTCCCCCACAGCCCACAGCCTTTTTCCCGCTCTCATCGCCATCCACTGGCCACTTCCCCCCAGAGGGGTTATATTGTGGCCATGCGAAACGATTTCGAGACGTCCGTGATCCTCGACAGTCTGGCCTATGGCGTGCTCGCCATCGACCTGGACTATAACATCACGTTTTTCAACCGGGCGGCGGAGCGCATCACCGGCGTGCCGCGCGAACAGGCCGTCGGGCGCAAATGCCATGAGGTGATGCGCTTCGGCATTTGCGGCGAGGCTTGCGCCTTCGCCCGGACGCTGGAGGGGCGCGAATGCGTGATCGACAAGCGCGTCTCCTTGACTGTCGCCGATGGCGAGGTGCTCCCCGTCGGACTCAAGGCGGGCGTGCTCTATGACCAGGACGGGCAGGCTTTCGGCGGGGTGGAGACTTTCCGCGACCTCTCCGCCATGGAATTGCCGCGGCGGCTCGCCGCCACGGACAGCCATTACGACATCATCAGCCGCGACGCGGGCGTCTTGCGGATACTTCAGTTCGTCCCGGACATCGCCGCCAGTGGCAGCAACGTGCTGATCGAGGGGCCCAGCGGCTCGGGCAAGGAGCTCTTCGCCCGGGCGATCCACGGCGCCAGCGAGCGCGCCGAGGGCAAGTTCGTGGCGGTCAACTGCGGGGCGTTGCCGGACAACCTGTTGGAGTCGGAGCTCTTCGGCTACGTCAAGGGGGCGTTCACGGACGCCCGCCGCGACAAGCCGGGCCGCTTCGCCGCCGCCAACGGGGGCACGATTTTCCTCGACGAGATCGGGGACGTGTCGCCGGCGGTGCAGGTGAAGTTGTTGCGGGTGATCCAGGAGCGCGAGTACGAGCCTTTGGGCACCAACCATAGCGTCAAGGTCAACGCCCGGATCATCGCCGCCACCAACAAACCGCTCAAGGATTTGATGGTGGCCCGCAAGTTTCGGGAGGATCTCTACTACCGCTTGAACGTGGTCAATCTCAAGCTCCCTTCCCTGGCGGAGCGCCGCGAGGACATCCCGTTGTTGGCGGAGCACTTCGTCAGCGTCTTCAACGACCGGACCTCCAAAACCATCACCGGCTTCTCCGACGAGGCGATGCGGCTGTTGCGGGAATATTCCTTCCCGGGCAACATCCGGGAATTGGAGAACGTCGTGGAGTACGCCTTCGTGATCTGCAAGTCGGGGGCGATACTGCCGGAGCACCTTCCGTTATCCTTGCGTTCGCCCGTGGTGGCGTTTGTCGCCGGATCGCCTTTGGAGGACGCGGAGCTGGTGGCTCTCAAGGCGGCCCTGGCCGCCAACGACGGCAAGCGGGGCGAGACCGCCCGTAGCCTGGGCGTCCACAAGGCCACCCTCTGGCGCAAGATGCGGAAACACGGCTTGCTTTGAGCGGCGTCACTCCACGAAGCGCAGTTTCCCGAAGGCCGAGAAATCCAAGTTGCTGGGACGGCCCAGGCTGTTCCAGCGCTGGAACCAAGGATGTCCTTTGGCGTCTGGCCGGTTCCGGATGAAGTTGGCGTACCAGACGGCGCCGACCTTGGGTTCTTCGACTTTTCCCAGCTCGTCGAAGGGGATGGACAGCTCGAGCGTCCAGCGGTCCGGTCCTTTCCAGACCGCGGCCTTGATGCTTTTCGGACTCCACTCGGTGTCGGCGGTGGAGCGCGCGAAGAGGGCGGGGAAGCTGTTGGCGATCACCTGGAAGTAGTCCGTCCGCCGCCCCGCCGGGTCGAGGAAGGTCTCCACGCAGTCGTCCCACCATAGCCCGGACTGGTTGCGGGCGCTGCATTTGGTCAGGAGGGCTCCGGCCTTCTCGCCCTCCTCGAAGCTGAAGCCGAAGGTGACGCCCCGCTCGTTCCAGACCGCTTGGACGAAGGAGGCGGTCTTGCCGGGTTGGGGGTCCGGGTCCTCGGGACGTCCTTTTTTGAACGTCTGCTTCTCGGCGTCGCGCCAGCAGGGCTCGTCGAGCTTGCCGTCCAGGGTGGGCGCGCCTCCGATCTTGAGGACGTTGAGCGTCGGGACCTTCGCGCCTCCATGGTAGCTGTCGGACTCCTGGAAGAACAGCTCCAGCGATTTGGCGAGGAGCTCGACGCGGCGGCGTTCGACGCTTGTCTCGGGGACGGCGGCGCGCGCCTCGGCGAGAAGCCGCTTCAGGTTGGCGACCTCTTGTGGCGGCATGGTCTCCTCGTTGATGAGTTTGGGGCCGACATGGTGGTCGTTCGGGACGCTGGTCCAGCGGGTGTTCTCCCACCTGCCGATGAGCGAGCGGTAGATTGCCGCCATGGGCTTCTCCGCCGGGCCGTACATGAGGGCGAGGTGTTCCTTCAACGCGGCGTCGACGTCGAAGTCGGGGTTCCAGAGGAGGCGGAACCAGCAGTAAAGCGTCCAGGGGCGGGAAGCCCACTGTTCCCCGGGGAGACCCGCCGGGTCGTAGCCGCCGTTGATGAAGCTGCCCGCGATGTCCGTCCGGTGCCGCTGCTGGAAAGCTTTCAGTACATGGGGGTACTGGAAGGGCAAGGCCGTGTCGTCCGTCGGCCAGCAATAGTATTCCCAGAGCTTGGCTTTGCTCCCCCTGGCGATCTCGTTCCATCCTTTGATCATGGCGTCATGCCTGGCGGCGACTTGTGGCTCCTTGTCGTTGGCGGCGCCGAGCATGAGGCAGAGACCGATGGTCACGTTGTCCGGCAGCTTCATGCCCGCCGGGGGGAGGGTGTAGTTGGAATAGGGCAGGTAGAAGACTTTCTTCTCCGGCCAGCGCTTGGCGGCCTCGTTGGCCACGCGCCCGACGTAGGTGGCCAGCAGGCGGCTGGCGCGCCCTAGCTGGGGAGCGGAGCCGTCCAGCAGCTTGCGGCAGTGCTCGCAGCGGCATTCGACGGGCGCGTCCGGCGGGGAAACGCTGATTTGCGCGGCTGTCGGCGGTTGCCAAAGCTGTCCATTGTCACGCTTCCAGGGCGCGCCGTCGCCTTTGGCGTAGAAACGTTCCAGGTCCTGGATGAAGAGCTCCGCCGTCTTGGGGTTGCCGTAGCAGGGCATGCTTGGATTGCGTTTGCCGTCGGCCTGCAGCTCGAAGCAGTCGGGATGCTCCGCGAAATGAATCCCGAAGTTGGTGGGGGTGTGGCAGGCGATCTTCACCGGCGTGGACACGCCGCCGCGGCTGCGCAGCTCATGGAGTTTGAAGTCCGTCCCGGCGGGCATCCCCGGCGCGGTCCACGGGTACATCGTCCGCTCCGTCCGCAACGGCGCGTCGCTGTAGTCCGTGGAGGCGACTGCGAGGGACGGGCGTTTCGGGACGACGCGGCCGTCCTCTCCCGGATAGTACCAGCGGACGCCCAGGTAGCGCTCCAGGAAGTCGTAGACGCCGAAGAGCGTCCCCCGGTTGCCGGGGCTCGCCTTGCTGCCGACGATGGCCAGGCCCCGCTCGCAGGTGACGACGCGGAAGCCTTCCGGCGGCAGGATGTCGATGGTGACGCCGTCCTCCCGGCTGAGGCGGCTGTCGCCGATGAGCAGCAGCGTCCCCGTCGGATTGTCTTTGTCGGTGACGATGGGCAGAGCAGCTCCGGTGGCGAGTTTGACGTGCTCCGCGAACTCCTTCGCCGCCAGATGGGCGACCCCGCCGCCATAGTTGTTGTCGTCCAGTGGGATGTCGTCCGCCGGGACGACGATGGTCGCCATGGGCTTGCCGTCCTTGACCAGGACGACTTCCTCGTCCATCTGTCTGAGCGCCGGAGTCTGGCGGGCGAGGTACACCGTCCCGCGGGGGCGGGCCAGGAGGGTCACGGCGCCGAGGTCGGGGATGTCCACGGTGACGGCGCCTTCCTTGCCGTCGGCGGCCCAGGCGGTGATGAGCCACTCCGCCTTGCCGCGCAGCTTACGCGCCAGGACGCGCTTGTCCTTGTCGCCTTCCCGGTTGGGGAACTCGTAGGCTGGCCGGTTCTTTGAGAACCTGTTAAGTCCCTGGCCGGGCAGGAGGTCGCCGTCCCGCAGGTACGGCTCCATGTTTGAGAACAGCGCGTGGACTCGGGACATGACCACGATTTGCGAGAGCCAATGGGGCGGGGCGTCCTTGGGGAACTTGGCGGCGAAGCCGCCCAGGGGATAGGCGAAGTAGCCCGCCACGCCCCCGGTCATCCCGGCGGTATAGTAACACTTCAGGAAGCCTTCGTAGCGTTCCAGGTCGCCCAGGCAGGCTTCCAGGCCTTTCCGCGGCCAGCCGCCGTTGACCCAGTTGTAGGAAAGTTTCTGGCCGTCGGCGATCTCGGCGGCGGTGGCGTTCAGGGCCATGGACAGCATGTCGCGGTCGCCGGTCCATCTGGTGTTGAAGTGATTGTAGTAGATCTCGTTGCTGGGGAGGTCGGAGACGCCTTTCATCCATTTCCAGCCAAAGGCCCAGACTTTCCATCGCTCGTTGACGTTGTTGGCGATGTCCCCTCCGGCGGTGTAGTAGATGTAGAGGGAGCGGTCCGGGGCGGCCTTGCGGACGGCGTTCCCGATGATCGTCTCCGCGTTCGCCTTCCGGCTTGAGATGTAGTCGAACCAAGGGGTGTCGCCTTTGGCCTTCAGGATGGCCGGGTCCTTCTCCCAATGCTGTTGCGCGAACCCGAGCACGCCCAGGCCGTATTCGCCGCCGTTGAGGATCACCGCGATCTTGCAGCGTTGCCGCAGGAGCCGTATCGGTTCCGCGATCTGCCTCGCGGCCTCCTCCCAGACCGCGTCGGGGGCGGCCGGGCTGAGGATGAGGTTCTGGTTCCAGGACGTCCCGTCCAGGGACTGCTGCTTGCCGCCCATCGGCTTGCCGTCGGCGTCCCTGGCCCAGGCGTCGGGAGGGAAGTGGTTGCTGTCCTTGGGCATGGTATGAATCGACAGGATGGAGAGTTGGTAGCGGCTCGAATCAGCGTTGCAGAGGGCGAGGAGCCGGGAATCTTCGCTGTTGGGATCGTCCAGATTCGACAGCCTTTTCATGTTGCACTCGCCATATTCGACTGCGTAGCCCCAGCGTTCGGCGAGCTCCACGTTGGTGTCGAAGGGGACGCCCCAACCCCAACGGGTCAGCGGCGGCAGCGTGTGCCCCGTCTTGAATTGCGGCGGGTCGAGGCTGCGCAGGTGTTCCGCGGGGCTGACGTCCGGTGGTTCCGCGGGGAGGGCTGTCATGCCGAGCGTGAGAACCATGGCGGCCAGTGCGTGTTTTCGCATGAGGCGTCCTCCTTCGTTCAGTAGTGGTATGATGGGCCCCAGGGGAAGCTGTCCCAAACGAGGGGGAACTGCGCCGCCGGGACGGTGCTCACGGTGACGTCGGCCGAGCCGACGCCCTTGAATTTATAGCTTTCGACATGCCCGTCGACGAAGACGAAATTGGCGGAGCCCAGATGACGGGTTTGGATGGTTTGGTTCCACAGTCCGAACGAATGGCTGTAGCAATCGGTGAAGGTGCTGGTGGTGGCGGGATATTTCACTTTGCTCCGCTGTAGATACCAGCACTCTTGGGCGGTGGCGTTGGTTCTGAAGATGGAATCGGACGCCCCGTAGCTGGTGGCCAGCCACGCTCCCCAAGGCCCGCTTTGCCAGCCGCCGGACTTGTCCACCGGCCCGATCGCGCCGGTCGTGTCGCTCCTCTTGTCCTCCGGGCAGAAGAGGACGAAGGCGCTGCCGAACTTTTGCTGGTTGAGGTTGTTGGCGACAATGGCCTGGGGGTAGGCGTAGCCTCCATTGCCGTTGAACTGGGGGAAGCGGTCGTTCCAGTCGTTCAAATAGAACTCCATCCCGGTGCCGCAGCTCTTGAGGTTGGTGGCGCAGAGGATGCTCCGGGCGTAGGCCTTCGCCCGGCCCAGCGCCGGCAGCAACAGCGCCGAGAGGATGGCGATGATGGATGTCACCACTAGCAGTTCGATAAGCGTGAAGATGCTTTTCCGTTTCCACATGGCTTATGTTCCTTTCGCTTCGCATGTCTCTTTAAGTGTCCGGCCCGCCAGCGGTTTGCCGATGAAATCCAGTTTGCGGACGCTGGTCTCCAGCTTGCGCCCCGCCCTCTCGAACTCCGTCATGGCCCAGCGGAACATGTCCTCGTAGGGGATGTCGATGCAGGCGATGTGCGGGGGCTGCCCGGAGAGGTGCTGGAGGAACTGGTATCCCATGACCCCGAGGTCCTCCGGGACTTTGACGCCTTGGCGCTCCAAGCGGGAGATGAGGGCGGGCGCGGTGAGGGTGGTGTCGCAGAAGACCGCGTCGCAGGGCATGTCCCGGGAGAGGAGGTATTCGGCGGCGAGGGCGCCGTCGCGGCTGCGGAAAGTCAGGCTTGCGTCGAAAGGGATGCGGAACGCCTCCAAGGCCTCTTTGTATCCGTCGAGGTCTTTGTCGCCCCATGCCTCCGGGATATGGACGAGTCCGATCTTGCGGTAGCCGAGGGCGAGGAGATGGTTGATGCCCTTCCTCACGCCTCCCGTCCGGTCGTGGTCCACGGTGATGGCCTTGACGTCGGGGCAGCTAGTCTCCAGGAGGATGGGGCAGGACACGTTGGCGTTGTTCATGCGGAGGGCGATCTCCCGGCGTTCGCGCGGCTCGAAGCCGAAGGGGAACACCAGGTCGAAACGGCGCAGCCGCTCAATGTCGAAGGAGTCCAGCTTGTTCTGGTTGCAGATCACGGTGCTGAAGTTGCCGTTGTTCCCGGCGAGCTGGATGAACGTCCTGACCATCTCCATCACGAAAGGCCAGTGCGTGGGGTTGCCTGCCGGGGTGTCGAGGTTCTCGCCCGGCAGCATCATGGCCAGGGACCAGCTTTTGTTCGGCTTGGGCCCCACGAAGGTGCCGCGGCCGTTCTCCCGATAGAGCCGGTTCTCGGCGCGGAGGTCGGACAACGCCTTGATCACTGTCAACGGGTTCACCCCGAACGCCTCCGCCAGTTGGTTCTGCGACAGGATCTGGTCCCCGGGGCGCAGCTGCTCACGGCGGATCATCTCCAGAATGCCGTCTTTCACCACTTGCCGTTTGCTCGGGCTTTTCAACGCGATGTTCATTGACACCTATGCTTTTGCTGTTTGTTACCTGTTTATTATAGTTGGGTTTGGCGACTTGTCAAGAGGGGGAGGAAATCCGTCCTGGCCGCTTCGTCCGACAAATCCGCCAAATCCATTTGAAAAAAGCGCCAAGGCTATATATATACAGATGGACGGGGTTGGAGGCTCCGCGGGGGATTATGGCCGTTTGTGGCTGTGCTTCACTTTGGGCAAAACGTGGGGATAGAGGCTTATAATCCCATTTGGCGTTGAACAAGTAAACCAACGAAGGAGGATTCGGACGTGGCGAGCATCAAAGGTAGTCAGACCGAGAAGAATTTATTGAAGGCTTTCGCGGGTGAGTCGCAGGCGAGGAACCGCTACACCTATTTCTCGTCGGTGGCGCGTGACGAAGGCTATCGGCAGATCGCGGCGATTTTCGAGACCACCGCCACTCAGGAGAAGGAGCACGCCAAGCGTTACTTCAAGTTCCTCGAGGGCGGGATGGTGGAGATCACCGCCAGTTACCCGGCCGGCAAGATCGGCACGACCGCCGAGAACCTCGCGGCCGCCGCCGCTGGCGAGTACGAGGAGTGGTCCGCCCTTTATCCAGGCTTCGCCGACGTGGCCGAGGCCGAGGGCTTCAAGGATGTGGCCGCCGCTTTCCGCACGATCTGCAACGCGGAGAAGCACCATGAGGAGCGTTACAACGCTTTGTTGAAGAAGGTCCAGGACGGCACGTTCTTCGCCAAGGAGCAGGAGACGAAGTGGCTTTGCCGCAACTGTGGTTATGTCCACACGGGCAAGAAAGCCCCGGGCAAATGCCCCGCCTGCCTGCACGCCACCGAGCATTTCGAGGAGTTCCTGGACGTGTTGCAATAGTCATTGGAAACAACGGCAAAGGGAGATTTTAGATGTCGACACTAGTTACCAAGCAAGCCCCGGATTTCACCGCCCAGGCGGTGATGCCGGACAACACCATCGACGCGAGCTTCTCGCTGTCGTCGTTGAAGGGCAAGTACGTGTTGCTCTTCTTCTATCCGTTGGACTTCACCTTCGTGTGCCCGTCGGAGATCATCGCCTTCGACAAGAAACTCGCCGAGTTCAAGAAGCGCAAGACCGAGGTCGTCGGGGTGTCCGTGGACTCCCAGTTCACGCACTTCGCCTGGAAGAGCACCCCTCCGGCCGAGGGCGGGATTGGCGACATCCAGTTCCCGTTGGTGTCCGACCTCTCCAAGAACATCGCCCGTTCCTACGGGGTGTTGCTCAATGACGAGGTCGCTTTGCGCGGGCTGTTCCTGATCGACCGCGATGGCGTGGTTCGCCATGCCGTGGTCAACGATCTGCCCCTGGGCCGCAATGTCGACGAGGCGTTGCGCATGGTCGACGCCTTGCAGTTCTTCGAGCAGCATGGCGAGGTTTGTCCCGCTAACTGGAAAGCTGGCGAGGAAGGCATGAAACCTAGCGCCGAGGGGGTGGCCAAGTATCTAGCCAAACACGCGTAAAGGGGGATAGTGACATGACGGCGAAGTCAATCTACGATTTCGAGGCTTGGACCATCGACGGGAAACTCAAGTCCATGGCGGAGTATCGGGGCAAGGTGTTGTTGGTGGTGAACACCGCCAGCAAGTGTGGCTTCACCGGTCAGTACGCCGGGCTCCAGCAGTTGTACGACGCCAACAAGGGCGATGGCTTCGAGGTTCTCGCCTTCCCCTGCAACCAGTTTCTGGGGCAGGAGCCGGGCGACAACGCCGAGGTCAAGAGTTTCTGTGAGTTGACCTACGCCGTCACTTTTCAGCTTTTCGCAAAGATCGAAGTCAACGGGGAGGGGGCCCACCCCCTCTTCGCTTTCCTGCGGGAAGCCGCCCCGGGAGTGATGGGGACCACCGCCGTCAAGTGGAATTTCACCAAGTTCCTGGTCGGCAGGGACGGGCGCGTGGCCGGACGCTACGCCCCTAGCACCCCGCCGTTGGACTTGCGGGGCGCGGTCCGCGCTCTGCTCGAAGAGAACCAAAATCAAGAGGAGTATTAGGATGAAGAAGTATGTGTGCGACGCTTGCGGCTATGTCTACGACCCAAAGGTTGGCGACCCTGACAACGGGGTGCCGGCGGGGACCGCCTTCGCCGATATCCCCGACACCTGGGTTTGCCCCGAGTGCGGTGTCGGCAAGGATCAGTTCTCCGTCCAGGAATGACGGGCTAGGGCGGACCTGAGTGTCCGCCCTTTTTTTGTAACTGCTCAGCTAGTTTTTCCTGGGGGAAACCCCTTGAAAGGGGTTCTCCCCCAGACCCCCTTCCTGAACTTTTAGGCTAATTTATTTTGCCTGCGGCAATAAAAATAACTCAAAAAGTCTTGGAGGGGGAGGTTGAGGGGGAAACCTTCTTCAGAAGGTTCCCCCTCAAGAACATCGACTAGCTGAGCAGTAACCTTTTTTTTACAAACACGGAGCGCGGCATGCGTGGTTTGAACGTGGTGGTGGTCGGGGCTTCCGGCGATTTGGCGCGGAAGAAAATTTTCCCCGCCTTGTTCTCGTTGTTCGCCCAAGGGTATTTGCCGGAGAGCGTCAAGTTCTACGGTTTCGCTCGGAGCGAGCTCTCCCAGGAGGCCTTCCGGGAGAGCGTGCTGCGCCATCTCACCTGCCGTTACACCCCCGACCACTCGTGCGAGCGGTTCATGTCGGACTTTTTGTCCCGCTGTCATTATGTCCGTGGCGAGTATGGCGCCCGCGACTCCTATCTGGACTTGTACGCCGAGATGCGCGCGGTGTCCGGCGGGCTTCCCTGCGACGACGTTTTTTACATGGCGGTGCCGGCGTCGGTGTTCGTGGACGTCACCAACGCGTTGGGCGACGCCGGGATGGTCGACTGCGACGGCTCCCGGGGGTGGACCAGGGTGGTCATCGAGAAGCCCTTCGGGCGTGACCGACAGTCTTCCGACGAGCTCAACGCCAAGCTCCACATGGTTTTCTCCGAGGAGCAGATCTACCGCATCGACCACTACCTGGGCAAGGAGATGCTGCAGAACCTCATGGTGCTGCGTTTCGCCAACCAGATTTTTCAGCCGCTCTGGAACGCCCAGTTCATCGAGAGCGTCGACATTTCCTGGAAAGAGGACATCGGCACCGATGGGCGCGGCGGTTATTTCGACCAGTACGGCATCGTGCGCGACGTGATTCAAAACCATCTGACCCAGACGTTGGCCCTGGTGGCCATGGAGGAGCCGCTCTCGCTCTCCGCCACGGACGTCCGCGACCGCAAGGTGGAGTTGCTGCGCCACATCCCGCCCGTCGCGGTCGATGACATGGTTCTGGGGCAATACCCCGAGTATCTCGCCGACCCGACCGTGCCCGCCGGCTCGCTCACCCCGACTTTCGCCCAGGTTCGGCTGCGGGTGGACAACCCGCGCTGGCAAGGGGTGCCTTTCACTATCACCGCGGGCAAGGGCTTGGGCGGAAAGTTGACCGAGATCCGGATGCGTTTCCGTGTCCCGCCCGGCAACATTTTCTGCGCCCTGAACGCCTGTCCCCCGGCCAACGAGCTGATTATCCGGGTGCAGCCGGACGAGGGCGTCCACTTCAAGATCGTGAACAAAGTCCCCGGCCCCAAGTTGGAGTTCAGCGCCCAGGAGCTGGACTTGAGCTACAAGTCCGCCTACGCCGGGCAAGTGATCCCCGAGGCCTACGAGAATTTGCTGCTGGACGTCGTCCATGGCCGCAAGGGCTTGTTCATCCGCGAGGACGAGTTGGCGGCGGCCTGGGACATCTACACTCCGGCGTTGCATGAGCTGGAGCGCCGAGAGGTCGTCCCGTCGCCGTACGCCTTCGGCTCCGCCGGTCCGGTTCTGACGCCGACGAAATGTGGCGGTTGTGGTTGCGGCAAGCGCCCCTGAGTTTGGGGTGGCTCAGGAGGGCCGGGTGGTGTCCCGGACCAGCAACGTGGGGCGGCGCAGGATCTTGCGCTCGCCGACGTCCTCGTGGTTGAGGAGGCGGACGCACTTGTCGAGGGCGTCGCGGGCCATGACGTCGTAGGGCTGCGCCACGGTGGTGAGGGGAGGGCAGGCGTAGCGGGAGAAGATGGTGCCGTCGAAGCCGATGGCCTTGATGTCCTTGGGGGCGGTGATGCCGCGTTGGCTGAGGGCGCTCAGGGCGCCGATAGCCAGCACGTCGGCCATGGCGATGAAGACGTCGGGGCGTTGCCCCGCGGCCAGCCAACTCTCCACTGCTGCTTGTCCGGCCATGAATTGGTCCTGGTCGTCGCGGCGGGTGTAGCGCAGGACTTGGAGGTCGGGCGCCGCGGCCAGGGCGTCGTCGTAACCCGCGGCGCGTTGGCGGGTGTATTCGAACTTGGGCTGGTCGGAGATGACGCCGAGGAGCTTGGGGCGCAACGTCAGGGCGTGCTCCATGGCGATCTTGGCGCCCAGGGCATTGTCCACTTCGATGGAGCAGAGGTCGCCGCGGTCGAGGTCCCGGCCGATGATGCAAGCGGGGCACTGGTGGAAATGGTCGTCGGCGCAGAGCGAGAGCAAATTGTCCTCGGGCAGGTGGAGGATGAAGGCGTCGGCGAGGCTGTTGTCGAGGTTCTTGAGCAGCGCGGCGATGTCCATGCCCATGCCGGCGAGGTCGTAGAGCAGCAACCCGAGGCCGCGCTCCCGGGCGGCGACGCCTAGCTGGCGGATGAGCTCGTTGGCGCTGGGGTCGGTGATGTCGAAGCTGATGAAGGCGATCAAGCCGCTGCGCTGGGTGTTGATGAGTTTGCCCCAGATGCTGGGTTTGTAGCCGAGCTCCAGGATCAGCGCCTCGACTTTCTCGATGGTGCTCTCCGAGATCCGGTGCTTATGGGCGGAGCCGTTCTTGACCCAGGTGACCACCGCCGGCGACACGCCCGCCAGTTTCGCCACGTGTTCCCTGGTGACTTTCTCCCGCATCGCCGCCCTGTTTCCTGATAATCTAGATTAACGGTGTCTGGTTCCGGAAGGGCAAGATAACATAAATGCCGGGAATGTCAATCTATTTGGCCGCGGGGTTTTGAATAATGGGGCGGGTGAAAGTATTTGTACAACAGTTCATGGAAGGGAGCGCGTCGATGGGATGCTGGTGTCGCAAGGAGGGGTTGCTGGTTTTCGTGGGCGTCATGGGTTTGTTGACGGTCGGGCGTTACGCCTCCATTTTCCGGGAGGATGTGTTTGTCGACTTTCTTGCCTATGTCGACGTCGCCCAAGCCCTGGCCCAGGGCAAGGATCCTTTCTCCCTGGCCAATCTGACCATGCGACAATGGGGCGACCCGCCCATGGTGTTCCCTGGTTATGTGTTGTTCTTCCTGCCGTTCGCGCCGCTGGGCGGAGCGTGGGGGGGGCGTTTGTTCCTGGTGATGAACTTGGTTTTCGGCGTCATGCTGTTGTGGGTTTTTCTCCGGCGGACGGGGTGTTTGGACAAGTTTAGTTGGGCGGCTCCGGGGGGGCGGGAGCTGCTGGTCTGCCTGGCGTTTTTTTTCTTCCTCAACTCCTCGCCGTTCCTGGCCGCCGCCCGGCAGGGGCAGACCTCGATCGTCGTGTCGCTTTGTTTGGCTCTGACCATTTTTCTGCGTGGAACCTGGGCGCGGGCGGGGCTGTTCGGTTTGGCGGCGGTCTTAAAGTACTCCATGCTGCCGTTGCTCGCCCTGGCGCTCTTCGTCAAGCGCAAGTTTCTGCTTTGCGTGGCGGGGTTCGCCTTGTTTCTGGTCTTGGCCGCGACTCCGGCCCTGTTCGGCAACGGGATTGTCGAGCTTTATCGGAAGTATATGGAGGTGACGCGCTCACTGGTGATGGACGGGGGCTTCAACACTTTCGCCGTGAGCGGCTACAACATGTTGCAGTTCGACTTCCTGCAATCCAAAACCGCTTGTTTCGTGGCGAAGTTCTGTTTGGCGGCGTTGGCGCTGCTGGTGCTGGCCAGGGAGGCGGGGCGGCGGAAGCTGGGCTTGAACGCCATGCTGCTGCTTTCCTGCCTGACCATGCTGGTCTCGTATCACCGGATGTACGATTTGGTGTTGGTGTTGCCGCAGTTGTCGGCCATTGGCATTTTGGCCTGGCGCGCCGGACGGCGCGCCGAGGCGTTGGGAGCCTTGGGCTTCATCCTGTTCTTTTTCGTCCCCTTGAGTCTGGTTTTCGCCGTGGCGGACAAGGTGGGGGGGGCGTTGGGCGGCTCGGTTTTCATCCTGAGCCATTTCGACCCGTGGTGGCGGCTTTTCCCGGTGTTGCCGTTGGTGGCGTTGGCGATGGCGGGGTTCGCCGCTTGGCTGTACTTGCGTGGTGAGGAACGTTTTGAGGTGGAGTTATGAGTGAGGTCGCCGCCGCGCCCCCCCGGGCGTTTTTGAGCTACAAACGGCTTGCCCTTTACAGTGTCCTGCTGTTCGCCGCGGGGGGGGTGTTGCTGGTCGGGCTAATGGCGTGGTGGTGGCCGATGGGCGTGGCGGTTTTGGGCACGGACGTGTATGCCAAGCTGGCTTTGGCCGCGTTGCTGGGGGCGTTGTGCCGGGGGCTGCGGCGCAAGGTGTTTTTCGGTCGGTCGGTCTCGCTGCACCAATCCTTCTCCTTCGAGATGGTGGTCCAGTTCGCCAGGCTTGCCAGTCCGTTGTTGCCGCACCGCGCCTTGGAGCACGAGTTCATGGTCAAGGAGACGGGGATGGATCCGGCGGCGGTCAACTCCTGGGCGAGGACTCGGCTGGCGACCACCGGCGTTCTCCTGTTCTTGGTTCTGGCGGCTTTCCTGTGGCGGTTCGGGTTGTCGCCCTTGGCTGCGTTGGCGGCGCTGGCGGGCGGGGCGGCGTTGCTGCTGTCCTGCCGTCGGGACTCCAAGGCGGGTCGCATGGCCTTGACGGTCGTGGCGGGTTTGCTGATCTGGCTAGCGGAGGGCGGTTGTTTCGTCTGGGCTTTGTCCGCGCTCATGCCGCCATCGGTGGCGCTGACACTCTATTTGGCCTTCACTTTCGCCTTCGACTTCACCGTGGCTCCTTTCGGTGTCGGGGTGGCGGAGCTGGCGGTCTTCGTGGCGTGGCCAGTTGACTGCATTTGGCCGTTGTTGTTTTTCCATACGGCCCGCGTCGCGCTGTTGTCCGCGTTCGCTTTGGTGTATCTGCGGCGTTACAAGTTCGCTTTCCGCGACTTCTTCGACTCCGACATCGTCCTGGCGCTCAAGGGGACGCGGCGGCCCAGCGGCGGTTGGCCGTTCGACGCCAACCAGCGGGGGGAGGGGGCTCCCACCTCGTTGAGCGTGGTGATCCCCGCCTTCAACGAGGAGAAACGCCTGCCCGTTTTCCTGGAGAGCGTCGTCGAGTACATGCGTTCCCGCCCCGACCTGGAGTTCGAGGTGTTGGTCGTGGACGACGGCTCGAGCGACGGCACGGCGGAGGCCGTGGTGAGCTTCGCGGTGCAGGACCCCCGGATCAAGCTGGTCAGCCACAAGCCCAATCGCGGCAAGGGCGCGGCGGTGCGGCGCGGGGTCTTCGAGGCCACCGGCAACTACATCCTCTATGTTGACGCCGACGGCGCCACGCCGATCCGCGAGCTGGACCGCTTGCTGCCCTTCGTCTCCACCGCCGAGATCGTCATTGGCTCCCGGAAGATCGAGGGGCCAGGGGTGGTCAGGGCGCGGCAGGGGGGGCGGGCGTTGTTGGGGCTGGTTTTTTATTCGATCGTGAACTGCCTGGCGGTGCCTGGCATCCATGACACGCAGTGCGGCTTCAAGCTGTTGCGCCGCGACGTCGCCCGGACGTTGTTCGGGCGCCTCCTGCAGAAGGGCTGGGCTTTCGACGTTGAGATGCTCTACCTCGCCCAGATGCTCGGTTACGCCGTCAAGGAGGTGCCGGTGAACTGGCACGAGGTCTCCGGTTCCAAGATCAGCCCCGTCAAGGACTCCTTGAAGATGTTGTTGGCGGTGTTCAAGATCCGCGGCTCTCACGGTGGTTTTCTGAAGCGCGGTTGAGCCGTTGTGTTCTAGTACATGGTACAATTTAAACATTCGTGTTCTTTTGGGCGAAGCCGCCCCCTGGGACCGCCGAGCCCCAGCTCGGCACCACGTCGCATCGAGCGAAAGGACACGGAATCCCGGAAACGGTCTTCCCTGAAAAAAGCTCGGCACCACGTCCGCGCCCGAAGAAGCCGAGCTGGGGCTCGGCGGTCCCAGGGGGCGGCACACGCCGTAAAGAGGTGGCGAAAGATGCGAAGTCTTAAGTTGTACCATGCGCTGGGGCTGGAAGCCGGCGCCCATGCGGCCTGGGATCATCGGAGCGGCTCTTCGAGGATGTCGGAGCAGATGCCGTTGCCCGCGAAGAGATACTTGCCGCCGCCCAGGGGGGTGCATTTGCCGAACTTGGACTTGAGCCCTTCGACGCCGGCGTCGATGGTCCCCCTGGTTTCGCCGGGGCCGATGCCCACGACGACCACGGCGGCGCGGCCGTCCTCGCCCCTGAAGCCTTTGGCGACGATGTCCCCCGCGCCGACGGCCACGGGCACGGCGGACAGCTTGCCGCCCGACATGATGAAGGGGGAGAACGCCTTGAGGTCGGAGGCGACTTCGCAAAGCTCGGCCCATCTGCTGTCGCCGTTCTCCTTCGCCGGCCCCCTCCAGAGGTCGCCGTAGCTGTAGAAGATGAAGCCCTTCGCTCCATAGGCCGCCTCCAGCAACGCGAGCGAACGCATCTCCTCCTTGCTCGGGTCGCGGTATTTGCGCTTGAAGAGGGCGACGTCCTTCGCCGCCTCTTTGTCGTAGACGCCGTTGTTGTGGGCCTGCGGGACCGACCAGAGCGCGATGCCTTCCTTGGTCGCGAAGATCGCGTTGCCTTTCTCCAGGCACTGTTTCGCGGCGGCCAGGCTGGCCGGGGTGTCGCGCAGGTTTATCGGGTAGGAGTCGATGCCGAGGACATCGCAGGAGGAGGCGTAGAAACTCATGCAGTCCGTCTGGTAGTAGACGCACCAGGTCGGGTGGAAGGGGTCGAGGGAGTTGACCAGCCTGCGCCGCTCGGCGAGCCGCCCGGCCCAGCTCCAGGGCATCTCGTCCGCGAGGTACCAGGCGAGGATGGCCGGATGGTCCTTGAAGGCGTTGACGGCGTTGGTGACGGACGCGGACTCGTCCTTGGCCCCCATCCAGCGCGGCTCGGGGTAGCCGAGGTAGTTGCCCGCCCAGAAGTCCTTCATGGAGAAGATGCACTTGATGCCTTTGGCGTCGAGGGCGTCAAGGCTCTCGCGGATGGCCTCGACCCCGTTTTTCGACGAGCCGTCGAGCTTGAGGTGGGCGCTTTGGTAGGGCATCACGCAGTTGAAGGGGCTTGCCGCCAGCTTGTCGAGCTGTTTCCGCTCGATGTTCCCCGCATAGAGCCCGAGGGGCATGAAGAGCTTGCCGCCGACCCTGGCCCGTCCGGCGGGGTCGATCGCGCAGGCATGCGGCGGCGCGGCGGCGGTGGCGGCGGCCACGACGACCGGCAGCGAGCGCTCCTCCACGATCTCTTTCCTGGCGCTGTCCAGGACGACGATGGCGAGCGTCGCGGCCCCTGGGTTGAGCGCCGGGAACGCCAGCTCGCAGCGGTTGTTGGCGATGGGCGCGGACGCCTTGGCCGCCGGAGCCCCGTCCGCCGTCTGGACCGAAGCCAGGCAGTTCAGTCCGGAGCCCTCGACGTCGAAGCCGAGGGTGACGACGCCGCCCTCCGCGTCCAGCGTCCCGAACTTGGGCTGGAGGATGGTGATCTGGCGTTCGACGGGAAGCTCCTCAAGGAAAAACCCGTCGAAGTAAGCCTTGCCGACCGTCCCCTTCGCGAGGTAAGGGGTCAGCGTGGCCGTGACCGGCTCCGCCGGGGCGATGAACTTGGCCTCGACGCGGCGCCAGCCGTTGGTCCCCTTGATCTTGCTGGGGAACTCGCACATGTAGTCGCCGCCCTTGAACTTGCCGTCCTTGTAGAACTCGACGCAGAGCTTGGCTCCCTCGTCGCCTTTCCCTTGGATGCCCTCGGTCTTCACCCAGCAGCCGTACTTGTAGCCGCAGCCCGGCTTCAGCGCGACGGGCGTGGAGGCGAGGGCGTATGCGGCGGGGTCGCGCCTCTCGTAAAACAAGGCGGCGCCGCCGTCGTGCCCGGCCCCCGGCTTGGCGCTGTAGCCTGGCGGCAAGCGCCATGCCTTGGAGCCGGGGGGGGCGATCTCGACCTTGGCGGCCTCCGGCTTGTTCTGCTTGGCATAGCCCGAGATGTCCGGGGTTGAGCCGGGGGTGCCGGCGCACCCGCCCGTCAGCAGCGCCAAGGCGGCCAGCGCGGCGTAGTGTTTGAAATCGTTTCGCATGGAGACTCCTGTTTCATTGATGGTTGGGATTGCTTTTGCCGCGTTCAATACGAGCCGTCGAGGACAAGCGTGGAGCTCTGCCCCATCACATAGTAGTAGTTGAGGCCGTTCGTCTCCACATGGCCGTCGACGAACACCATGGCGGCCCGTTTGTTGTGGCTGAGCCCGAAGAGGTTGAGCACGTTCCATCCCGTGGCGTCGCCCAGATGCATGCTTCCGTTCACCCCTCCCGCGTTGGGCGCGGTGTCGCCGAAGAGGATGGTCCTGGAGGGCTGCCTGCATCTCCCTGGCATCGGGTACGCGTAGAAGGTGTCAGGCCAGACGGTGCATGACGCTTTTGTGGATGGAGGGATGGCGGCGTTCATGCCGTAGCCGGTCCTGGCGTTCCACCAGCCGGGCAGGGCCGCCATCTCCGGCCCGTACTTCGGGCAGGCGTAGATGGAGGTCAGGAGCTTTTCCGGCGGGAGCAGCTTGTAGCCGAGCTGGTATACCTGGAGATACTCCTGCCACAACTGGTAAGGGCAGCTTATGGAATAGTTGTACAGCGGCACGCCGCGGCCCCCGTAGTCGTCGGCATAGAAGAGGTCCAGCTGGCAGAGGCTTTTGAGGTTGCTCTCGCATTTGATCATCTTGGCCGTCTCCTTCGCCAGCCTCAAGCTGGGGAGCAGGAGGCTGCTGAGGATCGCGATTATCGAGATGACGACCAGCAATTCGACGAGCGTGAAAATTCCGCCGGCCGTGGCCGTCATGTGAAGGGGGGACCTCCGCCAATGTCCGTTTGCCTTTCCGCGCGCTGTCATGTCCGTTCTCCTGTTGCCATTTGTTTGCGTTGCCATGCGCGTCTTCCATCCCCCCGTCCCGCAGCTTGCCGCCGTTCTACTCGAGGATGTCCGCGCAGATGTCCTTGCCTTCGAAAAGATACTTGCCGGCACCGAGGCCCTTGCACTTGCCATGTCTCGACTTGAGCCCGTCGACCCCGGCGTCGACCGTCGCCTTGGCGTCGCCGGGCCCGATGCCCGCCACGATCACGACGAGGCGCCCGTCATCGCTCTTGAGCCCCCGGGCGACGACATCGCCGGCCGTGACGGCGGCGGCTATCCGCGGCGCCTCGGCGGCGGACATGATGAAAGGCTCCAGCGACTTGAGCTCCTCCCCCAGCTTGCGGAGGTCGGCCCAGCGGGCATCGCCGGTCGCGGCGTCGACGCCCTTCCACAGATCGCCATAGCTGTAGAAAATGAAGCCTCTCGCCCCCATGGCCGCTTCGAGCAAGGCGATGGAGCGCATCTCCTCCACGGTGGGGAAGCGTTCGAGGCAAGTCGCCTGCGGAACGGCCCAAACCGCGGCGCCGCCCTGGGTGGAGGCCGCCGCCGCGGCGGCGTCCATGAAGCTCTTGACGCTATGCATGGACTTGCTGTCCTTGGCGCCGATCGGATACGGGTCGACGCCGATGGCGTCGCAGGAGGAGGCGAAGTACGGCAGGCGCATGGACTTGTTGTAGACCGCCCAGGTCGGATGGAAGGGGTCGAGGCCGTTGACCAGGCGCCTGCGGTCGGTCAGGCGGTTCCGCCATTCCCACGGCAGCTCGTCGGCGAGATACCAGGCGAGGATCGCCGGATGGCCCTTGAAGGCGTTGACGGCGTTCGTGACGGACTCGAACTCGTCCTTGGCGCCCATCCACGTGGTGTTGGGGTATCCCAGGAAACTGCCCGACCAGACGTCCTTGAGCGAGAAGATGCACTTGATTTTATGGGCGTCGAGGGCGTCGAGGGACTCGTTGATCGCCGCCACCCCGCTTTTGCCGGAGCCGTCGAGCTTGAGCCCGAGGCTGCAATAGGGCATCACGCAGTTGAACGGACTGGCCGAGAGGCGCTCCAGCATTTGCTTGTCGACATTGCCGACGTAGAGGCCCAGCGGCATGAACGCGGCGCCGTCGAGCATCGTCCGCCCGTTCCCGTCGATGGCGCAGGAGTTGGGGGGCAAATCCCGCCGCGGCTCCGCCACCAGGACGGGGATCGACTGGGTGTTGAGAATCTCTTTGCGCCGGTTGTCCAGGATGGAGACGGACAACGTCGCCGGGCCGGGCTTGAGTTTGCCCAAGGCGAGTTCGCATCTCTTGCCGACAATCGGCTTGAGATCCTTGGACTCCCCGTCCGCGGTGGCGACAAGGCAGGAGAGGCCGGACGTGTCCTGGGGCAGCGAGTCGAAGCCCAGGGTCAGGCTCCCGGCCCCCGCGTCGAGGGTCTCGAACTTCGGTTGGAGCAGGTTCACGAGGTATTCCGGCGGCAGTTCCTCCACGATGGCGTCGTCGAAGTAGGCTTTGCCCTTCACCCCCTTCTTGACATAGTGCAGGAGCTGTCCTTTGATCGGCTCGTCCGGTGTTATGAAACTGCTTTCGATCCACTTCCAGCCGGTGGTCCCCTTCACCAGGAGCTCTGGCTTCTCGGGTTCCCAGATGAACTGGCCGCCCAAATACTTGCCGTCTTTGGCGGAAGAGAACTGCATCGCCAGTTTCGCGCCTTCCTCGCTGCCGTCGGCGCTTTGGCCTTCGAGCTTCTCGGCCCTGATCCAGCAGCCGAACCTGTAGCTCGTGTTGGGCTTTAGGGGGATTTCCTGGAGGGCGACTTTGTACAGGTTGGGGTCGCCCTTCTCGCAGACGAGCGCCGCCGTGCCATCGCGGCCAGCCCCGGGCTCGACCCTGAAGGTCTCGGGCAAACACCAGCCCTTGCGCCCCCTCTCGAAGCCCGGGTTCTCCAAGTGGACTGGAGCGGCCTCCCGCGGCTTGGCCGGGGTGTAGGATGAAATGTCAGTTGCGGTTCCGCCCTGCTTGGGCGCGCCGGATTCGCATCCGGCCAGAGCCGCCAGCGACATGCACAAGGCCGCGAGCACGCGAACAGTTTTCTCCATCACAATCTCCTTCGTCACGTGGGTTGGACGTTCAATATGAGTTCACAGTCAAATGGACGGTTTCGGCGGGCCGCTCGACTCCCGGGGAACCAGTTCGACGTCAACAAGCATCTTGCGGCTTGCCACCGCCTCCACTTTGATCATCGACTCCATGACCTCCACCGCTTTCGCCCCGATGTCCTGGTATGGCTCCCTGACGGTGGTGATGGCCGGGGACATGAACCAGCTGAAGCTCATGTCGGAATAGCCCACCACCGAGATGTCCTCCGGGACTCTCACGCCTTTCCGCAGCATGTGGGTTATGGCCGCCAAGGCGTTGGAGTCGGACGAGCAGAAGAACGCACTCGGGGGCCCGGCTCCGGCCAACGCCGCGTCGACGTAGGACGCGATGGCTTGCACATACAAACCGTCGTCGGAGAGGAACCGCACGTGATTCGGCGGGACGTCAAGGCCAAAGGACTGCATGGCCATCAGGTATCCCGCTCGTCTGCCCAGGCCGCTGGGTTGGTTGCCGATGCCTCCGATGAACGCGATCCTCCTGTGCCCAAGCCGGAGGAGATGCTCGGTCGCCAGGAAGCCGCCCTGCTCATCGTTGGCGGTTATGCTCACGCAGGCCCAATCTTCGGGGAACACCCCGCTGGAAACTACGATCAGCGGGACGCCAACGGGCGCGAGCAGCCCCTGGAGCCCCGCGATGATCCCCGGCGGGATCCCATAGCATATCATCCCGGCGAGGCGCTGTCTCCGGCAAATGCCCGCGATCTCCTCCGGCTTCATGTCCCGGCTGTAGTCAAGGGTCTTCACGAAGTAGTTGAGCTCCTGGGCGCGGCGCATGATTCCGGCCAGCGTGCTGGCCACATATTCCCGCTGCAACGTGAAGGGCAGGAAGCCGATGACGTTCGTCCTGCCGGTGGCCATGCCGCGGGCGATGTCGTCGAACTTGTACCCCAGGCTCTTGGCGGCGGCCCAGACTTTGGCGCAGGTGGCGGGGCTTATGTGCTCCTTCTCATGTTTCTCGTTGAGGACATAGGAGACGGTCGCCTCCGAAACTCCGGCAAGTTCCCCGACATCTCTAAGTTTGCTCATTTGAATGTCTCGTCACAGGTTTAACTTAAGCGCATAAGTAAAATATGTCGAACCCGACGAAAAGTCAATAGGGAAAGGGCGGGAAATGTGACGCGGGGCTATGTCCCGCTCAACGTGGGGGCAGATAGTGGAGGTTGGACACGAGGAACGCCACGGCCCCGAAAACGCCAGCCACCACCGGGGTGGCCACCCACCCGTAGGCGATTTTGCGCAGCGTCCGGAAGTTGATGGTCTGCGTCCCCTTGATGAGCCCGAAGCCCAGCACCGCCCCGACTATCGCCTGGGTGGTGGACACCGGCACTCCGATCAGGGCGTAGATGTAGACTGTCACCGCCAGCGAGATCACCGTGATGAAGGCCATGAAGGCGTCCAGCTTGATGATGTCGTTGCCGACGGTCATCATCACCGGTTTGCTGTAGGTCAGCGCCCCGGCGGCGATGGAGATTCCGCCCAACAGCGCCGCCTGGAAGACCGTCAGGCCCTCGCCGCCAGGAACGGCTTTGACGTAGACGGCGGTGACGTTGGCCACGTTGTTGGCTCCCAGGGCGTAGGCTCCGTAGCAGCCGGAGAGTAGCAACAGGACGCGGAGGCAGCGGTCGTATTTGATGGCGTCCGGGCGCCAGCGTCGGAGCAGCCAGCGGAACAGATAGTAGAAAACGACGCTGAAGAACATCGCTCCCAGTGGCGTGGTCACCCAGCAGACGAAGACTTTGGTCAGCCCTCCCCAGGCGACGTCGCCCTTGAGCAGTCCGACTCCGATGATCGCCCCGACCACCGCCTGCGAGGTGGACGCCGGCAGTTTCAGCAGCGTCATGATCAACACCGTGAACGCCGCCGACAAGGACATGATCACGGCGTCGCGCATGTGGCCGGCGTTCGTCTGGGTGGAATTGAGGTCTTTGGATAGGGTCTCGATCCCCGCCTGCCCCTGCGCCAGCGCGCCGATGACCACGCAGACAGCGACGCAGACCGCCGCCACCTTGAACCTCACCATCCTGGAGCTGACGGCGGTGCCGAAGACGTTGGCGGAGTCGTTCGCCCCCAGTCCCCATCCCAGGAACATTCCCCCGAAGTACTTGAGGAAAAGGGAGAGCATCGCCGGTCAGACCCTCCGTTTGATCGCGGTGATGGAGATCCGTTCCATGACGTGCTTGCACTTGCTGAGGATGGCGCCGACCTCGCCGACCAACTCCTTCTGGACGACTTTCTTGCCGGAGTGCTTCCGCAGTTTCTCAGAGCTGAAGATCGTGCGCACCATCTTGCGTTCCAGTTTGCGGCCCAGGCTCTCGCAGTCGTCGATTTGCCGGACCAGCTCCTCGGAGCGCTCGATCTTGCCTAGGCAGTCGCGCGCCGCCTCGATGGTGAAGTCCAAGGCTTGCAGACCCACTTTGGTCAGTTCCACCATGTCCTCCCGGATCTCGACGATGGGGCGGGTGCCTTGGTCGAGGATCAGGTACGCCGCCTTCTCGCAATGGTTGGGGACCAGGTCGAGTTTCTCCAGGATCTCCAGCAGGTCCTCGCGGGTCTCGGGGAGGAGCGACTGGGCGTACATCTCCCGCTCGATGGAGCGGCGGATCTCGTCGCAGTTCTGCTCTTTCTCGGACACCGCCAGGGCGAGGGCCTCGAAATGGGCGTCGATCCCGGTCGTGACCACTTGCTCCACGGCTTGCAGGAACAACGCCAACGTCTCCCTGGCCGTCCTGTAGTAATCCTCCAGATGGGCGAGCAACGTCCGGTTTTTGTTCAGCAGGAACATCAATGCCTCCTCCTCAGGGTTCAGCGGCGCCCGCCGCCACCATGGAAACCGCCTCCGCCATGGTAGTAGCCGCCGCCGTGGTAGTAGCCGCCGCCGTGGTAGTAATTATTGTGGTTGTAGACCCAATGGTTGTTCCAGTTGTTATGCCAGTAGTTGGGGTGGTAGCCGCCATTCCAGTAACCCCAGCCGCCGCAGTTGTAGCTCACTGGGTAGACGGGCGCCGCGCTGACGCCGATAGTCTGGACGTCGTTGTCCTGGGCGTTGGCGAGCTGTTGCTGGTAAAGGGCCGCCGCCACGGAGTCGTAGCCGAATTGTTGCGCCTCGGCCAAGGGCATGTCGTTGAACGCCACGTAGCAGGACTGTCCACCATAGAGGAAACTTATGCCAAGGGGAGTGCGGCTGGTGACTTGGACGTCTTGGTAAAGAACGCCCTCGTCGGTGCTGATGTTCGTGGCGGCGCAACTGGCCGCCAAGAAGGCCGACAACAAAAAAGCCTGTGCTCGCTTCATTTCCCCACCGCCTTCTTTCCGTGTTGTTGTTGGGTACGCTCAGCGCTTGAAACTACCGTTGTCCTTCACCGTCGTGAGCTGGTCGAAAACCAGGGCGCTCTCGCCGTTGGTGACCAGCTCGGCGGTGGCGGTCGGGGCGGTCTCAAGCCTGACCAGCAGCCCGTCGTGGCAGTCGAGATAGCGGCTGACGCCGATTTTCTGGACTTTCGCGCTCCAGAGGCCCTTCGCGGTGTCGATGTCGACGGTGATCGAGGGTTTGCCTTTGCCCCTGAAACTGAAGCCCTTGCGGGTCGTGGTCCAGACGCCGGTGCTGGCGTCGCACGGGACGATTAACTTGTTGATCGTCACGTAGCCGTGGTCGACCGCCGTGAGCTCCTGGGCGAGGGCGGCGTCGGTGACGACGATCTGGTCGGTGTTGTCCTTGGCGCTGTTGGTGGATACTTTAAGGGATTTGACGTCCTTGGCGAGGGGGGCGGACGCGAACGTGGCGTCGAGGTTGGCCCACCAGAACATGTTGATCGGGCTGTCGGTGGTTTCGCCCTGATAGACCTGGGAGGCGTAGTCCATGTCCATGGCGAGGCGGAAGGTCCCCTGCGGTCTGGCGCCGTCGACGGTGCCATGGCTGTTGAGGATCACCCAGTAGTGCTTGGCGGGGTCGGTGTCGGTGTCGTCGTAGCCGACGCACACGACGGCGTGGCCCTCGGCGCCCGCGTCGGAGTGCTGGTTCTTGAATTTGCTCAGGTCGATGATGGTGTCGTTGGGTTGCTTGTGCCAGAAGTTCTCGAAATCGTCCCAGGCGGCCTCGGTGGCCAGGAGATAGAGGAACCACACCGGCTTGTCGTTGTCGATGGAGCTCTTGATGTTGGCGATGGCCCGCGCGCTGTCGACGTCCGTGGTCTTGACGATGGTCGCCACCAGGTCGGTGACCGGGTAGTTCGGGGTGGAGTTGATCCAGGAGCCCGGGATGTTGTCGTTGCCGTCGCCGTCGAGCCAGGCGGCGTTGTCGTTGTCGGTGGGGATGTCATACTTGATCATGTCGAAGAACTCTTTGGTCTTGAGGATGGTGCCGCCGCTGTTGAGGCTGGCTCCGACCATCCAGGCGTTGGAGGCCAGGAACTGCACCGAGAAGCCCTCCTGGATCGCCGGGGTCCCGCCGTTCTGGATGTCGAAGTCCATGGACAGCACCGCCTGGGACGACCACATCCAGCAGGTGCCGGTCAACCCTTGCTCGCGTTTGGCCGGGGTGTAGTGCAGGTGGTTGAGCAGCGATTTGGCGCCTTGTAGCGCTGGGTAGCCGGAGGGCGCTTGGGAGACGGGAAGCTTGGCCGCGCCTTGTGTCCATTGTTGTAAAGCCTTGGAGCTGAAATGCATCACTCCCTGGTCGCCGGCTTGCGACAAGAATGCTCCGGAGGCTATGAGCGTGGCGGACAGCAAGAGTTTGCGCATACTCAATCCTTTCCATGATCCGTGTGTGGTGTTTTTTTGTCGAGGCCCTGCTTAATTGTATATCGGCCTCCGGTTTTTTACAACGCCCCCCGCGTCCTTTTCCGGAACTGCCTGGGGCTGAGGCCGGTCCGCGCCTTGAAGACCCGGTTGAAGTGAGTCAGGCTGCCGAAACCGGCGGCGTAGGCGATGGAGGAGATCTCCCGAGCGGTCTTCTCCAGTAGTTTTCCGGCCTCGGCCACCCTGACGTCCTGGATGTGGGCGCTCAGGTTCCCGCCCGTCCAGCGCTTGAAGAGGTGGCTGGCGTAGGCCGGGGCCAGCCCCACCGCCGCCGCGACGTCCTCCAGACGGAGGGGGCGGCGGTAGTTGTCCTGGACGAAACGGAGCATTTGGTCGAGCTGGCTGGTGGGGGCGGCAGGTCGCTCGGCGATTCTGGAGCCCAGCTCGTAGACGTATTCGGCGAAGAAGCTCGCCAGTTGCAACGCGCTTTCCACCTTGGCTTTGGAGAGATGGGGGTTGGCGAAGTAGGCATCGCGCAAGCCCGCCTGGTCGAAGTGGTAGGCTGACAGGTTTCGTGAGAACGCCGCGAAGCCCTCCTCCGTCGGCGCTTCGGGCAAGGCTTGGCCGCCGATCAAGGTGGCGACGTGCTTGCCCTCCACGAAGATGGGGGCGGCCATGTCCACCAGCCCGGCGTGGCAGAGGTAGCTTTGGGCGCGTTTGCCGCGGGCGGCCAGGTCGCACATCTCGCGGTCGGTTTTCAGGCAGGCGGCGTCGCAGTCCGGGTGCCGCCGCATGAACAAGCAGAGCGGGTTCTGCTCCGAGGACGGGCAGAGCAAAACCCGCCGGTGGGCGCTCGCGTCGGCGAGCGCCAGCGGCACGCCCGTGGTCTCCCGCACCAATTGGAAGAACCGGCGGAACTTCTCCGACTCCGCCACATCCATGAAACTTACTGTTTTCATCGCCAAATCTAAAAAAATGGTTGGTTGTCGCTATAAATATGGGGAGCATTCCGGCACATGTCAAGTATCTTTAAAATAAATGGCACACTTGCGTAAAGGGGTTGGACATGTCAAAGACGTTAAGGGTTATCAATATCTCGACTCTCATGCCGGAGCGCCACGGGGAGGTCACGGGCGACCTCTTGCGGTTGCGTCGGGACTGCGGCGTCACGGATGTCGCCTTCATGCTGCCGCTTTGCCCGGAAGGGGCGACGCCAAGCCTGGCGAAGGCGGAACGTCTCGCCGAACTGTTTCGGGAGCGCCGCGGGGCGTTGCAAGGCTCCGGGCTGAAAGTCGGTATGCTTCTCCAAAGCACCCTGGGGCATGGGGGGCCGAACAGTTCAGGCTTCAAGCGGAGCGTCAACGCCAATGGCGCGACGACCGCCTCGCTATGTCCGCTCGCCCCCGGCCTGGGGGAGCATCTCCGCGAGGCGGTCGCGGTGGTGGCGGCGGCCAAGCCGGACTTCCTGATCGTAGACGACGACTTCCGTTTGGCCAACGGTGGCGCCCCAGGTTGTTTTTGCGAGCTCCATCTCGCCGCGCTGGAGCGGGCCACGGGGCGCAAGCTAGACCGTGAAAGCCTGCTGAAGGCGCTTGAGTCCGACAAGGAGTCGCGGCGGAGTTGGGACGCTGTCCGGCTGGAGAGCCTCCTTGTCTTGGCGCGCGGCATCCGCGCCGGGATCGACGCCAGCGACCCGAAGCTGCCCTGCGGTTTCTGCGTCTGCGACGCCGGGGGAATGGAGTTGCAATTCGCCCACAAGATCGAGGAGACCCTGGCGGGAGGCAACCCCCAGCTCGTCCGCGTCAACTCCGCCTGGTATTGGAGCGGCGACCCCAAAAGCCTGCTCGCCCGCGTCTATTGGACCGCCGCCCAGACCAAGGCTCTGAAGGACATCCCGGAAGTCCTCGCGGAGTCCGACACCTACCCCCATAACCGTCACTACACCTCGGCGAAGGCCCTTGACGCCCAGATAATTTTCTCCCTCCTCCATGGTTGCACCGGGCTAAAACTCTGGGTCAGCCGTCTCCACGAGTTCCAGCCGGAGAGCGGCGAGGCCTACCGCCTGACGCTCAAGGCCAAGCTCGGCGCCTACCGCGAGCTGCGCCGCCTCGTCCCCCAAGTGGACTGGGATGGTCCCAACACGCCGCTCCCGGCGGAACTGTCCGAGATCCCCGCCGCGGGCAACCCCATACGCGGCTCGAACTGGACTTGCGCGGTCATGGCGCACATGGGGATTCCGGCGACGGTAGGGGCGGCCCCGGAGGGCGTCACCATGCTCACCGGTCCCGAGTGCGACCTTTTCGACGACGCGGCGATCAAAGTTTTTCTCGCCAAGGGCCTGCTCTTGGACGGGCCGGCGGCGGAGAGGCTTCGCCAGCGCGGCTTTGGCCGCCTTCTCGGTGTCGACGCCGACTTCCCGGAAGGTTGGAGCTGCTCTTTCGAGCGGATGAACGACGACCCCGTCAACGGCGCGGCCGCGGGGAAGAGCATCCTTATCGCCGCCCTCTCCTGTGGCGCGGCCGTGCGGTTGACGCCGAACGTCCCCGGCGTCCGGACGCTTTCCACCATGTTCCGGAGGCCTTTTTACCTGAGCGAGGAGGAGCTAGAAGTCGGCGCCGGGCTGACGCTTCACGAAAACGAGTTGGGCGGGCGCGTCGCCGTTTACGCCGCCGCGGTCGGCGCCACCGCCTTCATGGACGAGGCCAGGCGCGAGCAGCTTGTCAACGTCCTGGGCTGGCTCAACCGCGGACCGTTACCGATGGTGGCCGTCTCCGACCTCGACCTCTACGCCTTGCATGGCCGGATCAGAGGCGGGGGCGAGCTCCTCGCCCTGTTCAACCTCAACCTTGACCCGCTTAGTCAACTCCGTCTCCGTTGCGGCGGAGAGCCGCCGACGTCGATCGAGGCGCTTTCCGGCGACGGCTCCTGGCGCGCCTTGGCATGGAGCCGGGGAGCGGGCGCGGATGTCATCGTGGAGGCCGGGCTAGACAGCGTCACGCCACTGATACTTAAAATCAAGCGGTAGTGTCAAACTCGACATGAAAAAACATGAATGAACATGACGGCGAAATGACGGACAGAACCGGAAATGGTGGAGGGGGAACACCTGGGGCGCCGCCCCAGACCCCGAAGTTTTTCAAGGCATTTGGGAATCCCGAAGAAGACAGGGAAAAAGCCGGAGACGAGGCATGCCTATAAAACGCCTGGAAGTGGTTGACACCTTCCGGATGGAGTTTCTTCGCGGCGGAGCCGCTTTGGAGTGCGGCGATTTATCGCCGCTTTACGACGAACGGTGGACATGTGCCGCCGCTGTTTCCGCGCTAAACCACATCCCGGAAACATCTTCGGAGTGTTGCAGGATGCGCTCAAAGGCGGCGATAAATCGCCGCACTCCAAGGACGCTCCGCGTCGGAAAGGCGAAACCGCGGAAACTTTCCCTGCCACGTAGGGGGATAACTGTTGTTTTCAGCAGCTCCCGGTCAAATAAAACAAGAACTACGCTCAAACCATCATGCGGACAAGGCATGACTGTTTGACAGAACCAATCAAACGGTAAGGAGCATGATCATGTCTGACCAATTGTCGCTCGGCTGGGCCGAGGTGGACTGCACCCCAGACCGCAAGGCGGAGCTCTGCGGGCAGTATTACCAACGCGTCTCCACCGGGCTGCATTCGCGGCTCAAGGCCGTGGCGTTCGCCGTCGAGCAGGGCGGCGAGCAGGCGGTGTTCGTCTCCTTGGACGTGGTGAATTTCCCGGAGAGCTTCCAACATGAGCTCCAGCGCCGCGCCGCCGCGATCCCAGGGCTGGACAGCTCCAAGATCGTCCTCAACGCCATCCACACCCACAGCGCCCCGCCCGTCGCGAACTTCAGGGAATGGTGGAAGTCCGACCCCGAAGCCATTACCGCCGACGAGTATGCCGAGTTCCTGTTGGGGCGTTTGGTCGAGGTGGTCAAGGCCGCCTGGGACTCCCGCCGTCCCGGCTCCGTGGCCCGCGCCTTCGCCTCCGCCCGGGTCGGGCATTGCCGCCGCGCCGTCTACGCCGACGGCGCCGCCGAGATGTACGGCGACACCGGCCGCGACGACTTCCTCGGCATGGAGGGCGGCGAGGACTCCGGCGTCGAACTGCTCTTCACCTATGGCGCCGACGGCGAGCCCACCGGGGTTGTGGTCAACGTCGCCTGCCCCTCCCAGGTCATGGAGGCCACCCACAAAATCTCCTCCGACTTCATGGGCCGCCTCCGCGAGTTGCTCAAACAGCGTTTCGGCGACGGCTTCAACACCCTTTGCCAAGTCAGCGCCGCCGGTTGCCAGTCGCCCCGCGACCTCACCCGCAACTACCGCGGCGAGCCGGATTTCTGGCACGAGGACGGCGTCGAGGCCATGGCCCTGCGCCTTTTCGAGGCGGTGGACAAGACTTCCCCCCAGCCCCGGGCGCAGCCTGTTCTCAAGCACGTCATAAAACGTTTGGAGTTGCCTCGGCGCCGCGTCTCCTATCCGGAGTGGCAGGCCGCCGCGAAGGAGATCGCCCGGCTGGAGGCCATTCAGGGCTCCGAGGCCGCCTACCGCGACTTTTGCCGCGACGTCCGCGCCAACGAGGGCGCCGGTCCCGGCCCCTACGACAGCAAGCTCCACCACTTTGTCTTGATCGAGAACCAAAAGGCCGTCCTGCGGCGTTACGAGGACCAGACCGCCGCCCCGACCGTCGGGATGGATTTGCACGTCGTCCGGTTTGGCGACGCCGTCTTCGCCAGCAACCCCTTCGAGCTTTACCTGGACTTCGGCGCCCAAATGAAGGCCAGGAGCCCCGCGGCGCAGACCTTCCTGGTTCAGTTGAGTTGCGGCAGCCTGGGGTACTTGCCCAGCGCCCGCGCCGAGCAGCTCGGCGGCTACGGCGGTTTGGTCATCAACGGCCAGGTCGGCTCCGACGGCGGCAAGATGCTCGTCGACGCCACGCTGGCGACCATCAAGGAGCTCTTCCCATGACCTACCTCATGGCTCTGGACGCCGGAACCACCTCGGTCAAGACCGCCCTCTTCGACCTGGACGGGCGGGCCGTCGCCTGCCAAGTCCACGAGTACTCTTTGCGCAAGCCCTCGCCCGACTATGTCGAGGCCGACCCGGAGGACTACTACCGGGCCGCCGCCGCCGGGATCGCCGGAGTTTTGCGCGAGTCCGGCGTGGCGCCCCGCGACATCGTGGCGTTGGGCGTCACCAGCCAGGGCGAGACGCTCATCGTCCTCGGAGCCGACGGCGAGCCCCTGCGGCCGGCCATCGTCTGGCTCGACAACCGCGCCCAGGACGAAGCCCGGCGGATCGAGGCGCGTTTCGACCGCCAACTAGTCCATCGGACGACGGGGCAGCACGAGATCGTCCCCGGCTGGACCGCGGCCAAAGTCCTCTGGCTGCGGGAACATGAGCCGGAGGTCTTCGCCAAGGCCGCCAAGTTCCTGATGGTCGCGGACTACCTGGTCTACCGGCTCACGGGGCATTTCGTCAGCGACCGCGCCCTCAACCCCTCCACCCTCTACTACGACCTTTCAGGCGTCTGGTGGAAGGACATGCTGGAGTTCCTGGGGGTGGATGAACGCCAACTGCCGGAGCTGGGCAAGTCCGGCGACGTCGTCGGCAAGGTGAGCTCCGACATCGGCTTGTCCCCTGACACGCTGGTGACGCTCGCGCCGATCGACCAGATCGCCGGGGCGGTGGGCGCGGGGAATTTGGCGCCCGGCATGGTCACCGAGACCACCGGCAGCGCCATGGCCCTCTGCGCCACCGTGGCGGAACCGGTCTTCGACCCGCGGAGGCGGGTGAGCCTCTACCATCACGCCTTGCCGGGTTCCTTCGTCCTCATGCCCTGGTCCCCCACCGCCGGGATGATTCTGCGCTGGTTCCGCGATGAGTTCTGCGACGGCCAGGACTACGCCGCCTTGGCCGCGTTGGCGTCGGCCGTCCCGCCCGGCTGTGACGGACTGATTTTGTTGCCGCGCCTGGGCGACTCCCGCGGCGTCTTCCATGGTGTCGGCCTGGCGCATGGGCGGGGGCATTTCGTCCGGGCGATCATGGAGGCTGTCGCTTTTATGCTCCGTGACAACCTGGAGACGCTCGCCCTGGATCGCTCCGAGGTTTGTTCGCTCGGCGGCGCGGCCCGTAGCGAGCTGTGGCTCCAGATCAAGGCCGACGTCCTCAACCGCCCGGTCTCCACCTTGGAATGCGAGGAGACCACGTGTTTGGGGACGGCGCTGCTCGCCGCCGTGGGCGCGGGGCTTTATCCAGACCACGCCGAGGCCGCCGCTAAGATGTTGCGCCGCTCCCGGACTTTCGAGCCGGGGCCGGACGTAGCCCTCTACCAGGAGCTTTATGGGCGCTATTCACGTTTGAACCAACTATTATGAGGTCGACATGAGAAAGATTAAAGCGGGTTTTGTGGGGTTCGGCGAGGTCAACACGCCGCGCGAGTTCATCGACAAGCGTTGCGCCGCCGCCGCCGCGCTGCTGGAGTCGCAGGGCGTCGAGTTGCTGAAGACCGCTCCGGTCAGCGACGATCCGGCGGGCTCGCAGGCCGCCCGCGCTGTCGCCGAGCTGCGCGCGTCCGACTTCGACGTGTTGGTGCTTTGCGTGGCTGGCTGGATTCCCTCCTGGGCGGTCTTCGCGGTGATCGAGCCCTTCAAACACAAGCCGATGCTGCTCTGGGGCCAGAGCGGCTGGCAGGACGGCGGCCGCTTCGTGACCACCGCCGACCAGGCCGGGACGACGGCTTTGCGGCACCCCATGGCCGAGATGGGCTACACGTTCAAGTACGTCGCCAACCACCGCGGCCAACCGCCGCGGCTGGACGAGGCCCTGGGCTACCTCCGCGCCGCTCGCGCCGCCGCCTTGCTGCGGACGTCCAAGATCGGCATGGCCGGCTACCGCGACATGCGCCTCTACGGCACCATGTACGACGGCGTGTCGCTCAAGCGCGACCTCGGCCCGGAGATCGAGCACTTCGAGCTTTTGGAGCTCAGCCAACTCATGGACAAGGTCGACCCGTCCGAACTGGCCGCGTTGGCGGCGGAGGTCAAGCGGCGCTGGGTGTTCGTCCGGGAGCCCAAGCCGGGCACGGTCGAGAACTCGGTCCGGCTGTTCCTGGCGGCCAAGCGCAAGATCCAGGAGCGCGGCTACCACGGCTTCTCTTTCAACGACGTCGACGGGGTGAAGAAGCTCCTGGGCTTCGCCCCCGCCGGGGCGATGACGTTGCTGCACGACGAGCTTCCCATCCCCAGCGTCCCGGAGAACGACTGCCATGGCGCGGTGACTCAGTTGATGGTCCATTACCTGACGGGGCAAGTGGCGGCCTATCTGGAGTTCTACGAGTTCATGGACGACGGCGCGTTGATGGGCGTCCCGGACTACGTCCCGGCGGAGATCGTGGCGGGCAAGACGACGGTGATGCCGAACGCCTTCGGCGACTTTGGCGAGGGCTTGTTGAACGTGTCGAAGCTGAAGGTCGGCAAAGTGACCATCGCCCGTCTGGGGCGGCTTGGGGAGCGTTACGTCCTGCACGCCGCCGTGGCCGACGCCGAGGCCCCGATCAAATGGGAGGAGGCTGGCTGGGCGCCGCCCGCGCCGCAGTTGCCGAGCCTGGATATCCGTTTCGGCTGTTCCTCGGAGCCTTTCGCGCAAAAGGTGTTGGGCCAGCACTACATCATTTCCTACGGCGACAACTTGGCGGCCCTGGCCGACCTCTGCGCCATGCTGAAGGTGGAGTTGCTTTAGCGCGGAACAGCCATTTCCGCTGGGACGGCGGCCTCCAGCTCCATGGTTCCGCCCGTGACAGGGTGGAGGAAGCGGAGGCGGCGCGAATGCAGGGCCTGGCGCTTGAGGATTAGTTTCCGCTCGTCTTCCGCAGTTAGGCCTCCGGCGATGAAGCGCTCGTAGAGGGTGTCGTCGAGGCCGTAGATCTTGTCGCCGACCACCGGGAAGCCCAGGGAACAGGCCGTGGCGCGGATCTGATGCAGACGTCCGGTGCTCGGCAAGGCCCGGACGGAACTCAGGCCATCGAAGCGGGCGATCAGCTCGAAGCGGGTGTGGGCGGTCTCGGAGCCGGGGAGGGGGGCGGACGTAAAGCGTCGCTTCTTGCGGATGGCGCTGGCCGGGTCGGGGGAGAGGTGCCCGTCGGCGTCCATGCTTTCCGGGAAGTCGCCGTGGACGAGCAGCAGGTATTCCTTCTCCACCTCCTTGGTCATGAACATCCCCGAGAGCCGCGCCGCGGTGGCGGGGTCTTTTCCGAAGAGCGTCAGCCCGGAGGTCTCGCGGTCGAGGCGGTTGACGCCATGGATTTTCCTGCCTGACGTCCCGCCCAACGCGGCCCAGAGGGTGTTGCGGAAATAGGGGCCGGCGGGGTGGCAGGGCAGGTTGCCGGGTTTGTCGACCGCCAGCAGCCACTCGTCCTCGTGGACGACGCTGTAGTTGAAGTCAACCTCCGGCTCCTCGGCGTCCGGGACGAAGCTGACGACGTCGCCGGACATCAGCAGTTTGGAGCTGCGCCGGACGTGGCCGTCGACCAGTATTTTACCGTCGGCTACCAACTCCTGCCATTGGTTCCGCGAGCGGTAGGTGAAACGCCCCGCCAGCCAGCGGTCCAAGCGGACGCCGTCCTCCGCGACGGTGGCGTTTATCACTCTTTGCTCCGAATTCATGCCCATACCAATAGCCCGGAAAAGACCGAGGTTCCACCTGGAAGGGTTGAATTTTAACCAATATTTAACTAAGGTATAACATATCCGCTGGAAATCCTTCCCGCGGCAACCTCAAGGAAAGGAAGAGAGACGTGAAAAAGATGCTTATGCTGTTGGGGGCGTTCAGCCTATGCGCCGTCGGCGCGATGGCCCAGACGCCCGTCCCGGCCCCGGCCTCCGCCCCGGCCCCAGCCCCCAAATGGGACTTCTTGCAGCCGGGCTTCTGGTTCGACGTGCCCACCTCGATGTCCAAGACCGAGGTCTACGGCGCCAGGGTCGGTCTGCCTTTCTGCTCCGGCAAGGCCAAAGTCTGCGGCTTGGAGACCGCCGTGCTTTGCGGCGCCACCGACACCGTCTACGGGGCGCAGGCTTGCGTCCTGGCCTCGATCGGCAAGTATGTCGACGGTCTGCAGTTGGCCGTGGTGAACTATTGCGAGAGCGTCGACGGCGTGCAGGTCGGGGCGGTCAACGTCGCCACGAAGAGCTCATGCCAGGTCGGCCTCGTCAACTACATCGAGGGCGCCCGGTTCCCGGTCACGCTCCTCTTCAACTACAAATTCTAAAGCGAAGGACAACATGAAAAACGTGAGATTCGTCTGTGCCGCATGTCTGCTGACGGCGTTCGCCGTCGGCGCCGCCGAGCAAGCCCCCGCCGTCCAGGCGGCCCCAATCCCGGCCCCCGTCGTCCAGGCTCCGGCCCCGACGCAGGCCGATCCCCTGGAGGACTGGACTTTCTTCCAGCCGGGCTTCTGGTTCAACGTGCCTTCCTACACCGCCACCTCCAACGTCTACGGCGTGAAGAGCGGCTGGCCGATTTGTTCCGGCTCCGGGCGCGTCTATGGTGTCGAGCTTTCCTGGATCACCTCCGGCACCGACACCATCGGCGGCGCGCAGGCTAGCTGGTCGACTTGCTTCAACCATGAGCTGGACGGCGTCCAGGCGTGCTTCCTCTTCAACTACAACCGCGACTATCTGCGCGGCTTGCAGGCCAGCTCGGTGTGCTACGCTGGCAATGTCGACGGCTTGCAGGCCAGCGCCGCCGTGAACATCTCCAAGAACGTGGTCGGCTTCCAGCCCGCCTCGTTGATGAACTACTCCGGCGACATCGAGGGGATGCAGCTCTCGGTCATCACCAACGTCTCCGACAAGGTCACCGGACTCCAGATGAGCGTGGTCAACTGCGCCACCGACGTCAACGGTCTCCAGTTCGGCCTGGTGAACTACAGCAAGGGCAAATCCCTCCAGTTCGGCCTGCTGAACTACACCAAGGGCGCGTCCGTGCCGATGTTGCCCTTCTGCAACTTCGCGTTCTAAGCGATCCGGCTAGACTGAACCCCGTCCGGGCGGCGCCGCCCGGACGGGGTTTTTGTTTTTAGGCGGGTCACTCGGCGTCGAGCTTGGCCTTGACGGTGCGGCGGTCGAGGCCGAGGAGCCGGGCGGTCTCGGAGTAGGAGCCGGTTTTGGCGTGGACGATGCGGCAGTAGCGCTGGAGCAGCTCGTCGGCGTCGAGGGAGCAGCTGGCCATCTCCGCGGCGAGGGCTGCGGCTCCGGTCCCGCCGCCGCCGGGGCGTGGGGGCGGGACGTAGGAGCCGTGGAGCATGACGTTGCGGACGCACTGCTCGAGCTCCCGGACGTTGCCCGGCCAGTCGTAGTCGTCGCCCAGCTTGGCCTTGACCCAGCGGGCGGTCTCGTCGGCCAGCCAGTCGGCCTCCTCCGGGCCGGCGATCTTCACCGCCAGGAAATGGATCAAACGTCCGAGCTCGGAGGGGGTGTCGAGGAGTTGCTCGCGCAGCGACGGCACCAGGATCATGTCCGAGCAGAGCCGGTAGTAGAGGTCGGGGCGGAAACGGCCCTGGCTGATCTCCTCGCCGAGGTCGCGGTTGGTGGCGGAGATGATTTTGCCGCGGAAGGGTTGGGTGGAGCTGTCGCCCAGGCGCTGGAAGGTGCGGTCCTGGAGGACGCGGAGCAGCTTGACTTGGATTTCCTGGTCGATCTCGCCGATCTCGTCGAGGAAGACGCTGCCGCAGGGGCTGCAGAGCTCCAGCCAGCCGGCGCGGTCGTGGACGGCCCCGGTGAACGCCCCTTTGCGGTGGCCGAAGAGCTCCGAGGCCACCAAGGTGGCGGGCATGGCCGAGAGGTGCAAGGGGTAGAAGTGGTCGGCGGGGCTTTCGACGAAAGCGGCCTTCTTGGGGTCGAAGGGGATGAAGCGGGCCAGGGCGATGGCGCGGGCGACGAGCTCCTTGCCGGCGCCCGAGGGGCCGGTGATCAAGGTGGCCACGTCGCCCATGCGGTTGTGCAAGGAGCGGTAGTAACGGCGGATGTCGCGGGTGAAGATGGACTCCCAGACGGTGGCGCGGAGCCTGGCCACCGGCATGGAAGTCCCGGCGAGGTGCTCGAAGATGTGCGTGAACGCCCGGTGCCCTTGGTAGAAGACGGCGAACACTTTGTCGGCGGCGTAGTTCGTGTCCGCCAGGCCGGGGACGCCGTGGAGGAGACGGTTGAAATCCCGCTCGTAGGCGTTGTAGAAACTGAAGTTCCCCGGGGCCCCCGTGAAGCGTTCATGGTAGCGCTCGAAGAGCACGTAGACCACCAAGTTGGCGTAGAGGGTGGACTCCTGTTCGGAGGGCGGGGCGCTGGCCTGCGAGGCGGCTTTGAAGGCGTCCTCGACCAGTTTTTCCGCCATGGCCTTGATGGCCCCGATGTTCTGGGCGTTGGCGTCGGCGCCGTGGCGGACGCTCCACACGGCGCCGCGCTCGCGGTAGACGCTTCCCAGGGCGAGCCGCTCCAAGCGGCCGCGCTCCTCCAGGAACGGGTTGGTGAAATTCAGGGCCGTTATCGCCTCGGCGATCTTCGCCGTCTCCGCCGTGAACAGTGCCATGTCGCTATCGTCTCCTGTCGCTACGCCAATATACGGCGTTGCCGCCTCTAGTTCAATGGACGGCTCCGAACAACGCGGCGGCGGCTCCCAGGGAGCTCCGCGCCAGCGCCACGCCCGGCAGCTCCGCCTGGAGTTGGTCTTTGAACGGCTCGAAGCTTTGGGCTATCCGCCCGCCGAACACCACCAGCTCCGGACGGAACCGCTTCGTCCGGCTGGTTGCTGTCGACATAGAAGTCGAGGGGGCCGTCCTGGAGCGGCTCCGTCCGTTCATGCTAGATGATCATGCTTAACATAGTAGTCAATATAATGAATTGTCAAGCTGTGCTAAATTTGTGTCCATGCTGCGCGTCCAGTGTACGTCATTTGTTCCGCCGCGTCTGGGGCGGTGGCGGTAGGAACATTCTCAACGTTTTTTTGTCCAAGGGGTTATGGGATATCTGGCGAGTTTTGGCAGCGGTATTGCTATCTAGAATATCGTGTGTATAGTTTAATCTATGGAAGAAAGGCTGTCAGATATGAACGGGACGAGGGCGCGGGGGAGCGTTGGCATGGCCAGCCCCCTTTTGGCGTGTTTGGTTTTCGCGGCTTTGTTCGCTCCTTGCGGGGCGCGGGCGGCGGGGGTGTTGCTTGCCAACGAGGGGGCGGGGGCCTGTCTGGAGCCGCGGGAGCAGCTGGTCGCCGTGGTGGTGAACAACACCGTGGCGGTAACCGAGGTGATCCAGTTGTTCAAGAACACCGAGCCGCGGCAGGTTGACGCGTTGTTCAGCTTCCCGGTGCCGGAGGGGGCGTCGGTGTCCGGGTTGGGGATGTGGATCGACGGCAAGGAGATGGTCGGCGAGGTGTCCGGGAGGACGGCGGAGGCCTCCCCCGCGGGGGGGCGGACGGGCTCCGGCCCGCCGGAGCGCAAAGGCTACAAGCCGTTCGAGATGCGGGTTTTCCCCGTGGCGCCGCTGGCGGTGCAGCGGGTGCGGCTTGTCTATAGCCAGGAGCTGGAGGTCGACCATGGGTGGGCCCGTTACGTCTATCCGCTGGCCACCACCATGCGTCCGGACGGCGGCGCGCGTCCGGGCGGTTTGGAGCTACGGCTCATGTTGAAGTCGGAGACCCCGATCAAGGATATGTTGTGCCCGAGCCATCCTGGTTGTGTCTCGGCGGCCGGTCAGGGGGGCATGCTTTTCGCCAACATGCGCGTGGAGGACGCGGGGCTCGGACGCGACGTGGAGTTGCGTTTCCGGGTCGGGCGTCCCGCCACCGGGGTGGACGTGGTGTATTCCCGGCAGCCGGGCGAGGACGGTTTTTTCATGATGAACCTTTACGTCGGCGACGAGCTGCGGCGCCAGGGGGGGGGCAGGGACTACGTCTTCGTGGCCGACAACTCCGCCAGCATGGCCGACGGCGGCAAGCTCGACTTGGTTGGTCAGGCGGTCGGCGCGTTGCTCAAGCTGCTCGGCCCTGGCGACCGTTTCGAGATCGTCGCCTGCAACATCGGGCCGGAGTCGTTGTTCGGCGGGCTGAAGGTGGCCGACGATGTCAACCGCGGCGCCGCCTTGGAGTTCCTGGCGTCGCGGCGGGCGGCGGGCGGTACCGACCTCCGGCCGGCGCTACGGTCGGCCTACGAGCTCCGCGCTCCCGGGCGTCAGCTCAACGTCGTGCTGCTGACCGACGGCATGGCCGAGACCGGCCGCGGGGCGGGGCAGGGGCTCCTGGGCGTCACCCAGGAACGTCCCGAGAATTGCAAGGAGTTCTGCGTCGGCGTGGGCAAGGAGATCAACCGCGATTTGTTGACCAAGATCGCCGTCGGCGCTGGCGGCTTGGCGGCGTTCGTCAGCGGCCCCGAGGGCTTCGCCCCCCAGGCCCGCGATTTTTTGGGCCAGCTTTGCCCCCCCGTCCTCCGGAATCTTCGCTTGGAATTCCCCGCCGGGGTCGGCGATGTCGAGCCCAAGGAGTTAGGCGACCTCTTTCACGGCTTGCCCTTGCGCGTCTATGGCAGGTACTCCGGGACGGGGGCGGCCAAAGCTGTCCTCGTGGGGACGGACGTCGATGGCAAGGAGCTGAAGCTGGACATGCCGCTGGCCTTCCCGGCCGAGGACCAGAGCAACCCCGAGATCGCGCGGATGTGGGCATGGCGTCGGCTCAAGCGGCTCGAACCCGACCCCAAGGCCGCGGTGGAGGTCGCGCGGTTGGGGGAAGGGTATTCCATCGCGAGCGCCCGCGGCTCCTACTTGGTGTTGGCGAACGACGCCGCGTTCAAGGCCTGGAAACGGAAACAGTCCAAGGCCGCCAGGGAAGGGTTCGCTCAGAAAACGTGGGCGGAACTCCAGGACGAGCTGAACGCGTTGAAGGCGGCGGGGGTCAGCGTCGGGCCGATGCCGGCCGCGAAACAGCTGATCAACGCGGTAATCTCCTGTGTCTACAGCGAGCCGGAGCCTCCTTCCGCGTCGCCTCGGCGCGGCTCCGCGAGGGCCGCGGTGTTGTCCGGAAGCCTGGGGGGCGGGGCGTTTGGCCCCGACTCCGGGACTTTGTTGCTGTTGTTCGGATGGTCGGGGCTTGGGCTGGGCGTGTTGCTGGTCGGCAGGGCGAGGCGTCCGAGGACCTGCGGCGCCGCCCGGCTGTTGATGGCGAACCTTAATGGCGGGAAGTGACATGGTGGCAATTGTGCGTCCTCTTGTGATTGGCGGCTTGACGGCCACTGTCCCGGTGATCCAGGCGGGGATGGGGGTTGGCGTGGCCAGGGCGAGACTGGCGGCGGCGGTGATGCGCGCCGGCGGCGTGGGCTGCATCTCCAGCGTCGGGCTCGGGCGGGTGAAGGAGTCGATTGACAACTACGCCGCGGAGTCGGCGGACAAACTGGCGTTCGAGATCCGCGAGGCGCGCCGTCTGGCGCCCCATGGCGTCTTGGCGGTGAACATCATGGTGGCGTTGTCCACATATCGCGAGATGGTCGCTACCTGCGTCCGCGAGCGGGTCGACGTCATCATCTCCGGGGCCGGGCTTCCTTTGAACCTCCCCCGGCTGGTGGAGGGCTCCGCCATCCGTCTGGTGCCGGTGGTGTCCTCGGGGCGCTCGCTGGACGTCATCCTGCGCTCCTGGCATCGCAAGCACCAGCGTCTCCCCGACGCCGTGGTGGTGGAGGGCCCCCTTTGCGGCGGGCACATGGCTTTCACCAAGGAGCAGCTACGGGAGCCAGGCTCCATCCCCATCGCCAGCCTCCTCGCGGAAGTCAGGGCCGCGCTGGCTCCCTACGAGGCGTTATATGGCCGCCGTGTCCCCGCGCTGGGGGCCGAGGCCATCGCCACGCCGGAGGACGCGGTGGCGATGATGGCCGGCGGTTTCGACGGGGTCCAGGTCGGCACCCGCTTCGTCTGTTCCGAGGAGTCGGGCATCGCCCCGGCCTCCAAACAGGTTTACGTCAAGGCCAAGGCCGGGGACATCGAGCTGTTGGACAGCCCGATCGGCCTGCCGGTAAAAGTGTTGCGGACCCCGTTGGTGGAGCGGCTGCTCCGCGGCGAGCGCATACCCATGGACTGCCCTTTTCTCTGCCTGCGTTCCTGTCAGGCGGGCAAGGCCAAGTTTTGCCTCGCCGAGGCGTTGGTCAACACCATGCGGGGCGACACCGAGAACGGCCTCTTCATGACCGGTTCGGCCATTGGTCGGATTAACGACATCATTCCCGCCGAGGAGTTTTTGGCGCCGTTGCGCCGCCTGGCGGAAGGAAACCTAACCAAAGGATGTGGAAGATGAAAAAGGCGGTGTTTTTGCTGTTGGGGTTGGCGTTGGCGTTGGCCAATGGTTGCGTGTATGACCAGCCCGTGGCGGGGCCGGGCTTGCCGTTGGACAACGCGTTCCTGGGCAAATGGCGGAGCTTGGGGAACAAGCCCGAGGAGTTGCTGGCGCTGAAGTTCTCCGGCAAGGAGTACATTGTGGAGTATCCCCAGGGTGAGGACGGCATGTTGTTCCGGGCTTATCCGGTGGAGGTCGGCAAGCTGAAGCTGGTGCAGTTGCAGCTGCTCGGCAGCGCCAAGGGGCCGGTCAAGGACGCCGACCGCAAATTCCATCTCTGCTCCTGCGCCGTCGTCGGCGACCGGCTGGAGCTGCGGATGGTCAGCCAGGCGGTCGTGGACGGCAAGAAGCTCAAGACGGCCGAGGCCATCCGGGCGGCGGTCATCGCCAACGAGGACAACCCAGGGCTCTTCGAGTCCCCGGAGGTTTTCGCCAAGCTTCCCGAGCCCCGTTGAGGCGCTCCGCTATTTTTCGACAATTGTCGCGGCCGGGCTTGCATTCCAGCGGAATCAAGCGATATTAGAGGCAAGACAGCGGGATTTACCCGTTGCGGCCAAACGGGCAGGTGCCCCGGCCGACAATTTTTTTGCCGTTCTTCTCAAACCGCTTTGTCCAAAGAACACCGCGTTTCGAGCCGAAAGCAGCGCATCCGGTCAGCGCCCTGGCATTAAGGTTAAGCAAACAATAATCACAAACGTTTTCCGCCTGGACCGGCCGCGAAAAAAGCGATGAGGCTGGAACAGGAGCACTATATGTCTTTCGAGAAGCTCGGCCTCAAGGCCGAACTGCTCCGCGCCGTTGTGGCGCAGGGCTACACCACCCCCACCCCCATCCAGCTCAAAGCGATCCCCGCGGTCCTCACCGGCCGCGACGTCCTCGCCGGGGCCCAGACCGGAACCGGCAAAACCGCCGCGTTCGCCCTCCCCATCCTGCAGATGCTCGACCGTCCCGGGGTCAAAACCCGTCATCCCCGCGCCCTCGTCCTCACCCCGACCCGCGAGCTGGCGGCCCAGGTGGAGGAGAGCATCCGCACCTATGGCGCGCACAGCCCGTTGCGCTCCACCGTCATCTTCGGCGGCGTGGGCTTCAATCCCCAGGCCGACCGGATCCGCCAGGGCGTCGACATCCTCGTCGCCACTCCGGGCCGCTTGCTCGACCACACCGGACAGAAGACCCTCGACCTCTCTTGCGTCGAGATCCTCGTGCTCGACGAGGCCGACCGCATGCTCGACATGGGCTTCATCCACGACATCCGCAAGATCATCAAGCTCCTGCCGGCCAAACGCCAGAACATGATGTTCTCCGCGACCTACTCCAACGACATCAAACAGCTGGCCAACACCATCCTGAACCAGCCCGAGCTGATCGAGGTCGCCCGCCGCAACATCCCCGCCGAGCTGGTCTCCCATTTCGTCTACAACGTCAGCCAAGACAGCAAGCTGCCCTTGCTCGCCAGGCTGATCAAGGACAACGAGGTCCACCAGGCCCTGGTTTTCACCCGTACCAAGCACGGAGCCAACCGCCTCGCCCAGCAGCTTTGCAAGAACGACATCGACGCCGCCGCCATCCATGGCAACAAGAGCCAGGCCGCCAGGACCCGCGCTTTGGCCGACTTCAAGTCCGCCAAGATCCAGATCCTCGTCGCCACCGACATCGCGGCCCGCGGCCTTGACATCGACAGTTTGCCCCATGTGGTCAACTACGAGCTTCCGAACGTCCCCGAGGACTATATCCACCGCATCGGCCGCACCGGCCGGGCGGGCTCCCCGGGCACGGCCCTCTCCCTGGTCTGCCCCGGCGAACGCCAGTACCTCGACGACATCCAGCGGCTGCTTGGCCACAAGATCACCATGAAGGACACCGGCAGGATCCCCGAGAAGGACGAGTTCAAGACCGTCCCCGACACCCGTCCCGAGCGTTTCGTGAGGGGCGAGTCCCGATACACCCGGCCCGGCGCCCCGCCGCAGAGCCGTCCCCAGAGCAGCCGTCCGCAAAGTGGCCGTCCCCAGGGCCAGGGCGGGCGTCCGCAAAGCAGCCGTCCCCAGGACGGCGGGCGGCGGCAAGAACGCCCGGCGGGCGGCGACTCCAGGCCATCCGGCCCCAGGCAGTTCGGCTCCGCCCCGCGGCCCGCCCGTCCGCGTCAGGGTGACTTCGCGCGGCAAGGCGCGGTTCCCCGGCTCCCTAGCCGCCCGCAGGAACGCCCCGCGACGCAAGCGGCCCCGCGGCCCCAGTCCCAAGCTGAGCCCAAAACTGGTGGCTTCAGCCTGAAGAAGCTCGGCTTCTGGCGGCGTGGCGGCGCGGATGACGCCCAGGCCTAAGCCAAGGCGACAGAAAATCATAGCGGCCGGAATGGACATGTTTCCATTCCGGCCGCTTTTTGTTTATCCCCGCTTGACTTTTTCCTGACATCATTTTATTATGTAACTCGTGTAACACGGGAGTTTGATGATGGCGGTGACGTTGAAGGAGATCGCCCGGCTGGCCGGGGTGTCGCGGCCGGCGGTGTCGCTGGTGATGCGGGACCCCGAGACCAAGCATGTGGCGGAGGAGAAGCGGCGGGAGATACTACGCCTGGCGAAGGAGCTTGACTACCGTCCCGACTACGCCGCGATGAAGCTGCGCGGTAAGCCGACACGCAGCGTCGGGATACTGGGTTCGCTGTTCAGCGTCCCGATCCACGCCGCCATCACCGACGGCGTCATGAAACGTCTTTGGGAGCGCGGCTACCAAGTCTTGCTAGGCGACCACTATTGCTCCGCCGACAAGGAACGGCAAATCGCCGCCGAGCTAGAGACCCGCGGCGTCGACGGGCTCATCCTCACCAACACCGTCGACGCCTCCCTGCTGGACGCCCTGCGTTCCCCTTTCGTCGCCGTCACCCACAACCAAAGCTATTTCGATTTGGCGGTGGATCTGCGCCTGGGCGGCTTGTTGGCGGGGCGGCATCTGCTCGAACACGGCCACCGACGGCTTGGCTTCGTGGCCGGGGGGCGGCAGTCAGGCCTCCTGCGGCGCGAGGGACTGGCGGCGGCGCTGGACGCGGCCAACTTGGACTTCAAACCAAACTGGACGGTCCACCACGAGGACTCCGGCGCCAATTTCGGGGGCACTTTGGCGGAGCTGGTTAAAAAAGAGGGTGTGACCGGCTTCTTCTGCCTCAACGACTTCTTCGCCGCCAAAGTCATCCGCGAATTGGGCAAACGGGGGGTGGGGACGCCCCGGGACGCCGCGGTGATCGGCTTCGACGGGCTGGCTTTCGGGGCGTTGACCACGCCTTCGCTGTGCAGCGTGGCGCAGCCGGTGGCCCGTCTGGCCGCGGCCGCGGTGGACTTGATGATCGCCAGGATCGAAGCCCCTTGGGACAGGCGCCCCGCCCCGGAACTGCTGTCTCCGACGCTGTGTCTGGGCGAAAGCTGCGGTTGCCATCCGGCGGAAGCGGAATGGCAGGCGTCACGACAACTAACTTTGCCGGAAACGGACTTAGGTGTTATCCGTAAATAATTGACATTTCGTGAAATGGTGCCATATTATTCTCCAGCTCAAAACGAGGGAGAGCGAATGGCGATCAAGATGAAATCGTGGCAGGTCTCGGACAAGTTCTGGGAATTG